>Ga0308165_1000099_pt1 | contig 223113 bp, 187 predicted proteins | sample PhyWR2_FD_201032 | JGI IMG/M metagenome (GOLD analysis project Ga0308165, IMG submission 201032) | Phyllosphere microbial communities from UC Gill Tract Community Farm, Albany, California, United States - DLSLW.R2 | ecosystem: Host-associated > Plants > Phyllosphere > Unclassified | place... | reverse complement strand
AATCTTACTTTTGTTTTTCTAAAGATATGAAGTAAAGTATATAGTATGAAACTACTATAAACAAAAAAACTCACAATAGAAATTGTGAGTTTAAGTGAGCGCGTCAGGATTCGAACCTGAGACCGTCCCGATGAATCGGGATGCTCTATCTAGTTGAAAATCTTACTTTTGTTTTTCTAAAGATATGAAGTAAAGTATATAGTATGAAACTACTATAAACAAAAAAACTCACAATAGAAATTGTGAGTTTAAGTGAGCGCGTCAGGATTCGAACCTGAGACCGTCTGCTTAGAAGGCAGATGCTCTATCCAGCTGAGCTACGCACCCATTTGTAATTTTAAGAAATTACTAAACTTTTAAGCGAATGTTTCAGCTTCGACCGTTCCGAGAATCGGAATGCTCTATCCAGCTGAGCTACGCACCCATTGAATAGTTTTGAGAAAACTACTAAAACAGTCGGGGCGGCAGGATTCGAACCTGCGACCTCCTGGTCCCAAACCAGGCGCGATGACCGGACTACGCTACGCCCCGAGAATAATAAATGCGGAGAGTAAGGGATTCGAACCCTTGGTACCGTTTCCAGTACGCATGTTTAGCAAACATGTCCTTTCGGCCACTCAGGCAACTCTCCATTTATTATGTATTTTTAAAGATCTTTTGTTCTGTTATTGCGAGTGCAAATATAGAATAGATTTCTTTATTTACCAAATAAAATTCAGAAAAAAATTGTGTATTTTTACGCTGATAAATGATTAAAAATTTAAACTAATGCGTAAGACATTATATATCATCGGCTTAAGTATATTCGCTTTTTCGTGTACATCACAAAAAAATATTAAAAAAAATACTTACCGTCCCAAAACAGCAGTCACACAACCAAAAACTGTAACTAATTCTGCTTCTCAGGAAAAAAATAAACCACAAATTACAAAAGAAAGTGGAGCTGAGTTTTTCACAACCAATATTGCAGATATAACCAAAAATGATAACACAGCCAGTTACGGTTCTATTGTTTCTGCAAAACCTGCCGGATACAAAGTTGTAAAAACTTATTTCCCTGCGATTGCACAAAATTTCAGACAAAAATATCTGATTTTTCATTATACTGTTTTACCTGATGATAAATCGATAACGGTTCTTACTCAGCAAGGAGTGAGCGCACATTATCTTGTCAATAACTTAGGTGATAATGAGATCTATCAATTGGTAGATGAAAACAAACGTTCTTATCATGCCGGAGTAAGTGCGTGGCGCACAGATAAAAATCTGAACGATACTTCAATAGGAATTGAAATTGTAAATATGGGATACACGACAGATGCGACAGGCGCAAAGATATTTCAGCCTTTTAGCGATGATCAGATCAAAAAAGTTGCGGCTTTAGCTAAAGATATTGTGAAAAGATATAATATTCCTGCAACCAATGTTTTGGCGCATTCAGATATTGCTCCGGCAAGAAAACAGGATCCGGGTCCACAGTTTCCATGGAAAAAACTTTACGACGAATATCAGATCGGAATGTGGTATGATGAAGCTGCCAAACAAAATATTCTTACTTCGGCGCAGACCGATGTTTCAATGAGATATAATGAGACTCCGTTTATCTTTTTGGTCCAGACTGCATTGCAGAAATTTGGTTACGAAGTTTTTCCTAACGGAAAATGGGATGATGTTACAAAAAAAACTATCGAAGCATTACAATATCATTTCAGGCCTCAGAATTACGATGGGATTATGGATGCCGAAACATGGGCAATTCTTCAGGCTTTAAATGAAAAATATCCTACAAAATAAATTTTAAAGCGCATCTTCATGGTGCGTTTTTTATGAATCAAATATTAAAAACTATTAAATACTATTTAATGGAAAATTTCAGACAAGAAAGTGATTTACTCGGTGAACTAAATGTACCGCTAAATGCTTATTACGGAGTTCAGACTCAGCGAGCAATAGATAATTTCAAAATTTCAGGACAGCTGTTATCATCATATCCTGAATTTATCAAAGGTTTGGCTTATGTAAAAAAAGCAGCTGCAAAAACCAATTATGAATTGGGTCTTTTAGATCAGGATTTGTATTTTAAAATTTCAGAAACCTGTGATGAGTTAATCGGTGGATTGTTTCACAGTGAATTTCCGGTTGATATGATTCAGGGTGGGGCAGGAACTTCTATCAACATGAATGCTAATGAAGTGATTGCCAATCGTGTTTTAGAAAAATTAGGTAAAAATAAAGGTGAATACGAATTCTGTTCACCAAACGATCATATCAATCTTTCACAGTCTACCAATGATGCATATCCTACTGCAATAAAAATGGGATTGTTGCAGATGAACGAAAAATTGGTGGAAAAATTGATAGGAATCGTTGACGCATTCCGTGAAAAAGGAAAAGAGTTTCATGATGTTATTAAAATGGGAAGAACGCAGCTTCAGGATGCTGTTCCGATGACGATGGGACAAGAATTTGAAGCTTTTGCGGCAACCTTAGAAGAAGATATCTCAAAACTGAATAATAATGCCAATCTGTTTGTTGAAGTCAATATGGGCGCAACGGCAATCGGAACAGGAATCAACGCTCCAATCGGTTATGCAACGCTTTGTGCTAAAAATTTAGCTGAATTGACAGGATATCCGGTTGTTTCAGCTCCAGATTTGGTAGAAGCAACTCCAGACACAGGTTCTTACGTGATTTATTCTTCAGCAATGAAGCGCCTTGCTGTGAAACTTTCTAAGATCTGTAATGATTTAAGATTGCTTTCTTCAGGACCTAGAGCGGGATTATCTGAGATCAATCTTCCTCCGATGCAACCCGGTTCATCTATTATGCCTGGAAAAGTAAATCCTGTAATTCCGGAAGTGGTTAATCAGGTTTGTTTTAAGGTAATTGGAAATGATTTGACAGTGACTTTTGCTGCTGAAGCCGGACAATTACAATTAAATGTAATGGAACCTGTTCTTTCGCATGCGATCATGGAAAATATTCACTTCTTGTGCAACGCTTTAGAAACGCTTCGTGAAAAATGTGTAATCGGGATTACTGCCAATAAAGATGTTTGTCTGAATATGGTAAAACACAGCATCGGAATTGTTACGGCTTTAAATCCTTATATCGGATATAAACAATCTACAAAAATTGCAAAAGAAGCTTTAGAAACCGGTAAAAGTGTTTATAATTTAGTTTTGGAGCAGAACTTACTTTCGCAGGAAAAATTAGATGAAATTCTGGATCCTAAAAATATGCTGAAACCGCACAATAAATAATATTAACGATAATCGGTAAATGATAATTGATGCAAGCTAATTGTTGAATATTATCATTTACCAATTATTATTCATCTGATAATTTTACATTGAAATTTTTAATCATAATTCCTGCACACAACGAGGAAAATAATCTTCCGTTTACTTTAGATTCTTTACAACAGCAAAGTTTTAAAGATTTTAGAGTAGTGGTGGTGAATGATGGCTCGACTGATAAAACTTCAGAAGTCATTAAAAAGTATACGGATCAGGATTCCCGATTTGAGACGATTAATCTGGAAAAGTCGTTGCACCAGCCGGGTTCAAAAGTTGTTGCGGCTTTTAAAAAAGGATTACAGACTCAGGATCTGAATCAATTTGATATTATTTGCAAGTTTGATTCAGATATTATTCTGGCTGAAAATTATTTAAAAACTGTCGCAGATTCTTTTATGAAAAATCCTGATTACGGTCTGGTCGGCGGACTTTTGTATGTCGAAAAAAACGGAGAATGGGTGTATGAAGGAAATTCCAACAAACATCATGTTCGTGGCCCGATGAAAGCTTACAGAAAGGAATGTTTTCTTCAAATGGATGGCTTACGAGAAACGTTGGGTTGGGATAATATTGATGCAATTTTGCTTCAAAATTTAGGCTGGAAAGAAATTGTCCTTCCTAATTTACATGTAAGATTAATTAAAGTAAAAGGAGCAGATTATACCATAAAACCAGCAGATTATTACGGCAGATATTTTTATTTTTTAGGCTTAAACCGTTTCCTGACGTATGTTGCGGCAGCTAAGGAAGCTGCAAAAATAAAATCGCCTTCGTTTTTGTTTCAGATTATCAGTTCGTACGAAAAATGCAAATCTCAAAATCTTGAATTGAAAATTTCAAAAGATGAACAAAAAGTGATTAATGAGCAGCGTTGGAATCAGTTTAAAAAGAAATGGTTTAAAATGTGACTCATTTTAAATTTCAATAGGAATGGGCTTTAGCCCATTTAAAAAAATAGAATGATTTCATTGGCTTTAGCCTAAACTTAACATCTAAATTTTAAATTTTCATTTTGAAAAAAATAGCTTACATAGAAATCGATACTCATGCAGAAATTGCAACCGACTTTATGGATCTAATGAAGGATTCAAAAGAATTTTCTGTGGACTATTATTTTTCTGAACGAATTAGAAATCAGATTGATACTCATGGTTTGCCTTTCTTTTTGTCGGATAATTCAATGATTTTAGATCAGCTTAAATCTAAAAAATATGATTTAATAATTATAGGAACGGTTCATCGATATTTCAATACTTTTCTGAGTATTACCAATAAATATAAAACCGCTGTCATTGTTCATAATCTCAATTTTTCAAAGACTTCCAAATTAGATTTAATTAAAAATGTTTTCAAGGAAGATGCTATTTACCGACTGAAATTGTGGTGGAAGGAAGGTTTATTCAATGCTTCAAAAGTGTACAGAAAATCAAAGCATCTTTTAGTTTTGGATAAAGAATTTTCTTCGCAGAAATATCAGTTTTTGCCACTTTTTTACACCAAAGAATTTGCTCAAAATAAAAATGAAAGATTCATTGTTGTAATTCCGGGTGGAGTTTCTCAGAAAAGAAGAGATTATAAAAACGTAATTAAAACTATTTTTGATTTAGAAAACAGAATTAAGGTAGGTCATAAACTGAAAAACCCGCTTATTGAATTTGTATTCCTAGGAAAAGCTAAAGATGATGAACTGAAGGAGCTTGTCGATTTGGAACGTTCTCTTGAACACGTCAATATAACATATTTCAAAGAAAGAGTTTCTCAGGAAGATTTTGAAGTGTGGATGAAAAAAGCAGATGTTTTATGGTGCCCGATTCAGCAGCAAACTGAGTTTTTCAGCCAAAAAGAAGTGTACGGAAAAACAAAAATGACCGGAAACATTGGTGATGCAATAAAGTTTGGTAAAATCGCAGTTTTCCCCGCAAATTATGCTTCAGACCTTGATTTTATTGTTGCCGAAAAAGAAAATATTATTGAACAGTTTTATGAATTGCAGAATTTTAACTATGATTTTCATAAAAAATACAGCAAGCAAACTGTTCTCGAAAATTTAGAAAATCTTCTTCACAAGCTTACTTAAATTTCAAAATACTTTTAATAAATCTCATATTCAGATAATCTTCAATCGCGAATATTTTGGTGAAATAATTTCCAATAAATATTAAGACTAAAACAACTGCAGGTTTATAGACTAAATTGATGAAATTATTATCAAAAACCGGCAAAACAATTGCCACTGTAATAGCCAAAGTGCAGATAATCGACACAAAGATCATTTCAATAGAAAAAGGCGAAACCTTAAACACGAAATAATTGAAAATAACTTTAATAAGGTTATAAATAGTCACTGAAATTGCGGTTGAAAGAGCAATGCCAATCAGCGAAAGATCAGTGTGGTTGATGAAATACCAGTTTAAGCTAATCGTTAAACCAGCCAATAAAAGCATTACAATAATATTGAATTTGTAATATTTTGAAAGCGAAATAATATTTCCATTAAAGCCGGTCGCTAAATCCATTAAAACAGCAGAACCCCAAATCCAGATTACGGGTTCATACATTCTCAATAAATTTCCTTTGTTCGGCATAAAATGAGTCAAATATGGGAATCCAACCATGATGCAACCAAACAATACAGCTCCTAGGAAATAAATAGTTAACGATGTTTTTTTATAGAATCTGTCGAGATCTTCCATATCTCCATCTGCTAAATTTTTTCGGATGATGGGTGCAGAAATATTAAATAATCCCAATTGCGGAATTGAAATCAAAGAAATAAGTGCCAATAAAATACTGTAAACTGCAATCTCTTCTTCACCAATAAACTCACCAATCATATAATTGTTGATCGCCATATGATTTCCGAAAGTTCCTAAAAATCCAAAGAAACTATAAGCCGCAAATTCCTTGTAAAAATTGTCTTTCTTAAAGTAGTCTCTGCTGAAATCAAGGTTTATTTTTTCAAGTTTGTTGGTGTAATAGATGTATCCTGAAAGCATTAAGGCAAACATTCCGAAGAAAAAGGCCAATGCAATCTGCTCTGAAAACTGAAAATAAAAGAACAGGCAGAAAGATCCCAGATTTGCTAATTTGGGCAAAAGATTATCGAAAATATTAGAAACAACAATCCTCTTGTAATTGGAAATATATCTGTTGAAAATTGCGCATAAAGAGAGAGTTAAAACAAGCGGAAGAATGTACTTTTTGCTTTCCCAGATTTTCATTTTGGTGAATTCAGGAAAAACAGTCGGAATAAGAAAGAAAATAATAAGAAATACTAAGAAATTAATACCGACCAATCCCAAAGAAAGCGATAGCAGATTTTGGTGCTTATCATCTTCGTGAGCTTTGCCAAAAAATTTCACATTCGAATACGAAATTCCTAATACGACAAAAGGAACCAGCATTTCGGCAGCAGACATAATGTATCTTAGTTTTCCGTAAAAAAAGAGGTCGTTGGTGAAAATAAAAATAGAAAACATCCCGATCAATGTCGCGACGTATCCGATGATGGAATACTTAAAACCCTGCCTTGCAACTACACTCATACTTAGATTTTAATGATTTTTAGTAATGAAAATGATGTTGTTGATGTACTCTGTTTTATTTTTTTCGTCACTGATGTTTTTTAATAGGATTTCTTCCGTCAGTTTTTCGAGGGTAAATGTTTTTCGGTTTAGATAATGCGCTTCAAAACCCCAGTTTTCAACCTCAGAAATCTCGTTCCAGATCGGTTGATCGTGGTGTCTTTGTTCCATTTCAACCATTAAAGTCGGCTTGAATTTTTGTATTGTTTCTTTTCCGCCAAAAAGGGTTTTCATTTCGTTTCCTTCTACATCAATCTTGATGAAATCTATTTTTTTGATATTTTTAGATTTTGCCCAGTCATCCAGCTTTACAACTTCTACGGTTTCTGTATAGCTGTTTTCTTCGTCTTTCTCTTTGTAAGAAGTATTGAGCGTGCCTCTCGAAGCAACCATTTTTCCTTTGATAATCGGAACTTTAAACTGTGCTGTCGTATTTTCATCAGAAAGTGCCACAGAAGAAATATTCATCGACGGAAAAAGTCTTTTTAGTCTGATGTTGAGTTTTTTATTAGGCTCAAAAGCGTAAATGTTCTTGTGATTCAGCTTGTTTTCAAACTGATAAAGGAAAGTACCTACATTGGCTCCGATGTCAAAAATTACGGCGTCGTTTTGCAGATATTCTTTAATCCAAACAAGTTCAGGTTCTACATTACGGCCTGAAAAATTTTCTTTTGTAAGATTTTTTAAACTTTTAAAATATCTCTGTTTATAAAAACTTGGGCTTATGTACTGTAGTTTTTCTGCGAGTTGCTGGTATAAAGACATTGTATGGAAATTTGACGACCCGCAAAGGTAATGAAAAATGTTAAATTGTTGTTAAAAATTCTTAATTGTAATCGTTTGATTATCAGTATTTATTTTGCTGTTATCTAATTCTGAGCATTTGAAATTGAGGTATCTAGAAAATCGTTTAAAGGTTTTGCAGCTTCAAATATCTTAGAAATGTTTTTTATTGCATTTTTATCAGAAAGATCTTTGTTGGTGATATTATAAACCCCGATGAAGCTTTTCAGTTTTAAATATTCTGCCATCGGATCTTCCTTTTCAAAACCCTGCGGAACATTCTTCAACTTGTGTTCTGGGTTTAGTTCGCCGTACACTTTTTTGAAGTCTTTATCTTCTACGGCTTTCAGGAAATCATCTTTAAATAGAGAGATTTCCTTTCTAATTGCTTTTAAAATAGGAGCTTCAGGTAAGTAAATTCCACTTGCTAAAAAAGATTTTCCAGATTCTACATGAAGATAAAAACCTGCTTTGGTATTCATTTTTCCCATTCCGAGTGATGCGCCGAAGTAGGTTTTGTAGGGTGTCTTGTCTTTTGAAAATCTGGTATCACGATAGATTCTTAATAATGATTTTTTAGCATCAAGCTTTAAAATATTTTCATCGAATTTTCCCATTTCGGCAATCAGTTCTTCAGTAAAATCCTGAAAATCTGATTGGGCTTCAAGAAAAATATTTTTGTGATCATTGAACCATTCACGGTTGTTATTTTTCTCGATGAGTTTTAAAAAATCGAATATTTTAGGGGATATCTGCGATGCCATATTTTAAATTTTTATCAAATTTAAATAATAATATTTAAAATAATTAAGAAGAATATTTTCATTATTTCATAATTATTAATCTGTAAAATGTATTATTCAGCAATTGTAATTATTGTTGAAAAATTTTTAAATTAAAAATAAAAAAGCTGTTGTTTTTTTGTCTAAATATAAAAATGATTGTGGTTTTCTAAAATAAAATTATCAATTCGTTAATATTGTATAATTCAATATCCAAATAAAAGCTGTATCTTTGCAAAAATTTTATAATATTTAATGAATTTATTTACGGAGACCAATTTAAGTCCTGATATCCTTAAGGCCATTGGCGAACTGGGTTACGAAAGCCCGACAGAAATCCAAAAACAGACTATCCCTTTTATTCTTTCAGATATTCGCGATCTAATCGCACTTGCGCAGACAGGGACAGGCAAAACAGCAGCGTTTTCGCTTCCGATTTTGGATATGATTGACGATACGAGTCGCAAAATCCAATTTTTGGTGCTTTGTCCGACACGAGAATTATGTCTTCAGATTACAAAAGACATCAAAAATTATTCAAAGTACATGCAGAACATCAAAACTACAGCAGTTTACGGTGGAAGCAGTATTGTGGATCAGATTCGTTCTTTGAAGGAGAAGCCGCAGATTATTGTGGGAACTCCGGGAAGGGTGATCGATTTGATTAACAGAAAGGCATTAGACTTTTCAGAAATTCACTGGTTGGTTTTAGACGAAGCAGATGAAATGCTTTCAATGGGTTTCAAAGACGAGTTGGAAACCATTATGAGAGAAACTCCTGAAACAAAACAAACTTTCTTGTTCTCGGCGACGATGAGCAAAGAAGTGGAGAGAATTTCAAAAAATTATTTGACAAAACCTCACCGTATTTCTGTGGGTTCTATTAACGAAGTTAAGAAGAACATTAAGCACGAATATTATGTGGCTGGTTACCGTCATAAAAAAGAGGCTTTGAAGAGATTGATCGATTCAAACCCGAACCAATATTCAATTATTTTCTGTAGAACAAGAATGGAAACTCAGGAAGTTGCCGATTTCTTGATGCAGAATGGTTATGCAGCAGATGCTCTTCATGGTGATCTTTCTCAGGCGCAGAGAGATACGGTAATGAAGAAATTCAGACTGAAAAATATTGATATTTTGGTAGCAACTGATGTTGCAGCAAGAGGATTAGACGTTGATTCTTTGACTCACGTTGTACATTATTCTTTACCTGATGATCCTGAAGTATTCGTTCACAGAAGTGGTAGAACGGGTAGAGCCGGAAAAGATGGTATCTCTATTTCTTTGATTAAACCTGAAGAAAGCAGAAAATTGAAGCAGATAAAATCTGTTACGAAGATTGATATCGCTGAAGCTAGAATTCCTACAGGTGAAGATATCGTAAAAGCTCAGGTTGCAGGTGTTTTCGAAAACTTACTTGAAGTACAGAAAGATTTCTTTGAATTTGATGATTCATTAATTCCTGATCTTTCAGAATTTACAAAAGAAGAATTGGTGCACAAATTACTTCAGTTCCAGCTAAAAGATCTTGCTTTGTATTACAAAGACAAGCATGATATTCTGGAGCAGAAAATGAGCAGCAGAGATGATGACAGAGGTGGAAGAGACCGTGACAGAGGTAGAGATCGTGACAGAGGAAGAGATAGAGACCGCGACAGAGGTCCTAGAGGAGATCGTGACGGAAGAAGCGACAGAGGAGAAAGAAGAGGTGATCGTGGTGGTAAACCAAGACAAAAAGATGAGAACATGACTAGATTTTTCTTCAATCTTGGTAAAAAAGATCAGTTGAAAAAGCTAGATGTTTTAGAAATCATCAATAAAGCTACTTCTAGCAAAGGAAACAAAAGAGCGGAAATCGGTAATATTGAAATTCTTGAAAAATTCTCATTCTTTGAGATTGAAAAATCTTATAAAAATGAACTTTTAGGAAATATCCAATCGATGAAGTTTAAAGGAAAAGACATGAGAGCTGAAGAAGCTAACTAATCTTATTCTTACCATATAATTTGAGCCGGCATTTTTGTCGGCTCTTTTTTTGTAAACACTTGTTTAAGTTGTTGATTCCAAAGTTTATAGAAAAATGCTGATTGTGAGTCATTTTTTAAGCTGATAAATATTACCTCAATGTGAACAAAAATTAACGCTGGATGCTTTTTGGTAACATGGTTTTTTAAGAAATTTGCACACGAATTTATAAATACTATAAAATGGGCATTGGTAATATTTTCCACGCTTTTCAACCAAAAGATAAAATCTTTTTTGTGCTTTTCGAAAAAGTTACAGATAATCTGGTTGCTATGTCAAACGATTTTAATCACGGAATCAAAGATTTTGATCTGAATGATGATTCTATGCTAAAATTGATGAGCGACTACGAGCACAAAAATGATGAGCTTACTCACGAGATCTTTGTTGAATTGGGGAAAAACTTCATTACACCTTTCGATCGTGAAGACATTCACACGTTAGCTACCGGTTTAGATGATATCGCAGATTATATCTATGCGTCTGCAAAATATATTTTTCTTTACAAATCTCCTTTAATGAAGGCTTATGCAGATTTTTCATTATTGATTCACAAGGCTTGTCTTGAGATTCAGAATGCGATGAAAAACCTTAAAGGGTTCAAAAATATGGAGCAGGTGAAAGAAGCTTGTATCAAAGTAAACTCTATAGAAAATATTGCAGATGATCTTCTTTCAAATTCTATGGTAGAATTGTTTGAGACCAATGATGCGATTAATATTATCAAAATTTCATCAGTATTAAATTACCTTGAAGTAGTAACCGATAAAGCAGAAGATGTTGCCAATACAATTGAAAACATCATGATTAAATACGCATAAAACAATATAACAGAAATGGATTTTCCTATTTTACTTACGGTTATTATTGCTTTAGCTTTAATCTTCGATTACATCAACGGTTTTCATGATGCGGCAAACTCTATTGCAACCATTGTTTCTACTAAAGTTCTTACACCGTTTCAGGCGGTTCTTTGGGCAGCAGTTTGGAACTTTGCAGCTTTCTTCATCGCAGTTTATATTATCGGAGAATTTAAAATTGGTAATACAATTGCAAAAACCGTCAACGAAAACTTTATTACGCTGGAAGTAATTTTTTCAGGTCTTATTGCGGCAATTGCCTGGAATCTTTTAACTTGGTGGTTTGGTATTCCTTCATCATCATCACATACTTTGATTGGTGGTTTTTTGGGAGCAGCATTAATGCATGCTTTCCTGATGGATTACAACGAAGTGGTAGCAACTCAACCGGATTTGGGGATGTTTGCTACGCTAAAAGAAGCCATGATGAAAGTAACAACCCAAGATGTTGTGAAATTCAGCAAAGTAATTCCTATTTTCTTATTCATATTCTTGGCACCGGTTATCGGGATGATTATCTCAATTATCATCACTTTAATTATTGTTCATTTATACAAAAAATCAAATCCGCACAAAGCAGACAAATCATTCAAGAGACTTCAGTTGGCATCTTCAGCTTTGTTCAGTTTAGGTCACGGTTTGAATGATGCTCAGAAAGTAATGGGGATCATTGGTGCAGCTTTAATTTACTATCATGTAAATATGTTGCAGGATCCTGTTTATTTAAATATTGCTCCCGCAGACCGTTTCAACTATTTCTCCCAACACTATATGTGGGTTCCTCTGGTTTCTTTCATTGCTATTGCATTAGGAACGATGAGTGGTGGATGGAAAATTATCAAAACAATGGGTACGAAAATTACAAAAGTAACACCATTGGAAGGAGTAAGTGCTGAAACAGCTGGAGCAATCACTCTTTTCATCACCGATCACTTTGGTATTCCGGTTTCTACAACGCACACTATTACAGGTTCTATCATTGGTGTAGGTCTTACAAAAAGAATCTCTGCAGTACGGTGGGGAATCACGGTAAGCTTACTTTGGGCTTGGGTTTTAACAATTCCTATCTCGGCGATTGTTGCTGGAATTACTTATTTGGTAATTACCTATTTTTCATAAACAAAAAAAATTATCACAATACAAAACTTTGTCCGTTTGGGCAAAGTTTTTTGTTTTAAACTGATTGATTTACTAATTGGAAAATTAAATTATTTTGTAGTTCAACAAGTTTATTGATATGTTCTTGGTTTTTTTTGATCCTGACTAAAATGTTTTCATAACTTACGTTTTCTTTTCTTGAATCATTATTTTTTTTCTTTCAAAAAATATTGTAAATCTATTTGAAAAAAAAGAATTATTTTTTGAATTAGAATAAAGTCTATTTTTTCGATAAATCCGTTTTCTATTTTACTAAGATAACTTTGTGAGATTTCTAGATTGAAGGCTAAATCTTCTTGTAATATTTTTTGTTGTTCTCTTAAGTTTTTGACTTTAAGACCTATAATTTTTTTCATAATTGTGTTATATAAAACAAATATATTTATTTAGATTAATTTTTATTCTAAATAAAATAAATTATATTCTTTTTGGAATTGTTGAATTCAAAAAAAATATCCACTTTTAATAAAAGTTTTTTCGCAAAATACTTTGATGTAAAAAAATATTAATTTTAAAATTTAAGTGAAAAATCACTTAAATTAGGCTTACCATCTTTAGTATTGGTTTTAACTTTTGGCTTTATATTAGCCCCATCCAAAATGCAAGCAAAGGTTGGTCTTGACTCAAGTCTCGGTCCTTGCTTGGAAACTTCTCCAGGACACCGTGAGTGAGTAGTTTATGAGGATGTATATGTGTTTTGGATTAAAATACAACATAAACCAACTGGAAAATGGGTTTCTTGTTAAAGAATAATTCACATAATTATAAAATTAAAGGGCTGTTTTACTGTGTGTAAAGCAGCCTATTTCAGTATATTGTATGAAACAAATAATAAAATTATTCTTCTTCTTATTTTTGTCATTATTATGTTATGGGCAAGAAATAAGAATTATTGATAGTATTGACGATAAACCAATTCCTTACGGTAAAATATATTTAGAAAATAGGTTGCTAATATCAGATTCTTTAGGTAAGTATTTTTTTGATCAGAGACCGGTTGGATTTATTATCCGGGCAAATGGTTATGAGGATAAAAGTATTGTATCACTTAATAGTAATATTATAAAGTTAAAACCAATTTTTAACAATATAGAGAGAGTGGAATTAGGTGAAAATAATTTTAATGTTAGCGATTTGCTTGGTTATAAAAAAGGTAAGAATACTATAATTATTGATAGTAATAAAGAGTTCGCGATTAAAATTATAAATCCTTTTAATTTGTGTCAATTAGAGGATGTTAAAATTCCATTTAAAAAATCTTTGCACAAGAAAGGATATCTAATTTTAGATATTTATGAAGAGAAAAATAATAGGATAGGAGATAAATTGAACTCAAATAATTATGTAATTTCTTTAGATAATTTGAAGAGTGGTAATTCTGTTAAAATCAACGAAAAAATTATAATTGAAGGATCGTTTTATGTATCAGTTATTTGGGTAGAGAATTTATATACTAAAAGTAATATGTTTACAAACAAAGTTTATTTAAATGTAAAAGATAAAAGCAGCTCAGGAAAAATGTTTGTGAGAAAATCTACATATAATTCATGGGATATAAAACCATTTGAAGAAGATTCATCATCTAAAAATTCAATTATTCCAGCATTTTCTGTTTCTGTTAAGTGTAAAAAAGAATAATAATTGTCTTTATAGTAATAAAAGCTTTGTCTTATTAGGCAAAGTTTTTTGTTTTAAACTGATTGATTTATTAGTTGGAAAATTAAATTATTTTGTAGTTCAACAAGTTTATTGATTTGTTCTTGGTTTTTTTTGATCCTGACCAAAATGTTTTCATAACTTGTGTTTTCTTTTGTAGAATCATTATTTTTTTCTTTCAAAAAATATTGTAAATCTATTTGAAAAAAAAGAATTATTTTTTGAATTAGAATAAAGTCTATTTTTTCGATAAACCCGTTTTCTATTTTACTAAGATAACTTTGTGAGATTTCTAGATTGAAGGCTAAATCTTCTTGTGATATTTTTTGTTGTTCTCTTAAGTTTTTGACTTTAAGACCTATAATTTTTTTCATAATTGTGTTATATAAAACAAATATATTTATTTAGATTAATTTTTATTCTAAATAAAATAAATTATATTCTTTTTGGAATTGTTGAATTCAAAAAAAATATTCACTTTTAATAAAAGTTTTTTCGCAAAATACTTTGATGTACAAAAAAATATTAATTTTAAATTTCAATTAACATGAAAAAAATTATTTTATTAGCAGCTTTCGGAGTTGCTGGATTAGTAAGCGCAAAAACATCTGAGATTGTAGAGAAAGCCGAAATTGTAAATACAGATAATTCTACAAAAGAAACTGTCATAGACAATTGCTATACTGTGACATACGTTTTATCTTGCGGAGAGAGAATATTGGATTCTTATTGTGATAGCTATGATGATATTGAATGTGATCTTATGGTCATTTGGGATGCTTGGGATAATGAACTTTGTTAATTAATATGAAAGAATTAATATCTATGATGTTTTTACTTTCATGCTTTTTAATTAAGGCACAAAACAATGTTGGTGGAGCAACCACCAACATTGTTTGCAGATATCAGGTTCAGTTTCTAAAAGACACTCTGAATGTAGAAAGTAAAAAAAATGAAATTATGGCCTTGCAAATTGGAGGGAATATTTCATTATATAAAAGTGAACAAAAAAGGAAAACAGACTCTTTACGGCATGAATCTATAAAAAATAGTATGCAAAATGCGCAAGATAAAAAATCTGTAGTCATAGACTTTTCGAAAATACCAAAAGTTAATTTGGTTCATGAAGTATATAAAAATGGCGATGACTTAGTTATTTTCGATAATATTATTAAAGATCAGTATTTCTATCCAGCTAATAAAAAAATTGATTGGAAAATAAATGTAGAAACTAAACAAATTGCAGGTTATACTTGTCAAAAAGCTACAGGACAATACAATAATAGATTTTATACTGCATGGTTTACAAAAGAAATTCCGATTTCAGAGGGTCCGTATACCTTTAAAGGGTTACCGGGTTTAATTTTGGAAGTGTATGACACCAATAAGTATTTTTTTATTTCCCTTATCTCCATACAAAGATTAAATGAAGAAATTATACCAATGAATAGGGCGATTAAGACAACTTATAATGATTTTAAAAAGAAAAGAAGAGAGGTAAATGATAATCCTATTGCTGAATTGCAAAAATTGTCAAATAATCCAATAAGCAAAGAAGTTAAAGATAAGGTTATAGAAAATAGGAAACGTAAAAATAATTATTTAGATTAATTGTTTAAGATATGCAATACATCCGCCTCAGTTATAAGGCGGATTTTTCTTTTACAAAACGCTCAGAAAATCGTATTTTTGTTCAAATTAAAATCTTTTATGGAATTCTTAGACACCTACCAACAGATTGTTGCTGATGCTATTACTAAATATACGTTTAAAGACAAACCTACAGAGCTGTATGAGCCGATGAATTATATCATCTCGCACGGTGGAAAACGTCTCCGTCCGATTATGGTTTTAATGGCTTGCGACTTATTTGGTGGTGATCAGAAAGAAGCGATAAAGCCGGCTCTGGCGATTGAGTTTTTTCATAATTTCACGTTGATTCATGACGATATTATGGATGAAGCTCCGCTAAGAAGAAACAAACCGACTATTCATACCATTCACGGTCTTAATACAGGAATTCTTTCAGGAGACGGTCTAATGCTTAAAGCATACAAGTTTTTTGAAGATTTGGAGCCGGAAATTTTTAAAGCTTGCGTCAGAATTTTCACACATACAGGTTTACTTCTATGCGAAGGTCAGCAATATGATATTAATTTTGAAACTCAGGAAAATGTAACGTTTGATGATTATATCAGAATGATTACTTATAAAACCGGAGTTTTGAGCGCTTCATCTTTTGAGATCGGAGCAATGATCGCTAAAGCACAGTTTAAAGATGCTAAAGCAATTTTCAATTTCGGAAAACACATCGGTATCGCTTTCCAGATTATGGATGATTATTTGGATGTTTTCGGAGATCAGGCACAGTTCGGAAAAAAGCATGCCGGAGATATTTATGAAAATAAAAAAACAGTGCTTTATCTTCTGGCAAGAGAGCACGGAACTGAAGAAGAACGTAAAGAACTAGACTACTGGTATTCTAAAAAAACAGATAACATCGATAAAGTATACGGTGTTGAAAAGATTTTCAGAAGAACAAGAGTTGATGAGAAAGCATTACGTCTGATCGAAAAACATAATGAAATCGGACAAAGTTATTTAGCAAAAATAAATGTTCCCGAAGAAAAGAAAAGACCATTCTCTGAACTTGCTAACTATTTGCTAAGAAGAGAAAGCTAAATTAGGTAATAGATTTTAGGAATTAGGGCTTAGTTTTTAAACTGCCTTTTACTAATTCCTACTCCAAAAAATATGAAATTCCGTACAGAAGTTGATATACAATCGTCGCAGCAAAAAATTGAAATTGAAGATAAGATATTTTCGATAGGTTCTTGTTTTGCCTCAGAAATGTCAGATTTGTTTCAGAAAGGTCAGCTTCAGACGGTAAACAATCCTTTTGGGACGATTTTTAATCCTTTTTCGATTAATAATTCGATTAAAAGACTTCATGATTCAGAGTTTTATTACGAAGATGATTTGATTTCCTATCATGACGAATTTATTTCTTTGGATCATCACACCAGTTTTGATACAAGATACGTTCACCAGACTTTAGATAAAATCAATTCGAAAATAGAAGAAGGAAATCGCTTTTTGCAGGAATCCAATTGGGTGATTATTACTTATGGAACTTCATTTATCTATGAATTTGAACCTAAAAAAAAGCTGGTTGCAAATTGTCATAAGATTCCACAAAAATTCTTTGAAAAAAGACTTTTAACGCATCAGGAACTTACAGATTCCATTTACGATACGATTATTAATCTTCATGATATTTGTCCGGAAAATGTTCAGATTCTGTTTACGGTTTCACCCGTTCGTCACACAAAAGACGGAATGATTGAAAATCAACTGAGTAAATCAAAATTGATTACTTCAATTCACGAAGTGGCTTCACAGTTTGAAAACTGCCATTATTTGCCGGTTTACGAAATCTTAATGGATGATTTGCGGGATTATCGATTTTATAAAGAAGATTTGATACATCCTAATTCACAAGCCGTTAATTATATTTTTGAGAAATTTGGTGAAGCTTATTTTTCATGTGAAACGAAAGATTTTATTAAAGAAAATTTTAAAATTAATAAAGCTTTAGAACATCGAACAGACGACGAAAAAGATCCCAAATTTATTGATTTTAAAGAAAAATTAAATCAAAGAATTGAAGTTCAGAGGCAAAAAGTAAAACACAACATATTCAAGGTTTAAAGTTCAATGTTTAATGTTAAAACCTCATGTAATGATTGATTTTACGAAACTCGATTATCTGAAGATAGGAAATGAAAGACAGAAAAGAGCTTATGAAGTTCTAACAAAATATAGAATCTTCGAGGTTTTAGAACATTATTCGCCAATTTTAGCAGGAACAATTCCTATTGAGATTGATATTGAAGGAAGTGATTTGGATATAATTTGTGAGGTTGAGGATAAAATCGAGTTTGAGAAATTTTTAGTTAAAAATTTTTCGGAATTTGATTTGAAAATTGAAAAAATTACGATTAAAGAAGAAAATTCTATCATTTGTAATTTTCAACTGGAAGAATTTCCTATCGAAATTTTTGCACAAAATATGCCAACTATTGAGCAAAATGCTTATCGCCACATGATCGTCGAATATAAAATTTTGCAGGAAAATGGAGAGGAGTTTAAACAAAAAATAATCGATCTTAAGAAAAAAGGAATCAAAACCGAGCCGGCTTTCGGAGTGCTTTTAGGCTTAAAAAATCCTTACGAAGATCTTTTAAAAATTTAAAATAATGATTGATACACATACGCATTTATATGCTGAAGAATTTAATGAAGATAGAAAAGAAACGATTCAAAGAGCTTTAGATAAAGGAATTACAGAGTTTTATCTTCCGGCGATCGATTCAGAATCGCATGAAAAAATGCTTCAGTTAGAAAGTGAATATCCAAACCAGATTTTTTCGATGATGGGATTGCATCCTTGTTATGTAAAACCTGAATCTTGGGAAAGAGAACTTGAATTAGTCAAAAAATATCTTGATCAAAGACATTTTCCTGCAATCGGAGAAATCGGAATTGATTTGTATTGGGATAAATCAACTTTAGATATTCAGGTAAAAGCTTTTGAACAGCAAATTGATTGGGCAATTGAAAAAGATTTGCCAATCGTAATACACACCAGAGAAAGTTTTGACGAAACTTTTGAAGTTTTAGAAAGAAAAAAACATCCCAAACTTCGCGGAATTTTCCATTGTTTTTCAGGAAATTTAGAACAGGCAAAACATGCTTTGGATCTTAATTTTATTTTGGGAATTGGTGGAGTAGTAACCTTCAAAAATGGAAAAATCGATCAGTTTTTAAATGAAATTCCATTAGAAAAAATTGTTTTGGAAACAGATTCACCTTATCTTGCTCCCGTTCCGTTTAGAGGAAAAAGAAATGAAAGTTCTTATCTTGATCTGGTTGCCGGGAAATTGGTTGATATTTATCAGAAAGATTTTGCTGAGATCGATAGAATTACAACTGAGAATGCGAGGAGAATCTTCCAAAAAAATTAAATGAATGATTAATGAAGAGTAGTTTATTTAAATTTTTAGAAGATTCAAAACTGATGAAAGTGATTATTTTTATCATTTACTTCATTATCAATTTTTTATTTTTAGTAAAATATGGTGCTCGTCAGGAAAAAGTACACATCTTATTTTTGGCTGTAATTTTCATTTTTATCCATGCAATATTCTATTTTAGCTATCATTCGATTATTAATAAATTAAAACTAAACTCAAAAATTATCTATGGTTTAGTTGTAGTCACAGGAATTATCTACTTATTTTTATCACATCTTACCAAAGATCCATACGCACTGAAAATTGACAGATGGCAGACTGCAGAATATTCGCTGGATTATTGGCTTCACGGAAAATATATTTACAGCACCAAAAATTTTATGGGTAATATTCCTTCATATTTACCTGGACAGCTTTTGTTTTTGGTAGGCTTCTATCTCATTGGTAATGTTGGCTATTTACAGGTTGTAAGTTTGGTACTTTTTACTTTTGCTGTAATAAAAGAATTTAAAGCTAATAACATCCGTTTATTAGGAATTTTGATGATGTTTTTTTCGCTATCTTTTATTTATGAAGCTGTTTGTAAGAGCGATTTTATTTCTTCTTTTATTATAGTTTCATTTTTTATTATTTATTGGAGTAAAAAATATCAAGACAATTATTTTCAGAAACCTTTGCTTTTAGGTGTTATTTTGGGGGTATTGTGTCTGACTAGGAGTGTGGTAGTAATACCAATTATACTTTTCTTATGCAAACCGTTTTTTGAAGCGTCATGGGCAGAGAAAATTAAATTTTCTTCCACGTACATTATCACTATCGTTCTGTTGCTCTTATCAATACTTTTGCCGGCTGAAGATTTTGATTACATTTTAGCTTATAATCCTTTAGGAATGCAAGGTCAATCTAATATTTTGGTGGTCGTAATTTTCCTTTCGTTATCGGTTTTTTTATCATTTATTGTAAAAGAGATTCGGCATATTTTTTATCTGTCTACAATAATTGTTTTTAGTTTAATGTGTGCTCATATAATCCAACAATTACTGAGGGAGACAACTTTTAATTATCTTAATATTACTTATCTCGCAGCAGCTCTTCCTTTTTGTGTTATTAGCTTTTGCTTTTTATCACAGAAAGAAAATATAAGTAATAATCAATTAGAATAGATACAATAAAAAAGCCTTCCAAAATCGGAAGGCTTTCTTGTTTATTTATTTCTGGAAAAGTTATTTTTATTCTTTGGTTTTTTAAAACCTGTATCTTTTCTTTGTTGACCTGCATTTGCCGGTTTGGGTCTCGGTGTAAAAGGTTTATTATTAGAATCTCTTTTCTCAACAACCAGATTATCGGTGTGATAAGGATGATCCTTTACAACAGGGATTTTCATTCCAATCAGCTTTTCGGTATCTTTAAGATTAAGTAAATCTAAACCATCAACGAAAGATAAAGAACTCCCTTCAGCTCCTGCACGGCCTGTTCTTCCGATACGGTGAACGTAGGTTTCTGCAACATCAGAAAGTTCAAAGTTGATAACATATTTGAGTTCATCAATATCAATACCTCTTGCTGCAATATCTGTAGCTACCAAAACACGCGTTCTGCCTGATTTAAAATTATTCAAAGCATTTTGTCTCGCATTTTGAGATTTGTTACCGTGAATCGCTTCTGTCGCGATGTTTGCGGACTGAAGTTTTCTAGCAATCTTGTCAGCACCATGTTTTGTTCTTGAGAATACCAGAACAGATTCTTTGATGTTGTTTTCTAAAATGTGAGAAAGAAGATCCAGTTTTTTATCCTTATCAACAAAATAAACAGATTGTTTAATTGTTTCTGCAGTTGAAGAAATTGGTGTTACAGATACCTTTATTGGTGTATTCAGGATAGAATCTGCTAATTTTTGAATTTCAGTCGGCATTGTTGCAGAAAAGAAAAGAGTTTGTCTTCTTTGAGGTAAAAGTTTAATAATTCTTTTTACATCATGTACAAAACCCATATCTAGCATTCTGTCGGCTTCATCCAAAACAAAAATTTCAAGATTTTTAAGAGAAATAATTCCCTGTGCGATAAAATCTAACAATCTTCCCGGAGTCGCTACCAAAATATCAACACCTTTTCTCAATGCATTTTCCTGACTTCCTTGTTTCACACCACCAAAAACCACCAATTTTCTTAATGGTAAATTTCTTCCGTATGCGTTGAAACTTTCTTCGATTTGTATGGCTAATTCTCTTGTTGGAGTAAGAATCAATGCTTTTATATGATTGCTTTTCGGGCCTTTTCTTTCTGTAAGATTCTGTAGAATCGGGATGGCAAAAGCAGCAGTTTTACCTGTTCCTGTTTGTGCTGTACCCAGAACATCTCTGTGTTCTAAAATTGATGGAATCGCTTGTTCCTGAATAGGTGTTGGTTTTTCGTAACCTTCTTTTTGAAGCGCATCCAAGATGGGCTTAATAAGTTTTAAGTCTGTAAATAACAAAATATATATTGCGTATTAAAATAATGCGGTCGAAGCAGTATACTTCATCATTTTTTAGCAGATCTGCTAAAAAGATTAACAGAGTTTTTAAGTAAAATTAATTACTATTTGGCTGAGAATGCCGCGAAATATACTGCAAATATAGCGTAAATAATTTTAAATACAATTATTGAACTTTTTCCCACTGCTGATTGTGCTTCAAATCTTCAAAAAATTGATACACTGTCTTCAGTTTTTCAGTTCCTCGTTTTCCGTAATCTTCAATGTTTTTAGATGATCCATCATTAAATTTTACTCTTAAATAAGATGTAGATAAATCGGTAATATTACGTGAGCCATATTTATCATTAAGACTTTTCAGGTCAAGACCATCAAGAAGTGTAATAAGTTTTTTGTAATCTGCTTCTTTTATAGTCGTTTTAAAAGTTCCTTCTCTGGGTTTATCAAATTCTCCTTTTGAAAATCCTTTAGAAAAATTAAAATGCTCGGCTTCCAAAACAGCTGTTCGGTCAGGGTTAATGGTCATTTTATAAATGGGACAAGAACCAAAGCATGCACCCGCTTCATATTCTATGGTTGAATATTTTGATGATGACATATTCTGAGTAGTGCATGAGAAAAGAAAAATAATTGAAAAGAGACTTAATAGATATTTCATTGTTTTTTTATTTGAAATGATTGTTTCAATAAGTATTCCAAAATAGCGAATAAAAAAATAGAGAAACCCGAAAGCTTCTCTATAAATATTGATAAATATTATTTTCTATCCGTGCAATTGTTTCCAAATAGCATCTTTTAATTCGACTAAACCTTCTCCGGTAACACCCGAGAAAAATAGTGGTTTTTTGTTTTCCGGGAATTCTGCGGAAATTTCTTTTTTCAATTCATCGTCCAAAAGATCGGCTTTAGAAACAGAAATAATAAAATCTTTATCTAAAAGTTCAGGATTATATTCTTTCAATTCATTCTCCAAAATTTTAAACTCCTGAAAATGATGTTCAGAATCTGCAGGTATCAAGAATAATAAGATCGAATTTCTTTCAATATGTCTTAAAAATCTATGGCCAAGACCTTTACCTTCTGCAGCACCTTCAATAATCCCCGGAATATCTGCCATTACAAAAGATTTGTAATTTCTGTAATCAACGATTCCTAAATTGGGCGTTAACGTTGTAAATGCATAATTGGCAATTTTAGGTTTTGCTGCAGAAACAGAGGCTAGTAGAGTAGATTTTCCGGCATTTGGGAAACCTACAAGACCTACATCGGCTAATATTTTAAGCTCGAAAATGATGTAACCTTCCTGACCATCCATTCCCGGTTGTGCAAAACGTGGCGTTTGGTTGGTAGATGATTTGAAAAATTCATTTCCTTTACCACCTTTACCGCCTTCCATCAGGATGATTTCCTGGCCATCTTCCAAAATTTCGCCTACAATTTCTCCATCTTCATTTTTAGCAATAGTTCCGATCGGCACATTGATGTAAACATCTTCTCCGTACGCTCCTGTTAACTGGTTTTTTGCTCCGTTTTGTCCACGCTCAGCTTTTACGTGACGGGTATAACGAAGCGGAAGTAAAGTCCATTCATGGGCATTTCCTTTCATGATCACGTGGCCACCTCGGCCTCCGTCTCCACCATCAGGACCACCTTTGGGAATATATTTTTCACGGCGAAGATGGGCAGAACCTGCGCCACCATGACCGCTTTTACAATGAATCTTTACGTAATCTACAAAATTTGACATTTCTTACAATTATGAGTTATGAGTTATGAATTATGAGAATGAATTGTAATAACTTATAACTCATCACTCATAACTTTTAACTATTTTATTTTTTCTACTTCAGCGAAAAGTTTTTCAGAAATCTCGTTGATTTCTCCAACACCATTGATCTCTACATATTTACCTTGTTGTTTGTAAAGCTCGGCTACTTCTGCTGTTTTTGTGTAGTATTCTTTTATTCTGTTTTCAATGATTTCTACATTGCTGTCGTCTGATCTTCCGCTGATCTCACCTCTTTTCAGTAATCTTTCAACTAAAATAGTGTCTTCAACAACTAAAGAAAGACAAACATCAATTTTATCATTCAGTTCTTCTTTTACAATTTTTTCCAAAGCTTCTGTCTGCACTGCAGTTCTGGGATATCCGTCGAAAATAAATCCTGCCGCATCGCTTGGTTTTCTGATTTCGTCAATCAGCATATCTGTCGTTACCTGATCCGGAACCAATTCTCCTTTATCGATATATGATTTTGCCAATTTCCCCAATTCGGTATCATTTTTCATGTTGAATCTGAAAAGATCACCTGTTGAGATTTGCTTTAAATTAAATTTCTCGATTAAGTTTTGCGCTTGAGTACCTTTTCCACTTCCTGGAGGGCCGAACAGAACAATGTTTATCATAATGTTGTTTTGCTTTGGGCAATTGGCAACTGCTTTTGGCGGTTTGCAACTTTGCTTTCAGCTTTTTTAGTTATTATTAAATTTATTTCTTTATTTTACTTTTTTAAGCTAAAAGCTGTGAGCTCCTAGCCTACAGCGTTTAATGGTTGATTTGTCCGTCTTCCAATTGGTATAGATTCGATAGGTTTCTGCCTAGTTCATCATAATCCAATCCGTAACCCAAAACAAATTTATTTGGAATTTCTTTTCCAATATAATCCAGTTTAAAATCCTTTTTATAAACTTCAGGTTTCAATAAGAAAGAAGCAATTTTCACAGATTTAGGACGTTGGGTCTCATTAAAATATTTAAAAAGACTTTCAACAGTATTTCCTGTGTCTACGATGTCTTCTACAAGAATGATGTGACGATCTCTTACATCTTTCGTCAATTCCATTTTCTGATAAACAATACCTGTAGATTCTGTTCCTGCATAAGAACTCATCTGAATAAAAGCGATTTCGCAAGGCCCGGGATAATGTTTAAGAAGATCAGAGAAAAACATGATAACACCGTTTAAAACACCGATGAAAACAGGTACTTCATCTTTGTAATCTTCATAGATCTTCAGAGCGGTTGCCTTTACAATTTCCTGAATTTCGGCATCCTTTAAATAGGGAACAAAAGTTTTGTCGTGAACTTGAATACTTTCCATAAAATTTTTCGTAGAGCGCAAAGTTACGGATTTTTGATTAAAATATTTTGTAGTTTTTGCAAGGTGTTGTTATCGGTAATATTTTTATGCAGATTGATGAGTTTTAAATCTTATCTTTATTACTTTTTTAATTCATAATTTCTTCAGGAATGAATCATTAAATTTGATGCTGTGAAAATTTTAATCATCGAAGACGAAATAGAACTATCTAAAAGTATTGCAGAATATCTTTCGGGAGGAATCTATTTGTGCGAATTTGCCACTACTTTTAAACAGGCAATGAATAAAATAGAAATGTTCCAGTACGACTGTATTGTTTTAGACATTATGCTTCCCGACGGAAACGGGCTTGCTATTTTGGAAGAATTAAAAAAACAGAACAAACAAGACGGCGTCATTATTGTTTCTGCAAAAAATGCGTTGGAAGATAAAATAGAAGGTTTGCAATTGGGAGCCGATGATTATCTGACGAAGCCTTTTCATCTTTCTGAACTCATGGCGAGAATTTACTCGATCATCAGGAGAAAACAATTTAACAATTCTAATATTATCATTCAGAACGAACTTCAGATCAATCTTTTGGCCAAGACGGTGATGATTAATGATCAAAATATTAATCTTACAAAAAAAGAATTTGATCTGCTTCTTTACTTTATAGGAAATAAAAATAAGGTAATTTCTAAAAGTACTCTGGCAGAGCACCTTTCAGGAGATTTGGCAGACATGCTCGACAGTCATGATTTTGTCTACGCCCATGTGAAAAACCTCAAGAAAAAATTATACGATGCAGGTTGCGAACATTACCTTAAAACAGTCTACGGAACCGGTTATAAATGGGGCGATAATTAGTTATGAGTTATAAATGATGAGTTATGAATGATAAAAAGAATATTTTGAAAGATAAGAGCTTTTTTTTTGCAATAAGAATTGTAAAACTCTATAAACACATTGTTATACATTAAAAATATTAAAAATGATTCGTAGCACCATTATAATAACAAAATCGAAAAACTTATAATTTATAATTTATAATTCATAACTTATAATTTTTAATGAAACCGCTTTTAAGTAAAACCACCAAACCGTTTATTATCTATGTACTCGTTATTTTATTAATGAGTATTCCTGTTTATTATTTTATTGTAGATACGATTTGGCAGAATGAACTTGATGAGCATAACAAAACTATTGCAGAAAAAACAGCTTATGAATTTAATCACCTAAAGCTTTCTAATGAAATGTTGCACGAAAGTATTAAACTTTGGAACAGCATTCAGCCGGAGACAAATATTGAAAACATAAAAGCAAAAGTTCCGCAAAATGACGAATATTTTACCGTAGAAAAAGCAGAAACTTTTGCTGCCGAACCTGAAATAGAACGATATCGTTGCCTCAAAAAAGTAGTTTACATCAACAACAAACCCTTTCTTTTTACGGTACAGACCAATATCGAAGAATCTCGTGAAACCATTGCTGCTATTGCGCTCAATACGGCATTTTTCTTTGCTATTATTGTTGTGGGACTTCTCTTTCTGAATAGAAGGCTGTCGGTAGTGGTTTGGAATCCGTTCAGAAATACATTGGAAAAACTAAAAAACTTCAACCTGAACCATCAAAGTAAAATAGAATTTGAAAAAACCGATACTACAGAGTTTGAGGAGCTTCACCAGTCACTATCTAAATTAATAGAACACAGTATTTCAGTCTATAAAACTCAAAAGGAATTTACTGAAAATGCTTCTCACGAATTGCAGACTCCTTTGGCAATTATTAAACATAAATTGGATATTCTTCTTCAAAATGAAGATTTAACTTCAAAACAATATGAAATTGTAGAAGATATCAACAAGGCTTTGACCAGAAGTTCCAGAATCAATAAAAACCTTTTGCTGCTTGCCAAAATTGAAAACAGTCAGTTTGATATATCTGAAAATATTCTTTTGAATAAGGTAATCGGGCAAAGCTGTGAAATGCTGGAAGAGCATTTTCATCAAAAAAATATTAAAGTACATTCTTCTCTTGAAATGGAAGTTTTTGTAAATGGAAACATGAGTTTAACGGAAGTTTTGATTAATAATTTAATAGTTAATGCAATACGGCATACTACACAAAATGGATTTATCGATATGAAATTGGTAGACTCTTCTTTTCAAATTACTAATTCAGGAACGGAAAAGCTTAATGAAGATTTTTTGTTCAAAAGATTCTCCAGACTTTCAGCAGACAGTACCGGAAGTGGTTTGGGGCTTGCTATTATCTATGAAATCTGCAAATTTCAGAATTGGGAAATCATCTACACATTTGAAAATGATCAACATATTTTTACAGTGAATTTTTAAAATTCTAAATTAATTCTAAATTGAGAAACACCTTTACATTTTAAAAAAGTAAAGCATGTTCTCAAAAAAACTTTCAAACCTTACAGGAAAGGCATTTAACAGTAGATTTTCTGCATTTTTCAGTATTCTAAGTTTATATATTTTATTGTCGTTTTTAATACGATTAGTATTTTTTTTCTGGTCATCAAAAGATGTAGATTTTAATTTTGTTTATATTCTGAGAATATTTTTCACAGGCTTTCTTTATGATTTTATTTCGGGGTCATTATTCTTATTTCTCTACCTTCTTTACCTTTTGATTTTTCCAAAAAAATGGATAGGCTCTTTATTTGACAAAGCTTTTACTTACTTTTATTTAGCGGTTATTCTTTTGGTCATTTATTTCAGTCTTCTTGCGGAAATTCCGTTTTGGGAGGAGTTTGAGGTTAGATTTAATTTTATTGCAGTTGATTATTTAATTTACACTTACGAAGTTGTAGAAAACATCAATCAGTCTTATCCGATACCTTTGCTTATCGCCGTATTGTTCGGGTTGGTCGCTTTGACATTTTTTCTGCTGACAAAATTCAAAATATTCAGAAAGACTTTTTCAGATCATATAGAATTAAAAAAACGTGCATTTTTTGTGAGTCCCGTCTTGGTTTTGACAATTGTTTTGGGATTTTTCATGAAAAACAAATATGCAGATTTCAGTAATAATCTTGTAGACAATGAACTTGGAAAAAACGGTGCGTTTTCATTTATAGCAGCTTTCAGATCAAATGAACTGGATTATGAAACCTTTTATCCTAAAATTTCAGATAAAAAAGCATATTCAATTTTAAAGCAGAATCTTTTACAGGAAAATCAAAGCTATTCCTCAGCGAAATTTGATGACATTTCGAGACTTACAAAAGGTAATGGAGAGCAAAAACCAAATATCGTAGTAATCGCTATTGAAAGCTTTAGCGCAGAATTTCTAAGTGCATTCGGGAATAAAGATCATCTTACTCCCAATTACGATCAATTGGCAAAAGAAAGTATTTTCTTTACCAATCTTTATGCAACAGGAACCAGAACCGTGCGTGGTATGGAGGCTCTCACTTTGTGCGTTCCGCCAACTCCGGGAAACAGTATCGTAAGACGACCGAATAACCAGAATTTGTTTTCTGTAGCAACCATTTTAAAAGATAAAAAATATCAGCCTTATTTCATTTATGGTGGTGACGGTTATTTTGATAATATGAACAACTTTTTTGGTGGACAAGGGTTTACAATTGTAGACAGAAATCGAGGAAATCCTTTATCGGAGAGTATAAAGACCGAACGTTTTCAGATAAAAGATGACGAAGTGAGTTTTGAAAATGCATGGGGAATTTGTGATGGAGATCTATACAAGCAGGCAATAAAATATGCAGATAAAGAAAGTAATTCAAATAAACCGTTTTTTGAGTTTCTAATGACTACCTCTAATCATAAACCCTATACATTTCCAAAAGGAAAAATTGATCTTCCGCAAGGTGACAGAGATGCAGCGGTAAAATATACAGATTATGCATTAGGAAAATTCATCAGCGATGCAAAGAAAAAACCTTGGTTTAAAAACACAGTCTTTGTAGTGGTTGCAGATCATTGTGCAAGTAGCGCAGGGAAATGGGAAATAAATATTGCGAAACATCATATTCCTGCAATTATCTATAATCTTCAACAAAAACCTGAAGAAATCAACAGACTTACTTCTCAGATTGATCTTATGCCTTCACTTTTCGGGTATCTGAATTGGTCATACGATACCTGTTGGTACGGAAAAGACATTAATAAAACCAAAATAGGAGAGGAGAGGGCTTTTATAGGGAATTACCGCACTCTGGGATTACTTCGAAATGATCTTTTTACTCAAATTGACGACAGAAAAAGAGTAAAGCAGTTTACCGTTTCCCGAACCGACAAATCTTTGCAGGAAGTTAACTTTAAAAATAAAGATCTTGTTTCTGAAACAATCTCTTATTATCAAACTGCAAGCGAGAGATTTAAAAATGGTAAAATGAAAACTAAATAAGTTTTATCAATATTTACAATTTCTAAATTTCTTCTAAAAAGTCATAATAAAAGATGTCATGTAAATAAAAAAAGAATTGTCTGAAATTTTAAGATTTAAAATAGAAAACCAGTCCATTTATTTGATAGAAACCGAGGTTCCAAATACTATGTAATAAAATGTCTATTTAACAAAGTAACTCTGATATTAGAGAATTTTATTTATTAAGAGTTGTATTTCGTTTTTATATGTGTTGAGTAATGACTTTAATCTGGTAAATATCATAATTTTAGTATTGAAAATAATCATCAAAAATTCCAAAAGTAAAAATTCATACTATAATCATCTTTATTTTGTCGAATATTCATTAGGTTAATCGATTGATTATCAGATTTAAATTTTTAGGTGTGTGGTAAGTAGGTGGTTTGCTTTGTAAAGTGAGTGCTGTTGATGTAGCTATAAATTTGCGCTGTTTTTTCCTAAGCTGTATTGTTGTTTGAAATAATCAACAGGTATATGAAAAAATCTCTCTTTTTTTTAGCGCTTTTAGCAGCAGTTGCAAGTAAAGCACAGTGGACAAACAATTATGCAGTAAATACAATTGCTTCGGATGCATCGGTATTGGCTTCAAATTCACAAACGACTTCGGACGGTAAAACTTATTTGTCATATTGGGTTTCAAAACCTGCTCCCGAGTATTTTAAATTGTATGTGCAGTTATTGGATGAAAATGGAAATAAACTATTTGGACCTACGGGAATGGAAGTTCATGCCGGTGGAGATTTCCCACTCAATATGTCATCCTATACTTCAATGTATAATACGGCGATCGATAGCAATAATAATTTTTATATTGCTTTTATAGAAACCGGTGGAAACCAAAGAGGATTTGTACACAAAATCTCACCTGCAGGTACAGAATTGTGGGGTTCGGATGGATTACCGTTAGGAAATGCAGCTTATTTTCCTAAAGTTTTTACGGATAAGAATTCATCTAACGTGTATGTAAGTTCTTTTCAGAACGGATTGGGAGTTTTGGGTAAATATGACGCAAGTAAAACTTTATTGTGGCCTGCCACTCAGACTATTTCAGCTCCGGTAAGCTACAACGTAACCAGCCTTGGTGAAGGTGCAGTGCTTTCTGACGGTAGTTTTTTGGCACTTTTTCATGCAAAAACAGCAATAACAACTGCCAATTCTAATTTTTTTGCACAAAGATATAACAGTACTACCGGAGCTCCAATGCTAGCAGCTCCAACAAAGATTTCTGACAGAACGACCTTTTCTAATACCAATTATACTTGTGTGCAGGATAATGATGTATTATATTTAGGATATTCCGGGGCAAACAGTTCCAGAACAGATTCTTTTCTGCAAAAAATTACTGCTGACGGAAGCATCCCATGGGGAATCAACGGTGTTGATTTTGCGACTACAAACCAATATTTTGAGTTTAATACCTCTATTGCGATGAATTCCGGTTCTAATTATATTTGGGCTTTATCTCGACTCACGTCAAGTGGACAAGGCTCCATTGGTTCATTTGTTCAGAAATTCGATAAAAATACAGGTGCCAGACTTTTATCTGATAGTGCGCAGGAAATTTATCCGGTAACACCTACTTCAAAGCAACCGACGAGTACTTTGAAAATGCTTGGAGAAAAACCTGTTTTTGCCACAATTGACAGTAATTATAATGGCGCTAATGCTACAACTATTTCTTTAACCATCTTAAACGAAAATACACCTTCTACATTTATTATTCCCGGAGGTAGTGTAGGGGTAGGAACATCAGCTTTTGCAAAAGGAAATATTTATCTTAACAAAGGCTTAAACAATCAGTTTATTGTAACTTGGACTGAGAACAGAACGGGGATTACCAGTCCGTATGCACAGAATTATGACTTCTCATCTTTCCTTTCTACAAACGATTCGGTAAAAAATGATAAAAATGATTTGTCTGTTTACCCTAATCCTGTACGATCTGTTTTACACATTCAATCTAAAGAAGATATTTCATCGTTAACTATATATAATGCAGCAGGACAGTTGATCAATGCTTCTAAGGAAACACGTCAGCTTGATTTTTCTTCATTTGAAAAAGGAGTTTATTGGGTTCGTATTTTAGACAAAAAAGGAAACGAATCGACAAAAAAAGTAATTAAAAACTAATAAACGATGAGAAAATACATACTTTTATTTCTACTGTTAACCTGTAATTTATACTTTTCGCAGGCTGGTAATATAGATGCTACATTTAATACTGCAGATTCGGGTAATGGTGCTGGTGATGGTGCCAACGGAAATATTTCGAAGTCTTTAAAATTATCTAGCGGTAAGCTATTGCTGGTGGGTAATTTCACTTCATACAATGATGGTATTTTAGGAAGAATAGTAAGAATTAATACCGATGGAAACATTGATGCAACCTTTAACAGCGGAACAGGAGCAAATGCTTATGTATATTCAGCCGCTGAGCAGCCTGATGGTAAAATAATTATTGGTGGAAGCTTTACCAGCTACAACGGAGTTACAGTTAACAGAATCATAAGACTAAATTCTGACGGAACTTTAGACAGTACATTTTCAGGTGTAGGAGCAGGACCGAGCGGCAATAGTTTAGTTGATAATATTGTTATTTTACCTACCGGAAAAATCTTGATAGGTGGAAGCTTCAGTGCTTATAACAATATTACTGCAGTTAAAATTGCAAGGCTTAATGCTGACGGCTCTTTAGATGCCACATTTGTCTCAAGTCAGGGAGTGGGAAATTCAAGCGCATCAATCAATAAAATGGAGTATGATGCTGTAAATCAGAAGATTTATGTTGGAGGGAGCTTCACTTCAATTAATGGTACTACAGTAAATAGAATTGCAAGATTAAACAGTGATGGCACCGTAGACACTTCTTTTATTATCGGAAGCGGAACGTCACAAGGCTTTAACAATACGGTTTATGAAATTGTACTCCTAAGTACAGGTAAGCTTCTTGTTGGTGGAACTTTTGGGTCTTACAATGGCAATGTTACCCTCAAAAATATTTGTAGGCTGAATAGCGATGGTACTTTAGATGGTACTTTCAATTTTAATAATGCTGCAAATACAGGTGTGTATGCTATAAAAACGATAGGAAATAAACTTTTTGTAGGAGGAAACTTTACTTCTTACGCCGGAGTGCCAGTAAGCAGATTGGTAAAGTTAGATGCAGACGGTAATCTTGATACCACTTATAATACAGGAAATTCAGGTGCAAATTCTTCTGTAACTAATATTATAGACAATTTAGACGGTACAATCTTTATTACAGGTTCATTTAATGTGTATAATGGTGTGACAAAAAACTACTGTGCTCATATTCTCGCAGACGGAACGCCAGACACCAACTATAATTTAGGTACAGGTGCAGATGGTAATGTGAGTTCCATTGTTTTTCAACCCGATAATAAAATGATTATAGGCGGCGAATTTACAAGCTATAATGGAATGATAAAAAATAAAATAGCAAGACTCAATACCGACGGAACATTAGATACATCATTTAATATGAATGGGGCAGGTGCAAACGGAACCGTTTCTGCCGTAGCTTTACAAAACAACGGAAAAATTATTGCCGGAGGTACTTTTACAAAATATAATGGAAATGATATAACTAATCTGGTAAGAATAAATGCTGACGGATCTTATAGTAACGACCTTACTTTAGGAACAAGTTTCAATAATTCTGTTACCGCAGTTGCTGTACAAAATGACGGAAAGATTATTGTAGGAGGCAGCTTTACCAATTACAACGGAACAGCAATTAACAGACTCGCTAGACTGAATACCGATGGTACAATAGATGCTACTTTTTCAGTCGGAACAGGCGCTAATTCCGGTTCTATTTCTTCTATTATTCTTCTTGCAGACGGGAAAATGATTATAACAGGCTTATTTACCTCTTTCAATGGAACTACAGGAAGGATTTTCAGACTGAATACCGACGGAACAATAGATACATCTTTCAGCACCGGAGGAACGGGAACTAATTTACCGATATATACAGTAGCAGTTCAGCAGGATGGAAAAATATTGATTGGAGGAAACTTCTCAACATTTAACGGGATTGCCAATGCAAGAGTTGCAAGGTTAAATTCTAACGGAAGTCTGGATACTACATTCGCTCCGGGAACAAATATTGACGGTTCTGTGCAAACCCTTGTTGTACAACCAGACAATAAAGTTATTATAGCAGGCGCCTTTACCAAATACGGGACTACATTGTCTAATAAAATCATGAGGCTGAATGCAGATGCTACGCTGAATACAACATTTGATGTTGGTAGCGGTACAAATAACAATATCAATAAAATGGTTTTAGACCCAAATAATAATGTATTAATAGGCGGGGTGTTTACCAATTACAAAGGCAGCGGAAAAAATAGAATTGCAAGAATTTTAAATGTTGTAAGCTCTTTGGCTACTGCTGAAATTAGAAATAAAACGGGTGTAGATTTGTATCCAAATCCGTTTACTAATGACATTCATATCAATACTACTGAAAAACTAAGCAATGTATCTGTATACGATATGTCTGGTAAAATAGTGTACGTGTCAGATAAGAAAGATTTAAATTTATCTCATCTCCCAAAAGGTACCTATATATTAAAAGCTATGTCAGCTGGAAATAAAACAATTACTGTAAAAAAGATTATTAAAAAATAATTATTTCGATCAAAATCAAACGAAAGCTGTCTCTGAGAGACGGCTTTTTTTGTTCTAAAATAAGTTTAGAATCTCATATTTGTCTTACGTTGTTTCATTATTTTTGCATAAAGTTAAACGACCATACAATTATTTAATATATGCACAATACATCTTCTGAAAACCATCAAATTGGAGTAGTTTCTTCTTTTTCCGAACTGGTAGATACAAGCTTTCATGGAGTTATGAATGCAATCTGTTGGAGCAGAAAATTAAATGGTGATTTTGCAGAAATTGTATCTAAACTAAAACTAAAAGAAAGCATTACAGAAGTTTCTATTGAAGATCTTTTGGCTTTAGAATTATCAGAAAATGGTATTTTAGCAAGAGAAATTATTTTAAATGACCTAAATTTATTAAGTGATTTTGGAGCATCGCCTTCACTAAATTTACTTAAAAATTACGAACGAGATGAGGAGTTCGATTTCATTTCGACAGATGTATATTCTTTTCATGTAGATCGCTCGCCAGTTGGCATAGATACTTTTTTATGCACTTATTATGGTGCTGCAAGCGATATTATACCTAATGATGAGGTTGAACAAAAAATATTAATTCCCGAAATCAGAGCAAAGCTTAAACAATTGCACGACGGTCCGGAAGAAGAATTTGAAGACTTTCTAAAAGGAAACTTTTTCGATCTTCATTATGAGGCCAGACCTGGTGCAAGTCCAACAAATTTAGGCATAGGACATCTTTGGCGTTTGGCGGTAGATCATCCTTCGCAAAAGGTTTTGCCTTGTGTTCACAGAGCTCCTGTGGAAAATGATGATGAATATCGGTTGTTGTTGATTTGTTGATTTATAGAATGACCACACTTTTTTAAGCGTGGTATTGTAATTTAATTTGGAATGTCTTTTATTTCCCGATACAAAACTTAGAAAAAATATTTCCCAACACTTCATCATTCGTTACTTCGCCTGAAATTTCGCCAAGATGCTCCAAAGCATTTCTTAGTTCGTAAGCTAAAAGTTCTGTTGAAATTTGAAAAGTAATGGCTTCCTTTACTTTGTTTACGGCGTCTAGGGATTTTCCTAAGGCTTCAAAGTGTCGTTGGTTAGTGATTACCACATTACTTTCTTCCGATTTTAGCTGCTCTACATAAGAAGATAATTCATTTTTTAAATCTTGCATATTTTGATTTTCAACAGCCGAAATGGTGATGAAATCGAAATCTTGCGAAATTTCTTTTCTGAAAATATTTTCCACCAGCTCATATTGGGCAGGAGAAACTTCATCTATTTTCGTGGCGCAGATGATGAGTTTTAAATCATCTCTTTGTAAAGATTTTATCATTACAATGTCTTCAGAAAAATTTTCTGTGGCAGCATCGGCGAGGTACACCAGAATATTTGCGTTTTCTACTTTCTCTTTTGCTTTTTTTACACCGATAGCTTCGATTTCATCAACTGTTTCACGCAGGCCGGCAGTGTCAATTAATCTGAATGCATGACCTTTTATGTGAAGAATTTCTTCAATCGTATCTCTCGTCGTTCCTGCAATATTACTTACAATTGCTCTTTCCTCTTTCAGTAAAGCGTTCAGAAGCGTTGATTTCCCTGCATTTGGTTTTCCGATGATGGCAACGGCGGTTCCGTTTTTTATAGCATTTCCGTATTGGAAGCTTTCAATAAGAGAATTTAACTTGGCTTCTATTTTATCAAGTAATTGATTCAATGCGGTTCTATCTGCAAATTCAACGTCTTCTTCAGCAAAATCGAGTTCCAATTCAATTAAAGAAACAAAATTTAGTAAATCGGTTCTTAAAAACGAAATTTCGTTGGTAATTCCGCCTTTTAGCTGGTTTAAGGCTACTTTTCTTGATGCCTCATTTTCTGACGCAATCAAATCGGCAATCGATTCAGCCTGGCTTAGATCAATTCTTCCGTTCATGAAAGCACGCATGGTAAATTCACCGGCTTTAGCCATTCTTGCTCCGTTTTTGATGAGAACTTCCAAAATTTTCTTAGCAATATGTGGCGAACCGTGAAATGAAATTTCTACAGAATCTTCGGCGGTAAAAGTTTTTGGAGCTTTAAAAACAGAGATCATCACTTCATCAATTACCTCATCACCATCTTTTATAAAACCGTAATGAACAGTGTGCGATTGTGCTTTTTCAAGGTTTTTACCGTCAAAAATTTTAGCTGAAACAGGAATTGCATCATCACCAGAAATTCTGATAATTCCGATGGCTCCAATTCCGTTGGCTGTGGCAAGTGCGCAGATAGTGTCATGATTCATTTTGCAAATTTACGGTTTTATATGAAAATTTTTAATGCTAATCTGAAAACAGATTTTTTACCTCAATTATTTAAGTTTCTGGCCTAAAGAATACACTTTTTCAATCCACTTTTGACGTTGCTCTTCTTTTGAGTTTTTAATAATTCCTATATAAGTAACTTTTACAGGCTTTACACCGCAAAATTCTAAGGTAGATTTTTTGAGCTGATTGATACTTGGTCTTCCATAAAATATTCTGTAGTACCAACCAGGTTGATCTATTGTTGTGATGATATGTGCAGTTTTGCCTTTTAGAAATTTATCCCACCAAACCGAATTTTCACGATATTTAAATGCTAAACCGGGAAGAAAAAGACGGTCGATAAAACCTTTTGTAATGGCAGGAAGTCCGCCCCACCAAACCGGATGTACCCAAACCAGATGATCTGCCCATTGTATAATTTCCCATGCTTTCAGTAGATCAGGTTCCAAATCCATTCTTTTTTGGTAGCCAAACTGTAGATTAGGATTAAAATCAAGATCTCGGATAATAATTTCTTTTATTTCAGCTCCTGAATTTTCGGCTCCCTTTTTATAAGCTTCAGCTAAAACGAAATTGAACGATTCATGATTTGGGTGTCCGTTGATTAGTGCAATTTTTTTCATGATGTACTGTATTTGAATACCTTTATTCTTTGGTACAAAACTATACATGATGCATATCAATGAATAGGACAAATGTCTAAAAAGAAATTTCTTTCCTGATGCGGCTCAGATGTCTTTGGGTAATGCCTAGATAAGAAGCTAAATGTTGCAAGGGAATTTGCTGAATATAATTCGGCTGATTTTCAATTAAAAAATCATATCTCTGTGCGGCGGTGTCCCGTTGAAGCTGGAAAAAACGTTTTTCAAGTTCTAGATATTCCTGTTCGGCAATCATTCTGAGAAATTCGCTCCATTTCGGATTTTCAGAGGCAAGTTCCTGAATTTTTTCTTTCTTAATAACCAATAGAGTAGCATCTGAAATGGCCTGCATGTTTTCTATGCTTGGTTTGTCTGAAATAAATGAAGAATAAGAAGCCATCAAATCATTGGGGAATCTAAAACAATACGTATTGTCTTTTCCCTCATCTGAAGTATAAAAAGATCTGAATATTCCTGATTGTATAAAAGCAATTTCTTTACATTTCTCACCTTCTTTTACAAAAAAATCATTTTTTGATAATTTTATTTCACTAAAAAGAGTCGAAAGATGCTCTATTTCATTTTTTGAAAACAGATTAAAATTGTGAAAAAACTGCTGAATCATTTTGTAAATAAATTTGTTTTTAGTCGTAACAAAATTACTTAAATATTTTACAGTAAAATAAAAACATCACCCCTATTAAATAGAGATGACGTTAAAGGATATTAGTTTTTATATATAAATGTGATTGGTTTTGCTTTCCTTTTGCCTGCACAAAAATAGAGGATAAGAATTAATTGTTTTTCAGGATTTACCTCATAAAAAAAACCGTAAAAATACGGTTGTGTAAAACAAAATCATCCTGCAAAATCTGTTGCAGGATGACTATTTATATTAATTAAAAAATATTAAATCTTATATTAACAATTAACAATTAACAATTAACAATTAACAATTAAAATATTATTAATAACCTTAAATTGGGCTTACAAGTGATAAAAACCAATCTTTTACTTCACCTTCCAAATGAGGAGCCAATTTTTCTTCACATGTTTTATGATAAGCATTAAGCCAAGTGATTTCTTCCTCAGAAAGAATTTCTTTTACGATGGTATCTTTAAAGAACGGGCAGAACGTTAAAGTTTCAAACTCATAAAAAGTCCCGGATCCTGTGGTTTCTGATTCTTTTACGGCAATAAGATTTTCATGACGGATTCCGTATTCTCCTTCTACATAATATCCAGGTTCGTTTGAAACAACCATTCCAACCAAAAGTTCCTGCGGATTCATATCTTTTCTGATATTTTGCGGACCTTCATGTACATTCATAAAGCTTCCAACTCCGTGGCCTGTTCCGTGATTGTAGTCTTTTCCGTTCATCCATAAAGGAAGTCTTGCGATCGCATCAAGCTGAACTCCTCTTGTTCCTTTTGGAAACTTCACCATCGATAAACGGATCATTCCCTGTAAAACTAAAGTAGAATTGGTTTTAAATTCTTCAGAAACAGCTCCTAAAGCTAAAGTTCTTGTAATATCTGTTGTTCCTTCTAAATATTGACCTCCCGAATCAACCAAAATACTTGCGTCATTGGTTACTTCCTTACTGCCTTCGCTTTTTGCAGAATAGTGCATCATTGCACCGTTGTCTTTGTACCCAACGATACTTCCGAAACTTTCACCCACAAAATTTTCTCCTGCAGCACGGAATTCTCTCAGCTTTTTACCAATAGAATATTCGTTCATGGTTTCTTTTCCGGCATTATGCGTTAACCAGTAAAGGAATTTTACCATCGCAACACCATCTCTTACCATTACTTTTCTGAAACCTTCAAGCTCAGTTTCATTTTTCTGAGCCTTCATAATATTTCCGGGAACAGCAGCTTTTACAAACTCATTATCAATTTTTAAAGCTTCAAAAATAGATTGGTTGCTGTTTGGTGAAACTAAAACTTTTTCGTTTTTGATAGTTCTTAAATGATTGTTGAATTCTTCGTAAGGCATCATTTTTACAAATGATTCATCCATTTGTTTTCTGGCTTCAACCTCCATTTTTTCAAGGTCGGTAAACAGAATTGCATCGTTTTTAGTAATCAAAATATACCCTAAAAAAACAGGATTGCTTTCTACGTCGCTTCCTCTTAAGTTTAATGTCCAGGCAACATCATCAAGACTCGAGATCACATGAACGGTAACTTCCTGTTCTTCCATTTTTTGACGGATTGCAGAGATTTTATCTGTTACAGATTTTCCGGCTCTGTCTAATGGATGCACGAAAATCGGGTTTTTTGAAGGAGTTCCTCTTTCTTTCCAAACTGCTTTTAATAAAGGAGAATCAACCAGGGTTAAATTTTTGGCGTTCAGTTTTTGGTATAAAAGTTCCCAGTTTGAATGTGAAGTTGCCAATGCATTAACTGCCACTTTTCCGTTTGCAGGAATTTCAGAGATAATCCAATCAATATAATTGGGCGTTCCTTCCATTCCGTCTTTGAAAAGATCTATTCCTGAGCCTGCTAATTCGATTGGAGCTTGCGTGAAATATCTTCCGTCCGTCCAAAGTCCGGCTTTATCTTTAGTAATTACCACAAAACCTGCGGAACCAAGAAAACCCGAAAGCCAGGCTCTTTCCTGCCATTCTTCAGGCAAATATTCGCTCATGTGAGGATCTGCAGAATATACTATAAATGCATCAACATTATTTTTCTGCATTTCTTCACGAAGCGCAGCTACTTTTTCCTTTGAAGTCATTTTTCTATCAATTTTAAAGACGTGAAGTTACAAAAAAATGCAGTTTTGAAGTGTTTTAATCAAAAATATTCTTGATTGTTGACTATAATTTTAAAATCATATTTAATGAATGTTTTTAATGAGTTACGGGAAAAACAACAGTATTCAGGTACCACATCAAACTCAAATCATAAAAAAATTAACTTTTTGGAAAGATTATTGCAGTATCGGCAACATGGGAACGCAAAACTATAATAACCACAGAAAATTTTATCCGCCGCATCATTTCATTTATTTGCCATTGTTGTTGATAGCTGAAATTTTTGGAATTTATAAAATATTTAATGACTCAGTGAATCAACTTGTGTGGGTGCTGTTTTCAGTTCTTATATTTCTAATTCTCTATTTAGCAATAATGGTCCGTCAACATTATGCATTGGGACTACAAAACCGCATCGTGAGACTTGAATTTAAGCGAAGATATTTTGAACTGTTCAACACAAGATCAGATGAAGTGGAAGAGAAATTGAATTTCGAACAGATCGCTGCTTTAAGATTTGCTTATGATGAAGAATTTAAAGAACTTTTATATAAAGCTTTAAACGAAAAAATGTCAGGTGATCAGATCAAAAAGTCAATTAAAAAATGGCGAGCAGATCACCATCGGATTTAAAATAACTAACCTAAATTATATTACTATGAAAAAGTGGACTTTATACAGCATGGCTATTTTTAGCTTGATGCTTCTTACAAGCTGCGAGGCAGTAGAAACAATCTTTAAAGCAGGAATGTGGTGGGGGATAATTCTGGTTGTCGGAGTCGTTGCACTTCTGTTATGGCTTTTTTCGCGGGGTAGAAACTCTTAACCAACTTTTATGGAACAATCAGACTTAGATATTATTTCTCATCTTAAGCCATCGAAGATTGTAAAAATTATGAAAGATCCGGTAGCTTCTGCAAAGGCGGTGAATCTTATTTACACCACAGATGCAGAAACTGCCGGAATTATTCGTAGAAAAAGAGGCAAAAAATACCTTTACTTTAAAGATGGTGAAAAAATTAAAGATAAAGAAGAGATTACGCGTATTAATAGTTTAGTCATTCCTCCGGCTTGGGAGAATGTCTGGATATGCGCTTTAGATAATGGTCATCTTCAGGCTACAGGATTTGATGCAAGAAAAAGAAAGCAATACAGATATCATGCACTTTGGAGTGCTTTGCGAAATCAGACCAAATTTTACAGAATGCTGCAGTTTGGCTATGCTTTACCCGAAATTCGACTGCAACTTGAAAAAGATCTTGCTTTAAGAAATTTTGAAAAGCGAAAAATTATGGCTTTGATTGTCAGTTTAATGCAGCGTACCAATATCAGAATTGGTAATAGCATTTACGAAAAGCTTTATGGTTCTTTCGGATTGACTACATTGAAGGGAAAACATGTAAAGGTAGAAGGGCAGAAAATCAATTTTTCATTTAAAGGTAAAAAAGGAGTAATGCATAATGTTAATCTTAAAAGCAAAAGATTGGCAAAATTAATTATGAAATGCAAAGAAATTCCCGGAAAGGAGCTGTTTCAGTATATTGATGACGACGGAAAAAGACATTCTGTAGATTCGGGAATGGTAAATGATTACATCAAAGAAATAAGCGGCGAGGATTTTACAGCCAAAGATTTCAGAACCTGGTCGGGAACGGTAAATGCCTTAATTGCATTTAAAGAAATAGGCTATGCCGAAAATAATTCTCAATATAAAAAGAAAGTGAAAGCTGCATTAGATATTGTTGCTGAGCATCTTGGAAATACAAATACAGTTTGCCGGAAATACTATGTACACCCACTAGTAATTAATTTATACGAAAATAATACCATCAAAAAATACCTTGATGAGCTAGAAGTTATCGAAGAAAATGACGGAAAAGCTGGCTTAACTCACGAGGAAAAATTAGTTCTAAAAATTCTGGAGAACGAGAAAATGTGAGAAAGTGAATTGTGAAAGGGCAATTCACTTTTCTTGTCTATTTTTTACTAAAATTTAACCTTAAATCATTTAAAATTCACACTTCACTTGCAAAGAAAAATTCACCTTTGACAATTATTCAAAATAAATTTTAAATGTTGTAAATTTGTAAAAAGCAAAAATTAAACAATACAACTCATATGTCAAAAGCAATTTCGCAAGTACCATTTGCAGTAAATGAGCCGGTAACTTCTTATGTACCGGGATCAGCAGAAGTAAAATCTCTTCTTGCAACTTACAAAAAAATGTGGGCAGAAAAGATAGAAATCCCAATGATCATCAATGGTAAAGAAGTGAAAACAGGCGATACTGTTCAGCTTCAGTCTCCGCAGGATCACGCACACGATTTCGGTTTTTATCATAAAGGAACGATGCAGCATGTAGATGATGCGATCAACTCTGCTTTAGCAGCAAAAAAACAATGGAATGAGCTTGGATGGGAGCACCGTGCAGCGATTTTCTTAAAAGCAGCTGATCTTTTGGCAGGACCTTACAGAGACGTTATTAATGCAGCGACAATGATCGGGCAGTCTAAAAATGTTCATCAGACTGAAATTGATGCAGCTTGTGAATTCATCGATTTCTTAAGATTCAATGTAGAATTTATGACAGAAATGTATTCTGAGCAGCCGGTTTCTGACGCAGGAATCTGGAACAGAGTAGAGTACAGACCATTGGAAGGATTCTGTTTTGCAGTAACCCCTTTCAACTTTACAGCAATTTCAGGAAACTTGCCGACTTGCATGGCAATGCTTGGAAACGTAGTGGTTTGGAAGCCTTCTGACAAGCAAATCTATTCTGCAAAAGTAATTATGGATGTTTTGATCGAAGCGGGTCTTCCTGCAGGGGTTATTAACATGATTTTTACAGACGGAAAAGAAACTGCTGATAAAGTTTTGGCGCACAGAGATTTTGCAGGACTTCACTTTACAGGATCTACAAAAGTTTTCCAGGGAATGTGGAAAATGATCGGTGACAATATTCATAACTACAGAACATATCCAAGAATCGTTGGGGAAACAGGTGGAAAAGATTTTGTAATCGCCCACCCTTCAGCAAACGTAGAAGCTGTTGCAACGGCTTTGGTAAGAGGTTCTTTCGAATATCAGGGACAAAAATGTTCTGCGGCTTCAAGAGCTTATATTCCTCAATCTCTTTGGGCTGATGTGAAAAAAGTAATGGAAACTCAGATCGCTTCAATTAAAGTAGGTTCTCCTGAAGATCCTTCAAACTTTGTGAATGCGGTAATTGATAAAAATTCATTCGAAAAATGTAAAGGTTATATCGACAGAGCAGGAATTTCAAGCGTTGCCAATGTAGTAATTGGTGGTAAAACTGATGATTCTAAAGGCTGGTTTGTATATCCAACAGTTATAGAAACTACAGATCCTCAATACGAAAGTATGGTTGAAGAGATTTTCGGACCGATCTTATCTGTTTTTGTTTACGAAGATAAAGACTGGGCAGAAACTTTAAAAGTAGTTGACTCCTCTTCTCCCTATTCATTGACGGGTTCTGTGTTTGCACAAGATCGTTACGCTGTAAACGAGGCTTTCAAAGCGTTAGAAAATGCTTCAGGAAACTTCTACATCAATGATAAACCAACCGGTGCAGTTGTGGGTCAGCAGCCTTTCGGTGGAGGTAGAGCTTCAGGAACAAATGATAAAGCGGGTTCTAAAATGAACTTGCTAAGATGGACATCTGTAAGATCTATTAAAGAGACTTTTGTTTCTCCTAAAGATTATAAATACCCATATCTTGGTTAATTAGTAATCAATAATGGGCAATGAGTAATTGTTGTTCATTAATAATATAGCCTCGGAATTTCGATTTCGAGGCTTTTCTATTTTAAGATTAAATTAATAAGATTAAATATTTTGAATGAAAGAGTCCTGAAAGGACGATCTCTCAAAGCATCGGATAAAACCCAATAAAATATAAACCTGGAACTAAAACAAAAAAAGTGATTCAAACGAATCACTTTTAATTTTGAATAATATGTAGATGAATATTACCAGTCTCTCTTTTTCAGAATCACATAAGATCCGAAAATAAATAAAACACACCAAATCAGGCAAGCAATAAGGCTTTCTGTCGGGTAAGTAAACTCATATTTTAAACCAAGTGCTTTCGCCATATTTAGCCTCAACATCGGGTTAGGAATTAAATTGGACATACTTTCCAGAGGGAAAATTTTGCTGAAGAAAAAGTCATTTTGCAATACTTCATTTCTTTGAGCCGCTTTTAGTCCTGCTAATTTTGAATAAGATTCGATTCCTCCGATAATAGATTCTCCTACCCAAATCACAAAGAATGCAAGGAAAACAAAAACAGATTTTCTTAGTAGAATTGATAAAAACATTAAGAAACAAAAGAATGCGAAAAGCTTTAAAAAGTAATTTCCAATAAAAAACATTTCCTTGTAGACTAATGATGTTTCTGTGGAGGTTGAGTACTGTAAGCCTAAAAACAAAGTAATAGCAAATACAATAATTGTTGAAATTAAAGTAAAAATAGTGATCGTCAATAATTTTGAACCAATAAATTCTTCTCTGCTCAACCCATCAATCGTATTCTGCTTAAACATTCTGTTGCTGAATTCCTGACAGATCGAAAAGACGATAATTAGCCCTAAAAATATTTTAAGTAAAGCGACAGTCCAGGTCGTAAAATTCCATATTTCAGGAAAGTTATACATCCCTTGTTCTTTCAAATTGATGGTGTCACCAAAAAGTTTAAGATCAATCAAACCGATGCAAAGAAAGATCACCAAAATAGCAAAGTAAAGAATGGTAAAAACCTTGAACGGTGTATAATTCAGATTTTTATAATATTCTAATTTTAATAATTTCATCATGATTAATTAGTGTTTTTTACAAGTTCAAGGAATTGATTTTCAAGCGATTGTTTTTTCTTAGCCAAATGTGACAGGAAAATACCTTTTTCTGCAAGTTTCTGGTTTAATGTTGATGCAGAAATCGATGCATCATCACGCACTTGTGCTTTAATAAGTTCACCCTCTGCCGAAACTGAGGTAAACCACTGAAGTTCTTCCAAAGCACTCAAAAGAGCAGAATTATTGTCAGCTTTTAATTCAAAAAAACCTTGGTTACTGGTTATTTCATCTACTCGTCCGGAATAAATGGCGTTTCCTTCTTTTAAAACAATTACATGACTGCAGATCTTTTCGATTTCATCTAAAAGGTGACTTGCAATAATGATGGTGATTCCTTGTTTTGCGATTGCTCCGATAATTTCTCTGATCTGAATAATTCCTTCAGGATCTAAGCCGTTGGTCGGTTCATCCAAGATCAAAACTTCAGGATTGTTAAGTAAAGCCGAAGCAATTGCCAAACGTTGCTTCATCCCTAAAGAAAAAGTTTTAAACGTGTCTTTTTTTCTTTCTAAAAGCTTAACTGTATTTAAAACTTCATCAATTCTTGCAAAAGGAGTTCCTTTAATTTCCGCAACAATTTTCAGGTTCGTTTCCGCACTTAGATAAGGATAGAAGTTAGGTTGCTCGATAATAGCTCCGATTTTTTTAAGCGTTTCGGGAGTTGTTCCTTTTTGCCCAAACCAAAACCAGTCGCCGCTTGTAGGATTGATTGTTGAAAGAAGCATCCCGAAAGTAGTAGATTTTCCGCTTCCGTTGGGACCTAAAAGACCGTAAACATTACCTCTTTCTACATCAAAAGAAATATTGTTGACTACGACTCTCTTGAATTTTTTCGTCAGATTCTTTACTGATAAAATTTTTTCCATGTAGTATATTGTATGTACTATAAGTTTCTCTTTTTTGTGAAATGTTACAAATGGAGTGAACTTTTTAGTTATGAATTATGAATTATGAATTATGAATTATGAATTATGAATTATGAATTATGAATTATGAATTAGTTTTGCCTAACTCCTAACTCCTAACTCCTAACTCCTAACTTTGTTCCCGCTTTCAAAAAAATCATTAAATTTGATTTAAAAGATGTTTGTATGAAGTTAATTGAACTTGCAAAAGAATTAAATGTTTCCGCAGAATCCATCAAGCAGTTTATTCAGGATTTTGATCTTGATCTGGTTGATTGTATTTCGACCCAGTTTGAAGTAAAAGAAGATTTTGAAAAATTTGCCCGTGAAAATGTAGATTTTTTAAAACTATATGAAACAGATTTAGACAAAAATAAAACCGTCGACCAAATTGCAGAAACAATCAATCAGCCTAAAGATAAAATTGAAAAAGCCATTGAAGAAAATCCTTCAAATATTTTTGATAACGGATTGTTTAGATCTTCGATTTCAAGTTATGGGATTGATCAAAAGTTAGGTGGAAATTACAAATTCGTTTATAATTATTTTGGAAATAAAACCAAGCTTCAGCAAAGAGATTTCATCGGTTACAGAGATCTTTTCTTTTATATTTCAGATATTCTGGAGCCGTTTTTAAATCCTCAGCAAACCAAAGACTGGGGAATTCATAAACCTGCAGGAATCATTTTGTACGGACCTCCAGGAAGCGGAAAAATATTTTGGGCCAATAAAATTGCCGAAATCATTAATTATAAGTTTAAAGAAGTTAAAAAACATTATCTCGGTACTTCATTCATTGACGGAAATCAAACCAATTTCAATGATTTTTTGGTGACGATGATGAAGGAAGATAAAGTGTTGCTTTTCTTGGATGATTTTGATGAAATTATGATGGAAAGGAATGCTGAAAATAATGTGGCTTCGTGCAATCTCGAAACCCAGGAGATTATTCTGCATCACGTTTCAAAATTTGAAAGTGAAGGAGTATTGATGGTCGGGTCTGCCAATTCCGTTGCAGACATTGATGAAGAAATTCTGGCACCCGGAAGATTTGATGTTGTTATTCCTGTTTTCCCGCCGAATGCGGCTGAAAGATCAGAGATTATTCTCTATTCAATGACCAAAAATCTGGATAAAGATTCTCTGCTTTTCAAAATTCTAAAAAACAACAAAGCAGATAAAATTCCTTTCTGGAGCGAAACTGTTAAGAAAATGAAGGTTTTCAGTAATACCATGCTGATTGATTTTACTCAAAGTTTAAAAAAGAGGATTAAAAACCGCTACCAAAGAACGAAAGACGAAAAGTTGAAAATTGATGAAACCCTTCTGAATGGTGCTTTGCGTGATGCTGCTGCAAAATTAACTGAAGAATACCTTAACCAAATTGCTCAGTTTTTAAATGATGTAATTATCAATAACCTTGATGATTTTCAAATGAGAATTCATGCGCTAAAATCTGAACTGGAAACGTATCAGTCTGTAGAAGCTCCGAGAAGAGAAATCGGTTTTATGCATAATGACGAAGATAAAGTTTAATGTAAGTATTGTAAAGATTTAGTTTTAGTAATACTTACGAGCAATACCAAAACTCATGATTTTATCCGTAAATTTGCTATTCAAATTTTTTAGTTTTGATTAATAACGACCAGATAAAAGAAATTCAATCCAGAATTGAAGACCTTCATAAATATCTTCAGATTGATAAAAAGAAGATAGAGATTTCTAATGACGATGAAAAAACAGCAGCTCCGGAATTTTGGGATAACCCTAAAACAGCTGAGGTTTTTCTGAAGCAGCTTCGTTCCAAGAAAAAATGGGTAGAAGAGTATGAAGAAATCAATACTCAGTTTGAGGATCTTCAGGTTTTACTGGAGTTTGCGAAAGAAGATGCTGATTCTGAAAAAGAATTGGATGAAGCTTTTCCTCAATTATTAGAGAAAATAGAGAATCTAGAGTTTAAAAATATGCTTTCCAACGAAGGTGACGAGCTTTCGGCAGTTCTTCAAATCACGGCAGGAGCGGGTGGAACAGAAAGTTGTGACTGGGCTGCAATGTTGATGAGGATGTATAATATGTGGGCAGAAAAACAGGGCTATAAAATAAAAGAACTGAACTTCCAGGAAGGTGAAGTTGCCGGTGTGAAAACCGTAACCTTAGAAATCGACGGCGAATATGCTTTTGGTTATCTTAAAGGTGAAAATGGCGTGCACAGACTGGTAAGAATTTCTCCTTTCGATTCTAACGCAAAACGTCATACCAGCTTTGTTTCGGTGTATGTTTATCCTTTGGTGGATGATACGATTGAAATCAACATTAATCCGGCAGATATTTCATTTGAAACGATGCGAAGTTCGGGAGCGGGTGGACAAAACGTAAACAAGGTAGAAACGGCTGTTCGTCTTCGTCACGCACCAACAGGAATTATTATTGAAAACTCAGAATCTCGTTCTCAGCTTCAGAATAAAGAAAAGGCGATGCAGCTTTTGAAATCCAGATTATATGAAATGGAATTGGAGGAACGTCTGAAAGCCCGAACTGAAATAGAAGCCAACAAAATGAAAATAGAGTGGGGAAGTCAGATCCGAAATTATGTGATGCACCCTTACAAACTGGTAAAAGATGTGCGGTCTGGTCATGAGACATCAGATGTAGATGCCGTGATGAACGGAAATCTTACGCCTTTCCTTAAAGCGTTTCTGATGGCTGATGGAACGGCAGTTTCATACGATGATTTTGATCTATAAAAAATCATGTTTACATTTTTGTTAAAATATGCTAATATATTTTCAGCATAATTTTATTAAGCTTATTTTTGTTCATCATCATTACATATGGAAGAATTCAATAGCTGGAGAGATTTATTAAACCCCGAGTTTTATATAAACATGGGTGGGTTTTGGGTTATATTATTTATAATATTTGCCGAAACAGGATTGTTTGTAGGGTTTTTCCTTCCGGGAGATTCACTGCTATTTGTGTCCGGAATTTATGCGGTAGACATTATTTCTCAAACATTCGGTTCTACGGGAAGTGACTTTTTAGATACAACGATTTTGGCAGGTGCTGTAGCTTTTGCTGCGATTGTAGGTAATCAGGTAGGGTATTGGTTTGGAAGCAAAACCGGTCCGGCTTTATACAAGAAAAAAGATACGATGCTTTTCAAGAAAAAATACCTTTATCAGGCACACGATTTTTTTGAAAAAAACGGAGCTTTAGCAATTATTATGGCTAGATTTTTACCCGTGGTAAGAACTTTTATGCCCATCGTAGCCGGAATCGTAAAGATGGACAAAAAATCTTTCCTTCGTGATAATATTATCGGAGGTGTTCTTTGGTCTTTCAGTTTAATTTTTGCTGGACATTATCTAGACAAATTATTCCTTGATCAATTCGGAATCAATCTGAAAGAAAAACTAGAGTTTATTATTATTGTAATTGTTTTAATTACGACTGTTCCTGTGGTTCTGAAATTTATGTTTGGAGCGCCAAAAGGAAACCCGAAACTGGAAGATGAAGTTTTGGATGATTTAATTGACAAAGAAAAATAATCAATTTAAAATATAGAAAATAACCTGCAACAAAATTGCAGGTTATTTTTTTGCTTTTAAAAACTTACTATAATTTTTTAGTGTAAAGATTAGATTGGGCAGATTTAAATACAAATTATCTGCGAAATCTGCATAACCAGCGAGAGAAAAGAAAGATTTTACTAAGCTAATCAGAAGTTTGCAAACAATTGACAACTCAGGTTTTCATATTTTGTCACCTTTTGAATTTCTACTTTTCTAATCATTTCTTTTGATTCTTTTGCGGTTAAATATTTTTGTCAAGTATCAAAAAGAAAGGCTTAAATGACTTAAAAAAAAAGAATTTAATTTTAATTCCTAATCCATTCCAGAATATTGGGGTAAATAATGCTGTCTCTTTTTTTCTTATTGAAAAATCTCGGTGCGTGACCAGTTTTATCCATAAACACCAATTTATGCGGAATATTCATTTTTGTTAACGCTGAATCTAAAGCTAAACCTTGTTTCTGATTCACCAGAAAATCCTGATTTCCCTGAAATAAAAGCGTCGGAACATTCGTTACATTAGCTACCGGACTTGCTTTTTGGAAATCTTCAGACAAATTTTTTCGGTCAAATTTACTTCCTACCATTTTCTGTACTGTTCCCGAGGTATATTTTGAATAAAATGACTGCAAATATTCTTGCGAATAAAAATCTGTTGGCCCACTGAGTGAAATAATCTTCTTTATTTTATCAGGATTTTGATAGCCATAAAGCAGTGCTAAATGTCCGCCCGCACTTTCGCCCAAAAGAATATAATTGTTCGGAAGAAGTTCTGCTTTTTCTGAAAGTGCATTGAATTTTTCGATCACAGAATTGATGTCTTCCAACTGATCTTTGTACGTGAAATGTTTTGAAACCAAGCGATAATTCATATTAATACTCGGAATATTATTTTCAAAAAGCATTTTCTGAATTTGTATCATGTGTTCCTTTCTTCCATACTTCCAAGCGCCACCGTGAACAATTAAAATAACTGGAGAATTTTGCGGATAATCTGCGGGAAGAAAGACGTCCATTTTCTGGCGTTTGTGTTCACCATAATTAAGATTGTAGATTTTCTGACTGTCTTTTCCCATCCAAACTTTAAACTTAGAATTAGTGCATGAATTTAATACCAAACCAATCAATCCTAAAACAAAAAAATGGTAATTGAGAATCAGCTTTTTCATAGAGTAAAGGTAAGGAGAATTTGATTTTATTGATTATCAATACAGATGATTTTTTATATCTGTTTAATTTTTTTACCCTAAATTTTAAATAATAATTGAGACGGAGACATGACGAAGCGATGACGTAGAAACCTCGTAAGAAAAACAACGTCAAAATCAATAATATAATCTGACTGTTTAAATTTACTGTGAACAATTATTCGGATAAATGAGATTTAAAAGTTCTTTGAAACCAATTAAAATCTATATTTTTGTAAGACTTAACACTTATTAAAAAAATATTAAAATACTATGGCGTCTGGTTTTTTTGCGATTTTAGATGATATCGCTGCTTTGATGGATGATGTTGCTGTAACAAGTAAAATTGCAACCCAAAAAACAGCAGGTATCTTGGGCGACGATCTGGCGGTAAACGCAGAAAAAGCCACAGGTTTTCTTTCTTCAAGAGAAATCCCTGTATTGATGAAGATTATGAAAGGCTCATTTGTCAATAAGCTGATTATTGTTCCTTTTGTCTTCCTTCTGGAGTGGCTGTATTCACCTGCAATTAAAATTATCTTAATCATTGGTGGATTTTATCTGGCTTACGAAGGTGTCGAAAAAATTGTTGAATTTTTATTTCACAGAGATAAAAAAGGACATGAAGTAATCGAAGAAGCACAGGAAGTTGAACAAGACGGTGAGGCGGTAGAAAAAGCTAAAGTAAAATCTGCAGTTACCACTGATTTTATTTTATCTCTTGAGATCGTTATTATCGCATTAGCTGCAGCCAAAGATGGCTATATAGCGCTTAAATCTCAATTTAACCCTTTCCTTGTAGAAATAGTTACTGTTTCTGTGGTTTCCATTATTGCAACGGTAGGTGTTTACGGAATTGTTGCATTGATCGTAAGAATGGATGATGCAGGTTTCAAATTAATTAAAAAAAGTAACGATAAAGGTTTTTTTGGTAAATTGGGACATCTTCTTGTGAAAGCACTTCCTTTTGTGATAAAAGCTTTAGGCATTATCGGAACTATTGCGTTGATTTTGGTAGCGGGTGGAATTTTTGATCACAATATTGATTATCTTCATCATTCACTCCCGACATGGCATGAGACACTAAAACAAGTATTATTTGGTATCGTTGGAGGATTAATTGCCTTGTTTTTAATAACTAGTGGAAAGAAAATTTATGCATTAGCGACTAAGAAATAATTGTTAGATCTTAATACAAAATCCTGCTTCAATATTTTTTGAGCAGGATTTTTATTTTTAGTAGATGCGCTTAAAATTTTATTTCCGTAAGCCATTTTTCGATTTCTGCGAAACTTTGTGCTGCATTTTACCGAACATTTTCCATTACATTGGAAAAATAGGCTAATGAATAATTTGCCTTATTAATCAATTTTAAATATTTACTTTTGCAAAAATATGGATCTTCTAAAAGTGTTTGATTTTAATTAATTATGGGTAGAAATTTATCAATTGATGTTTTAAAAATAATACTGGCATTTTTTGTTGTGTTTCTGCACATGAATTTTCTGAAAGAAACATATCCTTTGCTGAGCTATATTTTAGTAAACGGACTTTTTAGAATTGCAGTTCCCGTTTTTTTAGTTATCACAGGATTTTATTTCTTCCATATTGATAATGCGAAAAAGTTGAAAAAATGGCTTTTCAGAACCTTTCTGCTGTATGCAATCTGGATGCTGATTTACGTTTCTTATTGGAAAGATAACGAACAGATTTGGTTAACCATTATCTTTGGATACCATCATTTATGGTACTTAATAGGAACCTTTTTCTCAGGATTTCTTCTGTATTTTCTTAGAAACCAAAGTTCGAGATTGTTACTTACTTTGGCGATTTTTTTATTCTTGTTCGGTTATGTCGTTCAGGTTTCAGGAAATCTACATTACTTAAATACTGAATCAGATTCACTTTTGAATGATTATCTGCTTTACCGGAATTTCCTTTTTGTCTGCTTCCCGTTTTTAACGATTGGTTTTTTAATTAACAAGCACCGAATTGATATTTCAACATACAAAAACTCATCTTTGCTGGTTATTTTATCAATTTTAGGTGTTATTGCCGAGGCTTTTTTTAATTATAATTATATCAGCAGCGAAAGTACAGATATTTTATTTTCTTTGATTTTTGCGAGCCCATTGTTGTTTTTATACTGCCAGAAAATATACATTAAAACAACCTCGAAAGTTTTAGCCAGCCTTTCTACAGCAATATATGTTGTACATCCGCTGATCATGAAATCTGAATTTTATAAAGAAATTCAGTCGTTTAAAATCTTGATCTTTTTAGCAATTTTAATTCCTGTAAGTTTTGGCTTGGTTTATCTCAACAGAAAATTGAAATATTTGCTTTAAATTAATCCTGACCATTCATTGGCAGAATCATTCCGTTTTGATCATATTTCAGTTCTCTTACTTTCAAACTCCTAAGGTAACTTTTACCACCAGAATTTTTGGAATCGTGATAAAAAAGATACCATGTTTTGTTGATCTCAACGATGCTGTGATGGGTTGTCCAGCCTACAACGGGTGTCAGAATTTCTCCTTTAAAAGTAAATGGGCCATAAGGGTTATCTCCAATTGCATAAACCAGTTTGTGAGTTTCTCCGGTAGAGTAGGAAAGGTAATATTTGTTGTTGTACTGATGAATCCAAACACCTTCAAAAAAACGTCTTTGCTGATCTCCGGATTTTAGTTGATCTCCGTTTTCATCGACAATTAAAACATCTTTCGGTTCTTCAGCCAATTCTTTCATATTGCTTTTGAGCAAAGCAATTTTTGGCAATAAAGCATTTTCGCCTTTTTGCAAGTCAGGATAATCTTTAGAATGTTTGTTGTTTCTGTATTCCTGAAGCTGACCGCCCTTTAACCCTCCAAAATAAATATAATAAGTACCGTTATCATTTAAAACCGTAGGATCTATGCTGTATGTTCCTGAAATAGGATTTTTTTCAGCTTTAAATGGTCCTGTCGGAGATTTGCTGGAAGCTACGCCAATTTTAAACAAATCATTTTTATCCTTCGCGGGAAAATATAGGTAATATTTGTTTCCTTTTTTGGCAACATCTGGCGCCCAAAGCTGTTGTTTTGCCCACTGAATATCTTCAAGCTGTAAAGTAATGCCATTATCTTTTGCTTTTTGGTTTACGTCACTCAAAGTGAGAACATGGTAATCTTTCATATTAAAATGAGCACCATTGGCAGCATCTTTCACATCAGTCTGAATGTCGTGAGAAGGATAAATATAAATTTTTCCATCAAAAACATGAACAGAAGGATCTGCAAAATACAAATCGTCAAACAAATATCTCGGACTTTCTTGGGCGTAAACGATTGCGCTAAATAATGAAAGTATCAATAGTTTTCTCATTATATTGAATAATTATTCGGTAAGGTTTTCGAAAATAATGAAAATTACTGATCTTAATAATTTTAATATTATGATTCAGAAAAACGTTTTAAAATTATTAAAATTAAAAAAGACAGCGAAATAACATCGTTGTCTTGTTTATATTAGTTCATTTCGTAATTGATAATCACCATTCTCAAAATAAAATGCACAAAATCTTGTTCTGCATCTCTTCTGCTGATCAGTCGGTTTTTATAATCGTAAGATTTGAAAACTTTTATTAATCTCTGATAGGTTTCAAGCTCTTCATCTTTAATTCTGATTTTTACGTGCCCGTCTTTTCTTTTGATAATTTGGTCATCCAGAGTTCTTACTCTGAATAAAACATCGCATAATATTGGTTTTACTCCACCATATCTCTCCACAATATTTACTTTGAACGCATCAAAAGTAATTGCATGGAAGATTAGTTTAGGTTGAGAATCAGGTGTGCGCAGTTCAAGCTTGTAGTTCATGAGGAGTTTTTTACAATATCCTTTTTAAGGAATATATCAAATTAAAAATTGATGTAAATTTAAAAATAAAAGAGACTTTAAAAAGCCTCTTTTTAAGTTTTTTTTAGTTGAATAGATCTTTTACTTTATCAAAGAAGGTTTTTTCCTTCCCGGAAGGCTCGGCAACCATTTCGCCGCTGCTCATCTGTTTCTCGAAAAAGTCTTTTTGATCTTTCGTAAGTCTTTGTGGAGTCCATACGTTGATGTGAATAAACATATCACCTTTTCCATAGCTGTCGATACTTGGTAAACCTTTTCCGGCTAATCTTAAAATTTTTCCGGATTGTGTTCCAGCATCAACGGTGATTTTTACTTTTCCGCCAACGGTAGGAATCTCTTTTTTGGTTCCCAAAGCAGCTTCGGCAAAAGAAACATACAATTCCTGATGTAGATTATCACCTTCTCTTTTGATTGTATTGTCTACTTCTTCTTCCACAATCACCAAAAGGTCTCCGGGAATACCGCCAAATGGGGCGTCATTTCCTTTTCCTCTTACATTTAGCTGAATGCCATCTCTTGCACCTGCAGGAATGTTAATGGTAATTTCCTCTTCATCTTTTATTAGACCTTGTGCATTAGCACCAGCAGGAATTTTATCGGCAACTTTACCAATTCCCTGACAAGTTCCACAAGTGGTCTGTGTTTGCATTTGTCCGAACATTGTGTTCATCACCTTCATCTGAACTCCGGCACCGTTACATGTAGGACAAGTTTTTGAAGTGGCACCTTCTGCCATCTTCATTTTTTTTACTTTAAGAGTTTTTTGGGTTCCGTTTACCATCTCTTCAAGATTCAGCTTGATTCTGATTCTTAAATTAGAACCTTTCACCTGCTGACGGCCACCGCCGCCACCGCCAAATCCTCCGAAACCGCCGCCGCCAAAAATATCTCCAAACTGGCTGAAAATATCTTCCATGTTCATGCCTCCACCGAAGCCACCGCCGCCAAAACCACCTGCACCGCCTACTCCGGCGTGTCCGTATTGGTCGTAGCGAGCTTTTTTATTATCATCGCTTAAAACTTCGTAAGCTTCTGCAGCTTCTTTAAATTTTTCTTCAGCTTCTTTATCGCCCGGATTTTTATCTGGGTGATATTTGATCGCCATTTTTCGGTATGCTTTCTTTATTTCGTCGGTACTTGCAGATTTGCTTACCTCAAGAACCTCGTAATAATCTCTTTTTGACATGATATAGTATAATTGATGATGATAAATGATAACTGATCTGAAATTCTAAGTGAAAAATTCAATCAATTATCACTCATCATTTATCATTAATAAATTTTTAGTTTCCTGTTACAACTTTTGCAAAACGAATCACTTTATCTCCCAGCGTATATCCTGTTTCGATAACATCTACAATTTTACCTTTCAGGTCTTCAGAAGGTGCAGGAATTTGTGTAATTGCTTCGTGGAAATCTACGTTGAAGTTGTCTCCCGCTCTTACTTCCATTATTTTTAAACCTTTTTCGGTCAGTTTATTTTTAAACTTGTTGTAAATCAGTTCAACACCTTGAAGATCGGTCTCATTTCCGTTTTTAGCAATTTCTTTTAGCGCTCTTTCAAAATCATCTAAAACACCAAGCATAGAAACCATCATTTCCTGATTGGCGTAGGTGAAAAAATCCATTTTCTCCTTTGATGTTCTTTTTTTATAGTTTTCAAACTCAGCATACAGTCTTATGTAACGATCTTTTTCTGCTGCCAAAAGTTCTTCTGCAGTAGGTATTTCTGTCACATTTTCTTCAACCGTTTCTTCAGTCTGCGTAATGTTTTCTTCCTGATTATTGATATTTTCTTCGTTGATATCCTGATTTTCCATATTTCAATAACTTTTTACAAGGTTGTTTCACAAACATTCTGCCAAAGAAAAAATAATGACATTTAGGCAGAATTTAGGTAGTAGTTCTTTGTTAATAGTTGATAGTTGAGACTTTTCTACATATTGTTTTTTAGTTATAATGGTAATGCATGAATTCCTCTCCTGAGGAGAGGTGGCGAAAATTTCGAAGAAATTTTTGTCGGGTGGTTGTTTATTTTCAATTTTTTTATAGTATAATTTGTTCAAAGAATCATATGATCTAAGCCAAGTTTAATAGCAGAAACTCATGGAGATATTTGCAAGGATTACAAAATTTGTATTTCTGATAGAACTTGAAATGGAAGACTGAATCCTTAGCCCCGATTGAAGCAATTGTTTGAGCTCGTTTATCGATTTTGTGTGCGGCGACAGAGCCGCACACAAAATCGATAAACAGCGAGTGCGGAAAGCGGGAATTGCTTCAAAAGAAATCTAAGAAAGACAAACAGTTCATGAAAAAAAGCAATTATTCCCCGAAAAATGTTTGATAGAGAAGGTAAAGATTAAGAATAATGATGACGATAGAAATAATCCAGACGCAAATTTTTAAGAATGGTTTATTGACAAATTCGCCCATTTTTGCTTTATCATTAGTGAAAATTACCAAAGGAACCACCGCAAAACTCAGCTGCATTGATAAAATAACCTGACTTAAAACCAAAAGATCTGTCGTTCCCTGTTCTCCATAGATAATGGCCACAATTAATGCAGGAATTACTGCAATCAATCGGGTTATTAATCTTCTTAACCACGGTTTTAGTCTGATATTTAGGAATCCTTCCATTACAATTTGTCCCGCAAGGGTTCCCGTTAACGTAGAGTTTTGTCCGGAAGCTAAAAGAGCAATTGCAAAAGCGATACTCGCCATAGAAGCTCCCAAAATAGGCGTCAACATTTTATAAGCATCATGAATGTCGGCAATGTGCTCGTTTCCTGTGGTATGGAAAGTAGCAGCAGCTAAAATTAAAATCGCTGCATTAATAAAAAATGCCAATAACAAAGAAACTGTACTGTCTAAAGTCGCGTATTTTATGGCTTCTTTTTTTCCTGCACTGTCTCTGGTATAATCGCGAGTTTGTACAATACTGCTGTGAAGATATAGATTGTGAGGCATTACGGTTGCACCCAAAATTCCTATTCCGATGTATAGCATTGCAGGATTGGTGATGATCTCTTTTTGAGGAATTAATCCTCCTAAAATAGCATTGATTTCGGGTTTAGAAATGATGATTTCATACCCAAAACAAACTAAAATAATAAACATTAATCCTGCGACAATACTTTCTATCCAGCGGAAGCCTTTTGCCTGAAGTAGTAAAATAATTAATACATCAATTGTGGTGATTACAATTCCCCAAGTCAGAGGGATTCCAAAAAGTAGGTTTAAAGCAATTGCCGAACCAATAACTTCAGCCAAATCACAGGCTGCGATGGCAATTTCACAAAATATCCAAAGTATAAAGTTCGTGGTCGGTTTGAAATGATCTCTACAAGCCTGAGCTAAATCTCTTTCGGCAACAACGCCTAGTTTTACAGATAAATGCTGCAAAACCATTGCGAAAATATTTGAAATAAGAATTACAGAAAGTAGAGTGTAGCCAAATTGTGATCCTCCCGCAATATCAGTTGCCCAGTTTCCGGGATCCATATAACCTACTGCAACCATTAATCCCGGACCTGCAAAGGCTAAATATTTCCTCCAGAAACCTGATTTTTTAGGAATAGAAATAGAAGAGAATACCTCTGGTAATGAATGAGATGTTTTATCTTTTCGCCAAGCGTTTTTCATATTGAATTCAGTCATTGTTAGAAATGACTAACAAATTTAATTAAATAAATGAAATGGAAGTAAATTTCTCATGAAAAATCCCGAAAAATATTCTTTCGGGATTCATTATATATTTTTAAAGATCAACTATTTTGCAAATCTTACTGACATTTTTCTGTCGACAGCTCTTTCTTCATTAGAAGCTGAAGCATCAACTTTTGCGAACTCACTTCCGTATCCGTCAGCAGCAATAACCTGTGTTCCTACACCTTGTTTTCCTAACCAATCTTTAATGAAATTAGCTCTCTCTGCAGAAAGTTTTTTGTTGTTAGCCTCATCACCGGTTTTATCTGTATATCCACCGATTTTTATTTTTGCATCGGGATATGCTTTTAAAATCGCTACCAAATTTTGTAATTGTCCTTCAGAACCGGCTTCTAAAGTATTTGAACTTCCAATTGTGAAGTTTACATGGTCAAAATCGTACCATTTGTTTTTTAAGGCATCATCATTTGCCGCATTTTTGTAGCCATCAGATTTCAGGAAAGTAATCATTTGATCTTCCAATCCTCCTCTGTATCCTTTCAATGCCGTTCCATTTAAATCGATATCTTCATCAATTTTGGTTGTGGTCATTGTGGTTGTATCGCCACTTTGTGTTGACATCGTATCATTTACAGTATTTAAACTGTCTCCTGAAACGTTTGTTGTAGTAGTGGTTTCTTTTTTCTCACATTGTTTCCATAAAAAATATCCTGCTGCAATTAAAAGTAATAATGGAAGAAGCCATTTCCAGATAGATCCGCCTTCGGAAGGAGTCGGGCTGTTTGGGAAAGTACCGCCATCCGCAACGCTTCTGGTAACTTCTACTTTTGGTTCTTCGTGTGGAGTCGGTGCGATAGCGTCTTTGTCATTATCAAACTTATAGCCTTTTGCCCAGTCACCCACATTTAATGATGCTAACGAAAGTCCGGCTGGTAAAAGTGTAGAGACAACTCCTTTCTGATCATTTAATAATGATGAAATTCCGGATTTATCAAGATTATTTTCTGCAGCATATTTTCCTACAGAACCTACCGTTGCTCCCGTTACTAAGTTTAATAACGAAGATGAAGAATTGTTGCTAATTCCTGCGTATGTAGCAATGGTATTGATAATTCCGCTGAGTTTATCACCAAAAATTGATGTTAGTAATCCCGAAATCATAGAATTGTTAGATGATGTATCTAATGAATTCCCCAAAACACCTTGCGAAGAAGCATTAGAAATAGAATCCAATACCGCAGGATTATCAGAATTGTTGGCTAATCCGCCTACAATGACCGGAAGTAAACCAGAAACGGCTTTCGAAATTCCGGCTTCACTTTCTCCAAGTTGCGATGCAGCCTGAGAAACAAGTGCAGAACCTAGCTGCCCTTTGATGAGATCAATGATGTTTAATGACATATTAAATAATTTTGAAATTAATGTTAGATAAATTTAAACAAAAATCTGTCCAAATATTAAGTTTCAAAAAAAATCTGCAAAAATTCTTAGAATTCTTGCAGATTTAATAATAAATATGGTAAATTTTAGTAAGCTTTCGCAAATAAAACTCTTCTTTTTGATGGTTTTCCTGAAAGTAAAGAAACTCCTTCTTCAATGTCATTATCCATAGGGATACATCGGATGGTTGCTTTGGTTTCTTCTTTGATCTGCTCTTCTTCTTCAGCGGTTCCGTCCCAATGTGCATAGATAAATCCAGGTTTTTCCTCTAAAACTTTTTTAAATTCATCATAAGAATCAACTTTCGTGATATTGTCTTTTCTAAATTCAAAAGCTTTAGTGTACATATCCTTTTGGATGATCTTCAACAAATCTTCTATATAAGAATCTAGGCCTTCCAATGGGCGTGTTTCTTTCGTAAGATTATCTCTTCGTGCAATTTCCACAGAGTTGTTTTCTAAATCTCTAGGTCCCATTGCAATTCTTAAAGGAACACCTTTCAATTCATATTCTGCGAATTTCCAGCCTGGTTTGTTTTGAGTATCATTATCGAATTTTACTGAAATTCCTTTCAGTTTTAATTTATTCTGAATTTCTAATGCTACCTCACTGATTTGATTTAATTGCTCTTCTCCTTTGAAAATAGGAACAATTACCACCTGAATCGGAGCTAAAGTAGGAGGAAGTACCAAACCGAAATCATCAGAGTGCGTCATAATCAAAGCACCCATTAAACGTGTAGAAGTTCCCCAAGAAGTTGCCCAAGCATGTTCTATTTTACCTTCTTTATTGGTGAATTTTACGTCAAATGCTTTTGCGAAATTCTGTCCAAGGAAGTGAGATGTTCCAGCCTGAAGAGCTTTTCCGTCTTGCATTAATGCTTCAATACAATAGGTTTCATCTGCACCTGCAAATCTCTCTGAAGGTGTTTTTAAACCTTGTACAACCGGCATCGCCATAAAGTTTTCTGCAAAATCTGCATATACTTTATTCATTTTCTCGGCTTCTTCTACTGCTTCATCTTTCGTAGCATGAGCAGTGTGACCTTCTTGCCACAAGAATTCTGAAGTTCTTAAAAATAAACGGGTTCTCATTTCCCAACGTACAACATTTGCCCACTGATTGATAAGAATTGGTAAATCTCTGTATGACTGAATCCAGCCTTTATAAGTATTCCAGATAATTGCTTCAGAAGTTGGTCTTACGATAAGCTCTTCTTCTAATTTGGCTTCCGGATCAACAATTAATTTTCCCGGATTACCTGGGTCATTTTTTAGTCTGTAATGAGTTACAACTGCACATTCTTTAGCAAAACCTTCTGCGTTTTTTTCTTCAGCTTCAAACAGGCTTTTGGGCACAAATAGGGGGAAGTAAGCATTAACGTGACCTGTTTCTTTAAACTTTTTGTCCATCTCGTCACGCATTTTCTCCCAGATTGCATATCCGTATGGTTTTATAACCATAGAGCCTCTTACGCCTGAATTTTCTGCCAAATCAGCTTTCACAACCAATTCATTATACCATTTGCTGTAATCTTCGCTTCTTGAAGTTAATTTTGCCATTAATTTTTTTTTAATATTTTAACTTTTCTAAAATTATGTAATCTAAAAATAAAAATCTATTTTTGATAGATTTTTGTTACCAATAAGTTGGTATATTTTTGGTACAGAATGCAAATATAATTTAAATTAAAAATTTTTACATTATCATGAAAAGAAATATACATAAAAATTTACTTGGAATGCTAAAATCAAAAGGTATTTTGGCAGTTGCAGGTGGATTGTTGTTAATGTCTTGTGGTGCGCAGATGGGTGGGTATAGCGAGACTGATGGGGTGTATTACGACCCAAATAAAGATACGTTGCCGGAAGGTGTCATCATCAATGGTAATGAAGGAAACAGAGTAGGAGAATATTATGATTATTATCAGGATGATTCTAATCTGGTTCAAAACGCTCAAATAAATGCTGCTCAACAAGATAACCGCTACAGCAACTGGAGTAATTCTGATTGGAACAGTAATGCTACCGATTCTGATTGGGGAATGTTCGCAGGTAACGAGACCAACTACTACGATAATTCGTGGGGAATGATGGGTTGGGGCTCACCTTGGGGCTGGGGCGGAGGCTTCGGTTCTTATTGGGGTTCTGGCTGGGGCATGGGAATGTCTTTCGGTTGGGGTAACTCTTGGGGCTGGGGAGGCTACAATCCTTATTGGGGAATGGGCTGGAATAATTACTGGGGATACAACCCTTACTGGGGCGGTTACTACGGAATTCCTTATTGGGGATACAATTCATATTGGGGTGGCTATAACAGACTTCCTTACGCAAGAAGCGGAGCAAATGGAAGATTCGGTACTTCTGGATCAGGATCTTACAGAACAAATAATTCTGCTTTAAAAGGTAATTATAATAACGGTTCTGGTTTCAGAAATAATAATTCCGGAATGAGAGCCGGATCTTACAGATCTTCTAATATGAATAATAATGGAGGGTACAGAAGTAACAATGGAGGTTACCGTAATCCGAATAATGGAATGAGACCTAATATGAATAACGGGGTAAGATCTACAAGACCAAATTATAACTACAATCAACAACAATCTCAACCAAGATACAGAAATGAAAGTACCAGACCAAGTGATAATGGAGGTTTCAGATCAGGAGGTTTTAATTCTGGAAGTAGCGGTGGCGGCTTCAGAGGTGGCTCTTCAGGTGGTGGCGGCGGTATGAGATCAGGCGGCGGTGGCGGCGGTTTCAGATCTGGTGGTAGATAATTTTAAACTTAATAACTATTAAAAAAAATAATGTTAAAAAAATCTCTAGTATTAATAGGTGTAACTGCAGTATTTTATTTGCAGGCTCAGGATATATCGGTTATAAGAAATTCGATTGATGTTTACTCAAACACTCCAATGACTGGTTCTTCGAAGTTTAATGCAATGGCAGGATCAAACGGAGCTTTGGGTGGTGATGCTACATCATTGCTTACTAACCCTGCCGGTCTGGGTGTTGCAATTGCAGGTGATGTTTCGGCTACTTTATCGATTACGGGTAATAAAAATACAAGCACTTTTGCAGGATCTTCAGTTAACTATAATATTACAAAAGGAAATATCGGAAATGCGGGAGGTGTTGCAACTTTTCAGTTGATGACAGAATCACCTTGGAAATTTATTAATTTGGGAGCAAGTATTTCTACACAGTCACTTGAAAACTATGTTGAAACTGCAGGAAATACTAATATTTCAATTCCAAAAAATCTTGTTGACGATTCAGGAAATGCTGTAGTTGGCAATCTTGCTTTTTTAGGGCATGCTTATAACAGATATGGAACTCAGACCAAATTTAATCTTGGGGTCGGTGCCAATTATAATAACTCTCTATATCTTGGTGCAAGTATTAATATGCATTATGTAGATTTGGAGCAGTATGACAGCGCCAATTTTGGTTTAGATTTAGACAATACGATATATTCATTTGATAAACAATACACGCCGTTTTCTGAAAAATCGAATGGTTTCTCTGCAACTTTGGGGGTAATTGGTAAAATCACCAATCAATTGAGATTAGGGGCTTCAATCGAATCTCCTACCTGGTGGAGTATGGATAGAATCTACTCAGATTATTATACCGGAACTGACGGATTGATTTATTTTGATAATTTTGTAGAAGACAGATCTTTCAGATCGCCTATGAAAGCTACTTTAAGTGGTGCTTTTGTTCCAACTAAGAATTTTGCGATTAACGTAGACTATACTTTAGGATTAACAAAGCCTAAATATAAAGTTCAGGGTGATGCAGAAAGTGAATTGAATTCTTTCTTTGGTGATTCCTACAAAAACTTATCAGAAATAAGAGTCGGAGCAGAATACAGAATCAAAGCTTTCAGATTGAGAGGTGGTTATTCTTACGCTTCAAGTCCGTTTGATGCAATGACGATCAGTTCGTTTTCAAACAGTGGAGTAGCGGGAGATAATAATTACAGCGACTTGATTTTAGGAGCAAGAAATACGATTGGTGCAGGTTTAGGATATGACTTCGGTAAATTCTATGTTGATGCAGCGTATCAGAATATAAGCTCAGAATACAAAAATCCTTTCTTAAGCGGAAATGAAGTTGTTAAAAATGGAACTGTAGTAAGTACAGGATATTACTCCGGTGATTTTGATGTTTTAACGCCTACTTCTGCCGTTTCAGACGTTAAGAATATCAGAAATAATTTCTTTCTAACTGTAGGTTGGAAATTCTAAAATACTATTTCTAAAATATAAAAAAGGCTTCGGGAAAAAATTTCTCGAAGCCTTTTTATTTATCTTAAAATTAAATTTAATGATGATGTCCTACATGAGAATGATCATGAAATAAATGCATCATCAAAGCTAACGAAACTCCCAAAATGACCAAGCCAATTTTAGACCAGTCAATATTATGGTTTTTGTTACTTTCAAATATAATAACAGAAGAAATATGCAGAAAGATTCCACCAACTATCGCTAGAAAGTAAGGCTGCCAAGCTGGATTGAAATAATTACCCAGAAGCATTCCGAATGGTGAAGCCAAAGCAAATAAAGCAACAATTAATATTGATGGATAAGATATTTTTGAATTTGTTCTGTTAAATAAAAATGCTCCCAAAATAAACGAAATAGGCAAGTTATGAAACAAAATCCCCAACAGATAAGGTGAAAACGGATTCGTTTCGTTCGCTAAAGGAATTCCTTCAATAAAAGCATGAATAAAAAGCCCGACCATTAATGCCACAGGAAGAATATTACTTTCTCCGTGATGGTGGAAATGTCCGTGCTCAAAACCTTTAGTCAAAGCTTCAAGAATCATCTGTAACAAAACTCCGCCAATGACGAAGATCCCAAGATTACCAATATCTGAAGTGTAAACCTGAGGAAAAACTTCATTTAAACAAATAGTAATTAAAAATCCGGCACTTAAAATCAATAAATTTTTGGAAAATTTTTCTTTTTGTCCAAAATATTTACCGAGTAAAACTCCGGCAACGACACTTAATATAAGGAGAATGAAAATCATATTAATTAAAAAGGGGTGATAAGCAATATAAAACAATAATTAGATTCACAATTGTAATGATGAGGTGTATCTTAAAATTAGTCCTAATTTTAAATAAAAATATTTTGAGAAAAATTAAAAATGTTCCAAGAATTAGTAATAAACTGGAGATAACAAATGGCAATGGAGGAGTATGGCTATGAAAATATCCGAATTTAATTCCACTAAATATTGAAATTATTGTTAATATCGCAAATAATATATTAGTCACCATTCCAATTGCAATTTTTTAAATTATCGGTTTATTTTTTCTTAAATAAATTGATGCAACGTGGTGAAATATCTTTATTGAAATCATTCAATTGATAATCTCCCCAGATTTTAACGCTTTCAAAACCGCTTTCTTCAGCGTAGTTTTTAATGGTTTCTAATGTATGAAGTTTTACTTTTTCAAAAAAGTGATGAGATTTTCCGTCTGCTTCAAATCTTATGTTTTTTATGATATGTCGGTCTTCAATTTTTTTAGAAATTTTAAAATCAATTCCTTCTCTGCTGATAACTGTTTCAGGAACCAAATTTTTTCGAACGAACTCCTCATTCAGATAATCCAAAACAAAATAGCCGTCTTTTTTCAAAACATTGCAAACCGATTTAAAGACTTTTTTATCATCCTCTTCATGATCAAAATATCCGAAACTTGTAAAAAGATTAAAAACCGCATCTACAGGATCGTAATCAATAGGATTTCGCATATCGTGAACATCAAAAATCAATGTTTGGTTCTCAAACTGTCTATTATGCTCAATACTTTGGCGGGAAAGATCAAGTCCCAATACATCATACCCTAATTTATTAAGAAAAACCGAATGTCTTCCCTTTCCACAAGCGAGATCAATGATTTTTGCTGATTGAGAAAGCTCTAATTCTGAAGTAAGCTTTGTAATAAAATTTTCAGCTTCCGTGTAATCTCTGTTGCTGTATAATAAGTGATAATAAGGGGTATCAAACCACGATTCAAACCATTCCATGATGCAAAAATAGTGTTTTTGGTTGATGGTACATCGTTGTTGGTTGATGGTTTTTATAAGATAGCGCGATTTCTATCAACTATAAACTGACAACCAACAACTAAAATCACTATTTTTGCAAAATGGATACAGAAAATCTAAAAATTCAGATAAAAACTTTCTTCGGATTAGAGCCAATTCTTGCTGAGGAAGTTAAAAAATTAGGCGGAAAAAATGTAGAACTTAAAAATCGTGCAGTAAACTGTGAGGGAGATTTGGGTTTTTTATATAAAATCAATTATTCTGCAAGAACAGCATTGAAAGTTCTTGTTCCGATTGACGAATTTAAGGCGTATAACGAAACAAAATATTACGATAAACTTTTCAAATTTGAATGGGACGAATTCATGGATGTCGATCAGACATTTGCCATCGATTCTACGGTAAACTCAGAAAGATTCAGTCATTCTCAGTTTATGACCTTCAAAATGAAAGATGCCATCGTAGATTATTTCCAAAATAAATACGGGAAAAGACCGAGTATTGAAACAAAATCTCCGGATATCAAATTTCACTTGCATATTGACAGAGAATTGGTGACGATTTCGTTAGACTCTTCCGGTGATGCTTTGTTTAAAAGAGGATACAGAAAAGAGCAGGGCGAAGCGCCAATAAATGAGGTTCTGGCAAGCGGAATGCTGCAATTGGCAGGTTGGGACGGAAAAGGAAACTTCCTGGATCCTATGTGTGGCTCGGGAACACTTCTTATTGAAGCTGCAATGATTGCTTTGGATCTTCCGGCACAGACTTTCAGAAGAAGATTCGGCTTTCAGAACTGGAAAAATTATGATGCCGATTTATTTTCAAAAATAAAAGAAGTAAGAATCAATCGTGTGAGAGAATTCACCGGTAAAATTGTAGGTTACGATATCGATGGAAGAATGTTGAATGCCGCTGAAGCCAACATAGAATCTGCAGAAATGGAAGATATTATCGAAGTAAGAAGAGAAAATTTCTTTGATACCAAGAAAGATTTATTCCCATTGTTGATGGTTTTCAATCCGCCTTATGATGAGAGAATTTCTATTAATGATGACGATTTTTACAAGAAAATAGGAGATACTTTCAAAACGAATTATCCAAATACTTTGGCCTGGCTGATTTCTTCAGACTTAGAAGCGGTAAAGAAAATCGGACTGCGACCTTCAAGAAAAATAAAACTTTTCAACGGAAAACTGGAAACAAGATTTTTACAGTATGAAATGTATGAAGGGACGAAAAAAGTTCATAAATTAGAAAACAAAGAAGAATAAAAAATATCTTTTAATATTTTCGATGTTTTAGATTTTCTTGCAGATTTACTGAGTTTGGATTTTTCTTCAAAATCAGAATCAGTGAATTCTAAAAAGAATAAGAATTCTAAAAAATCAAAATATACAACAGCATTGTGGAATGGAAGTTTTCTTTTGATCGCTTCCATTCTTTATTTTATCGTTTTCAAAGATCCTTTACCGGAAGAGAATTACGTGCAAACTTTATTGATTTGCATTCTCATCGGTTTTCTTATATCATTTGTCTTGTTTTTCTCGCTTTATCAGCTCGGAATTTTTTATTTTAAGAGTCTCTTAAAATTTATTTTCTTTAGCGGTTCGGTGATTTTACTGCTGATTTTTTTTGTACTGTTCATGTATTACAAATCAGGGATTTTCTTTTAGAAATACTTTTCATTTCGTTTAATCATGTGTGCTTAGCTAAAAAGTAAAAGTATCTGTCAAGATCAGAAACCCTTCTGGTTTGTTCAAAATGTTATCTATCGATCTATAAATGTAAACTGTACATACCAGAATACGATCTGAACGGTTCGTAAAGCTATCTGCTTAATGCTAAATATGAATTGTATACCTCACAAGTTCCTCTGGTTTGTTCAAAATGTTATCTATCGGTCTATAAATGTAAACTATACATACCAGAATACGATCTGAACGGTTCGTAAAGCTATCTGCTTAATCCTAAATATGAATTGTATACCTCACAATCTTCTCTTTCAATAACAAAATACCATTTGTCTGCTTAGGAAAACTGCCTTTCCGTATATTTTTAAGATGAAACAGTTAAATTTCTTCTTTTTTCTGCCAAGGAAACTTGCCTTCTACCTCAACCTGAATAGAAATGCTCAAAAAAGTACGAATGAGAACGATTAATCCCAAAGCTAAAAGTCGATCAATTGTAGGTTCAGTAACCACTGTTGCGATAATATCTCCTGCAACAAGAATCTCAAGACCTAATAAAATTGCTTTTCCCAATTCCTGTTTCAATATTTTGTAAGATCTCGGATTGGTGCCCTGAATAGAAAATATAAATTTGGACAAAGCTATTACCGCTCCGGCAAAAATGGTAAGCACCCCGATGATTTCAATGATTCTGGCAACATAATCTATATAGATTTTAATTTCTTCCATTTTGATGTAAACTTTTAAGAGAAAATTAAGATAGCAATTTTATTAATAAAAATTAAGTATCAATTAACTTGTAAAAATTTAGAAATACTAAAATAAATCTGCGGGATAAAATTTTCTAAATCATATTAATTTATAATGCTGTATAAAATATTTGATTAAATGATTGATAACTAGAGTGATTGGGAGATTGGTCAAAAGAGTTTACATCCACAAAATAACCAGCAAACTTCCCACAGAAATAAGCGCCCACAGCAACACACCCTGAATCAAAGGTTTTATTCCAACAGCTTTCAGTGCCGTGATGCTCATATTTGAACCAATCAAAAATAAAGTAAGCGTTAAACCTTTTTTGGCAAGAAAAACGATGTGTTCTGAAATAGCTTCCACAGCTGGAATATAAGAGCTTGCTACAATTGCTAACACAAACAGAAAAATAAAATAGGGGATTTTTATTTTACCGGTTCCATTCTTTTTATTGATAAATGCAAAAAGCAAACTTATAGGAATAATCCAAAGCGCACGTTCTAGTTTTACCGTAGTCGCAATTTTCAAAGCTTCATTCCCAAATTTTGAAGATGCTCCTACAACCGAGCTCGTGTCATGGATTGCAACGGCACACCAAAGACCAAACTGATGCTGATCCATACTTAAAAGGTGCCCCAAAAAAGGAAATAAAAACAAAGCAATAGAATTGAGCGCAAAGATAGTTGCCAAAGAAACAGACGTTTCGTTTTCGTCAGCTTTTATAACCGGTGCAATAGCTGCAATCGCACTTCCGCCACAAATTGCAGTCCCTGCGGAAATTAGGGTAGAGGTATTTTTCCGTATTTTCAAAAATTTTCCGATAAGAATTCCTGCGGTTAATGTGAGAAATATCGAAGCAACTGTAAATATGAATCCTTCTTTCCCGGCTTTTAGTGCTTCGTGAATATTCATTCCAAATCCTAAACCTACTACTGAAAACTGTAACAAAAAACTCGTGATTTTCCCTTGATATTCTTTGAATGGATGTTGAATTAATAAAGAAACCAAAAATCCTAATACCAAAGCTAAAGGAGCATTCATAAAAGGAAGAAGGCAAATAAATGCAGCGAAAAGAAAAATAAATTTTCTGAGCGAAGGTGAAATATTTTTTATCATAACGATGAATTTCTTTTTACAAAATTCAGAAAACTAAATCACATTCAGTTATGATAAAATATTATATATTATTACTTTATGTTATTGCTTAAAAACTTCAAAAACAAGTTGGGAATATTTTTTAAAGAACCATGAAGTTCTACAGAATAGAAAGAACGCAACATTTCCAGATTGTTAATATCTAAAATTTTCAGTTTTCCGGCGATAATTTCGTCAGTGATAGAATAAACGGATACAAAACCAACGCAATCTGATACTTTTAAATATGATTTTATGCTTTCGGTACTTCCAAGATAAGCTTCTGTGTATATGTCTTTTTTGCTGACTCCACTTTGTTTTAAATAGATATTCAAAATATCGAGACTTCCGGAGCCTTGTTCGCGGAAAACCCATGGAAATTGCAAAATGTCTTCAATACTACAGCTGTTTTTTTCTGCTAAAGGATGATTGGCGCTCACGGTACAAACCAATTCGTCTTTTCCAATTTCAGCATATTTCAGTTGTGGTTTTCCGGAAACTCCTTCAATAAATCCGACATCAATTTTTTTCTGAATCAGTAAATTTTCAATTTCTTCCGTATTATTATTGAATAAAGTGATCTCAATTCCTTTATGTTGTGAAGCAAATTGTGCTAAGATTTTCGGAAGAATATATTGTGCAATGGTCGTACTTGCACCAATTTTAAGCGTTCCTTCGTATTTATTACTGACCTGATTCATGACGAATTTTCCTTCTTCGTAAAGATTGAGGATTTCTTCTGCAAAAGCCGAATATTTTTCACCTTCCAACGTTAATTTAACGCCTTGTTTCGTTCGTTCAAAAAGCTGAACCCCCAATTCATCTTCCAGAGTCTTGATGTGTTTGCTCACCGCAGGTTGAGTGATGAATAAAGCCTCGGAAGCTTTAGAAAAATTCAGATGTTTTTTTACTTCCAGCAAAACTTTTAGTCGAAAATCGGACATGAAATTTTTTTATAAAAGTAACTAATTTTTGTTTTTGACTAACAATTCAGTTCTACATTTGCAAGCTGCTGTACAAATGGTTATTTTTGAGAACGATTTTCTAAACAATATTACGACCCACAATTTGAAACCTACTATCTCCATCGTTGTTGCTATTTTTAACCGAAAAGACGAGCTTTTTGAGCTTCTTAATTCACTCAATTCCCAAACTGACAAAGACTTTGAGGTGATTATCGTTGATGATGGTTCTTTGATTGATCTGAAACCGACAATCCATCAATTTGAAGAAATTTTAAACATAAAATATTTCAAAAAAACTAATTCAGGGCCTGGTTTGTCGAGAAATTACGGTGCAAAAAGAGCTGCAAATGACTGGTTGGTTTTTGTAGATAGTGATGTAATTGTAGAGAAAGATTATATTGAAAATATTAAAAACGATATTCTTACCATTCCTTGTGATGCTTTTGGAGGGGCAGATAAAGCGCATAAAGGTTTTAATCTGATGCAGAAAGCGATTTCGTATTCTATGACTTCTGTATTTACGACTGGTGGAATAAGGGGAAATAAAAAAGCAGTTTCAAAATTTCAGCCCAGAAGTTTCAATATGGGTGTGAAAAAAGAGGTTTTCGAGAAAGTAGGTGGTTTTTCTGAGATGAGAATCGGTGAAGATCCTGATCTTTCGATGACGCTTTGGGAAAACGGTTTTACGACTGCTTTTTTCGATGATATTGCAGTTTACCACAAAAGAAGAGTAGATTTTGGAAAGTTTTCAAAACAGGTGTATCAGTTTGGTTGTGCAAGACCGATTCTTAATCAAAGACATCCTAATTATGTGAAAATTTCTTTTGCATTTCCGACCTTATTTTTATTGGGCTATGTTTTGGGATTTATTGAATATTTTATTCTTGGGAAAGGCTTTGTTTTGTCTCTTTTCGGATTGTACACTTTCATGGTTATAATTCATGCTTTGATTGTTACAAAAAATATTGCAATTACCGGAATGGCAGTGATTTCGACTTATATTCAAATGTTTTCTTACGGGTATGGTTTCTTAAAGTCATGGATTTTATTAAATGTTCTAAAGATGAAACCTGAGGATGCTTTCCCGAAACATTTTCATAAGAATTAAATTTATTTTTGTTTTTTTAACGCAAAGATTTATTTATAAAACTCATGATTTTAAGAGGCAAAGGCAAATGAATTGCTTCGCGAAGCTTGAAAATATTGCTTTGTCATATCAATAAAATGAAACCTGAGGATGCTTTCCCGAAACATTTTCATAAGAATTAAATTTATTTTTGTTTTTTTAACGCAAAGATTTATTTATAAAACTCATGATTTTAAGAGGCAAAGGCAAATGAATTGCTTCGCGAAGCTTGAAAATATGGTTTTGTCAAATCAATAAAAATGAAACCTGATGATATATTTCCTAAACAGTTCATAAGTTTAAATTTTTAACGCAAAGATTTATTTATAAAACTCATGATTTTAAGAGGCAAAGGCAAATGAATTGCTTCGCGAAGCTTGAAAATATGGCTTTGTCAAATCAATAAAAACGAAACGTGAGGATATATTTTCTAAAGAGTTTCATCAAGTTTAAATTTTTTACGCAAAGGTTTATTTGGATGATGTATGATTTTAAGAGGCAAAGGCAAATGAATTTCTTCGCGAAGCTTGAAAATATTGCTTTGTCATATCAATAAAATGAAACCTGAGGATGCTTTCCCGAAACATTTTCATAAGAATTAAATTTATTTTTGTTTTTTTAACGCAAAGATTTATTTATAAAACTCATGATTTTAAGAGGCAAAGGCAAATGAATTGCTTCGCGAAGCTTGAAAATATGGTTTTGTCAAATCAATAAAAATGAAACCTGATGATATATTTCCTAAACAGTTCATAAGTTTAAATTTTTAACGCAAAGATTTATTTATAAAACTCATGATTTTAAGAGGCAAAGGCAAATGAATTGCTTCGCGAAGCTTGAAAATATGGCTTTATCAAATCAATAAAATGAAACATGAGGTTATATTTCCTAAAGAGTTTCATCAAGTTTAAATTTTTTACGCAAAGGTTTATTTGGATGATGTGTGATTTTAAGAGGCAAAGGCAAGTGAATTGCTTCGCGAAGCTTGAAAATATGGCTTTGTCAAGTCAATAAAAAAGAAACGTGAGGAAACATTTCCTAAACAGTTTCATAAAGTTTAAATTTTTTAACGCAAAGATTTATTTATAAAACTCATGATTTTAAGAGGCAAAGGCAAATGAATTTGCTTCGCAAAGCTTGAAAATATGGTTTCGTTAAATCGACTTATTGGTGCTTTTTTTCTTCTTGAAATAGATATTTAAAATTCTCAAGAAAAATAATAAAAGCTGTCAAAATTTGACAGCTTTTATACAATAATAATTAGAATATGGATGAAATGGTTTCATGGTTTAGAACGCCTGTTTTGAGCATGCATTCTTTCATCTTTTCATAGGTTCGTTCTATATCGTGATCGAGACCGATTGAGAATCTTATTAATCCGTCAGAAATTCCCATCGCTTCACGTTCCTCTTCAGGAATTTCCGATGAAGTTGAGCTTCCCGAGCATGAGAATAATGTTTTGTAAAATCCTAAACTTACCGCTAAATAGCCTAGATTTTCCTGCTGCATCATTTCCATCAGTTCGTTGGCTTTGTCGGTTGTGCCTGCGTCTAAAGTCAGTAATCCACCAAATCCGTATTCCTCATGCATCATGCTTTTCATCAAATCATGATTCTTATGAGATTTCAAACCGGGATATGAAACTTTTAAACCGTCTTCCTCAAATCTTTCAGCCAGAAATAAAGCATTATGACTGTGCTGCTTCATTCTGATGTGAAGGGTTCTTAAATTTTTTAGAATACTTGCCGAACGGAAACTGTCCATTGTAGGACCCAAAAGCATACATGCTCCGTTGTTTACATTTTTGGTGTCATTAATAAATTCCTGACTTGCACAATACACCCCACCAACGGTATCACTGCTTCCGTTGATAAACTTGGTTAAACTGTGAATTACTATATCTGCACCCAAAAGAGTAGGAGATATGGTAAGTGGAGAAAAAGTATTGTCTACAATAAGTTTTAGATTATGTTTTTTACATAGTTCCGAAAGTTTTCTAAGGTCGGCAACTTCCAAAAGAGGGTTGCTCACACTTTCACAGTAAATGATTTTCGTATTTGGTTGAATGGCATTTTCTATAGATTCAAAATTGTTGATATCCACAAATGACGTTTCAATTTGGAAAGGTGGCAGAAAATTTTTCATAAAAGCATACGTTCCACCGTAAATTGTTCTGCTTGAAATAATATGGTCACCCGACTTACAAACCTGCATCAAAACAGAAGTAATAGCGCCCATTCCTGAAGCGGTAACATTGGCAGCCTCTGTGTTTTCCATTTTTGCCAAGGCTTCAGAAAGGTAAAGATTCATCGGGGATGAATGTCTTGAATATAGATAACAACCTTCCGCATTACCTTCGAAAGTATCAAACATGGTTTTCGCAGAGAGAAAAGTATATGTTGAGCTGTCAGAAATTGAAGGATTTACCCCTCCGAATTCTCCGAAATATTGAAGATCCTGTATTTCATTTGCTGCATTGAATTGACTCATAGTTTTTTGTTTTAAAAATGAATATTTCTGATGTTTATAACAACTAAAATTTAAATATTTAGAAAATAAAACTATTGAAAATTGATTTGGTAGAAAATAAGTTGGTTATATTTGCTTTGTTCTTAATTTTAATAAAATATTATCTATGAGTTTTGATGAAACCGATAAAAAATTACTCGAATATGTACAGGAAGATTGCAAACAAACCACCAAAGAACTGTCTTACAAGCTCGGTCTGTCGGTAACTGCCGTTTATGAACGCATTAGAAAACTTGAAAACTCCGGTGTGATTTCCAAATATGTAGCTTTGATAGATAAGACAAAAGTGGACCGGAAATTTTTGATTTTATGCCACGTAAAACTTACTCAGCACAAAAAAGATTATGTGATGCAGTTTGAAAAAGAGGTGATGAATCTACAGGAAGTCACCGAATGCTTCCATGTAAGTGGCGATTACGATTATATTCTGAAAATCTGCGTAAAAGATATGGATGATTACAGGAATTTTATGCTTTCAAAACTCACGACGCTGCAGCATATTGCAAGTACACACAGCTCTTTTACGATCTCGGAAGTGAAAAACACCACCAAAATCATTTTATAGCATACCATCGAATCTGGTTATTAAGTTTTGGGCAGCTTAGAACTTCGTTCGTAAACTTCGATAAAAGTCTTCGCTTTTTTCTCATTTATGCCTTCTGCTCCCAATCTTTTTTGTTGGTTTCGACAAGTTCAACCAACAAAAAAGGATTTCCGCTTGAGTCGGGCTGCAACGTGGTTTGTATTTTAGAATATAGCTTTAAAATTACACTAAAACACCATTTTTAGAAGTAATTGCATCCGGTAAATCATTATCTCCTGACATTTGTAAAAGGTCGACCTCTATACTCCGGCAAATCGCAAGCATCGGAATATCAAACATCAATCCTTCAAAAGGGTTTTCTGAATAATCACCCACCAGTTCCATAATAATATAGATCCAGCCGATCGTAATACAGAAAGGAATAGACGCCCAGATTCCCCAGTCGCCAAGTTTGGCGAATTCGCTTACCAAACCTAAAGGCAGCAACATTATAAAAATGATATTAAAAACAAATGCGGTACTCGCAAACTGTCTGGGTAACGGGAATTTTTTAATTCTTTCAGCCTGTCCCTGTAAAGTGTAAAATTCATTAAGGCAGTCCTGCAGCTGTATCTGATTAAATTCTGAAATGACTTCCATGTTTTTCAACTCATTTACATCTTTCGATTGCTGGGCAATCAGATAGGTTGCAAAATTTTTGTAGTGATTCTGCAGCTCTACTTCTTCTTCAGATAAATATTTATTAAGAAAAATCGGCGTTCTTCCATAATCAGGAAAACCAGCTTTTATCAGGCGGTTTCGTTTGTGATCGATATTTTTGAATTGTTCTTCTTCTACTTTAATGTGTTCCCATTCGGCAGGAATAAGCAGTTGCTCACGAAAAGCATACAGCCAAGCAATGTGACGGTAAACAATCTTTTTTTTGCGGTCTTCTACATCAAATTTTCCTAAATTTTCTTTATTGGTATCAAACGCATAGACCATGGATGCAAACGAGCGGCTTGAATTTACAATTCCGCCCCATATTTTTCTGGCTTCCCACAATCTGTCATACGCCTGGTTATTTTTAAAACCCACCAAAAAGGCTTCTGCCGTACCAATCAATGCAACCGGAACCCAGGGAATAATCATCCAATCCCAATGAAAAACGTGGAAAAGTACAGCAATCAAAGTACACCAAAAAGCGATTAAAATTAAGTGAAATCCGGACAAGTTAAGAACCTGTTTGTAATTGACGTATTTTGTAGTGATCATTTTAGATATAAAAGTTTGTATAACCAAGTTAACAAAAACTGTACAAAAAAACCTCTAAATTATTTTTAGAGGTTTTAATTTTTAATATTTCAGCATTTCATCTATTTTCTTAGTGAGCTTTTCAGCATTTGGAAGCATTTCTTTTTCCAGAATTAAGTTAATAGGAACTGCAGGTGTATCTAGCGATCCCATTGTTTCTACCGGCGCATCAAGATATTTGAAACAGTTTTTAGAAATACGGTGCGCAAAGGCTTCAGCGAAAGAGTTATTAAGTTGTTCTTCCGTTAAAACGATACATTTTCCATGTGCTTTTACTCTTTCAAAAACCAATTCTTCATCCAAAGGAATAAGGGTTCTTAAATCAATCACTTCTACTTTACTATTAAAGTTCTTTACGGCTTCTTTCGCCCAGTAAACTCCCATTCCGTAGGTGATTACCACTACAGTATTTCCTTTTTTGATTTGATTTTCATCAGCTTCAATTACGATTTTTCCTTTTCCAAAAGGTAAAATGTAATCTTCTGCAGGTTCAATGGTTTTTGCATCTTCAGTTCCCGGGACTTTACTCCAGTATAAACCTTTATGCTCCAACATTATAACAGGATTTGGATCGTAATAAGCAGCTTTTAATAAACCTTTAAAATCGGCAGCATTGCTTGGATAAGCGATTTTAATTCCTTTAATATTCGCTAAAATACTTTCTACACTTCCGCTATGATAAGGCCCGCCACCGCCATATGCTCCGATTGGAACACGGATGATATTGCTTACAGGGAATTTACCCTGACTTAAATAACTTGATTTTGAGATTTCGGTGATCAACTGATTGATTCCCGGATAAATATAATCCGCAAACTGTACTTCAACGATCGGTTTCAAACCAACTGCGCTCATACCGGTTGTAGAACCGATAATATAAGCTTCCTGAATGGCTGTATTGAAAACTCTTTTACTTCCGAATTTTTTACCTAAAGTTACCGTCTCACGGAAAACACCACCGATTCTTTCGCCAACATCCTGTCCGTAAAGCAATGCTTCAGGATGCTTCCACATAATTTCCTGAATGGCATGAATGGCAGCATCTACCATTACGATTTTTTCCCCGCCTTCCGGCTCGCGGGTTCCTACTTCTTCTGTAATAGGAGTGGGAGCGAAAATATGTTGCATCACTGTTTCAGGCTTCGGATCTTCAGCTTTTTGAGCTCTTTCGAAAGCTTCTTCTGCTTCAAGACGAGCTTTTTTAGTGATTTGTTTTAATAATTCTTCATCAACACCAGATTCCAGCAATTGATTTCTCAGGATTTCTCCCGGATCTTTTGCTCTGTGCTTGGTTAAATCTTCTTCATCTCTATAGAATTCTCTTCTTACTCCGGATGTATGGTGACCAATCAAAACTGTTTTTGCACAAACAACTAATGGCTTTCTTTCTGCTCTTACAAAATCAACAGCCTTTTTCATCACTTCGAAGCTTTCAACAAAATTGGTTCCGTCAACACGCATTCTTCCCAAACCTTCAAATCCAGCTACAAAATCATACGCATCACAGGTTCTTGCTTCTTCTTTGGTAACAGAAATTCCCCATTCATTATCCTGAACCAGGAAAATAATAGGAAGTTGGTGCAAAGCCGCAAATTGCAAAGCTTCACTTACTTCACCTTCTGTCACAGAATTGTCTCCCAGGCTACAAACAACAACTGGATTATTTTCAAATTCCTGTAAATTAAAATCCTGAATATATTTTATCCCTTGAGCAACTCCCGCAGTAGGAATGGTCTGCATTCCTGTTGCTGAGCTTTGATGAATAATTTTTGGTTTGTCTTCATCTCTGCTGGAAGGGTGGGAATAATAAGATCTACCTCCTGAAAAAGGATCGTCAGCTTTTGCTAATAGCTGCAACATCAATTGGTAAGGCTGAAAACCTATTCCCAAAAGAATACTTTCGTCTCTATAATAAGGAGAAACCCAATCTTCTTTTTTTAATTGATAAGCGGTTGCCAGCTGAATCGCCTCATGACCTCTTGATGTACTATGAACATATTTGGTAACATTTCTGTTCTCTTCATAAATATCTGCCATGGCTTTTGCAAGCATCATGTGATTGTAAGCTTTAAGCAAAATATCCTTTGAAACTTTCTCGTGAAGTGTATTTTCCATAGGAAGCAAATATACATAAAAAAACAAAACACTAACAAGTGTTAGTGTTTTGCGTCAAATTATGTGTGAATTATAATTATTCTTTGATAACTTTTTTAGAAATAACGTCTTTATCAGTTTTTACTTCAATAATGTAGATACCATTGGTGTAAGAAGATAAACTAACAGCTTCTTGTGCGCTGTTGATTACACCACTGTGTAATTTCTTACCAGATAAATCATATACTGAGAAGCTAGATTTTTTAGGAGCTTTCAAAATGTTTACAATATCTTTTGTAAGAGTTGGTGCGATAACAATTCCATTTGTTGTATTTGCAACATCTTTTGTTCCTAAAATTTCACTGAATCCTGTAACAATTATTGAATAGTTTTGAGGAGAAGCTACACCAGCATCATTCACTAAAGTACCTTTATTAAGTATTTCGATTTTATAATTTCGACCAGCAACAGCATTATCTATTACTACTTGTTCTACGTTATCTACTGTGTTATCAGCTTTAGTTGCAGGGGTCATAGGACTATCTGCATTAAGTTTCCAAGGGTAATAGACTGTATTTGTAGTGGTATCTGTTATACGTAAATCAATATCATTGATAAGTTTTGATGTTCTGTTATTATATACATCAGAAACAAATTGATAATTAGGAGTATATTTAGGATCTAACCAGCTGATAGTAACTTTTAAAGGTTGAGATCCTGAAGCTTTAACTGTTTTAGAGTTTGGTACTCCGCTGGTTAATGTTTCATCATTAAAAATAACAGTTCCGTTAGATTTCCCAACTAATAACTCTGCTCCTTTTTTAGCATCGATGAATCCCCATCCGAAATGTGGATCAGGACCAATATTGCCAGCTTCTGATGCAGAATGAATAGTAAGTACCTTTGCTGAGGATGCATTTAATAGTGCATTATTGAATAGTTGTTTATTGATTTGTGTCCATAGACCAATAATACCCGTTACAATAGGAGCTGAAAAAGATGTTCCACTTCCTCCTGCCCATGTTGTACTACCAGTAGTGCTTGTTGCAGCATAATATACATCAGTTCCTACAGTTGAAATATCAGGCTTAATTCCTCCATCATCTCGTGGCCCTGCACTGCTGTAGCTTGAGTGAACAACATCACTTGCAGTTGCATAGCGAGTATTGTTTGTAGTTATAATATCAGTAGCTCCGACAACAATAATATTTTTAGCAAGTGATCCTGTCCCGATACAATCGTATCCTAAAGAACAGTTGTTTGGAGGAATTGTGTCCGTTGCTGCAAAAGCAACAGGTCCATTGCTGCTATTATAGTATTTTGGAGCAGAAGAGCCTGTACCAGTTGGTCCCATATTATAATAATTACCTGCTGACTTTACAATAATATATGAAGGATTATTATAGGCAATATTATCATAGTTTACGTCATTAGTATTATATGTTCCTTGGTAATCATAAAATGTATCTCCAGCTTTAGAACCATTGTAAGTAAACGAAGCGTAGTTATTGCCTGAGTATGTTTCGGTCCAACCTGAATTTACACCGTAAGAATGATTGGATATATTTGGCTGAGCAATTAAGATTTTTTGGAATACAGTACTTGTTGTAGTATTATTAGGTAATGTTGTTGTGTTAAACATATAACTATCCATAGTTGAATTTATAGCAACACCTTTTGCATTTCCAACTAAAACCTGATTTGGAGCCGTTCCTGAGTAAAGTGGAGTGTCTTTCCCTCCAATAAAGCTTCCTACACCTGTCGAGTGATCAGAGTAGTTCTGGCTGGTTGCTTCCTTATTTGTTATTCTACCAGTTGCATTATTAAAAGCTGTGTGAGCTTCATAAATTCTACCACCATCAAATACTGTAAATTTGATATTCTCTCCGTTGAAAGCTCCGGTAAGTCCTGTTACATTTCCTGCAGTATTTAATAAGTCAGAATTGGCATTCAGTAATTGTCTTGTGTCTTCAGCTTGTAAAAAATAAGGAACATCAAAATTAAATCCTGCTAATCTACTTCTTAGTGAATCTATTTCTTTCCCTGTTTTTTTGTCAATATTAGAGCCATAAACTCTTGCTACATAAGTATCAAACTTTGTATTATTTTCGATCTTTTGTCTTTCAAATTCTCTCTTCAAGGCATCGTTGCTTTGTGCACTCATAAGAGAAATTGCCAATGTACTTACTAAAAGTAGATGTTTTTTCATGATAGATTATAAAAATTATTACACGATTATAAATAGCAAATATATAAAATAATAACATTTATAAATTAATATTGTTGAATTAATAAGAAAACATTTGTTTTATTATGTTGCATTGTTTTTAATTTCATTGTTTTGTGGCGAATTTCTGAAAAAGAAATAGAGGTTTTAAAAGTAAGCAGTTATCAAGGATAATAACAAAAATTGAAGTAACTTTACATTCTCTTTTTAAATTAAAAGCTAGTAAAAATACATGTATTTAGTTTTTGACACAGAAACCACAGGTTTACCAAAAAATTTTAACGCTCCATTATCAGATTCAGACAACTGGCCAAGAATGGTACAGATTGCCTGGCAATTGCATGATGATAATGGTAATTTGCTTGAAAATCAGGATTATATAATAAAGCCGGAAGGGTATGATATACCATTTAATGCCGCAAGAATTCACGGAATTACGACGAAGATTGCCAACGAAGAAGGTCGCGATCTGAAGGAAGTTTTAGAAGAATTTTCTGAAGTTTTAGAGCGTGTGAGAGTAGTTTCCGGACACAATGTTGAGTTTGATTATAATATTGTAGGCGCTGAATTTTTTAGAAAAAATATTCAGGATCATCTTCAGGAAAAGCCAAAAGCCGACACCATGATTTTGGGTACGGATTATTGTAAGCTTGGAGGGGGTCGTGGAGGCAGATATAAGTCTCCAAAACTGGAAGAATTATATGAAAAATTATACGGTCATAAATTTGATGAAGCCCATAATGCCGCAGCCGATGTAAATGCAACGGCTCAGGTTTTCTTCGAAATGATGAGAATCGGGATTATTCCTGCTGAGGTTTTAAAAACTTCGGAAGATCAGTTGGCTTATTTCAAAACTTTGCATCCGAATCCTATAAAACCTTTTGGAATTATTATCAGAAGACAGGTTGCAGATTTTAACAATAAGAAAAAGCAGTCTGATGTAGGAAGTATTGATGATATTGACTTAGGAAGATATTTCAATTTTGATAATCATAGTGTTTTCTCGACTTTAACGGCGACTTCAAGTATTAATGATTTAATAAGGAAAGCTTCCGAAGAAAATTTCCCGGCAGTCGGCATGGTCGATCTTGGAAATATGATGGGCGCTTTCAAATTTGTTTCTGCTGTTGAATCTGCTAACTCTGACCGCTCAAAAAAGCATAAAGAATTTTTAGCTAAGAAACAGGAAGCCGAAGAAAACGGAGCTGAATTTAATGAAACTGAGCCAGTTTCTGAACCTTTGATTCCGGTTGTTGGTTGTGAATTTTATATTTCAGACCGTTACGAACAGAAACAATTTACCAAAGACGATCCCGACAGAAGAACTCAGGTGGTTTTGTTGGCAAAAGATTTTAACGGATATAAAAATTTGGCGAAACTTTCGAGTATAGGATTTTTAAAAGGATTTTATTTTGGAGTTCCAAGGATTAGCAGAGAATTAATTGCTGAATATAAAGAAGGGTTGATTGCTTTAACTTCAGGCATCAACGGAGATATTCCTGATGCTATCTTAAATACAGGTGAGCAAAAAGGGGAAGAGCTTTTCAAATGGTGGAAAGATACCTTTGAGGATGATTTTTATGTTCAGATTCAAAACCACAAATTACCAGAAGAAGAGCATTTGAATGATGTTTTATTACATTTTGCCGATAAGTATCAGGTGAAAATATTAGCTCAGAATCAAACGTATTATACCAATAAAGATGATTCTAATATTCAGGATATTGTAAGTTGTATTAAAGATGGTGAAAAGCTGACAACGCCTGTGGGAAAAGGCTTTGGGAAGAGACGAGGACTAGCGACAGGAGAATATTATATTAAAAATTCACATGAAATAAAAGAAGCTTTCCTAGCATATCCCGATGCATTTGATGCGTATGAAGAATTTACGGCAAAATTCAGTCCTTACACTTTAAAAAGAGATGTACTTTTGCCGAAATTTGATATTCCTGAAGAGTTTATTCATGCTGAAGATGATATCGACGGAGGAAAACGAGGTGAGATGGCTTATCTAACCCATTTAACGTATGAAGGCGCAAGAAAAAGATATGCTGACACGGGAATTACGGATGAAATAAAAGAACGTCTTGATTTTGAGTTGGAAGTTATTGCCAATACAGGGTATCCGGGTTACTTTTTAATTGTACAGGATTTCTGTAATGAAGCCCGGAAAATGGGAGTTTGGGTTGGTCCAGGTCGTGGTTCTGCGGCAGGTTCTGCAGTAGCTTATACGATCGGAATTACCAATGTTGACCCCATTAAATATGATCTTCTTTTCGAGAGATTTCTAAATCCTGAAAGGGTGTCTATGCCCGATATTGATATCGACTTTGATGATGAAGGGCGTGACAAAATCATCAAATGGGTTGTTGAAAAATATGGAAAAAATCAGGTTGCGCAGATTATTACCTATTCAGTTCTGGGTGGGAAATCTGCCATAAAAGATGCGGGAAGAGTTTTAGATCTCCCAATTCCTGATACCAATAATATTGCAAAATTAATTCCGCCAAGTCCCGGGATGAATATTGCCAAAGCTTTGTCAAAATATGATAAGTTAAAGCCTGAAGAGCAGCAACTTGTCGATGAGATGAAGTATGTACTTAATACTCCAGGTGATGCACGTCATGATGTTTTGGCTAGTGCAAAGAAGATGGAAGGCTGCATCAGGAATACCGGAATTCATGCTTGTGGGGTGATTATTACGCCGGAAGATGTGAGTAACCTGGTTCCGGTGACGATTGCTGCGAAAGACGCCGATATTTTAGTTTCTCAGTTTGATAACTCGGTGGCTGAAAGTGCCGGACTTTTGAAGATGGACTTTTTGGGTCTTCGAACATTGACGATCATTAAAGATGCTTTAAAAATTGTTAAAGCAAGACATAATGTAGATATCGATCCGGATTTAATTCCTTTGGATGATGCTAAGACCTATCAGTTATTTAAGGAAGGAAGAACGGTTGGGATTTTCCAATATGAAAGTCCGGGGATGCAAAAATATATGCGTGAGCTGAAACCTACAGTTTTTGCCGATTTGATTGCCATGAACGCTCTTTACAGACCGGGTCCGATTAAGTATATTCCAAACTTTATCAACAGAAAGCATGGTATCGAAGAAATTGTCTATGATTTACCCGAAACTGAAGAATATTTAAAGGAAACCTACGGGATTACCGTTTATCAGGAGCAGGTAATGCTTTTGTCTCAAAAACTGGCCAATTTTACGAAAGGTGAAGCTGATACTTTGAGAAAAGCGATGGGTAAAAAACAGATCGAGGTTCTTAATAAAATGTATCCTAAATTCATTGAAGGCGGAAGAAAAAACAATCTCAATGAAGAAAGATTAGAAAAAATATGGAATGACTGGAAAGCCTTTGCTGAATATGCTTTCAACAAGTCTCACTCTACCTGCTATGCTTTAATTGCTTATCAGACAGCCTATTTAAAGGCAAATTATCCTGCAGAATATATGGCAAGTGTGATGAGTAACAACATTAACAATACAGAATCGATTACCATGTTTATGGAAGATTGTAAAAGTATGGGTGTTGATGTTTTGGGACCAGATGTGAATGAATCTCAATATAAATTTTCGGTAAACGAAAAAGGGCAGATTCGTTTTGGTTTGGGGGCGATTAAGGGAATCGGCGAAGGACCAAGTGAAGGAATTACCAGAGAAAGAGCAAACGGAAGATTTAAAAATATTTATGATTTCTTCGAAAGAATTTTGCCTTCTCAGATGAACAAAAGAGTGGCTGAAAGTTTAGTTGTAGCTGGTGCTTTCGACGAATTAGACTCTTTCCACCGAGGTCAATATTTTGACATTGACATGGCAGGAAGAACCAATCTGGAAAGACTGATAAGATACGGACAAAGCTTTCAGGAAAGTAAAAATGAGATGGAACATTCTCTTTTTGCAGATTTTGCTGAGGAAGTACAAATTGAACAACCAAAATTGGCACCTTGCCCGGAATGGCCAAATATGCATAAATTAAATAAAGAAAAAGAAACGATCGGTTTCTATCTTTCTGCGCATCCGCTGGATGAGTTTAAATTTCAGTATCAATTTATGCAGGGAAGTCTATCTAAAAAATCTGTTCTGGAAAAAGATCAGGAAGCAAAAGTCGTAATAGATGAAGTACCGATTCTTGAAAAAGACTCTGTGGATGAGGTCGCTGATTTAATTGAAATTGTATCAGACGAATTGGCAACTGGTGAAGAAGAAATTATTGAAGAAGTAACAAAAAAAGCTGAACCAAAGGGCGTTTTTGGGTTTTTGAACCTTGATGAGGTAGATGCTTATAAAGAACAGGCTTTTGCAAATAAGCAGGAAGAATTGTTTGAAGAAAAGAAAAAAGACTGGAAAACTTTACAAAAAGAAAGAGAAAACGGTGGTGGTGGTAAAGAATACACTGTTGCCGGATTAATTACCGAATATGTTGTAAAAGATGGTTTCAGAAGTGGTGAAAAAGTAGCATTTGTAACGTTGGAAGACTATTCCGGGTCCTATTCTTTCAGATTGGGAGACCGTGATTACATGAAGCTAAAGGAAAAGCTTGAAGTGCAGCGTTTTGTGATTTTAAAAATAAAATTTGCTCAGGTAAAAGACGGTAGAGTGTTCGTTAATGTAAATGAGGTGATTGAATTACAGGAAGCCTTTGAAAAATTCGCCAAAAGTATTTCGCTCGTGATGGACGTGATGGATTTCAGACCGGAAGATCTAAGTTTCTTTAGAAATGTTTTGAGTGAAAATCAGGGCAGTCAAAAGTTTAAATTTTACATTAAAAATATTGAGGATGATTCTCATATTGAAGTTCAATCGATGAAGCATACAGTGAATCTGAACGGAGAATTGATTAAAAATATCCAGCTTCTTAATAAATATGAGTTTTATCTGAACTGATATAATTTTAAATAACTATAAAAAAAGAATCGCAATCTAAAGGAGATTGCGATTCTTTTTTTATACGCAGTAATTTTTTAAATTCGATATTAATTAGTTAGGCAGGTAGGGTTTTGAACAATTGTAATCGGCTGATATATAGGGTTTTAATTTTTTGTGATATAATTTTAATTAAATGCTTGTTTAGTGATTTTTCATTGTTTTTAGCTTATTGTTGATAAATATTTAAAAATAAATTGAATATAGTTGTATTTGTAATATTAATATTTGTTAATTTTAGCCCTTAACTTAATTTAACTGAATATGAAAAACCTTTACAAGAAATCAAGACATCTATGTCATGGTTTGAAAAGCTTGGGATTTGCAACCCTTGCTATGTTTGGAGCTTTACAAAGCGTCAAGGCGCAGGTAGGGCTCTATAATTTTTCGCAAGGCTCTGGGAGTTTTAATAGTATTGTGTCCAGTGGTACTCTTTTAGCAGGAAGTGCAGCGACAACTGGAACTACAAATGATACTGCGGGGTGGGCTGCTACAATTCCTTTTAATTTTAATTTTAATAATATTAATTACACATCAGTTTTTGTTAATTCTAATGGGGGGGTAACATTTGGAACAACAACCAGTACAAGCTCGAGTGTCATTTCATCATCTACTGCTTATTCTGGAGCTATTGGTGTAATGAATAGAGATTTGTGGGGAGCTTTTGTTACTTCTGGAGTAACGACTAGTGGTTCAAATATAATCACTAATGTTGCTTCTTTTAAAGGAATTGAAATAGGAAAGTCATTAAATAATGTAAACGGAATCCCTGCAAATACAACTATAACTGCTTTTGATGAAAATGCAGGTACAATCACGATGTCAGCGGCTGCTACTGCGAGCTCTGCTACGGCAGTCATTAGATATGGTACGGGTAAAATTTTAACTGCTACTGAAGGTAATGCTCCTGATAGAGAATTTGTGATTGAATGGATTGGTTACAATGATTATGCTACAACTGCAGCTGGAAGTAATTATCTTAATTTTCAATTGAGATTGGCTGAATCAACAAATGTTGTTTCTATTGTTTATGGTCCAAATTTTAATATTAGCACTACTGCCAGAACAAATGAAATCGGATTGCGTGGGGCATCAAATAGTGACTTCAATAATAGGTCAGCTTCTGCAACAGCAACTTGGGGTACAACAACAGCTGGAACAACAAATTCGGCAAGTGTTCATAGAGATAATTTGATTTTTCCGGTTTCAGGACAAACCTTTACATGGACTCCTCCTACATGTATAGTTCCATCGGGAGTTACTGTTTCTAACCTTACGACAGCAACAGCAACAGTTAATTGGACCACTCCTTTTTCGGCTCCATCTAATGGGTATGAGGTGTATTACAGTACTTCTAATACTGCACCAACATCTTCAACAGTCTTGAATATAACAAACTCGTTAACTTCTACTACTACATCTGCTCCTTTAAGTGGATTGTCATCAGGCACCACATATTACGTTTGGGTTAGATCGGTTTGCGTTGGAACCGATAGAAGTGCCTGGACTGCTGTTTCCTCTTTTACAACAATTTGTACAAGTATTAACGCTCCTTACTTTGAAAATTTTGATACTACAGCTGTAGGAAGCTCTACCAATACTAATGCTCCAAACTGCTGGAAGTATCTTGAGCCTTCTGGTTGGGCAGGATATGGTCACGTTAATACCTACAATACATCAGCACCTAATGGTTATTATATTTATACAGATGCTGCTACAACAGGTGGGGGAATGTTGGTTTCTCCTCCGACAGCTAATTTAATGAATGGTAATAACAGAGTGAGATTTTTTGCAAATGCAGGCGGTTCAGGTTACACTATGGAAGTAGGTACCCTATCTGACCCGATGGATGCAAGTACATTTGTTGCAATTGGAAATCCAATAAGTTTAACTACAACTTTTACACAATATACTGTAAACATTCCATCTGGAACAAATCAGTTTTTAGCTTTTAGACATAGTGGAGGTGGTGTATATAGATCTGTGCGTTTTGATGATATTAATGTAGAGTTGGTACCATCATGTATAGAGCCAACCTCAATCGTTACCTCAAACGTTACTTCTAGTGGTGCTACTGTTTCCTGGACAGCTCCTGCTACAGTGCCTACAAACGGTTATGAATATTATTATGCAACAACTAATACAGCTCCTACTACAACTACGGCTGCTTCCGGTACAAGTTCCGGTGTTAGTACGTCTGTCTCAGGATTGGCGGCTAATACAACTTATTATATTTGGATTAGATCCGTTTGTACTACTTCAACAAAAAGTGCGTGGTCTCTTATGTCTACATTTACAACTGCTTGTAATGTCTATGTACCAAGTTATACAAATGATTTTTCCACTTTCCCAGGAACTTGCTGGACGCTTGCTAACGGAGGAACACCTTCTACAGGCCCTGGAACAGGTACAACAAACTATTGGGTAGAAGATGGTTTCTTAAATAATACAACTGTAGGGGCTGCAAGAATAAACTTGTTTTCGAGTGGTAGAGCAGGATGGTTAATTTCTCCAGTATTTAATCTCGCAGCTGGAGGGTATCAAGTAAAATTTAATTATGGTATTACAACGTATTCTGGTACTGCAGTTTCTGCGATGGGTTCTGATGATGTTGTAAATGTTCTAATGTCTACTGATAATGGAGCGACATGGGCAATTATTCAAACTTGGAATACTGCAAATGCGCCAAATAATACTAATAATACTTTTACTTATCCTGTAGCTTCTACTTCCAACCAAGTTAAATTTGCGATTTATGGTTCTGATGGAACAACTGATGATAGTCAAGATTATAACTTCTACATTGATAACTTTACTGTAGAAACAGCTCCGGCATGTGCTGGGCCAACTGCATTAGCTTCAAGTGCGCTAACAGCTACAGGTGCCAATGTTTCTTGGATGGCACCAGCAAATGGATATGATGTATATGTTGGTACAACTTCAACTGCACCAACAGCTTCTTCAACTCCAACATATCCAGGTGTTACAGCAACAACACAAGCAATTACTGGAACATCAGGAACAACATATTATGTATGGGTTAGGTCTAAATGTAGTGCTTCTGAAGATAGCATTTGGGCAGGTCCGGTATCCTTTACATTACTTATTCCTGCTCCGGTTAATGACGTCTGTTCTGGTGCTATTGCTTTGACTCCTGGTGCGACTTTTGCTCAGAATGCAATTACTACAACAAATGTAGGGGCTACTACTGATGGTACAACCTCGTGTCAAACAAGTAGAGGTGATAATGTTTGGTATACAGTAGTGGTTCCTGCAAGTGGAAGTGTTACGATCGAAACTCAAAGCGTTGCCGGTTCTGGATTATTAGATACTGTGCTTTCTGTTTATTCAGGTACTTGTAGTGGTACATTAACAAGTATTGCTTGTGATGATGATTCTTCTGCGGATGGAAGTTTCTCTTTAGTTTCTTTAACAGGTCAAACGCCGGGTGCTACACTTTACGTAAGTGTTTGGAGATATACAGGAACTATTGGTGGGACTTCAAGTAATGGGCAGTTCAAGCTTTCAGCTTATGATGCTACTTTATCAACTTCAGAAACTGTTAAGGCTAAAAATGATATCAAAGCATATCCAAACCCATTTGCTGATGTCTTGAATATTTCAGACGTAAGCAATGTGAAATCTATCTCAGTAGTAGATATCTCAGGTAAATTGGTAAAAACTTTTGATAAGCCGGAATCTACTCTTTATTTAAGAGAATTAAATTCAGGAATGTATTTAGTTATTCTGAATATGAAAGATGGTTCTAAGCAAACGATCAAAGCAATCAAAAAATAGTTTATTTCAAATTTCTTTATAAGAGGCTGGTCAATTGATCAGCCTCTTTTTTTTAGTTACAAGTCATGCTTAATACTAATAAAAAAGACTTCCCGTTGTCGGAAAGCCTGATTTTATTTGGTAAATATATGTTGATTAATACTCCCTGGTAATGATCATTTTTCGGTTAACAGAGCTCATTGTGCTAGCGCCGCAACCATTACAAAGTACTCCAAAAGGCTGTATGGTTTGTCCTTTTTTCATCGGTACTGTTACAATTGCAGTAGCACCTGATGTCTGAAGTGAGCTAATTGCGAGAATAGTCATCGTATAATATTGCTCGCTTATTGATCCTGCTGGCGTTACTCCTCCATCATTATAATTTTTATTGATGTAGATTACTCTGTGTGCCGATACGTTTGTTCCAGGTAATCTACCAGTCTCTTGTATTTCTATTCTGTAGATACCAGATGCAGGGCATGTCCATAGACCGGTACCAAGTACAATGTCTCCAGTATAGGTATTTAAATCATTAGATGTAAAGCCTAATGGTCCTGCAATTCCTTGTGTGTAAGATATAGAAGATGATGAAGAAACCGAAAGAATATACGCTAAATTGGCGCGAGTAATAGACACCAATCTGTAAGTAATACCAGAGGTAGCATTAAGAGAAGTTTTTACAAGCAGTGCCGATTGAAAAGGTAAAAGAGTGATGGTGCTTTTATCATCAATAAGTTCTCCTGCGCTGGTATTAATGGTTAAATTAAAACTATCAGTTTTATTAGTGACATAATATAGTCTTCCCGTCTTGTCAATTGTAGCAGATGAAGTTGGTAATGTGAATGTTCCATCTGCGGTTCCTGACCAATTTATGTAATAATCTGTATCTAATAAGGTGTAGGTATTTGCTGATATACTTGTGTATTCTCCGGCAATAGAACCTTTAACTTGTACTGTAGAACCCGGTAGGGCGGTGTTTACCCCTACAGTCTTGTCTTGCGCAACATATTGCGCATTGGTGAATGCTATACCGCATACCAATCCTAAAATCAATAATATGTTTTTCATTTTTTTTAATAAAAAGTTTTTAAATAAAGTTTTTTGATGAATGATAAAATTATCATTGTGGAGGCGGCCTGGCTAAAGTTATTTTATCAAAAAAAGAAATTGTATTATTTTCTTTATATTTTGTAAGATTTGAACACTCATCATCAGTAAAGCAGTAATGTAAATCTATGCTGTGCAAAAGAGCGATCCATTGACTAGATTGTGTAGTAGGTGTGATGGCTTCCTGGCTTTTCCCTCTTCTATAGACGAAGTAATTTGAAGTATTATTACGGTAAAACTGATCGGGTGGATTTACAGTCTTTAATTTTACTTGTTTAATTATTTTAGCGTTAATGACTGACTTTGGTTTTAACTTTCTGTTTTTTGAAAAGTTATTTTTGCTAACCACAATAGTGGTGTCTAATTTTACAACGTGAATCTCATGGATGTTGGTAATGATGGTACTGTCAGAAATATAAAGTTGAGCCGGAAGGACGAGACTACAAAAAATGATGACCAAATAAATTAATTTACCTCGTAAGAACAATAAAGTATTTACAATAGTGTGCTTTTGAATTGTTCTCCTCATAGAGGAAATTTTTATAAATGTTACAGTATTTAAAGGTATGAATAAAATACAATAGATAATTCTTTTTGATAAATATTTTTCATTAAAATAAATTATTTATTGTTAAATGTTTTATTTTTATTTGAATTTGTTTTATTTGTGTAAAATTTATTTATCGTTTTTTTTGATTTTTTTTAACTAAAATCATAATACTGTTTATAAGCATAATCCTTTTTTACAAAAGCAGCATTTAGATTACAATTAAAGTTTTCATATCAAAAATCCGTTCATTTTTTTGATATAAAACTTGATTCCAAATAAAAAAGACTTCCCGTTTTCGGAAAGCCTAATTTTTTATTTTTGTTAATTTATTTATCTGGTGTTACCGGTTTTATGTCTCCCGTATTCATAAGATCAAAAACTGTTGGGAAAAACATAACAAGAATAAAATAAATAATAATCATCAATACAACTAAAGCAAATAGAATAAGTACTAAACTATTAGGCTTGTTTTTCTTTTGTGGCTCCATGATTTTGTCGATTTTGGTTAATAGATAAAATTTGTATAAATCTATTAAGCCAATTTCTTGCCACACTGTTTACAATACCTTGCATCATCGTCAATATCTTCATTTCCGCACCGTTCACAGATCAGCTCAAGATTCTGTCTCTTGTTCCTCATTTCTGCCGTTACGATTCCTGTAGGAACAGCAATAATCGAATAACCCGCAAGCATTAAGATAACTGCAAAAAATTTACCCATCGGAGTAATTGGCGAAACATCACCATATCCCACTGTTGTTACCGTTACCACGGCCCAATAAATAGATTGAGGTATCGTTTCAAAACCAGGTCTTCCGCCTTCTACCATAAACATCAACGAACCCACGATGACCGAGAAAATAATTAAAAATAAAAGAAAAATATAGATTTTTCGTGAACTGTTCCTTAAAGCACGTACAATCACAGAACCGTCATTCATAAAATCCAAAAGATTGAAAACCCTGAAGACACGCAGCATTCTTAGCATTCTGAAGATGAGAAAATACTTGGTGACAGGAAAAAAGAAGCTCAGGTAAAAAGGAACCAGCGAAAGAAAATCAATAATACCAAAAAAGCTGAAGATATAATGCTTTTTATTTTTCAAAACAGCAATTCTAGCCCAATATTCTACAGTGAAAAATACAGAAATCACCCATTCGGAAATAATGAAATAGACATGGAATTTTTTATCAAGTTTAGGCACACTTTCCATCATAATAATGAAAGTGCTTACCAGAATAAGAGATAAAAGTGCAATATCAAAAAACTTCCCGAGTTTTGTATCTGCTCGGTAAATGACACGGTACAAAAACCTTTTCCAAAGTTTATCTCCGGGAACAAGATTATGCTCTCTTTCCATATGAGCTTTTTATTTTAACTAAATATAACTAATTTCGTAACAAACTTACAGAATAAAATGACAATAAAAGAAGTAATTTCTATTATAGAAAAGCAAATTGCGATGCCTCAGGCAGAAGATTTTGATAATGTGGGGCTTTTGTGCGGTCTTCTGAGCCGTAATGTAAGTGGTGTTCTAGTTTGTCACGATGCTTTAGAAAATGTAGTAGATGAAGCTATTGCCAGGAACTGTAATCTCGTGGTGTGTTTTCATCCCATTATTTTTTCGGGTTTAAAATCTCTTACCGGTAAAAATTATGTTGAAAGAGCTGTTTTAAAAGCGATTGAAAACAAAGTTGCCATTTACGCTATTCATACGGCTTTTGATAATGATTATTTTGGAGTAAATGCCGGAATCTGTAATGCTTTAGGTTTGAAAAATTTAAAAATCCTTCAGCCTAAAAAAAATAATTTAAAGCAACTAAATGTTTATGTTCCGAATGATTATTCTGAACAATTAAAAGAAGCTCTTTTTTCTGCTGGAGCAGGAAATATCGGTTTTTATGACGAATGTAGCTTCAAAATTGAAGGAAACGGAACCTTTAGACCAATCGAAGGTTCAAACCCTTTTTCAGGACAGCAGAATGTGAGAGAAAATGCAGATGAAAATATGATATCTGTAATTTTTGAAGCATATAAGCAAAGCAGCATCATTGCGGCAATGAAGGAAGTACATCCTTATGAAGAAGTAGCGCATCAGATTTATTCTTTAGACAATGAAAACCAGTATTCAGGATTAGGAATGTATGGTGAATTTGATCAGGAAATGGATGAAAAAGATTTTCTGAGCTTTATTAAAGATAAATTTAATGTTGAGGTTATCAAACATTCAGATTTTACAGATAAAAAAATCAAAAGAGTAGGGGTTTTGGGTGGCTCCGGAGCAAGCGGAATAAAGGCTGCACTTGCCAATAAATGTGATGCCTATATTACAGGCGATCTCAAATATCATGATTATTTTCTGGCAGAATCTAAAATATTACTTTGTGATGTAGGACATTATGAATCAGAACAATGGGTTGCTCAACAATTATTTGAAATTTTATCACAAAAAATTAGTACATTTGCAATCTTAAAATCTAGTGAAAAAACAAACCCAGTAAATTATTTCCTTTAGATATGGCAAATTTAACAGATATTTCAGTTGAAGAAAAATTAAGAGCTTTATATGATTTACAGATCATAGATTCAAGATTAGACGAGATCCGTAACACAAGAGGAGAATTGCCAATCGAAGTTGAAGATCTTGAAATCGAAATTGAGGGTCTTGAGACAAGAGCCGAAAAATTTCATGCAGATATTAAAGAGCAGAATGATCAGATCAATACCAAAAATGAGGTGATCAACCATGCAAAAGCACTTATTGAAAAATACAAGTCTCAGCAAGATAATGTAAGAAACAATAAGGAGTTTGAAGCTTTAGGAAAGGAGATGGAATATCAGGAACTCGAAATTCAGCTTTCTGAAAAAAGAATCAAAGAATTTGGCGCTAAAATCGGTCATAAAGAAGAAACTTTAAACGAATTGATTACAAAAATCAACGATCTGAAGAATCACCTTAAATTCAAAAAAGAAGAGTTGGAAGGTCTTGTATCTGAAACTCAGAAAGAAGAAGAATATCTTCTTGAAAAGTCTAAAGAATTTGCTGCTAAAATCGACGAAAGATTATTGGCTTCTTACCACAGAATCAGATCGAGCTCTTCTACAGGCTTAGCAGTTGTAGGTTTAGAAAGAGGCGCTCCGAAAGGATCATTCTTTACAATTCCTCCTCAAAAGCAAATGGAAATTGCTCAGAGAAAGAAAATCATTATTGATGAGCATTCAGGAAAAATTCTTGTAGATGACGAGTTGGTAATGGAAGAAACTGAAAAAATGAAATCAGTAATTAAATTCTAATTACTCATTTTATTAAAAATACAAAGCTGTCTCAAATTTTGAGACAGCTTTTTTATGTGCTTTTTTTGAATGGTAATTAATTTAAACACAAATAACCCGAATTTTGTCGTATCAATAGGAGCGGTTAATAATTTTAACCAAAGAAAAGGATTTAGTCAAAATATAATCCATTTTGTCATTCCGTAGGAATCTCGACAAGCTTATATAATTCTAAGTTTAGATTCCACGCTCCACTTCGTTTCGTTCTGAGTAACAAACACACCGTTTTAGTTTGTGTCATGTATGTAAGATTAGTTCGATTAGTGTTTAAATAAAAAACAAAAAAACCGCCTCAATAGAAGCGGTTATATTTTATTCATGATGCTCATACATCTTATTATAAAGATCAATAAACTTTTCTTTAATTGCTTTACGTTTAAGCTTTAAAGTAGGCGTTAAAAGCCCTGCCTCAATTCCCCAGACTTCTGGTGTAAGCTCAATTTTCTTGATTTTTTCCCAATTTCCTAAATGTTCGTTGATGTCATCAATCTCTTTTTCTATTCTGGATTTCAACTCTGCGCTTTTAGCAATCTCTTGCGGAGTGTTACCGATGTTTAAATTATTTCTCATCGCCCAGTTTTTAGCAAATTCAAAATCAGGTTGTACCAATGCGGTTGGCATTTTTTCACCGTCGCCAACCACCATAATCTGCTCAATGAATTTTGAAGCTTTTGCTAAATTTTCAATCGTTTGTGGAGCGATATATTTCCCCCCGGAAGTTTTAAACATTTCCTTTTTACGATCGGTAATCTGTAAGAAACCTTCACTGTCGATGTGACCGATGTCTCCGGTTTTGAAAAATCCATCTTCGGTAAACGTTTCTTTGGTCTGTTCATCATTTTTAAAATAGCTTTTAAAAACAGAAGGTCCTTTTACGGTAATTTCTCCGTCTTCCTGAATTTTTACTGTTAAATTATCCAACGGATGTCCTACAGTTCCCACTTTCATTTTTCCGAACGAGTTTACCGAAATAACCGGTGAAGTTTCAGTAAGCCCATATCCTTCCAGAATAGGAATTCCTGCGTTTTGGAACATTAAATTCAATCGGGTAGATAAAGCTGCCGATCCTGAAACTAAAGTGATAATCTCGCCTCCCAAACCTTCTCTCCATTTTTTGAAAACCAGTTTGTCGGCAATAATTTCCTTCAATCCTGAAGGTTTTGATACTTCTTTCTTTTTTTGGATTAATTGTAAAGCCCAGAAGAATATTTTTTGTTTTAGCCCGCCTGCATTAGATCCGGTATTATAAATTTTATCATACACCTTTTCTACCAAACGAGGCACTACGCTCATGTAATGAGGCTTTACTTCTTTTACATTTTCGCCCATTTTTTCGATGCTTTCGGCAAAATAGATCGAAAAACCATTATATTGAAAAAGATAAAACAGCATTCTCTCAAAAATATGGCAGATCGGTAAAAAGCTTAAAACTCTGGTGTCTTTATAATCAAGACTTTTCTTTTTTGGAATTCTCGGAAGTGATCCTAAAACGTTTGAAACAATATTTTCATGCGTCAGCATTACCCCTTTTGGCTTTCCTGTTGTTCCGGAAGTATAGATTAAAGTCGCCAGATCTTGTGTATTGATTGCTTTAGAAAGATCTTCCACTTCTATTTGTGTAGAATCATCTTCACCCAAATCTAAAATTTCTTTCCAGTTGGCAGCTCCGCTCACATTATCAAATGTAAAAACCCCTTGCAGGCTTGCTACATTATGTTTGATCTTCATTACTTTGGCAAGCAAGTCTTTGTCAGATACAAAACAGTATTTGATTTCGGCATTATTAAAGATAAATTCATAGTCTTCCGGTGAAATACTGGGATAAACCGGGACAGAAACTACACCGATCTGCGAAAGACCAAGATCCATCACTGCCCATTCTGTACGGGAGTTGGTAGTGATTAATGCGATTTTATCACCAGGTTTAATACCAAGTTTCAAAAGACCTCGCGAAATCTTATTTCCCTGATTTATAAATTCCTGCGTAGATGTTTTTTTCCATTCACCATGGTATTTGGTGACAAACATATCGCTTTTAGGAAGATGGTCTAGAGCGTAGTGAGGTATATCGAATAATCTTTTGATTGACATAATTTTTCAAATAATTGTTAGGATTTTAAATATAAGAATTTTTTTTAACTCTGAAAATTAGTTCGTATTGTTTAGAATTTAATAAAATGTATGCCATAATATTTTTAATAATTCAAATTAAAATAATATATTCTGAATAATTACAAATGTGCCCGAAACCTTGATTAACTCCTAATTTATCATTCTATTTTCAGATTTGCTTAAAAAGTGTAAATTAGCCACCATATAATAGAAAATTTTTATGGACTTTAATTTATCGGAAGAGCAGCTGATGATTCAGCAGGCAGCAAGAGATTTTGCACAGAACGAACTATTACCTGAAGTGATTGAAAGAGACCGTGAGCAGAAATTTCCAACCGAACAAGTGAAGAAAATGGGCGAAATGGGTCTTTTAGGTATGATGGTAGACCCAAAATACGGCGGCGCAGGAATGGATAGTGTTTCTTACGTTTTGGCAATGGAAGAAATTGCAAAAATTGATGCTTCTGCAGCTGTGGTAATGTCTGTAAACAATTCTTTGGTGTGTGCCGGCCTTGAAAAATTTGCTTCTGAAGAGCAAAAAGTAAAATATCTTACCCCTTTGGCGAGCGGACAGGTAATCGGAGCTTTTGCTTTATCTGAGCCTGAAGCAGGTTCTGATGCAACTTCTCAGAAAACTACTGCTGAGGATAAAGGTGATTACTATCTTCTAAACGGAATCAAGAACTGGATCACAAATGGGGGTACTGCATCTTACTATATTGTAATTGCACAAACCGATCCAGAGAAAAAACATAAAGGAATCAACGCATTTATCGTTGAAAGAGGTTGGGAAGGTTTCGAGATCGGAACTAAAGAAGACAAATTGGGCATCAGAGGAAGTGATACACATTCTTTGATTTTCAACAACGTGAAAATACCAAAAGAAAACAGAATCGGTGAAGACGGTTTCGGATTCAATTTTGCAATGGCTGTTTTGAATGGTGGTAGAATTGGTATTGCTTCTCAGGCTTTAGGTATCGCTTCAGGAGCTTACGAACTGGCTTTAAAATATGCTAAGACAAGAAAAGCTTTCAAAACTGAAATTATCAATCATCAGGCAATTGCTTTCAAATTGGCAGATATGGCAACTCAGATTTCGGCTGCAAGAATGCTTTGCTTTAAGGCTGCTTGTGAGAAAGATGCCGGAAAAGATATTTCTGAAAGTGGAGCAATGGCAAAATTATATGCTTCTCAGGTTGCGATGGATACAACGATCGAGGCTGTACAAATTCACGGTGGATACGGATATGTAAAAGAATATCACGTAGAAAGAATGATGCGTGATGCAAAAATCACTCAGATCTACGAAGGAACTTCTGAAATTCAAAAAATTGTGATTTCTAGAAGTATCGCAAAATAATTTAAGAACATCAAACACTATCTTATGAAAAAATCTTTGTGGATTACTTTGGGAGTAGTTTTGCTTCTAGTGGGAGTTTTTGTCTGGTACAAGTTTTTCTTCGTTTTCGGAGAAGGCGTGAAATCAGGATATCTCAATTATGCCATCAAAAAAGGGTATGTTTTCAAAACGTACGAAGGCAAATTGATTCAGGAAGGTTTTGGAAAAGGTAAAACAGGAACCATTACAAGCTATGAGTTTGAATTTTCTGTATCTGATCCCGAAGTCTTCAAACAACTGGAGCTTAATAGCGGTAAAACCTTTGATCTTCATTATAAAGAATACAACGGATCGTTACCTTGGAGAGGAAACACAAGATATGTTGTAGATAAGATAGTAAATATGAAATAATGGAAAAGGCTCTCAGTTGAGAGCCTTTTCTTTTACACCAAATCACAATTTTTATATAATTATGATATGATAAATTTAAAAGGAAAAACTTAAACTTTATCAATTTTTCCCTTAAAATTTACTTAAATTTTGATATTCATCTGTTTTTATTGGTTTTCAGATGGTTTATTGCTTCTTTTTTTGTAGAAATAGTAACCAATTCCGGCAATTACAAAAAGTGGCCAAAGCGGAAGAATAAACAGAAAAATAGAAGTGATTACATTCCATCCGGAAGATACGGCGGCAAGAGATTTTCCGCCAAATGTTTCAGGTTTGTTTGCAAGAGAGGCTTCTGAAGTTCCGTACAGGGTAATTTCCATATCGCAAAGCGTGTTGTTTACGAAATCTTGTCCGCTCACATCGATTCCTTTATTTTCTACATTTCCTATGTTAAAACTCAGATCATCCATCAGATCATCAAATTTCTGAATCGGAACTTTTACTTTCAGATAAGCAATTTTGGTATCGTTATTATTGAGAGATATATTTTCACTTTTTACAAATCCGTCATATTTTTTCACCAATTCTTTTACCGTTTCTTTAGCGGTTTCTGCATCGTTTACATTAAGTTCTAAAACTCCTGTTTTCTGCATTTTGTTTAAAGAAATAGTTTCTACTTTTTTAGGCTTGTCTTTATAAATGATTTTCGTTTCTTTGATCACTTTCGGAGCCGGAACATTCACCACTATTTTATGAAGAGAATCTTTCTTTTCAGATTTTGATTCCAGCTTCATACTGCTTATTTTGTCGGATAAAGAATCGACGCTTTTTGAGGTAGCTTCCATCTTTTGAACGGCTTCGCTCTTTGTTTCTTCGAAATCTTTAATTTTAATACTGGCAGAATCGAATACGGCTTCTGCTTCATTATTAATAGAATTGATTTTCTCACCAACATTCGCAGCAGTACTATCTGCTGTGCTGATTGCATTTTCCAGCTGAGACTGTGTTGCTTCTCCTTTTTTACACATTACAAATACGCTTGATACCGCAACTATTACAATGAACTTTTTCATAAAATTATTTTTTTGTTGAAGTAAAATTAGGAATGAATTTTTTGTAAAGATTGTAAATAGAATGTATGGTTTTGGTAAATTATCATGCAGCTGGAAATCAATTAATTGTAAATCGTTTTTAATTATTTTACAAATAATTTACTTAAATGTTAAAAATGTTAAAAGAAATCAATCATTGGGAATGTAATAATAATTATCTTTGCTTTTTGAGACTTTCACAAATTATTCTTTGAAATGTAACTTTATACCTATTAATTATTAAAAAAAATAAAAAACTATATGAAAAAACATCTACTTGTGATGGGAGTATTTCTTATTTCCAATATGTTTTTAGCACAAACAAGCCGATTTTGGAAGGAAGTGTCTCAAAAAAACAATTCGGAAATATTCGAAAATAAAACCAACATTCTTCGCCCGAGAATCTATAGTCTTGATTTTGACAAATTAAAAAATGCTTTGTCTAAAGCACCTAAAAGATTTGCTGTTAAAGGAAAATCAGACATCGTCATATCTTTTCCAAATTCTAATGGTATACTTGAAAGTTTTAAAGTAAGAGAAAACTCAAACTTTGATCCTGAATTAGCTGCAAAATATCCTGACATTAAATCTTATGTGGGGGTTGGGCTTGAAGATGCCAGTTCTACTGTTTACTTCAGTATTTCACCATTGGGCTTATCTTCAATGGAAATATATGGCAATAAATCAGCTGTTTTTATAGAACCTTATACAAAAGATCTTTCAACGTATGTTGTCTATAAAAAATCAGACAAAAAAGAAAGTCTAGATAAATTTGAGTGTACTGTACTTGATGTTGCCCAAAAAGGAATTGATAACTCAAGCATTACGGCAAGACCAAACGCTGATGATGGGAAATTGAGAACTTTCAGATTGGCTTTATCTTGTACTGGTGAATATACAACCTATTTTGGAGGAACAGTAGCGGGAGCGTTAGCTGCAATGAATAATACGATGACTCGTGTAAATGGGGTTTTTGAAAAAGACTTTGCAGCAAGAATGGTTATAATTGCTAATAATAATGCTGTTATTTATACTAATGCAGCTACAGATCCTTATTCTCCTTCTGCTCAAATGAATAACTGGAATGCTCAATTACAAAATACTTTAACAGCGACTATTGGTGAAGCAAATTACGATATCGGCCATTTGTTTGGTGCTACCGGAGGTGGTGGTAATGCTGGTTGTATTGGTTGTGTTTGTACAAATGGTACAAAGGGAAGTGGATATACTTCTCCGGCAAATGGTATTCCATCGGGTGATAGTTTCGATATTGATTATGTTGCGCACGAAATGGGACATCAGTTTGGAGGAAATCATACCTTTTCAATGAATCTAGAAGGTACTGGCGTAAACATGGAACCTGGCTCGGGATCTACAATTATGGGATATGCTGGTATTACAAATCAAAATGTAGCAATGCATTCAGATCCCTTTTTTCATGCTGTAAGCATTCAGCAGATTACAAATAATATTAAAACAAAAACTTGCCCGGTAACCACAAATACCGGAAATACAATTCCTACAGCCGATGCGGGATTAGATTATATCATTCCAAAAGGTACTCCATTTGTGCTTACAGGAACAGGTACTGATACGGATGGAGATGCTTTAACGTACATTTGGGAACAAATGGATAATGCTGTTACTGGGCAAACAGGAGCGAATTCTGCAGCAACTGCAACGAAAGCATCGGGTCCTACTTTCAGATCATATACTCCACAAACAGTTCCGATCAGATATTTTCCGTCGTTAGAGAAAACACTTGTAGGAGCAACTACATCTTCAAGTCCTGCCGGTACGGCTTCACCTATTGTTGTAGAAGCTTTATCTAATGTTGCAAGAACATATAATTTTAGATTTACCACTCGTGATAACAGAGCAGGAGGTTCCGGAAATAACTCTGATGATATGGTAGTAACAGTAAATGCTGCTGCTGGACCATTTACAGTAACTTCACAAAATACAGCAGGAGTTGTTTGGGACGAAGGTCAATCATATGCAATTACTTGGAACGTTGCCGGCACTACTGCAGCTCCTGTAAGTGCATCAAACGTTACAATTCTTTTATCAAAAGATGGTGGGCTTACCTGGCCTACAGTTTTGGTAGCTAGTGCACCCAATAATGGTACCTATAATTATACAGTTCCTGGCGGGCTTGGGATTATTAATAACAATGCCAGAATTATGGTAAAAGGATTAAATAATATCTTTTTTAATGTCAATTTACAGAACTTTACCATTAATTCTTCTGCTGTTATAATACCACCTGATCCAGAAACTCCAGGAGCTCCTCCTTCTCCTATTTATCAGGGATTGATGATTTATCCTATTCCTGCAAACGATGGTAATGTTTATATTAAATTAGATTTACCTAGACTAAGACCTCTTGCTCCGTATTCATTTACGTATACAGTTTACGCAATGGATGGAAAGCTTGTTATTCCTAAAAGAAATCGACTTTTCTTTGGCGACCATCTGGAGAAGGTTGATTTAACAAATGTGCCTAGCGGTGCTTATATGATTGAAGTTGAATTGGAAGGTGAAAAAATTGTAAAGAAGCTACTTATGCTGAATAAATAGAATGATCATCTTAGAAATAATAAAACCGTTAAGCAATACACTTAACGGTTTTTATTTTTTATAAAACTGACTTAAATCAATTTATTAAGCGTTCTGAAATTCACTGATAAAATGCAGCTTCACATTCGGAAACTTTTCCTGTGTCATGTGAATGGTGAACGATGAATCTGCCAGGAAAACCAATTGATTATACTTATCTCTTGCCAAAAATCTCTGCTTCAATCTTGCAAATTCTTTGAACTCATCAGACTTTTCATCAGCTTCCACCCAACATGCTTTGTGCATAGAAAGGGGTTCATAAGTACATTTAGCACCATATTCATGCTCCAGACGATACTGAATTACTTCGTACTGAAGTGCGCCCACGGTTCCAATGATTTTTCTGTTGTTCATTTCAAGTGTAAACAGCTGCGCAACACCTTCATCCATCAATTGATCGATACCTTTTGCCAATTGTTTTGCTTTAAGAGGATCATTATTGTTGATATATCTGAAATGTTCAGGAGAGAAGCTAGGAATTCCTTTAAAGCTTAATTTTTCACCTCCGGTTAAGGTATCTCCAATTCTGAAACTTCCCGTATCGTGAAGACCAACGATATCACCGGGGAAACTTTCGTCAACTACTTCTTTTTTATCTGCAAAGAATGCATTCGGAGAAGAGAATTTCATTTTCTTACCTTCTCTTACCAATAGATAATTTTCGTTTCTTTTGAAAACTCCCGAAACAATTTTAACGAAAGCTAATCTGTCTCTATGTTTAGGATCCATATTGGCGTGGATTTTAAATACAAATCCTGTGAAAGTACTTTCTTCGGGTTTCACCAAACGGGTATCGCTTTCTTTTGGTTGCGGCATTGGTGCAATGTCGATAAAAGCATCCAATAATTCGCGAACTCCAAAATTATTTAAAGCCGAACCAAAGAAAACCGGCTGCAAATCTCCTTTCATATAATCTTCACGATTAAACTCAGGGTAAACAGACTGTATCAAATCGAGCTCTTCTCTTAAGTTTTTTGCTGCTTTCTCACCGATAACTTCATCAATTTTAGAATCATTAATGTCATCAAACTTAATCGCATCACCTACTTTCTGCTTTTTCTCTTCTAAAAATAACTGAATGTTGTTTTCCCAGATATTGTAAATACCCTGAAAATCTGCACCCATACCAATAGGTAAAGAAAGCGGGCAAACCGTTAATCCCAATTTCTGCTCAACTTCATCCAGCAAATCGAAAGCATCTTTACCTTCACGGTCCAGCTTATTGATGAAAACCAACATTGGGATGTTTCTCATTCTGCAGACTTTTACAAGCTTTTCGGTCTGTTCCTCAACTCCTTTTGCAACGTCAATCACAACAATTACAGAATCTACGGCAGTTAAAGTTCTATACGTATCTTCAGCAAAATCTTTGTGACCCGGCGTATCTAAAATGTTGATCTTATGATTTCTGTATTCAAAAGCCAATACAGAAGTTGCCACCGAGATCCCTCTTTGGCGCTCAATTTCCATGAAATCGGAAGTAGCTCCTTTTTTTATTTTATTCGATTTTACCGCACCAGCTTCCTGAATAGCACCTCCGAAAAGCAGTAGTTTTTCGGTAAGAGTGGTTTTTCCGGCATCGGGGTGAGAGATAATTCCGAAGGTTTTTCTTTTTTCTATTTCTTTGATTAAGTCTGACATATCGTATTTTGAATTTGCAAAAATCGTGAATTTAATCGAATTCTGAAAATCACATTTTATGATTGTTTAAAATTGGTTTTCAGATGGATGCTGAGTTTCGTAAATAGTTAATTTTTGATGCTGTTTCTAATAGTAAAAATCTGTTCTGTTATTAAGAATTCTGATTGATGAATTTTATTTTAAACCAAATCTCATATAAATGTGAGTAATTTTAATATTGTTAAAATTTTAAATTCAGGTAAAAAATTGTAGGTAAATGTATGATAAACGCAAAAAACTATTAAATTTGTTGAAAAATATTATTATGAAGAGATATATACTTCTGTTTTCTTTATTTCTATTTGCGACCAATACTTTTTATGCACAAAAAATTCAATCGAGAAAACCTATTAAGGAAATTAATTCAAATTCAAAAAAAGCAGGAGACTATATCGATGTAAATGTTGCTCCTTATCCCGAAAGCAATTATACTCCTACGCAACTCGTTACCGATGTTTTGGTAGGAACTTCGGGTTCTTGCGGAACCCCAAATATTTCTAACGTTACAGTGAGTCCCAATCAACCCGTTACCAATGACGACAGATTTTGGGGCTATTTTAATAAATCAACTTCAACTTTTCCTTTTGAAGAAGGAATTGTCTTGACGACAGGATTCGCAAGAAAGGCGGGTAATGTACTTGAAGATTTCACTTTAAGTGATGGTAATGGTGGAGGAAGTGATCCTGATCTTATTGCAGCTATTGGGGTGACTACACAAATTAATAATGCGGCTATTTTAGAATTTGACTTCGTGCCGACAAGTTCTCAGATGAAGTTCAGATATATTTTTGCGTCTGAAGAATACGAAGGTAACTTTCCATGTCCTCCAACACAGTATGATGATGCATTCGCTTTATTACTGAAACCTAATACACCGGGTTCTACTTATACAAATTTAGCGGTTTTACCTGCTGGAGCAGGACCTGTTTCTGTTCCAAATATTCTTCCTGCAAGTTTTGCTTGTGGACCTATCAATGATCAGTATTTTGGATCATTATCGCCAAATGCAACAAATTATAATGGTACTACAGCGCCTCTTACTGCTGAAGCAACAGTAATTCCGGGACAATCTTACCACATCAAGATGGTCGTAGCTGATGCGAGAGACAGTAGCTACGGTTCTGCTGTTTTTTTAGAAGCAGGTTCATTTGATATCGGTGTAAATCTACTGGATCCGGCGGGAGCTCAATTACCGGCAGAAATTAATGTTTGTGATAATGAGCCACAAGTAATTACGGCATCAACCGATGGTCCAAATTTAATCTATAAATGGTTTTTAAATGGAACAGTAATACCTGGTGCTACTACAAATACGATTACAGCAGTACAGCCGGGAACTTATAAAATTGAAGTAAGTGTTCCGGGAAATCCTTGTCCCGGAAGTGCATCAATTGTAATTCATGGCGGAACTACTCCCGAAGCACACAATGGAACTTATTTATTATGTACGACACCCGATGTAACTTCATTTAATTTAAATGGAACGAAAGCTTCAATCAGTACTGATTGGCAAACAGCAACGTTTCATTTTTATGAAAACCAGGCAGATGCATTAGCTCAAAACAACAATTTTATAGCAGACATTTACAACTACAACGGTACAGACGGCCAGATTTTACATGTTGTTGTTTCAAACGGTGGTTTTTGTAGTAAACTTGTAGAGCTTACTCTGCAAAGAGAAGAAACACCTGTTGCAAACCTTGCTGCATCGCAGTTTAGAATTTGTGCCGGTGAATCAATCACTCTTACGGCTTCAGGAGGAGTAACATATCTTTGGAGTAATTTTGGAGGTAGTGGAGATACGCAAACAGTTACACTGTATCAATCTACTGACTTTACAGTATATGCAATCGGAACAAAAGGCTGTAAATCTCTTCAGCCTGCAAAAATAAGAATAGAAGTTATTCCAGCGATTACATCTCCATTATTAGATGTTGAAATGTGTGTAGGAGACACTATTGTTTTAGATGCCGGAGCCGGAGATAACTACACATACTTATGGAATACAGGTGAAACTACTCAGACAATAGTCGCTGATGAGTTGGGTATATACAGCGTGGTCATAAATAACGGAGTTTGCCAGGAAGAGTTTAAAGTGAAAGTACAGGCGGCTGCTTTGCCGTATGTCACGAATCTTGATTATTCAAACAATACTTTAACGGTGACTGCTTACACTCCATCCATCAACAATATTCCTCAAACACTTGAGTATTCTGTTGATAACGGTGTTCTTTGGCAGGATTCTAATATTTTCCCGGGTCTTTTAAATAATACAAATTACACGGTAAGAGTTAGAATAAAAGGTACAAGCTGTAATGGTTCGGTAGAATTCTTTACACTTCATATCAATAATGTAATTACACCGAATCAGGATGGCGTAAATGATGTTTTAGATCTTACTTCTTTAGCAACCTTCAAAAACTTCAATGGTTCTATTTATGACAGATACGGTGTTGAAATGTTTAAGTTCTCCAAAGAAACACCAATCTGGAACGGAACTGTAGGAGGGAAGAGATTGCCGACTGCGACGTATTGGTACAAATTCAATTTTGAATACAATAAATCTAAAACTCAGATGAACCAATCGGGTTGGATTATGTTGAAAAACAGAGAGTAATTCTCAATATTAAACAATAAAAAATGCCTTTCAGATCTGAAAGGCATTTTTTATTTATTGATTTTCTTTCCAAAGTGTGGTGAAAGAAATAAAATCTGCTACACTGAGCTCTTCGGCTCTTTTATCTAAGAATTCATGAGTTTTCAATGCTTCAGGAATATTTAGAACTTTCAGTGAATTAGATAATTTTTTTCTTCGCTGATTAAATCCTGCTTTTACGATTTGCTTAAAGAGAATTTCGTTTCCGGCAAGACCTTCTTTAGGATTTCTGGTCAGTCTTATAACTCCCGATTTTACTTTCGGAGGCGGGTTAAAAACATTTTCATGTACCGTAAACAGATATTTTACGTCATAATAGGCCTGAATTAAAACAGACAGAATTCCGTAATCTTTTGTTCGTGGCACGGCGGCAGTTCTTTCAGCAACTTCCTTCTGAAACATTCCTACCATTTCAGGGATCTGCTCGTAATGATCAATGATTTTAAATAAAATCTGTGAAGAAATATTATAGGGGAAATTTCCGATAATAGCGATTTGCTCATTGTTGAGACCTGCAAAATCATGCTTTAGAAAGTCACCTACGAAGGTTTCCTCCGTGATTTTTTCGTAATGCTTTTTCAGATATTCGATAGATTCTGTATCGATCTCGGCAAGATATATTTTTTGCTCTTTTTCGATCAGGTATTTGGTGAGAACACCCATTCCGGGCCCTACTTCGAGTACGTTTCCGTAGTTTTCAAAGCTTAATCCTTCTACAATTTTTTTGGCGATATTTTCGTCGGTCAAGAAATGTTGACCGAGATGTTTTTTTGCTTTTACACTCAAAGTTTTTTATGATTTTGTTAACAATGATTTTCTCTAATTCGTCCCAAATTTCGGAAGATTTTTTCTAATTTAGCCAAAAATTTTAATATTAATGGCTAAATCTGTAGATGAGTTTAATAAGAAAAGGCTTCGATCCAGCAATATTACTGTCGTAGTAAGTATCGCTTTAGTGCTGTTTTTGTTGGGATTAATGGGGCTTATTTTAATCAATGCTCAAAAATATTCCGATTATTTGAAAGAGCAGCTTGTTGTAAATGCTTATTTTGATGAAAACTACGATGCTAAAGATTCTGCTAAAATAGCAAAACAAGAATCGGATGCTGTACAGCAGATACAAAAAATGGAATCTGTAAAGCGTACCACTTATATATCAAAAAAAATGGCTTCCAGTGAAGCTAAAAAAAGTTTAGGAATCAATAGTGAAGCATTATTCGAAGAAGATATTTTTCCTGCTTCTGTTGAGATTGCCTTAAAACCTCAGTATACAGATTCTACCAAAATAGGTGCTGTTTTAACGCAGATAAAAGCCGTTCCCGGGATTGTCGATGTGAAGAACGATTCAGATTCGCAGAAGATATACGATAACTTGAATAAAATTTTAAAATGGATTTTGGCATTTTGTGTATTGTTCCTGGTTTTAGCAATTGTATTGATTAACAATTCAATTCGTCTGAAGGTTTTTTCAAAAAGATTTATTATCAAAACCATGCAGTTGGTGGGTGCCAAAAGACGATTTATTTTGAAGCCTTTTATCATAGAAGCTGTCGTTTTAGGAGCTATCGGTTCGTTTATCGGTCTTTTGGCGCTATTCGGAGTTTGGTATTATTTTACAACAGCGATCAAAACACCGTTCGTACAAGATACGAATCAGTATATTTGGCTGGTGGTTTCTATATTTGGTGTTGGTTTATTCATCACCGTACTAAGTACAATTATTGCAACATGGAGGTTCTTAAGATCGAATGTTGACGATTTATATTATTCTTAAAAATGAGAAAAAAAACAAATAAATTTTCGGCATCAGATTTTGGTAACGAAACAAAAGTTTCCGACGAAAATACGTTTTACTTCGGTAAGCAGAATTTCAAATGGATGCTGATTGGTCTTGCGTGTATTGTAGTTGGTTTTCTTCTGATGATGGGACCCGACGCCAATACAGTAAACGGAAAACTTGATCCGAATGTCTGGAACGACGACATTTTTTCGATCAGAAGAATCAGAATTGCTCCGCTTCTTGTGGTAACTGGTTTTGTGATTGAGGTCTACGCAATTTTAAAGAGGAAATAAAAATTTTTACAAATAAAGAGTAAGGCATAAAAGATTTGAATATTAATTTGAATCTTTTACTGTTTTTAATCTTTTAATATATTTTGAATTAAACAAAAATGGATTTAATCAAAGCAATAATCATTGCCATCATAGAAGGTCTTACAGAATATTTACCAATTTCATCAACTGCTCACATGGGCTTTACCGCCAGTTTGATGGGCTTAGAAGAAACAGAATTCTTAAAAATGTTTCAGGTTTCCATACAGTTTGGTGCTATTTTATCGGTAGTTGTAGCATATTGGAAAAAGTTTTTTGACTTCAAAAACCTTAAGTTTTATTATAAATTGGGTTTTGCGGTGATTCCGGCTTTGGTTTTAGGATATATTTTTGATGATATGATCGAGGCTGTTCTGGGAAATCAGATTGCCATTTCCTCGGTTTTGGTTTTAGGTGGCGTCGTTTTGTTGTTTGCCGATAAATGGTTTAAAAATCCTGTTATTAATGACGAAAAAGATATCTCCATAAAAAAAGCAGTGACCATTGGTTTCTGGCAGTGTCTTGCGATGATGCCCGGTACGAGTAGAAGTGCAGCTTCAATTATCGGTGGGATGACGCAGGGTTTATCACGAAAAGCAGCGGCAGAGTTTTCTTTCTTTTTAGCGGTGCCTACAATGTTGGCGGTGACTGTTTATTCAGTTTTTGTAAAAACTTGGGGTAAAGAAACCGCCAATCCTATGAAAGGGTATGAGATGATTCTGGAATCTCAGGATCACATCACTATTTTTATTGTGGGTAATATCGTAGCATTTATTGTCGCATTGATCGCCATCAAAGCATTTATCGGAGTTTTAAACAAATATGGCTTCAAACCTTGGGGTTGGTATCGTATTTTTGTAGGAGTCGCTTTGTTAATTTATTTTTATTATTTTAAGTAAAAAATTACTCATTACCTATTATTTATTGATTTGGGCAGCTATTTCCGTCTTCCACTCCCGCTTTTTTGCCTCCGCTTCGCTGCGGCAAAAAGAGCTCCGTTCAAGCCGGGCTGCAAAGCGGTCTCTCACAGAAATATTGCCATTAAATAAAATTCAGTAACCAAAACTCTAAAACTCTAAAACTCTCCAACCCATAATGACTGCCGAGCAATTACAATCAGGATACATATTTTTATTAGACAAACCTTTAGATTGGACTTCTTTTCAGGCGGTCAATAAAATGAAATACAAGCTTAAACGAGAATTTGATCTTCCGAAAAAGTTTAAAATCGGTCATGCCGGAACCTTGGATCCACGAGCAACAGGATTATTAATCGTTTGTTGTGGGAAATTCACCAAAAAAATATCGGAAATTCAGGATGCTCCAAAAGAGTATTGGACAGAAATAAAAATAGGTGTACAAACCGAATCCTACGACACCGAAAAACCCGAAATTCTTCATCAGGATATTTCAAATGTTACTGAAGAGGATGTAAAAATAGCTTTAGAAAAGTTTTTAGGAGAAATAGATCAGAAACCACCTATTTTTTCAGCGATCAGAATTGACGGAGCAAGAGCCTACAATTTGGCCAGAGCAGGAGAGGAGGTTGAAATGAAATCCAGAAAAACAACCATTCATTATATAAAAGATGTTGAGATCAATTTTCCTTTGATTAGTTTTACGGTAGGTTGCTCAAAAGGAACCTACATCAGAAGTTTGGCTCACGATATTGGTCAGGAATTGGGTGTTGGCGCTTATCTTACCCAATTGAGAAGAACAAAAATAGGTGATTACAAAATAGAAGATGCCACCGGCGACTTTTTAGAAAACGAATACAAGTTTGAAAATTTATGATTAAAAATGTACTAGTGATTCTTGTTTTATTGTCGTCAATAACAGTGTCTTCGCAAGTTGAAGATTCAAAGAAGCCGAAGATGAATTTTTATTTTAATCCGACTTTAAATGTAGGATATAATGTGAAAAATCAAAGCAAGAGAAACCAAAATGCCGATTCTCAATATTATCAGAATTACGTTTCACCGTATCTTCCCAATGATTTTACATATGGAATTTCTGCAGTGGGAGGATATAATTTTCTTCCTAACTTTGCAATAGGTACAGGTTTGAAATATAGTTACATTGATCCGAATTTTCATCTGATGTATTGGTTAATTCAGCCAAAATTTATTTTTAATCCAGGTGATGAAGCATTTTTTATTGATGTTACTTACGGGAAACAGATCAACAGCTCTGTAATTTCCAATTCTGAGTTTTGGGGTTTAAAATTAGGACTTCAGGTAGCGTATTCAAAAAGACTGAGTCAGGAAGGCGGGCTTGTTTTTGAGACATTGCAGGCATCAAGATCAAATACCTTATTTATAGGTTTAAGTTATGGAATCACAATTTTCAGTAACAAAAATTACACAGTAGAAGGAATAGAATAATGGAAAAAACACGTATAAACAAATATCTTTCAGAAGTTGGTTATTGCTCAAGAAGAGCTGCAGATAAGCTTTTGGAAGAAGGAAGAATAAAAATAAACGGTCAGGTTCCGGAAATGGGAACAAAAGTTTCTGATGAAGACGTTGTAGAAGTTGACGGAAAACCAATACGCGAATCTCAGGAAAAGCCAGTTTATATTGCTTTCAATAAGCCTGTAGGAATCGTTTGTACTACCGATACCAAACGTGAAAGAGACAATATTATAGAGTACATTAATCATCCGCAGAGAATTTTCCCGATCGGAAGATTAGACAAGCCGAGCGAGGGTTTGATTTTACTGACAAATGATGGTGATATTGTCAACAAAATACTGCGATCAAAAAATAATAATGAAAAAGAATATCTGGTAAGAGTAGATAAGCCTATCAATCCAAAATTTTTGGAGAAAATGAGAAACGGTGTTCCGATTTTAGATACAGTCACTAAGAAATGTGAGGTAGAAAAAATTAATGATATGACTTTTCGTATTGTTTTAACGCAGGGACTCAATCGTCAGATCAGAAGGATGTGTGAATTTCTGGGTTATGAAGTAAAAAAGCTGAAGCGTATAAGAATCATGAATATCAAGCTCGATATTCCTTTAGGTAAATGGAGAGATCTCACTCCTGAAGAATTTTCTACTCTGAATAATCTCTTGGAAGACTCCAGCAAAACGTATTGATGATATTCAGAATTATCTATTGAAATCCAACAGATTATTGAATTTCTCGATGGAGTGAAAATAAATTGGTATTTTTTGAATTAGATATTATTAAATTATATAGATTTGCAGTGTTAGTATTTACAGAATCTTAAAAGTAGTTTACTTAGAGGTTCTGTAGATAATAATAAAAACACAACTTTAATTTTAATACACAATGATGAAAAAAATACTTCTAGCCGAGGCAGTGGTTTTCTATCTGCTTTTTTTTCAAAGCACAAGTGCTCAAGTAGGGATAGGTACTGAGATTATTGAAAAGGATCTCCTTCTAAAAACTTATTCTTCTAACAAAGGAGTCCTGATTCCTAATCTTAGTATTCCCAATCTCAATCTCGCTTCACCCGTGACTACGACTCCGAGTTTAGGATTATTAGCTTATAATAAAGCTCCCGGAAAAAAAGGATTCAACTTTTGGGAGATTAATAAATGGAATGAGCTTGTTGATTCGCAAAATATCTATTCGCTGCTTGGTTTGTCGGTTTCTTACAGTACATCAAGCTCATCAGCCGTTGATCTGAGTACGCTCTCCGGAGCATTGATGTATGCTGAAAACTCTGTACCAGGCTCAGTTTGGACTGAAGTGCCCGGTCTTTCCAAAAATGTTAACATTACCCAGACTAATAATACCGTTTTTGTGCTCACAGAAGGTATGGTTCAGGCTAACAATACCAATGTGAGTACCGTAAACACTTACACGTATGCTGTTGGTATTTTTGTAGATGGCAAACTTGCGGGTGTGAGAAATTATTCTTCAAATTACGGTCGAACATTTCAATATGATTTCTTCTCGATCAATTCTGTGTTCAAGAATCTTAGTTTGGGTAACCATACAATAAAAACGTACGTTACAATGAGGGTAAATAATTATTCTAACGCTACCATCTGGAAGTTTGGCGGTGCAGCCTCATCTTCTGTAAATACCGATATGTCTAAGATAAACATGTTTATCACATTAACCGAAAAATCTTAAAACACAAATCAATGAAAAAAAATTATTTAGTATTCCTCTCTTTAATAATAGGAATCAATTTGTACGCACAAACTGCATCGGTAGGGATAGGAACGAGTACACCGAACGAATCTGCAATTTTGGATCTGGTGTCTGGTAATAAAGGTTTTATGCTACCAAAAGTTTCATTGAATCCTAATAATGTTGCCGATTATAGTTTTATGATTGCAAAGCCTACAGAATCTCTGTTGGTGTATAATACAAATGCAGGCTTTCCGGGTGGAAAAGGGTTGTATTACTGGGACGGCGCAAAATGGGTATTTTACTTTAGCTCAGCTAATATCAATTTGCTTTTAGGAATTACCAAATATTATTCTAAAATTTATAATAACGGTGTTTCTACCAACAATTATCCGGCAGATGCTGCGTCGGTGAGTTCATTTGTAAACGGAAGTCTTTTGGCGTCGCCCTGGGTAGAGATTACTGATGCTTCAGCGTTCAATTTTGTAATTGACAGACCTACAAATAATACCGTTGTTACTTTCACGGGGATGCTACAATTAAATAATGCATCATCGAATAATGAAAGTGTTACTTATGGTGTGGGGATTTTCGTAGACGATAAACTGATTTCCTCAAAATCGGCTACGATGAATGTAGATAACGCATGTGCATTCCAAGAGTTTACCATTACCGGGCTCGTAAATAACCTCAGTGTAAATACTCATCATATAAAGCTTGCAGTAATGAATAGATCCAGTACAACAACCGCAACTATTAATTATGGAAAAAAAGCGACTAGTTGCAGTAACATCTCAAATGATGAAGCAAAGATAAGTGCTATCGTCTTAATCAACCAACCATTACCTTACTGATCATGAAAAAAATACTTAATATAATTCTTTTAACAGCTTTCTATACTGTGAGTTTTTCTCAAGTTGTAATTACAGATAAAAGCATAGCAGCTTTAGATAATACGGCTGTTTTAAAATTAGATTCAGACAAAAAAGGGTTTTTGCTTCCAAGAATTCCTTTAACATCCAATATGGATGTAACTACGGTACCGAGCCCTCAAAATGGTAATATTGTTTTTAATACCAATCCTACATCGTCTTTACCACAAACAATAACATATTTCGAAGTTGACAGGTGGAATGCCCTATATACAAAAGAGCAACTTCAGCCCAAGCTTGATTTAGTTAATACAAGTTCTGTTTCTGCTAATGCACCTACCATTATTACAGGTTTTAATTCCGGATCTATTAATTTAGGCTCGGGTACAGCAGGATGGGTTTCTCTTGGAATAACAGATTCAAAAATATTCACCAGAACCCGTAATTCCTTTGCTTTTACAGTAGAAGGGATGACGCAGCTCGATGCCTCAAAAAATCAATATTATGAGTATGCTGTCGGTATTTTTGTTGATGACATACTTGTTGTTGTTAGAAAATACCATAAGCAAAAAGAAGATTTCACGTGCTCATGGCATAAATTTATTTTAAATGGTGTCGTCAATAATCTTTCTGTCGGTAACCATACGATAAAAGTAATGGCACGGAATATATCTTCAACGACTAATTTACCAACTCAGAAAATTATCTACGGAGGCCCGGCTACAAGGTCTGATAATGGAAATGCCTGCGAAAATATGAGTAGTTTTTTATCAAAAATATCTCTTAATACGACAGTTGTAGAGTCTCTCAATTAAAAGTAATGTGATTTTCATCACAATTTGTGTTTTTTTAACGGATGAGTGTAATGCTCATCTGTTTTTATTTAATCTGAGATATACCTATTAATTCAAATGAAAACATAATTGCAGATTCGAGTTTTTTTTGTAATTTTGCAGTCACTTTTTGTGGACAGGTCTGAAAAGGTAAATTATTATAAATTAATTACTTCCGTATTTTTTGAAACCACATTTATTCGGACCATTAAAAAAGAAGGAATACAAATTTTATTAGAAAATGTCAAAAGAGACAAATTCAGCAGAGGTTTTATTAAACCAAAACGTAGCACCGGAACAATTTGATTGGGATTCTTTCGAATCTGGTCTTGATGCAGATGCTAGAAAAGAGAAAAGTGATCTTGAAGAAATCTATAACGGATCTCTTAGCAGCTTAAACGATAACGACGTTATCACTGGTAAAGTTGTAAGATTAACTGACAAAGAAGCTATCGTAGACATCGATTTCAAATCTGAAGGTGTTATTTCTCTTAACGAATTCCGTTACAATCCAGGCCTAAAAGTAGGTGATGATGTGGAAGTAATGGTTGACAGAAGAGAAGACAAAACAGGACAGTTACAGTTATCTCACAGAAAAGCTAGAACGCTTAAAGCTTGGGATAGAGTAAACGAACTTCACGAAACTGGAGAAATCGTTAACGGTTTTGTTAAATCTAGAACTAAAGGTGGTATGATCGTTGACGTTCACGGTATCGAAGCATTCTTACCAGGTTCTCAAATCGACGTTAAGCCAATCAAAGATTACGATCAGTTTGTAGGTAAAACTATGGAGTTCAAAGTTGTGAAAATCAACCCAGAGTTCAAAAACGTAGTAGTATCTCACAAAGCATTGATCGAAGCAGATATCGAAGGTCAGAAAAAAGAAATCATCGCTCAGCTTGAAAAAGGTCAGGTTCTTGAAGGTACTGTTAAGAATATTACTTCTTACGGTGTATTCATTGATCTTGGAGGTGTTGATGGTCTTATCCACATTACAGACCTTTCTTGGTCTAGAGTTAACCATCCATCAGAAATCTTGGAAGACGGACAGACTGTAAAAGTGGTTATCCTTGATTTTGATGACGAGAAAACAAGAATCCAATTAGGTATGAAGCAATTAGAAGCTCATCCTTGGGATGCTCTTTCTGCTGACATGAAAGTTGGTGATAAAGTAAAAGGAAAAGTAGTAGTTCTTGCTGACTATGGTGCATTCGTAGAAATCGCTCCAGGTGTAGAAGGATTAATTCACGTTTCTGAAATGTCTTGGTCTACTCATTTGAGAAGCGCAGGAGATTTCGTAAAAGTAGGTGACGAAGTGGAAGCTGAAGTACTTACTCTTGATAGAGAAGACAGAAAAATCTCTTTAGGTATGAAACAATTATCTAAAGATCCATGGGAAAATATCGAAGCTAAGTATCCAGTAGGTTCTCAACACGTTGGAACTGTAAGAAACTTTACAAACTTCGGTGTATTCGTAGAATTGGAAGAAGGTATTGATGGATTAATCTATATCTCTGATCTTTCTTGGACTAAGAAAATCAAGCATCCATCTGAGTTCTGTGCAGTTGGTGATAAATTAGATGTTGTAGTTCTAGAATTAGACATCCAAGCTAGAAGATTATCTTTAGGTCACAAACAACTTCAAGAAAACCCTTGGGATAAATTTGAAACTAAATATGCTGAAGGAACTGTACACGCTGGTAAAGCTGTAGAAGTACATGATAAAGGTGCTTCTGTACAATTCGAAGATGCTGAAGTAGAAGCTTTCTGCCCATCAAGATTATTAGAGAAGGAAGACGGATCTAAAATCAAGAAAGGTGAAGATGCTCAGTTTAAAGTAATCGAATTCAACAAAGAATTCAAGAGAGTAGTAGTTTCTCACACAGGTATCTTCAGAGACGAAGAGAAAAAGAATGTGAAAGAATCTTCTAACAGAAATGTATCTTCTTCTTCAAACAACGAAGAAAGATCAACTCTTGGAGACATCGATGCTTTAGCAGAATTGAAAAAGAAAATGGAAGGAGGTAAATAATCCGACAATCATTTTTTATCATAAGAACCACTCGAAAGAGTGGTTTTTTTATTTACAGTAATGAATTAATTTGTTCATACTAAATATTAAACTTTACAGCTTATTAACTTTCAGAGGAGCTAAGAATAGTATTTATGCTTTATTAAAATCATATTAGTTTATAAGAGCGAATTTAAAAAGATTATTAGGGGAATTTATTTTCTAAAACTGTTCAGTTCAGGTGTTAAAATCGGTATCAAAAGCCACTGAGTGTTAAGTGTGTGGTATTGATAATCAATAAGTTGTAATTGTATTTCTGTGAATTTTAATTTTAAATTACTGATAATTAATTGTTTATATATTAATTGACTTTATGTTAGGGAATTAATAAATATTTTAATTAATGGTATCATCAGTTAGGAATTAATTATACATTTGCACCTTTAATTATAGAAATGAAAAAAGTAATTCTACCTCTTGTTATTGCAGTTTTCGCAGCAATACCATCAATATCATTTGCTCAGTCGAATGAAGTGCTGATTAAAAACTATATTTCTCAAAATAAATTAAGGGAATATAAAAAATCAGATCTTAATCAATTTGTAATTGATAATGTTGATTCATCAAAATCATTAAGTAGTGATGTAGTAAAAATTCAGCAGACCTATAATGGGCTTCCTGTATATGGTACAGTGGCTACAGTTTTGGTTAAGAATAACACTGTGACTTACTTTAATGATAACTTTATTAAGGATTATAAAAGTACAGGTCCGGCGACTGCCTCTTTAAATAAAAAAGCAGCACTGGATAAAATTGCTGCTGATCTTGGTAAAAATGAAATATCAGATCTGCCACTTTTAGATTTCTTTCAACAAGGACAAAACAAGCATGTCGCAGCAAAACAGAGATTGGTTTATAGTTCTGATGAAAAAGGAAATCTAAAATTAGCTTACGAATTTTTAGTTCATGAGCCAAAGACTTCCAACCACTGGAACTACGTTATTGATGCCAATTCAGGAGAGGTAATCAGTAAATTGAATCTTAATTTATCGTGTAATTTTCATGAAGATGCATATTCTCACGAGTCCCAGGCGGTAGCTTTCCCTCAAAATAAAGAATATCCTGATAATAATAATAGTTTATTATTGTCTGCAGATAATGCCTCATATAATGTTTTTGCTTTACCTGTAGAAGCGCCTACTTTTGCGGCGAGAAGTTTAGTAACCAACCCTTGGATTCTTACTTCATCTCCTGAAGGATGGCATTCTAACGGGGCTACACATTATACAATCACAAGAGGAAATAATGTATATGCCTATGATGACAAGGATGATGATGAGGCTACTTTTGGAAGCTCTCCCGATGGCGGTGCTACGAGGAATTTTAATTTCCCGTATGATCCCAATACAAAAGCAATTAATAATTTATCAGCTGCTACAACCAACTTGTTTTATATAAGTAATATGATGCATGATGTATTCTATAAATTCGGATTTACAGAAGCAGCAAGAAATTTCCAAAGTAACAATTTTGGTAACGGAGGTTTAGATGATGATGAAGTTTTTGCGCAATCTCAAGACGGAGGTGGTTATAACAATGCCAACTTCGCATCTTATCCGGATAATTATAACCCGGTAATGCAGATGTATCTTTGGATAGGCTCAAACCGTGTGTTATTTTATAATGCTCCGACAGATGCTACTTCGAGAGTCGTAAACGGCGGTGTTGCACAGTTTGGTCAGCCATTAGATGATATGGGAATTACAGGAGACGTAAAATTGGCAAGTGTAATTGACGGATGTACAGCATTACCTGCCGGAGAATTAGCGGGTAAAATAGGATTGATAGAAAGAGGTGGTGTTTCAACATGTACCTTCGCATCAAAAGTGAAAAATGCTCAAAATGCAGGAGCTACAGGAGTTATTATTTACAATAATGTCGCTAATGGTTCTACACTGGGTAATATGGGTGGTACAGATGCTACAGTTACAATTCCTTCTATTTTGATTACCAATTCGGAAGGAGAATATATCAAAGCCAAATTAGCAGCAAACACACCTGTGAATGTTGATTTGAGATTAGATGCAAAATATGACGGAAGTTTTGATAACGGCATCGTTTCTCATGAATATGGACATGGTATTTCTAACAGATTAACAGGAACTGGTTACAATTGTTTGAATTCAGGATCTAGTAAAGAGCAAATGGGTGAAGGTTGGTCAGACTTTTTTGCTTTAATGTTAACCAACAAACCGGGAGATAATGCTTCTGTTGCAAGAGGAATAGGAACGTATGCTTCAGGCCAGGCAATTACGGGAAGCGGAATCAGACCTGCAAAATACTCTCCGGACTTCGCAGTTAATGATTATACATATACAGATACCAACGGTATGGAGTATAATAACGGTCAAGGTATTGTTCCGGATGTACATTCAATAGGATTTGTTTGGGCAACAATGCTTTGGGATTTAAACTGGGAATATGTTGCTAAATATGGATATGCTTCAAATGTTACTTCAAGCACAACGAGCGGAAGCGCAAGAGTATTGCAATTGGTAACAGATGCGTTGAAGTTGCAAGCTTGTAACCCAACATTCGTAGATGGCAGAAATGCAATTTTACAGGCAGAAATGGCTACTACAGGCGGTGCAGACAAATGTATGATTTGGAGAACTTTTGCTAAAAGAGGTTTAGGAGTAAATGCTTCTGCCGGAAGTAAGACAAGTATCAATGATCAAACGCAAGACTTTACTGTTCCTGCTGAATGTGTGCTTTCTACGTCAGAAACGAGTGCGGTGAAAAATGTTGGGGTGTCAATTTATCCAAATCCTGCGAAAAATGAGTTTTATATCAATTTCCCAAGCAGTACTTTAGGAAAAGTAGATGTTGAGATTTATGATATGTCAGGAAAATTGATTTCTACAGAAAATAAAATTTCTCCGGAAGCTAAAAAAGCAATTTCTACAAGCAAATTGATCAACGGAACTTACCTTGTAAAAGTAAAAGGTTTAGGGATCGATACTACTTCAAAAGTTATTATCAATAAATAATAGTTTCTTTAAGTTTAATAATTGTAAGGCTGTCTCATTCTTGAGATGGCCTTTTTTATTTTTACATTAATATTTTTCTTTTCCGCTAATCTTAAATATATATTCACAAAATGTTACTATTTTTATAGAATATTAATAGCGAAAATGATGATTTGTATTTTTATTACTAAAATAAAGGTTAGAAGTGTACAATTTCTATTGGCTTTTTTAATCTTATTTCCATATTCTGTATTTTCTCAGCAACAAAAGAGACTGATAAATAATTATATTCTTGCCACACAAGCTAAAGATTTTAAAAAATCAGATTTAAGAGATTTTGAAATTGATAATATAGATACATCCGAATCTTTAGAAGGAGAAATCGTAAAAATTCAACAAAAATTCAAAGGCTATCTGGTTTACAATGCTTTAGGGACAGCAATCATTAAAAACGATAAAATTGTATATTTTTCAGATTCTTTTGTGAAAAATTACAACATTTCAACCTCAGAAATTGCAACAATTAATAAAGAAAAAGCACTTGAAAATATCGCTGTAACTTTAGGAAAAGAAGAAATAAAAAACTTTCAGATACTTGACAATTCATCTTCAGAACCGGGTCATAAAAACGTTGTAAGAAAAAGATTGATGTTTGTTGAGGTGAAAAATAATTTAAGACTTGCCTACGAATTTTCTTTTCAAGAACCACATTCTACAAACTATTGGAATATCCTGATAGATGCCAATTCAGGTGAAATTATCTCAAAAGACAACCTAAATTTATCATGTAATTTTCATTCAGATGCGTATTCCGCAGGATATATGATTTCAGATATTGCTGAATCTTCAAATCTTCAAAAAAAATCTTTCTTAAAACTTGCTGATAATGCGAGTTATAATGTTTTTCCATTACCCATCGAGGCGCCTACTTTTGGTAACCGATCGATTGTGTCAAATCCGTGGATTTTAGCTTCTTCACCAGAAGGATGGCATTCTACAGGAGCAACAAATTATACAATAACAAGAGGAAATAATGTCTACGCTTATGAGGATACAGCAAACAAAGACCAACCGGGATTTTCTCCTGACGGAGGTGTAAATAGGAATTTTGATTTCCCCTTTTCTATAAATGGCGCGCCTTCATTTAATCAAAATGCTGCAATCACCAATTTATTTTATATTAATAACAAGGTACATGATATTTTTTATCAATTTGGATTTACGGAATCAGCAAGGAATTTTCAACAGAATAATTTCGGTAAAGGAGGAGCCGGAAACGATTATGTTGTAGCAGAATCTCAGGATGGAAAATCTTTAAATAATGCCAATTTTACAACACCTTCCGACGGAAAAAATCCTTTGATGCAAATGTATCTTTGGTCTACGGTAAACAGATTTGTATTTTATAATGCGCCTTTATCGGCAGTTCCAAGAATTCCTCAGGCAAGCGCAGCCCAATTCGGTACACAACTTAATGGAGCAGGAGTTACAGGTGACGTAAACTTAGCTTCTGTAATTGATGGATGTTCGGCATTACCTGCAGGATCATTAACAGGAAAAATCGGATTGATTGAAAGAGGAGGAGCTTCGGGCTGCACATTTGCTTTAAAAGTAAAAAATGCTCAGAACGCGGGCGCAATTGCTGCAATTATTTATAATAATCCTACTGCTGCTAACTTTCCATCTTCAATGGGCGGAACAGATGCTACAATTACAATACCTTCAGTTTTGATAACCAATGATGAAGGCGAATATATTAAAACTCAGTTAAATAATTCATTAACGGTCAATATTACTTTGAAAAGCGATCCTTCAACCGCAATTACACCAGACGGAAGTTTCGACAATGGCATTATTACTCATGAATACGGACACGGAATTTCAAACAGACTTACTGGAAACGGTTACACCTGTCTTCTAAAATCTGCAAGCAAAGAACAAATGGGTGAAGGTTGGTCAGATTTTTTTGCATTAATGCTTACCAACAAACCTGGAGATAATGCGAATGTTGCAAGAAGTGTCGGAACTTATGCGAGTGGACAATCTACAACAGAAGCCGGATTAAGATCTGCAAAATACTCTCCTGATTTTTCTATTAATAATTATACTTATGGAAAAACAAACGGGATGGAAATCGAGGAAGATGGCGAAATAGTTCCCGATGTACACAGCATCGGATTTATTTGGGCATCAATGCTTTGGGATCTTCATTGGCAATATGCTGCGAAATATGGTTATTCTTCTGATGTCTTAGCCAATAAAAATAGCGGAAGCGCGAGAGTTGTACAGCTTGTAACAGATGCACTAAAATTACAGACTTGTAATCCTACATTTATAGATGGACGAAATGCGATATTAACTGCCGAAATGTTGACCACCAAAGGAGAAGACCGATGCATGATATGGAAAACCTTTGCAAAAAGAGGTTTAGGTTTAAATGCTTTGGCCGGAAATAAAATGAACATTAGCGATCAAAAAGAAGACTTTTCAATTCCTAAAGACTGTACCGAAGGGAATTCAAATATTGCAATAGATAAAAGTTTAATATCGATTTATCCTAACCCGGCGAAAGATGAATTTTTTATTTATTTAAAAGATTTTACCATCGGAAATCTTCATCTGCAGATTTATGATATGTCAGGAAAATTGATCGTCTCAGAAAACAGATCATCACAAGATTCAAGAATTCCAGTTTCTACAAAAGATTTTGAAAACGGAGTATATGTCGTAAAGCTACAGGGAATCGGAGTTGACATGAGCTCAAGGATTATTGTAAAAAAATAAAATTCAAAATCAATCAATATCATCACCTCAGAATTTCTGAGGTGATTTTTATTTAATATAAAAACTCATTCAAACAAGTTTTTATATCGTAACTTTGCCGGCTGTAAAAAAATTATGAAGAAGAAAAATATTTTAAAAGGAGTATTATTTGTCGGTTTTGGAGCGAGTATTTACGGAATGCTTGCTACATTCGTAAAAATGTCTTACAAAGATGGTTTTACAACTTCTGAGGTAACGACCGCTCAGTTTGCGTTGGGTTTAATAGGTCTTTTAATCCTGAATTTTATTCAGACCATTACTTCAAAAAAGAAATTATCATCACCCAGTCGCAAAGAAGTCAGAATGTTGATTTTGGCGGGTACTTCTTTAGGCTGCACCAGTTTGTTTTATTATATAGCAGTACAATATATTGCCGTTTCTATTGCAATTGTATTGTTGATGCAGTCGGTTTGGTTCAGTGTTGTCGTCGAAAGTTTTATTACCAAAAAGTTTCCTAATGCTAAAAAAGTTGTCGCAACGGTAATTGTTTTATTGGGAACGGTTTTAGCAACAAATCTAATCAATTTAGAAGTAAAACTAGATTGGCACGGCATCTTTTGGGGATTATTGGCAGCGGCTTCTTTTACAATGACGATGTTTACATCCAATACTTTGGCAACGCATTTACCCGTACTCAGAAAAAGTATCATCATGTTAACGGGTGGTTCTGTAATTATTTTGGTATTTCTGTTTTTTGCGCAGATCGGCCCTTTGTATTCTGAAAGTTTAAGATCTTTTTATCTGAATTTTACTGAAAACACAGAGCATATAAGACCATTCGATTATTCGATTTTCTGGACGTACGGATTTATTTTAGCCTTATTCGGAACCATTATTCCGCCTATTTTATTCAATTTAGGTTTTCCAAATACGGGTTTAGGATTGGGAAGTATTATTTCTTCTTTGGAGCTTCCGGTATCGGTGACGATGGCATTTGTCTTGTTGGGCGAAAAGGTTATTCTTATTCAGTGGATCGGAATTGTCTTGATTTTAATGGCAATTGTTTTGATGAATTTACCTTCAAAAAAAGAGAAAATTCTCAGCGAACAGCTCTCTTAAAAATGATAATTAAATTATAAATAACACCAAAAACCGTTTCTTTTTGAAGCGGTTTTTTTAAATTTATATCTAAATTTAATTTTCATGACCAATTTTAAAAATATTTTCACTATCATTTCTTTTAGCATCACTTCAAGTTTTGCTTTTGCGCAAGTCAAGCCTTTAGATGCAACGCTTACCAATTATCAATATCCTTTTGAGGTTCATTTTAAAGATTTAAAATCGCAAAATCAAACGTTGAAAATGGCATATATGGATGTAAAGCCCAATAAGTCAAACGGGAAAACTATTATGTTGCTTCATGGTAAAAATTTTAACGGTGCATATTGGGAAAAAACAGCAAAAGATCTTTCTGATAAAGGTTTCAGAGTAATTATTCCTGATCAGATTGGTTTTGGTAAATCTTCAAAGCCTCAAAGTTACCAGTTTTCTTTTGCTCAATTGGCGAGCAATACGAAAGCCATTTTAGATGAACTGAAAATTGATAAATTGATCGTTCTCGGACATTCAATGGGCGGAATGGTTGCAACAAGATTTACTTTAATGTATCCTGAAACTGTTGAAAAACTAATTCTCGAAAACCCAATTGGTTTAGAAGATTATAAAACTTTTGCAAAATATCAAACGGTTGACGAAGCGTATCAATCTGAATTAAAAAATACATCCGAAAGCTACAAAAATTATCAGCTTAAATTCTATTACGACAACAAATGGAAAGCAGAATATCAACCTTGGCTCGATCTCATCGCTGGTTGGACGTTGCATAAAGATTATCCACAAGTTGCCTGGAATGCTGCTTTAACGAGTGATATTATTTTTAACCAACCGGTTGTTTATGAGTTTAAAAATATAAAAACACCCACATTATTAATTATCGGAACAAGAGACAGAACAGCAATTGGAAAAGACCGTGCGCCAAAAGAAATTCAGCCAACAATGGGGCAGTATCAGGAATTAGGAAAGAAAACGCAAGCGCAAATTGCAGGATCAAAACTGGTCGAACTAGAAAATGTAGGCCACCTTCCTCACATCGAAGTTTATGACAAATTCTGGAATGCTTTGTATGATTTTATAAAGTAGAAGAGAAGTTATTTTAATTGACTTAGGAAATGGAGGCGTTAAGAAAATTGAAATTTAATCCGTTAAAAAATTCCCACTGTCTGAAGCGCGACAAAAATTCTGAGTTGAAAAACTAATTCTGATTTCGCGCAAGTTTTGGGGATTTTAGGATTTAATTTAAATTTTTAGCCGGAGTTTCCAGTCTTGAACTTTTGGTTCTTTTGTTTCAAGACAAAAGAATTTATATCAAAATAAAGAGAGGCTATTCAATTTGAATAGCCTCTCTTCGTATGTGTTGTTGTCTGAATTATTTCTTCTTGTAAGCAGCGTCTTTAATTCTCGCTTTTTTACCTCTAAGGTCTCTGAAGTAGTAAATTCTAGATCTTCTAACTTTACCTCTTCTGTCAACTTCGATTTTTTGAAGAGCAGGCATGTTGATAGGGAAAACTCTCTCTACACCTACATCACCACTCATTTTTCTGATTGTAAAAGTCTTTGTAGAACCTGTTCCTCTCAATTGGATTACAGTTCCTTTGAAGAACTGAGTTCTCGTTTTTTGACCTTCTTTAATCTCGTAATACACAGTGATTGTATCACCAGCTTTGAATTCAGGGAATTCTTTTTTTGTAATGTACTTGTCTTGTACGTACTTTAATAAATCCATTTTTGTAATAAAAATTTTTTGTCAAGCTAAGCAACTTACACGGACTTCGTCAGAGGTTGAATAACAGATTGCAAAAATAAAACAAATTTTTCTGTCCGCCAATACTTTACAAAACATTTTTTAATAATTTTCTCTAAAACTCTAAAACTCTAAAACTCTAAAACTCTAAAACCCAATCATGGCGTGCCCATTCACTCGGTCATTACGCTTGCGCTCCATTTCCTCATTCAGGTCGGGCTGTCCGCTGTATCTTTTTGGGAGTTACAGCAGCATTGCACCAAAACTCCCAAAAAGGATGTCGCTTCCATCCCTCACGCAAAAATACAGTCTTTCAAATCAAAAGATTACAAAAATCAGAAAATTCACAAAAAAATTGTAATTTCAGACCACAAAATTTTACGCAGTACAATGATAGATAAAAGAGTAAAAAATGCTACAGAAGCGATAGAAGGAATCAAAGACGGAATGACTTTAATGTTGGGCGGATTCGGTCTGTGCGGAATTCCTGAAAACTCAATCAATGCTTTAGTAGAAAGTGATGTAAAAGAGCTTACGTGTATTTCAAACAACGCCGGAGTTGATGATTTCGGACTTGGATTATTGTTGCAGAAAAAGCAAATCAAAAAAATGATATCTTCTTACGTTGGAGAAAACGCAGAATTCGAAAGACAAATGCTTTCAGGCGAATTGGATGTTGAATTAACGCCACAAGGAACTTTAGCCGAAAAATGCAGAGCTGCACAAGCCGGAATTCCTGCATTCTATACACCTGCAGGTTTCGGAACCGAAGTTGCAGAAGGTAAAGAAGTAAAAGATTTCAAAGGAAAACCACATATTTTGGAGCATGCTTACGAAGCAGACTATTCAATCGTAAAAGCATGGAAAGGTGATCACGCAGGAAACCTTATTTTCAAAGGATCAGCAAGAAACTTCAATCATCCGATGGCTGGAGCAGGAAAAATTACCATTGCTGAAGTTGAAGAATTGGTAGCACCGGGCGAATTAGATCCTAACCAGATTCATATTCCGGGAATTATGATTCAAAGAATTTTCCAAGGCGAAAATTTTGAAAAAAGAATAGAACAAAGAACTGTAAGAAAAAAAGATTAGTTTTTTGAACAGTTTCAAAAAAAAAATTACCCCGAAATCAACTTTCGGGGTAATTTTTTAGTTTTAAATTTATATTTTCAACAATATCATTCCGACGAAGGAGGAATCTATATTCATATAAACTTCCCGCATCCATCATCCTTTTATTGCTCTACGCCAAAGTTTTTCTCTCTCCAATCTGCTGTCTCCACATGGCGTAATACAATCCTTTTTCTTCAATTAATTGTAAGTGAGAACCTGTTTCGATGACGTGTCCGCGTTCCAAAACATAAATTCTGTCTGCGTGCATAATCGTACTTAATCGGTGGGCAATCAAAACAGTAATTTGTTCTTTTTCTTTAGAAATTTCTTTAATCGTGGTCGTAATTTCTTCTTCAGTAATACTGTCTAAAGCTGATGTAGCTTCATCAAAAATAAGAAGATGAGGTTTTCTTAAAAGTGCTCTCGCAATGGCGATTCTTTGTTTTTCACCACCGCTTAATTTTAATCCACCTTCACCGATTACAGTTTCAATTCCTTTTTCAGCACGTTCTAAAAGAGCGGTACAGCTTGATTTTTTTAAAGCTAATTGAAGATCTTCTTCTGTTGCAGAAGGATTTACAAACAAAAGATTTTCTCTTATTGTTCCGGCAAAAAGTTGGGTGTCCTGTGTTACAAAACCAATTTGGTTTCTCAATTCATCAAAATCAAACTCTTTTCCATCAACATTATTATAAAAAATACTTCCTTCCTGTGGTCTGTATAATCCAACCAGTAATTTTACCAACGTACTTTTTCCTGAACCACTTGGTCCTACAAAAGCAATCGTTTCACCATTTTTTACATCAAATGAAATAGAATTTAATGCTTTATAATGAGCACTTTGATGCTGAAAAGAAACATTCTTGAATTCCAATTCTTCAATGGCTCCGATTTTTTTCGGGGTCAAAGGTTTGGGCTCAACTTCTTTTTTCATCACTCGGTCAAAATTTTGAAGCGATGCTTCTGCTTCACGATAAGAAATAATGATATTTCCAATTTCCTGCATCGGTCCGAAAATAAAGAATCCGTAAAACATCAGTGATAAATATTGTCCTGGAGTGACAATGTTTTTAAAAATTAATAATAATAAAGTAAAAGTAATGACCTGTTGTAAAAAATTAACCAAAGTTCCTTGTACAAAACTCAGCGAACGGATGCTTTTTACTTTTCTCAATTCCAAATTCAGGATTTTGTAAGTATTATTGTTCAACCGTTCAACTTCCTGATTCGTCAGTCCCAAACTTTTTACAATTTCAATGTTTCTAAGGCTTTCAGTGGTGCTTCCTGCCAAAGCTGTCGTTTCGGTAACAATATTTTTTTGGATGGTTTTAATTCTTTTACTCAGCAAATTAGTTATAACAGCGATAAGAATAATTCCGACTACGTAAACAGGCATAATCGACCAGTGCAAACGAATGGCGTAGATAGAAACGAAAATAATACTCACCAAAATTCCAAAAAATACATTAACGAAATTATTGATAAACTTCACAGAATCTTCACGTACTTTGGTTAATATAGAAAGCGTTTCGCCACTTCTCTGATCTTCAAATTCCTGAAAAGGTAATCTCATAGAATGTTGTAAACCATCGGTGAAAATCTGAGCACCAAATTTTTGAATAATTACACTTACCACATAATCCTGAAATGCTTTGGCGATTCTGCTGATCATTGCCGTTCCGATCAATAGACCTAAAAAATAGAATACTCCATGATAAATATCGGTTCCGTAGAGATATTCATTCAGAGTTCTTGGAATCAATTTTTCTTTATCGAAATAATTAGGTTGGTTAACCAATTTATCCAAAATATTCCCCGTTATAGCAGGTGCAAATAGCGAAAATACTTGATTGATAGAAGCTAACAACAGCGAAGCAATAATCAGCCATTTATATGGTTTTAAGTAATTTAATAGAATTTTCATTTGTAAAATTAAAAGCCCACAAATTTACGACAATTTGCGAAGCAAAATTTATCATAGGATAAGAAAGAAAGTATTTTCATAGTTCTGAAAAAATGGCTAATTTGGCGGGATAAGATTATGCTATGCTAACTAAAGAACAAATTGCACAAAGAATTTCAAAAGAAGTAAAAGACGGATATTATGTAAATTTAGGAATCGGAATTCCAACATTGGTTGCCAATTACGTTCCTGATAATCTTTCAGTAGAGTTTCAAAGCGAAAACGGCGTTTTAGGAATGGGGCCATTTCCTTATGAAGGCGAAGAAGATGCCGACATTATCAACGCCGGAAAACAAACGATTACCATTCTTGATGGGGGTTCATTTTTCGATTCAGCATTCAGTTTTGGGATGATCAGAAGCCAAAAAGTAGATTTGACCATTCTTGGAGCGATGGAAGTTTCAGAAAACGGAGACATTGCCAACTGGAAAATTCCGGGAAAAATGGTGAAAGGAATGGGAGGCGCAATGGATTTAGTGGCTTCAGCTGAAAATATCATCGTTGCGATGATGCACGTAAACAAAGCTGGAGAAAGCAAAATCCTTAAGAAATGTTCACTTCCTCTTACCGGAATTAACTGTGTGAAAAAAGTAGTTACTGAATTAGCAGTTCTTGATGTGACTCCAGCTGGTTTCAAATTGGTTGAAAGAGCTCCCGGAGTTTCCGTAGAACACATCATTAAATCCACAGAAGCAGATTTAATCATTGAAGGCGAAATTCCTGAAATGCAATTTTAAATAATACAAAAAACCTTGTCACACCGACAAGGTTTTTTTATAGAAAATAATCATTGCAATTAAACCGACATAGGAAATCGTAGCGTTAAGAAAATTCTCCTGTTTGAGTGCGGCAAGAATTAGGTTAATAAATTAAACATTAATCCGCACGAGTTTTAGAATTTTTAGAGAACAGAATTTATTTTTAGCGAAGAATTCCAAGTCTTGAATTTTTGTTTCTTTTGTTTCAAGACAAAAGAAATTTACTTCCCATTCTGCGCCCCAAAAACCTTCTGCAAAATACTCGATGTTCTCATCACAGAATTATTTCTGATACCACTTTCTTTTTCGGCTACCATTTTAAAAACTCCATTAATAGTTTCATTGGTTACATATTCATTAAGATCTGTGGAAACGGCTTGTCCTGTTAAAGTATTGTATTTTGAAATCAAATTAGTCCAGACTTTATCGGCGCCTACCTTTCCCAAAGAAGCTTTTACTTTAGGCTGAAAAGCAGTGAAAAGTTGAGATTGTGTTTTTGTTTGCAAATAGTTAGTCGCAGCATTATCTCCACCCAATAAAATATTTTTGGCATCTGTTATTGTCATTGATGTAATGGCTTTTGTGAAGATCGGAGCAGATTCTGTAACGGCATCTTCAGCGGCTCTGTTTAAAAGCTTTACACCTTGATCAGCCAAACTTCCCAATCCAAAAGCACGAAGTTTGGTGTCAATCACTCTTAATTTTTCGGGCATTAGAATTTTTACTGCTTCATTTTTAAGGAAGCCGTCGGTAACGCCTAATTTTTTCACGCCTTCAGTTACACCTAAATTTAAAGCTTCCTTTAAACCTGATGAGATTTGGGTTGAAGTAAGGCTTCCGAGATTTACTGACGAATTGTTTTTTGTGGGAGTTTGCTGAGTTGTTGTAGGCCACTTTGTTGTGGCGGTTTTAGGATTACTTAAATCAACACCTGTCTGGTTTTTAACAGTAGATTTTATAATATCTAAAATTTGTGCTTGTGCTGAGACTGAGAATAATAATCCGGCAGCTAAGAAAACAATTTTTTTCATCGTTTATTTTTATACAAAATTAGATGTTTTGAAGCTAAAATAGTTAAATAATGATCGTTAATTTTAATAGGACGAGATTTTAATTAGAACATTAATTTAAATTATTAATTGGAAATATAATTTTGAAAAAATTAATTAAAAGAACATTCATTAAGTGCGCAAAGCTCCCGAGGAGCTTCACCTTTGTAGCAGAATGCAAGCGCACAAATTTGAGCTTCGTAGAAGCGACACATTTATATTTACCAATATCACAAGAAAAATACTCAGAAAATAATTATATTCGCTAAAATCAAATCAATTCAGAAATGAAACGTTTTTTACTTCTATTTTCTATTATATTTTCGGGATTCTTTTTTTCCCAATCCCAATTAAATTTAATTCCTTATCCACAAAAGGTTGAATTTCAAAAAGGAGAATTTATTATTAATGATCAAACGGTTGTAAAAGGAGTAGACAAATCTTTTGAAAAGCAATTTTTTTTTAAATCTCTTAATAAGATTAAAGGTTTTGATTTATCAAAAAACAATCGAGGTGATGGAGTTAATGTTATTTTTCTAAACCTAAAAAAAGAATTAAATAAAGATTATGAAATTAAAATAACATCAGATTTTATCTCTGTCACTGGAAAAGATAAATCGGGATTATTTCATGGTATTCAAACCCTTCTCCAACTTATTCAAACTTCTGAAAATGGCAAAATTCCTGCAATGAAAATTGAAGATTCTCCAAAATTCGCATGGCGTGGAATGCACCTCGATGTTTGCCGTCATTTTTTTACCGTTGAAGAAGTAAAGCAGTACATTGATTATTTGGCGATGTACAAACTGAATACTTTTCATTGGCATTTAACAGATGATCAAGGGTGGAGAATTGAAATAAAAAAATATCCAAAACTCACACAAATTGGCTCAAAACGTAAAGAATCAATGATTGGAGCATATGTGGACAATACTTTTGACGGAAAACCTTACGGACCATATTTTTATACGCAAGATCAAATCAAAGAGGTTGTGAAATATGCAGCAGAAAGACACATTACAGTCGTTCCTGAAATTGAAATGCCGGGTCATGCTTTGGCTGCACTTTCAGCTTATCCTGAATTGGCTTGTACAAAAGGTCCTTTTGAATCGGCGACAAAATGGGGAGTTTTTGATGATGTTTTTTGCCCGAAAGAAGAAACTTTTACGTTTTTACAAAATGTTTTAGATGAAGTGATCAAGCTTTTTCCTTCGCAATATATTCACATTGGCGGTGATGAATGCCCTAAAACAAGATGGAAAGAATGTGCGCATTGTCAGGAATTAATAAAGAAAAATAATCTGAAAGATGAGCACGGTTTACAAAGTTATTTCATCCATAGAATTGAAAAATATGTCAACTCTAAAGGACGAAAAATCATAGGTTGGGATGAGATTTTAGAAGGTGGTTTAGCGCCAAACGCAGCTGTAATGAGTTGGACAGGTATCAAAGGTGGAACTGAAGCTGCAAAGTCAGGACATTTTGCCGTAATGACACCGGGTTCATATTGCTATTTTGATCATTATCAGGGCGATCCACAAACTGAACCAAATGCTTTTGGAGGATTTACGCCGTTGGAGAAAGTATACTCTTACAATCCGATTCCTGCTGAATTGAATGCAGAACAGTCAAAATATATTTTGGGAGTTCAGGCTAATTTATGGACGGAATATATTCTGGATTTTAAACAGGTTCAGTATATGATTTTCCCAAGATTATTCGCACTTTCCGAAGTTGGTTGGGGAACTTCAAATCCTGAAAATTACAAGGAGTTTGAAAACAGAGTGGTGGAGCATTTTAAGATTTTAGATAAAATGAACATCAATTATGCGAAAAGCATCTATAATATTTCAGGAAAGGTAATTCCAAATAATAATGGTGTTTCTTACGAACTTTCAACCTCACAAAATCCGAACGGAATTAAATATACGATTGATGGAAGTGAGCCAAAATCAAATTCTGCAACTTATCAGAATCCGATTCCTGTTTCAAAAGCAATGACTGTCAAATCAGCTTATTTTGAAAATAGAGTATTAAAAAGTGCTGTTTCTTCGCAAGATTTTAAAACTTCAAAAACGACGGGTAAAACAATTACTTTAGAACACCAGCCAAGTGAAAATTATTCTTTTGGCGGAGCTTTTACGTTGGTTGATGGAATTATCGGAAACGTAAAACAATTGGGAAAAACATGGCTGGGTTTTCAAGGGAAAGATGTTGTAGCGACAATAGATTTAGGTGAAAAAACACAATTCTCAGAAGTTTATTTCAATACGTTAGATAACAAAGGAAGCTGGATTCATTTTGCAAAATCAGCAACAATTTCAATTTCTGACGACGGTAAAAATTTTAAAACGATTAAAGAAATCGGTAAGAATGAAATTCTTAAAGCCAAAGGAAAAATAAATCTGAAAGTTGGCAATCAGAGTGCTAAATTTATTAAAATTAAAATAGGAAATGCAGGAATTATTCCCGCAGGAAATCCCGGTGCAGACTCAAAAGCATGGCTTTTCGTAGACGAAATCGGAGCGCAATAATTATTAAAATTTAGTACTTAAAGTTTCTGTAATTTTAAGTAAGTCAACCTTTACCTAAGCCTCAACCTAAAAATATGAATTCAAGAAGAAAATTTTTAAAAACTACAGGAATATTATCATCCGCTTTATTGCTGAATCCATTGGATTTGATTGCTAAAGATTCATCAGAGAAAAATGATAAAGTAATAAACAAACCGATCGTACTTTCAACCTGGAATTTTGGTTTAAAAGCCAATGAAGAAGCATGGACAATTCTTGGAAAAGGTGGAAGAGCTTTGGATGCCGTTGAAAAAGGCGTTCGTCTGGTTGAAAATGATCCCGACGAAAGAAGTGTCGGATACGGCGGCAGACCCGACAGAGACGGAAGAGTAACGCTTGATGCCTGTATTATGGATGAAAATTATAACATTGGTTCAGTGGCTTGTCTCGAAAATATTAAAAATCCAATTTCTGTAGCAAGAGCGGTGATGGAAAAAACGCCTCACGTGATGTTGGTGGGTGATGGAGCATTACAGTTTGCCGTTTCTCAAGGTTTTAAAAAAGAAAATATTCTCACCGCAGAATCTGAAAAAGAATGGAAAGAATGGTTGAAAGACAGCAAATATCAACCGATTGTCAATATTGAAAATCACGACACAATTGGGATGATTGCGCTCGATGCTCAGGGAAATCTTTCCGGAGCTTGTACAACGAGCGGAATGGCTTTTAAAATGCACGGAAGAGTAGGAGATTCGCCAATTATCGGCGCCGGTTTATTTGTTGATAACGAAGTTGGTGCAGCAACAGCAACAGGTCACGGTGAAGAGGTCATAAGAACTGTTGGAACTCATCTCGTGGTTGAATTGATGCGACAGGGAAGAAATCCGCAACAAGCTTGTAAAGAAGCGGTTGAAAGAATCGTGAATATTACTAAAAAAAGAAATAAAAGTTTAAAAGATATTCAGGTTGGTTTTATTGCGATTAATAAAAAAGGTGAATATGGTTCTTATTGCATTCAGGACGGGTTTAATTTTGCAGTTTACGATCAAAAAGGGAATCGTCTCGAAAAGCCGGAATTTGCTTTAAAATAGTTTTAGAAGAGCCAAGTAAAAAGTAAAAAGATCCAAGTGAAAAAAGTCAATCAGAGAAAAGAGAAGTAATCTGTTGGGGATATTTCCACAATTCGAAAAGATTGCTTCGTAGTTCCTTCTCGCAAAGACATCAATCATCCATCATCAAACATCCAATAAAAATATGTTCCTAGAAATTGCCACATTTGATATCACTTCTGCCGAAATTGCTTTAAATTCTGTTGCCGACAGACTTGAATTTTGTGCAGACATCAATTCAGGAGGAATTACTCCCGATCTGGAAGAATTGAGATATTTAAAAGAAAAATATTCGAAACCGATTCATGTAATGATTCGTCCTGTAGGCGGAGGTTTTTTATATACCGAATCAGAATTCAGGCAAATGCAAAAAAGTATTATTGAGTTTTCTAAAGCCAATGCAGACGGTTTTGTTTTCGGGATTTTAGATGAAGACCAGAAAATAGATATAGAGAAAAATAAAATTTTAATCGATTTAGCCAACGAGAAACCTTGTGTTTTTCACAGAGCAATCGACAGAACTAAAAATATTTTTGAATCGACAGAAAAACTAATTGAATTAGGTTTTAAAGAAATTCTTACTTCCGGAGGAGAAAATTCGGCAATGGAAGGAAAAGAAAATTTAAAAAAACTTGTTGAAGATTATTCTGATGACATCAAAATCTTGATTGGTGGCGGTGTTCGTTCCAATAATATTTCAGAATTAAAAAATGTAACTCATGGCCAATATTTTCATTCTTCAGCAGTTTTATCTTATGAATTGTTTGCCAATGCGGATGAAATTAAGAAATTGAAAGTTAATTTGTGACATACAAACGAAAAATATTTTAACGCAAAGTTTTATTTTTATAACTGCATATTTTAAGGTGCAAAGAATGACGAACAAGTCGTCTAAGCATGAAATTGATAAGTAGATGTCAGAATAAATCTTATGTAATAAACTTTATGAAAATGAACATCTACATCAATTACAGAAAATTAATTATAAAGCACAAGTATATTCAAGCTTAAGCGACTTGTTCGCTACTCTTTGCCTCTTAATTGTCCGCAACCAAAATAAATCTTTGCGTTAATAAATTCAAGATAAAATCACACAAACACAAACACAAATGACAGAAAACGAATTATCTTATAAAATTATCGGAGCAGCTTTAGAAGTTCGTAAAACTTTGGGAGTTGGCTTACTCGAAAACGTCTATGAAGTTGCTTTGGCTTATGAATTAAAAGAGCTTGGTTTGAAGGTTGAAAGTCAGTTAGTACTTCCTCTAAAATATAAAAATGAAACAATCAGCAACGCTTATAGAATCGATTTGATGGTAGAAAACAAAATAATTATTGAGATAAAATCTGTTTTAGAATTACATCCAGTTTTTTATTCTCAAGTTTTGACTTATTTGAAGCTAACTGATATAAAACTAGGTCTTCTCATTAATTTTAATACGCCATTAATCAAAGACGGAATCCATAGAATTGTAAATAAACTGTAGATGAACAAAACAATACTTCTTGCTTTACTTCTCATTCAGATATTCATCAACGCTCAATTTTCAGAACGAAATTTATCTTCTGAAAAATGGCAGTTCAAAAACTCCAAAGAAAATAAATGGCTCACGGCCTCCGTGCCGGGAACGGTTCATTTGGATTTGATGAATAATAAACTTATTCCCGACCCTTACAAGGATGAAAACGAGAAAAAAGTACAGTGGGTTGAAAATGAAGATTGGGATTATCGGACGGTTTTTAAAATTTCTGCTAAAGAATTAAAAGATCAAAATGTAGATTTAGTTTTTCATGGTTTAGATACGTTTTCTGAAATTTATTTAAATGGAAAACTGCTGAAGAAAACTGATAATATGTTCAGAACTTGGAAAATTCCGGTGAAAAATGATTTGAAAATTGGAAATAATATTTTACAGATTAAATTTAAATCTTCAGTACATATTGGAAAAGATTTAGCGAAAAAAGTTCCGTTTACAATGCCGGAATCGCCACGAAGTTTTGTGAGAAAAGCACAATATCAGTTCGGTTGGGATTGGGGACCGAGATTGGTCACTGCAGGAATTTGGAAAGATGTAAAATTGAATTTCTGGAATCAGGCAAAGATGGAAAACGTAAAAGTAGAGCAGAAAAATTTAACAGAACAAACGGCAAATCTTAATATTCACGCTCAAATTTTCGCTGAGCAAAGCGGAAAGTATAGTTTTTTAATCAATAATGAAACGCGTGATGTTTTTTTACAACAAGGTTTAAATAAGATTTCAATTCCTTTTCAGATTACAAATCCAAATCTATGGCAACCCAACGGTTGGGGTGAACCTACTTTGTATGATTTAAAAGTTTCTCTTAAAAAAGATTCAAAAACTCTAAGTTCTAAATCTGAAAGAATTGGGCTAAGAACTATAGAATTAATTCAGGAAAATGACGAAAAAGGAAAATCTTTTTACTTTAAGGTTAATGGAAACCCGATGTATGCAAAGGGAACCAACTGGATTCCTTCTGACAGTTTTACTCCGAGAATTACCAAAGAAAAATATCAGAAACTTATCAAAGATTGTAAAGATGCCAATATGAATATGATTCGTGTTTGGGGTGGAGGAATTTATGAAGATGACGAATTTTATAAAGCCTGCGACGAAAACGGTATTCTGGTTTGGCAGGATTTTATGTTTGCCGGAAGTTTTTATCCGTCAGATGAAGATTTTTTGAATAACGTCAAAGAGGAAGTTAAAGATCAGGTTGACCGACTTCAAAATCATCCGTCGATTGCTTTGTGGTGCGGAAATAATGAAATTGATGAAGCAATTGTCAATTGGGGATATCAGAAGCAATTTAAATATTCAAAAGAAGATTCTTTGCAGGTCTGGAAAGATTACAAAAAGGTTTTTCATAAAGTGATTCCGAATGCTTTGAAGGAAAATTTAACCCCAGAAAAAAATATTTATTGGCCGACTTCCCCATCGATTGGTTGGGGTCACAAAGAAAGTTTAACTGAAGGTGATTCTCATTATTGGGGCGTTTGGTGGGGTGAATTTCCGTTCGAAATTTATAACGAAAAAGTTCCAAGATTTGCTTCAGAATATGGTTTTCAAGGAATGCCGAGTCTGGAAGCTGTAAAATCAATGTTTTCAGAAACTCCTGATTTGAGTTTAGAAAATCCAATCGTCAAAGCTCACGAAAAAAATGCGAGAGGTTTTCATATTATTAATGAATACATGAAGCGTGATTATGTGGTTCCAAAAGATTTTGTGAAATACAATTATGTTTCCCAACTGCTTCAGGCTCGTGGAATGCAGATTGCGATTGAAGCACACCGACGTGCAAAACCATACAATATGGGAACTCTGTATTGGCAGTTAAACGATTGTTGGCCTGTAATTTCCTGGTCATCGATTGATTATTTAGGAAACTGGAAAGCTTTGCATTATCAGGTGAAAAGAAGTTTTGAAAATCAGGTAATTTTAACCGAAGAAAAAGAGGGCGTTTTAAATTTTTATGCCATTAATGATGAATTAAAAAAGTTTGAGGATGTTTCATTAATTGTTTATGCTAAAAAATTTAATGGAGACATAATCGTAAGAAGAACAACTGATTGTAAGAGGAGAGTTTTAGATGGAATTTTAAAATTAGCATCTCCAAAAACTTCATTTTTTATTACTGAATCAGAAAGAGATAATTCATTTTTAAACTTAATTTTAGTAGATAAAAAAGGTAATAAAATTACAGAATCAAATCATTTTTTCTCAAAACCAAAAGATTTAAAGCTTACAAAACCCAATATTACCATCAAGAAAATTTCTCCAACTGAAATCGAAATTTCAACTGATGTTTTGGCGAAAGATGTTTATTTGATGGGCGACACCCATTTTAGTGACAATTTTTTCGATTTGCTTCCAAAAACTTCAAAAAAAATTACCCTTTCAAAACCATTAAAAAACGTTGAGGTAATGACTTTGTGGGATACAATGAATGAGTAAACAAAAAGACCGATTTTAAAAAACCGGCCTAATTCAAATTTATCTACCTCTACATATTTACAGTTAAAACATTTGTGTATCGGATATCAAGCTAACGTGAAAAATATGTATTTATTTTGAAAGTTTAAAACTTTTTTCAAACATCGAAAATCCTACTGACAAACTGTTGTCATAAACTGCGATTACCTTTGTCTTAAGATTAACAACTTAAAACAAAAAATTATGACAACCACAGCAATCGCAACACAACAGTTCATCTCTTCAACGCAATTATTAGAACATTGGCAAGGTCACAGAAACCTTACAAGAAGAGTAATCGACGCATTTCCTGAAAAAGAATTATTTGAGTTTTCAATCGGCGGAATGAGACCTTTCGCAAAATTAGCAGTAGAATTAATCAGCATTGCAGGTCCTGGTTTGAAAGGAATTGTAGATCACCAGGAAGAAAAATTTTCTGAGGAAGCATTTCAGCCGAAAACAAAAGAAGAGATTCTTGCAAAATGGGATTCAGAAACGGAAGTAATTAATCATTATTTCAATCAAATTTCTGAAGAAAGATTTCAGGAAATGTTTAATTTATTTGGTCAATACGAGTTTCCGGTTTATCAGAATATTCTTTATTTTATTGACAATGAAGTACATCACCGTGGTCAGGGTTACACCTATTTAAGAGCTTTGGGTATTGATCCGCCATTCTTTTGGGAAAGATTCTAAGCATCTTTGATGCTCTCATAAAAAACGCTTTCAGAATTTCTGAAAGCGTTTTTGTTTAAAAGTATTTGAACTGATAAAATATTAATCAGGTAAGACAGATCTGAAGAATTTTTTAATGTTTTCTTTAAGGGTTACAAACATTTCTGAGGTTCCAAAATCTTTGTTATCATAACCGATTGGGAAACCTTTTTCAACATATTCATTATTTTTCTTTAGTGTTAAAGGTTGAAAATTTTGATTAACTTTTCCTAAATGATCTGTATGAATATCCAAAAATTTAACATCAGCGTTTTTAGAAAAATCAAGCTCTTTAATGTTGATTGATTTAATTTCTTTTTTCAGATCAGAACGAAAATACAGATTCATATTTTTCACATCAATCACGGTTTGCCATTCTCCGGCGTAGACCGAGTTGAGAATACTCCACGCATAATCTACAGGTTTTTGGTCGTATTTATAGTTTTTTAGCATATAAAAAGCCCTGCTGTATCGATCTTCCCAGTTTTTTCGTTGTGTAAAATCATATTTTTCGGTACCGCCAAGAAAATCATATTTTTGAGTGGCTTCTAAATCTTTTTTATACTGATTGTTGCATAAAAGTGGCATCGGCATATCTTTATCGGTGAGTACTTTATATTTTCCATCCAATAAAGCAATGGTTGCCGTATTTCCTTTCGCATCGGTTAAGAAAAAATGACTTCCCGCTGCATTCGGCCACCAGTCGATATTCGGGCCGTCATTTAAATGATCTACGACTTCATTTACCGATTTGTAATTGTCAAGCTGATACTGAATCCACTGTGCCCAAAATAGGTCGGGTTGTTTGGGATTATTAACTTTTGTTGTTTCTTCAAGATACAATTCGACCAGAAAAAGGCCTTTTTCATTGACTCCGTAACAGGGGAAATCGTAGCCTAAAAGATTGAATGTTACAGAACCGTATTTGGAAGTCCATGATTTTTTTGAATTTACATTTTCTGTCGTCAGATTTTCCCAGCTGATATTTCTTTTCGCAATATCGCGTTTGTTGACAACGATCATTCCGGGCATTGTTTTCCAGTTTTCATTAAACCCAACTACGCAATGATTTTTTCCTTTGAGTAAAAAAGCAGAGCAAGCAGCGATTGTAGTAGAATAAGTGATTGCGGCGAGCAATACGCATCGTAAAATTAACAGCTTCATTATGTCTAAATTATTTTTGAAATTTTTTGAATTAAATCTTTCATCGTCGTTTTTAGAAATTCAGGTTCCAGAATCTCGGCGTAATCTCCAAAGGTAATCAGCCAGCGCGGAAATCCTTCATCAATCCAATCGGTTTCAAAAGTCATTTCAACTCCTTTATCAGTTTCCTTTTCTTCGATTAATCCGTAATAAGTTTTTGAGTTATTCAAATGTCCGATAATTTTTTTGTCGACTAAAAGTTTAACGATCGTTTTATTACCGTTCGGACTTTTTCTGTAATCATTAATTTGCCCATATTCCTGCAGATAAGAATTTTGAGTTTTTACGATATTTAAAATCCGGTCTATTCTGAATTGCCTGAAATCATTTCGCAATGTGCAGTAAGCGATAATGTACCAAAAATTAAACTCAAAAAAAACACCTACAACTTCGATCGTTCTTGTCGAAATTTTCTCATTAACCGTTTTATAATCTATCAAGATCTGATGTTTTTCGGCGATACTTTCTAAAATTATAGGAATGATATTTTTTATCGAATCTTCTGTTTTTGGATTGTAATTGTAAATATCAATCTGATTTTCAATATTCTGAATTAAATTTTTGTCTGAATGTTTCAAAACAGAACGTAGCTTTTCCATCGCAGTCTGATAATGATTTCCCAAACTTTCATGCGAAAACTTCTGCATTAGCTTTTCAGCTGTGATAAAACTCAAAACTTCCTGTTTAGTAAACATCACAGGCGGAAGTTTATAGCCATCCATCAGAGAATATCCGCTTCCGGCTTCTCCAATAATAGGAATACCGGCATTTTCCAAAGTTTTTACGTCACGATAAATCGTTCTGATACTGACCTCAAATTTTTTTGCCAAATCCTGCGCTCTTACAATCGGTTTTGATTGCAGTTGTGTGAGAATAGCAGTGACACGGTCAATTTTTTTTAAGTAATGATCATTCATTTAATCAGACTTTGTGCATTTTAAATCAATTTTAACTGATTCGTCTTTTTCCCAAAATTGAAAATCTACTATATAAGAAGCGTAGTATTCATCATAGTTAGCCAATCCAAGTAACTCATTTTTATCTACTGTATCATTCTCCTTTAACATGGTTTTAGATAAATTTGAGTAAATAAAAAAATTGTTTTTATCATTTCTTATAATGAGCGAATAATCTGAATCTGACTTAATAATTTTTACAACTTTTCCATTCGAAACACTTATAACCCGATTACTATCGGATTTAATTCTGTTTTTAGTTTCATCTTGATGACCATAAAGGCTCATCCTGTTCAGTATAATTCTTCCTGAGTTTAAAGGACAACGATACTGTGAAAAGAACCAACAATTAATATGTAAAAATAATGCAATTAAAATTCTAATTTTCATCTTTATAACTTTTCACCAATCTGTCCAAATTCAAACTTCTCGCAGAAGCATCAAAAATTTCTCTGTAAGTTCCGTTCATCTGTACCAACTCATCATGCGTTCCACTTTCTACAACATGTCCTTTTTTCATGACATAAATTTTATCTGAATCTAAAATCTGTGAAAGCGAATGAGAGATAATCACTACCGTTCTTCCTGCTTTAATGGCATCCAGAGAATTTTTAATCTGTTCGGTAGCAATTGCATCCAAACTTGCAGTCGGCTCGTCAAGAAAAATAATCGGCGGATTTTTTAAAAATAATCTGGCAATGGCAATTCTTTGTTGTTGTCCGCCAGAAAGCTGAGTTGCATCGTGTTTATATTTTTCCGGAAGATCTAAAATCTGCTCGTGGAGATATGCTTTTTTCGCCGCTTCTTCAATTTCTTCAAAACTTGCATTCATATTTCCATAACGGATGTTGTCTTCAATACTTCCCTGAAAAATATGGTTCTTCTGCAAAACCAATCCCAGATCATCCCGTAAAAAAGTATTGTTGTAATTCGTTAAATCAACTTTATCTAAAATAATTTTTCCCGAATCGGGAAGATAAAATTTGCAGAGAAGATTGATGATGGTTGATTTTCCGGCTCCACTTAATCCGACTAATGCGGTAGTTTTTCCGTTTTCAATAGTCATTGAAACATCGTTGAGTGCTTTTGTTCCGTTGGGATAGGTGAAATTAACATTTCTTAATTCAAAGTTTCCTGTGATCTTATTTTCCACAAAAGTTCCATTTGGTTCGACTTCATTTTCGGCATTTAAAATATCAAAATAACCTTCGGCATAAATCATCGCATCATTCATATCATCATAAATTCTGTGAAGCTGTCTGATTGGCGAAGAAACATTGTTGAAAAGCATGATGTGAAGCATAATCGCACCAATAGTCATTTGCTGATCCAAAACCAAATAAACCGTCAGAAGAATAATTAAAACCACTCCAAATTGCTCAATAAAAGTTTTTAAACCATCATAAATAAAATTGGTTTTCCGGGTAAACATTTGGCTGTCCATCAATTGCATCTGTAGATCGTACTGTTTTTTGCCTTCAAATTTTTCACGGACAAAACTTTTAATTACCATAATTGAATTAATTAAATTTAAAAGTCCTGAAGTTTTCTGTTCACGCTGATTCCTTAAAGTTCGTCTTACTCCGCCCAGTTTTTTTGCCTGTAACGAACTGATATAAAAATAAATAGGAACAATGATCGTTGAAACCATACCCACGTAAACATTTTGCATGTACATAATAATCAATGCAATAAATGCATTTGAAAATAATGGCAGCATATCAATAAAGAAGTTTTGAACAAGTCTTGTTAAGCTTTCAATTCCACGGTCTATTCTGATTTGAAGTTTTCCCGATTCGTGATTTTCATCATTAAAATAAGCAACTCGAGACGTAAGGATTTTGTCGATTGCGGATTGAGCCAAAACAGAACTTACATTAATTCTGATTTTTTCACCATAAAATTTCTGTCCAAAATTGATGAAAATATTTAATAATTCTTTTCCTAATAAAATAATCGAAATGATAATCAAAATATGAACTCCCTCACTCATCGGATCTGGTAAATGTGTGAGTTTTGTTACTTCATCCACCGTATATTTTAAAACTAAAGGATTAACCTGAGCTGCCAAAGCGCCAAGAAAAGTAAGAAACAAAGTTCCGTAGATCATCGGTCTGTAAGGCTTTATAAAAGGAATTAGTTGTTTGTAAATTCCAAATAAAGTAAGAGTTCTGTTAAAAGGTTTTGCCATGATTTGGTTTAAAAGAAAAACGTACCGTTTCTGAGAGAAAAGGTACGTTTTATTATTTTTTGGCGCAAATATTTAATTCAAATTAAACTGCGAGATATTTTAAACATTAAGATAGCTAAGCTTTTAAGAACAAATATGCTTAAACTTTTAAGAATTACTTCGGTAAAATTATTAAGCATTATTAAATAAATTTATTGATTCTTAATATTCTTAAAAACTTAAATGTTCTTAATGGTGAAAAATTTAATTATAATTTTAAATCTATCCCTCAAAAACATAAGTCGTCAGATAATGCAATTCAGATTTACTGGCTGCTTTAGAATCTGCTTCAGCCTGTTCCAAAGAATAATTTGAATTGATTTCTTTTTTCTGGAATACAAAAGAATTGTTAGCATTTTTGTCAACTACATCACTGAAAATATGTTCAATTTCTGAATTTCCTAAAGATGCAAAACTGATATCTTCAAAACCATGCATCAATCGAAGATCATCAAACTGAGCAAAGTTTTCGTTGACAAAAGATTGCATCTGCGATTTAGAATCAAAATTTCCTGCCCAAATATTGTAAGCGTAACTTTTCTTACTTGGCTTATCGAAAATACTTTGGTAAACGAAGTTTTCTCCCAAATATGCCTCTCTTACTTGCGGATCGTTTGCCAAATCTTCAGGAAGACCTTCTTTCAAGATCTTTCCTTCAAACATAATATAAGTTTTATTGGTAATTGCCAAAGTTTGCTGTACGTTGTGATCGGTAATCAAAATTCCGATGTTTTTGTCGGTCAAACTTCTTACAATTTTCTGAATATCTTCCACGGCAATCGGGTCAACTCCCGCAAAAGGTTCATCCAAGAGAATGAAACTTGGGTCTGTCGCCAAACATCTTGCAATCTCGGTTCTACGTCTTTCCCCTCCGGAAAGAAGATCTCCTCTGTTTTTACGAACGTGTTGCAGGGAAAACTCCTCAATCAATTCGTCACATTTTATCTGCTGTTCTCTTTTTGAAAGTTTAGTAAGCTGCAAAACGCCAAGAATATTATCTTCCACAGAAAGTTTTCTGAAAACCGAAGCTTCCTGAGCAAGATAACCAATACCTTTTTGAGCACGGCGATACATTGCATCGGTCGTGATTTCCTGTTTGTCGAGGAAAATTCTTCCTGAAGTAGGCTTTACCAAACCTACGATCATATAAAACGAAGTGGTTTTTCCAGCTCCGTTCGGACCAAGCAAACCTACAATTTCTCCCTGCTGAACCTGTACAGAAACGCCTTTTACAACTTTTTTGGGACCGTATTCTTTGATTAAGTTTTCTCCTCGTAAAATCATAGTCGCAAAGATAAAGTTTTTTTGAATTAGAAATTTATATTATGAATATCTGCGTTTTAATTTTAGCAGAGTTTAACAGGTATAATTAATGTGAAAATTTATACAGAGTTTCCAGTCTTGTTTTTTTGTTATTTTTGTATGAAGACAAAAGTAAAAGAAGTAAAGTTAAAAAAAGTATGGTAAATTTTGTTTTAATCGCGGTCTGTATTTGGGCAGGAATGATTTTCAAACAAACAAAATCCATTCATCCCGATGCACACAAAGGCATCAATACCTGGATTCTTTATTTAGCACTTCCTGCAGTTTCTTTTAAATATTTACCCAAGGTTCAATGGTCTGCAGAAATGCTCTTTCCAATACTTTCAACTTTTGTAATTGCGATTGGATGTTTCTTTTTTATGATGTTTTACAGCAGACAGAAAGGATATTCCAGAAAATCGAGAAGTACGTTAGAATTAGCAAGTGGTTACAGCAACACTTCATTCATTGGATTTCCTTTAATTTCAGCTTTTTATGGCGAAAGTCTTTTAAGTATTGCGATAATCTGTGACCAGACGATGTTTTTTGCACTTTCCACATTGGGAATTATCGCTGCAGTAAAAGGCGGAAGCAAATCCGGAAAAGTAAGTGCCATTTTTATTCTGAAAAGATTGGTTACTTTTCCGCCTTTGATCGGTTGTATTGCCGCATTGGTTTTATCTCAGTTTATCGATTTTACTTTTGCCGAACCACTTTTTGATAAATTGGCTGCGACTGTAAGTCCGTTGGTTTTATTTTCTGTTGGATTGCAGTTGAAATTTAATGGTTGGAAAAAATTGTTGCCACAGATTTCGGCTTCCATGTTTTATAAATTAATTTTAGCTCCGATAATGATTTTAGGTTTAGCTTTATTACTCGGAATTAAAGGTGATGTTGCGAAAATTTCTGTCTTTGAAGCTGCCATGCCGACTGTAGTTACGGCAAGTATTATTGCCGAACAATTTAGGCTTAATACAAAACTGACGAATCTGATTATCGGATTCAGTATCCTTGTTGGATTTATTACTTCGGCAATTTGGTATCAGATTATTGAATTGATTTTCTAATTTATTAATTCAAAATCATACAAAAAAATAGAATCTATATTGTCTCTCCACTGCTCTACAGAAGCGGCATTACTTGAGCTTGGCATAATAGAGGTTGATTGATAAATGGTTGTGCCTTTTAGTTTAATTTTTGCTTTGAAATTCATCGTCTTACCTGTTTTTTGAATATTTAAAAGGGTGAAAATAGAATTTCCCATCATTTCAGATTCAGAAAAGGTAAACTCAATACTATTATCCTTAGTCTCATCTCTTTTGAAATTTTTGAGCATATCAAACATATCTTTTTTCTCAGTAATGTTTTCTTCGGAAACCAGCTCGAAGTTTATAATTTTATTTTTTTTAAATTCAGGTTTTAAAATAATTTTTTTACCAATAGGAATGGTTATTTCTGATTTCTTTATTAAAACTCTTTCTTGTGCATTTATCGTGATTATAAATAATAAAATGAATAGAGATAAGAATTTTTTCATGATAGTTTTAGTTTAATTGAATCTGATTGGACTATAAAAGTATAAAAAATTGCACTTCTCTGAATAAAAATCTAATTTTACACTTTAATTATTCCCTTGCAATACGCTCAAATTATTTTGCCGCTCAATCTGAAAGGAACTTTTACGTACAAAGTTCCCGAAGAATTACAATCAACAATTCTACCCGGAATGAGAGTTTTGATTCCTTTTGGAGGAAAAAAAATCTATACCGGAATTGTTTTTGAGCTTCATGATGAAGTTCCTACTCAGTTTGCACCGAAAGAAGTGATCAGTATTTTAGATGAACAACCAATTTTACCGCTTGAGCAAATCAAATTCTGGAAATGGCTTTCAGATTATTATCTCTGCAATTTGGGTGAAATTTACAGGTTTGCTTTTCCGTCTTCTTTAAAACTTGAAAGTGAAACCTATCTAAAATTAAAACCCAATATTACTGTTGAGTTTGAAAATTTGGATGTCAACGAAATGTACCTTATTCAGGCATTGGAAGTTCGACAGCTGATTAATTTAACGGATATTGAAGCGTTTATTCCGAAAAAAGATATCATTAAAACCATCAACTCGCTGATCGATTTACAATATATTGAGATCGATGAAAAGATTGCTGAAAAATACAAAGCGAAAGAAGTTGCTTATGTAAAAGTAACTGATGAGGTTTTAAAAAATAATAATCTTACCGAGATTCTTTTAAGCTTAAAAAGAGCCCAGAAGCAGAAAGATCTTTTCCTGCATATTTTAGAAAAGCAGACCGAAAATCCTGATTTGCATATCAAAAAATCTGAATTGTTTGAGGATGGTTATTTTGGAAGTTCGCATTTTAAATCTTTGGCAGATAAAAATCTGGTTGAAGAATATTATATGCAGAAAGACAGAATTGAAAGTTATGACGGTGAAATAGAAGAAGTTGAAGAGCTTACAGAAATTCAGAAAGCTGCAAAAAGTGAAGTGGATGAAGCGTTTGAAGAAGGCAAAAATGTGTTGCTGCATGGTGTAACTTCTTCCGGAAAGACACATATTTATTTAGAGAAAATCGAAGAATGTATTTCGGAAGGGAAAAATGTTTTGTTTTTGCTTCCTGAAATTTCTTTAACGAAGCAAATCACTCAAAGATTAGAAAAAAAATACGGAAGACAACTTGGTTTTTATCATCAGAAATTAACTGATTTTGAGAAAGTTGAAATTTGGCGAAGAATAAAGAATAACGACGTCAAAATTCTTATCGCAACCAGAAATGCTCTGTTTTTGCCTTATCAGAATTTAGGATTAATTGTGGTAGATGAAGAGCATGATTCCGGATATAAACCGAGAGAAGTCTCTCCTTTTTTCAATGCAAAAGACGCTGCTTTAGTTTTGGCTAATTTTTATGGCGCAAATGTAATTTTAGGTTCGGCAACACCTTCTGTTGAAAGCTATTATTTAGCCCGAAAAGAGAAGATGAAATATATTTTTCTCAATGAAAGATTCGGGAATGTAAAGCTTCCGGAGTTTGAACTTATTAATTTTAAAGAAGCTCAGGATTCTAAAAAAGTTTCGGGGAATTTTTCGCTAAAATTAATTGAGGAAATTAAAAAAACATTAGAAGAAAAAAATCAGACGATGATTCTTCATAATCGTCGTGGCTACGCCAGTGTTTTGGAGTGTGAATCTTGCGGATATGTGAATTACTGCTCAAATTGTGATGTTGTGATGACGTATCATAAAGCCGCAAACGAAATGAAATGCCATTATTGCGGACAAAGAGCGTCGAAGCCGAAAACGTGCCCAAAATGTTATTCTGAAAACCTTAATGAAAGAGGAGTGGGAGTTGAGCAGATTCATGAAGAAATTTCTAAAATTTTTCCAGACAATGAAGTTGACCGAATGGATGTTGATTCCATGCGAAAGAAATTTGCGTACGAAAAATTATACGAAAAAATTGAGGACGGAGAAACCGATATTGTCGTTGGAACTCAGATGATTTCAAAAGGTCTGGATTTTGATCATATCGAATTGGTGGCGATTCCCAAAGCTGATTCTATGCTGTATGTGCAGGATTTCAGAGCAGAAGAAAGAGCTTATCAACTGATTACGCAGGTTTCCGGAAGAGCGGGAAGAGTTTCCGGAAAAGGCAGAATTTTAATTCAGACTTTTAATCCGGATCATTCTGTTTTTCAGTTGATTAAAATGAATAATATTTCGAAGATTTATAAGTATTTCCTCACCGAACGTCAGAAATTTAATTATCCGCCTTTTACAAAATTAATTATGATTGAGCTGAAACACAGTAGGGATGAAAAAGTGAATCGTGCTTCGCAGTTTTTAGGATCGGTTTTAAGAAAATATCTTCCCGAAGATTGTATTTTAGGTCCTGAAAGATCGCAGATTGCGCGATTAAATAATTTGTATCAGTTTCAGGTAATGCTAAAACTTCCGCGTGGCAAAAATTATGACAAATTTAAAAGTTTAGTTTTGCTAAGCTTAAAGGAATTTGACGAAATCACTGCTTATCAAAGCATTAAAAAAGATGTTTTTGTGGATTTTTAACAAACTTTAACATAATTTATAGCCTTTTATTATAGTCTACCTAACTACCATACCATAATAATTTCTACATTTGGACGTTGACTATATGTTTGGAATGCGATGAATGATTTAACTAATTGTTCTTTACTTAATCCAAAATATATACAAAAGAAAAAATTAGATGGTAAATTTCAGAAAATATATTTCAGGTATTACGGTTCTGACTGCTGGTTTTCTACTTGCTCAATCGACCGTTTCTACAGTTCTTTACTCTCAGAATTACGACAATAAAAAAAGCTTAAACCTTCCATCGCCAGCTGCGTATGTGGAAAAAGCTATTTTGTCGCCAAAAGAACTTGTAGATATCAGTGTAAACACAATGATGACGGATCCTGTGTTGAAAAATGCAACCTGGGGATTTGTGGTCTACGACCCGAAAACGAAGAAAATAATTTCTTCTTATAACGAAAACACTCCGCTGGTTCCCGCTTCTACAACCAAGTTGTTAACTACCGAAACTGCGATGAGCATGTTGGGTGAAAACTACCGTTGGATGACGCAGTTGGAATATTCGGGAGCGATCGATGAGAACGGAACTTTAAACGGGAATCTTTATATTGTAGGAAGTGGTGATCCATCGTTGGGAACCAATAAGGCAGGAGCCTGGTCTTACAAAGATATTGTTTCAGATTTCGCAGGCGGAATGGCTCGTGAAGGTATCAAAAAGGTAAATGGTGATATTATTATTCAGACAGCGCTTTTCAAAGGTAACATTTCAGTACTTCCGGAAAATGTTGTGTGGCTAGAAAACAATAATTATTATCTTCCGGTTGGTACAACACGAGAAATCAATCCTGCAAACGAGAAACTGATTGTAAAAAAATCAATAAATCCTGCTGCTGATAAAAGATTTTTCTATGTTTCGCCGTATGCCAACAAGATGGTGTATGCCGAGAAGTACGATGGGAACGGTACTTTAACTACAAAATTACCAGATGCACCCGCATTCCTTGCCAATTCATTTAGAGCAAGTTTGGTGAAAAGTGGAGTAGCAGTTACCGGAAAAGTAACTCCTAAAATGACAGATGCATCTCCTGAAATTAGAAAGATGATTTCAACTTATAAATCTCCGACTTTGGGCGACATCATTTACTATACCAATCAAAGAAGTGATAATTCTTTAGCCGAAGCTTTGCTTAAAACAGTTGGTTTCCAGAAAATGGGTGATCAGACTTCAGAATCGGGTAGAATCGTGGTTAATAATCACTTAAAAGATATTGCATTTGATTTGGAAGGGTTAAATTATATGGACGGAAGTGGTTTGTCTAGAAGTAATCATGTAACACCAATTTCTCAGGTGAAGTTTTTGACTTCTTTGATGGATGAGAAATTTTACAAAGCATATTTTAATTCTCTTCCGATTGGCGGACAGTCCGGAACGCTTAAAAGTATGTTTTTGGGAGAAGGAAACGGACAGGTTTTTGCAAAAACAGGAACATTAAATAAAGTAAAAACTTTAGCAGGATATTTAAAAACCAATTCTGGAAGAACACTTGTTTTCTCTTTAATGGTGAATAATTATTCAGGATCAGTAGGACAGGTGAAAAGCAAGATGGAAACAATTCTTAAACCGGCTTTGGATCTTTAAAAAAAATATTAATTTCATATAGAAACCTTTTAATCTTTGATTGAAAGGTTTTTTTTTATCTTTAAGCTCTAATTATCTGACAATGAGAAAATTTTATATTTTATGCATAAGTATCTTTATTATGAATACTTTATCGGCTCAACAGCAAAATGAGAATGTAGAAAAAAAAGGTTTATTAAAAAAAGAAATGAAATCTTATGCGGCTAAAATGGCTGCAGGAAATATTAATCCTAATACGTTGAACTACGATCTTCAGTATCAGAGAATGGAGGTCACTATAGATCCTGCTGTTTACAATATTTCGGGATCGGTAACTTCTCATTTCAAACCAACCCAGGCTTTGAGCAATATTTATTTTGATCTTAATCATAATCTTACTGTTTCTCAGGTCAATTATCATGGTCAGAACCTTACTTTTCAACAGCTTCCTACTAAAGAATTGAAAATAAATTTTACGGCTTCTTTGCCCGCGAATGTTTTAGATTCTCTTACCATTCAGTACAACGGAGCTCCAGATACTGCAGGCAATGCATTTTTCAACGGTTCTCAAGGCGGAACACCAATTCTTTCAACTTTAAATGAACCTTATGGTGCCCAGGATTGGTTTCCTACAAAGCAAAGTCTAAATGATAAAATTGAAAGATTTGATATTAAAGTAACGACTCCTGCTCAATATAACGTTGCCGCAAATGGGAAGTTGATGTCTGAAACTGTTTTAGGAAACGGTCAAAAGCGTACTTTCTGGAGAACACAATATCCGACGGCGGCTTATCTGATTGCACTTTCAATTACAAATTTTGTAAAAATAAACGATACAATGGGGAATCCACCTTTTCCTTTTGTAAATTATATATATCCGTCTACGAATGCAAATGCAACAAGTATGGCGAATATCGATTGGACGAAAACGGTGATGAATACTTTCGAAAATTATTTCGGACCTTATCCGTTCCGCAATGAAAAATATGGTCACATGGAATTTGAAGCTGGTGGTGGTATGGAGCATCAAACCATGTCGTCAATGGGATCATGGAGTAAGCAACTCATTGCGCATGAATTGGCACATCAGTGGTTTGGTGATAAAGTAACTTGCGGAGCCTGGAATGACATTTGGCTGAATGAAGGTTTTGCTACTTTTGGAGAGCATCTTGCGTATGAAAAACTAATCATGAACAATGCCGATTTTCTCAATTATCTTTTAGGTGAAAAAAATTACATTACAAGTGTAAGCGGTGGAAGTGTTTACGTTGCAGATAGTAATCTGGGAAACATCAATTCTATTTTTAGTGGAAGATTATCGTATTCAAAAGGAGGATATGTCGTAAGAATGATTAAATGGATTTTGGGGGATACGGTATTTTATCAGGCATTAAAAGACTATCACGCAAGACCAAATCTGGCTTATAACTATGTAAAAACTGCCGATTTGAACTCTTCTTTACTTACTTCGACCGGAAAAGATTTTACAGAATTTTTTAATGACTGGATTTACGGACAAGGATATCCTACTTATGACATCCGATGGAAACAGGTTGGAAATCAAGTGACTTTTAAGGCTTCACAAACTCAGAGCCACTCGTCAGTTAGTTTTTTTGAGATGCCTTTACCTATAAAAGTTACCGGAACAGGCGGTCAGACTGCTTTTTTTGCTTTAAATAATACCTCAAATAATCAGTATTTCACAGAATCTGTAACTTTCCCCATTGCTAGCGTACAGTTTAATTATGAATATCAGATGTTAGAAAAAAACTCTACGGTTTCTCAGGATAATACTTTGAGCACTGCAGATTTTAAAAATGAAGAGTTTAGCATTTACCCTAATCCCGTTAAAGAAAATCTGTTTGTTTCAGGACTAAAAAAAGAAGCAGACTATCAGATTTTCACAGCAGACGGAAGATTAGTGAAAAAAGGTAAAACTGATAAAAAGATTGAAGTATCGATATTACAAAAAGGAGTTTATTTTATTAAAATATTAAATTCAAATTTAAAATTCGTAAAAGAATAAAAAATAAATTATTGTATTGATTTTCAGTGTATATTTGTTTAAATACATAAAAATAATACGTATGAAAACAAATTTATTTATTTTAAAATTCCTTTTAATGACATTTTTAATGTTGAATGTTGTTTCTTGTGAGTCTAAAAAATCAGACAATCCTTTACTGGATACGCAATGGAATGGTTTAGCAAAAATTCCTCAGGAAACAGAGATTATTTTAAAATTCTCTAAAGATAAATTTGATGTGCTGCAGGGAGATAAAATCATCGAAACGATGAATTACACTCTGAATAATGGTGACATCAATATTGAAAAAAAATCTGGTGGAACACCTTGCAATGTGGGAACCAAAGGTAAATACAATTATGAAATAATAGGTGAGAATCTTGTGATGACACCTGTTTCAGACGACTGCGCAGACCGAATAAAATCTTTTCAGGGAATTGTGTACAAAAAAATTGAAATCAAAAAATAATACAAATTATTGTTTTTTTATCATAAAAGCTTTCATTCGTGAAGGCTTTTTTTGTTTCTCTATATTGTGAAATTGATTTCGCGAAAATACATGTCAGCTGTTGATGATGCGAGTGTCGTATTTGATAAATTTTGAATATTAATTAAATATAAAAAGAAATATTTAAATTACTGAGAATAAGGTACTACTTTTGCAACCCTTTACAATTACAACTGGTTGATTCATTAATTGTTAAATATTTCCTATGAAAAGAAAACTATTTATTGTACTGGCATTTCTGCCATTTGGAGCGTTTTACTTTAAAGCGCAGATGCAAAAAATCTCTTTTGAAACTTCAGAAGGATATGTTGTTGGAAATCTAGGTGGACAACAAGGTTGGACAAACTGGGGCGGAGTTCCGGCTGCTAATGCGACGGTTGTTAATTCTAATTCCACCGACGGAACAAATTCATTTAATATGTTAAGTACCGGAGTTGTACAAGATCAATGCGGAATTGAAAAGAATATTACAAGTTTTGTGACCAGCAATGATGTTGAAATATCTTTTGATTATAATTTTGCAGGACTCAATTCTTCATCTTATGAGATAGCAATCTACAATAATGCACTAATTTCAGATTATACAGCCTCTTTTCAGATAGATTATCTAACGGGAATATTAAGCTACAGAACGGCTACGGGATTAGCAAACGGTCCTGTTTTAGCGGCTAATCAATGGCATAATTTGAAAATAATCATTAAACAATCTGATAATACTTTACAGTATTTTGCAGATGGAGCACAAATTTACTCGGGGGCTTTGGGAGTCAACAAAAACGTACAGGCGATCGATTTCGTTTATGATGATTACGGGACTGGTTTCAGAGTTGATAATATTCAGATCAATAATCTTCCGGTGCTTTCCACTGATGAAACTGTGAAAAAAGAAGCGATAAAAATTTATCCAAACCCGACTGCAGAAACATTACATATTGAAACAGAAAGTAAAATCACTTTAATAACAATTTTCGATGCAAAAGGGAGTCTACTTAAAAATTTTCATGAAACCGGGTTTTCTAATGGAAAAAAAATTGATGTTTCATATCTTATTTCTGGAGTTTATATGGTGAAAGTAAAAACATTAACTTCAGAATTTACTAAGAAAATTATCAAAAAATAATATTATAGGCCGGAAGATAGATGATGGAAGTGAGGTGTTATCGAATTGATAAAAATATTTTTTTTCGTTAATTTCTGAAGTTTTATTGATTTTGTGAAGATTTAAGCGAAGGCTAATTAAAACATCTTACTTCCTGCATCCATCATCCAGCTTTACTCATTGCTTTTTCAGCTCGTTTGTTAGCAATTTTCACCTTATAATTAAACCATTTTTCGTTAAAAACTGTTCTCATCGCATTATCAAAATGTCTGATGATGACTAGATTTTTAAAACCTCTCCATTTTTCGAGTAAACTTGATGGTAACGCTCGGACGGATACAGAATATCCTTCAGTTTCATATTGAATATAATGCCACCAACCGGAAGGAATATACAAAGTTTCTCCGGGATTAATTACTGCTTCGTAGCCGTTAAGAAATTTCAAAGAAGGATATTTTTCGTAATCAACTTCTTGAAGATTAGCAAGACTGTGAAAATTGTACGGGAGTTTGTACATCAAATCAGATTGTTCCCAAGGAAAAAGCCAGATTCTTTTAATTCCTTGAAATTGTGTGATGAAAACGTGAGACATATCAATGTCAATATGGTTTCTAGTAATAGAACCTTTTCCACCAAAAAACATAAATGGAAGCCATTTTAAAACTTTTCCTTTTGTTACATCTTTGTAATGAAGATCATCTTTAAGCTCTGGTTTAAGGGTCAAAAGATTAAATAAAAAAAGGCGGTATTCTGTAGTTTTTGTACTGATTAAATCTAAATATTCTGAAAAAGTGGTTTCTGCCACAGGTTTGCTGGCAACTCTGTCAATAGATTCCAGCTCGCTGCCGTAAATATTTACTTTGGTTTCACCTGCTATTTCTTTGAAATATTCGTAATTCCATTTTTGGAAAGCCGGACTGTCTTGTTCTATAAAATCTTTTAAAATAACAGGTTTACAGACTTTCATGTGATTTGTAATAAATTCATCTGAACTGATATTCTGTACTCTTTTTATCGGTGTCAATTTCATTATAAAGAATTAAGAAAGGTCAAATGTAATAATTATTCTACAAAATTAGTAGACTATTTGGTTTGGATTTTTTAATAATTTATAACCCAAAAAATCAATAAAGGTGCCGAAACGTATTTTGTTTAATGCCTTTTTATTAAATTAGCGCAACTTAAATTTAATTATAATGATCTCCGGAAAATATCTTGAAAATCTAAAGAACGAGCTGAAAAATATCGAAAATGACGGTCTTTTTAAAAAAGAAAGAATCATCACTTCTCAGCAAAGTGCAGAAATAGAAGCAAATGGGAAAAAACTTCTGAACTTTTGTGCCAATAATTATTTGGGATTGTCAAACCATCCTGAAGTAATGAAAGCTTCGCAGGATATGATAGAATCTCACGGTTACGGAATGTCTTCTGTGCGTTTTATCTGCGGAACTCAGGATATTCACAAACAGTTGGAACAGAAAATTGCTGAATTTTTGGGTCTTGAAGATACCATTCTTTATGCAGCATGTTTTGATGCAAACGGTGGTGTTTTCGAACCTTTGTTTACAGACGAAGACGCTATTATTTCAGATGAACTGAATCATGCTTCAATTATTGACGGAGTTCGTCTTTGTAAAGCTGCAAGATACCGTTACAAAAACAATAATATGGCAGATTTGGAAGCTCAGTTGATTGCGGCTTCCGAAAAAAATCACAGATTTAAAATCATCGTTACAGACGGAGTTTTCTCAATGGACGGAATTGTTGCAGACCTAAAAGGAGTTTGCGATCTTGCCGATAAATATGATGCTTTGGTAATGGTTGATGATTCTCACGCTACTGGTTTCATTGGAAAAACAGGTCGTGGAACGCATGAAGCCAACGAAGTAATGGGTAGAGTAGATATTATCACTTCTACTTTAGGAAAAGCTTTGGGTGGTGCTTTGGGCGGATTTACGTCCGGTAAAAAAGAGATTATTGATATGTTGAGACAGCGTTCTAGACCTTATTTGTTCTCAAACTCATTGGCTCCTGGAATTGTTGGTGCAGCTTTGAAAGTTTTAGAAATGATTTCTGACGACACTTCACTTCGTGATACGGTAATGGAAAATGCAGAATATTTCAGAACGGAAATGAAAGCAAAAGGTTTTGATATTCCTGACGGAGATGCTGCAATCGTTCCTGTAATGTTATACGACGCAAAATTGGCTCAAAAAATGGCAGAAAAACTAATGGATGAAGGTATTTATGTAATTGGTTTCTTCTATCCGGTAGTTCCGAAAGAGAAAGCAAGAATTAGAGTTCAACTTTCTGCTGCTCATACAAGAGAGCATTTAGATAAAGCAATTGCTGCTTTTGAAAAAGTAGGAAAAGAATTAGGAGTAATTTCTTAAAAATAAACACTTCTACAATTGTAGAATAAAAACAGAATTTCTATATTTACTGAAATTCTGTTTTTTTATGCTTAAAAATTTCTTATTAACCCTGCTGTCAATTTTTGTTTTCGTTTCTTGCCAAACCAAAACCAATCAATACATTAAAATCTCTGATAAAGTTCAGAAACGACACGGAAAATGGATAGAAAAATATCCTACCGAAGAAGGAACTTTGATTACTAAAGGAAAATACAAGATGGGCGAAAAAGTGGGAATCTGGAAAACATTTGTAGGAGATAAATTATATCAAAAAGAAAAAATTGGAAGAAAGAAAACCAAAATGTTCGTTTATCATCGAAATGGAAATATTATGGAGCGAGGACAAACAAAACTTGATATTTCTGAGAACGAGCGCCATTGGTATTATTTCGGAGACTGGAAATTTTATGATGAAAACGGAAAGCTGAAGTATATTAAGAAATACACCGATGGTAAAAAAATAGACAGTGTTTCTTTTAATAAATAATTATTTTTCAGAAATATAAATTATTTTGCTGGCGAATACAGAATTATATTATTTTTAGCAGATTAATCTTTTGAAAATCTTTTGATGAAAAAAACTTTATTCCTGTTTTTTATTTGTGTTTTAGGAAGTCAGCTTTCTGCGCAGTCTGAAGATTTTAAATCGATTATTACGGTAAGTGCGTTTTCACCATTTCGGGATCAGCGATATAACATTGGTTATATGCACAAAGTATCTGAAAGATGGTGGCTGGGTGCAGAAGTAGGGTATGGTTGTGAAGGAATTACGCCTTTTAACCATAACGATTTCAAAGGGAAATTTAATATGTTTGAAATTCGGCCGGAAGTTTTTTACAGTTTAAATCCCGATTCGAGATTGAAACATCTCGTTTCTGCAGAAGTTTTTTACCTGAATCATAAAGGTAATAATGTCAATGGAAATTATTATGATGAAAATGACAACTATTACTCATTCAGTTCTGCAGATTATAAACGAACTAAAGCAGGATTAAACATCAATTACAGCATCATGCTTCACAAAGAATCGTCCTGGTTCGGATTTATGCCTAAAATTGGTTTCGGAATCAGGCAAACTGATATTTCTTACAACAATGTGATGAATCGAGAAGAAGGATATGAACCGACTGACGGATTACCTTTTCAATTTTTGCTGAATAAGGAAGGTTCTAAACTTGGTTTTAATTTTAATATTGACATCAAACTTATTTTTAAATTTTAAAATAATTCAATTAATCTTCTTTAATCATCATTTTCTCATATAAAATTCACTTTTTTTCTGAAATAAACTATCTTTGCACTCAAATTTTTACGATGCTTTATACCATCATCAAGGCGTTACACATTATTTTTATGGTCAGTTATTTTGCGGGGATTTTTTATCTCGTAAGGATTTTTGTGTACTATAAAGATACCGATGCTTTTTCAGACGAAAAAAAGACGATTTTGCGAGAGCAATATACGTTTATGGCTCGAAGATTATGGAACATTATCACCGTTCCTGCCGGAATTATCATGGCAGTTTGTGGTTTGGTCATGATCTTTTTAAATTCTGGTTTAATGAAGATGCCGTGGTTTCATCTAAAATTGACTTTCCTGATCGGATTGGCCATTTACCATTATTGGTGCTGGAAAAAAGTGAAAAAATTATTGGAGCTTAACGGAAATACTTTAGAAACAGCCAATTTAAAATTGAGGCAGGCTAACGAAATCGCCACATTCATTTTATTTTTGGTCGTTTTTACCGTTATTTTAAAATATCAGGTTATTGAATATTGGTGGCAATTAATCGTAGGATTTTTCGTTCTGGTATTTTTAATCATGATGACGGTGAAGCTGGTGAATAAGAAAAAGAAAAAAGAGACAAGTAAAAATTAATAAAGTTTATAGTGAATGGTCAATGGTCAATTGTGAGTTAATATAACACCAATTATCTAAAACCTAATTCCTAAAAACCTAAAACCTAAATAAAACATGTTTGCAATTTTAAAAAAAGAACTTTGGAGTTATTTTGGCAACTGGAGCGCGTGGATCATCATTGCGGCATTCAGTCTGATAACGACTTTGTTTTTGTTTTTCTTCGAAAATGATTCTAATATTTTCGACATCGGAATGGCGTCGTTACAAAGCTATTTCGTTTTGGTACCTTGGTTACTGATGTTTATCATTCCGGCGTTGTCAATGAAAACTTTTGCGGAAGAGCAGCAAACGGGGACTTTAAACTGGTTGTTTTCTCAGCCTTTGAAGGTTTCAGATTTAGTTTCAGGGAAATTTCTTTCCGTTTGGGTTGTCGGGATTTTATGTCTGATTCCTTCGGTAATTTATTTTTATACGGTTTACGTTTTGGGAGTTCCCGAAGGAAACATCGATATGGGAATGACTTTCGGAAGCTATTTTGGTTTAATTATTTTGATTGCTGCATTTTCAGGAGTTGGAATTTTAGCTTCATCGCTTTCTCAAAACCAGATCATGGCTTACCTTTTAGGAGTTTTCATGTGTTTCATCATGTATTTCGGAATCGAGCAGTTGGCGAGTTATAAATTGTTAGGCGGAGCAGATTTTATTTTACAGAATGTAGGTTTTTATCAGCATTTCTTAGGTTTCACAAGAGGTCTTATCGATTTTAAAGATGTTGCCTATTTTGTTTTCATCATCGGTCTTACCTTAACATTGTCTAATCATTTTATCAATAAAAAGAAGTAAAAACATGAAGAAGATCAACCTAAAATCTCCGTTTGCCATTTTATTGATTGTAACTTTTGCTGTTGCATTAATTCTTGCATTTTCGGGCATCAGATTAGATTTAACAAAAGAAAAAAGATACACACTTTCAGATAGCACAATTAAAGTTTTAGAATCTGTTAAAAAGCCTTTAACGGTAGATGTTTACCTTGAAGGAGATTTTCCAGCAAGCTTTAAACAGCTTCAGAGTGAAACTAAGTTTATGCTCGAAGAATTCAGAAAGATCAATCCAAAAATAGATTTTAAATTCATCGATCCCATCAAAACAAAAATGTCGCAGGACACTTTGATGGCAATGGGAATGCAGCCTTCAATACTTCCGGATATCAAAGACGGAAAAGTTTCGCAGATTACTCTATTTCCTTATGCTGTTGTAAAGTATAACCAAAGAGGAGTTTCTATTCCGTTAGTTGTACAGCAATCTAATATCAACGCGGAAGAGCAATTGAGAAAGTCGATTGAAAATTTAGAGTACAATTTAGTTTCAAACATCAAAGCAGTTGCTTCAGATAAAAGAAAAAAAATAGGAATTCTTGTGAATCAGGATGAGCTGAATCCTCGTGAATTTGAAGGATTTATGAATCTTGCTTTAGAAAGTTATGATGCAGGACCGATTGTTCCTAAAAATAATGTGGAAATTACTCAGGCAGACGTTCCTTTACTGAAACAAATGAGCGCTTTGGTGATTGCAAAGCCAAGAAAAGCTTTTACGGACGGTGAAAAAGTTATTCTGGATCAGTACATCATGAACGGCGGAAAAACACTTTGGATGATCGATGCGGTAAATGCCGAAATGGATACTTTAACGAGATCAAAAAAAGTAATGCCTTTCCCGGTTGATATCAATATGACCGATTTCTTTTTTAATTATGGTTTAAGAATCAATCCGGCTTTGGTAAAAGATGTGAAGAAATATGCACTTTTAAAACTGGTTACCGGTGAAGTAGGAGGAAATGCACAATACACAAGTCTTCCGTGGCCATATTTTCCTTTGGGAATTGCAGAACACGATCATCCGATCACAAAAAATATCAATCCTGTAAAACTTGAATTTCCTACATCAATCGATACTTTGGGTGGAAGAAAATTTAAAACTCATGTTTTATTTGAATCGAGTGAAAGAACTTTATTGAAGCAGGTTCCAAATTATGTTGAATTAAAAGAAATTTCCAGCGTAGACAGTCTTGGACAAATGGAAAAACCAAGCACACCGAAAATTTTTGCCGTTGCTCTGGAAGGAAAATTTAATTCTGCGTATGCTTCAAGAATCGAAAGAAAATCTTATCCTGGCTTTAAAGCAACAAGTCCTGAAAATAAAATGATTGTGATTGCAGACGGTGATGTCGGAAGAAATAAAATCATTAAAGGTCAAGCTTTACCTTTGGGAGTTGATATGCTGACTGACGAACAGTTTGGTAACGAGCAATTCCTTAGAAATGCTTTAGATTATCTTCTAGACGACAGCAATCTGATGGAACTGAGAAACAGAAATATCGAAGAACGTCTTCTCGATCGTCACAGAATCGCCGATGAAAGAACAAACTGGCAATACCTGAATTTATTTTTGCCATTAGCAATCATCGGACTTTTAGGAGGGTTATTCTTCTGGTTAAGAAAAAAGAAATTCGGATAGAATATAGAAAAAGAGAAACTGTGAGGTTTCTCTTTTTTTGTTTATAAATAAATCATCTCGCATTTTTTATGTATTCAATTGCTTCATCAATATTTTTATTGAAATTTTTTATTGAATACTTTATTTTAATATCCGGAAGTAAAGGACCCGAATAACCTTTCCAATTTTCCCAATATTTAGTTGAATATCCTACTGTAATTTTCGAATTTGGAAGACGGAATCCCCTTGTTTCCCCATAATGATTTACATTTCCGCTCGTTGGTTCTCCTACAAAAATCGAGTTGAAATTTCTTTTTAGGTCAACCGCATTCATTAGCGCAGAGGAAAAAGTTTTCTTTCCAATCAAAACATAAAGAGAACCTTTCTTATTCATGTGATTTTCACTTAATTTATCAAGAAATGGCTTTAAAATTGCCGAATTTCCGCCGCTGTTATTTCTTAAATCAAGAATTATTTTTTCAGGTTGATGTTTATCAATATCCCTGAATAATTCATCGTTGAAAACAGTAAACGGTTTATTATCTTGTTCTGAGCAATCCTGATAATTAAAATATATTATGTTTTCGTCATCAATGATTTCATACCAATATTTGTCGTTGTTTCTATATCTTAAAAGTTTTGAAATAGGCTCGGCGACATTATGTTTTTGTACCGAAGAAATTAAATATTTTTGTTGATTCAAAATGAAATTTGCATTTGTCGATGAGTCTATAATTTTCAGACCTTTTAAAATTCTTGGATTATTGATAAAGTTTTGAAAATAAATTTCAAAATAAGATTGATTATCACTTTTTATGATTTTTCTAAAGTCTTTGATGATTTCATTGGTCGTTTTGTTTTCTACTCCGTTAAGTTTTTTATAAAGTAAATTAGAATTCAGGGAATCTGTTTTTGTCACATAGATCCCTTCTTTAAAAAAATCAAAATTTGTGGGGAACTTTGTTTTGTAGATAGGCTCAATTCTTGTGTGTTCATCACCAATTTCTTTGATTAATTTGTAAAGTTCAATTTCAAAAATTTCATTATTCAATGTTTTGCTTTTCTGCGCTATTTGTTCAGTTTTTTGATTAAATTCTTCTTCAGAAATTTTCGCAAACAGATTCTTATGTCTTTTGGGTAATTCTTTTTTTAGAAATTCTAAATCTTCAACGAATTGTTGCGCAGTCAGATTTTGAGCACCTAATTTTAGAATTGAAAAGAAAAAAAAACCGGAAGTAATAAAAAACTTTAGTTGAGTTTTAAGGAGAATTAATTTTTTCATTTTATGTTTTAATGTAAAAACAACTCTAAAGGCAATTTTATTACAAAATTCCTAAAAAAATTGACTTTAAATGTTTATTCTCATGCTGAGAAAAAGGTTCAGAAAGAATTACAAAAAAAACTGTGAAGCTTCTCATTTTCTATTAATATAGCAATTTTTATTGCTGAAGGAATATTGCAATATAAATGTTTTTAGGGATTTAATTTTTAAACTTATTAAATCTTATTGTTGATAAGCTTTTTATTTTTAGTTAATTATGTTAAATTAACTAATTTAATATTTTATTAACTTTTTCTTTTTTTTGTTAAAATAAATTAACATATTTGTAATAACAAATTTTTAAAAACATGAATGTGAAACTAAAATTATTATCCACTGGGGTAATATTCTTTACTGGTGGTGCCATCATGGCGCAAGTAGATTCTACTAAGACAAGTAATATTGATGAAGTGGTTATTGTGGCCTACGGAGTACAAAAAAAATCTACCTTAACAGGATCTAATGTCCAAATAGATTCCAAGCAACTCGAAAATCGTCCGATTTCTAATGTATTACAGGCTTTAGATGGTGCTGGTGCTGGTATTCAGATTGCCGCGGGCACTGGTCAACCTGGAGATGGTGCGTCAATCAGAATTAGAGGAGCGGGTTCTTATTTAGTATCTACCGAACCTCTTATTATTGTGGACGGAGTTCCTTTTCCTGGCGAGCTGAATTCTCTTAATCCAAATGATATTGAGAGTCTGAACGTATTAAAAGATGCAGCCTCAACTGCTCTCTACGGATCGAGTGCTGCAAATGGTGTTATCATGGTAACCACCAAAAGAGGAAAGAAAAATTCTTCAAGATTTACTCTTAATTCAAGTACCGGTATTGTCAGTAGATTTGTAAAAGAATATGAGAGAGTAGGACCTGCAGATTATTACGTACTTGCTTGGGAAGCAATGCGTAACGGAAGACGTATTACCAATTCTGGTGAAACTCTAGCAGCCTCCAACCTTTGGGCTACAAATAATCTGATTTCAGGGAATCTGAAAGCGAATGTGTATAATGTTCCAAACAATCAATTAGTAGTAGATGGTATGCTGAATCCTGGTGCGCAACTTCTTTATAATGATTTTGATTGGGCAGATGCTATTGTTAATGTGGGATTAAGACAAGATCATAGTATTAGTTTTTCAGGGGGTAATGATAAAAGTACAGTCTTTAGCTCATTGGGTTATACTAAAGAAAATGGATATATTATAAAATCAGATTTTGAACGTCTTAATTTAAGAATTAATGCAGATTCACAGGTAAGAAATTGGTTGAAAATAGGAACCAGCCTGAATGGTAGTATCACAAGTTCTGGAAATGCGGTAGATGGTGCTGATAATAATTCATCTTATATAAACCCGTATGCTTGGACCAGAGGTATAGGACCAATTTATAGTCCCTATCAGCATGATCCAATTACCGGTGAAAGATTATATGATGTAGATGGAAATGTGCTTTATGATAATGGTGCTTCGAGAGGAGCCGATGCGGCTGTTGGAAGAAATGTTGTTTGGGAAACTATCTTAAACGAAAATAGAACAAATGCATATAATATGCAGTCTAATGTATATGCAGAATTCAAACTGTTGCCTGAATTAAGATTCAGAACCAATGCCGCTTATAATTTTCGGGGAACATTAAATAAAACTTACGGAAACAAATTAATTGGGGACGCCTTGGGGAGAGGCTCAGCAACAAGAACGATGTTATTGACAAGAGATTTTACTTGGAATCAATTATTAACATATAATAAAGATTTTGGCAACCACGGAATAACAGTTTTAGCAGGACACGAGAATTTTGATTATAAAAGGGATTACCTTTATGGTTCTAAAAGAGATCAAGTTTTGAACGACTTTTATGAATTTGGAAACTTTGTAGAAAATACTACCATAAATTCTTATCTGAGAGAAAGGACGAAAGAAAGCTGGTTTTCAAGGGTAAATTATGACTTTGCTGAAAAATATCTTTTAGAAGGATCAATACGTTGGGATGCTTCTTCACGTTTTGCTACGGATGTAAGATGGCAATCTTTTTGGTCTGCAGGTGCAGGGTGGGTAATATCAAAAGAAAATTTCTTAAAAGATAATAAATTTGTAAATTTTTTAAAATTGAGAGGATCTTATGGTGAAATAGGTAATGATGATTTGGATACTAATTATGCTTACCAGACCTTTTTTTCTTTAGGATATAATAATAGTACTGAACCAGGAGTATTGCTTACAAAAGTGGGGGATCCGGCAATTACTTGGGAAACTAAAGTCCAGTCTGATGTAGCACTTGAATTTGAATTGTTTAACAGAAGAATTCGTGGTACTGTAGAATATTATAATTCGAGAACAGACGCCTTACTTTTTCCATTTCAGACTCCTATAAACGCGGGTATTCCGGGTAATAATATTGACAGAAATGTTGGAGATTTAATAAATAAGGGATATGAATTAACTTTAAGTGCGGATGTCATAAAAAATAAAGATATAAAATGGACACTTACCGCCTATGGAACTTCTTATAAGAACGAAATTACCCGTCTTTCTCAGAATGAACTTATTACTGGTACTAAAAAAGTTTCGGAGGGTAAAGATCTTTATGCGTTTTGGCTTAGAACTTGGTACGGAGTAGATCCTGCAGATGGCTCGCCTTTGTTTGTTCTAGATCAGAGCTTATACACAGATACTTCGGCAACAGATGTGAGAACGGTAAATGGTGTATTGGTAACAACTAATCAGAACAAAGCAAAATATGATTATCACGGTTCTGCAATACCGGATTTCTTTGGTAATTTTTCTACTACATTCAACTATAAAAACTGGGAGCTTTCAGCGTCATTTAACTACCAGTTCGGTGGGAAAATCTATGATACAAATTATGCAAGCTTAATGGATGCTCATCCACAAGGTGGAGCTTTACATACAGATATTTTAAACCGCTGGACAACACCCGGACAGATTACCGATGTACCAGCGTTGAATTCGGCCACAGCTGCTGCTTCTAATGCTGGTTCTTCAAGATGGTTGGTTGACGCAAGCTATGTAATGTTAAGAAATGCGGCCTTAGGTTATAATTTCAATCCTGATATTGTGAAAAGTGTCGGAGTGAGCAGCTTAAAACTATTCGTTAGCGGAGAGAACCTTTGGTTATCAAGCAAAAGAAAAGGTCTGGAACCTTATTCTACTTTTAACGGTACAGTGAGCAACAGATATTCTCCTTCTAGAATTATAACTTTTGGTTTAAGTACAACTTTTTAAATATAATAAAAATGAAAATCATCAATAATAAAATACTTTTAATTTCAGGGCTTTCTTTATTAAGCATTTTTTCTTCTTGTGAGAGTGATTATTTGGAGAAAGATCCTACGGAATCTGCCAGTGAGCTTTTGATTACATCAAGTTTAGATAACTTAAATATTGCGCTTAATGGGATGCATCGAAATATGTATTACAGACAAAACAGCAGTCAAGGTCAAAATGGTGCTACGGGAGTGATGATCTATATGGACGTAATGGGGGAAGATTTGGTTTTTCCTTCCACCGGTAATAATTGGTTTGTGTCTACGTTGAGATGGCTAGATAATACTAATGCCACTTCTAGCGGCCTTTTTTATCCTTATGATTTCTACTATGGACAAATCAGAATTGCAAACATTATTTTAAAGGCAACTCCCAATGTTACAGGTGATCAGGTTTTAAAAGATAAAGTGATGGGAGAGGCATATGCTTTTAGAGCATATTGTTATTTTATGCTTACTCAGATTTATGCTAAAAGATACGTTGCTGGCACAAGTAATTCACAGCCTGGAGTTCCTTTGAGGCTTGATGATTCTTTTAATCCGATTCCGAGATCTTCTGTAGAAGAAGTATATACATCTGTCAATTCAGATCTTCAAAAGTCCTTTTCATTGCTGTCAGGAAAAGCGCGATCGAATAAGTCTCATTTTAATGCCGAAGTTGTAAAAGGGCTTATGGCTAGAGTTGCCTTGGTTCAAGGGAAGTATGCGAATGCAGCAACATATGCTAAAGAGGCTAGACAAGGTTTCGGGTTAATGACTAATACGCAATACAAATCTGGTTTTAATGATTACTCTAATTCAGAATGGATTTGGGGGTATAAGCCTATTGAAACAACTTCTGATTTCTTTGGGAATTTTATGGCATATATGTCAAGAAATTACAATTCAACTCAGATAAGACAAGCGCCAAAAGTGGTAAATAATCTACTTTATTCTCAGTTTCCGACTACTGACGTGAGAACGCAGGTAATAGCTCCTACCGGAGTACATACCTCTTTATCGTTATCAAGCTCATATAGTAAATATCCTTATACGTCTCAGAAGTTTCTATCTGTAAATGCAGCAGGAACTGTAGATAATAATACAAGCTTAGGAGATATTCCGTTTATGAGAGCTGCAGAAATGTATCTTATTGAAGCTGAAGCCTTAGCAAAAGATGCCAGAGAACCAGAATCGAAAATAGTTTTTAATGAATTTACTAAAAATCGTAACCCATCACATGTTGGTACTACTAAATCAGGATCAGCGTATATCGATGAGATTCTTACGAGCAGAAGATTAGAACTTTGGGGAGAAGGTTTTAGATTCTTAGATCTGAAGAGATTAAATTTACCATTGGATAGAACCGGTGCAAATCATGTCTCTGCTGTGACGAATAATCTTAGTATGGTGCCGGCCGGAGATAAAAGATGGACATGGCTTATTCCGCAAGCAGAAATCAACGCTTCTCAAGGGTTGGTTGTACAGAATGAACTATAATTTTTAACATTATTTTTAATTCAGAAAATCAGGTTAATATAACCTGATTTTCATATATAATTTGTTCAAAAGGAAAACAAGGATTGTTTCTAAATTCTTGTATGATTAAGGATTAGTATAATATCTCCTATATGTTATGGATTTATGATTACTTATTATTTAACCTGAGTTCGGGTTAAGCGAAGCTTAAAAATAATTGACCATCATTTACTTTTTTCAAGTTTAATGATGGTTTTTTTGGGAAAAAGCAATATGCCGAAAGACCTCCTAAAATATTCATCATAAAATTATTTACGCTTCTATGTCTGGTGTGTTCCACTTGGCAATGATTTTTTAATTCATCATTTATCGTCTCAATGTTGGCTCTTTTTCGGAGCAAAATCTTGTCTTCCATTTTCATAATATGATTTTTCATATTCTTACGAAGCTTTGTGAAAAGCTGGATCCCATCAGCAAAAAGCATCTCCCAAAGAGCCTTGGAAAGATATCCTTTGTCGGCAAAGAGTTTTCCAAAAAGCTGCTCTGTCATTTTTTTAATATGTTTCGGATTTCGGTCATCAACATTTCCTTTCGTTAAATAAAAAGATAGAAGTTCTCCTTTTTCATTACAAACCAAATGCAGTTTAAACCCATAAAACCAGCCCATTGAAGATTTTCCACGTTCTGCCAAACCTTTGAAAACTTTATGACTGTGTATCCTTTGGTTTCTGCACACCTTCAAAGTTGTGCTGTCCATAAAGCTTATTCCCGTGCATTTACCTAAACATTTTTCTTTCAGAAACAATGCAAAAACCACAAAACTTTTTTGCTGAAGTTCTATAAATCTATTGTAGGAAAGGGCTTTTGGAAATAAATTTCTCCAGTAGCCACACACTATTTCCCGGTAGTAATGCTTAAATGTTTTGTGTGCACCGAGATGAAAACCGATCATGATGGTAATGATTTCAGAATCAGACATCATAGATCTTCTGTTTCTTCTCTTCTTTTGATCTCCCAGCGCCTGAAACTTCATTTGTTTGATTTGGGAGTCAAATTCTTTACAAAAATCATCAACTTGTACAAAAATATTAGTAATTTGGTCTTTCAAAATCATAAGCAATAGTTCGTTTAACATTTGAATGTTAGATACTTAAATGTACGAATTATTGCTTTTTATTGCAAATTTATTTTCAACTCTTATCCCGAACTCAGGTTATTTAATATGATCTTAAAAACAATATTATTTTTGCCATTAGCCATTATCGCACTTTTAGGAGGATATTCTTCTGGTAAGAAAAAAGAAATTTGAATAAAATATAAAAAGAGAAACTGTGAGGTTTCTCTTTTGTTTTTATTAAAAATACAATTAGTGTGAACTATTATTTCCAAGTGTAGTTTTTACTCCAGTTATAAAAACGTTGGATCTCATTAGCGTTGTCTTGATGATATTTTTTTACATCTTCAGCCTGGGAAGGAAGAAAGGCAATGTAGGCAAAAGGCTCAACTAAATTTTTATCTTTCAATTCAATAAAATAAGGAGCTAAAAATTCCCAATAAAAGCCTTTGTTATCTTCTTGTCCTTCTTTTAGAACGGCAAAAATACTTTCAAATTTATCGATAGCTTTCTCACATTGTGTTTTATTTTTGTTTTTTTCGTCAAAATCTAAAGCTGCAGTCATTGACAAAACCATATCCGCCGTAGAGAAATTATTGATTCCTTTCTTTTTTTTGCCCACATCTTCCATTGCCTTAGGGTCAATAGCCAATGTGATATTTTTATCATCAGTTTGAGTAACTCCCTGTTGCATCAAATCTATTACAGAGTCTAAGTGTCCTTTTGCACGGGAAGTTTTATTATCAACAGCAAGATACCTTAATGAAGCTAAAATAGATATAATCCTCTTGTCACGATTTAACGCGGCTAAGCCATTCAAAGATCCAGGATGATTTGGATTAAGCGTGGCTGATTTTTGAAATAATTCTAAAGATTTTTCAATTTGCTTATCGTTAACTAAAGTAATTGCTTTATTAAAATATAATTGATAGTAATTCGGATACTTTTTTATTCCCTCATCATAAATTTTTAATGCTTCCTTTGTTCTTTTAGAATGATCAAGAGTGTTTCCATAAGTAATATAAATCGTTTTTATATCTTCTTTGGGATAAATATTAATTGCAAGTTTACACATATCGATGGCTTCATCGTACTTTTTTAAAGCTTCAAGTGTCATTGCTTTTTCTGAAATTGCAAACAAATTATTTTTATCAAGATTAAGGGCTTCTTCATATTTATCAAGTGCATCATTGTATTTACCTTTGTCATGAAGTAAAATACCTTCATTAACCTTTATTTCAGCCTCGTTTTTGTTTTGGGAAAAACTAAGGATAGGAAATAAAATTAATAACAGAAGTGTTTTCATATTTTTTTTAGTTTTTAATAGAGTTTAAAGATAAAGTTTTCAGATAATAAAATTAATTTCTGCATTTTTATATTTCATAATATTCAACCAAATTTTTAAGTTTAATTAAAGCATATTGTAATTCATCCTGCTCAGCTCCGTATTCTTTTATTTCGCCATCTATTTCAAATTCAGAGATATTAAATCCTTCTTCGATATCGTTGTAATAGAGTACAAAGTTTTTATATTTTGCGACTGCCCAAAAACCTTCGCCTTCATTTCCAAATTCATGTTCAGTCCATTTTGTAGGAGTAAATTTTATTTCATTCCAAAATTGAAAGTTTTCCGGACTCATTTCTTTTTCTCCTTTTGAAATTTCTAAAGATAATTCTTCTAATGTTATCGGATCCCAATTCATAAATTGAATTTTATTATAATTAAGTGAAAAATAAAATCGCTATCGTAAGCAAAATCCAAAATATTATAATTGGCATATTGCAAAGAATCAAAATGTAATGTTTCTTTCTATTCTCATTAATCTGTGGAATTATAAAGGCAATATTTAAAATAGTTAAAAGGCCTGCAATTCCGTGAAAAGCAAAGACGATCATTACTGAAAGTGCCCAGATTGCATTTAATTCCACATATCGATATGATTCTGGGACTATTTTAGGTAATAGTAATGCAGAAACAAATAATACATTTGATAAAATCGTAAAAATTTTGATGCTATATTTTATTTCCACAGATATTTGAACATTTAAATTTTAAAAATAAATTGTGATAATGAAGTTTTTCAAATATAAAACAAATCAACGAATCGAGACTTTTTAAACGATTTACAGCTAATTAATCATTTTAAACTCCAATTTTCAAAAGTTTTTTATACTTTTAGTCTTTTCTTATCCTATGTTAATCATTAAGCCTTCAATTTTTCGGAGGTTTGCAGAGTCAAAACAAAATAAAAGTTTTGAGGTTATTAGGATAACAAACAATATTAATATTAAATACATTAAAAAATGAAGAAAATTGGCGTAATCGCTTTGGCAAGTTTAGGGTTACTTCTTGCATCATGTGGCGATAAAAAAGAAGCTGCAACTGCAGGTCAGGAACAATCAGTAGCTGAAAAGAAAGGAGAAGTTCTTACTGTTGATACAGTAGCTTCTAAAGTAAATTGGAAAGCTTTCCATAAAGGAGGTTTTGCACCTCGTTGGGGAACTCTTTCTGTAAGCACGGGAGAATTATCTGTTGCTGATAACCAATTGACATCTGGTGAGTTTTTAATCGATATGAAGTCGATCAAAGTAGATCCTGCTTCTGTAACTGAAAAAGACAAAAAATATACAGATCTTGAAGGCCACCTTAAAAGTGCTGACTTTTTTAACGTAGAAAAGTTCCCAACTGCTGATTTCAAAATCACTAAAGTTGAAGATCTTGCTGCAGGTGCTCAAAACGCTGTGGAAGGTGCAAACAAAACTGTAAGCGGAAACCTTACTTTATTAGGAAAAACAATGAACGTAACTTTCCCTGCAAAAGTAGATATCGTAGAAAAATCTGCTACTTTGAAAGCTCAGTTTACAGTAAACCGTGCTGATTGGGGAATCAAATTCGGAACTGACGAAAATGATCCAGCAGAATGGATGATCAGCAAAGATATCGAGATCGGTATCGATGTGAAAGCAGACCAAAAATAAGTAAGAACATTAATCAATATAAAGACATCTGTAGCAACGCAGATGTCTTTTTTGTTTTTTTAGCCAAAATTTGATAAAAAGGTGCGACCTAGGAAACTGTAGCGTTAAGAAAACTTAAAATGATTCAGTTTTTCAAAATCAGATTTTTCAAAAATATTACTGATGAGTCCGTTTTCTAAAATAACGATTCGGTCACAAGTATGAAAAAGTGTTTCGATAATATGCGAACTGATCATCACTATTTTATTGCTTTGCTTCAATTCACGGATGATGTCATACAATAAATGAACGCCTTCGAAATCGACGCCATTGAATGGTTCATCTAAAATATTGATGGGTTTGTCGAGCATCAACATTCCGATTAAGGCTAGCTTCTTTTTCATTCCACTTGAGTAATATTGTACATATTTTTCTAACGGAAGCTGAAATTTTTCAGCCAGTTCTATCGTTTTAGAAAGTTTGTCTTTTGCGAAATAAGAAAGATATTCTCTTCCCGTAATGTAAGGGTAAAAATAATTTTCGGTTTCAAGATAAGAAATGTTTTCACGGAGAAGTTTTTGCTTTTTCCACAAAATTTCACCACCGTATTTTTGGCTTTGATACAAAGATTCAAACAGTGTCGTTTTGCCGGCTCCGTTTTTCCCGAGAATGCCTACAATAATACCTTCTTCAATTTCTAAATTCAGACCCTGAAGTACATCTTTATCTTTAAAACTGACCGATAAATTTTTAATTTCCAACATATTTGCTGATGTTTTTTTGTGCTTCTTTACTATTTATACGAATCATAATCAATGCGGGGATAATTAACATGCTGTACACGAAATATTCTATAAAAACTACGATACTGAAGTAATTGGCTTTTTCGTGATGATGATATAGCTTGTATTTTCTGGTAAGAATCAGTAAGAAATAGCAATTCATAAAAGAAATATAGTATAAAAGATATAAGCTTTCATCAAAGTTTAAAACTAAAAATCCAAGATAGGTTGGCAAGAGAAGTGCATTGAAAAAAAAGACATTTTTATGAATTTTTTCTTTCAGACTGATCTTTTTAAAATAAACCTCAAGCATTTCTTTGTTCTCATTATTTTCATATACATGCGAGAGATAATCTAAAAGGAAAATTCCGCATAAAATTAAACTTACGCGATGATAGGCTGAAGCAATCAATATGATGTAAGTAAGAATAAACATCCAAGTATTTTTGCGCATATAGCTTTTCCATTCAAAAAGATTATTGGAAATAAAATTCCACTGGAGAGTAGGGAATGGTTTAGATTTAGGCTGTAAAAAGCATAGTAAAATGATTACCAAAAACATCAGCAAACCAAATTTTTCAATCTTATAATTGATGTTTGCCATTATAAAAAGCGTGTAGATAAAAGCAGATTCCAGGAAAATTAGGAGTCGCCAATTACCGATAAATGTTTTTTTCAGGAAAGGAATATCTTTTCTGTTGATATGAAAAACCAATACAATTGAAAAATAAAGTAGCGGATAAAAAATAGTTTGCGGGAGTTTAACAATCATCAGTGCGCCAAAAACCAAAAAAATAGGTAAACTAACTTTAGGATTAAAATTAAAAATCCTAAAACTCTGATTAAATCTAAACTGAAAATGGTGGAAAATTTTATGCAATGAGATTATTTTAATATTATAAAGTCTGCATAATTTAAAATACGCCAATTATTCAAACCATTTTGTAAGCTTTCAAAGATATAAAATCGAGCTTAAATATCACCTAATAAGGAAAATTTAAGTTTTCTAAACAAAAAAAGAGAAACTTTGAAGTCTCTCTTTTTATTAAATGTTTTTAGAATTCCACAAAAGTTACCAGGGGCTAATTCCTGTTTCATCTTCAATGTCATTGCTGTAAAACTGTCCGGTTGGCGCATTTTCATCAGTCACTGTATGTTTAATAATGAAAGATGCGGCACTTTCTACGGAACCCGGCCCGCTGTGATGATTAAAATCGGTCGCTGTGTAACCGGGATCAATCACATTTACTTTGAATGGTAATTCTCTCAACTCATAAGCTAAAACAATTGTGTAGGCATTCAAAGCAGATTTTGATGATCCGTAAGCAGCGGCTTTTACGTGATAATATTTCCAGTTTGGATCGCTGTGTAAAGTCAACGAGCCTAATCCTGAAGTGATATTGCTGATTCTTGGGCTGTCTGATTTTTTTAGTAAATCTAAAAAAACTTGTGTCACACTGATTACGCCAAAGAAATTGGTGTCAAAAACCTCCTGAATATCTTTCACGGAAGTTTCGACTGCAGTCTGAGGATTAACGCCTAAAATTCCGGCATTATTTATTAAAATATCCAATTTACCCTGTTCGTTTTCAATGATATTTTTAGCTTTTGAAATAGAATCGGGATTGGTAACATCTATTTCTATGGCTTTGATGTTTTGAAATCCTTTTTCAGCCAATTCTTTTACCACTTCTTCACCTTTTGCAAGACTCCGGCTTCCGAGATAGACAAATAATCCCTTTTGTGAAAGCTGTTTTGCGGTTTCCAGTCCGATACTTCTGTTGGCTCCTGTAATTAATACTGTTTGCATTTTATTTATTTTTAATGATACAAAATTCAGTCAATTAAATAAGATGGCATTTGCCATTTGACAAAAAGAGAAGGGTTTCAGAACGAATTTTTAAGTTTAGAATATCTACAAAACTTTCAGTGTCCGGCTATTCACTTTTAGCGAATATTTTTTCTGATTCTGCTTAGAGAAGATTGCGTTACTCCCAGATATGAAGCAATGTAAGAAAGCGGAATTCTGTTAACGGCTGTAGGGTAAATTTCGAGAAATTTCAAATAACGGGTTGTGGCATCTTCGGATACAAGCGGGCTTCTCCTTTCAACTTTCTGTATCAAAGCTCTAGAAATAATTTTATGAACAATAGCGTCAAATCCAACAATGGTCTGTAGAAGTTCGAGCCAGTCTTTTCTTTGAAAAACAATCATTTTACAGTCTGTTACCGCCTGAACATACGAACTCGAGCAGATTTGATTATCAAAACTTTCAAGATCTACAACCAAATTGTTTTCTTCTATAAAATATTTTGTAATCTCTTCACTTTTATTGTTATAATAGCAAACCCGAAGGATTCCATCAACGACAAACCCAACCTGTTTGGCTATTTTTCCTGCTTCTGAAAAATATTCTTCCTTAGAAAGATGAATTTCAATGGCTTTATTAGAAATAAAATCGACTTGCTGCTCATTAAGGTTTCCAAATTTTAGGATAAAGTCAAATAATTCTTTCATGTTTGCAATTTAGGCAAAGAAATTTTCACAGCATTTGTCATTTGGTAAAAAACAAAAAAAAGAGAAACTCTAAAGTTCCTCTTTTAAAAATTTTATTAGCAACAATCCCAATTAAACCACGCTTTCTCAAAACGTCTGTTTTTTAAATCTTCCGGATTAATAAAGAAATTGGCTACCCCCGAATCTCCAAACATAATTTCTTCATCGGTATCAATCTGTAATAACAGCAAGTCTTGCTTAAGATCTTTGTTGTAATCTCTGACATCTGCTTGCGTAAAATAGGCATAGCCTCCTATTTTGTGACCGGTTCCATCAATAATTTTATTTATTTCTTCTGTCTGATCTTTTGTGAGGGTTTCCTGAAAATCCCAGTAATCTTTATCATTAAACCTCATATTAAATCGCAGATCTTCAGAACTTCCATATTCAATTTCTTTATTGAAATCAAGCTTGTGTTCACAATAAATAGGAGATTCTTCATAAAGATCTTCTGTTAAAAAAGAAAAATCAGTTTGAAATTCTTCAGTGATATCACTATGAAAAACAACCTTATAATCATCCATATCAAACCATTCTGAAGATACAAAAAACTGCAATATTCCTTGGTTTGGATAACCATCAAGAGCGGGTATATCAGCTAAATTGATTTGTGCCCAGAGAACCATCGGCTTATTTTCTTTGTCTTTAGGATATTCCATCTCTTTCGGTAAATAAGGTGTTCCTAAAAATTTGCTGTCAAAAATATCAAGAGATTCTTCTTTTTTAAGAGGCGTTGCAACAATTTTTATCGTTTCAAGTTTGTATTTTTCAAGTTTGGTTTTAAACTCAGTAAGAAATACGGGTATCATTTGTAGCTTTTTTAGTTATTAGTTCTTTTCAAATGCAGGAATTAAATGTTCCCAATTAAGCTGTTTAGCATAATCAAAAGCAGATTTTCCTTTGTTTGTTTTTAAATGTTTATCGGCTCCTGCTTTAAGCAGTACTTCTACCGAGCTTAGATTTCCTGCAATCGTTTCACGGTGAAGAAGTGTAAATCCGTTCTCATCAATATTGGTTAATTCGTTAGGATATTCCTCAAGAAATTTTACAAAATCTTCTTTCATGTTTCTGCTCATCGGATGTTCGATGAGGTTTTCAGGCTTTTCTCTTTGTTCGTTCACCACTTCAATCTCATTATAGTCTCCAAAATCGAGTTGCCATGCTTCATCATGATCTCTTCTTTCGGATTCCGACATGTCAGCGCGCATTTTTTGAATGGTAAATCCACCATAAGCTTTTGGAATAGGCTCTGAAGATGAAGAAAATAATTTTGAAAAACCTTTTGCTTTTTTCTGCATCGGAGTGATTGCAAAAAGCCAGTCGCTGATTTCGTTTAAAGGAATTTCAAAGTAATCGCCGGGCTGTATTGTTGTCAAATCATTGGGTTCGTTGATGAGATAGCCACTCACCGTATCGCCATCAAAACTGATGTCATTCATCCACATATGTTCTACGATTTTATCTCCATCGGAATCAATTTCTGAAAAAGAAGCTTTTACACAGGCAATGTTTAGTCCCGGGATGATTCTTCGGTATTCCCAAGACAGTTCTCTCCAGAAATATTTAAAAGTTTCCTGCGCTTTCTTGTACGCTTCAATCATTTTTGGGTCTTTTCCGTCTGTAAAAATAAACGAGTTGTTTTCCATTGTATTATAAGAATTTTGTGATTTACTTTAAGTCAATATCAGAATGTATTTGGCTGAAAAACCTTATGAACAAGTAGATGTTGTCTTTTTTTGGTAGTACTAAAATACGGAAAATATTTAAACGGAAGTTTAAATTGTGGTATGTTTTAATAAAAACTTAATTACTATAAATTTTCCAGATCGTTGAGAAGATTTTCGGGATTATAGTTGTATTTTTCGGGAAGTTCAGCTCCATAAAGAAAATGCTCAAAATATAAAGGTGGTAAGCCTACGGATTTTCTTCTTTTATCAAGATTTTCTATATCAAAATAGGCTGTTTTGTTAAAGTTGAGATTTCCTAAAGTTTGTAATGTATAAAGAGATCCTTCACTTGTTTTGTTAATAGGATTCTTTGTAGAGTTTTCATATTCATCAAAGTCAACAAAAAAATCTTTATTGACATTATCTTTTTCAATTTCTTTCCGGAGATAGGGTGTGAAAAAGTTCCATACAAAATCATTCTCTTTATAAGAACCTCGGTGGTGCCACAATAAAACCCATGCACGAGATTCCCAGCCATATTTTTTAGTAAGCTCGATGAGATTGGTAATGTTCGTTGAATCTATTTTTGTAGCTAACTTACCAAAAACATTATCCTCTTTCCTTATAAGCTGATCTGTGGCAATTAAGCTTTGAATTTTCATATATGCTGCAGGATTTTTAAGTTCACGATAATACTGGTTTTCCAAATCATCATATTGAGCTAAAACTTCCTTCATTTCTTTAGACTTTTTATAGGGTTGAAGGTTTTTAAAATTCCTTAAAAAATCTAATGGAGCTAATTGTTTGGTAATACTTTGGATAAGTAATTCTTTGGCGGTTTTTCTTTTTTTAAGTTTAAAAGCAATTGCTGCAGCTTCTATATAGACATCGCTATTTGGATTTTTTGGGTTGAGCTTAATGGCTTCCAAATAATGATCTAAAGCTTTTTGATCTTCTTTCTGATGAGCATAATATTCTGCCAAATAAATTTGTTTCTGTGATTTAAAAACATTTTGCGCAGATTTGAAAGTAAATGCTAATAGAATAAGTAGCAGGAAAAACTTTTTCATAAGTGTGTTTTTATATAAATTATTCGTATCGATTTAAATTTTAAACATCTTTTATAAAATCCTCATATTCATAATAAAACCTCTCAAAGCCATCCATTTTTTCGACAAAAAACTCGAAAGCTTCTCGCCATGTATTTTTATTGAACACAGAAATTCCTTCTTTTTCAACCCAGATTCTGCTGGTGACTTTTCCATTTTCTAAAGTGTAAAATTCTTCTTTATGAAAATCACCAATAAAATCTTTTAGGATATCTTCAAGCGACCAGATTTTATTGTAATAAGCATCTCTGAAAACTTCATCTTTCATTTCGATATCCAAAGAAACTTCTGCTTTTTTCTTGTCGGCATAAAATTTAAATGAAAAATCCTTGATCTTGGTATTATACAAAAGCCATTTTCTCGGAAACGATTTTCCGAAAGCCGTCCAAAACTCTTTTTTTAATTGCTGTGCTTCCTCTTTACTGAACATGAGACAAATTTAGGTAAAAAGTGAAAAGAGCCAAGTAAAAAGTAGAAAGAAACAAATGAAAAAAAAGTTTTTGGAGTCACCCTTTTTACTTTTAGCTTTTGCCTTGGCTCTTCAATATTTTTTTTCCTATTTTTGCTGTAATGCTGTCAAAAAAATCTCAATATGCTTTTAAGGCACTTTCATATCTCGTAGAAAAGAGAAATGAAGGGCCTATTCTTATTTCAGAAATTGCAGAACACAAAAAAATTCCTTTGAAATTCCTTGAAAATATACTGCTCGAATTGAAAAAAGCAGATATCCTTGATAGTAAAAAGGGAAAAGGAGGAGGCTATTTTTTCAAAGAAAATCCTCAAAATGTAAATCTAGCGAAGATTATTCGTCTCGTAAATGGTCCCATTGCAATGCTTCCTTGTGTAAGTCTTAATTTTTATGAAAAATGTGCAGATTGCAACGAAGATCATTGCAGTTTACATGATGTTTTGATTGAGGTGAGAGATGCGTCGCTTAAAATTTTAGAAGAAAAAACACTTTTAGACCTAATCGATTAAGGCCTAATTTTGATTTTATAAGTCTACTTATTTGGTAGGATAACATTTTTGTTAGATATTTGCTGGTATCAAACAGAAATTATGTTTTCAAAAGAGGATATAGATACTTTACAGCAGCTTACTTTGGAGGACGGATTACAATTTGTTTCTTCTAAATTCTCAGAAGGGATTGTTTTCTCAACCTCGCTTGGTCAGGAAGATCAGGTAATTACAGATGCTATTTTCAAAAATAATTTACCGATAAAAGTTTTCACCTTAGATACAGGACGTCTTTTTTATGAGCATTACGATTTGCTTTCGAAAAATAATTCGCGTTATCAAAAGAAAACTGAAGTTTACTTTCCCGAATCTTCCGATGTTGAAAAATATGTAATGGAAAAAGGTGTCAACGGTTTTTATCATTCCGTTGAGAACAGGAAAGAATGTTGTTTTATACGAAAAGTAAAGCCGCTGAACCGTGCTTTGGAAAATGCCAAAGTATGGATTACAGGTTTGCGTTCTGAACAATCTGAAAACCGGGAAAATATGCCCATACTTGAATGGGATGAAGACCGGAAATTATACAAATACAATCCATTAATTAACTGGAGTTATCAGGATGTTTTACAATACTTAGAGCAACATAAAGTTCAGGAATTGTCTTTACATAAAAAAGGTTTCATCAGTGTAGGTTGTCAGCCTTGCACAAGAGCTATTGAAGATGGCGAAAATCCACGAGCCGGAAGATGGTGGTGGGAAACTTCACAAAAAGAATGCGGTCTGCATTCACATTAATTCACATTTAATTTTTCAAATAATAATGAGTGACTATAAACTAAATTATCTGGAACAACTGGAAGCCGAAAGCATTTATATTATGCGTGAAATTGCGGCTCAGTTTGAGAAACCAGCTTTGCTTTTCAGCGGTGGAAAAGATTCTATTACATTGGTTCATCTGGCGAAAAAGGCTTTTGCTCCGATGAAAATTCCTTTTCCTTTTGTACATATCGATACGGGACACAATTTTCCTGAAGCATTGCAGTTCAGAGATTATTTTGCCGAAAGTCTTGGTGCAGAACTGATCGTAAGAAAAGTAGAAGATACCATTAAAGCTAAAAATTTAACCGAACCAAAAGGAAAATTTGCTTCCAGAAACTGGTTACAGACGCATACTTTATTAGATACCATTGAAGAATTTCAGTTTGATGCCTGCATTGGCGGAGCGAGAAGAGATGAGGAAAAAGCCAGAGCAAAAGAAAGATTTTTCTCTGTTCGTGACGAATTCGGACAGTGGGATCCGAAACTTCAACGCCCGGAATTGTGGAATATCTACAACGGAAGAATTAACAAAGGCGAAAATGTAAGAGTTTTCCCGATTTCAAACTGGACAGAACTCGATGTTTGGAATTATATTAAAAAAGAAAATATTCAGCTGCCTTCGATTTATTTTGCGCATGATCGTGATGTGATTGAGTATGACGGACAATTAATTGCGGTATCAGATTTCATTCAGATTGATGAGAATGATCAGATTCAAAATAAAAAAGTGCGCTACAGAACGGTTGGAGATATGACTTGTACTGCTGCAGTTGAAAGCGCTGCCGAAACTTTAGATCAGGTTGTGAACGAAATTACCGCTTCCCGAATTTCAGAACGTGGCGAAACCCGAATTGATGATAAAGTAACGGAAGCCGCAATGGAAGACAGAAAGAAGGGAGGTTACTTTTAATATAAATGATAAACGATAGTTGATAAATGATTTTTAAAAGAAAGTTGAGATGATTTATCATTGATCAATTATCATTAATAAATAAACTTATGGACATATTAAGATTTATAACTGCAGGAAGTGTAGACGATGGCAAAAGTACGCTGATCGGAAGACTTCTCTACGACAGCAAAAATATATTGATCGACCAGCTTGAAGCGCTGGAAAAACAATCAAAAAATAAAAACGAAAACGGAGTAGACCTTGCGATTTTAACTGACGGATTAAGAGCCGAAAGAGAGCAGGGAATTACCATTGATGTTGCTTATCGATATTTTTCGACTCCAAAAAGAAAATTCATTATCGCCGATGCGCCGGGACATATTCAGTACACTCGAAATATGATTACAGGAGCTTCCAATTCGCAATTGATTATAATTTTGATTGATGCCAGACAAGGCGTTATTGAGCAGACTAGGAGGCATTCTATCATCGCTTCATTATTAAAGATGAAAAATGTGGTAGTTGCGATTAATAAAATGGATCTGGTAGACTATTCTGAGGAAGTTTTCAATGATATTAAAGCTCAATATGAATTAGTTGCCAAAAAACTGAAGCTGGAAAACGTTAGTTATTTTCCGATTTCGGCTTTTAATGGTGATAATATTGTTTCAAAATCTGAGAAAACAGACTGGTATCAAGGTTCAACACTTCTAGATTTCTTAGAAAATGTGGAAATAAATGAAGATCAGGAAAAAGAAAATCCTAGATTTCAGGTGCAGTATGTCATTCGTCCGCAAACTGATGAGCTGCATGATTACAGAGGTTATGCTGGAGAAGTGATTTCAGGAATTTACAGAAAAGGAGATGAAATTATGGTGCTTCCACAAAATATTCAAACTAAAATTTCAAAAATTGAAACAGGAGGTCATGAAGTAGATTTTGTATTTACCAATCAGCCTGCCGTGATTCATGTGGCAGATGATATCGACATCAGCCGTGGAGATTTTTTAGTAAAAACCAATCAACAGCCGAAAGTTGAAAATGAGTTTGCAGCTGTAGTTTGCTGGCTCGATAAAAAAGAACTCAACGAAGGAAACAAATATTTTATCCAACATAAGAGCAAGACTCTGAAAGCTATCATCAAAGAAATTGAATATAAAATCGATGTTAATACTTTAGAGCAAACTGCAATTTCCGAAAGCATTAAACTTAATGAAGTAGTAAAAGTAAGACTGAAAACAGCATCGCCTTTGGTTTTTGACAGTTTTGAAGACAGCAAGTCCACCGGAAATGCCATTTTGATTGATGAAACCAGCAATTCTACGGTTGGAGCGGTGATGATTTTATAAGTTTTTAATTTAACACACATGATGATATGATAATTTCGCAAAAAATTCAGTTCAGGCTCAATCTGCTATTGTTTACAATTGCAGTTTTGGCAATCACATTTCTGTCGATGTACAGCTTAGGATATTTGGATGAACTTGAAATTATTCTTGCCAAAGACAATTACATTTTTTACTGGATGCTTTTGGTAGGAGTTTTTGCTGAAATTGTCGCCGGATCAATGGGAATGGGATATGGAGTGATTTGTACCACAACACTTTTATTTCTGGGAATTCCTCCGCATGCGGTAAGTGCAAGTATTCATTCTGCTGAAAGTTTTACAACAGCAGCCGGAAGTATAAGTCACATTAAACTAAAAAATGTAAGCAAAAGTCTGGTGAAAAAACTGGCTATTCCTGCGATTATCGGAGCGATTATCGGAGCCGTTTCGTTGACTTATTTGGGTGAATATTATTCGAAAATTACGAAAACAGTGATTTCTTTTTACACTCTGTATCTTGGAATTCAGATTTTATCGAATGCTTTTAAACCTAAACAGAATAAAGCTTTAAAGAAAAAAACAAATCTTACAAGATTGGGAGTGATCGGTGGTTTCATCGACTCTTTTGCTGGTGGGGGATGGGGACCTTTGGTAACCGGAACTTTAATTAAAAACAGTTTCACACCAAGATTTGCAGTCGGAAGTTCTACGGTTGCAAAATTTATTTTGACTGTTACTGCAGCAGTGACATTCTTTTTAACCTTAGGAATTCAACATTGGAATATTATTTTAGGACTTTTGATTGGTGGAATTATTACTGCACCTTTTTCTGCAATGCTTACTGCGAAACTTCCTGTAAAAAATATGTTTATTATCATCGGAACTTTGGTGATCGTGATGAGCTCGATTACAATATTTAAGTCGATCTTTTAGACTATTTTTTTGTGAAAAATTTAGGATAATTTGAATTCAATTAAAATCAAAAATAATTTTACATTTACTGCCTAAAAATAATACATGAATTTACATATCGTTGCCCTTTTCAAATTTAAAGAAAATAACTTAATGGATGCTGTAGAACTATTTCAGACCTTGGTAAGAGAGACCAGAAAAGAAGATGGATGTCTGCAATATGACTTAATTGAAGATAAAGATAATAAAGGAACTTTTTTCCTGATTGAATTATGGGAAAGTGTAGAGCATCACAGCCAGCACAACGGAACGGATCATCTAATGGATTTCAGAAAAAATGCGTCTAAAATACTGGAAGAAACAACACAGGTTTATAAAGGCTTTAAGATTTATTAATTTGGTTAGAAGTTAGAAGTTAGAAGCTAGAAAAAATGCAAAAGGCAGTTTCATCATTCTTGAAACTGCCTTTTTATTAGAAAAAATAGAAAGTATTAATTTTGTGGTGAATGGTCAATTAGCTTCGCTGTTAATGGTGAATTTAAAATTGACTACTGACAATTCACTGCGAAGCAAATTCACTTCTTCACGTTTCTTATTTTACAATAAGTTTTTTAGCTTCTGTCTTACCACCGTAAGAAATTTTCACCAAATAATTTCCTGCCGGAAGATGAGATAAATTAAGATCTTGTTTGTAGAAACCTGCCTGATTGCTCAGCTCTGCATTATAAACTCTCTTACCGGTAAGATCATAAACTTCAACGGTTCCTTTGTTGTTGTCTTTTTCTTTTACATCAAATAAAACAGTTACTTTTTTGTCAGCCGTTGTCGGATTCGGATAAATACCGAATGACGCTTTCTCGCTAACCTCTGTAATACCCAATGTTGAGGTAATATTTTTGTATTTGAAGTACATATTTCCTGTAGACGACCCGTCATTTGAAACAAAGTACATTCTGTAATAATCAGAGCCTTGTTTTACATAATAAACAACATCGGAGTAAGGCAATCCTATTGTAGGTTTCCAGTAATGTCCGATTGTTGTTATATTGTTTGAAAATGCTGTTAATGCAGGCAAAGTATATGTGGTTGTAGCTTGTGTTTCAGGTTTTACTTTTGCTACCGTAATATTAGGATTTTGAATAACACCAGACAATCTGTATTTCATTGTTTGTGGGTTTCCTTGCTGATCAACATATGGATAATCATTCCAGTATCTTGTAAACATCATATCCCAATTGGCTCTCGGCGGCTCAAGATTTGCAACTTTATCTCCTGTTGCAAAAGAGAAATAGTTAAAGAAAGCATCATCAGTTCCGTTGGCTATCGTTTTTGTTTGTGTAGCATCCCAAGATGAAGTGGCAGCATTCCATTTTGCATATTTAAAAGTGTACCCGCCAAAGAAATCTTCAATCATAAATTTATAGAAAACATCTGAAGGATATTTTAAAATAAAAACAACACTTCCTACCACATGATGATTAGAAGGGTTATATTCTCCCCAGCCATAGGTTGCAGAACCTTGTTCAAAGGCACCATTCTCAAGAGCAGTTGTATTATCCAAATTATATAAAGGCGCTCCGTAGGTCGAGATATTATTCGTGGTAATCGTATTCCAGGCACTTGCTGTGTTTGCGGCTTGATACACTTCTACATTCTGAGCATCATTCATTCTGGTTCCGAATCCGTAAGTAGAGTTTCTGTAGAATGCAATATCCCAAGAATTTGCTGGTTGAGAAACAATATTGTTTGCACTAAAATCAAAGAACACTCTGTTTTGATACGAAGGTCCCATTGTAAGGTTTACCGTAGTATATCCGTTTGCATCTGTCTGAGCCAATACAGTTTGCTGCACTGATAAAGCAAATACTGATGCCAAAAATAATTTTGTTTTCATAACCTTAATTTCCTTATTTAGAATTATTCTACAAAACTAAATAATTATTTTTAATAATTCTAAATAAAAACATGACATTTGTCTTGTTTTAAATTTTATAAACAAGTATTTTACATTAAAGTGTTGTTTTTCAAAGGTTTAAAACGAAAAAAAAGTGAATTACATTAGTAACTCACTTTTTAGAATATATTTAAAATCAATTATTTCTTGATGAATTTTGATTGAATAGCTTTTCCATCTTTAGTCTGGGCTGAGATATAATAAACCCCGGTTTGAAGAGTGTTGATGTCAAAAGAATTATTATTAGGTTTCCCTGAAGCTACATTTTGACCAGCTGCAGAATAAACATCTACTTTTTTAATTTCTGTTTTACCCACAAAAAAAAGAGCAGTATTGTCTGCGTTTACAGCGAACTGAATGTCGTTATTTTTTTTTGAGTTATCAGAAACAGATAAGCTAGCCGTTAAGTCATAAACCACGTCGTCAAAATCTGCTGCTGTGTGAGGTACACCTGTAACAGCATTTACAGTTTTAAAAACAATATAGCTTGAAGATGAGCTTGGGATTGCTCTTGTAATAGTCTGATACGTATTGTCTGTAAGTGTAACGGGTGCTCCTACAGCTACAAAAGTAGTCATATCTGTAGGGCTTGATGCCAACCCTACTTGTACAATTATTGGAGCAGCATTTTGTCCGTTTCTTCTTGCTTTGAATGAGAGCGTTTTATTTCCTGTTGGCGCAACAATTTGTGGAGACACTAAATATTGCGGAGTGTCTTTGTTACCTCCGGAATACGATGACACATATCTGTTTGTAGCATCATTTGCTTCTGCATATACAATCATCATTGGCGACGGCGGGCTCGGCGGAGTATTCATCGGAGGGAGTACGGCAGACCAACTATTCTGAGGAAATGTTGTGTTTCCTGTTGTAAAATTGTTAAAATTCTGGTTAATTGTAGCCAATTGCGCGTTTGCTGTAACGGCTGAAAAAACTAATCCTGCAAAAAGTAATTTTAATTTCATTTTTCTAATATTTATATGTCGCAAAATTACTGATTAGTTTTTAATTGTTCTAAATAAAATAATGATTTTTATCTTGTTTTTAAATTTAATAATATTGCTGACATACAGTATATTATAATAATTTTCAGAATATCTGTTATCATTTTCAAAATTCTGTTATCATCATTTTCAGTTAAAATATCATATGACAAAACTTTAATTATTTTTACTTATTCTAAATAAAGTCCTATATTTGTCGAAATTTTTGAATCTATGAAGAAGAAAGTGTTTTCAATTGTGTCGTTATCAACAGTTTTATGGATTAATGCACAGGAAAAAGATTCTCTTAATCAAAAGAAAATAGAAGAGGTTGTTATCACCGGACAATACATGCAGCAATCGATCAATAAATCAATTTACAAAGTTGAGGTGATTGATGCTCAGCAGATTAAAAATATGGCTGTAACAAACGTTGCAGAAGTTCTTAACCAAAGTTTAAATGTTCTTATTGTATCGGATCGTAATTCAGGAAATTCTACTGCAAGTTTAATGGGTTTGGGTGGTGAATACACCAAAATTTTAATTGATAATATTCCTGTGGTAGGCGATATAGGCTTAGGAAATAATATTGATTTAACTAAACTTAATGTAAACAATATTGAAAGAATTGAGCTTGTAAGAGGTTCAATGGGTGTAGATTACGGTTCTAATGCTGTTGCAGGTGTTATTAATATTATTACAAAGAAAAACAGTCAGAAAAAACTAAGTTTATCAGCTTCTTTACAAGAAGAAACTGTAGGTAAAGAGTATGATTGGTATAAAAAAGGAGAAGGAAGGCATATTCAGAATTTAAATGTGGGTTACAATATCAATGAAAACTGGTATGTTGGTGCAAATATTAATCATAATGATTTTCAGGGTTTTAGAGGAGATCAAAATGGATATAAATATTTTAATGAATCTAATGACGGAAAAAGAGGATATGATTGGCAACCTAAAGATGTTTTGAATGTTGACGGTATTTTACGATATACTAAAAATAAAACGTCATTCTTCTATAAGTTTGGATATTTAAATGAAAAGCTAAATTATTATAATCCGATAATTACTGAGCTATATTTAGGTGAAGGAAACAGAACCTATACTGCAACAGATAGAGATTATCTTACCACAAGATATCTTAATCAGCTGAATGTACAGACAAAATTGGGCACAATCAATTATACCGGAGACTTTTCTTATCAAACTCAGGATCGAAAATTCAGAGATTTTGAATATGATGTTCCCAACAGACAGACAGCACAAAAAGATGAATACAAATCTTATAATAAAGCAGACGTAATTTACTCGAGAGGAGTTTTTAGTAATTTCCTAAACAGTGATAAAATTGATTTCCAATTAGGATATGAATTGGATCATACATCCGGTTTTGCAGGGAATGCTGCGGGGGTTTTTCAAGGAACTAATGACATAACAAGAAAGATTTTTAATTATGCCAACTTCATTTCTGCAGAATGGACTGCCAATAATTGGTTATCAATCCGTCCCGGTTATCGTTTGGCATTAAGTGATAAATTTGACACGCAACATAATTACTCGGTTACTGCAAGAGCAAAAATTACTGAGAATGATAATATTAGGCTGGTCGTTGGAAGCGCAAACAGGTTTCCAAATTTTGATGAGCTTTATACCTATCGAGTAGACAGTAATCATGATATACAAGGAAATCAAGATCTTGTTCCTGAAGAAGGTATGACGGTTTCATTAAATGGAGAAAAGAAAATAAATACAAGTTCGGGCTGGAATTTAAAAGTAGGAACAAGTGGTACCTATCTTAATCTTAAAAACAGAATTGAATTAGCTCTTATTAATTCGTCACCATTACAATATAAATATATCAACATTGATAAATTTGAATCTTACTTATTCGAGGCAAATTTCAGAGCTCAGAAAAATAATTTTGTTGTCGGTGCAAATGCTTCTTACTATGGTATTTCCAGAGTGTTAAAAGCAGGCGGTGCTACTTCACCAGACGATTTTTTCTATACTTTAGAAGCTAATTTATCAGCAAATTATACACTTCCAAAGATTAATACTACTCTTTCATTGTACTATAAATATACAGGGAAAACTCAAATCCCTGTTTTGGTTTCAGATATTACATCATCATATTTCGTAATCGGTGAGAGAAAAGATTTCAGCATGATGAATTTTATTGTTTCTCAGCCATTCTATAATAATCATTTTGAGCTAAGTGTAGGAGTGAAAAATATTTTTGATGTTTCATCCGTAAGAGATACTACAATAGGAGGTACAGCACATAATGCAGCCGATTCTGCAGCAAATCTCTTCTATGGCAGAAGCTACTTCGCCAGATTAAATTATAATTTTTAAATAAATTAAAATGAAAAAAATACTATTTGGGTTATTAATAGGAGCCTCCTTCATTTCTCAGTCTTGTATTAACGATAACGAAGATCCTGTACAAGTTTCAAAAACCGATGGTAATGTGGTAGACGCCAACGTTGGAGGTGCTGCACAGCCTAATCAGGTTTGGATAGATTTGGGAACTGATACCAAAACATATACAAAAAGAACCGATTGGGATTTGGCATTGTACTCTGGAAACGAATTTAAAGTAGTTCTCAACTCATCAATTATGATGGCAGCGGGGAAAATTGATGGTGCTACCAATATTGATTTGGTTACAGAAGCAAGTGTAGCTGCTTTGAAAGATCAGGTACAAGTTGCCAACTTTAATCCTGACAATGTAGTTTACATTGACGATGTTAACGGAGATTTCCCGTCAGGAACTACTGCAATTGAAGAAATCAAAGCTAATGACTCAGAAAATGCTGTTTATCTGGTGAATATGGGAAAAGATATCTTTACCGGAGTAACAGCTGTTGGTTCAATTACTACCGGAGGTGATAGTCGGGGCTGGATGAAAGTACAGATTATAAGATCAGGGGCTGGCTACAAAATAAAATATGCTGAACTGAATAAAACGGATCATAAAGAAATTACAGTTTCGAAAAATTCAGCTTACAACTTCAACTTTGTAAGTCTGAAAGAAAATAAAGAGCTTTTTATTCAGCCAGAAAAAAAGAAATGGGATCTGTGTTTCACAGTATTTACAAATACGATTACAGGAGCAGGAAGCTATATTTACGGAGACTTTGTAACGAGTAATAATGTCGGAGGAGCAGGAGCATACGAGGTTGTAATTCCTTCACCTACTTCGGGAGTTGAGGCATATACGAATTTCAAATTTTCAGATATTAATCAATCGAAATTTATATACAATGATCAAAGAGTTATAGGTGCAAACTGGAGAAATCCTGTAGGAACAAATGGTCTTGAAGTGTATGGTGATCGTTTCTACGTAATTAAAGATCCTGATGGGAATTATTTTAAATTAAGATTCACAAGACTTACAAAAGCAGCAACCGATCAATACGGTCAGGCTGGTGAAAGAGGTTTTGCCCAGTTCGAATATAAACCATTGTATTAAAATCAAATAATAATTAATAAAATGAAAAAATTCATCCTTGCAGCTTCTGTTTTAGTGGCAGTATATTCTTGCAAAAAAGAAGTTCAAAAACCTACAGAAAACGGAACTGAAGTTTCTTCTGACACTCCGAAATCTGATAATAAAATCGTTTCTATCAGTGGAGGCATCACAGAGATTGTTGCTGCTCTTGGTCACGAAAACGAAATTGTAGCAACAGATGTTACCAGTACATATCCTGAATCTCTGAAAGCTACTGCTGAAAATTTGGGTCATGTAAGATCTATGACGATTGAGCCGATCATGGCGGTAAATCCAACTTTGATTTTAGCTTCAGATAAAGATATCAATCCAGATTTATTAGGGAAAATAAAAGCTTCAGGTATCAAAACTGAACTATTTAAACAAGAATTTACAGTTGACGGAACCAAAAAATTAATTGCCGACGTTGCAAAAGCTGTAGGAAATACAGATTATCAGAAATTAAACGATAAAATTGATGCCGATTTAAAGCAAATTCAGCCAATTGCCAAAAAACCGAAAGTACTATTCATCTACGCAAGAGGAAATATGATGATGGTTTCCGGTAAAAATACGCCTATGGCAGCTTTAATTAATCTTGCAGGAGGTGAAAACGCAATCAATGATTTCGAAGATTTCAAACCGTTAACTCCGGAAGCAGTTGTAAAAGCAAATCCTGATGTATTATTTTTCTTTTCAACAGGTCTTCAGGGATCAGGTGGAAACGAAGGTGCATTAAAAATGCCGGGTGTTTCTCAAACCAATGCAGGTAAAAACAAAAGAATTATCGCAATGGATGGAGGTTTAGTTTCAAGCTTCGGACCCAGACTTGGTGAGGCTGCAGTTTCATTAAATAAACTTTTAGTTGAAAGCACAAAATAAATTATATATTTATCTTATTATAAGTGCCCTTTTGCTGGTTATACTGGTAATTGCGGCGCTTTATATCGGTGTTTACGATTTCAACGGCGTTTCACCTTTTACCGTTTTAGGTCAGTTCATTCAGGGGGATCCCAATCTGCAATTAAGTGACAAATATGTACTTTGGGACGTGAGAGCATCGCGAATTATCATGGCTATTTTGGTAGGAAGTATGTTGGCGGTTTCAGGCACGAGTTTGCAGGGATTGTTTAAAAATCCTTTGGCAACGGGAGATTTAATAGGTCTTACTTCGGGAGCAACTTTATTGGCGGCAATTGCAATTGTTTTAGGAGGGCATTTCAAAGAATATCTTCCTGAAATGGTACAGTTTTCATTGACGGGTATTTCAGCTTTCATAGGAGCTTTATTGGCAATGTTGTTGGTGTACAGGATCTCTACAAGTGGTGGAAAAACAAATGTTGTGATGATGTTATTGAGCGGAGTTGCAATTACCGCAATCGGATTTTCTATCACCGGTTTTTTGATTTATATCTCGAAAGACGAACAATTAAGAGATCTTACTTTCTGGAATATGGGAAGTTTGGCTGCTGCAACCTGGACGAAAAATATTGTTTTAGCAATCGTAATCGTAATTTCTTACACGATTCTTCTCCCGAAAGGAAAAGCGCTCAATGCAATGATGTTGGGCGAAAAAGATGCACAGCATTTAGGAATTAATGTTGAAAGATTAAAAAAACAGATTGTTGTTTTAACGGCTTTAATGATCGGAACCTGCGTTGCTTTTTCAGGAACGATTGGTTTTGTAGGGCTTATTGTACCGTATATTTTAAGGCTTTTATTTAAATCAAATTACACTTTTATTTTACCGTTGTCTGCAATTTTCGGGAGCATTTTACTGTTGGTGGCAGATACGTTTAGCCGAAGTGTGGTGCAGCCTTCAGAATTACCGATTGGTATTTTAACGGCGTTAATGGGCGGTCCTATTTTTATCGCAATTTTAATTAAATTTAAAAAATCATTCTAATGTTAAAGGCACGTCAGATTGATTATAAGCATAAAGAATTTTTTATTCTGAATGATGTAGATGTCACGTTAGATTACGGCGACTTTTTGGCAATTGTTGGTCCAAACGGAGCCGGAAAATCAAGTTTGCTGAGTATTCTGGCGAATGAAGTGAAGCAGGGACAGCAGAAAATAATGTTTAAGGATAAAGATATTTCCGAATGGGAAGTGAGAGAATTGTCTTTACACAAAGCTAAATTTTCTCAGCACAATTCCAACGAGATTCCTTTGCAGGTAAAAGATGTGGTGATGATGGGTCGTTATCCTTATTTTGATTCTCAGCCAAGAAAAGAAGATTTCGAAGCGATGAATAAATTGATGTATGAAACCGACGTTTACCATCTTAAAGAGAGAGATTACAATACGTTGTCTGGTGGTGAAAAGCAAAGAGTACATCTTTCGAGAGTAATGGCGCAACTTGAAAATGAGCTGGAACAAAAACTTGTTTTTCTTGATGAGCCTTTGAATAATCTGGATGTAAAGCATCAGTACAAAGCTTTAGAAATCATTAAAAAATTTACACAGCATGCCAATTCAGCCATCGTTGTTTTGCACGATCTGAATCTTGCCGCTCAGTTTGCAGATAAAATTTTATTGATGAAAGGCGGGAAAGTTTCGGCGTACGGTACGCCGGAAGAAGTTTTTACTTCCGAAAATATTACGCAGGCCTACAACTTTCCTTGTACTATTTGTCCGCATCCTATCAACTTAAACCCAATGATTATTTTTGGATAAATGGAACAGAAAGATTTAAAAATATTAGCCCAAAATCTTGCAAACCCGCAAGGTAAAAAAGGTGTCGAGATTGGTGAAATGATGAATGCCACCAATCTCGGGATGACGCAGGAAAGCATCAAAACACTTTTGATAGAAGATGATGAGTATATTCTTGAAATTGGTCATGGAAATGCAGGTCATCTTAAAAGTATTTTAAATAAAGCCAAAGACCTTACATATACAGGAATTGATATTTCTGAAACAATGCGTAAAGAAGCTCAGAATCTGAATAAAGAATTCAAAGATCAGGCTGATTTTATTTTGTATGAAGGCAGAAAGCTTCCTTTTGAAGATGAGGTTTTTGATAAAATATTTACAGTCAATACCGTTTATTTCTGGGATAATCCGGTTGAGTTTCTCAATGAGATTTACAGAGTTTTAAAAAATACGGGAACCTTCGTCCTTACTTTCGCACAGAGAGATTTCATGGAGAAATTACCATTTACAAAATTTAATTTTAAGCTTTACAATAATGACGAAATGGAAGAATTAATATCTGAAAGTCGTTTTAAAAGAATGAAAATCTCCGAAAAAGAAGAAGAAATAAAAAGCAAAACCGGAGACGAATTAATCAAAAGAAATTATACAGTTTTAACCATAAAAAAATAATAGAATGAATACAATAGTTAACGATCTGAAAGAAAAATGGGAAGCTCTGAAAGTAGAAAATCCACATTTGAGAATAAGAAATGCCGCTGAACAATTGGGTGTAAGCGAAGCAGAATTATTATTAACTAACGTAGGTGAAGAAGTTACCGTTCTGAAACCTGAATTTGCCAACATCTTAACGGAAGTTGAAAAATTAGGAAAAGTAATGGCTCTAACGAGAAACGATGAGTGTGTTCACGAAAGAAAAGGAACTTACTTAAACGGTGATTTCAGCAGTCCTCATGCACAGCTTTTTGTAGGAGAAGATATTGATTTGAGAATCTTCCAAAATCACTGGAAATTTGCTTTCGCAGTGGTTGAAGGGGATAAAAGAAGTCTTCAGTTCTTCGGAAAAGATGGTTTGGCGCTTCACAAAATTTATGTAACGAAAGACAGTAATGTTGAAGCTTTCGATCCTATCGTAGCTCAGTTTAAAGCTGAAGATCAGAATGAAATTTTCGACTTTGAAGCTGTTGCTCCAAAAGCTCCTGAAAAAGAAGATTCAGAAATTGATGCTGAAGGTTTTAAAAAAGCTTGGACTGAACTGAAAGACACACACGATTTCTTTATGATGACCAGAAAATTCGGGGTTTCAAGAACTCAGGCTTTGAGATTGGCGCCGGAAGGTTATGCTAAAAAAATAGATCCTTCAAAAGTTGTAAATGTTTTGGAAGATGCTTCTGAAAAGAATCTTCCGATCATGATTTTCGTTGGGAACAGAGGGATTATCCAAATCCACACCGGAGAAGTGAAAAAAACAATGTGGCACCAACAATGGTTTAATGTAATGGATCCTGATTTCAACTTACATTTAGATGTCACAAAAATCACTGAAGCATGGATCGTGAAAAAACCAACCGAAGATGGTGAAGTGACGGCAATAGAAGTATTCAACAAAGAAGGAGACTTTATTGTACAGTTTTTTGGAAAAAGAAAACCGGGAATCCCAGAATTACAAGAATGGAAAGATTTGGTAGCAGATCTTGAAAAGTAATAATTAGATGATTTAATGAAGGCCGTTTTGTTTGAAGATTCAAAGCGGTCTTTTTTGTTGAACTTAAACACAAATGTCTGTCACAATAACACTGACTCCAAATTTAGATATAATGTTGGAAAATGCAAAGACGCAAGAATTTTTTAAATTTACGTTTTAAGTCGCAAGGATTTTATCTTCGATAAAATTTAAAACTGCATATTTGCATAATTCGATTAATAAATCACTTGCTGAAAATCTTTGATTTTCTTGCGCCTTAAAAACAAAATAAAGGTGAAAACTTTGCGTCTTTGCGAAAAACCAACAAACCTACATTTGGAGTACAGTCAATATAAATTTGTAATATTCTTGTTTAAAAACTTAATAAAATGAAAAATATTTTTATCGCCCTATTAGTTTTAGGATTTTCTGTTTTTAAAGCGCAGAATTTTAAACCTTATCAATTCTATAATAAAAAAGGAAAAGCCGTTAAAACTGAGAAATTGATCAAGCAGCTTGCTGATTATGATATTGTTTTCTTTGGTGAGCTTCACAATAATTCGATCGTTCACTGGCTTCAGTTAAAAGTAACAAAAGGATTGTATGATCAAAAAAATAAGCAGATTACTTTGGGTGCCGAAATGTTTGAAAGAGACAATCAGCCGCAGCTTAATAAATATCTTTCCGGTAAAATTGAAGCCAAAAGTTTGAAAGATTCTGTTCGTTTGTGGAATAATTATACCACAGATTACAAACCTTTGGTTGATTTTGCAAAAGAAAAAAACCTGAATTTTATTGCAACCAATATTCCAAGAAAATATGCTTCTCAGACTGCAAAAGAAGGTTTGGAATCTTTAAATGAATTGAGTGAAAAAGAAAAGTCTTACATCGCTCAATTGCCGATCAATGTTACTTTAGACACACCTGGTTATCCTGAAATGAAAAAAATGATGGGCGATCATGCAGAAGGAACCAAAGTGATGAATTTTATTTCGGCTCAGGCAACGAAAGATGCAACGATGGCAGAATCTATTCTCAACAACCTGCAACCCGGAAAAACATTTATTCATTATAACGGAAACTTTCACAGTAAAGAGTTTGGCGGAATTTACTGGTATATCAAACAGAAAAATCCAAATCTAAAAATGGCGGTAATTTCTGTTTTTGAATCTGAAGATGATGAGTTGAAAATCCCTGAGAAAGAATATATCCCGACAGATTTTAATCTGATTGTTCCGGCGGATATGACCAAGACTTATTAGGTTTAAAGAACTAAGTGAAAAGAACCAAGTAAAAAGGTAAAAGAGATAAGTTGGTATTCAAAGAATATCTTTGATTTTCAAGACAAATGTGTTCTTTTATACATTTAAAATTAAAACTCTAAAGTGATTTATGTGTTTAAAAATATCCAGGGATTAAAAAGATTGTCACAAATTTTTATATGCTGAATTTGCCCACTCTGCGTGAGACAAATTAAACAAAATACATCAATAGGAACGGGCTTTAGCCCGTTTTTTATATGAAAAATCCAACGGCTTCAGCCAAAACTTAAAAAACATCCTTTATCTTTGTTCAACATTCTTTTAAAAATGAAAAAAATCTCCATACTCTTCATACTTTTTATCGGTTTTATCAATGCTCAGAAATTGACGTCTAGTGAAATTTCATTAATCAATCAAGGCGATGTCAATTCGGCTCTACCGATCTATCAGACGACAGATGCTCATCAACATAAAACTTTACTGAATCTTTCTACCGAGATCGATCCGCTTGATAAAAACACAGCAACTTTGGTGAAAAGAATGGAGAAATCACTCCTTTCAACTGACGGTGGAGTAGGAATTGCGGCTCCGCAAGTCGGAATCAACAGAAAAATAATTTGGGTACAGCGTTTTGACAAAGCAGGCGAACCTTTAGAATATTTCATTAATCCGGTAATTACCTGGAGGTCAGAATTACAGAATCTTGGTCCGGAAGGCGATTTATCGATTCCCGAATTTAGAGATCAGTTTTACAGAAGCAAAGTAATTCGACTTGAATATGTTGACTTAAAAGGCCAGAAATTCTCAGAAATGGTGGAAGGTTTTACCGCCGTGATTTTCCAGCACGAAATCGATCATCTTTTTGGAATTTTAATTTCAGATAAAAAGAAAAAAGAGGAAAATGATTCTTACCAAGCGGTAGATGCTTATAAGAAGAGTGATTCTGCAACGAGATAAATTGCTCTTTTATTTGTTGATATCTTCAATCATTTTAATGATTTCTAAAAAATCGTTTTCTTTTTTGAAAGCTTTTATTTTGTCAATTACTTCAGGATAATCTTTAAAAAGAATATAAAGGTCTTCTTTTGCTTTTTCGTATTTCTTTTCTTTCATTCTGATTCTGTACGGATAGGCATAAAGCTTTTTTTCAGCATCATTAGCATCCTGAAACACAAAATTAGGATAATCTTCTAACGTTCTTGCAATTGGATTATATCCTCGGATTGATGTAAAATAAATATTGAATTTACCTTCCGAAACAACTTCTCCAAATGTCTCCGTAATCTTTGTTGGGGTTCCAACCAATGCATAGTTATCTGCATAAGCTTTGAAATTATACAAAGGAACAAACTTCAAATTTTCAGCAGAGAAACTTGTAATATCATTGGGAGCATATTTTGTGGGTTTTGCTTTTTCATCTGATCGGAAATGTAATTTATCATTTTGGGTGGGAAACCATTTTATCTGCCCATTAAGTTCAGATAAATCTTTAAGGATTACTTTACCGTTGACAAATTCTGTTGCAAATGGATAGTTTTGCCCGTAAGAGAAAAATACTGACAAAAGTAAAGAAACGCTTAAAATATATTTCATAATCTTGATGTTTTGAGAAAATTTTAAAGCCAAAAATAAGAAAATTATTCTTTTATATGGTGATTTAGTATTTCTTTATCTGTACACAAGAGACATTTTTTATTTTGATCTTTTTACCAACTTTTTTTAATGATCCTGTTTCAAAATTTCTTTTAAATACAACAACATTACCACTTCCTGTATTGGTTGCAATTAAGAACTTTCCACTCGGATCGAGACCAAAAACTCTTGGATGTTTTCCTTTTGTAGATTGATAACCGACAGTTTTTAATGTTCCGTTATTTTGAATTGATAATATAGCAATATTATTTTCCTTTCCGCGGTTTGAGGCATATAAAAATTTTCCATCGGGTGAAATGTGAACATCGGAACTTTCAAAGCTATCTTTATATTTTTCCGAATGGGTATGAATTCGTTGAAGATTACTCAGCTTCCCATTTTCGTAAGAATATACACTGACGGCTCCTCCCATTTCTTCAATACAATAAGCATATTTTCCATTTGGATGAAACGTAAAATGTCTCGGTCCGCTTCCTAAGGTTGTTTTTGTAAAAGCAGTTTTAGCTTCTTGTAAAGGTTGAGCGTTTTCATTTTTAAATTGATAGGCTCTTATTTTATCTGCTCCGAGATCTGGGAGAAAAAGATAATCATAGTTAGGAGAAAAAACTGTTGAATGAATATGAGCACGATTCTGTCTCTTAACGTCTACACTTCCTTCTGAAAAATGAAAATTCTGAACATGAGGTTCGATTTTTCCACCTTCAGAAATAGGATAAACGGAAACACTTCCTTCCGTATAATTTCCATTGATAAGCCATTTGCCATTCTTGTGAACAGTAAGATAGACAGGGTTTTCACCACCGCTTTTTTCACTGTTGATAAAGGTAAGCGATTCATCTTTAGGTTTAAACTCAAAACTGCTTACGCTTCCTCCGTTTTCTGTTTTGCTTTCTGTGCATGCAAAAATATATTTTCCATTGGGTGAAACAGTCAGAAAAGAAGGGTTGAGAATACCTCTAAATGTGGTTATTTTTGATAAATTTCCGTTAATGGTATCTAATTTATAAACATAAATTCCTTCTGTATTTTTATTCCAATTGAAAGAGCCAAAAAAAGCATACGTGTTTTGAGAAAAAAAATAGATCCAAGTACAAAAAGTAAAAGTTAAGACGAAAAATTTTTTCAAAATATAAGGTTGAATGTGTTATATGAAGAGTGCAAAAATTAGTTTTTACTTTTTTGGTATATGCATTTTTTTAACCGCAAGATCCACAAAATATTTTATGAAGAAATAAGTTATTCAAAAGCTAATAAAACAAACAATAAAAGGAAAACTCTACACTTTGTAAACTTTTGAATATTCCTTTTTTGATCATTTCATTTGATTCTTTTCGGCCAAAAGACATTTTAAGTTTTTTGCTGTGTACTCAATTTTTATTTTCAAATATAATACAAATCCTTTAAAACTTGAACCCAAACAAGTTATTGAAACTATTCAATGACTCATTATGAGCTTTAAAGTTATTGAATTTCAACCTACCAGCCATCAATTAAACCTATCAACCACTTAGTTAAGTCTTCTAAATTTAATACGGAGTTTCTATGCTTTTGATTTGAAATTTAGCAAACCACTTTAGAGGCAAGGTTTCCCAATTTGGGACGAGGCAAACCTATTTCCGGGGAGACTTTCCCAATGTGGGAAAATGTAAAACTTTTTGCGAGGAATGTTTTCTAATTTGGGACGAAGCAAACCAAGTTTAGGGAAGATTTTCCCAAATTGATAAGTATAAAAATTTCAGGTGATATTCTACGTTTTAATAATATATTTACTTCCAATTTTATTGTGAATTATTAAACAAAAAAAATCTGCTTCATACTGAAACAGATTTTATATCAAGTTTAGATACGATCTTAGTTATTCGTCACCGTAAGTTTTACCTCAATGTTATTTCTTGTAGCATTAGAATAAGGACAAATCTGATGAGCTTTTTCAGTCAATTCATGAGCTTCTTCAAGAGAAACTTCAGGAATGTTAACTTCTAATTCAACCGCTAATCCAAATCCACCGTTTTCTATCTGACCAATGCTTACATCAGCTGTTACAGTAGTTTCACCTGTTTTTACTTTGGATTTATTGATAACTAAATTTAAAGCGCTGTCGAAACAAGCAGCATATCCAGCTGCAAAAAGCATTTCAGGGTTTGTGAAGTCATCGTTCGCTCCGCCTAAAGCCTTTGGCATTCTTACTTCAAGGTCAATAATTCCGTTTTCACTTTTTACTTGCCCGTTTCTTCCGCCTTTTGCGGTAACTTTTGTTGTATATAATGTTTTCATTTGTTGTCTAATTTGTTTAATATTTTTTTTACGCTGTTGCTAAGCTCGGCCCAGTCTTCCTTAGAAACTCCAACTTTATGATAAATTTTGGAAGGAATCTCACAAGCTTTCTGCTGAAGTTCTTTTCCCAAATCTGAGATAAAGACCTGAACAACTCTTTCATCTTCTTTCTTTCGTTTCCTAATAATCAATCCCTTAGCTTCCAGTCTTTTCAAAAGTGGTGTTAATGTGCCACTGTCCAAATAAAGCTTTTCGCCAATATGATTTACAGGAAGTCCGTCATTTTCCCACAGAACCATCATCACAAGATATTGCGGATAGGTAATATCCAGCTCATCAAGAAACGGACGATAAAGCCCGGTAATCTCTTTTGCAATCACATATAACGGAAAGCAAATTTGATTTTCTAATTTTAAAGATTCTGAGTTTTCCATAATAGCAAGAGTGAAGTTGATGAATTGTTATTTTTTAATGATAAATTCCTCCATAGGAATTCTGACTTTTTTCATTGAAGCCATCCAGTCATTATCCTGATCTCTGTAGCCAAGATACAGCAAACTTACACTTTTCAAGCCTAATTCTTTTAGACCTAAAATTTCATCTACGACTTCGTTGCTAAAACCTTCAGCCGGTGTAGAATCTACTTTTAATTCAGCAGCCTGAGCCATCGCCAGCCCCAAAGCAATATAAGTTTGTCGTGCAGTATGTGCAAAATGTTGTTCCGGAGTCTGTGCACCATATAGTTCTTTGATTTTATCGGTGTAGCTGCCAAAACGACCTCTCGGTAAGTCACGTTCATCCGTTGTATAATCATACACTTTATCGATTTTTTCGTTCGAATAACTATCCCAAGCTGCAAAAACCAATACATGTGAAGAATCTCTCATTACTTCAGGATTCAGTGCGCCCTTCACCATTTTATTTTTCAATTCCTGATTTTCTACGACTATAACTCTGAAAGGCTGCAACCCTGAAGAAGTGGGCGCTAATCTTGCTGCTTCCAAAATTTTATTTAAATCTTCCTGAGAAACTTTTTTTTCCGGATCATAAGCTTTTACCGCATGTCTCCAGTTTAAATCTTCAATTAATGACATTTTTCTTGTTTTAAATTATAAGACAAAGGTATAACGAAATTAAATTGTGTGCAATTTAATTTTAGGAAATCTATTTTAGATAATATCTATTGCCAATCTTAATCCCTACTTAAATATGTTTTTAATTCATCAATTAAGCACGAATATGATTTTTTTAACCTTTTTGAATTTCGGTATTTCTCAAAAAAACACGACATTTGTAGACGCAAAATTCAGAGGTGTTTCATGGTTGTAAAAATGATGAATGCAAAATCTGAAGATTAAATATTTAAAATTCTACTAATGAAGATATCAAGCAACTGGCTGAAAGACTATATAAAAACAGAACTGAAAACCGAGAGAATTGGTGAATTTCTTACCGATATAGGTCTTGAAGTAGAAGGAATCGATAAGTTTGAAAGTGTAAAGGGAAGTCTTGAAGGCATCGTTGTAGGAAAAGTTTTGACTTGTGAGAAACATCCGAATGCTGATAAATTAAACAAAACAACGGTAGATGTAGGAAACGGAAAAGTTTTAAATATCGTTTGTGGAGCTCCGAATGTTGCAGAAGGACAAACTGTGCCTGTTGCAGTGGTCGGGACCAAAATTTATGCTAAAGACGGAAGCTCTTTTGAAATTAAAGAAGCAAAAATCCGAGGTGAGGTTTCTCAGGGAATGATTTGCGCAGAAGACGAATTAGGCTTAAGCGACGATCATGGCGGAATTATGGTTTTAGACGAAACCAAATATGAAGTAGGAAAAAACTTTGCTGATTATTTCGAATTAACGAATGACGAAGTTCTTGAAATTGGTTTAACACCAAACAGAACCGATGCAATGTCGCATTACGGTGTAGCAAGAGATTTACATGCATTTCTTTCAACAAACCAGCAAAAATCTGAGTTTGAAAAAGTATCTTCTGTTGCCCTAAATAACGAAGGTTCGCACAGCTTTACACTTGAAGTTGAAGATACTGAACTGACGCCAAGATACATTGGTGCAGTAATCGAAAACGTAAAAATTGCAGATTCTCCGGCTTGGCTGAAAGACAGATTAAAAGCAATCGGATTGAGCCCGATCAACAATATTGTAGATATTACCAATTATATTCTTCACGGTTTTGGTCAGCCGCTTCACGCTTTTGATGCAGATAAAATTGCAGACAAAAAAGTAAAAGTAGGAACGGTTGCTGAAGGAACAAAATTCACGACTTTAGACGGTGTTGAAAGAACATTAAACGGTTCTGAAATCATTATTAAAGACGGACAGGATAATCCGATGTGTATTGCCGGAGTTTTCGGAGGTGCCAATTCCGGAGTCTCCAGTGAGACAAAAACTATTTTCCTGGAAAGTGCTTATTTCAATCCGGTTGCGGTAAGAAAAGGAGCAAAATTCCATGGTTTGAATACGGATGCTTCTTTCAGATTTGAAAGAGGGGTTGATCCTAATATTACAAGAACAGCAATTACTCACGCCATCAAATTGATTGAAGAATTGGCTGAAGGAAAATTAGTAGGAGAGTTGTTGGAAGAATATCCTAAGAAAATTGAAGATAATTACATCATCATCAGATTTTCAAAAATCGAGCAGATTTTAGGAACAAAAATTCACAGAGAGAAAGTAAAAGAAATTTTAAAGGCACTTGAAATTCAGGTTTTAAATGATATTCAGAACGGTTTTGAAATATCTGTTCCTGCTTACAGAGCCGATGTAACAAGAGAAATCGACGTTATCGAAGAGATTTTAAGAATCTACGGTTACAACAAAATCGATGCTCCGCAGAAAATTTCATTTACTCCTGTAAAATTAAGTGCAAACGATCAGGATGAATTGGAAAACTCTTGGGCTAGAACTTTACAAAGTTTAGGTTTCAATGAAGTGATGAATAATTCATTAACTTCTGTAAAAGATGAAACTGATGCGGTTAAATTACTGAATCCTTTAAGCGGAGACTTAGCATTTATGAGAAAGTCTCTATTGGAAGGGCTTTTGCAGAATGCGGTTTACAATATCAACAGAAAAAATCAGGATATTAAGTTTTTTGAATTCGGAAAAATTTATCATAAAAGAGAAAAGTACGAAGAAAGAAAACAGCTCGCTATTTTGGTTTCAGGAAGAAATGTTGCTGAAAACTGGTTACAGCCAAAATCTGCGACAGATTTCTACAACCTGAAAGCGTATGTGAAAGTTTTGTTGGAAAGATTATCGATCGATTATAAAGAAGTTGCTTTAGATGATGAAAGGTTCTCAGATGCAATTGAATACAAAACTGAAGATAAAACTTTAGTAAGAATTGGAAAAGTAGCGCCTCAAATGCTGAAAGATTTTGATGTAGATCAGGATTGTTTCTACGCAGAAATCGAGCTTGAATTTGCTCAGGAACTACGTTCTAAGAACGAATTGAAATTTAAAGATATTCCTAAATTCAACAAGATCAGAAGAGATTTAGCTTTACTGATTGACAAGAATATTTCTTATCAGGAATTGTATCAGACGGCTAAAAAGAATAAATCTCCATTCATTAAAAACATTAATCTTTTTGATGTTTATGAAGGCAAAAATCTTCCGGAAGGTAAGAAATCTTACGCAATGAGTTTTGAATTATTAAACGAAGAAAAAACTCTTGAAGAAAAAGAAATTTCTCACGTAATGGATTCTTTGATTAAATCTTTCCAAAAAGAGTTTAATGCGGAGTTGAGATCATAAAATAAAATATCATATATTGGAAGCGGGCATTTTGTCCGCTTTTTTTGTTTTAAAAATTAGAAGCTTATTTAACATAAATCTGTTTTTTAGAAATAAAGTATTAATAATTTCCGTAAATTTGAATTAAATCAAAAAGTAAAATGAAAAATCTTTTTTTAAGTATATGCACATTTGCCGTTCTGGCATCTTGCGGAACAATGAAAAACGCATCTTCATCGAAAGTTGGTAAAGCACAACCTTCAATTGCGAATACAAAATGGACTTTAGCTGACAATGTAAAAGGTCAGATTCCTACTTTGAATGTAGAAGGTTCGAAGATCAACGGAAATGCAGGCTGCAACCGATATTTTGGCGGTGTAACAATGGAAACAGCATCAGGAAAATTTGAAGCTTCACAAATGGGATCTACAAAAATGGCTTGTGCTAATATGAGCGTTGAGCAAAACTTTCTCGATATGCTTCATAAAGCCAATAAATATGTAGTTTCAGGAACTACTTTAGAATTGTATCAGGATAATTTGTTGCTCTTAAAATTCAACAAATCTGAATAAAAATAAAAAAGGAACTCAAATTTGAGTTCCTTTTTTTATAAGTGATTTTTCTTAATCTTCCTCTTCTTCGTCGTACTTAGCCAACTCTTCGTCGCACCATTTGAACGCTGCTTCAACTACTTTAGTAGCTTCGTCTGCCATAGTTTCTTCATCGTCACCTTCCAAATCGTCAAGCCATTCTACTTCTTCCTCTTCAACGTTTAAGATGAATCTTGGATATTCTGTATGTACTACGAATAAATCTTCAGGAAATTCCGAATTGTCTGCTAATAAAAACTTTGGTAATTTCATTTTTTTTAATGTTTTAACTTTGAATCAAAGATAATAAAATTATTGGTATTTGTTCTCTTTGAGATTTAATTTTTTGTTAAAGTCAGTTTATAAATCATCAATCAATATATTTACATTAAAAGAGAAATTACTACTAACGACGCACTTATTTGCCTTATTATTTTGCAAACATCTTTGCTACTTTCTCAGCTTTTTTGCTTTCAGAATAATCATAAAAACCTTCTCCTGATTTTACACCTAATTTTCCTGCCATTACCATGTTTACCAATAATGGGTTTGGTGCATATTTAGGATTTTTGAACCCGTCGTACATCACATTTAAGATCGCAAGACAAACATCGAGACCGATAAAATCTGCCAACTGAAGTGGTCCCATTGGATGAGCCATTCCCAGTTTCATTACGGTATCAATTTCTTCAACTCCGGCAACACCATTGTATAAAGTTTCGATAGATTCGTTGATCATCGGCATCAAAATTCTGTTCGCAACAAAACCTGGATAATCATTTACTTCTACCGGAACTTTTCCTAAAGTTTTGCTCATTTCATAAATAGAGTCAAAAGTTTCTTTTGAAGTAGAGTAGCCTTTGATGATTTCTACCAGTTTCATAATCGGAACCGGGTTCATAAAGTGCATTCCGATTACTTTATCTGCTCTTTTGGTAGCTGCGGCAATTTTAGTAATAGAAATAGAAGATGTATTGGTCGATAAAATACAGTTTTCCGGAGCAAACTCATCCATCTGAGCGAAAATCTTTAATTTTAAATCCTGATTTTCAGTTGCAGCTTCCACTACCAAATCTGCGTTGGTCACCGCATCTTTTAGCTGAGTAAAAGTTTTGATGTTTCCTAAAGTTTCTGCTTTTTGTTCTTCTGTAAGGTTTCCCTTTGCAATGATTCTGTCAAGGTTTGTGGTAATAGTTTTCAATCCTTTGTCTAAAGCTTCCTGAGAAACGTCTACTAAATTTACACTAAAACCGCTTTGTGCGAATGTATGTGCAATACCATTTCCCATGGTTCCAGCTCCGATAACGACAATGTTTTTGATCATTTTAAATTTTCTTTTTTATATATAGTTAGATTATTTAATGTATTTAGTTTTTCTTTTTTAACTAATGTCTGGCTGTTAAAATCTACAATCCCGTCACTGTTTTCATTTCTCGATTTATTCTGAGAATTGATCGCACCTTCAAGACCTTTTATAAACTTTTTTTTTTTGCTTTTTGAAAGAGCATCAGTTCCGATAAACAGTTTAAACTCACCTTCTCTTCCCAAACGTGATTGTCGGTATATTTCAAGTTTATTTTTTTTACCTTGAAAACTGTTGATATAGTTCATTACAGGAGCCGTTGATGGCGTACCGCAACAAATGCTGTTGTAGCTTATTTCAATATAATTCTCGCTTTTCTGAGCAAAGAAAAATGTACAACTGAACACTGCTATTGTTAAAATTATTTTTTTCATTTTAATGGTTTTAAAATTAAGCTTTAAATTTTACTTATTAAAATGATCCCAAACTGCTTTTGAAATATTTGAAATCATCTTGCAATTCATCTCGTCTGTTTCGGTAGAATTGCTAATAAATACTACTATTGCATAATGCTTGCCATTGGGTAAAGTAACAATTCCCGAATCATTTTCTGCGATTGTTAAGTCTCCATCTTTCCCTGAAGAACCCGTTTTGTGAGCGATAGATTGCTTTGGTAACTGTTCTTTTAGCTTATTTCCTCCGGTAGAGGTATTCAGCATGATGTCATATAAAAACTTTGTTGATTTTTCAGACAAAATTTTGCCATCGTAGAAGCTTTTGTAAAGTTGGCTCAAAGAATTTGTTGTGGTATAATTTTCATACAAATATTTCGCTCCTTTGTGCATTTGCTCTTCATTATGTTTAATCTGAAAATCTTTCACTCCTTTAGAATCCATAAATTTCTGCACGACTTGTGTGCCTCCGATTAACCTTAATAATACATCGCAACCATTGTTATCACTCCATGCAACGGTATAATTGATGATTTCACTTAATGGGAGTTCTACGTTTCCGTCAGGATATTTTTCCCGAATCGGCGACCATGTATTTTCCAGCAAATTGCTCTTTTTTATTAAAATTTTCTGGTCTAATGAAAGCTTTCCTTTATCTACTAAATCTAGAACTGTTGCTGCAATATGAAACTTAAAAACACTAAGCATGGGTAACTTAGTCTCTGCATTTTTATTGTATTTAAAAGCATCTTCAAAACCTAAAACAGAAACTCCGACAGTCGCTTTTTTATCTTTAATAATTGAATCTACCTTTTGTGCTAAAGCAGATTTCTGAGCAAAAGTAAATGCTGAAATCAATAGAAAAAGAAGTGCTGTTTTTTTCATAATATTCTGTTTAAAACAAATCCCTTTCAGATAATAAAAGGGATTTGCAATTTAAGATTTTTTGCAATTTTAAATCAATATAATTTACTTATTTAAATTTGTGTCCGATTCTTATGTCTGTAAAACTGGAATAATCTAAGCCGTAAGATTTTGGAAAATAAAATTTAAAAAGTCTATTTTCCAAACATTTCCATGAAAGAATTTCTATAGGTGTCACCAATCTGAAGTTTCAGAAACTGATCAGACTCATTGGATATCGTTGTGATTATTTCGTTGGTCGATAAAACTTTTACAGAAGATAAAGCAATAATCTCTTTTTTGTTTACCTGCGCGAAATCTTTGGATGGAAGCATTTCCAGCAGAGATTTGAAATTAAGATTTTTAAGTACGATTACCGTTCCGTCTTTAAGGATAATGTCTTTGTCGCGGCTGTCGATTTCTGAAGTTTTAACGTAGGCAATCTGCTCTGTGAAAATTGTAGATTTACCAATATTGGTATTCCACTCTATAAATTCTTTTTTCTGAGTATTGCTCAAAAGATCTTTTGCTTTTTCAAATGCCTGAATTAGTCTTTCTTTTTTTATAGGTTTCCGTACATAATCTACTACATTCAGATCAAACGCTTCTGCAGCATATTCTTTGTAGGCGGTTGTGAATATGATTTTTTTGGAATCTGAAATCAGTTCTGCCACTTGCAAACCGGTCATTCCCGGCATTTCGATGTCTAAAATACAAAGGTTGCAATCTATATTTTTTATTTCGTTGAGAAAGATTTTAGGATCGTTAAAAGCTTTTACAACTTCTACATTTTCAATCTGTTCACATAAAAGTTTAAGGTAGCTTATTGCCAACAATTCATCATCAAGAATAACGCATTTTATCATAGAACTCGCCTAAATTGATTGTTAATTCTGCAGTGAAGATACCGTTTTTTGAATTCTTTTGAAGCGAATAAAAATTGGTGTAGATCATTTTTAAACGTTGATCCAAAGATTGGCTTCCAAAACCGCTGTGATCTTTATGCAATACATTTTTAAGTGAGGCTTTATTGCTTACCTTCATCGAGAAAATTCCACTTTCAAGTTCCAATACAATAGAAATAAAGGAATCCTGAGCCAGAAAATCGGTGTGTTTAAAAGCGTTTTCAATTAAATCAACAGTGATCAGCGGGGCAAAGATTTTCTCTTCAAAAGTAGAATCAGATTTGTCAATTTTTGATTTAATTCTAAAATCAAAAAGCGGATTAACCTTTATTTTATTAATTTCAATAAGACTTAATGCAAAGCTCAGTTCCTCTTTTGGGCTTACAAATCTGTTATTGCTTTCGTATAAAATATAGTCGAGAACATTGGCCAGTTTGTCAAGCGACATATAGGTTTGATAAGCGTGCGACTGTACAGAATTGAGAATGTTTTTAAATAAATGCGGATTGAGCTTGGTTCCTATATGTTCCAGCTGAAATTCATTCAACTTATGTTCGATGAGTTTATTGCTTTCGGAAAGTTTTTTGTTTTTATTTTTTAGTCGTTCATTTTGGCTAAAAAGGTAAATGCTCACCGTAAGAAAAAAGAAAATAGCAAAAACTCCAAAAAAGATCAGATAATCATGAATCATGTAGTAATTGCCATCCATTTTAAGTAAAATATTTAGATGAAATTTATTGTTTTAAATATTGTGAAGCTCTAAATGCTAATCTTATTGCCACGAATACACGAATAATAATCAATAAGAATTTGTGTATTCGTGGCTAAAGAATATTTTATTTAAGCTTTTTCAAAGAACGCAGAACTGCTTTTTCTTCACATTTCTCGAAAGTGATTTCGTAGACAGGATTTTTTTCAGGAGAAGTGATTACATAGTCCGGGCATGGTTTTTTCTGAGCATGACTGCGGTCAAAATCTATTTTTCCTAAAGTAATAATGCTGTCTTTTAAGAATTTTTCATCAATTTTCAGAGCATTCATTTCATTTTTGAAATTTTCAGAATACTCGAAATCTTTTGAAAGAGTTTCTGCAATGACACGGCTGTTTGGCAGATATCCGCTGCAGCTTGCGCCTTTTGCATTAAGGACAAAAAATACGATGATAAGTCCGGGAATAAGCCCGATAAGAAAGAACTTTATTTTCTTCATACGTTGATTTTACTATCTTTTAAAGATCGTATGGGTTTGCTAAAAATTACTGATGAATATATTTTTATCTTTTTTAGACTAAAATAGTAAAAGATTGATGTCGTGATAAGTAAGCCCGAAACGGTCGCAGATCACTTTTTTGGTATGTCTGCCTTTGTACATGTACAAACTTTGCTTCATTTCGTTTTTGCGGATCAGCATATTTTCAAAACCGCCTTCCAGATCGTAATTTAAAATATAAGAAAGGAAGAAATTGGAGATTGCTTTTGTCGTTGTTCTCGGCATTTTTGATGTAAGATTCGGTAATCCGCAGTGAATAACGCCGTGTTTGATGATGTAAGGATCATCCATCGTGGTAAGCTCGGAAGTTTCGATTGCTTTTCCGTTGTCGATTACAATATCGATGATAACGCTGCCTTTTTTCATGTTCATTACCATGTCTTCGGTAACGATTGGCTGCATATTGAGTCTTGGTAAAGCTCCGATAACAACGTCGGCTCTTCTTAAGCTTTTACTTAATTCTTTAGGATCAATAATTGATGTTGGAACTCTGCTGTCTACTAAAGTATGAAGTCTTCGCAGCTTTGAGAGGCTATTATCAAAAACTTTCACACTTGCGCCTAATCCTATCGCTGCTTTTGTTGCAAATTCACCAACGATTCCTGCTCCTAAAATCACTACTTCTGTAGGTCTTACGCCGGTGATTCCGCCAAGCATTAACCCGTTTGATAAAGCTAATAATTCTGAGGCATATAAAATTGAAACTGTTCCTGCAATTTCCCCGACCAATCTTACCAAAGCCAGTTGTTTGTATTCGTCAGCAATAAATTCAAAAGCGATTGCATTGATTTTTTTCTCTGCCAGTTTTAAGAAATAATCTTTATCTCTTAAATTGATCTGAAGTGCAGAAACCAGATAGGTATTGGGTTTGAAATAATCTATTTCCTCTTCTGTAGGAGGGTTTACCTTTAAAACAAGATCTTGGGAAAACGCTTCCTTGGCATCCTGAGTTATTCTTGCTCCCGATTCAGAATATTGTAAATCTGTGAAAAATGAGCCTTGCCCGGCACCGGCTTCAATGATGATTTCGTGGCCGTGCTCTACCAAAACCTGTACTGCATCGGGCGTTATGCATGTTCTTCTTTCGTTGAGACAGGTTTCTTTAGGAATCCCTATGCTAAACTGTTTCCCTTTTTTGATAACTTCCAACTTCTCTTCCTTCGGAATTAATTCTTCTTCGGAAAAAGGAGTAAAAATATTTGTAGTACTCATTTTTGTTTAATTATGACTTACAGAATTTTTTTTAATACAATCGATTTCTATAAGCAAAGATATAATATTTAATCGAATGTAATTTCTCTGTTTTCTCCTGTATTATTGATGCTCATTGAGTGGTAATTTAATCCGTACAATTCATCTTCATAAACTTCCGGCCATTCTACAATACACAAAAAAGCATTGTCGAGATACTCTTCAATACCAATATCATAAACTTCTTCTATGTTTTTTAAACGATACAGATCAAAATGATAGATTTTTCCTTTTGGTGAATTGTATTCATTAACAATAGAATAGGTAGGGGAGTTTACTTCATCTGTACTGCCCAGATTTTTAAGCAGGAATTGAGTAAATGTAGTTTTTCCTGCGCCTAAATTTCCTTTTAAAAGAAGAATATTATGTTTGAGTTCCGGTAAAATAGAATCTACGACATTTTGCCAGTCGTTAATTTGATGAATAGAGAATTGCATAAGCAAAGATAATTAATTGTACTAAATTGTGTTTTTATATTGAAATTATTATTTCTCTAAATTTTCTAAATACAATTGATAAAATTGTTCAATTCTTTTTTTTGAATTTTCTGGATTTCTATTTCGATTATATTTTAATGGATGTTCATATATTGAAAAAATTTCAGCAACTTCAATAAGATGTAGGTTTTCAATAGGTTTATTGAATAATGATTTTGAAACAGTTTCAATTCCTTTTCTGTTTTCCAAGAAATTGAAACTCTTTAAATTATAATTTAAACAATCATTTTGACTAAAATTATGTTCAATATATCGCGTCACAAGAATGTAATCAAGCGCAGATGTATTTTTAATATTTAATTGGGGCATAATTCTGTGTGTCATTTGATAACAAGGACAATCTTTTTGAGAAGAAGTTGTAAGAAAAAAATCCCATGAATTTTTAGACAAAGAATTTTTATAAATAGTGTTATAAAATGAAGTGATATTTTTTGGAAGCTTTCTACTACTTCTAATATTAAAAGTAATTGTCCTTTTGGCATCATTATTTAGAATGTATGTTCCACCAATCTCTATATATAATAAAAAGACAATAAGTATTAAAAATAACAACAATAAAATTCTTTTTAAAATTTTCATAATAAAATGCTGATAGTCAAATGTAATCATTCGATTTGAATTTTTGATTTGAAATTTTTGTAAAAAATTAGACTTGAATATCTCAGTTCCTCTCTCTCAGTTCAATTTAAAATTACTTATTTTTACAACATGATTTCCAAACAGACGATAGATAAAATATTTTCAACAATCCGCGTAGAAGAGATTGTTGGCGAATATGTGCAGTTGAAGAGAGCGGGATCAAATTTTAAAGGTTTAAGTCCGTTTCATGAAGAAAAATCGCCAAGCTTTGTAGTTTCTCCAAGTAAGCAGATTTGGAAAGATTTCTCCACCGGAAAAGGAGGAACAGCGATTTCTTTTTTAATGGAAATCGAAAACTTCACTTATCCTGAAGCGCTGCGTCACGCTGCCAAAAAATACGGAATCGAAATTGAAGAAGACCAGCGAGAGTTTTCTGAAGAAGCAAAAAATGCTCAGTCTGAAAGAGATCTACTTTATAAGATACATGAAGTCGCCAATGATTTTTTTCAAAACATACTTTGGGAAAATGATGAAGGCAGAGCAATCGGGCTTTCGTATTTCAGAGAGCGTGAACTGAAAGATGATATTATAAAAAAATTTCAGCTTGGTTTCTCACCGGAAAAGAAAAATGCTTTTACCGAATTCGCCATTGAAAAAGGTTATACAAAAGAAGTTTTAGAAAAATCTGGACTTTCGATCTTTCCAGAAAATGCTCCCAACGGAATCGATCGTTTTCGTGAAAGAGTGATGTTTCCGATTCACAGTTTTTCGGGCAGAGTCTTGGGTTTTGGAGCCAGGATTCTAAAAAACAATATAAAAACCGCCAAATATCTCAATTCTCCCGAAACAGAAATTTATCATAAGTCAAATGTTCTTTATGGCTTAAATCAAAGCAAGCAGGCGATTTCCAGAAAGAATATATGTCTTTTGGTGGAAGGTTATATGGATGTGATCTCACTTCATATGTCGGGAATTGAAAATGTGGTGGCGAGCTCCGGAACTTCTTTAACGACCGAACAAATTAAGCTTATTAAAAGGCTCACCGAAAATGTGACGATTCTTTTTGATGGTGATAATGCGGGCATTAAAGCGAGTTTCAGAAGTATCGATATGCTTCTTACCGAAGGGATGAACATCAGAGTTTTGCTTTTCCCGGATGGTGATGACCCCGATTCTTTTGCCAGAAAACATCCGCAGGAATATGTTGAAAAGTTCATCGAAAATCAAGCGATGGATTTTATTGATTTTAAAGCTGAAATTCTTTTAAAGGAAGTCGGAAACGATCCTATTAAAAAGTCGGAAGCGATCCGGGATATTGTAAAATCTGTCGGATTTGTTCAAAACGCTTTAAAAAGGGAAGTTTATCTGAAAGAAGTTTCCAATAAATTTGGTCTTTCTGAGCAGAGTTTGTTTAACGAGCTTGATGTACAGAGGCAAATTACCCAAAACCATAATCAAAATGCTCAGCAGCAAAAGGATAAAGCAGCTCCGGTAAAAATGGAGATTGTTCCTCCGGATGAAGAAAAAGGAGATCCTTATCTGTATGATGTTTTGTTTATGGAAAACAAATTGGTAGATCACATGTTGATGTTTGGCGATGTTGTTTTGAAACGACAAGATGATAATGAAGCTGAATATCAAATTACAGTAATTGAAGAAATTCTGCATCATTTTGAGGAAGAACAATATCAGTTTCTTGTAAAAGGAAACGAAATTATCATTGATCAGGTAAAAGAAGGGATTCAAAACGACGAGCTTCGCAGCGGAAGCTTTTTTGTCACTTTTATGGATGAACAGATTACGACAAAAGTGGTTGACGCACTGCTTCCTTTAGATGACCTGGAAAATTGGAGCTCAAGAAATATTTTCCCACCGAATTACGGAGATAAAGTTGCTGAACAGATTAAAGGCGATGTTTTACTTCATAAATACCGTTACATTGATTATTTAATTAAAGAAACGATTGCTGAACTCGAAAAATACAGCAGTACCGATGAAGTGAAATACTTTGAACTGATCAAAAAAATAACTTTATTGAAACAGGCTTCAATGAGATTAAGTGAAATGATTGAGTATTCGCCAATCAAAGGGATTTATGTTGATAGAAAGCGATAATTAGTTGATGGTTTTTAGTTGTTGGTTGATAGTTTAAAATGTACTTTTTTAAACTAATAATGTCTAATTTTCGTATGAAGTTAATTAGATTGAATATTCGCTATTAATTTTTATTAAAAAAAATCTGCAGCTTTCAAACTAAATACGGCAACCTAAACTGACAAAAAGTCCTATAAAATTTTAGGAATAAAAGTTGTAATTTACAGTTTAAATAAATTTTAAAATAATACCGATAGAAATATGGACATTAAAAAAGAATTCAGAGATTTCTCTACAAAACACTTGGGAAATAACGGTTTGGTAACCGATCAGTATATGGGAATGTTTAATCCTACCAATCTTACGCCTTACATCATGGAAGAGAGAAGATTAAACGTTGCTCAAATGGACGTTTTCTCTCGTTTGATGATGGATAGAATTATTTTCCTGGGAACAGGTATTGACGATCAGGTGGCAAATATTGTAACGGCCCAGTTATTATTCTTAGAAAGTGCAGATCCTTCAAAAGATATTCAGATCTACATCAACTCTCCTGGAGGAAGCGTTTATGCAGGTTTAGGGATTTATGACACGATGCAGATCATCAAGCCGGATGTTGCTACAATCTGTACAGGTATTGCTGCTTCAATGGGAGCTGTTTTGTTGGTTGCAGGTGAAAAAGGAAAGCGTTCTGCTTTGAAACACTCAAGAGTGATGATTCACCAGCCTTCAGGTGGAGCTCAAGGTGTTGCTTCTGACATGGAAATTAACTTAAGAGAGATGTTGAAGCTTAAAAAAGAGCTTTATGACATTATTTCTGAGCATTCCGGACAAACTTACGAGTGGGTTGAGAAAGCTTCAGACAGAGATTACTGGATGACTTCTACCGAAGCGAAAGATTTTGGAATGGTAGATGAAGTTTTACAGAGATCAAAAGAGAAGAAATAATTTTTTCTTGAACTAAAATAAAAATCCCCGCTCACTGAGATTCTCGAAGTGAACGGGGATTTTTTTAATCCTAAAATTTGAATTACTTTTTGATGATTTTATGTGTCGTTGTCGACTGATTGGTTTTAACTTCAACCACATAAACTCCCGATTTCAAACTTTGAATATTAATCTTTTTACTTTGTGTATTCAAAACTTTTTGACCTGAAATAGAGTAGATGTTAATAGTATTGATCTCATCTTTGGTTTCAATAATGATAAAATCACTCGCAGGATTCGGGTAAATTTTAAAGCCTTGTTTTACAGCGTTCGAAACACTTAAATTAACATTGGCTTCTGTTGGCGTAAACGGTCTTCTTGTTCCGAAACTCAATCCAAACCAATCATTATTTGTTAATGTGATTGTAGAAAGATTAGCATTGGTTTTCCAGTTTGATAAATTGGTTCCTTTGTATAATTTCCAGGTGTTTGTACCGTTTGCTGTTCCTGATAAAGAATTCAATGATAAAGCAGAAACCTGATTTGCAACAGAAGTATAATTAAATGTGCTGCTTTGAGCATCAATCAACTGTAAAGCCTGTTCTGCGGTAATGGTTCCGTTGTATTGAATTCCAAAAACAACAGAATTAGCATTTCCATTAGAATTATCGGTTCCGAAATCGATGACAACTAAACTTTTATTGCTTCCTGTTCCAATCCAGTTGGTGATTTGTGAAGAATTAAACCACAACGAACTGTAGGCAGGAATTGGCGTTGCAGGAGCTTCAGCAGTAGGATTACTAAAACCGTAGCTTGCGCCATACCATTCTCCGTTTGAGATTGTGCCGCTGTTCATCCATCCTCCCATAGACCAATTATTTGTATCGCTACCTCCCCATAGACTCCAATAGTCTGGTACAGATTGGGCAACATGATCATTAAATGATACTTTATCAAGGAAGCCGTTATTGAAAGTAAGAATATAATCAAATGCCGGTTCTGCATTTTTTATCATTTGCAGCATTTTAGGACCGGTGATATTTTGTCCGGGATTGAATTTTACTCCCCAAACATAAGATCTGTCATCAGTTCCGTCTTTAAAGTCGGCAACAAAATAAGCGGTTTGAGAGCCTGTTCCCACAAAAAACTTTACATCGTTTGCCGTTAATTGCGCAAAAGATAAAGCAACAATAAAAGTGAATATAAAACTTAATATTTTTTGCATATCAACTATTATTTAATGATTAACTTTTCGCTGAAGTTGATATTTTTATCGGTAACTTTTACAATATAAATACCTTTTGATAATGTGCTAACATTAATTCCTTTTTCAGTGTATTTCTCATTAATAACGATTCTTCCATTGACATCATAAACCTGTACATTTCCAGAATTCAGACCTTGTACAAAGAATCTGTTGCTTGCAGGATTTGGATATACCGTTAATTTTGAAGCTTTACTATTCTCAATTGTAGAAAGGGATGCGCTATTATAAGCAATGATTTGATTAGGTAAAGAAGTTACTGTAAAAGTATTCAGTAAAGTACCTTGTAAATCGTACGTGTAAATTTTTCCCGGCGCAACATATCCCGAAGGATCGGCTGCATAAATTTTATTATTAATAACATTAAATCCGTACGCAGTACCATAGCTGTTTACGGTAATGGGCGTAACTGCAATAGGCGTGGTATTAATCGACGGTGCATCAATTGGCGTTTTGTAGATGGAAGCTTCATTCATGTAATAAATGTTCGTTCCGTCGGTATCCATATAAGATGGCTTTACACCTACCGGAAATGTAGTGCTAGAAACCGTAGTTTGATTCGTTGTATTATAAACAGTAAGTGTCCCAAAAGAAGTTTGTGCATAAGGATCTCCCGAACTCATTATGTACAAGAGATTGTCTTTTTCAAAAATGCTGTTTGGTGAGTCACCTACATTTACCTGTGATTCGACAGTATTGGTTGTCGTGTTGATTACATCCATAAAATGATTGAGACCGTAACCTCCTTTCAACAAAACATATAGTTTGTTGTTTTTACTGAAAATCTTTTCAGGACCATTTCCTACAGGAATATTAGCTTGATGAGCGTAAGTGTTTAAATCATACACCGATACGTAGTTTGTTGGACCATTGTTCCCCCAATTGGTTACATAAAACTTGTTTCCGCTGAATGCGATGTATCTTGGGTTATCAAGATTGGTAGAAATGGTTGTAATCAAAGTAAAATCAGATTTATTGATGACTTTGATTTGATTGGAAATGTTTAAAACCACAAAAATCTTATCACCAAAAATTTTAATGTCCTGAGCAGTATCACCCAGCGTAGCATTATTGTTTTTAAGTTTAAAATAATTGTTGGTAACAACAGATTGATTGTTGATCAGCGAAATTTCAGCATTATTGCTTCCGGCGCCGCCTTCGTTGAGCACTAAAACTCCTTCAGTTTGAGCATTTGCAAATGAAAATACAAAGGCAAGAATAAGAAAATAGATTTTCTTCATGATATAATTAAATTTAAAGTTTTGTTCCCGAAACTTCACTGCAGGAAAAAACAGTCATGAAAAAATATCCGAAGATGTGATCTCATAAACTTTTATTCCCGAAAGTTGAAATTAATCTAAGGCAGGTCTCCTGGCTTGCATCTTATTATAACCTTCCCATTTTATTAACACAAAACAGTGGTTTTTCTTTATAATAAGTTGAATAGCTTACAGTTGCGGGTACAGCTCAAGAATTATTTTACTTCACTTGATTCCCTATTAATGAACGCATGGGTTCAACCTTAAACTTTTACAAAGATATTATTTAAATTTTGAATAAAATTTTAGTAATAATTTAATGATTTTAAAATTATTGTAAATAGTAATATAATTTTTGATATTTATTTTATTAAATTAATGAAAAAAGACATACCTAATGATATGTCTTTACTTTTTTGATAAGAATTATTTCTTAATTAAAACCTTCAATAATTTTTGAGAAATCTTCAAGTTTCAATGCAGCTCCGCCGATAAGACCGCCGTCGATATCAGGTTGAGAGAAAATTTCTTTAGCATTATCAGGTTTTACAGAACCACCGTAAAGAATAGAAACTTCGTCAGCAACTTCCTTTCCGTATTTTTCTGCAATAATTCCTCTGATGTGAGCATGAATTTCCTGAGCCTGCTCCGGAGTTGCCGTTTCACCAGTTCCGATTGCCCAAACCGGTTCGTAAGCAATAACCACTTTTTTGATTTCTTCCGCAGAAAGAGTGAAAAGTGCCGTTTCAGTTTGTGTTTTTACAACGTCAAGATGCTGTCCTGCTTTTCTTTGCTCTAAAGTTTCGCCATTACAGTAAACAGGAATCAAGCCTTTATCTAAAGCTAATTTTACTTTTTTGTTGCAGCTTTCGTCGTTCTCACCGTGATATTGTCTTCTTTCAGAATGCCCGATCAAAGAACCTGTCGCATCAATAGACTCCAACATATCTGCAGAAAGCTCGCCTGTGTAAGCTCCGCTTTCGTATTCGCTCATATCCTGTGAGAAAACTCCGATTTCGTCTTTTTCAAAGATATCTTTTGCCATCATTAAATATAAAGATGGTGGCGCGATCCAAACTTCACAGTTGGTTGTATTATTAGTTTTATAACTAAGTAATTGAATCATTAATTGTTGTGCATCAATTACATTTTTGTTCATTTTCCAGTTTCCTGCAACTATTTTTCTTCTCATAGATTTATTTTTAGAAGTTGATATCAGAAATTAAATTAATATCTGGTTTCTAATTTTTTGTTTCTTATTTAATATTCCAAAGGTTTTTCAAAATAACGTAGAAAGTATGTTCTTCATCGGTCACTTTATCATCAGCTTTAATTAATGTTTTTGCAAATTTGATGAAATTTAAGCGTTCTTTTTCTGTAGAATCATCTAAAAAGCAACGACCGTGAAATTCAAAATGAGCCTTCCATTCTTCGGGTTTAAGTAATGCAATAGTTTCCAATTCGTCATCTAGATTGATCTTAAATGGAAATTCGTCAGCAAGATATTGCTGTACCAACATTCCTTCTTCCGGAGCAAATTCTCCGTCTACAGATGAAAGAATCATCAGTAAATGGTAACCCGCAATAGATTTATTTGATTTATGCATTGTTTTATATTTAAAGTTTAATGTTCAGTGTTTAATATTTTCAAAATTAGTAATTGACAATTCACCATTCACCATTATTGACAGCTTTAGTCAACATAATATTTTGCAGGTTGTTTGTCTACAATTTTTCCTTTTTCTAAAACCAGCACAAAAGGATTGCTTCTTGCAATTGTTTTGATTGCAGTGCCGTCCATCATTGCATTTTTAATGGTTTTAAAAGTGTTTTGGTCAGTAGAAACACCGTAAATCACAGCTCCTTTTTGAGCATTTACTTTTGCTTCTACTTTTTTAATCAGTTCTGGAGAAACCTCTTTTGGATGATACGCAAAAACTAAAATTGCTTTTGGAGCATTGATAATTTCATCGGTCAAATCAATTCCGGTAGGATCTTCAATTTTAAATTTCACTATTTCAGATTTGTAGCCTTCTTTAACGAGTTTAGATTCATTTTTACCTTCTTCGATTTTCCATGGCGAACCTTCTTCCCAATATTTTGTTTCGTTTACATAATCGTCGGAATTTATCTTTAAAACTTCGCCTGTTTTAGAGTTTTTCATTGAATAGAATGTCTTATATTCAAAAGGGTTTTTGATGATTTTTGCTTTTTCAGCTTTCAGATCGGTTCCGATTTTATAATCACGGAAATCAATAATGGGCTCATTAATAATTCCAATGGTCATAATAACAATCATAATTCCGCAGAATGCTCCAAAAGCAATTGATTTAAATTTATTGTTTTCAGGTTTATTATTATCTGAATAAGCATCTTTTTTAGCGAATTCTTTTCTATACAAAACAAAAAGAATAATCAAACCGACCAAAAGAACAACGTCTTTTGCAAAGCTTTCCCAAGGTGTAAATTTAATCGCATCACCAAAACATCCGCAATCGGTTACTACATTAAAATACGCTGAATAAAACGTCAGAAATCCGAAGAAAACGCAAAGAGCAATTAATGCAGAAAGTGTGAATTTCAGTTTCATCTTTAATAAAAGTAAAAATCCTAAGAATAATTCAAGAACGACCACAATAATCGAAAAAAGCAGGGCAAATTTCTCCAAAAACGGCATATTGAAAACCGATGGCGAAAAATATTCTTCCATTTTAAAGGAAAAACCGACCAAATCGACAGCTTTTACAAAACCTGAAAGGATGAAAATAACAGCAATAATGAAACGTAATAAACCTTTGATCATATTAATTAGTTTTTGGGTTCGGTGGCAATTGTTTGTTCAGAAAATTTAATCAGACAGAAAACTGCATAATTCAGCATGTCAAAATAATTGGCATCCAAACCTTCGGAAACCAAAGTTTTCCCATGATTGTCTTCAATCTGTTTGGTTCTTAAAACTTTCTGGTAAATTAAATCGGTGATGGAAGAAATTCTCATATCTCTCCAGGCTTCACCGTAATCATGATTTTTCTTTTCCATTAAAGCCTGAGCTTCAGCAGAATATTTATCGTAAAGATTCAAAATCTCTTCTGGATTTTCATTAAAATCATTCGAAAGCCCTTTCTCCAGCTGAATCAATCCGATAATTGAATAATTAACGATGGCAATAAATTCTCCTTCCTCACTTTCGTCAATCATCTTTACATCAGTCATCTGTAACGTACGGATTCTGTTGACTTTAATATAAATCTGATCCGTAATTGAGCTTGGACGTAAAACTCTCCACGCTGCACCATAATCATGCATTTTTTTACTGAAAAGATCACGACACTCATTGATGATTTTACCGAACTGTTCTGAAGTTTTTGACATACATTTTCTTAATCTTTCAAAGATACAAATTAGGTTTTAGGTAGCGGGAATCAGGACGTAGTTTTTTGGCTATAAGTTGGAAGTAAGAAGCCGGAAATTGTATTTTTGTGTTATGGGAAATCATTCATCATTCATCAATAATCATTCATTAAACTGTAACGGAAGATTAGTCGATTTAAGTTCACCAAAAATCATGGGAATTCTGAATCTTACACCCGATTCTTTTTCTGACGGCGGAAAATTTAATAATGAAAAAGCAGCTTTGCAACATGCTGAGAAAATATTGAAAGATGGTGGAGAAATTATTGATATCGGTCCGCAATCGACAAGACCCAATGCTGAATTTCTGAGTAGTGATGAGGAAATCAGAAGAATGGGAACTGTAATATCAGAGATCAAAAAAGAGTTTCCCGAAGCGTTAATTTCTCTGGATACTTTTTATGCTGAAACCGTGAGATTTGGTTTTAATGAAGGAATTGATTTGGTGAACGATATTTCAGGCGGACAGTTTGATGAAAAGATGTTTGATGTTATTGCTCGAACTAAACTTCCCTATATTTTAATGCATGTAAATCCTTCTTACAAAACAATGCATAATAAAGTGAATTTTGATGATATTACTTTAAATGTCAATCAATATTTTACAAAGAAGACCAACGAACTTCTGCAAAAAGGAATTAAAGATATTATTCTGGATCCCGGTTTTGGATTTGGAAAAACCGTTGAAGATCAGATGAAAATGATTGGTGAAGTGGAGTTTTTAGGTTTTGACAAATATCCTTTATTAATAGGGATTTCAAGAAAATCTTTTATTTATAAACCTTTAGGTAAAGATCCTTTAGATATTAATGAAGAAACTCAGAAATTACATTTAAAAGTTCTGCAGCAAGGAGCGAAAATTCTCCGTGTGCATGATGTACTTGAAGCTAAGAAAACAGTTGACGAGTTTTTGAGTAATTAATTCAAACAAAAAAACCTCTCAAATATAATTTTGAGAGGTTTCTAATAAAATAATATTATTTATTTTACCATCTTTAAAATCCTAATAATTTCAATTTAAATTGAATGGCAAAGTTATCTTTAAATTTTGGCGTGTTGTAATGCCCGACTCTGTAGAAAAATCCTAAGTTAAATTGTGAAGACAGAAAGTTATTCCATTCTAAGCCTAATTCATTATACAAATGATCCAATTTTTGAAACTCAAATTGATGGAATTCTTTGTTTTTCATATCGCCAATTGTTCCTCTGTAGATAAAATCAAAGCTTGAAACATTCTTCCCGAAGCTTTTAAAATACCAAGGCAATCTGTGCGTTAAATATGCGCCGACAAATTTATCGTTATAGTATTTTCCGCCTTCCATCGTAGCAAAACCAAGGTATGAAGTCAGGTTAAAATTCAATCCGCCGTGACCGTTTCCTAATCCGTTCATCGTGAAATTTTTCCAAATCGGTGCATCGCCAGTAATAATTCCACCGTAAGCTCTGATTCCTGTAACTCCTAATTTTGTTTTGAAGTTGTGAACGAAAAGTGCATCAAATCTGCTAAAATTAAAATCTCCATCTAATGTTTTAAACCCTTGTTCATAATTCAGATATAATTCAGGAAGATTTTGTTCGTAAGTGTATTTTCCGGTCGGTGTCATAATATTCTTCGAATTTGGAGAATATTTTAAGGTAATTGTTGATGAAGTAATGTCAAACTGATTTCCTAAACCTTTAAAATTGTAAGCAAATTTAGATTCTTCCTGCGTTTTTTTAGCTGAAACATTTACGGTTAATCCGTTTGTAATATCATTTTCATAACTCACTTTAAAACCTTCATATCCATAGAAAACGCCATTATTTAAGGCGACTCCGGAGTTCATGATTTTCATTCTGAAATTCCATAAGTTTTCTGAGAAACGACCGGCAGCCATTACATCATTAAAATATTCAACTCTGAAAAATGAATTCTTTTCTAAGGTCGTACGAACATCAACTCCGGCTCCGTATTTAAAGTCTTTATCGTAAATTCCGTACGCAAAATAGGCGTCAGGTGAAATGTATTTATTGAATTTCTCGTTTAGTTTAGCACCGGCTCCAAAACGGAAATGCTCATATTTATTGTAACCAATTATTCTGGCTAAATCAAAATCAACAATTCCTACTCTTATTTTTCCCTTCAATAGGCCTGTTAATGCTTTTGCTTTTTGGTCGAGTTTGTATTTACTGCTTAAACTGTCAATTTTATTATAAGTAGTGGCTTCACGATCCGTTAAATTTTCCGTACGGTATTGATCAATGAGTTTTCCGTCAGAGTTTTTTACATCAATTGTGTAGCCTTTAAAGTCTTTCGGATTTTCTTCAATTGGTGTTTTAAAATCAAAATAATCTGCAGTAGCATAAGCGTAACTTCCAAATTTCTTTCTGGTGTTTTTGTCTTCTTCTTTTTCAGCTTTTGATTTCTTTTTATCTGATGTATCGTCGGTATCGAAAGAGGTGGATCCCATTTTTATTTTGTAATTTTCTTTTACCAAAAACCATTTATTTTCGATCGGCTTCCAGATGCTGGTGATGCTTCCTTCATTTTTAATTTTGCTGTTGCTTTCGATTTTTTTCAACGCATAAGTTTCTTTGTCTACATAAAGATATCCGTTAAATTTTCTTTTGTTAGCCGCTGCTTTGTAATCAACCTGGCGAAAACGGATGACATAGTTTTCTCTGCCGTCGATCTCAATAGAATCGGTAAGGAAGAAACGGTAAAGATTTCTATTTTCTTCTTTTATTTCTTTCGGAATTACATTTCTGTTGGAACGGAAAGCCATTAATTCGTAGATCGGCTCCTTTAAACCCGCAATTTTATTATCTAAAATATTGGTTTTCTCACCATATTTTTGTGAATATAGACTTTGTGAAGCCCTTTCCCATAAGAACATCTTGCTTTTACCTACCAGCTTCATCAGATTGACAGATTCCAGAGAGTCTTTTTTCTCCTGAGCTTTCATAGGCTGCTGAGGAAGGCTTTTTAATGAATCAATTCTGTTGGCAACATACGCATTATAGGCCTTGATGCTGTCTTCATCAAAATCTAAAGAAATTTTTTCATACGATTTAAATGAATAAGAATCTAAGCTTAACGGAGAATTCTGCTTATAATTATCGTTAATCTTTCTGAGTATTTCTAAAGCTCTCGGATCACTTTTATCTTCAAGAATTACCGTTTGAATGTTTTGGGTTTTTGGATCGGCTTTGGTTAGAAAAACTTCCATCACTTTATCAACCACCACATCGTCTTCAAAATAGCCTTTTGCAGAAACTTCTACTTTTTTACATTTAGTTTTAAAATTAAGTATGCCGGAAATGTCTGTTTTTCCTACAAATTTTTCGTTGCAAAATACTGATGCATTAGAAATGACGGCATTATCCACAGAACTTTTAACAATAATTTTAGACTGTGAGAAAATGCTGATGTATCCGAATGATAATAGCAGGATATATAATTTTTTCATAAAAAATTTCTAACAATAGTTAAATGGGCTGATATTGAGTTATTTTTTAGTAAAATCTAAAAATATTCAATTCGCATCAGCTATGGCAAATAGAGTGCCGCAGATGTTAGAAATTTTTAATATAAACTATTTATTAGTTAAGATGAGCGTGCTTTTCTGCAAATTCTTTAGAAAATTTTATTCTGTCTGCTTCCAGTTTTTCCTGATTGTCGGGCAAAATATAATTGAACAGGATTTTATCTTCATTATCCAGAAAAATCATTTCTTTTTCTTCACCATCAATCATCTGGGAGAAAATAGCCCACATTGAAGTGTCTTTTAATCTCAACAGTTCAAAAAATTGTTCTGCTTTTATTTCTATTTTTTTCATTGTTTAATAATTATATCTAGTTTAATCATCTCGTCAAAAATTCCTTGAATTTTCCCCACTACTAAAAGCGGGGATTTCTAAAATTCTAAAAGTTTTAATTTAAACTGTATTGCAAAATTCTGTTTAAAATTGGTTGTGGTGTAATATCCAACTCTGTAAAATAATCCTAGGTTGAAGTAGGAAGATAAAAAATTATTCCATTCCAAACCAACTTCCTGATACAAATGATCTAGTTTTTGGAATCTGTAATCATGATATTCAGGATGCTTCATATCTCCAATTGTTCCTCTGAGAACGAAATCAAAGCTTGTCACATTTTGCCCGATACTTTTAAAGTAAAAAGGTAATTTGTGAGTGAAATAATAAGCGATAAATTTATCGTTGTAATATTTACCACCTTCCAAAGTGGCAAAACCAAGGTATGAAGTAAGGTTAAAATTGATATCTCGGCTTGGCGAAGCCAGTCCGTTTGTTGTGAAATTTTTCCAAATGGGTGCTTCTCCCAAAAGAAAACCTCCGTATAAACGAACTCCTGTTGTGCCTAATCTTGTTTTAAAATTGTGTACAAATAAGGCATCAAAACGGGTATAATTAAAATCTCCGCCAAAAACTTTCATACTTTGCTCATAATTAAAATAAAGCTCGGGATATTTCTGATCGATCAGCGATTTTCCCTGTGGCGTCATAATATTGGTAGAGTTCGGAGAATATTTTAAAGTGACCAAAGTGTTGAAATTTTCAAAAGACCCACCTTTTCCACGAAAATTATAATCAAACAAAGCTTTTTCAGAATTTCTTCTTGTGGCAAAAGCGAGTGTCAAGCCATTATTTATATCATTCAGATAAGACAAAGAAGCACCTTTGTATCGGTAGTACTTATCGTTATTGATGTTGTTTCCATAGTTCATCATACGCATTCTGAACGTCCAGAGTCGGCGATAAAATTCACCCGAAGAATTTACGTCATCATAATATTCTAGCCTGAAATAAGAGTTTTTTTCAAGCGTGGTTTTCATATCAATTCCGATTCCGTATTTGAATTTATCGTCTCCTAACCCGTACGCAAAATAATAATCCGGGGAGAAATAAGGATCGAAATTTTCGTTTAGTTTTCCTTTTAAACCAAGCCTGAAACCTTCATATAAATTGTAATTGACGATTTCACCAATGTCAAAATCAAAGCTTCCTACCCGAACTTGCCCGTTAATTAAGCCGGTTAAAATTCGTGCTGTTCGATCAATTTGATAGACTTTTCCCAGGCTGTCAATTGTTTTGTAAGTGTGGCTTTCTCGTAAAGATAAAGGTTCCGGACGATAGAGGTGAAGGGTAGACCCATCGGTGTTTTTCACTGAAAAAGTGTAACCTTTAAAATCTTTGGGATCTTCTTCAATAGGCGAAATGTAGTTGAAATATTTTGAGTTGAGATAGACGTATGTGCCGAAGCTGCTCTTTTTTTCTTTCTCTTTTTCGGGATTTTCATCGTCTTGCCCCATCATCATTCTGCTCATGCGAAGTTTTATGCTTTCTTCAGATAGAAACCATTTATTGTTAAAGTACATCCAAATGCTTGTGATATTCCCTTCATTGTTTTCTTTGCTGATGCTTTCGATCTTTTTTATGCCGTAGGTTTCCGTATCAATATAAATTACGCCACTGAATTTTCGCCTTTTCATCTGTTTTTTATAATTGACTTCGCGAAAACGAATTACATAATTCTGTCTTCCATCGATTTCTATACTATCGGTAAGAAAAAACCGGTACAATCCACGATTTTCCTGTTTAATCTGGTTTGGGATTTTATTTCGGTTGCTTTGCAACGCAATCATTTCATAGATGGGTTGTTTCAGACCGGAAATTCGATTGTCAAGAATATTTATTTTTTCGCCGTATTTTTTAGAGTACAAAAATTCCTGAGCTCTTTCCCAAAGAAAAAGTTTGCTGTTGGCAAATATTCTTTTTGCCGAAATATCTTTTGCAGAATCTTCTTTTTTGTTATTTTTAAATAATCCTAAGTTATTGGTAAACAGATTATTAAAGGCCGAAATACTATCCTGATCGATATCTAAAGAAATTTTTTCGTACGACTTATATGCATAAGAATCAAGGCTTTCCGGTGAGTTGCTTTTGAAGAGCTGATCTGCTTTTCTAAGAATTTCCAAGGCTCTCGGATCGCTTTTGTCTTCTAGAATTACGGTTTCTATCGCAAAAGTTTTGGATGAAGTTGGTGTAAGAAAAATCTGAGTGGTATTTTCTAAAAAAACACTTTCTTTGTAAAAGCCGGATGCTTCAATCTGGATATCTTTACATTTTGTTTTAAATTCCAAAAAGCCGGCAGTATTGGTTTTACCTAAAACCTTACCGTTACATAAAATAGCTGCATTATGAATAGGAGCGTTGTCAACTTCATTAAATACGGTGATTTTTGATTGTGAAAAACCAAAAATAAACGCCCATAAAAAAATAAAACTCAAACTCCTTTTCATACCATTATGTTCGGTCAAAATTACTGATATTTCTTCTTTTGAGAAAGCTTTTGAAGTTAACTTATTTTAAATCGGAAAATCTCTAATTATTCACTACCTCATTGAAAGCTTCTAAATACGAGTTTTTGTAAATCGTCATGCTCACCAAAAAAATTATACATATATATAGGATACAAAAATATTATATCCTGTAAATTTGAAATCCATTGTTTTTAGTTTTTTATAATTCATCCAGAGCTATAATACGATTTCTCTTAAAGTGTTTTTTTAATCACATAATATGTATTACCTCCAAGTTTGCATTTCAATTCTCCAGCCCTCCGACTCTCCAACTCTCTCTCTATTCTCCAATCCTCCAACTTTTTTCTTGTAGCTCTTTCCGGCTTTCACTACTCGCTTTTTTGCGCCAAGCTTTTTCTTTGCGGCAAAAAGAGCTCATACATGCCGTTCAATGGTAAGTTTGCATTAGTAAAAATAGATTAATAATTTGGTTAAAAAAATCAACCAAAGAGCAAAAGCAGCAGGATAAAGGCAGACGCTTCACTGATACTAAGATATCGCCCCGGATTTTATTCCCC
>Ga0308165_1000097_pt1 | contig 225423 bp, 195 predicted proteins | sample PhyWR2_FD_201032 | JGI IMG/M metagenome (GOLD analysis project Ga0308165, IMG submission 201032) | Phyllosphere microbial communities from UC Gill Tract Community Farm, Albany, California, United States - DLSLW.R2 | ecosystem: Host-associated > Plants > Phyllosphere > Unclassified | place... | reverse complement strand
GGTACATGTCGATCACAACGTGACCGTACTGACCGCGACCACCAGACTGCTTAGCGTGTTTACCTTCAACATCGGTAACTTTCGCACGAATCGCTTCGCGGTAAGCAACCTGAGGTTTACCCACGTTAGCTTCAACGTTGAATTCACGCTTCATACGGTCAACGATGATGTCCAGGTGCAGTTCACCCATACCAGCGATGATGGTCTGGTTAGATTCTTCATCAGTCCATACGCGGAATGATGGATCCTCTTTCGCCAGACGGCCCAGAGCCAGACCCATTTTTTCCTGGTCAGCTTTGGTTTTTGGTTCAACAGCGATGGAGATTACCGGCTCTGGGAATTCCATACGCTCCAGAATGATCGGGTGGTCCTGGTCACACAGGGTGTCACCAGTGGTCACGTCTTTCAGACCGATTGCTGCAGCGATGTCGCCCGCACGAACTTCTTTGATCTCTTCACGTTTGTTAGCGTGCATCTGTACGATACGGCCAAAACGCTCACGCGCCGCTTTCACGGAGTTCAGGATGGTGTCACCGGAGTTAACCACACCAGAGTAAACGCGGAAGAAGGTCAGGTTACCCACGAATGGGTCGGTAGCAATTTTGAACGCCAGTGCAGAGAACGGCTCTTCATCACTTGCGTGACGCTCAGCCGGGGTATCTTTACCGTCGTCCAGGATGCCGTTGATCGCAGGAACGTCAACCGGGGATGGCAGGTAATCAATTACCGCATCCAGCATCGCCTGAACACCTTTGTTCTTGAACGCAGAACCACAGGTTACCAGGATGATTTCGTTGTTCAGAACGCGCTGACGCAGAGCTTTTTTGATCTCTTCTTCAGTCAGTTCTTCACCACCCAGGTATTTCTCCATCAGCTCTTCCGAAGCTTCCGCTGCGGATTCGATCAGGTTCTGGTGCCATTCGTCAGCCAGGTCCTGCATCTCAGCTGGGATATCTTCGTAAACGAAGGTAACGCCTGCGTCTTCTTCGTTCCAGTTGATGGCTTTCATTTTCACCAGGTCGATAACGCCGGTGAAACCTTCTTCAGCACCAATTGCCAGCTGCAGCGGAACAGGGTTCGCGCCCAGACGGGATTTGATCTGACCAACAACTTTCAGGAAGTTAGCACCCATACGGTCCATTTTGTTAACGAACGCGATGCGTGGAACTTTATATTTGTTAGCCTGACGCCATACGGTTTCAGACTGTGGCTGAACACCACCAACTGCGCAGTAAACCATTACCGCACCGTCAAGAACACGCATGGAACGTTCTACTTCGATGGTGAAGTCAACGTGGCCTGGGGTGTCGATGATGTTTACGCGATGCGGTTCGTACTGCTTAGCCATACCTGACCAGAATGCAGTAGTCGCTGCGGAGGTGATAGTGATACCACGCTCCTGCTCCTGTTCCATCCAGTCCATGGTAGCTGCGCCGTCATGAACTTCACCGATTTTATGGTTTACACCGGTGTAGAACAGAATACGTTCGGTAGTAGTGGTTTTACCGGCGTCGATGTGCGCACTGATACCGATGTTACGGTAGCGTGCGATGGGTGTTGTACGAGCCATTTGATTCCTCGTTTGTTTCTTTAGGCGTTCAGTTAAGTAACCCAGAGCGGGCGGCTTCTCTGAAGCGCCCGCCTGGTGACTATGACTCCGAAGGGATTACCAACGGTAGTGTGCGAACGCCTTGTTGGCTTCTGCCATACGGTGAACGTCTTCACGTTTCTTAACTGCAGTACCTTTGTTGTCTGCAGCATCAGAAAGTTCGTTCGCCAGACGCAGAGCCATGGATTTATCACCGCGTTTACGAGCAGCTTCAACGATCCAACGCATTGCCAGAGCATTACGACGAACCGGACGAACTTCAACTGGAACCTGATAAGTAGAACCACCAACGCGGCGGGACTTAACTTCTACAGTTGGGCGAACGTTGTCGAGAGCGACTTCGAAAGCTTCCAGTTCATTTTTACCAGAACGCTGAGCCAGGGTCTCAAGCGCGCTGTATACGATTGCTTCTGCAGTAGATTTTTTACCATCTACCATCAGGATATTTACAAATTTTGCCAGCAGTTCTGATCCGAATTTCGGATCTGGAAGGATTTTACGCTGACCAATGACGCGACGACGTGGCATGGGAATACTCCGTTGTTAATTCAGGATTGTCCAAAACTCAAAGAGTTTAGTGTGACATTAAGGTAAATCAGTTTGGCCTTACTTAACGGAGAACCATTAAGCCTTAGGACGCTTCACGCCGTACTTGGAGCGAGCCTGCTTACGGTCTTTAACACCAGAGCAGTCGAGCGCACCGCGGACGGTATGGTAACGAACACCCGGAAGGTCTTTAACACGACCGCCACGGATCAGGATCACGGAGTGTTCCTGCAGGTTGTGACCTTCACCACCGATGTAGGAAGTCACTTCAAAACCGTTAGTCAAACGCACACGGCATACTTTACGCAGTGCGGAGTTTGGTTTCTTAGGAGTGGTGGTATATACACGAGTACATACGCCACGTTTCTGCGGGCAGGCTTCCAGCGCAGGCACGTTGCTTTTTGCAACTTTGCGAGCGCGTGGTTTGCGTACCAGCTGGTTAACTGTTGCCATTAAATAGCTCCTGGTTTTAGCTTTTGCTTCGTAAACACGTAATAAATCGACCTCATACAATATGAGGACGCGAAATTTTAGGGCCACGTCGAAAAGGTGTCAAGAAATATACAGCGATCTCGGATCACCAGTTCATTTGACTGGGGTGCTTTACCGTTAGATTAACGAAATCAGTATAGCCAACCACGTTAATTTTGGATGAAATTTGACCAGTAAGGCCTCGCGCATCAAGATCGTCCTTCAGCGCAGAGAGAGATATGGGGGCACTGTTGAGAATTTCAACGAAACGACTGCCTTCCAGTGCAGCCGCCACACCGTCCTGAATCAGCAGCAGATCGTCACCTTCACGCAGCATACTCAGTAGCGCGTCGATATCACATTGCCAGGGTGAATGGCTCAAGGTATGGAGCATGACAGCCTCAGAAAGTCAGAACCGTATCGTAGTGAGAAAGTTGTTCGCGCAGCGCACCGGAGGCAAGGATCGTCACATCCAGCACGAATGACGTCTTATCATGTAGCCCACGAGCAGTGAGCGAGTCGGCGCAAACATAGAAGGTTTCAATATCGTAGAGCGGCAGTACTTTAAAGGTCGCGATATAATCGCGCGCAAGAATGGCCTGCGGCTGTTGGCCCGCCAGCAGCTGGAACACCCCATCCCCTAAAAAGAAAACGCCGATATCCTCAGTTAATGCCGATGTCGCGAGTAACGCATCCAGCCCTTCTCTGCCGGATGCGCTGCCGTGCGGAGCGGAGGTGAAAACAAACGCCACACGCTTCATCAGAATTGCACCACTCTGTCGCAGGTAAGCGCAGCCTGCGCCAGTGCGCCCAGGCCACTTAACGAAAACCCCGGCTGAAGGTTTGCCCCCGGTAAACCGAGGCGCTCTGCTTCGGTCGTATCGGCCACACCGCGGCGCAGCGCCGCCGCCACGCAGATATGCAGTTCTACGCCATGCTGATCATTTAACGCCTGCCAGGCACGCACCAGGTCAAATTCATCGCTTGCCGGTGATGTAAACCGGTTCGCGTTATACACCCCTTCCCGATAGAAGAAGACGCTCGCCAGTTCATGTCCGGCGTTAAGCAGCGCATGAGCAAACTGCAGCGCACTGCTGGCCTGCTGAGTTCCATACGCCGGGCCTGTCACCATTAATGCAAAACGCATTACTTGTCTTGCCCCAGGAAATCGCCGCTTTTGAACTGACGAATGTAAAGGTAGACCGTGTGCTTGGAGATATTCAGTCGATCGGCGACCTGGTTGATAGCGTCTTTGATATCAAAAATCCCTTTCTCGTAGAGGTTCAGCACGATCTGACGATTCTTGGCGTTGTTGGATACGTTGCGATCGGCATTCACCTCTTCAATGGTGAACTCCAGCGTCTGGGTAACCAGGTCTTCAACAGAGGAGGCAAAATTCACAGAAGAGCCCACATCAGGCGTTTCTGGAGGAATAAACGTACTCATGATTTGTGAGAACGGCACATCAAGGTTCATGTTGATGCACAGCAAACCGATGACACGATGGTCACGGTTTCGAATAGCGATCGTTTCTGATTTCATCAGCACGCCGCTTTTAGCGCGGGTGAAATAACATTTTGAGACGCTGCTGTCCGCGCCGGTCATGTCATGCAACATACGCAATGCAAGGTCGGTGATTGGCGAACCAATTTTACGGCCGGTATGCTCACCATTAGCAATGCGGATGGCGGAACACTTCAGGTCTTGCAGGGAGTGCAATACGATTTCGCAGTGGGAGCCAATGAGCATCGCTAACCCGTCCACCACCGCTTCGTAGGATTTCAGGATATCGAAGTCGGTCTGGTCAAAGGGACGTTGATCCAGCAAATCAAGCTCACTGGTTTCGTTGGTTAAAAGCGACCTGGACATGAAAAAAACACTCCTTTTCAGGAGCCTGTCGTTAGGTTTTCAGGGCAGGCTCATTATCTACACGGACAACTAAATTAATACAGCGTGTATAACGCTTTCCAGTGTTAATTATATCTGCCCCACAATAAAAAAAACCGCCGCCTTAAAGGCGGCGGTTTCTGTGACATTACTTCTTCGCTGCTGCGGCTTTATCGTCAGCCGGTGCTTCTGGTTTCGCATCCGCTTTCGGTGCCGGTTTGATATCCAGCAGTTCTACGTCGAAGACCAGGGTAGAGTTCGCAGGGATACCCGGAACGCCGGTTTTGCCGTAAGCCAGATCCGGTGGAATGACCAGCTTGATCTTGCCGCCTTTCTTGATGTTTTTCAGGCCTTCGGTCCAGCCTGGGATCACACCGTCCAGACGGAAGGAGAGAGGCTCACCACGGGTATAAGAGTTGTCGAACTCTTTACCGTCGATCAGCGTACCTTTGTAGTTAACCACAACGGTGTCGCTGTCTTTAGGCGCGTCGCCGGTGCCTTCTTTCTCGACTTTATACACCAGGCCGGTAGAGGAGGTTTTTACACCTTTCTCTTTAGCAAACGTATCGCGGTAGGCTTTACCTTTCGCTTCGTTATCTTTTGCGTCGGCTTCCATCTTGGTCTGAGCAGCGCCTTTCACACGCGCTTCAAACGCCTGCAGAGTCTGTTCGATTTCCTGGTCAGTCAGCTTGCTCTTGTCAGCAAACGCATCCTGAACACCCGCGATCAGCTGAGCCTTGTCCAGTTTAATGCCCAGTTTCTCTTGTTCTTTCAGAGAGTTTTCCATGTAACGACCCAGAGATGCGCCAAGTGCGTAGGCGGATTTCTGGTCGTCATTTTTGAACGCCGCTTTGCTGTCTGCAGTCGCAGCAGGCTTCGCAGCAGTGTCAGCTGCGAAAGACAGTGGCGCATTCAATGCGACAGCCATCGTGGTCGCCAGCAGCGTTACTTTGAACAGTGATTTCATCCATATCTCCAGGGCCTGGGGACTCTCACCCCAGCATTAAACGTAAATGAGTGACGTACTATAAATCGTTGCGGAAGAAATCTACAGACAGACTCTCCCGATTCTCGCCTCTTTTCAGACTATTTTTGTTTAAATAAGTTTCTTACCAAAGGGATGGATACTGCACTTAACGATAAACTCAGTTAAACTTCGCCGCCGCAGGCCCACTATGGCGAGTGTGACATTGACGAGGTGAACCATGAAGGACACATTGATTGAAGCGAGACTGGCTGAGCTGGAAAGCCGACTGGCTTTTCAGGACATCACCATCGAAGAGCTAAACCAGACCGTAACCGCTCATGAGCTTGAAATGGCAAAACTGCGCGATTTAATGCGACTTCTCACTGAAAAAGTGAAGGCCACACAGTCGTCGCACATTGCCTCTCAGTCAGAAGAGACGCCACCACCTCATTATTGAGGCGTAAAAAAAGCGGGATATTCCCGCTTTTTTTGTGCCCGGTGGCGCGAAGCTAACCGGGCCTACATATCAAATACCCTATGGGTTTCGAGCCGCAGCCAACGCACCTGCGGCTTGAAAGACGACGGGTATTAGTGGCAGCCGCAGCCACCGTTGCCGCAACCACCTTTACCGTGGTCGTGACCATGGTCGTGATCGTGGCCGTGACCACCGCAGCAGCCGTCGTGGCCGTGATCGTGGTCATGGTCGTGACCGTTCGCACCGTGAACGTGGCCGTGAGCCAGTTCTTCTTCGGTTGCTTCACGGATCGCAACAACTTCTACGTTGAATTTCAGGTTCTGGCCAGCCAGCATGTGGTTGCCGTCAACCACAACGTGGTCGTCTTCAACTTCAGTGATCTCAACCGGTACCGGGCCCTGGTCAGTTTCCGCCAGGAAGCGCATGCCAACCTGCAGCTCGTCAACGCCCATGAACACGTCTTTAGGAACGCGCTGAACCAGGTTGTCGTCATACTGACCATAAGCGTCGTTAGCGCCTACAGCAACGTCGAATTTGTCGCCAACGTCATGACCTTCCAGCGCTGTTTCCAGGCCAGAAATCAGGGAGCCGTGACCATGCAGGTAGTCAAGCGGCGCACTCACCGGAGACTCATCAACCAACACACCGTCTTCTGTACGTACCTGATAGGCCAGGCTGACCACCAGGTCTTTTGCTACTTTCATGATATCTCCTGAGCGTGGGAAAATTACTGGCGCAGATTGTAGCGGAAATCTGCACCCGTGTACCCTTAAGCTTAAAAAAACTCAGAGCATATCGCTAGTCTGGATGAAAAATGCCGATCACTTGCTCTTCTTTGCGAACGTGATCGCGGGCCTCTTTGTCGACCTCGCGCATCTGGTGACCGCACTTAACACACTCAACAACATCAATATTATTTTCTCGCCACATGGCCAAAGTATCTTGCGCCTGGCAGGTCGGGCATTTTGCTCCCGCGATAAAGCGTTTACGTACAGCCATCTTTCGTTACCCTTTATTCAAATTCATCCCAGCCGTCGAGCTGGCGTCGTTCCTGCTGCATCTCACGCTGGAAAATCTCTTCAAGCTCGCGGCGCGCTTCCCGCACGCGGGAGATCTGCGCCGTGTCGCTATGCACCGGCATCAGCTCGCGCAGCATCCGCATATCCAGCCTGCGGAAGTGCATCTGGGCACGCTGGGCCTGATGGGGATGCATGCCCAACGACACCAGCGCCTTGCGCCCCAGCTCTAACGCGCTGGAGAACGTCTCGCGGGAGAAGTGTTTCACACCTGCCTGCAAAAGTTCGTGAGCTTCAACACGTCCGCGCGCACGCGCCAGAATATGCAGATGCGGGAAATGCTGCTGGCATAACTCCACCAGCTTCATCGTGTCTTCCGGATCGTTACAGGTGATGACGATAGATTCTGCCGCTTCCGCCCCGGCGGAACGCAGCAGTTCAAGCTGCGTGGCATCCCCGTAGTAAACCTTATAGCCATATTTGCGCATCAGGTTGACCGCGCTAATGTCGCGCTCCAGCACCGTAATGCGCATTTTGTTCGCCATCAGCAGGCGGCCAATAACCTGACCAAAACGGCCAAATCCCACGACAATCACCTGCGGCTTATCATCTTCCACCCACGGGGCTTCGTCTTCATCATCTGCCGGGTTCAGGCGGCGGGAGAGCAGTTTATCCACCAGCTTCATCAGCAGCGGCGTGGTCATCATCGACAGCGTCACCGTCACCAGCAGCAGCGCCATCTGGTCATCTTTGAACAGCTTCTGTGACGACGCCGTGGAGAACAGCACAAAGGCAAACTCTCCCCCCTGGCTTAGCACACTGGCGAACTGCATTCTTTCCGAGCTGCGCAGCCCGTAAACGCGCGCCAGCACGTAGAGCACCAGCGTTTTTACCGCGACCAGCACGGCGACGCTCGCAACAACCCACAGCAGATGGGTATAGAGCACGCCCAGATTCAGCGCCATGCCGACTGAAATAAAGAACAGCCCTAACAGCAGCCCCTTAAACGGATCGATGGCGGTCTCCAGCTCGTGGCGATACTCACTCTCTGCAAGCAGCACCCCGGCGATAAAGGTGCCCAGCGCCATAGAGAGCCCCAGCGCGTCCATAAACAGGGCGGACCCGAGCACCAGCAGTAGCGTCGCGGCGGTAAACACCTCGCGCACGCCCGAGGCGGCAATAAAGCGGAACACCGGACGCAGCAGGAAGCGCCCGCCAATCAGCATCCCCGCGAAGGCCAGAACCTTCATGGAGACTTTCACCCAGTCGAAATGATCGTCACCGGATCCGGCCAGCAGCGGCACCAGCGCCAGCGCCGGGATCACCGCCAAATCCTGGAACAGCAGCACAGAAAAGCCCAGCTGTCCGGCTTCGTTACGGTTCATGCCTTTGTCGCGCATCAGCTGCAGCGCCATCGCCGTGGACGACATTGCCAGACCAATCCCGCCGATTGTCGCCGCCTGCCACGAAAAATCCGTCAGCATAAGCAGCCCGGCAAGGATCGCCGCGCTGAACAGCACCTGCGCCGCGCCAACGCCAAAAATAGATTGCCGCAGCTGCCACAGCTTGGACGGGTTCAGCTCCAGGCCGATGATAAACATCAGGAAGACGACGCCCAGCTCGGAGAAGTGGAGGATCTCATCGACATCGCTGATAAACCCCAGCCCCCACGGACCAATCGCAATACCGGCTAACAGATAGCCCAGCACGGCGCCGATGCCGAGACGGGCGGCCAGCGGCACCGCAACAACCGCCGCGAATAAGAACAACACGCCGGCAAGAAGTAGATTTGATCCTTCCATTAGCGACCTCCTGCCGGAATCGGTGACGCCAGCCATTCACCATAGGCTCTGGCATGGCTCGCCAGCGCCTCGGGCTGCTGTCGACGCGCCCAGTAGACAATAATCGGGCTCATCCAGTGCATACGGCACATCGCCGCCGTCAGCTCGAACGGGCGCAGGATATCGCTCATGGGATAGCGGTTCAGCCCGTCATGACGGTAGGCGCTTTCCGGCTCACCGGTGGTGATGACGCTACGCCAGTACTTTCCCGCGAGCTGGTTGCCCCCCACCCCGCTGGAAAAGCCCCGGCTCAGCACGCGGTCCAGCCACTCTTTGAGCAGCGCCGGACAGCTATAGGTATAAAGCGGATGCTGGAACACAATCACGTCATGCTGACGCAGCAGTTCCTGCTCATAAGGGATATCAATAAAGAAATCAGGATAGTGCGCGTAGAGATCGTGCACCGTCACGTTGCTGAGCTGTGTAGCCGGCTTAAGCAGCACCCGGTTCGCTACCGAGTCCTGAGATTCCGGATGGGCATACAGCAGCAGCACTTTTGCTGTCTGAGACATCATTCCCCTCCCGGTCGTGTTTCTGTTTTTGTGTATCGTCGTTGTTTTGGGCTACCATGGCGGCCCGGTGCGGAAAATGGCGCACACCTTACATTATCATAATGACAAATTAACATAGTCGGAACATACGGCGCTTCTATGATTGTTTTCTCCTCGTTACAAATTCGTCGCGGCGTGCGCGTCCTGCTGGATAACGCGACCGCTACCATCAACCCGGGCCAAAAAGTGGGTCTGGTCGGCAAAAACGGCTGCGGTAAATCGACCCTGCTGGCGCTGCTGAAAAACGAGATTAGCGCTGACGGCGGTAACTTTACCTATCCGGGGAACTGGCAGCTTGCCTGGGTAAACCAGGAGACCCCTGCGCTGAGCGAACCGGCGCTCGACTATGTTATCGACGGCGACCGTGAATACCGCAAGCTCGAAGCGGAACTTAACGCCGCCAACGAGCGCAACGACGGCCACGCCATTGCTACCGTACACGGCAAGCTGGACGCCATCGACGCCTGGACCATTCGCTCCCGCGCCTCCAGCCTGCTGCACGGGCTGGGCTTCAGCAACGAACAGCTTGAACGCTCGGTCAGCGACTTCTCCGGCGGCTGGCGCATGCGCCTTAACCTGGCCCAGGCGCTGATCTGCCGCTCTGACCTGCTGCTGCTCGATGAACCGACGAACCACCTCGATCTTGATGCCGTTATTTGGCTGGAGAAGTGGCTTAAGAGCTATCAGGGCACTCTGATTCTGATCTCCCACGACCGCGACTTCCTCGACCCGGTGGTGGATAAAATTATTCATATCGAACAGCAAACGATGTTCGAGTACACCGGCAACTACAGCTCCTTCGAGCGCCAGCGCGCGACGCGCCTTGCCCAGCAGCAGTCCATGTACGAGAGCCAGCAGCAGCGCGTGGCGCACCTGCAGAGCTTTGTCGATCGCTTCAAGGCCAAGGCCTCAAAAGCGAAGCAGGCCCAGAGCCGCATCAAGATGCTGGAGCGCATGGAGATGATTGCCCCGGCGCACGTGGATAACCCGTTCCACTTCAGCTTCCGCGAGCCGGAAAGCCTGCCAAACCCGCTCCTGAAGATGGAAAAAGTGAGCGCCGGCTATGCCGACCGCATTATTCTCGACTCCATTAAGCTCAACCTGGTCCCGGGTTCACGTATCGGCCTGCTGGGGCGTAACGGTGCCGGTAAATCAACGCTGATCAAACTGCTGGCGGGCGAGCTTAACCCGGTCAGCGGTGAAATCGGCCTGGCGAAGGGCATCAAGCTGGGCTACTTCGCCCAGCATCAGCTGGAATTTTTACGCGCGGATGAATCGCCGATTCAGCACCTCGCGCGTCTGGCACCGCAGGAGATGGAGCAGAAGCTGCGCGACTATCTCGGCGGCTTCGGCTTCCAGGGCGATAAGGTGACTGAAAACACCGAGCGTTTCTCCGGCGGCGAAAAAGCGCGCCTGGTGCTGGCGCTGATCGTCTGGCAGCGCCCGAACCTGCTGCTGCTCGATGAACCGACCAACCACCTGGATCTCGACATGCGTCAGGCGCTGACCGAAGCGCTGATCGAGTTCGAAGGCGCGCTGGTTGTCGTCTCGCACGACCGCCACCTGATCCGCTCCACCACGGACGATCTCTATTTAGTCCACGGCGGCAAAGTCGAACCGTTCGACGGCGACCTGGAAGACTATCAGCAGTGGCTGACGGACGTGCAGAAGCTGGAAAACCAGCCGGAAGAGTCAGCGAAGGACAACGCCAACAGCGCGCAGTCGCGTAAAGACCAGAAGCGTCGTGAAGCGGAGCTGCGCACCCAGACGCAGCCGCTGCGTAAAGAGATTACCCGTCTTGAAAAAGAGATGGAAAAGCTCAACGCCACGCTTGCCGCCGTTGAAGAGAAGCTGGGCGACAGCGGGCTGTACGATCAGAGCCGCAAGGCTGAGCTGACCGACTGCCTGCAAACGCAGGCGAAAACCAAATCCAGCCTCGAAGAGTGCGAAATGGCGTGGCTGGACGCGCAGGAGCAGCTGGAAGCGATGCTGCAGGCTGAATAACACGCCGGGAGAGCTATGAGTTTCGATATCACGAGCGAGATTACGTTCCGCAAGCTCAGCATCTTCATGACGTTTATGGAGAAAGGGAATATCGCGCGTACCGCCGAAACTCTGGGCCTGAGCGGCGTCAGCGTGCACCGCGCGCTGCACACGCTGGAAGAGAACGTGCGCTGCCCGCTCTTTACCCACAAAGGGCGTAACCTGATTGCGCTCCCCTCCGCGTGGACGCTGCTGGAGTATTGCCAGGAGGTGATGCAGGTGATGGAGCGCGGGCTGGAGGAGTCCCGTAAAATCGCCGGTATCGGTCAGGGCAGGCTGCGCGTGGGGACGCTATATTCGCTGACGCTGGAAACCGTGCCGCGTCTGATTATGGGCATGAAGCTGCGCCGTCCGGATCTGGAGATGGATCTGACGATGGGCTCAAATGACACGCTGCTGCATATGCTGGACGAAGGCTCGCTGGACGCGATTCTGATCTCCATCTCCGAAAGCGACATTGACCGTAACAGCCTCGAAGTGCTGCCACTCTTCCACGACGACATTTTCCTTGCCGCGCCGGCTTCCGCCACGCTGAATACCAGCGGACCCGCGGATCTGCGTGATTACAAAGACCAGAAGTTTGTCGCTCTCGCAGAAGGGTTCGCCACGTATGCAGGGTTTCAGGAAGCGTTCCATATCGCCGGGTTCGAGCCGGAAATTGTCACCCGCGTGAATGACATTTTCTCGATGCTGAGCCTGGTGCAGGCGGGCGTTGGGTTTACGCTGATGCCGGGCAGGATGAAGAAAGTGTACGAAAATTCCGTGCAGCTGTTGAAGCTGGCGGAGCCGTACCAGATGCAGCAGCTGATCGCCATCGTCTTCGCCCGCAACCGCGAGCAGGATCCGAGCCTGCGGGCATTAGCCGCCGAGGGGCGGATGTATGCGCGCAGTTTGCAGGAAAGTGTGTGATACAAAACAAGACAACCGAACCCGTAGGCCCGGTAAGGCGCAGCCGCCACCGGGCAAAAGATCACGCACGAAGCCGCTTCGCCAGATGTACAGCCACGTCCACCCCGCTGCGCTCCAGCGAAATTGATTCTCCTTCCCACGCGGCCTGACGCGTCAGGCAGGTCAATATGCCGCCTGGCGGCATCTCAATTGCCAGCCGCGCTTCGCGCTCGTTAGCGGAAATCACCGCCTCCTGCCAGCGCACGGTTCGCGCCATGTTCATCGCCAGATCGTCGGCAATCTTTTCCGGCTGCCAGAGCACGCGTCCTGAACTGCCGCTCAGGTAGGCGCAGCGTGGACGCGCCAGCGTGACGGACTCAAACGCCGCCGCCAGCTTTTGTGCCGGTTCCGCCAGCAGCGCGCAGTGCGACGGCACGCTCACCGCCAGCCGTTTGGCCTTGCTCGCCCCTTTCGCCAGCGCGCGTGCCGCCACCTGCGCCATCCCGTCATCGGTTCCGGCGATGACGATCTGCGTTTCGGCGTTCAGGTTAGCAACGTAGGTTCCGGTGCCTTCAATCAGCGTTTCCACCTGCGGCAGGGTTAAGCCCATGATGGCCGTCAGGCCGTAGCCGTGCGGATACGCCTGTTCCATAAGCTCGCCGCGCAGCGCCACCAGCGTAAGCGCATCCGCGAAGTCCAGCGCCCCTGCGACAACCGCCGCCGGGTAAGCGCCGATGGACAGACCGCTGACAATATCCGGCGACACGCCGCGGCGTTCCAGCTCGTGCGCCCAGGCCACGCCGGCAATCAGCAGCGAAAGCTGAACCGCGCGGGTATGGGTCAGCGAGGCGGCGCTGTCGAGACTATCGACCTCGGTGCCAAGCACCTCGCGCGCCTGGTCCAGTTCCGTTCCCGGCAGGTTTTGCAGCATGCCTTCGTGCTGCGTGCCCTGCCCCGGAAAGGTAAACAGTATTTTCATCACTCCTCCCTGCGCCACGGATCCGCCACCAGGCGGGGTCCGCATTGCGTTTTAAGCAGCGTTTTGCCGTCGCGCAGCCACTCCGCCAGCGCGAATCCGCCCTCGGGCGTATCCACCTGCGTATCCGCCCGGCACAGCGCGCGGCCAAGCTGAGACTGCCAGGCTGTAAACGCGTCAGGAGATACGGGCTGCGGAGCGCGGATCAGCAGATCGAGATCGCTATCGGCATGAATCACCGGAATACCGGTCGCCAGCGCATAGCCGGTGCTGCCGGTGATCCCCCACGTCCACGGCCACGCCTGCTGAGTAAGCTGTAGCGCTACCTGAACCGGCGGCTGGGTTATAAAGGGCGAACGCAGCAGGTCGGCGGCAACGCTCAGATCCTCGGGCGAAACCACGCGTGACACGTTTTCCGGCTTCACCCATCCGGCCGCCCGCTGGTCGCGACGCAGGCCGCGCACGCCAACGGGAATACGGCCTTCACTGTCAACATCACGCCGCACCACCACCGGCAGGCCGGTATGCCAGGCCGCCTCCACCCAGGATTCGGTGATGCCTTCCAGCGCGTCGCGCGCGGTAAGCCAGATGAGGTCGTGCGGGCGTAATGTTGTGGTCATGATTACATTCCTGAAGTCAGCGAGATAAACAGCGGCAGCGACAGGATACACAGTACGGAGCTTAACAGCAGCACGGCTTCAGCATCCGGCGACTGCACGCCAAAGCGGTTACCGAACACCACGCCGAAGAAGCCCGCGGAGAGCGCAATCATCAGGATAGCGGTGATCGCCACGGAGCCGTGCAGGCCGAAGATAAGCACAATCCCCCAGGCAATCGCTGGCTGAATCAGCAGCTTGGCGATAGTAGAGGTGATTACCATGGTATTGATCTGCAGCTTGCGGGCAGAGAGGATCACCCCGGTCAGGAACAGCGCGGCAGCGGTGGCGGACAGCCCCAGCGGTTTAATCGCGGCAAGCACCAGTTCAGGCATTTTGATACCGATGGCGGAGAGGATCACCCCCAGCAGCGGGCCCATCACGATCGGTTTTTTAATGGAACGCCACATCAGCACCGGCAGCATGGAGAGCGTTGAGCCCGAGTTGTTCCCCTCGGCGCGCGCTTTCTCGCGCTCCAGGATCAGCAGGCAGAACGGGGTCATCAGTACGGAACCGCAGGCGATGGAGACCGCCACGGACAGCGACGTCGAAGAACTTTCACCCAGCACGCTGCCCAGAATTGGCAGACCGAGCGCCGCGTAGTTTGGCAGGGCGACGGTAAGCGTCAGCACCGCCGCATCCTGCGGGGATTTCTTAAATACTTTGGTGGCGAGGAAGTAGATGACCGCATAGGTTATCCACATCGCCAGGGTGAGTACCAGGATCAGCGGCGACTGGGCCACGATGCCGGTCCACGGCGTTTGCACGGTGGCGCTAAACAGCGCGGCAGGCAGTGCAAAATCCATCACGAAGATATTAAGCAGGGAAACATTTTTGTTATCGACCATCTTTGCCTTACCGGCCCAGAATCCCAGCAGCATGATGACGAAAATCGGTGCAAGAGCATGAACAATTACGTAAGTCATAAATCACCTGTAGTAAAAAAGTTTTAGCACTGGTGCGATGTTTATTATTTTTCAGGATGCAACCTTCCTCGCGGGCGCAACGGGCGCGCCCACGGGGTTGTACATCTCTGGCAGGTCTCTTGTTACTTACCAGCTTGCTCGCATACGTTCGCGTACGAGAGCCGAGCTGCGGCGGTTGTCAGCACCCAGACGATTTTTTAAGGTGGTGTCCTGACGTGCGTCACTGATGGCCTGCTGCAGGGTGGTTTTCACCTGCGCCAGATCGTTATCGGATGGGGCATCCGGGTTGCTGATGTCCAGCAGGTTAGAGAGCAGCCCCAGCGTGGCGTAGTTGCTGATGTCATACGCCATTGGCGGAATGGTTGCCGCCAGTTTTTCCAGGGCCTCCACGGTACGCAGCGTAATGCGCGCCGCTGACTCTTTACCCATCGCGTGGATGAGCACCCCTTTGTCGTTAAAGGCGATCAGGCGGTTGGCCTGGTAGCCGTGCGCCAGAAACGCGCCGGACATCGCCTTGCCGACGATCAGGCCAATTACCGGGTGACCGGCCAGGCGCGCGTTAGCGTATGCGGCAGCCGCGCCGGCCAGCGCCTGATGAATACCAAACGCCTCTTCGCGACGGCCATAGGCCTGACTTGGGACGTCGATTACCGCCACAATCGGGCGTTTGACGGACTTGTCAGCGTCCGCGGCGACGGTTTCGCTGACCACCTTCGCCAGCGTCCAGCCTTCCAGCAGGCCGACTTCACCCTGCGCCGCGCGCGGGAAGTGGTTGTTGGCATCCGGCACCACGGCAACAAAACGCACCGCTTCGCCGTTCAGCTCGCCGTCTGCCGCCTGCACGGACGGGCAGAGCCCTTCGATACGTTTGGCGTTCGGGGCGAGGGTTTCCAGCCAGAGCTCGCCACGGCTTATTGAATTACTCATCATTTCACCTCCCGGGCAAAAAGCGCGTTAATCTGTTCGGCATCGGCCTGCTTGCGGGTGTCGAAATTCGTCAGACGGTTCAGGTAATCGTCGTAGTTATCGGTGCGGTGTTTCGCCGGCACGCCTTTGGCAATCGCGTCGTTCATCGCCGCTTTCACCGCGTTCACGCCGTCGCCCACCAGGGCATCCACCAGACCGCTTTGATAGCGCACTTCGCCGCCGGTCATGCTCCAGATAAACGGACGGTCGCGGGAGTCGTACTCTTCAATGCCCGCTTCCTGCTCGATAACCTGCGGGCCGTTGAGGCCAAGACGCGCTTCGCGGGTCACAATCAGGTAGCTGCACAGCGCCGCGGCGATGGACATCCCGCCGAAGCAGCCCACGGTTCCGGCCACAATCCCGACCACCGGGGTGTAGCGGCGCAGGTCAACAATCGCCGCGTGAATATCGGCAATCGCCGCCAGGCCCAGGTTGGCTTCCTGCAGACGCACGCCGCCGGTTTCGAGGCACAGCACCGCCTGAGTCGGAATGCCGTTGCGGTTATCTTCCGCCGCCAGCTCCAGCGCCGCCGCCATTTTGGCGCCGGACACTTCGCCCATGCTGCCGCCCTGGAACGCGCCTTCAATCGCGACGACGACCGCAGGCTGACCGTTGATGGTGCCTTTTGCGACGACCATGCCGTCATCGGCCTGCGGGACAATGCCCTGCGGCCCAAGCCACGGAGAGATAATGCCTTCAAACGGATCCAGCAGTTCGCGGTAGCTGCCGTCATCCAGCAGAGCCTGCGCGCGCTGGCGCGCTTTTAACTCGATAAAGCTGCTGTCATCACGCATGGCTCACCCCCTCAAAAACCTGTTCGATACGAATGCGCGCCACGCCCGGCGTCGCGCCGAAGTCGTGGATGGTCAGTTTCCCTGCGGGCAGGCTGCTGACGGTTTGCAGGCGGTTGAACAGCGCCTCCCAGCGACCACGGCTGTTGTCGACGGAGGTGGTGATATCAATGGTTAAGGTCTGGCCCGGTTCGGCGGCGAATAACACCTCCATATCCCCGGAGCCGACAACCCCTGCCAGCGCCCTGCCGCTTAACGCGCGGCTGGCTGGCACGGTCAATGTAATTTTTTCCATAACATCCTCTTAATGCTTTGAATAAGGCGTTTCGACGCGGTCGAGAAACAGCGTGGCGGCAAGCAGGTCGGCAGCGCCGCCCGGCGAGGCGTTGAGCGAGAGCATCTGACGGTCTAAGGTCGCCAGCGCCTGCTGGCCCGCAGCCGTTGCACAGCCTCCGGCGCTCAGTACCGCACGGGCACCGCTCTGCATGGCGTCCAGCCCCTCCATGCCGGCGCGCGACAGCACGCAGGTATCGGTGAGGGAGGTCATGATCGCCATCAGCGCGTCGAGCCTGGCCTGCGTTTCGCTGCTGCCGTTGAGGCGGCTGAGGCGAAGCTGCGGCAGCGCGCGCTGCATAACGTGCGGAAACGCCTGCTGCGCTTCTTCTCTGGCGCCCGGCACGCGGTAGCGGTGCGTGGCGCGCAGGCCTTTGCTGAACACTTTCGGCGCCGCCTCGTCCGGCAGTTTTGCCAGCTGCGCCGCCGTATTCGCAACGGCCTGAGCATGTGCCTCCCCGCCCAGCATCGCGACCGCGCTTACCAGCAGCCCCAGCGCCCAAATTGCGCCGCGGTGGGTGTTCACGCCGTCGGTGGCCGCCATCATCTGCTGCTCGCCTTCGCGGCCGAGCCGCCCGACGGTTTGCCGGAGCGCAATGTCTGCCGGCCGCTGCCAGCTCTGCTGCGCCAGCGCCTGAAACGTCGGGGTCAGGCTGCGCGCGGAGCGCTCCATCAGCGCAAGCGATAAATCGTGGTGCGCGCCGTTCCCCCGGCTGTCCACCAGACCGGGTTTCGGGCTTAGTCGTGCTTCGTCAATCAGACACTGCGTGGCGGTTCGCGCCAGCCATTCGGCACCGCCTTCAACCTGAATCTGGGGCAGAAGTTTCATTACCAGCTCCGGAATTTCGCAGGTGGGTTATACAGACCGCCGGACCACTCAACGAGGTCAGACACGCTGCCCGCTGCCAGCAGAGAACGCGTCGCGTCGGTGCGGCGGATGCCCATATCTTCCGGATAGACCACTTTGCCGCTCTGGCGAAGTTCCGCCACGCGTTTGGCGTCAACGCCCAGGCCGATATCGGTGATACCCGCGACGGCGGCAACCATGGCACGACGCTCTTCCAGATCTTTGGCGCGATAGAGGTAAGCAATCCCCTCTTCCGTCAGCACGTGGGTGACGTCATCGCCGTAAATCATGACCGGCGCCAGCGGCATGCCGGAGGCTTTGGCCACCTCGACGGCGTCGAGTTTTTCCACGAAGGTTGGCTTCACGCCCGCCTGGAAGGTTTCCACCATCTGCACCACGAGTTTTTTACCGCGCTGCATTGGGTCAGGCTCGGTAATCATGTTGAGCCAGGCCGGAGTCGCATGACGACGACCGTGCGGGTCATGGCCCATGTTTGGCGCACCGCCGAAGCCGGAAAGACGGCCGCGGGTCACGGTGGAGGAGTTGGCGTAGCCGTCAACCTGCAGCGTGGAGCCGATGAACATATCCACCGCGTACTGGCCTGCCAGCTGGCAGAAGGCGCGGTTAGAACGCATGGAGCCGTCGGCACCGGTAAAGAACACGTCCGGACGGGCGCGGATGTACTCTTCCATCCCCAGCTCGCCGCCGAAGCAGTGCACGCTTTCCACCCAGCCGCTTTCGATGGCGGGGATCAGCGTTGGATGCGGGTTCAGCGTCCAGTGTTTACAGATTTTGCCCTTCAGGCCGAGCTGTTCGCCGTAGGTGGGCAACAGCAGCTCAATCGCCGCGGTGTTAAAGCCGATGCCGTGGTTCAGGGACTGCACCTGGTGCTCCGCGTAGATGCCTTTGATCGCCATCATCGCCATCAGGATATGTTCCTGCTTGATCAGGCGCGGGTCGCGGGTGAACAGCGGTTCGATAAAGAACGGCTTGTCCGCAACGACCACGTAGTCGATCCAGGAGCCCGGAATATCGACGCGCGGCAGGTCGCACTCGTCGTCCACCAGCTCGTTCACCTGTGCAATGACGATGCCGTCGTGGAACGCGGCGGCTTCTACCAGCGCCGGGGTATCTTCGGTACTCGCCCCGGTGTAGAGGTTGCCCTTGCGGTCCGCTTTAAAACCGGCGATCAGCGCCACGTTTGGCGAGAGGTCGACGTAGAGGCGGGAGTAAAGTTCGATGTAGGTGTGGATCGCACCGATTTCGAGCTGGCCGTCTTCCAGCAGCTGAGAGATTCGCAGGCTCTGCGTGCCGGAGAAAGAGAAGTCCAGCTTGCGGGCGATGCCTTTTTCAAAGATGTCCAGATGCTCGCTGCGGCCGACGCTCGGCATAATCATATGCAGGTCGTGAACGATTTGCGGGTTCACCTCTGCAAGCGAGCGGGAAAGGAAATCCGCCTGCTTCTGGTTGTTGCCTTCCAGCACGACCTTGTCGCCCGGGGCGATCAGTTTTTCCAGCATGGCGACAAGATCGCCGGTTGGCAGTACCTTGCCCTGCACCGGTACGGACGCCAGGCGACGCGCTTTTTCACTGCGTCGAGTGTTCCATTGCCGGGTGGGTATTTGCCCAGATAACATTATTAACCTCCTGATTCAGCACATCATTCTGATTTGCTTAACGTTGAGTAAAGTTTGCGCTCTGGCGAGAAAGGCATCAATTAAGCGTAGAGCGGAATCATTAGCCTGAGAGTAATAATCAAGGTAAAGATTTGTGATCCGGATCAGTTCATGTTTCGGAAATCCAGGCTAAACGGGGTACAATTCGGAAGGTATAGTAAATTTCTGACAAGAATCAGCATCGCCCTTATGACCCAAATCATTCCATCAGACTTCGACATTGCAGCCGAAGAGAGCGCCGAATTCGTGCCCATGCGCGGCGTGGCTAACCCCCACCTGCAAACCATGCTGCCGCGCCTGATCCGCCGCAAGGTGCAGTTCACCCCTCACTGGCAGCGCCTGGATTTGCCGGACGGCGACTTTTTGGATCTCGCCTGGAGCGAAGAGCCCGAACAGGCCCGGCACAAGCCGCGTCTGGTGGTGTTCCATGGCCTGGAAGGCAGTCTGCACAGTCCCTACGCGCACGGTTTAATCCAGGCGGCCAAGGCCCGCGGCTGGCTTGGCGTGGTGATGCATTTTCGCGGCTGCAGCGGCGAGCCGAATCGCCAGAAGCGCATTTACCATTCCGGTGAAACCGAAGACGGCACCTGGTTCTTACACTGGCTGAGAGAAAACTTTGGCACGGTGCCAACGGCGGCGGTAGGCTATTCGCTGGGCGGCAATATGCTGGCCTGCCTGCTGGCAAAAGAGGGCAACGCCGCGCCGCTGGATGCGGCGGTGATCGTCTCCGCCCCCTTTATGCTTGAACAGTGCAGCTACCATATGGAAAAAGGCTTCTCACGGGTGTATCAGCGCTATCTGCTTAACCTGCTGAAAGCCAACGCCGCGCGCAAGCTTAAGGCCTACCCGGATACGCTCCCCGTCAGCCTGCAGCAGCTCAAGCGCGTGAAGCGTCTGCGCGAGTTTGACGATTTGATTACCTCGAAGATCCACGGTTTTGCCGATGCGATTGACTACTACCGCCAGTGCAGCGCCATGCCGCTGTTGAATCAAATCACCGCGCCGACGCTGATCATCCACGCGAAAGATGACCCGTTTATGGATCATCACTCCATTCCAGCACCGGACCATTTACCGGCCAACGTGCAGTACCAGCTCACCGAGTACGGCGGGCACGTTGGCTTTGTTGGCGGTACGCTGCGTCGGCCCAAAATGTGGCTGGAAACGCGTATTCCCGACTGGCTCACCTCTTTTCTGGACGGTAAAAAATGATTATCCCCTGGCAGGATCTGTCTCCCGAAACGCTCGATAATCTGATTGAAAGCTTTGTATTACGTGAAGGCACAGATTATGGTGAACAAGAGCGTTCGCTTGAACAAAAGGTCAGCGATGTTAAGCGCCAGCTGAAAAGCGGCGACGTGGTGCTGGTGTGGTCCGAACTGCATGAGACGGTCAATATTATGCCCCGCAACGCGTTTCACGGCTGATCTGTAAACCTTTCCAGTCAGGGAGTTGCTATGTCTGCCAGACATCCGGTTATTGCCGTAACGGGCTCAAGCGGTGCGGGTACTACCACCACCAGCCTCGCTTTTCGCAAGATCTTCGCTCAGCTGAATCTCCGGGCGGCAGAGGTAGAGGGCGACAGCTTTCACCGCTACACGCGCCCTGAAATGGACATGGCCATCCGCAAGGCCCGCGACCTGGGCAAACACATCAGCTATTTTGGGCCCGATGCCAATGATTTCGGGCTGTTAGAGCAAACCTTCCGCGAATACGGGCATAGCGGTACCGGGCAGTCCCGCAAGTATCTGCACACCTACGACGAAGCGGTTCCCTGGAACCAGGTGCCGGGAACGTTTACCCCGTGGCAGCCGCTGCCGGAACCGACCGACGTGCTGTTTTATGAAGGGCTGCACGGCGGCGTGGTGACGCCCCATCACGACGTGGCCCGCCACGTGGATCTGCTGGTCGGCGTAGTGCCGATCGTGAACCTGGAGTGGATCCAGAAGCTGACGCGTGATATTAGCGAGCGCGGTCACTCACGCGAGGCGGTGATGGACTCGGTGGTTCGCTCAATGGAGGATTACATTAACTTCCTGACGCCACAGTTTTCCCGTACCCATATCAACTTCCAGCGCGTGCCGACGGTGGACACCTCCAACCCGTTTGCGGCGAAAACCATCCCGTCTCTGGACGAGAGCTTTGTGGTTATCCACTTCCGCAACCTGGAAGGCATCGATTACCCCTGGCTGCTGGCGATGCTGCAGGGCTCGTTTATTTCGCACATGAATACGCTGGTGGTGCCGGGGGGAAAAATGGGGCTGGCGATGGAGCTGATCATGACGCCGCTGGTGGAGCGACTGATGGAAGGGAAGCAGATCGCGTGAACATGTTCCCTCTCCCTGTGGGAGAGGGCCAGGGTGAGGGCATCAACACGCACGACGCCCCATGAATCACGCCTCGATCACTTCATACGAATGCGTGATTTTTACCGCTTTCTCCAGCATTAACGCCACAGAGCAGTATTTCTCCGCAGACAGGTCAACCGCGCGCGAGACCGCCGCGTCCTTCAGTTCTTTGCCGGTGACGATAAAGTGCAGATTAATATGCGTGAACAGGCGTGGCGCCTCTTCGCGACGTTCTGACGTCAGCTTCACTTCGCAATCGGTCACGTCGTGACGGCCTTTTTGCAGAATCGACACTACGTCGATTGCGCTGCAGCCACCCGCCGCCATCAGCACCATTTCCATTGGGCTTGGCGCTTTGTCGCCGGAGTTACCGTCCATCAAAATCTGGTGTCCGGAAGCGGACTCGCCCAGGAACGTTAAACCTTCTACCCATTTCACACGCGCTTGCATATTCATTAACTCCAACGTTGCATTTTTGGTGACAGATTACGCGTGCGTTACAATTCTCGCAACGGAAGGCGACCTGCATCATGCTGAAGCGAGACACCAGGAGACACGCGGCAAAAGCTATGCTAAAACACTCTGGATGCTACAGTAATACATTGACGTTACACATGTATGCAGAGGACATCAAACTTTACTGGCTGCGAAACGTTACGACAGCCGACTTCCCAGGGTATGGGTAAGAATTCGATTGCAACCCCAGAGTCCGGATGCATCTTATGACTCTGGAGACAGCTTATAACAGAGGATAACAGCGCATGGTGCTTGGCAAACCGCAAACAGACCCGACTCTCGAATGGTTCTTGTCTCATTGCCACATTCATAAGTACCCATCAAAGAGCACGCTGATTCACCAGGGTGAAAAAGCGGAAACGTTGTATTACATCGTTAAAGGCTCGGTGGCAGTGCTGATCAAAGATGAAGAAGGGAAAGAGATGATCCTTTCTTATCTGAACCAGGGCGATTTCATCGGTGAACTGGGCCTGTTTGAAGAGGGCCAGGAACGTAGCGCCTGGGTTCGTGCAAAGACAGCATGTGAAGTGGCTGAAATTTCTTACAAGAAGTTCCGTCAGCTGATTCAGGTAAACCCTGACATCCTGATGCGTCTTTCTTCGCAGATGGCGCGCCGTCTGCAGGTGACATCAGAGAAAGTGGGTAACCTCGCGTTCCTGGACGTTACCGGCCGTATTGCTCAGACCCTGTTGAACCTGGCAAAACAGCCAGACGCGATGACCCATCCGGACGGCATGCAAATTAAAATTACCCGTCAGGAAATTGGTCAGATCGTCGGCTGCTCCCGCGAAACCGTGGGCCGTATCCTGAAAATGCTGGAAGACCAGAACCTGATCTCCGCCCACGGTAAAACCATCGTGGTCTACGGAACCCGTTAATTCGGTTAAACGGCGTGCCATCGCAAGGTGTCACGCCGTTTTTGTCTCTATTCCCCATGTGGCGCAGGCTGATCTATCACCCGGAAGTTAACTACGCACTGCGACAAACGTTAGTGTTGTGCCTTCCCGTGGCCGTGGGCCTGATCCTCGGACATCTTCAGCAAGGCCTGCTGTTTTCCCTCGTTCCCGCCTGCTGCAACATTGCCGGTCTGGACACGCCGCATAAACGCTTTTTCAAACGTCTGATTATCGGTGGCTGCCTATTCGCCGGCTGTAGCCTCGCCGTACAGCTCCTGCTCGCCCGCGATATTCCGCTGCCGCTGATCCTGACCGTGCTGGCGATGACGCTGGGCGTAACGGCGGAAATCAGCTCGCTACACGCTCGCCTGCTGCCCGCCTCGCTGATCGCCGCCATCTTCACCCTCAGCCTCGCCGGTAACATGCCGGTGTGGGAACCACTGCTCATCTACGCCCTCGGCACGCTGTGGTACGGGCTGTTTAACTGGTTCTGGTTCTGGCTATGGCGGGAGCAGCCGCTGCGTGAATCCCTTAGCCTGCTCTACGTGCAGCTTGCCGACTACTGCGAAGCAAAGTACACCCTGCTCACCCAGCACACCGACCCGGAGAAATCGTTGCCGCCGCTGCTCGCCCGTCAGCAAAAGGTGGTCGATTTGATCAGCCAGTGCTATCAGCAGCTACACATGCTCGCCGCCAATAAAAACCACGGCTACAAGCGGCTGCTGCGCACCTTCCAGGTGGGGCTTGATCTGCAGGAGCATATCTCCGTAAGCCTGCATCATCCGGAAGAGGTGCAAAAGCTGGTCGAACGCAGCCACGCTGAAGCGGTGATCCGCTGGAATGCCCAGACGGTATCGGCGCGCCTGCGCGTGCTGGCTGACGATATTCTCTATCACCGTTACCCCACGCGCTTCAACATGGAAAAACAGCTCGGCGCGCTGGAAAAAATCGCCCGTCAGCATCCGGACAACCCGGTAGGCCAGTTTGCCGCCTGGCACTTTAGCCGCATCGCGCGCGTGCTGCGCACCCAGCGGCCGCTTTACCCGCGTGACCTGATGGCCGATAAGCAAAAACGCCTGCCGCTGCTGCCCGCCCTCAAAAGCTATCTGTCACTGAAATCTGCCGCGCTGCGTAACGCCGCGCGGATAAGCGTGATGCTGAGCGTCGCCAGCCTGATGGGCATGGCGCTGCACCTGCCGAAGCCCTACTGGATCTTAATGACCGTGCTGCTCGTGACGCAAAACGGCTACGGCGCCACGCGGGTGCGCATTTTCCACCGGGCTGGCGGAACCTTAGCCGGGCTGATTATCGCCGGCGCCACGCTGCACTTCCACGTGCCGGAAGGCTACACGCTGATGGGGATGCTGGCGATCACCATGATGAGCTATTTGATTATCCGCAAAAACTACGGCTGGGCGACGGTGGGCTTTACGGTCACGGCGGTGTACACCCTGCAGCTGCTCACGCTCAACGGCGATCAATTCATTATTGCCCGCCTGGTCGATACCCTGATTGGCTGCCTGATCGCCTTCGGCGGCATGGTCTGGCTGTGGCCGCAGTGGCAAAGTGGATTACTGAGGCAAAACGCCCACGACGCGCTTGAAGCGGATCAGCAGGCTATTCGTCTCATCCTGAGCGACGATCCGAAGCCTTCCCCGCTGGCCTACCAGCGCATGAAGGTCAACCAGGCCCACAACGCCCTGTTCAATTCGCTCAACCAGGCGATGCAGGAGCCGGGCTTTAACTCGCACTATCTGGCAGACATGAAGCTGTGGGTCACGCACAGCCAGTTTATCGTCGAGCATATTAACGCCATGACCACGCTGGCGCGCGAGCACACCATGCTGACGCCGGACCTGGCGCAGCGCTATTTGCAGTCGTGTGAAATTGCCCTGCAGAGGTGTCAGCAGCGTCTGGAGTATGACGCGCCGGGAGAGTCCGGGGATTCAAATATTCTCGAAGCGCCGGAAACCCTCACCCACGGGCCGATGAGCACGCTGGAGCAGCACCTTCAGCGCGTTCTGGGGCATCTGAACACCATGCACACCATTTCGTCGGTGGCGTGGCGTCAGCGCCCGCATCACGGCATTTGGTTAACGCGGGTATTAAAGCGAACCGAGTATTAGCTTTTTACGATCTTCTCGACCGCTGCGGCAAAACGGCTTAACCCGTCTTCAATATCTTTCTCTTCCACCACCAGCGACGGCGCAAAGCGCATCACGTCCGGTCCGGCGTTAAGCACCATAACCCCTTCGTGCGCGGCGGCGTGCAGGAAATCGCGCGCGCGGCCTTTGTACTGCGGCTTCAGCTCCGCGCCAATCAGCAGCCCCATGCCGCGGATCTCGCTAAACACATCAAACCGGTCGTCAATCTGTTGCAGACGTTTAACGAACAGCTCGCGCTTCGCGCTTACGCCGTTCAACACCTCCGGGGTGTTAATGATATCGAACGCGGCGCCCGCCACGGCGCTCGCCAGCGGGTTACCGCCGTAGGTGGAGCCGTGAGAACCGACGTGAAACGCGGAGGCGATCTCCTGCGTCGTCAGTACCGCACTCACCGGGAAACCACCGCCGAGGGCTTTCGCGCTGGTCAGAATATCCGGCGTCACGCCATAGTGCATGTAGGCAAACAGATCGCCGGTGCGCCCCATCCCGCACTGCACTTCATCAAAGACCAGCAGCGCCTGATGCTCGTCGCACAGCGCGCGCAGCCCTTTCAGGAATTCCGGGGTTGCCGCCGTCACGCCGCCTTCACCCTGGATCGGCTCGACAACTACTGCGCAGGTATGGTCGTCCATTACCGCTTTCACCGCGTGCAGGTCGTTAAACGGCACGTGGACGATGTCGGCTGGTTTTGGCCCAAACCCGTCGGAGTATTTCGGCTGGCCGCCAACGGAAACGGTAAAGAAGGAACGTCCGTGGAAGGCGTTATGGAAAGCGATGATTTTGGTTTTGTACGGGCTGTGGCGCGTTGTGGCGTAGAAGCGGGCCAGCTTAAAGGCGGTTTCGTTGGCCTCGGTGCCGGAGTTCATAAACAGCACGCGCTCGGCGAAGGTGGCATCGATGATCTTACGCCCCAGACGCAGCGCCGGCTCGTTGGTGAACACGTTGCTGGTGTGCCACAGGGTTTCGCCCTGGGTTTTTAGCGCCTCAACCAGCGCAGGATGGCAATGACCGAGCGCCGTCACCGCAATGCCGCCCGCGAAATCTACGTACTCTTTGCCTTCCTGATCCCAGACGCGGCTGCCCTTCCCTTTTACCGGAATAAACTCAGCCGGTGCATAAATCGGCAGAATGACTTCATCGAATGTCGCGCGGGTAATTGCTGGTTGTTCAGTTGCCATGTCATGACCATCCATTTTTTGTCACATTGATTGTGAAAATATAATCACAAAATATGCATAAAAAATCACAGCATGGCAATAGATATTCAGCGATTGAGGAAATTCGCCAGCAGCTGATGTCCCTGCTCGCTGAGAATGCTTTCCGGGTGGAACTGGACGCCTTCCAGATCCCACTCGCGATGGCGAATCCCCATGATCTCCTGCGTCTCGCTCCAGGCGGTCACCTCAAAGCAGGCGGGCAGGGTTGGGGGATCAATGACCAGAGAATGGTAGCGGGTTACGGTTAACGGATTATTTAACCCTGCGAACACGCCCGTGCCGGTGTGGGTGACCGGTGCGGTTTTGCCGTGCATTACCTTAGCAGCACGCACGATGGTGGCGCCAAAGACCTGAGCAATGGCCTGATGGCCGAGGCAGACGCCCAGAATCGGCAGCTTGCCTGCACAGCGACGAATGACCTCCAGCGAGATACCGGACTCCGACGGCGTGCAGGGGCCCGGTGAGATCACAATTTTCTGCGGAGCCAGCGCCTCGATATCTGCCAGGGTTATCTCATCGTTGCGGCGAACGACCACCTCAGCGCCCAGCTCGCAGAAATACTGGTAAAGGTTCCAGGTGAAGGAATCGTAGTTATCAATCAGCAGAATCATGGCGGCTCCCGAAAAAATGCCGCCCTATTCTACTCAGATTCCCGCGCTTCGCTCACTACTTTGGCAAAGATAGCGTTCAGCGCGGTTAGCTCACCCATCGCACCGCTCTGGTTGGCCGCTACCCACTGCGCGGGATCGATATCACGCCAGTCCAGCGCGTAACCGGCGTGGATCGCCAGCTGTTCAAAGAAGATCCGCTGGGAAATACCGTTACCGCTCATAAAAGGATGCAGCATATTGATTTCACAATAGTAATGGCTTATCCGGTTTGTAAATTCTGCTTTGCTAAGGCCGACCAGATATTTGTCGTATTCCAGGGCTTCCATCAGGTCGTTACCCATCTTCTCGATATACTCGAAATGACAAAAAGGAATGTCTCCCTTAGAAATATCGGCGGTGCGGAATTCGCCAGCCTGCTTCATCTCTCTGCGGTATAAGTGGCGGTGAATGAGGCACAGATGGGGTAACCCGGGTGCAGAAGGCCCCAGTTCCAGCGACTCAATTTGAGGGTCTGCGGGACCATTACCTTTTTCAAGGAGGCAACTGGCCTGAAAATTGACGTTACGCTGTTGTTCCCAGAGACGGGATTTTTGCTTGTCGGTGAGTTTTTTCACTTAACGCCTCCCTGATGATGTCCGTTTGCCACAAGTATAAGCAGCAAAACGCGCTTTCGCAGGGAGGGCTAAAGAACACGGACGTGAACCGCCCGTGTGGAAGACGATTACGGCAGAACTTTTGCGGAGAGAATAACGACCGGTTTTGACGGCACATTCTGGTACGGACCGACGTCGTGGGTAGGCACCTGAGAAATCTTGTCGGCCACGTCCATTCCTTTCACAATCTTGCCGAAAACGGCGTAACCGAAATCGCGCTGACCGTGGTCGAGGAAGGCGTTATCCGCCACGTTCAGGAAGAACTGACTGGTCGCGCTGTCTTTATCCGCGGTACGCGCCATCGAGATGGTGCCACGCTTGTTCAGCAGGCCGTTGTCGGCTTCATTCTTGATTGGCGGGTTAGGCTGCTTCTGCTGCATCTGCTCGTTAAAACCGCCGCCCTGCACCATAAAGCCTGGGATCACGCGGTGGAACGTGGTGTTGTTGTAAAACCCGCTGTTCACGTAGTCGAGGAAGTTTTTCACAGAAACAGGGGCTTTCTGGCTGTTCAGTTCCAGCTCAATGTTCCCGGCGGAGGTGGTCAGCAGGACGTGAGGGTCACCCTTTGCTGCCAGCGCAGCAGGGGAAACGGCAGAAAGAGCAAACACAGCTGCGACAGCCGCCAGTGTTGATTTGAGCATGAGAATTCCTTAACAAAGCGCAGTATAAAAAGCGAATGGCTTGATTCTAAAGAGCAGTATGAACGGAGACCAGCCTTTTACCTAATTTTACGAAATTGAAACAGTTGTTACCGCGCAAACGATTGGTAATACCGCTATTTTACGTGATCTTAATCACACAAAAATATGCAAATATGATCAAAATTTTCTGAAAAGATTTAAATAGATCACTTTCGAGTCTAAAATCTGCCCGCTCACAGCGCCCAACGGGCGCTTTTCTTTTTCTGAACAGGCCAGACATGACTAACAGCAATCGCATCAAGCTCACATGGATCAGCTTCTTCTCCTACGCCCTGACCGGCGCGTTGGTGATCGTCACCGGGATGGTGATGGGAAATATCGCAGACTACTTCCAGCTGCCCGTTTCCAGCATGAGTAATACCTTCACCTTCCTCAACGCGGGGATCCTGATCTCTATCTTCCTGAATGCCTGGCTGATGGAAATTGTTCCTCTGAAAACCCAGCTGCGCTTTGGCTTTGTGCTGATGGTCGCCGCCGTGGCGGGCCTGATGCTGAGCCACAGCATCGCCCTGTTCTCTGCCGCCATGTTCGTGCTGGGCCTGGTGAGCGGGATCACCATGTCGATCGGGACGTTCCTGATTACGCACATGTATGAAGGCCGCCAGCGCGGCGCGCGCCTGCTGTTTACCGACTCCTTCTTCAGCATGGCCGGTATGATCTTCCCGATGGTCGCCGCCGTTCTGCTGGCCCGCAGCATTGAGTGGTACTGGGTGTATGCCTGCATTGGACTGGTCTACGTGGCGATCTTTATTCTGACCTTCGGCTGTGACTTCCCGGTGCTGGGTAAAAACGCGCAGACCACGGCAGAGCCCGTTGCGAAAGAAAAATGGGGCATCGGCGTGCTGTTCCTCTCCGTCGCCGCCCTGTGCTACATCCTGGGCCAGCTGGGCTTTATCTCCTGGGTGCCGGAATACGCAAAAGGTCTGGGCATGAGCCTGAACGACGCGGGCCAACTGGTGAGTGATTTCTGGATGTCCTACATGTTCGGCATGTGGGCGTTTAGCTTCATCCTGCGCTTCTTCGACCTGCAGCGCATTCTGACCGTGCTGGCGGGGCTGGCAACCGTGCTGATGTACCTGTTCATCAACGGTTCGCCGGAGCATATGCCGTGGTTCATTCTGACCCTGGGCTTCTTCTCCAGCGCCATTTATACCTCGATCATCACCCTGGGCTCCCTGCAGACCAAAGTGGCCTCGCCGAAGCTGGTTAACTTCGTGCTGACCTGCGGCACCATCGGCACCATGCTGACCTTCGTGGTGACGGGCCCGATCGTGGCCCACAGCGGCCCGCTGGCGGCGCTGCACACCGCTAACGGTCTGTATGCCGTGGTGTTCATCATGTGCTTCGTCCTGGGCTTCGTGACCCGCCACCGCCAGCATAACGTCGCAGCGGCGTCTCACTAATGCCTACGCCCCTTTGCGCTCGGCAGAGGGGCTGTTTCTGGCAAAGCTCACCTCTTCTCCTCCGGTATCCATCTGGATCCACGTCTGCGCCAGCTGCGTGGTGGCGATGATGCGTCCCTGACGTATCGACCAGCGCACCGGCACCTGACAGCGCACCGCTTCAAACCCGCTCTCCGCAGGCAGGATTACCAGATTCGCCGGGTTTCCTTTCTCAATACCGTAATCGCTCAGGCCAAAGGTCCGGGCGCTGTTATGGGTTATCAGGTTCAGGCCGCTGTCGATCTGCGGATAGCCCATCATCTGACAGACGTGTAGCCCCATATGCAGCACCTGCAGCATGTTGCCGGTGCCGAGCGGATACCACGGATCGAACACGTCGTCATGACCAAAGCAGACGTTAATGCCCGCCTCCTGCAGCTCTTTCACGCGGGTAATACCCCGGCGTTTCGGGTAGTCGTCAAAACGTCCCTGCAGATGGATATTCACCAGCGGGTTGGCTACAAAGTTGATGCCCGACATCTTCAGCAGGCGAAAAAGGCGCGAGGTATAGGCGCCGTTATAGGAGTGCATGGCGGTGGTGTGGCTGGCGGTCACGCGCGGGCCGATACCGGCTTCATACGCCAGCGTCGCAACGGTTTCGACAAACCGCGACTGCTCGTCGTCAATTTCGTCGCAGTGAATATCCAGCGGACGGTCATATTTCTTCGCCAGATCAAAAGCGATATGCAGGGACTGGACGCCATACTCGCGGGTGAACTCGAAGTGCGGGATTGCCCCCACCACGTCGGCCCCCAGCCGTAAGGCCTCTTCCAGCAGCGCCGCCCCGTTCGGATAGGAGAGGATCCCCTCCTGCGGGAACGCGACGATCTGCAGCGTGACCCACGGAGCCACCTCCTGCTTCACCACCAGCATCGCCTTCAGCGCGGTGAGCCTCGGGTCAGAGACATCCACATGGGTACGCACGAACTGAATGCCGTTGGCGATTTGCCACTTCAGGGTCTTCCACGCGCGGGCTTTCACATCCTCATGGCTAAGCTGGGCCTTGCGCTCGGCCCAGCGCTCAATGCCTTCAAACAGCGTCCCGGACTGGTTCCAGCCTGGCTCGCCGGCCGTCTGGGTCGTGTCTAAATGAATATGCGGCTCGATAAACGGCGGAATAGCCAGCCCCCCTCGCGCGTTCAACACCTCATAGCTTTCGACGCGGGTATCGTCCATCGGCGTAATGTCGCCAAAACGACCGTTCTCAATGGCGATTTGCCACAGCCCTTCCTGACCCGGTAAACGAACGTTCTGAACAAGCCAAAGCGGTATCGTAGACATACCTTTCTCCCGAAAAACGCAGCTGAAATTAAGGAGTATCTGTTTTTAAAAATCAGGCCCCTAATTTGTACACAAAATCGACGACAACGAAAAGCCAGCGATTTCCATAACTTATAAATTTCCTGACAAATCAGCACCCTACCCACTAAGGAGTAGGTTAAGGCGTATTTGATTTGCATCAATAAGTGCCCCTGCTGAATCGTTAAGGTAGGCAGTAATAGAAAAGAAATCGAGGCAAAAATGAGCAAAGTCAGACTCGCTATCATCGGTAACGGCATGGTCGGCCACCGCTTTATTGAGGATCTTCTCGATAAAGCCGATGCTGACCGTTTCGACATTACCGTGTTCTGTGAAGAACCCCGCAAGGCGTACGACCGTGTGCACTTGTCTTCCTACTTCTCCCATCATACCGCCGAAGAGCTTTCTCTGGTGCGTGAAGGTTTCTATGAGAAGCACGGCGTAAAAGTGCTGGTGGGCGAACGCGCTATCACCATCAACCGTCAGGAAAAAGTGATCCACTCCAGCGCCGGGCGTACGGTTTTTTACGACAAGCTGATCATGGCGACTGGCTCATACCCGTGGATCCCGCCTATCAAAGGCTCGGAAACGCAGGATTGCTTTGTTTATCGTACCATTGAAGACCTGAAAGCCATCGAAAACTGCGCCCGTCGAAGCAAACGCGGCGCGGTCGTCGGCGGCGGCCTGCTGGGCCTGGAAGCGGCAGGCGCGCTGAAAAACCTCGGCGTTGAAACCCACGTCATCGAATTTGCCCCGATGCTGATGGCTGAACAGCTGGACCACATGGGCGGTGACCAGCTGCGCCGTAAAATCGAAAGCATGGGCGTGAAGGTTCACACCAGCAAAAATACCAAAGAGATCGTTCAGGAAGGCACCGAAGCGCGTAAAACCATGCGCTTTGCCGACGGCAGCGAGCTGGAAGTCGACTTTATCGTCTTCTCCACCGGTATTCGCCCGCGCGATAAAATGGCCACCCAGTGCGGTCTGGCCGTAGCGCAGCGCGGCGGGATCATGATTAACGATTCCTGCCAGACCTCCGACCCGGATATCTACGCCATCGGCGAGTGCGCCAGCTGGAATAACCGCGTGTACGGCCTGGTGGCGCCGGGTTACAAAATGGCGCAGGTCGCCGTTGACCATATCCTCGGCACCGAAAACGCCTTTACCGGCGCAGACATGAGCGCCAAGCTGAAGCTGCTGGGCGTCGACGTGGGCGGCATCGGCGATGCGCATGGTCGTACCCCGAACTCACGCAGCTACGTCTACCTCGACGAAAGCAAAGAGGTCTATAAACGCCTGATCGTCAGCCCGGACAACAAAACCCTGCTCGGTGCGGTACTGGTCGGAGATACCAGCGACTTCGGTAACCTGCTGCAGCTGGTGTTAAACGCCATCGAACTGCCGGAAAACCCGGACGCGCTGATCCTCCCGGCTCACGCCTCCAGCGGCAAGCCGTCTATCGGCGTGGATAAACTGCCGGACAGCGCGCAGATTTGCTCCTGCTTCGACGTCACCAAAGGCATGCTCATCTCCGCCATTAACAAGGGCTGCCACACCGTGGCGGCGCTGAAAGCGGAAACCAAAGCCGGTACCGGCTGCGGTGGCTGTATTCCGCTGGTGACTCAGGTGCTGAACGCCGAACTGGCAAAACAGGGCATCGAAGTGAACAACAACCTGTGCGAGCACTTCTCCTACTCTCGCCAGGAGCTGTACCACCTGATCCGCGTGGAGGGCATTAAGTCCTTCGACGAACTTCTGGCAAAACACGGTCAGGGCTACGGGTGTGAAGTGTGTAAACCGACCGTCGGTTCTCTGCTGGCCTCCTGCTGGAACGAGTACGTGCTCAAGCCGGAACACACGCCGCTGCAGGACACTAACGACAACTTCCTGGCGAACATCCAGAAAGACGGAACTTACTCCGTGATCCCACGTTCTGCCGGTGGCGAAATTACCCCGGAAGGTCTGGTCGCGGTGGGCCGTATTGCACGTGAATACAACCTGTACACTAAAATCACCGGCTCCCAGCGTATCGGCCTGTTTGGTGCGCAGAAGGATGACCTGCCTGAAATCTGGCGTCAGCTGATTGAAGCGGGCTTTGAAACCGGTCACGCGTATGCCAAAGCGCTGCGTATGGCGAAAACCTGCGTGGGCAGCACATGGTGCCGCTACGGCGTGGGCGACAGCGTGGGCTTCGGCGTTGAGCTGGAAAACCGCTACAAGGGCATCCGCACACCGCACAAAATGAAGTTCGGCGTCTCCGGCTGTACCCGCGAATGTGCGGAAGCACAGGGTAAAGACGTGGGGATCATCGCCACCGAGAAAGGCTGGAACCTGTACGTCTGCGGCAACGGCGGGATGAAACCACGCCACGCGGACCTGCTGGCCGCGGATCTCGACCATGACACGCTGATTCAGTATCTCGACCGCTTCATGATGTTCTACATCCGTACCGCCGATAAGCTGACCCGTACCGCCTCCTGGCTGGACAACCTTGAAGGCGGCATCGACTACCTGAAGTCCGTCATCATCGACGACAAGCTGGGCCTGAACGAACAGCTGGAGGCCGAGATGGCTCGCCTGCGCGACGCGGTAATCTGCGAGTGGACCGAGACCGTGAACACCCCGGCGGCGCAGACGCGCTTCAAACACTTTATCAACAGCACCCAGCGCGACCCGAACGTGCAGGTTGTGGCAGAGCGCGAACAGCATCGTCCGGCGACACCTTATGAACGTATTCCGGTGACTCTGGTGGAGGAAAACGCATGAGCCAGTGGGTAAACATCTGCAATATTAGCGACATTCTGCCGGCAACCGGCGTCTGTGCGCTGCTGGGCAACGAGCAGGTCGCGATTTTCCGTCCTCGCCACGATGAACAGGTCTTTGCCATCAGCAATATCGACCCGTTCTTCGACGCCAGCGTGCTCTCCCGTGGACTGATTGCGGAGCATCAGGGCGAGCTGTGGGTTGCCAGCCCGCTGAAAAAGCAGCGCTTCCGCCTGACCGACGGGCACTGCATGGAAGATGAGAGCCACTCTGTGAAGCACTACGACGCCCGCGTGAAGGACGGCAAGGTGCAGTTGAAGGCTTAACCCCCAGCCTTTTCAATACGAAAGGCTTATGACCCCTTATGGGTAACGGCAGGAAAAATCGTATGTTCTGTACGATCCCTGCTGTTATCCTGACCTCAATTCTTACTCCCTCCATGAATGCTGCGAGGTAACGTCGTGGATCACCTGCCGATTTTTTGTCAATTACGCAACCGCGACTGCCTGCTCGTGGGCGGCGGCGACGTGGCTGAACGCAAAGCCCGCCTGCTGCTGGAAGCGGGCGCCCGACTGACCGTCAACGCCCTCGCCTTCGCCCCGCAGTTTGAGGTCTGGGCGCAGGAAGGCATGCTTACGCTGGAACAGGGAGAGTTTAATGAATCCCTGCTGGATACCTGCTGGCTGACCATCGCTGCCACGGATAACGATGAAGTGAACCAGCACGTCAGCGACGCCTGCGAAGCGCGCCGTATCTTCTGCAACGTGGTGGATGCGCCGAAAGAGGCCAGCTTTATCATGCCGTCGATCATCGACCGTTCGCCGCTGATGATCGCAGTGTCGTCCGGCGGTCGCTCGCCGGTTCTCGCCCGCCTGCTGCGGGAAAAGCTGGAGGCCGTGCTGCCCCAGCATCTCGGTCAGATCGCGCAGTACGCCGGGCAGCTTCGTTCCCGCGTGAAGCAAAGCTTCTCGACCGTCGGCGAGCGTCGCCGCTTCTGGGAAAAATTCTTCGTGAACGACAGGCTGGCGCAGTCGCTGGCGAATCAGGACAAAAAAGCGGTTGAAGCGACGACCGAACAGCTCTTCACCGAACCGCTGGATCACCGTGGCGAAGTGGTGCTGGTCGGTGCAGGCCCGGGGGATGCAGGTTTACTCACGCTGAAAGGGCTACAGCAGATCCAGCAGGCCGATATCGTGGTTTACGATCGCCTGGTGTCCGATGACATCATGAACCTGGTTCGCCGCGACGCAGACCGCGTATTCGTGGGCAAGCGTGCGGGCTACCACTGCGTACCGCAGGAGGAGATTAACCAGATCCTGCTGCGCGAAGCGCAAAAGGGCAAACGCGTGGTGCGTCTTAAGGGCGGCGATCCGTTTATCTTTGGCCGCGGCGGCGAGGAGCTGGAAACGCTGTGCAACGCGGGCATTCCATTTTCCGTGGTTCCGGGCATAACGGCGGCCTCTGGCTGCTCAGCCTACTCCGGCATTCCGCTGACCCATCGCGATTATGCCCAGAGCGTGCGTCTGGTGACGGGCCACCTGAAAACCGGCAGCGAGCTGGACTGGGATAACCTGGCCGCTGAAAAGCAGACGCTGGTGTTCTACATGGGGCTGAACCAGGCCGCGACTATTCAGGCGAAACTACTGGAACACGGCATGGAGGCAGATATGCCGGTCGCGCTGGTGGAAAACGGTACTGCCATCACGCAGCGCGTGGTGGATGGCGTTCTGACGCAGCTCGGTGAACTGGCGCAGCAGGTTGAAAGCCCGGCGCTGATCATTGTGGGCCGCGTGGTTGAGCTGCGCGAGAAGCTGAACTGGTTCTCTAACCACTAACGCATACTCTCACTTCTTCGAGTAGTCCTTAAGCGGACTACTCCCCTCTTACCGCTACCGATAACATACCGCCCCGAAATGGAGCTTTTCCATTTATTCCCTTGAATTACATCCAAATTAAGTTTTTAGACAAGGAATGCGTATGTTCAAACTGGCAAAAGCCGCCGTTCTGGTCGGCCTGTTATCGACTCTGACTGCCTGCACCGGTCACGTGCAAAACACCAAAAATAACTGCAGCTACGATTACCTGCTGCACCCGGCGATCTCCATTTCGAAGATCATCGGTGGTTGCGGCCCGGCGGCGCAGCAGTAAGCGTTTTTCAGGCGTAAAAAAACCGGGATTTCCCGGTTTTTTAGTTTTGGTGGTGCGGCCTGATGCCCTCACCCTGGCCCTCTCCCACAGGGAGAGGGAATAAACCCTAAAAACGGTAACGTGGTTACCGTTTTGCTTTTACCTAAGGTTTACCCACAAACCCAATCGCTTCGTACACCGCTTTCAGGGTCTCGGAGGCCCGCGCGCTGGCTTTTTCCGCGCCGTCTTTCATCACCTTCTGCAGGAAAGCTTCGTCGTTGCGATAGCGGTTGTAGCGCTCCTGCAGCTCGGTCAGCATGCCAGAAACGGCATCTGCCACTTCGCCTTTCAGGTGGCCGTACATCTTGCCTTCGAAGTGTTTTTCCAGCTCAGGGATGCTCTGGCCCGTTACGCCGGAGAGGATATCCAGCAGGTTAGACACGCCCGCTTTGTTCTGCACGTCGTAGCGCACGACTGGCGGCTCGTCGGAGTCGGTCACTGCACGCTTGAGCTTTTTAACCACCGATTTCGGATCTTCCAGCAGGCCGATAACGTTGTTGCGGTTATCGTCAGACTTGGACATCTTCTTGGTCGGCTCCAGCAGCGACATTACGCGCGCGCCGGATTTTGGAATGAACGGCTCTGGCACTTTAAACACATCACCGTAAATCGCGTTGAAGCGCTGGGCGATATCGCGGCTCAGCTCCAGGTGCTGCTTCTGGTCTTCACCCACCGGCACCTGGTTGGTCTGATACAGCAGGATGTCTGCCGCCATCAGCACCGGATAGTCAAACAGCCCGGCGTTGATGTTTTCAGAGTAGCGCGCAGATTTATCCTTGAACTGGGTCATGCGGCTCAGCTCACCGAAATAGGTGTAGCAGTTCAGCGCCCAGCCCAGCTGCGCGTGCTCCGGCACGTGAGACTGAACGAAGATGGTGCTTTTCTCTGGATCAATACCGCACGCCAGGTACAGCGCCAGCGTATCCAGGGTGGCTTTGCGCAGCTTCTCAGGATCCTGACGCGCGGTGATGGCATGGAGATCCACGATGCAGTAAATGCAATGGTAATCATCCTGCATGCTGACCCACTGACGTAACGCACCCATGTAGTTACCAATGGTCAATTCACCTGAAGGCTGTGCGCCACTAAAAACGATGGGCTTAGTCATTTTTCAATTCCTGATGTTCACTGTGCGAAAGCCCGAGTGCGGGCAATAAATCTTTGAAGCGATCGAACACAACGTCCGGCTCGCTCAGCGTGATGGCCTCACCGTAGTTGTAGCCATAGGTTAATCCCACGGAAGGACAGCCAGCCGCTCTGGCAGCCAGAATATCATTGCGGGAATCCCCGACAAAGAGCAGCTCCGCAGGCGTTAAGGATAATTTTCCCGCCACCAGCAGAAGCGGCTCCGGGTGCGGCTTTTTGTTCTGCACGTCGTCGCCGCCCACAATCACGGAGAAATACTTCGCGATGTCCAGCGCTTCCAGAAGCGGTGCGACGAACGGCGTCGGCTTATTCGTCACCAGCCCCAGCGGGATGCCTTTCGCATGCAGCGCGTTCAGCGTTTCCGCGACGTCCGGGAACAGAAAGCTGCCGTCTTCAACGGTCTCTTCGTAGTAACGATCGAAAAGTTTGCGCAGCACACGCAGCTGCTCATCCTGGGGAATATCGGCGTGATCGACGCTCGGTTTCCCCTGCGCGGAACGCTGCGATGCCCGCTCCTGGCGAGCCCAGGTCAGCGCGCGCTCCATCAGCACGTCGGCACCGTTGCCGATCCACGTAATAACGCGTTCTTCACCCGCAACGGGGAGTTCGAGCGCATACAGCGCCTGGTCGACGGCGCTGCTTAAGCCCGGCGCGCTGTCGACCAGCGTGCCGTCGAGGTCAAATGCGATACCCCGGGTTGCCTGCAATTTATTCATGACTTACCTTTGCCAGTTCGCTGCGCATTTCATCAATAACTTTTTTGTAGTCCGGCTGATCGAAGATGGCAGAGCCTGCAACAAACATATCCGCGCCCGCTGCGGCAATTTCACCGATGTTATTCACCTTCACACCGCCATCCACTTCCAGACGAATGTCGTAGCCAGATTCATCAATACGGCGGCGCACTTCACGCAGCTTATCAAGCGTCTGAGGGATAAATGACTGCCCGCCAAAGCCCGGGTTAACGGACATCAGCAAAATGACATCGAGCTTATCCATCACGTAGTCGAGATAGCTCAGCGGCGTGGCCGGGTTAAAGACCAGCCCGGCCTTGCAGCCGTTCTCTTTAATCAGCTGCAGCGTGCGGTCAACGTGTTCGGAGGCTTCCGGATGGAAAGTGATGATGCTGGCGCCCGCCGCCGCGAAATCAGGCACGATGCGGTCAACGGGTTTTACCATCAGGTGCACGTCTATCGGTGCGGTAATGCCGTAACTGCGCAGCGCCTTGAGCACCATCGGGCCGATGGTCAGATTGGGAACGTAGTGGTTGTCCATAACGTCGAAATGGACGACATCTGCACCCGCGGCAAGCGCGTTGGCGGTGTCTTCACCCAGGCGGGCAAAATCGGCCGACAGAATTGAGGGAGCAATCAAAAACTGTTTCATCCGCATCTCCTTGAAATGTATTTACCGGCGGGCAAAACGGCTCAGGGGCGATAAAGAGCCAGGAGTTCGTCCACCTTTTTACGTGTGCCGCCGTTGCTGCTAATGCTACGCCGCACCTTGACCTGAAAATGCTTCGCGGCTTTGTACCATTCGCGCGTATCAGGGGTATCGTGATTCGAAATTAACACCGGAATTCTTTTGCTGACCAGCTTTTCCGCTATCTCAGCCAGACGCGCCTGCTCGGCAGGGCTGAAGCTGTTGGTGTGATAAGCGGTAAAATTCGCCGTCGCAGAGAGCGGGGCGTAAGGCGGATCGCAATAGACCACCGAGTTTGCGTCGGCCTGTTCCATGCATGCTTCATACGAGAGGCAGTGGAACTCTGCGTTCTGTGCTTTTTCCGCAAAGTGGTACAGCTCGGTCTGCGGGAAATAGGGGCGCTTATAGCGTCCAAACGGCACGTTGAATTCACCACGCAGATTATACCGACACAGGCCGTTGTAGCCATGACGGTTCAGGTAGAGGAACAACAGCGCGCGACGGAAGGGATCCTCGCTCTGGTTAAACTCAGCGCGGAATTGATAGTAAACGTCCGGGTGGTTGTTCTCTGGGGTAAACAGCTTACGCGCCTCATCGACGTACTCATCGGTACGCATTTTTACGATGTTATACAGGCTGATAAGGTCGCTGTTGATATCCGCCAGGATATAACGAGAAAAATCGGTGTTCAGGAACACCGATCCAGCACCCACAAACGGCTCGATAAGACACTCGCCTTTCGGCAGGTGTTTTTTAATATCGTCGAGCAGGGGGTATTTCCCCCCCGCCCATTTCAGAAAAGCGCGATTTTTTTTCATGCTGACTAACTGATTACACCTTCTCCGGCTGTGGAGAAAGCTCCGACAGCATCCTGCGCTTTAAACATTACTTCAGATCGGCCTGCACCTGATGAATCGGCTTCGCCCACGGGTTCTTCGCCTGAACATCGGCTGGCAGTGTCGCTACGGCGCGTTTCGCTTCATCTTTAGAGGCATAAACACCGCTCACCAGCACGTACCACGGTTGTCCGTTGCGGGTCGTCTGATAAACCACATAGTTTTTCAGGTTCGATTTCTTCGCCCAACCGTTGAGGTTGTCATAGTTAGACGAACTGCTCAACTGCAGCGTGTAGTTGCTGGATGGCGCAGATTTCAGAGAACCGACATTGCCCGCGGTTTTACCTGACGCAGCGCTGGACGCGGAAGCGGTTGCCGCCGGTGCCGCTGTCGCTGCAGGTGCCGTCGTGGTCGCTGTCGCTTTCGGTGCCGCTGTTGGTGCTGGCGCTTTTACCGGCTCGCTGACGGCAGGTTTAGTTTGCGCTGGCGCTTTCACTTCCGGCGCTTTTGCAACAGCCTGCGGTTTCGCTTCGCGTTTCGGCTCAATCACAGTCTGTTTGCGCTCAGGGCGCGGCGCAGTCTGAGTCTGGCGTGGTTTCGTTTCCGTTGCGGCGGTTTGAGGCTGTGCATTACCACCACGGATCGGCGCAACGGTTGCAGGCTCAGTTGGCAGCGTAGAGTTAACCACCACGTTGTTTACCTGATCCTGATTTTGAGGTTGCGTCAGAGCATTGTTCAGATCGCCCTGTACTTCAACACGCTGCTGGCCGTCTGGGGTCACAGGCGTTTGTCCCTGAGTCGGGGTTGAAGAGACAGGAGGCAGAGAAACGTCCTGCGGGTTCGTTGTATTACCCGCCGTCTGCTCTGCAGATGTTGTGCCCGGCGCAGGCTGCGCACCGTTTGCCTGATCGGCAGCATCGTTACCTGACAGGTTGATGCTCTTCTCGGCAGGTGCAGTCTGCTCGGTCGAATTCGTTGAGGGTGCTTTTAGCGCGGAACCAATGCCCACAATCAGCAGCACGAGAACCAAAACGCCCAGCCCCATCATGACGTACTGGCGGGAGGCCGGCTTCGCCGCTGCCGCTTTTTTACGTTTACGCGGGCGACGCTCTACAGGCTCTTCGTCCATTGAATCTTCTTCGGACTCATAATCCTCTTCTTCTCGCTCATCACGCGCGTTGCGGCTGCGCGAAGGGCGACGATCGTCTGCATCCAGATCAACATCGTCAAAGTTGATCTGCGGCTCGTTATCACGTTCTGAAGATTGACGAGAACGACCAGTACGACGATCGCTGGGATCGGGTTTCAGCTCGTCTTCTGGTTTGAATTCATCCATTTAACACCCCACTCAAAGGCTTATGCCAACGACTTTGCATTTCACCTGAAGCTAAACGACCACCGGTTAAAGTGGCCTGACCTTTCTAGTTGTTACGCCTGCTGACAATCAGCGATAGCGCCAAGAACGACATCGTGCGGCACTCCGCCGCGCACTTCACTCTTCCCTATTGCAAGTGGGAGTACCAGACGCATCTCACCTGCCAAAACTTTTTTATCGCGCATCATGTGGGGTAGATACGCCTGCGCAGACATCTCATGCGGACCCGTCACCGGTAAACCGGCGCGTTCAAGCAGCGCAATAATGCGTGCCGTCTCTTCCGGCGTGAACTGGCCCAGACGTTCAGACGTGCGCGCAGCCATGACCATACCGGCCGCAACCGCTTCACCGTGAAGCCAGTTGCCGTAGCCCATTTCGGCTTCAATCGCGTGGCCAAACGTATGCCCCAGATTCAGTAAAGCACGTAAGCCGGTTTCACGCTCGTCCGCGGCAACGACTTCTGCCTTCAACTCACAGCAACGGCGAATGCAGTATGCCAGTGCCGGGCCGTCGAGGCGCAGCAGGGCATCCATATTCTCTTCCAGCCAGGTAAAGAACTCACCGTCAAGAATAATGCCGTATTTGATCACTTCTGCCAGGCCAGATGCCAGTTCGCGCGCGGGCAGCGTTTTCAGACAGTCGAGATCCACCACCACCGATGCCGGCTGGTAGAACGCGCCAATCATGTTTTTACCCAGCGGATGGTTAACTGCCGTTTTACCGCCAACGGAAGAGTCGACCTGTGACAGTAAGGTGGTAGGAATTTGAATAAAGCGCACGCCACGTTGGTAGCTGGCAGCTGCAAAGCCCGTAAGATCGCCCACAACACCGCCGCCGAGGGCGAGCAGTGTCGTATCGCGACCATGCGGTTTTTGCAGGAGTGCGGTAAAGACGGTATCGAGCACCGTCAGGCTTTTGTACTGCTCGCCATCGGGCAGAATCACACTGTCGACTTTCACGCCCGCCTGCTCAAGCTGCTTGCGTACGTGGTCGAGATAAAGCGGAGCCAGCGTCTCGTTGGTGACCAGCATCGCCTGATCACCCGCTTTCAGTGGTAAGAAGGAAGCTGGGTCGTTAAACAAACCAGCCGCGATGGTGATAGGGTAACTACGTTCCCCGAGAGTAACTGTAATCCTCTCCATGACGCGACATCCACCTTAAATGCTTTTACCCGCAGGCGAGTGTATATAAAGCCAGAATCAGTTGCTTTCCAGCATATGAATAATCTGGTTTGCAACCACTTTAGCGCTCTGGTCGTCAGTACGAATGGTCACATCAGCAATCTCTTCGTACAGAGGATTGCGTTCACCGGCCAGGGCTTCCAGGACTTCACGTGGCGGCGTTTCAACCTGCAGCAGTGGGCGCTTTTTATCGCGCTGCGTACGTGCCAGCTGTTTTTCGATGGTCGTCTCAAGATACACGACTACGCCACGGGCGGAGAGACGGTTACGGGTTTCGCGAGATTTCACAGAGCCGCCGCCAGTTGCCAGCACAATGCCCTGTTTTTCCGTGAGTTCGTTGATCACTTTTTCTTCTCGGTCACGGAAACCTTCTTCGCCTTCTACATCGAAGACCCAGCCCACATCAGCTCCGGTTCGTTTCTCAATCTCTTGATCAGAATCGTAAAATTCCATATTGAGTTGTTGAGCTAACTGACGCCCAATAGTGCTTTTGCCGGCACCCATAGGCCCAACCAGAAAGATATTGCGTTTCTCTGCCATTTTTTCGGTACTACTAAGACTATTCGTTAATGGTAATCCCCGCTTCGCAGACACCCAGCGTAGCAGGACATGAACTGAAACCTCATATGCAATAGAGCGAGAGTCAGACTAAAAATTATCTCAATACTACGGCTTGTTTGGCAACTGATTAAATCACCGTGACAGGCGCATAAGATAACAAGAGCGTAAGTCCAACTCGAATCGGTACTCCTTGTATGCTAATTCATGCCCCACGTCAAACATCTGCAACAAACTGAATGCAAAATCATTGCGGGGATCGTTTCCCATTAATGGATACCTACCAGTCTTGGTGTGATAAACACCACCAGCTCCCGTCGTTCATTGTCTTTGCCGTCATGACGAAACAGTTGCCCGATCCAGGGGATCTTCCCTAGCCCGGGCACGCTATCACTCCCGGTTTTGTTCTTTTGCGAGAAAATGCCGCCCAGCGCCAGCGTTTCCCCGCTTTTGACCTCTACCTGCGTTTCGATCTCTTGCTTATCGATCGCCAGCGTCTCACCATCCGCCTGCTGCAGCACCTGCCCAGGCATATTTTCGCTGATATGCAGTTTCAGGCGCACGCGCCCTCCCGGCAGCACAACCGGCGTAACCTCCATCCCCAGCACCGCCTCCTTAAACTCGACGGACGTCGCGCCGCTTTCGCCGCTGGAGACCTGATAGGGTATTTCGCTACCCTGCTTGATGCTGGCCGGCTGCATATGCGAGGCCAACAAACGCGGGCTGGCGATGATATCAACCTGCTGCTTTTGCTCGAGAGCCGACAACTCCAGGTCCAACAGCCTGCCGTTGATGCGTCCGATGTTAAACCCGACGTGGGTGGTGGCGCTGGCGACCGACAAATCTGCACCGAGGGTCGTGACGTGCCCAACCTTGCCCGCCTCCGTGGCCTCCGCAAGGTTCCATTTCACCCCCAACTCGCGCAGGCTTTTTTCGTTAATGGTCACGATATGCGCCGAAAGCTCCACCTGCTCGACGGGGAGATCCATCTGTTCCGCCCAGCGCTGGAGAGACTCCACCACGGTCTGGCTATCGCGCACCAGCAAACGGTTAGTGCGCTTGTCGACGGATAAACTCCCCTTTGGGCTCAGGAGTTTTTCTGCGGCTTTTTGCACCTCACCGGCGTCTGCCCAGGTAAACGGAATAGCGTGTGAGACCAGCGGTGCCTCAAGCAGCCGCCTGGCCTGCTCCTGTTCCCTCCGCGCCTGCTGCTCACGCTGCCAGGCCGCCGTGTGCACATAAAAAATGCCGCCCTCTTCACGCAGGACAAGCCCGGCGCTGGTCACTACCGTCTGAAGCGCCTGGCGCCACGGCACCCGGGTCAAATTCAGCGAAAGCGAGCCCGCCACGTCCGGCGACACAATCAGATTTCGGCTCTCCTGCGCCACCAGCGCCTGAAGCACCTGCACAATCGGGACATCATCCACCACGAGGGTGACCGGCTTTGGCCCGGCGGCTAACAGCGGCTGGCTCAGTACCGTCAGCAACAGCAGTATCCTTATTTTCACGCGCTTTCGTTCCTTCTCGTTGCCATGTCCATCGTGTCGGCTCGCACATGTCGCCGACATCAACGGTCAGTTCTTGTTTATCCATTGCGCTCACCCTCCAGCCGGGCGATAAGCGTTCATTTCTTTTCACACGGTGCCAGCGCTTTTGCGCATCCAGCAAAAAGCCGGTATCCGCGCTGCCGCTGGCCATCCCCTGATAGCGCCACTGCGCGAGCTGCCCGACCGAGCAGCTATCCTCCGGCGGCTGGAAGGGATCGCGCATGCCCGTCAGAAAGAGCAGCGAACATAGAATCAAGCGAAGCTCAGTGCGCACGATCGGTCTCCAGCTGCAGGCTCAGGCGTAGCTGCCCCCCGTCCGGCACAAGGGTAAAAGCCCTGACCTTCACCGCCTGCGTCGCCAGACGAGAAAACAGCGCCGGAATTTCTGACCACGGGGCGCTCAGCGCCAGTTCCCCGCCGTTCTGCTGCGGCTTCCAGTGCACAAGCCTCGTGCCTTTCCCCTGATAATCCAGAGGGGAAAAGGGCTGAATGTCCTGCGTCACGCGCGCCTCGGATACCAGCGGCTGTCGTCTGGCCTGCGGCCACAGCGCGACATTGGTCCGGGCAGCGCGCAGAGATAGCGCGCCAAGCTCGGCACACTGCCGCCAGGCAGGGCGAACCATGAGCGCCCAGACGGCCAGCCCGATAACCCCCGCTGCGGTGCACCAGCAGACCAGCCGCACGGAAGGACGGCTTGCCAGCCAGCGTTGTACGAAGTACTCCACGGCCTACCCCCGGCGATTAAGCTGAAATGTGAATACCCAGCGCCCCTGGCTATCCTGCTGCAGCGCGCCGGCCTGACCAGGGCTAAAACCTGCTACCTGCTTCAGCGCCTGCGTCATGGCTGCAAGCGCCGGGAGAGCGGCGGCATATCCCGTCACCTCAAGTAAGGGAGGCTGATAACGTAAGCCTGAAAGCCAGGCACGGGAGGGCATCGCATCAGAGAGTGATTCCAGCGCTGGCTGCCAGTTCACAGCCGGCGGTGCAGGCGTGGCCTCAGCCGTTTCCGTGGCCGGGCGCTGGCGCGTTTTCAGCGCCTGTTGAACCGCGGTTATTGCCGCCAGTTCGGTCTGAAGCGCACGTACTTTCAGAGCGTAGATCGTCCGCACACCCCAGCCTGTAACCAGCATCATCAGCAGGCTGGCGGCAGATAGCACAAGCCAGAACCGCAGGCAGCGCGCCCGGCGCTGCTGTCGCCACGGTAATAAGTTCGCCATGCTCATTCAGCCGCCTCGCTCATGGCTAGCGCCAGCGCGACGGTAAAATCAGCGCCGCACTCGGGTAAAGGCGGCTGGCAGCACGTCACCGCTTGCCAGGGATCGCGCGCCGCATCAAAGTGCGCGATGTCAGAAGGAGAGAGCGCGAGCAGCGCGGCCAGTTCCGTGACGTCAGCCGCGTCGGTGGTGAAGCGGCGCCCCCACTGGTGGCGCATCGCCCACAGCCACTGGTGGTCGTCCCGCCAGGTCACGCACTGCAAGGGGGCCACCGAAGCGAGCAGATTCCGCAGCGCACCCGCATCCGGGGTGATAGCTGCCAGCCGCAAACGGAGGGTTTTCGCCAGTGATAACAGCGCGTCGACTTCCCTGCTTTGTGCCGCAGTGACGTGATAAGTGTTGCTGAACGTATCCTCGGCATAGTCAAAGCACAGCACGTCGGCGGGCATCTCCAGCTCTCGCGAAAGAGTGGCCCCCACCCAGGAGACCTGCTCGCTGTCGCGAAGGGTGATTGACGGGCGGGGTAGCGACCGCTGCAGCGTGCGCGCCGCGGGAAATGAGAGGAATACCCGATGGTGATGGGGCAGCGCGCGTCGCCAGTCACGTAGTGCATCAACCAGCTGTTCTGGCTGACTAATTTTCCCCTCGCGGATGGTGCCGTCCGTCAGAGGGACGGCCCACCAGCGCCGTAAACGCCACCCTGCCTTCTCGCGGGTCAGTGCAACGATATGTACCTTATCTTGTTGAATATGAACGCCCGTTTGCCACGTTTTGAAAGCCATACTTCACGATCTCCTTATCGCCCGTCAGGTCGACGGCTATATCAATGAATCAGGCTTGCCTTTATACTACCGCGCGATTGTTTAGAAACTGCCCAAGTGAAACCAAATGGGAAATCTCCGGTGAAGTTCGTAAAGTATTTATTGATCCTTGCAGTCTGTTGCATTCTGCTGGGAGCAGGCTCGATTTATGGTTTGTACAAATTTATTGAGCCGCAGCTACCTGATGTCGCCACGCTTCGTGATGTGCGGCTCCAGATCCCAATGCAGGTCTATAGCGCCGATGGCGAACTCATGGCGCAATATGGCGAAAAACGCCGTATCCCGCTGACCTTAAACCAAATTCCACCCGTGATGGTGAAAGCCTTTATCGCCACCGAGGACAGCCGTTTTTACGAGCACCACGGGGTCGATCCGGTCGGTATTTTCCGTGCTGCCAGCGTAGCGCTGTTCTCCGGCCATGCGTCGCAGGGGGCGAGTACCATCACGCAGCAGCTCGCGCGTAACTTCTTCCTGAGCCCGGAAAAGACGCTGATGCGTAAGATCAAAGAGGTGTTCCTCGCGATCCGCATTGAGCAGCTGCTGAGCAAAGACGAGATCCTTGAGCTTTACCTCAACAAGATCTATCTCGGCTATCGCGCCTATGGCGTGGGCGCGGCGGCACAGGTTTATTTCGGCAAACCGGTTGAGCAGCTCACGCTGAGTGAAATGGCCACCATTGCTGGCCTGCCAAAAGCGCCGTCGACCTTTAACCCGCTCTACTCTCTGGACCGTGCAACGTCGCGTCGTAACGTCGTGCTGTCGCGTATGCTGAGCGAAGGCTACATCAGCCAGACCGAGTACGAGCAGGCGCGTAACGTGGCCATCGATGCCAACTACCATGCGCCAGAAATCGCCTTCTCCTCGCCGTATCTTACCGAGATGGTTCGTCAGGAGATGGTGAGCCGCTACGGTGAGAAGGCCTATGAAGATGGCTATCGTGTCTACACCACCGTGACCCGCCCCGTACAACAGGCGGCACAGCAGGCGGTCCGCAACAACGTGATGGATTACGACATGCGCCACGGCTACCGCGGCCCGTCGAACGTACTGTGGAAAGTGGGCGAAAGCGCGTGGGACAGCAAGAAAATCACGGATTCCCTAAAATCCCTGCCAACCTATGGCCCACTGTTGCCGGCGGTTGTCACACAAGCTGATCCGCAGGAAGCGGTCGCCATGATGGCTGACGGGACGTCCGTCTCGCTGCGCATGGACGGGATCCGCTGGGCGCGCCCGTATCGTTCTGACACCCTGCAAGGCCCGACGCCGCGCAAAGTGACCGACGCGGTGCAGACGGGCCAGCAAATCTGGGTTCGCCAGGTGGGCGATACCTGGTGGCTGGCACAGGTGCCGGACGTCAACTCTGCGCTGGTCTCCATCAACCCGCAAAACGGCGCGGTGATGGCGCTGGTCGGCGGGTTTGATTTTAACCAGAGCAAATTTAACCGCGCCACCCAGGCGCTGCGTCAGGTCGGCTCTAACATTAAGCCCTTCCTCTACACCGCGGCGATGGACAAGGGGCTGACGCTTGCCAGCATCCTCAACGACGTGCCGATTTCCCGCTGGGATGCCGGTGCCGGCTCCGACTGGCAGCCGAAGAACTCCCCTGCACAATATGCTGGCCCAATCCGTCTTCGTCAGGGTCTGGGACAGTCGAAAAACGTGGTGATGGTTCGCGCGATGCGTGCGATGGGCGTCGACTATGCGGCAGAGTATCTGCAGCGCTTCGGCTTCCCGGCGCAAAATATCGTCCATACCGAATCACTGGCGCTGGGCTCCGCCTCGTTCACGCCGCTTCAGGTCGCGCGTGGATACGCGGTGATGGCCAACGGCGGGTTCCTGGTCGATCCTTATTTCATCAGTAAGATCGAGAACGACCAGGGCGGCGTGCTGTTCGAAGCGAAGCCGAAGATTGCCTGCCCTGAGTGCGATATTCCGGTGATATACGGTGATACGCAGAAGTCTGACGTGCTTGAAAACAAGGATATGGAAGACGTCGCGCGCTCTCAGGAACAGCAGAACGTCGCCGTACCGCAGCCGCAGCTGGAGCAGGCTAACCAGGCGCTGGTCGCACAGACCGGCGCGCAGGAGTACGCTCCGCACGTGATCAACACCCCGCTGTCGTTCCTGATTAAAAGCGCGCTGAATACCAATATCTTCGGCGAGCCGGGCTGGCAGGGCACGGGCTGGCGTGCGGGTCGTGATTTGCAGCGCCGCGACATCGGCGGCAAAACGGGGACCACCAACAGCTCGAAAGATGCGTGGTTCTCCGGTTATGGCCCGGGCGTCGTGACTTCCGTCTGGATCGGCTTTGACGATCACCGCCGGGATTTAGGTCGCACCACCGCTTCCGGCGCGATTAAAGATCAGATTTCCGGCTACGAGGGCGGCGCGAAGAGTGCACAACCGGCATGGGATGCGTACATGAAATCCGTGCTGGAAGGCGTGCCGGAGCAGCCGCTGACGCCTCCGCCGGGCGTGGTGACGGTCAACATTGACCGCAGCACAGGACAGCTCGCCAGTGGCGGTAACAGCCGCGAAGAGTATTTCATTGAAGGCACGCAGCCCACGACGCAGGCGGTGCATGAAGTGGGTACGGAGCTGATAGATAACGGCGAGACGCACGAGCTGTTTTAAAAAATAAAATGCCCGATGAAAATCGGGCATAAACTTGTAGGCCGGGTAAGGCGAAGCCGCCACCCGGCTTTTTTATGGGCTACAGCCGCCCCTGCCCCTTCAGCCACTCGCGCACCAGGAACAGGGCGCTCACGTTGCGCGCTTCATTGAAGTCCGGGTCTTCCAGTAAATCCATCAGGTGCGCCAGCGGCCAGCGAACCTGCGGCAGCGGCTCCGGCTCATCGCCTTCCAGCGATTCAGGATAAAGATCTTCGGCCACCACGATATTCATTTTGCTGGAAAAATAGGACGGCGCCATACTCAGTTTTTTCAGGAACGACAGTTCGTTCGCGCCAAAACCTACCTCTTCTTTCAGCTCGCGGTTCGCGGCTTCAAACACGGTCTCGCCTGGATCAATGAGCCCCTTCGAAAACCCAAGTTCATACGATTCTGTTCCCACTGCATATTCGCGGATCAGGATCAGATGATCGTCGACAATAGGAACAATCATCACCGCTTCGCGCGAAGAGGGGCGCATACGTTCATAAACGCGACGCACACCGTTGCTGAACTCCAGGTCCACGCTTTCAACATTAAACAGCCGCGATTTGGCAACCGTTTCAACATTCAGAATGGTGGGTTTTTGTAGTGGTTTGCTCATCTTGATGGGTCTTTGCTGGGTGAACTGGCTTTATTGTGCGATATGCCGCACGGTTTGGGCAATGTCAATTGTTCTTTATTTACATTTGTGCAACGTAACAGGAATCAATCCCTATTTCAAAACAAATGTCAAGAGGTTGAAATGTTTCCAGGAATTTGCTGATATCGCGCCATGGCAGGCTTTGCTATCATCATCGGTCACTGGGATGCGCGTCAAAATGCTCGAGCTCGACTCCATACTTGCCGATAGCCAACCACAGACTCTCATTCATGTTAAAGGTGCAATTGACTACACCTGAAAATAAGTAAGATGGGGAAAGCATGAGCACCATTTTGATTGTTCTCGCTGCGATGCTAGCCGCTGTGCTGGTGGCAGGGTGGGCATACAGGCGTCGTTTACAGCGTCGATATCGGTTGCCCTTTTTGAATGCCTTCGCAGGGGCAACAACGCGTAAGCTGGCGCCAGAAGAGCGCGGCGCGGTAGAACAATACCTTGAAAACCTGAACCGTTCTCAGCAGTCGCCTGGGCCAACCGGGGCAAGTGCGGCGCCGATCTCGCTCAATCTGAATACGCAGAGCGACACCGTTCTGTGCGTGACGCGCTCGATCACCCGCTACGGTATTACCACCGACGATCCCAATAAATGGCGCTATTACCTCGATTCTGTCGAGGTGCATCTGCCTCCCTTCTGGGAACAGTACATCAACGATGAAAACAGCGTAGAGCTGATTCATACCGATTCGCTGCCGCTGGTTATCTCACTTAACGGCCATACCCTGAGCGAATATGTTCAGGAAGCGCCGCGCTTTGCGCTGGAACGCGCGAGCGCAACGCAGGCCAGCATTCGCGGTGAAGAAACGGAGCAAATCGAGCTGCTGAACATTCGCCAGGAGACGCACGAAGAGTACGCCCTGAGCCGCCCGGACGGCATTCGTGAAGCAGTGCTGATCGTCGCCGCGTTCCTGCTCTTTTTCTTCTGCCTGCTGACGCCAGACGTGTTCGTCCCCTGGCTCGCAGGGGGCGCCGTGCTGTTACTCGCCGCTGGGCTGTGGGGGCTGTTTGCTCCTCCGGCGAAAACCTCCCTGCGTGAAATTCACTGCCTGCGCGGCACGCCAAAGCGCTGGGGGTTGTTCGGCGAGAACGATCAGGAGCATATCAACAACATCTCGCTCGGCATTATTGACCTCATCTACCCGCGCCACTGGCAGCCGTGGATTGCCCAGGATTTAGGGCATAAAACGGATATCGATATCTACCTCGACCGCCATGTGGTGCGCCAGGGACGCTACTTATCCCTGCACGACGAAGTGAAAAACTTCCCGCTCCAGCACTGGCTTCGCAGCTCGGTTATTGCCGGCGGCGCAGCGCTGGTCTTTGGGATGCTGCTCCTTTTCGTGCCGCTGGATATGCCGATCAAGTTCACCCTGTCGTGGATCAAAGGGGCGCAAACCGTTGAAGCCACCAGCGTTAAGCAGCTGGAAGAAGCCGGCGTGCGCGTGGGCGATACGCTGCGTCTGAAAGGCACCGGTATGTGCAACATTCACTCCCCGGGGGCCTGGAACACCCGTCAGAACTCGCCGTTTATGCCGTTTGACTGCTCGCAAATTATCTGGAATGAAGCCCCGCCGCTGCCGCTGCCGGAATCCGACGTAGTCAGTAAAGCCACCGCGCTGACCCAGACGGTCAATCGCCAGCTGCATCCAAAACCGGAAGATGATTCACGCGTCAGCCCTGCCCTGCGCTCGGCGATTCAAAAATCAGGCATGGTGTTGCTGGATGATTTTGGCGAAATCGTACTGAAAACCGAAGACCTGTGTTCCGCTCAGGACGAGTGCGTGCGGCTTAAAAACGCGCTGGTGAACCTGGGTAACAGCAAGGACTGGGACGCGCTGGTTAAACGCGCTGAAGCGGGCCGGCTGGACGGCGTAAACGTGCTGCTGCGCCCTGTCAGCGCCGAATCGCTGGATAACCTGGTGGCCACCTCCACCGCGCCGTTCGTGATGCGAGAAACCACGCGTGCGGCTCAGGCGCTGAACAGCCCGGCACCGGGCGGGTTTGTGATTGTCAGCGATGAAGGCAGCGACCTGGTCGATCAGCCTTATCCGCAGGTTGCCCTTTACGACTACCCTGCGCAAGAGCAGTGGGGTGAGTTCCAGCGTCTGGCACAGATGCTGATGCAGACGCCATTCAGCGCTGAAGGGATTGTAACCGGGATCTTCACCGATGCTAACGGCACCCGCCATATCGACCTTCACCGGATGCCGGATAGCGCAGGGCTGTGGCGTTATATCGGCACCTCCCTGCTGATGATGGCCATGCTGGTGTGCATTTTCTGGAACGGTTTTATGGCGTTACGCCGCTATCAACGTTCACGTACCCGTCTGGCTGAGATCCAGCAGTACTACGAAAATTGCCTCAATCCTAAACTTATCCCTGCCCCAGAGAGCCTGATCGGATAACCTCACGGCGCGACAAGTTGTGCTACCCTGTCGCGCACGTTTCTTCTGGCTGGAGTTCCCCTTATGCATCTTGATATCGCCTGGCAGGAGGTCGATACCGTCCTGCTGGATATGGACGGCACGCTGCTCGATCTCGCCTTTGATAACTACTTCTGGCAACAGCTGGTGCCGGAAACGTACGGTAAACAGCAGGGCATCTCCCCGGCGGAAGCGCAGGAATTCATTCGTTCGCAATATAGCGCGGTGCAGCATACGCTAAACTGGTACTGTCTCGACTACTGGAGCGAGCGACTCGGTTTGGATATTTGTGCCATGACCACCGCCCAGGGACCTCGCGCTGTGCTGCGTGAAGATACGGTTCCGTTTCTGGATGCACTGAAGGCAAGCGGCAAGCGCCGTATTTTGCTGACCAACGCGCATCCGCATAATCTGGCCGTGAAGCTGGAGCACACGGGTCTTGCTTCACACCTTGATTTATTACTTTCCACCCACACATTTGGTTATCCGAAAGAGGATCAGCGGTTGTGGCATGCGGTGGCGGAGAAGACCGGCTTACAGCCGGAACGGACGCTATTTATCGATGACAGCGAACCGATTCTGGATGCCGCCGCGACGTTTGGCATTCGCTATTGTCTGGGCGTCACCAACCCTGATTCTGGACTGGCGGATAAAAGCTACCTTCGCCATCCGGGGATGAACGACTATCGCCGGATGATCCCCTCACTCACCGTGAAGGAGACGCCATGAAAGAAAAACCCGCTGATGGGGTAAGACTGGATAAATGGCTGTGGGCCGCCCGCTTTTATAAAACGCGCGCCCTGGCCCGGGAAATGGTTGACGGCGGTAAAGTGCATTACAACGGCCAGCGCAGCAAGCCGAGCAAACTGGTTGAGCTGAATGCCACGCTCACGCTGCGCCAGGGCAACGATGAAAAAACGGTGGTGGTGAAAGCCATAACCGAACAGCGGCGGCCCGCAACCGAAGCCGTTTTGCTTTACGAAGAGACGGCTCAAAGCATTGAGAAGCGCGAGAAAACCGCGCTGGCGCGCAAGATGAATGCGCTGACAATGCCTCACCCGGACCGGCGTCCGGATAAAAAAGAGCGCCGCGATCTGATGAAATTTAAACACGGTGAGACCGAGTAACCTCACCCGCACGAGAGACTAAAATGGCCCAACACGACCAATTACACCGCTATCTGTTTGAACAATTCGCCGTGCGCGGCGAGCTGGTCACCGTATCCGAAACCTGGAAACAGATACTGGAGAACCACAACTACCCGCTGCCGGTAAAAAACCTGTTGGGCGAACTGCTGGTTGCCACCAGCCTGCTGACCGCCACGCTAAAATTCGCCGGCGATATCACCGTACAGCTGCAGGGCGATGGCCCAATGACGCTGGCCGTGATCAACGGTAACAACCAGCAGCAGATGCGCGGCGTTGCGCGCGTTCAGGGCGAGGTTCCTGAAAACGCCGATCTGAAAACGCTGGTAGGCAATGGCTACCTGGTGATCACCATTTCGCCGGAAGAAGGCGAGCGCTATCAGGGCGTTGTGGGCCTTGAAGGCGACACCCTGGCCGCCTGCCTGGAAGATTACTTCATGCGTTCCGAACAGCTGCCAACCCGCCTGTTCATCCGTACCGGCGACGTTGATGGCCAGCCTGCTGCGGGCGGTATGCTGCTGCAGGTTCTGCCTGCTCAGGATGCGCAGACCAATGATTTCGAACACCTGGCAACCCTGACCGAAACCGTCAAAGCGGAAGAGCTGTTCAATCTCTCTGCGACAGACGTGCTGTGGCGTCTGTACCACGAAGAAGAAGTGACGGTATACGATCCGCAGGCCGTGGAGTTTAAGTGCACCTGTTCCCGCGAGCGCTGTGCGGGTGCGTTGAAAACTCTGCCGGATGAAGAGATCGACAGCATCATGGCCGAAGACGGCGAAATCGATATGCACTGTGACTACTGCGGTTCTCACTATGTGTTCAACTCGATGGATATCGCCGAGATCCGCAATAACGCCTCCCCGGCGGATCCGCAGGTTCACTAAGCCTCTTTCCCCTCACCCCAGCCCTCTCCCCAAAGGGGAGAGGGTGTTTAAGTTCCCTCTCCCCTTTGGGGAGAGGGTTAGGGTGAGGGGCAAAAAACCCCCCATAAGCTGAATCGTTTTCATAATGTAACCCTTACGTAATTTTCTTACGTGTATGCGATTACATTCACATTCCTTCGGATAAAATCACCAGCCTTTAACCTTTTAAGAACATTTTCCCCAACAAAAAAGGGAATCCTGCGATAATCCGCCTGCCCTGTGACTGGAGTCGCAGCGTTTTCCGTTAGCAAGGGTTTTGTCCAGATACGTAAATCTATGAGCCCCGTCGCGGTTAACAACCTCAGAAAAACCCTACAATTTCAGGCAGTACATATTGGCTAAGGAGCAGTGATATGCGTGTTACTGGTTTAACCCCGCAAGATCTCAAGGCTTATGGTATTCACGACGTCCAGGAAGTCGTCTACAACCCCGATTACGATACGCTGTATCAGGAAGAGCTCAATCCAGCACTGGAAGGATACGAGCGAGGTGTGTTGACGAACCTTGGTGCTATCGCCGTCGATACCGGTATCTTTACCGGTCGTTCGCCGAAAGATAAGTATATCGTCCGAGACGAAACCACCCGCGATACGCTGTGGTGGGCTGACAAGGGCAAAGGGAAGAACGACAACAAACCGCTCTCCCCGGAGACCTGGCAGCATCTGAAAGGGCTCGTCACTCACCAACTCTCCGGCAAGCGCCTGTTCATTGTTGACGCGTTCTGCGGCGCTAACGCCGACACCCGACTTTCCGTGCGTTTCATTACCGAAGTGGCCTGGCAGGCGCATTTCGTGAAGAACATGTTTATTCGTCCAACCGACGAAGAGCTGCAGGATTTCACCCCGGATTTCATCGTGATGAACGGTGCGAAATGCACTAACCCACAGTGGAAAGAGCAGGGTCTGAACTCTGAGAACTTCATCGCCTTCAACCTGACCGAGCGTATCCAGCTGATTGGCGGTACCTGGTACGGCGGCGAGATGAAGAAAGGGATGTTCTCGGTCATGAACTACCTGCTGCCGCTGCGCGGTATCGCCTCGATGCACTGCTCGGCGAACGTCGGCGAAAAAGGCGACGTGGCGGTCTTCTTCGGCCTGTCCGGCACCGGTAAAACCACGCTTTCGACCGATCCAAAACGCCGCCTGATTGGCGATGACGAGCACGGCTGGGACGACGACGGCGTATTCAACTTCGAGGGCGGCTGCTACGCGAAGACCATTCGGCTGTCTGAAGAGGCCGAGCCGGACATCTTCCACGCGATCCGCCGCGATGCGCTGCTGGAAAACGTCACCGTACGCGCCGACGGCTCCATCGATTTCGACGATGCCTCGAAAACCGAAAACACCCGCGTCTCTTACCCGATCTACCACATCGACAACATCGTGAAGCCGGTGTCGAAAGCGGGCCATGCCACGAAGGTGATTTTCCTGACCGCGGACGCGTTTGGCGTGCTGCCGCCGGTTTCCCGCCTGACGGCAAGCCAGACCCAGTACCACTTCCTCTCCGGCTTTACCGCCAAGCTGGCCGGTACCGAGCGCGGCGTGACGGAGCCTACCCCAACCTTCTCCGCCTGCTTCGGCGCGGCGTTCCTGTCGCTGCACCCGACGCAGTACGCGGAAGTGCTGGTGAAACGCATGCAGGCCTCCGGCGCCCAGGCGTACCTGGTGAATACCGGCTGGAACGGTACGGGCAAACGCATTTCCATCAAAGATACCCGCGCCATTATCGACGCGATTCTGGATGGTTCTCTGGATAACGCCGAAACCTTCACGCTGCCGATGTTTGACCTGGCGATCCCAACGTCACTGCCGGGTGTGGATACGCATATCCTCGACCCGCGCAATACCTACGGTTCTCCGGAGCAGTGGCGCGAGAAGGCGGAATCGCTGGCGAAGCTGTTTATTGAGAACTTCGAGAAGTACACCGATACCCCGGCGGGCGCTGCGCTGGTGAGCGCGGGACCAAGGTAAAAGCAAAAAGGCAACGAACGTTGCCTTTTTTAATGTTTTCCCCCTCTCCCCGTGGGAGAGGGCAAGGGAGAGGGTGAGGGCATCAGCCCGCACCCTTTTTTAACTCTCTTTCACCTGCCCCCGCGTCACCGGCACCGGCAGCCACGCGCGAATGCTCAAACCGCCCCGCTCGCTGGTGCCAATCTCCAGCAGACCGTTATGGTTATCCACAATACGCTGCACAATCGCCAGGCCTAAACCGGTTCCGCTGGTGCTGCGCGCGCTGTCGCCGCGCACAAACGGCTGGAACAGATGCTTTCGCTGCTCGGGCTTAATGCCCGGGCCGTCGTCTTCCACCTGGAACCAGGCGCGGTTGAGCTCAGACCCGCTGCTGACTTTAATCCAGCCGTTGCCGTAGCGCGCCGCGTTGACGACCATGTTGGCGACCGCGCGCTTGATGGAGAGCGGGTGCATGCGCACCTGAATCTCGCCCACCTGAAGATCGGTATCAATCTCGCGCTCGTAGCCGCTTTCTGCGGCGACCACTTCACCCAGCACGGCGTTCAGGTCGGCCATCTCCATCGGCATCTCCTGTCCGGTACGCAGGTAGTCGATGAACTGCTCGATGATGGCATTACACTCCTCGATGTCCTTGTTGATGGACTCGGCAAGGTAACCGTCCTCTTCGCCCATCATCTCCGTCGCCAGACGAATGCGCGTCAGCGGCGTGCGCAGGTCATGGCTGACGCCCGCCATCAGCAGCGTTCGGTCATCTGCCAGCTGCTTCACGCCTGCCGCCATATGGTTAAACGCGCGCGTTACCGAGCGCACTTCCGACGCGCCATACTCGCGAAGCGGCGGTGGGATAATCCCTTTACCGACCTGCAGCGCAGCGTGCTCCAGGTCGACCAGCGGTCGGTTCTGGATACGGATAAACAGCCACGCGCCCCCTATCGCCATCAGCATAATGGCAAGGGTGTAGCGGAACAGCGGCGAGAAATCGCCCTGATGGATTTCAGTGAGAGGAACGCGCACCCAGATGTTGGGTGACAGCCAGGTTTTCAGCCAGACGACCGGCGAGCTTTTGTTGACCTCAACGCGGACTTCCGTCGGGCCGCCAAGCTGCTGCGCCATCTGCTGGCTCAGGAATTCATAGTGCTGCGCCCAGCGCAGGCCAGCGTCTTCTGCCGCTTCACTGGAGTAGAGCGAAATGCCCAGCTCGCGGTAAATTTCACGGCGAAACGCCGGGGGAACAACCAGCTGCGTGCCGTCCTCCAGCTGCAGTTTATCGGTCATCAGCATACGCACTTCGTAGGCCAGGACCTTATTAAACTGCTGGAGGCTCGGCAGGATCGCAAAGTTCAGCACCACCAGGTACGTCGTCACCAGGCTGACGAACAGCAGGGTGACGATCAGTAGCAGGGTGCGGGCAAACGAGCTTCGCGGTGAGAAGCGCATTCGCCTCATGCTTTAGAACCGTCCGGGACAAATACGTAGCCCAGACCCCACACGGTCTGAATATAACGAGGATGCGCCGGATCTTCTTCCACCATGCGGCGCAAACGAGAGATCTGCACGTCGATGGAGCGTTCCATTGCGGAGTATTCACGACCGCGCGCCAGGTTCATCAGCTTGTCGCGGGAGAGCGGCTCGCGCGGGTGGCTGACCAGCGCTTTCAGTACCGCGAACTCGCCGCTGGTGAGCGGCATTGGCTCATCTTCACGGAACATCTCACGGGTGCCGAGGTTCAGCTTGAACTTACCGAAGGCAATCACCGCCTCTTCCTGGGACGGTGCGCCCGGCAGTTCATTCGCCTGACGGCGCAGCACGGCGCGAATACGCGCCAGCAGCTCGCGCGGGTTAAACGGTTTTGGAATGTAGTCGTCCGCGCCAATTTCGAGGCCCACGATACGGTCAACCTCTTCGCCCTTCGCCGTCACCATGATGATCGGCATCGGGTTGCTCTGGCTGCGCAGACGGCGGCAGATGGAGAGCCCATCTTCGCCCGGCAGCATCAGATCGAGCACCATCAGGTGGAAAGATTCACGGGTCAGCAGACGGTCCATCTGCTCAGCGTTCGCGACGCTACGAACCTGGAAGCCCTGCTCGGTCAGATAACGCTCAAGCAGCGCACGCAGGCGCATGTCGTCATCCACGACCAGAATTTTGTAGTTCTCTTGCATTGTGTGTACTCCCAAAGGTTCGGATTGTCTTTGTAACAGCGTATTCTAAAAAAGTGCACGTATTCGACCAGCTAATTCTGGTATAAATTCTAGTCGAAATTGTTACAAAGCATATTTAACAGCAGCTTATCTGCTCATTTCATCACATAAATCATTATTAATCCTGTCTGTTACACTCTGTGGTACGTATTGTGCGCAAGACAGTAAACCGGCAGCAAAGGCTTCACCATGAAAACGCCCCTGATCACCCGCGAAGGGTACGAGAAACTCAAAAAAGAGATGGATTACCTGTGGCGCGAAGAGCGTCCTGAGGTAACCAAAAAGGTCACCTGGGCGGCAAGCCTGGGCGATCGCAGCGAGAACGCTGACTACCAGTACAACAAAAAACGCCTGCGCGAAATCGACCGCCGGGTGCGCTACCTGACCAAGTGTCTTGAGCACCTGAAAATTGTCGATTACTCCCCGCAGCAGGAGGGCAAAGTCTTTTTCGGCGCGTGGGTGGAGATTGAAAACGACGACGGCAACACCCTGCGCTTTCGCATTGTTGGCTACGATGAAATTTTTGGTCGTAAGGATTACATCTCCATCGACTCGCCGATGGCCCGCGCGCTGCTGAAGAAGGAAGTGGGTGACCTTGCCGTCGTTCAGACCCCGTCCGGCGAAGCCAGCTGGTACGTGAACGAAATCGAGTACGTTAAATAGTCCGAGAGCGCCCTCCCCGGCTGGCATTTTGCCGTGTCAGCCCGTATAACTATCCCCTGATTTTTCGACTCAACAGATGATAAAGCCATGATGAAAGATTCGCTCTGCCGCATTATTGCGGGTGATATTCAGGCCAGAGCCGAACAGGTAGAAGCTGCCGTTCGCCTGCTTGATGAAGGGAACACCGTGCCGTTTATTGCACGCTATCGTAAGGAAGTCACCGGTGGTCTGGATGACACCCAGCTGCGTAACCTGGAAACCCGTCTGGGCTACCTGCGCGAGCTGGAAGACCGACGTCAGGCGATCCTCAAATCCATTGGCGATCAGGGCAAGCTGACCAGCGACCTGGAAAAAGCCATCAACGGCACCCTGAGCAAAACCGAACTCGAAGATCTTTATCTGCCGTACAAGCCGAAGCGCCGCACGCGCGGGCAGATTGCGATTGAAGCGGGCCTGGAGCCGCTGGCCGATCTGCTGTGGAACGAGCCGTCTCACGACCCGGACACCGAAGCCGCCAAATTTATCGACGCCGACAAAGGCGTGGCGGACATCAAAGCTGCGCTCGATGGCGCACGCTACATCCTGATGGAGCGCTTCTCTGAAGACGCCGCCCTGCTCGCTAAAGTGCGTGACTATCTGTGGAAGAATGCGCACATCGTCTCTACCGTGGTGGCAGGCAAAGAGGAAGAAGGCGCGAAATTCCGCGACTACTTCGATCACCACGAACCGATTTCTACCGCGCCGTCTCACCGCGCGCTGGCGATGTTCCGCGGCCGCAACGAAGGCGTGCTGCAGCTCTCCCTGAACGCCGACCCGCAGTTTGACGAGCCGCCGAAAGAGAGCCACTGCGAGCAGATCATCACCGATCACCTCGGCCTGCGCCTGAACAACGCCCCGGCGGACAGCTGGCGCAAAGGCGTGGTGAGCTGGACCTGGCGCATTAAGGTGCTGATGCACCTCGAAACCGAGCTGATGGGCACCGTGCGCGAGCGCGCCGAAGACGAAGCGATCAATGTGTTTGCCCGCAACCTGCACGACCTGTTGATGGCCGCGCCCGCAGGCCTGCGCGCGACCATGGGCCTCGATCCGGGCCTGCGTACCGGCGTGAAGGTAGCGGTGGTTGACGGCACCGGCAAGCTGGTCGCCACCGACACCATTTACCCGCACACCGGCCAGGCAGCGAAAGCGGCCGTCGCGGTGGCGGCGCTGTGTGAGAAGTACAACGTGGAGCTGGTCGCCATCGGCAACGGTACGGCGTCACGCGAAACCGAGCGTTTCTACCTCGACGTACAGAAGCAGTTCCCGAAAGTAACGGCGCAGAAAGTGATCGTCAGCGAAGCGGGCGCATCCGTCTATTCCGCGTCCGAGCTGGCGGCGCTGGAGTTCCCGGACCTGGACGTTTCCCTGCGCGGCGCGGTCTCTATCGCCCGACGTCTGCAGGATCCGCTGGCAGAACTCGTGAAGATCGACCCGAAATCCATCGGCGTGGGCCAGTATCAGCACGACGTGAGCCAGACCCAGCTGGCGCGCAAGCTGGATGCGGTAGTTGAAGACTGCGTAAACGCCGTTGGCGTCGACCTGAACACCGCGTCGGTTCCCCTGCTGACCCGCGTGGCGGGCTTAACCCGCATGATGGCGCAGAACATTGTTTCCTGGCGGGATGAGAACGGCCAGTTCCAGAACCGTCAGCAGCTGCTGAAGGTGAGCCGTCTGGGGCCGAAAGCGTTCGAACAGTGCGCGGGCTTCCTGCGTATCAACCACGGCGATAACCCGCTCGATGCCTCTACCGTTCACCCCGAAGCCTACCCGGTGGTGGAACGCATTCTGGCCGCGACCCAGCAGGCGCTGAAAGACCTGATGGGCGACAACAGCGCGCTGCGTAACCTGAAAGCGTCAGATTTTACCGACGAGCAGTTTGGTGTGCCGACGGTCACCGACATCATCAAAGAGCTGGAAAAACCGGGCCGCGATCCGCGTCCTGAGTTTAAAACCGCGACCTTTGCCGACGGCGTGGAGACCATGAACGATCTCCTGCCGGGCATGGTGCTGGAAGGCGCAGTCACTAACGTCACCAACTTCGGTGCCTTTGTGGATATCGGCGTGCATCAGGACGGTCTGGTGCATATCTCCTCCCTGGCCGACAGGTTCGTTGAAGACCCGCACACCGTGGTCAAGGCGGGCGACATTGTGAAGGTGAAAGTGCTGGAAGTGGACCTGCAGCGCAAGCGTATCGCCCTGACCATGCGCCTGGACGAGCAGCCGGGTGAAACCAACGCGCGCCGCGGCGGCAACGGCGGCGGTCGCGAGCAGCAGCGTCCTGCGGCTAAAGCCGCGAAGCCGCGCGGGCGTGACGCTCAGCCAGCGGGCAACAGCGCGATGATGGATGCGCTGGCGGCGGCAATGGGTAAGAAGCGCTAAGGCTGTTAATACCCCTCACCCTAACCCTCTCCCCACCGGGGAGAGGGGAAATATTATTCGAAATATATGAAACCGATTGCATATCCATATTTAAACCACTAATTATCACCCCGTTAACAAATACCCTTCTTTTAATTTTCACCTCAACGCCGCAAATATTGAGCAAGGTCAAACAGGCCGTAAATTAATACGCCTGACAACATCCCGTCACAGTTTTATTATTGCTGATAAAAACTATTCTCATTATCATCGTGGTGTAGATTATTTAACCTCTCGTGGAATCAGGCGCTATGCAATTCACTCCAGACAGTGCGTGGAAAATTACCGGTTTTACCCGTGAAATTAGCCCGGCCTATCGGCAGAAGCTGTTGTCGCTGGGCATGCTTCCCGGCTCATCCTTCCAGGTCGTGCGCGTTGCCCCGTTAGGCGATCCTGTTCATATCGAAACCCGACGCGTGAATCTGGTCCTGCGTAAGAAAGACCTCGCGTTAATTGAAGTCGAAGCCTTATCTCAATAACACGCCAGCGGTTTAGCGAGTCTAATACAATGAAAAAATTAACTATTGGCTTAATTGGCAATCCTAATTCCGGCAAGACAACCTTATTTAATCAGCTCACCGGCGCCCGCCAGCGCGTGGGAAACTGGGCAGGCGTAACGGTCGAACGCAAAGAAGGCCAGTTCACGACGACGGACAATCAGGTCACCCTGGTTGATTTGCCCGGGACTTATTCGTTAACCACCATTTCCTCCCAGACCTCTCTCGATGAGCAGATTGCCTGCCACTATATTTTAAGCGGCGATGCGGATTTATTGATTAACGTGGTCGATGCCTCCAACCTCGAGCGTAATCTTTACCTCACGCTGCAGCTGCTTGAGCTGGGTATTCCCTGCATCGTGGCGCTCAACATGCTCGACATCGCAGAGAAGCAGAAGCTGCGCATTGATATTGATGCCCTCTCCGCCCGTCTGGGCTGCCCGGTCGTCCCGCTGGTCTCGACCCGCGCGCGCGGCATTGATGCCCTGAAGCTGGCTATTGACCGTCACGCGGGCAATGCCGACGTTGAACTGGTGCACTACGCGCAGCCACTGCTGCGTGAAGCCGATAGCCTGGCGCAGGCGATGGACAAATCCATGCCTGCCCAACAGCGCCAGTGGCTCGGCCTGCAGATGCTGGAAGGCGATATCTACAGCCGCGCCTACGCGGGTGATGCGGCGAATAAACTCGACGCTGCGCTGGCGCGCCTCGGCGGCGAGCTGGACGACCCGGCGCTGCACATTGCGGATGCGCGCTACCAGGCCATTGCCGCCATCTGCGACGTGGTCAGCAACGCCCTGACGGCAGAGCCAAGCCGCTTTACCGCCGCCGTGGATAAAATTGTGCTCAACCGCTTCCTCGGGCTGCCGGTATTCTTACTGGTGATGTACCTGATGTTCCTGCTCGCCATCAACATCGGCGGCGCGCTACAGCCTGTGTTCGACGCCGGTTCCGTCGCGATATTCGTGCACGGCATTCAGTGGCTGGGCTACACGCTCCATTTCCCGGAATGGCTGACCATCTTCCTCGCCCAGGGGATCGGCGGCGGTATTAACACCGTTCTCCCGCTGGTGCCGCAAATCGGCATGATGTACCTGTTCCTCTCCTTCCTCGAGGACTCCGGCTACATGGCGCGCGCCGCCTTCGTGATGGACCGCCTGATGCAGGCGCTGGGTCTGCCGGGCAAATCCTTCGTCCCGCTGATCGTCGGCTTCGGCTGTAACGTGCCGTCGGTGATGGGCGCGCGTACGCTGGATGCACCGCGCGAGCGTCTGATGACCATCATGATGGCGCCGTTTATGTCCTGCGGCGCGCGTCTGGCCATCTTCGCGGTCTTTGCTGCGGCCTTCTTTGGTCAGCAGGGCGCGCTGGCGGTCTTCTCGCTGTACGTGCTGGGCATCGTGATGGCAATTCTGACTGGCCTCATGCTGAAGCACACCATCATGCGTGGCGAAGCCTCACCGTTCGTCATGGAGCTGCCGGTCTACCACGTGCCGCACCTGAAAAGCCTGGCGATCCAGACCTGGCAGCGTCTGAAAGGCTTCGTTCTGCGTGCCGGTAAGGTGATTGTCATCGTCAGCATCTTCCTGAGCGCGCTGAACAGCTTCACCCTGAGCGGACAGGCGGCAGATAACATCAACGACTCTGCCCTCGCCTCCGTGAGCCGCGTGATTACGCCCGTCTTTAAACCTATCGGGGTGCATGAGGATAACTGGCAGGCAACCGTCGGCCTCTTTACGGGCGCGATGGCGAAAGAGGTGGTGGTTGGCACGCTGAACACGCTCTACACCGCCGAGAACATTCAGGAGCAGGACTTTAATCCGGCAGAGTTTAGCCTCGGTGACGAACTGCTGGGCGCCGTTGAGGAAACCTGGCAGAGCCTGAAGGACACCTTCAGCCTGAGCGTGCTGGCGAACCCAATCGAAGCCAGCAAAGGCGACGGCGAAATGGCGACCGGCGCCATGGGCGTGATGAGCGAGAAATTCGGCAGCGCCTCTGCGGCCTACAGCTACCTGATTTTCGTGCTGCTCTACATTCCGTGCATTTCGGTGATGGGTGCGATTGCCCGTGAGTCCAGCCGCGGCTGGATGGGCTTCTCCGTCCTGTGGGGGCTGAACATCGCCTACTCGCTGTCGACGGTCTTCTACCAGGCCGCTAACTTCAGCCAGCACCCGCGATACAGCCTGGTCTGCATTCTGGCAGTGATTCTGTTCAACGTGATGGTGATTGGCCTGCTGCGCAGAGCGCGCAGCCGCGTTGATATCAACCTGCTGGCAACGCGTAAAACCCCAACCACCTGCTGCGATAGCCCGGCGGGCGACTGTCACTAAGGAGCAAACGGATGGCATCGTTGATTCAGGTTCGGGATTTACTGGCATTGCAGGGGCGAATGGAGGCGAAACAGCTCAGCCTCAGCCTGCACACGCCGCAGCCGATGATCGATGCCATGCTGGAAAGACTGGAAGCGATGGGGAAAGCCGTACGGATTCAGGAAGATGCGGAGGGTTGCCTCTCCGGCAGTTGTAAAAGCTGCCCGGAAGGAAAAGCCTGCCTCAGAGAGTGGTGGACACTGCGTTAACAAAGCCGGGCAACGCTGCCCGGCTTTATCGTATTACTTATACACTTCCGCGGTTGCACGCACGTCTTTGGTGTATTTCTCAGCGCTGGTGATCACGTAGTATTTCCCGCCCAGCTCATCCGCCTTCTTGGACAGCTCGCGTTTCGCGTCCATTGGTGCGGTGGTGTCAGAGGTCGTGATCTCACCCACTTTGGTCAGATTCATTTCTTTGACTTTATCTTTAGCCAGCTCTTCTGCAGCCAACGCGCCGAATGACAGTGACCCAATAACCAGAGATGTAACAATACCTGTGACAAGTTTCATAGCCATGACTCTCCTTAGATTGTTGTTTTGATCATCGTCTGCTGAACAACCGCAGCGATATATTGAGTATTGTTGCGGTACGTCACTTTTTCCAGGCTGGACACAGAATAATCAGGCTAAACGCTGACTTAATGCGCTGAGCGCTGAGCAAAACTCGGCGGGATGAGAGATAAACGGCGCGTGTGCCGCTTTGGCAATGACCAGGGAGTCGCTCTCGGGCCACAGCGCATCCAGCAGCGGCACCACTTTGCGCGGCACCAGCCCGTCAAGATAGCCATAGATCCGCAGGTGCGGCATCGTCAGCGCGATCAGCCGCTCGCGCAGATCGGCCGTTTTCAGGATCTCCAGCCCCCCGTTGAGCACCTCAACGTCCGGCATCGGCAGGGAAAGCACCGTCTGTTTCAGCGTGCGCGCATCCTGACGGGCGGTTTCGGTTCCCATGGTCTGGAGCGCGAGGAAACGCTCGACCGTGCGCTGAAAATCTTCGCTCAGCTGCTGCTGGAACCCGGCCAGCACGTCAGGTTTGATACCCGGCCACGCCTCCTGCGCGCTGAAGCACGGGGATGACGCTACGGTAACCAGCGCCTGCACGCGCTCAGGGCGGTCCAGTGCAATTTTACTGGCCACCAGCCCGCCCAGGCTCCAGCCGAGCCAGATGGCCTGCTGCGGCGCAGCGTCCAGAACCTGCTGCGCCATCTCGTCGAGCGACATTGCGCCAAAGCCGCGGCTACGGCCAAAACCCGGCAGATCCACCAGGTGCAGGGTAAAATGCGAGGCAAGTTCCTCATTTACGCAATGCCACACTTCGGCATTCAGTCCCCATCCGTGCAGCAGCACAAGATGACAATTTCCCGTTCCGACGGTCTGCCACCACAGCCTATTCATCAGTTACTGTTCTCTTTTTTCACAAGGAGGTTGTACATGCTAACAGTGCCCGGCTTGTGCTGGCTATGCCGAATGCCGCTTGCGCTGAGCGCGTGGGGGTTCTGTTCCGTCTGCACGCGCTCGCTGGAGGGCCGCATCGCCGGATGTCCGCAGTGCGGCTTACCGGCGGTCAGCCGCGCGCTCCCCTGCGGCCGCTGCCTGAAAAAATCGCCCCCCTGGAGCGCGCTGGTGGCGGTTGATGATTATGCACCGCCGCTGAGCGGTCTTATCCATAAGCTGAAGTTTGCCGGGCAAAGCGTTCTGGCGCAGCCGCTTGCCCGCCTGCTGCTGCTGGCGGTTTTACAGGCACGACGAACGCGCGCCCTGCCGCGGGTCGATGCGATCGTGAATGTCCCGCTTTACCGCCGCCGACAGTGGCGACGCGGCTATAACCAGAGTGACCTGCTCTGCCGTCCGCTCGCCCGCTGGCTGGGGTGCAGCTACCCGGCCTCGGCGCTGACGCGCGTGCAGGCAACGGCGATACAGCATCAGCTCAACGCGCGGCTGCGCAAAAGAAACCTGAAAAATGCCTTTCGCCTTGAATTAGCGGTTAAGGGCCTCCATATCGCCATCGTGGATGATGTCGTCACGACGGGCAGTACCGTTGCTGAACTTTCCCGACTGCTTTTGCGAAGCGGCGCGGCGTCGGTTCAGGTATGGTGTTTGTGCCGTACCTTGTAGCCCTTCTTCAATGGGCGTATTATTATACCCAGGTAATTTAGTCAACTATTAGGCCAAAGCTATGATCCGTATTTCCGATTCTGCACAAGCGCACTTTGCCAAACTGCTGGCAAATCAGGAAGAAGGGACGCAGATCCGCGTGTTTGTGATCAATCCAGGCACTCCGAATGCAGAATGCGGTGTCTCTTATTGTCCTCCGGACGCTGTGGAAGCAACTGACACTGCCCTTAAATTTGAACAGCTCACCGCGTATGTCGATGAGCTGAGCGCGCCGTATCTTGACGATGCGGAGATCGACTTCGTCACCGATCAGCTGGGTTCTCAGCTGACGCTGAAAGCGCCAAACGCGAAAATGCGTAAAGTTTCTGACGATGCCCCGCTGATGGAGCGCGTTGAGTATCTGCTGCAGTCGCAGATCAACCCACAGCTGGCGGGCCACGGCGGTCGTGTTTCGCTGATGGAAATCACCGAAGAAGGTCTGGCGATCCTGCAGTTCGGCGGCGGCTGTAACGGCTGTTCCATGGTCGACGTGACCCTGAAAGAAGGGATTGAAAAGCAGCTGCTGAACGAATTCCCTGAGCTGAAAGGCGTGCGCGATCTGACCGAGCACCAGCGCGGCGAGCACTCTTACTACTAATGTCGTGCCCGTCTGTATCGCCCGGTGGCGCTGCGCTTACCGGGCCTACAAAAACAGTGCGGTCTGATGCCCTCACCCCGGCCCTCTCCCACGGGAGAGGGTGAAAACATTAAAAACGGTAACCTCAGGGTTACCGTTTTGCGTTTACCTCTCCCTCTATATGTTGACCTGCATCTCATAATTTAAATTTTACCTGCCTGGGTGATTCTCAATCACATCATGTTACCCGTATCATTCTCGTGGGCACTCAGCACCCTTATAACAGCCGACTAAACTTAATGGTTTCGCAGGCATCAGTATGAGTGCCGTTAACGCTCTGTTCCCAGTTGGGACAATCGGAATTTGTCGTTGAAACAATGACGTTACCCATAACAATTCAAAGGCCAGGTAAATCATGCCATTAGTCATCGTCGCTATCGGTGTTGTGTTATTACTGCTCTTGATGATCCGTTTCAAACTGAACGGGTTTATCGCTCTGGTTCTGGTGGCACTTGCAGTCGGTCTGATGCAGGGTATGCCGCTGGTTAAAGTTATTAGCTCCATTAAGGCCGGCGTCGGCGGCACGCTCGGCAGCCTGGCGCTGATCATGGGCTTCGGCGCCATGCTCGGCAAAATGCTGGCTGACTGTGGCGGCGCGCAGCGTATTGCCACCACCCTGATTGCCAAATTCGGCAAACAGCACATCCAGTGGGCGGTCGTGTTGACCGGCTTTACCGTCGGTTTTGCGCTGTTCTACGAAGTTGGCTTCGTGCTGATGCTGCCGCTGGTGTTCACCATTGCGGCGGCGGCTAACATCCCGCTGCTGTATGTCGGTGTGCCAATGGCTGCGGCGCTGTCCGTTACCCACGGCTTCCTGCCGCCGCACCCTGGCCCAACCGCTATCGCGACCATCTTCCACGCCGATATGGGTAAAACCCTGCTGTTCGGTACTATCCTGGCCATCCCAACGGTGATTCTGGCAGGCCCGGTTTACGCACGCTTCCTGAAAGGTATTGATAAGCCGATTCCGGAAGGTCTGTACAGCGCCAAAACCTTCACCGAAGAAGAGATGCCAGGCTTTGGCGTCAGCGTCTGGACGTCACTGGTGCCGGTGATCCTGATGGCGATGCGCGCTGTCGCAGAGATGGTTCTGCCAAAAGGTCACGCGTTCCTGTCCGTTGCCGAATTCCTGGGTGACCCGGTTATGGCAACGCTGATTGCGGTCCTGATTGCGATGTTCACCTTCGGTCTGAACCGCGGCCGTTCAATGGACCAGATCAACGACACGCTGACCTCCTCCATCAAAATCATCGCCATGATGCTTCTGATCATCGGCGGCGGCGGCGCGTTCAAGCAGGTTCTGGTCGACAGCGGCGTGGACAAATACATCGCAGCCATGATGCATGAAACCAACGTCTCCCCGCTGCTGATGGCGTGGTCTATTGCCGCCGTTCTGCGTATTGCGCTGGGCTCTGCAACCGTAGCGGCAATTACGGCGGGTGGTATCGTTGCACCGCTGATTGCGACCACGGGCGTAAGCCCTGAGCTGATGGTTATCGCCGTCGGTTCCGGCAGCGTGATTTTCTCTCACGTTAACGATCCGGGCTTCTGGCTGTTCAAGGAGTACTTCAACCTGACTATCGGTGAAACCATCAAGTCCTGGTCCGCGCTGGAAACCATTATTTCCGTGTGCGGTCTGGTCGGGGTACTGCTGTTGAATATGGTTATCTGATGTAAAAAAGCCGGGTGGCGCTGACGCTTACCCGGCCTACATTCTATCCCCTCTCCCCCTGGGAGAGGGTTAGGGTGAGGGTGAAACTACCGCTTCTTACCCACCGCCTTTCTGCGCTTGTCCAAATCCTTAATCAGCCTGTTCACCCGGTCATCGGCAAACATCTTCTCAAGCGTCATGGACAGCTTGCGACGCCAGTTCTTGTACTGATAGCTGGTGCCCGGGATGTTCACCGGCTCCGCCATATCAATCCAGTCTTCCGGCTGCAGGCCCAGCAGGGCACTGTTGCTGTCGGCAATATAGCGCTGCAGGCCGCGGTTAAGCGTTGGGGTCATCGACATCAGCGACGCCTTATGCCCGGCACGTTTTGGCAGACAGCCATGCTTGTGCAGGGCGTCCAGCAGGCCCTGTTTTGCCAGCTCACGGTCCTGATACAGCCCGCGCAGAACCTCTTCATCAGGATACAGCCCCAGCGTTTTGCCGAGCGTCAGATCGCCGCTTTCCCAATAGCCACGAAGCACAGGAAGGTCATGCGTCGTCGCGACTGCCATCGACTGTTCCGGATACGCCTGCGGCGCGCGGAAGGTTTTCTCATGGTCGTTCTCAAAGTAGAGCACTTTATACGAGTACACGCCGCTGTCGCGGAGCTTACTGACGATCTCAACCGGTACCGTCCCCAGATCTTCGCCGATCACCATGCACTGATGCCGCTGGCTTTCCAGCGCCAGGATCGACAGCAGATCGTCTACCGGGTACTGCACGTATGCACCGTGGTCCGCCGTTTCACCGTACGGGATCCACCACAGACGCAGCACGGACATCACGTGGTCGATACGTAGCGCCCCGCAGTTCTGCATGTTGGCGCGCAGCAGGTCGATAAACGGCTCGTAGCCGCGCGCCGCCATCACGTGCGGATCCATCGGCGGCAGGCCCCAGTTCTGGCCAAGCGGGCCAAGAATATCCGGCGGTGCACCCACGGAGGCTTTCAGGCAGTAAAGCTCGCGGTCGCACCAGGTTTCCGACCCGCCTTCTGCTACCCCGACCGCCAGGTCACGATAGAGGCCGACAGGCATTTTATACCCCTGGCTCACCTGCCAGCAGGCGGCAAACTGGCTGTAGGCCAGCCACTGCAGCCACAGGTAGAAATCCACCTCGTCGGCATATTTTTTACAGAAGGCTTTTACTTCAGGGGTATCAACGGTTTGATAGGCCTCAGGCCAGACCGGCCAGCCCCAGCGCATTTCGTCTTCTTTCACCTGATACGCATGCAGCGCATCGAAGGCCGCCTGCCAGTAGAGGCTTTCGCCCTCCCGCGTCACAAACTGGCGGAAGGCCGACATCTGCTCATCATTGCGCTTTGCAAAACCTTTCCACGCCAGGCGCAGCGCGGCCATCTTCAGGGACGTCACGGTGGAGTAGTCCACCCAGTCCGCCTCGCGCGCCTGCTTCAGCATCTGCTGCGTGGTCTCAAGCTTCCACCACGCCTGCGCCTCTTTGCTGTTTTTGAAGTCATCTAACGCGTTAACGTCGATGTAAATCACGTTCAGCCAGCGGCGGGAGGACGGGCTATACGGGCTGGCGCTCTCCGGGTTGGCCGGATAAAGCGCGTGGATCGGGTTGAGGCCGATGAACGCGCCGCCGCGCTCGCCGACCTCTGCCAGCATCTTTTTCAGGTCACCAAAATCACCGATACCCCAGTTGCTGTCGGAACGCAGGGTGTAGAGCTGCACGCAGGCGCCCCACAGCTTTTTGCCTTCGCGTAAGGCCTGCGGCTCGTAGCAGCGTTTTGGCGCGACTATCACCCGGCAGTGAAAACGCCGGTCGTCCTGGGTAAGCGTTAAGGTGTGATAGCCCTCCGGCAGCTTCGCCGGAAGGTTCAGTGCCTTGCCACCGGTAGCGTGGCCTTTGTGCTGATGCCCCTCTTCAGTGGTGAGCAGCCAGCTAAACTCGCCGCGCCCCTCCACCGCCAGCGGCATCTTCTTGCCCGCCGTGAAAACCTTTACGTTCGGCACCGGCGCACCCGACGCTGTCGCGGCGGGTTTGTGCATGGCATCCAGCAAACGTCTTTTGGTGTCCGCACCAATAGACTGCGGTTTGCCGTGCGCATTGATGTAACTGAGGCTAATTCCCGCCGCCTGCGCGGCACTGTCCAGACGTTTACTCTCCATCGCGCTTCCTTAGCGTTTTGCCTGCCAGATACGGGCCTGATAATCACGGATCGAGCGGTCAGAGCTGAACATGCCGCAGCGCGCGGTGTTCAGAATGCATGCGCGGGTCCAGGCATCCTGGTCGCGATACAGCACGTCGACCTGCTTTTGTGCGTCCACGTAGGCCGTGAAGTCTGCCATCACCAGATACGGGTCGCCGCCGTGTTTGTCCATGCTGTGCAGCATCTGGTCAAACGCGTGCTTGTCGCCGTCGCTGTGTTTGCCGCTTTCCAGCTCTTTCAGTACCGCATCGAGCACTTTGTCTTTCTTGCGCCATTTCACCGGGTCGTAGCCTTTGGCCTTGATGGCTTTCACTTCTTCAACAGTATGGCCGAAGATGAAGATGTTCTCTTCACCCACCTTCTCGGCGATCTCAACGTTTGCCCCGTCCAGCGTGCCGACGGTCAGCGCGCCGTTCAGCGCCAGCTTCATGTTGCCGGTGCCGGACGCCTCTTTGCCTGCGGTAGAGATCTGCTCGGAGATATCCGCCGCCGGGATCAGCAGCTCAGCGGCAGAGACGCAGTAATCCGGCAGGAACACCACCTTCAGCTTGTCGCCCACGTTCGGATCGCTGTTGATCGCCGCCGCCACTTTGTTGATGGCGAGGATAATGTTTTTTGCCAGGTAGTAGCCCGGCGCCGCCTTCGCGCCAAACAGGAACACGCGCGGCACGCGGTCGGCCTGCGGGTTCTCGCGGATCTCTTTGTACAGCGCCAGAATGTGCAGCAGGTTCAGGTGCTGACGCTTGTACTCGTGCAGACGTTTGATCTGGATGTCGAAAATCGCGTTCGGGTTGATCTCAATCCCGGTACGCACCTTCACGAACTCCGCCAGGCGAACCTTGTTCTCCAGCTTGATGGCGCGGTACTGCTCGCGGAACTTCGCGTTGTCGGCCTGTTTTTCCAGGGCAATCAGCTGATCCAGATCGTTAGCCCACTCTTTTTTCAGTGTTTTATCCAGCAGCCCTGCCAGCAGCGGGTTGCACTGCTTGATCCAGCGGCGCGGCGTGATGCCGTTGGTCACGTTGTGGAATTTGGTCGGCCACAGCTGGTGGTATTCCGGGAACAGATCTTTCACCACCAGGTCCGAGTGCAGCGCGGCCACGCCGTTAACGGCAAAGCCGCTGACAACGCACATGTTCGCCATGCGCACCTGTTTGTCATGTACAACCGCCAGCTTCGCCCAGACCGCTTTGTCGCCCGGCCAGGTTTTATCCACCAGCACTTTAAACTGGTCGTTAATCTTGTTGATGATCTGCATATGGCGCGGCAGCAGCGTTTTCACCAGCTTCTCATCCCAGCACTCCAGCGCTTCCGGCATCAGGGTGTGGTTGGTATAGGCAAAGGTACGGCTGGTGATGGCCCAGGCGTCATCCCAGCTCAGCTGATGCTCGTCGATCAGCACGCGCAGCAGCTCAGGAATAGCAATGGTCGGGTGCGTGTCGTTCAGCTGAATCACTTCGAAGTCCGGCAGCTGCGCCAGCTTGCGTCCCGCCAGATGGTGACGACGCAAAATGTCGGCCACGGAGCAGGCGCACTGGAAGTACTGCTGCATCAGGCGCAGTTTTTTCCCGGCCAGATGGTTGTCGTTCGGGTAAAGGACTTTGGTCAGCTTCTCGGCGTCGATGCCCTGCTGCTCGGCGCGCAGGAAATCGCCGTCGTTGAATTTGGTCAGGTTGAACGGATGCGCGTGCTTCGCCTGCCACAGGCGCAGAGGCTGCGACACCCCGTTGCGATAGCCGAGCACCGGCAGATCCCAGGCTTCACCGGTAAGGGTGAATGCGGGTTCCCAATGTCCTTGCTTCGAGACCTTACCGCCAATGCCTACCTGCACGTCCAGCTGCGCATTGTGGCGGAACCACGGGTAGGTATTGCGGTGCCAGTCGTCCGGCGCTTCCATCTGGTGACCGTCGGCGAACGACTGGCGGAACAGACCGTACTGATAGTTCAGGCCGTAGCCAATGGCCGACTGTCCAACCGTTGCCATGGAATCCAGGAAACAGGCCGCCAGGCGCCCCAGGCCACCGTTGCCGAGCGCCGGGTCAGTCTCCTCTTCGAGCAGGTCGGTCAGGTTCACGTCATGCTCTTTCAGCACGTCGCCCACCTCCTGATACCAGCCGAGGTTCAGCAGGTTATTGCCGGTCAGACGACCGATCAGGAATTCCATCGAGATATAGTTCACGTGACGCTGGCCTTTGACAGGCTTCGCCACCGTCTGAGCGTCCAGCTGCTCTGCGAGCGCACCGCTCACGGCCTGCCACCACTGATGAGGCGTCATCTCGTTGGCAGCATGAAGGCCAAAACGCTGCCACTGACGCGTCAGGGCAGCCTGGAATTGAGCTTTGTTGAAGGTAGGCTGTGACATAGGGAATCGGCATCCTGTAGAGAAATAAACAATTTGCGCTAGTGTGCCTGGCTCATTCCTCCACTTCCTCCTCCTGCGGGGGATTAGGCGGGGAGGAGTAGCGGGGATGAGCAGAAAAGTGTGATCGAGGCCACTCAGAGAGCATAGTTTGAGTGTGCCCGTAACGGAAAAAGATAACCGGGGAGAGTGTCAAAAAAATGAAATGCAGTTTCGAAGGAAATTAATCCACGCAGAAATGATTACTTACGCAGAATAATATTTCTGCAAGTGAGCACTCTCTCAGGAGACTATTAAGCTCCCTCAACTTTACCCAAACTTTATTAACTTTGACGTCACTATACCTTTCTGAAACCAGTTTCAGCGAAAGCGCACAACATGCATACAAGCCAGCATCCACGCGGTATGTGAGCCCTTTTCAAAAAGTTCCGCCCGCTATCGCAATGTTTTGTGACAGAGTGCAAATTCAGAGGTACAAAACCCCGACATAACTTGCAATAGTTCCTTTATTGGCCGACCTTATATCCATTAATTACGAAGCGCAAAAAAAATAAATTCTCTCGTTCCCCACAGTGAAGTGAAAACTATGTTGATTCCGTCTAAATTAAGTCGCCCGGTTCGTCTTGACCATACGGTGGTCCGCGAGCGTCTGTTGGCTAAACTTTCTGGCGCGCATAATTTCCGACTGGCGCTGGTTACGAGCCCTGCAGGTTATGGAAAAACAACGCTCATTTCACAATGGGCCGCAGGTAAGAGCGATCTCGGCTGGTACTCCCTTGATGAGGGCGATAACCAGCAGGAGCGTTTTGCCAGCTATTTGATTGCCGCCATTCAACAGGCCACCAACGGACACTGCGTCGCCAGTGAGGTGATGGTGCAAAAGCGCCAGTACGCCAGCCTGTCGTCCCTTTTCTCTCAGCTGTTTATCGAGCTGGCCGAATGGCATCGCCCGCTTTACGTGGTGATTGATGATTATCATCTGATCACCAACCCGGTGATCCACGAGTCGATGCGCTTCTTCCTGCGCCATCAGCCGGAAAACCTGACCCTGGTCGTCTTGTCGCGTAACTTGCCGCAGCTGGGCATTGCTAACCTGCGCGTGCGCGATCAGCTTCTGGAAGTGGGCAGCCAGCAGCTGGCTTTCACCCACCAGGAAGCGAAGCAGTTCTTTGACTGCCGCCTGACCTCGCCGATTGAGGCCGCCGAAAGCAGCCGCCTCTGTGACGACGTTGCCGGCTGGGCCACGGCGCTGCAGCTGATTGCGCTCTCGGCCCGCCAAAATAACAGCCCGACGCACCAGTCCGCGCGCCGCCTGGCGGGCATCAACGCCAGCCACCTGTCGGATTATCTGGTAGACGAGGTGCTGGACAGCGTCGATCCGTCCACCCGTAACTTCCTGCTGAAAAGCTCCCTGCTGCGTTCCATGAACGACGCGCTGATTGTGCGCGTGACCGGCTGCGAAAACGGCCAGCTGCAGCTCGAAGAGATTGAACGTCAGGGTCTGTTCCTGACGCGCATGGACGATCCCGGCGAATGGTTTAGCTATCACCCGCTGTTTGGCAGCTTCCTGCGCCAGCGGTGCCAGTGGGAGATGGCGGTTGAACTGCCGGAAATTCACCGCGCCGCCGCGGAAAGCTGGATGGCGCAAGGCTTCCCGAGCGAGGCTATCCATCACGCGCTGGCCGCAGGCGATGCCAGCATGCTGCGCGATATCCTGCTCAACCACGCGTGGGGCCTGTTTAACCACAGCGAACTGACGCTGCTTGAAGAGTCATTGAAAGCCCTGCCGTGGGAGAGCCTGCTGGAGAACCCGCGTCTGGTGCTGCTGCAGGCCTGGCTGATGCAAAGCCAGCATCGCTACAGCGAAGTGAATACCCTGCTGGCGCGCGCCGAGCAGGAGATGGAAAGCGAAATGGATGCCACCCTGCACGGCGAGTTCAACGCGCTGCGTGCTCAGGTCGCCATTAACGACGGCGACCCGGAGGAAGCGGAGCGGCTGGCGATGGTAGCGCTTGATGAGCTGCCGCTGGCAAACTTCTACAGCCGCATCGTTGCCACGTCGGTGCACGGTGAAGTTCTGCACTGCAAGGGCGACCTCACGCGTTCGCTCTCTTTGATGCAGCAAACCGAGCAGATGGCGCGCCGCCACGATGTCTGGCACTACGCCCTGTGGAGCCTGATCCAGCAGAGCGAAATTTTATTCGCGCAGGGGTTCCTGCAGGCCGCCTGGGAGAATCAGGAAAAAGCCTTCCAGCTGATCCGCGATCAGCATCTGGAACAGCTGCCGATGCACGAGTTCCTGCTGCGTATTCGCGCTCAGCTCCTGTGGGCCTGGTCACGCCTGGACGAAGCAGAAAGCTGCGCCCGCCAGGGTGTGGACGTTCTGTCCAGCTTCCAGCCGCAGCAACAGCTGCAGTGTCTCGCCCTTCTGGTGCAGTGCTCGCTGGCGCGCGGCGATTTGGACAATGCCCGCAACCACCTTAACCGCCTGGAAAACCTGCTCGGCAACGGCCAGTATCATAGCGACTGGGTGTCGAATGCCGACAAGGTACGGGTGATTTACTGGCAGATGATCGGCGACAAAAAGTCCGCCGCTAACTGGCTTCGCCAGACGCCAAAACCTGAGTTTGCCAATAACCACTTCCTGCAGAGCCAGTGGCGGAACATTGCCCGCGTGCAGATCCTGCTGTGCGAGTTTGAGCCCGCGGAGATTGTGCTGGAAGAGTTGAACGAAAACGCCCGCAGCCTGCGTCTGATGAGCGACCTGAACCGTAACCTGCTGCTGCTCAACCAGCTTTACTGGCAGGCCGGTCGTAAAAATGATGCCCAGCGCGTGCTGCTTGAAGCGCTACAGCTGGCTAACCGCACCGGGTTTATCAGCCACTTTGTGATTGAAGGCGAAGTGATGGCGCAGCAGCTGCGCCAGCTTATTCAGCTCAACACGCTGCCGGAGCTGGATCAGCATCGCGCCCAGCGTATTCTGCGCGAGATTAACCAGCACCACCGCCACAAGTTTGCGCACTTTGATGAGAACTTCGTTGAGCGTCTGCTGAACCACCCGGAAGTGCCAGAACTTATCCGCACCAGCCCGCTCACCCAGCGCGAATGGCAGGTTTTGGGACTGATCTATTCAGGCTACAGTAACGAGCAGATTGCCGGTGAGCTGGCGGTCGCGGCGACCACCATCAAAACGCATATCCGCAACCTGTATCAGAAGCTGGGCGTGGCGCACCGTCAGGATGCGGTGCAGCATGCGCAGCAGCTGTTGAAGATGATGGGGTACGGCGTGTAATTCATTGCCCGGCGGCGCTACGCTTGCACGGGCCTACGGGTTTTGTAGGTCGGGTAAGCGCAGCGCCACCCGACACAACCGTTAGCACAGTTCCAGCTGCACATTATTATCTTTAATCACCTGCATCACCCCTGCCGGCGGCGGCACGTCGGTGTACACCGCATCGACCATGCTGATGCTGCCCATGTTCACCATCGCGTTACGGCCAAACTTAGAGTGATCAACCACCAGCATCACGTGGCGGGAGTTTTCAATGATCGCGCGCTTGGTGCGCACCTCGTGGTAGTCAAACTCCAGCAGCGAGCCGTCGCTGTCGATGCCGCTGATCCCCAGAATGCCGAAATCGAGGCGGAACTGAGAGATAAAATCGAGCGTCGCTTCACCAATTATTCCGCCGTCGCGGCTGCGCAGCTCCCCGCCCGCCAGGATGATGCGAAAATCATCTTTCTGCATCAGCGTGTTCGCCACGTTCAGGTTGTTGGTGACCACGCGCAGGTTCTCGTGATTCAGCAGCGCATGGGCCACCGCTTCCGGCGTGGTGCCGATATCAATAAACAGCGTCGCCCCGTTCGGGATCTGGCTTGCCACTTTACGGGCAATGCGCTCTTTTTCTGCCGTTTGCGTGGCTTTACGGTCATGCCATGAGGTATTGACCGAGCTGGACGGCAGCGCCGCGCCGCCGTGGTGGCGCAGAATGCGGTTCTGATCGGCCAGGTCGTTCAGGTCACGACGAATGGTTTGCGGGCTGACGGCAAACTGCTCCACCAGCTCCTCGGTGCTGACGTATCCCTGTTTTTTTACCAGTTCGATAATGGCGTCATGACGTTGTGTTTGTTTCATGAAATATCCCTGGGAATTATGTTCGTTTTCGCGCATGGAGCGTGTCGGCAAACGCCATCGCCAGCCCCACGGCCAGCCCGGTGACGTGCGCACCGTTGGCAATAGACATACCAAACAGATCAAACCATCCGGCAATCAGCCATATTAACGCAAAGGTTATTAATCCGCGCTGCAGATAGATGCCGCTTTCCGGATCGCGCTCGCCCCTGAGCCAGACGTAGCCCATCAGGGCATATACCACGCCGGACAATCCGCCGAACCACGGGCCGCTGAACTTGTGCTGCACATAGCCGCTCAGCAGGGCGCTTATCACCGTAATCACAATCAATTTTCCGCTGCCCAGACGCTTCTCAACAATACCGCCGAGATACCACCACCACAGCAGGTTAAAGAGGATGTGCATCACCGAGAAATGCATTAGCGCGTGGGTGAAGTAGCGCCAAACGTCAAAATCCAGCGACGGGTCATACGGCCACGCGAGGGCAATCATCACGCTCTGGTCGCCCGCTACGTTCATAATAATGAAGACGATGATGCAGGCCGCCATCAGCAGCAGCGTGAACGGACCCGCGCGTTCGCGAAGAGTGGCAAGGAAAGGAAAACGGCTGTAGTGCAGCCCGCTGCCCGTGTGGCCGGACTGCCAGCTTGCCGCCAGGTAGCGCGGGTCGCCGGGATTCTCAAGAAAACGCGCCAGCTCTTCGTTTACGCGCGCGGCCTGGCTTTCGTCGGCCAGCCAGACGTCGGTCTGGTTATGTTGCTGAACAGTCAGGATAACGCCCTGCGTCGCCATATAGTCGACAAACGCCTGGGCGACGCGCGGATTGGTAAAGGAGGTAATCATCAACATGGGCGGCGGTCGCTTATTTCCACACAAAAGGGGACAGTATAGCGGGATCAGCGCTCAAACGCGTATTCAACTTCCGCAGGGAAGTGACGGTGCCAGGCATCGAAGCCGCCGTCGACGCTGTAGACCGCATCGTAACCCTGCTGAAGCAGGTACTGCGCCGCGCCTTTGCTGCTGTTGCCGTGGTAGCACATGACCATGACCGGGGTCTCGAAGTCGTTATCGCGCATAAACGCGCCCAGGGAGTCGTTGGTGAGATGGAACGCGCCCGGCGTGTGGCCCATCGCGAAGCTTTGCGGATCGCGGATGTCCACCAGCACCGCTTTTCCCTGGTGCATCTTCTGGTGGGCTTCTTCTACGTTAATACATTCAAACTGATCCATGGTGTTCTCTTTCGCTTATTCGGGTGTGATGCAGGTTGATGACCCTCACCCCAGCCCTCTCCCTGAAAGGGAGAGGGTGCAAACTATCCCCTCGCCCCTCCGGGGAGAGGGTTAGGGTGAGGGGAAAGGGCATCAGACCGCACTATTTTACCCCGTAGTGTACGTCCTGGCGGCGGGTAAACGCCATTATGTTATCCATATCACTCTAAATTGTTTTTTTGATGTTACCAAAGGCGCGTTCCTTTGCTATTATGAGCGATATCGAACATTTCTGAGCTTTAACGAAAGTGCATGAGGGTGTTATGGAAACCAAAGATCTGATTGTGATAGGCGGTGGCATCAACGGTGCCGGTATTGCGGTCGACGCCGCAGGACGCGGTTTATCCGTGCTGATGCTGGAAGCTAACGATCTCGCCTGCGCGACGTCGTCCGCCAGCTCCAAGCTGATCCACGGTGGCCTGCGCTACCTGGAACACTACGAATTCCGCCTGGTCAGCGAAGCGCTGGCCGAACGTGAAGTGCTGCTGAAAATGGCGCCTCATCTGGCGATCCCGATGCGCTTCCGCCTGCCCCATCGCCCGCACCTGCGCCCGGCGTGGATGATCCGAATTGGTCTGTTTATGTACGATCATCTGGGTAAACGCACCAGCCTGCCGGGTTCGGCCGGTTTGCGTTTTGGCTCAGAATCGGTCCTTAAGCCTGAAATCGTGCGCGGTTTCGAATATTCCGACTGCTGGGTAGACGATGCGCGCCTGGTTCTGGCGAATGCGCAGATGGTCGAGAAGAAAGGCGGCGAGGTGAAAACCCGCACCCGCGCCACCGCCGCGCGCCGCGAAAACGGCCTGTGGATTGTGGAAGCGGAAGACGTGGATACCGGCGAGAAGTTCAGCTGGAAAGCGCGCGGCCTGGTGAACGCCACCGGCCCGTGGGTGAAACAGTTCTTCGACGACGGCATGCACCTGCCTTCTCCGTACGGCATCCGCCTGATCAAGGGCAGCCACATCGTGGTGCCGCGCGTGCATACCCAGAAGCAGGCCTACATTCTGCAGAACGAAGATAAACGCATCGTGTTTGTGATCCCGTGGATGGACGAGTTCTCGATCATCGGCACCACCGACGTGGAGTACAAAGGCGATCCGAAGAACGTCGTGATCGAAGAGAGCGAAGTGAACTACCTGCTGAAAGTGTATAACGCGCACTTTAAGAAACAGCTGGCGCGCGATGACGTGGTCTGGACTTACTCCGGCGTGCGTCCGCTGTGTGATGATGAATCTGATTCACCGCAGGCCATCACCCGCGACTATACGCTCGATATTCACGACGTTGACGGTCAGGCACCGCTGCTGTCGGTGTTCGGCGGCAAGCTCACGACCTACCGCAAGCTGGCCGAGCACGCGCTGGAAAAACTGGCGCCGTACTATAAAGGCATTGGCCCGGCGTGGACCAAAGGCGCGGTCCTGCCCGGCGGTGATATCGGCGATAACCGCGATGACTACGCCGCGAAGCTGCGCCGTCGCTTCCCGTTCATTACCGAAGGAATGGCGCGCCACTATGCCCGCACCTACGGCAGCAATACCGAGCTGTTCCTGGGCGAAGCGAAGGAAATTGCCGACCTGGGCGAACATTTCGGCCACGAGCTGTATGAAGCCGAGCTGCGCTACCTGGTCGAGCACGAGTGGGTTCGTCGTCTGGACGATGCCATCTGGCGTCGTACCAAAGAAGGGATGTGGCTCAACGCCGAGCAGCAGTCTCGCGTGGCGCAGTGGTTGCAGCAACATGCGGGAAAGGGTGAATTGTCACTCGCGTCCTGATGTAAAAAGCCGGGTGGCGGCTCCGCCTTACCCGGCCTACTCTGTCCCGTAGGCCCGGTAAGCGCAGCGCCACCGGGCTTTGTTTTTACAACCGCACCGGATCGATATGCCAGATCGTATCGGCATACTCCTTGATGGTCCTGTCCGACGAGAAGTACCCCATATTGGCGATGTTATACATCGCGGCGCTGGTCCACTTCTCCTGCTGACGGTACAGCTCGTCCACTCTGTCCTGGCAGTCCACATAGCTGCGGTAATCCGCCAGCACCTGATAGTGGTCGCCAAAGTTAATCAGCGAATCGACCAGGTCACGATAGCGCCCTGGCTCGTCGGGGTTAAACAGGCCCGTCGCAATTTGCGTCAGCACCTGACGTAACTCTTCGTCCTGCTCGTAATACTCACGCGGCTTGTAGCCCTGCCTGCGCAGTTCTTCCACCTCTTCCGTGGTGTTACCGAAGATAAAGATGTTATCCGCACCGACGTGCTCCAGCATCTCGACGTTCGCGCCGTCCAGCGTGCCGATGGTCAGCGCGCCGTTGAGGGCAAACTTCATGTTGCTGGTGCCGGACGCTTCAGTTCCCGCCGTGGAGATCTGCTCAGAGAGATCCGCCGCCGGAATGATCAGCTGCGCCAGGCTCACGCTGTAGTTCGGGATGAACACCACCTTCAGCCTGTCGCCGACGTCCGGATCGGTGTTCACCACCTTCGCCACATCGTTAATCAGATGAATGATGTGCTTCGCCATGTAGTACGCGGACGCCGCCTTACCGGCAAAGATCTTCACGCGCGGCACCCAGTCGGCCGTCGGGTCGGCCTTGATGCGGTTGTAGTGGGTGATCACGTGCAGCACGTTCATCAGCTGGCGTTTGTACTCGTGGATGCGCTTAATCTGCACGTCAAACAGCGCTTTCGGATTCGCCACCACGTTCAGGTGCATCGCGAGGTAGACCGCCAGACGCTTTTTGTTCAGCAGCTTGGCTTCACGCACGGCCTTGTTCACCGTCGGGAAATCAATATGCTGCTCAAGCTCGCTCAGCTGGCCTAAATCAGTGCGCCAGGTGCGGCCAATATTGGCGTCCAGCACCTCAGACAGCGGCTTGTTCGCCAGCGCCAGCCAGCGGCGCGGCGTGACGCCGTTGGTCACGTTGCAGAAGCGCGTCGGGAAGATCTTCGCGAAGTCCGCAAACAGGGACTGAACCATCAGGTTAGAGTGCAGCTCGGACACGCCGTTGACCTTGTGGCTGATCACCACCGCCAGCCAGGCCATACGCACGCGGCGGCCGTTAGACTCATCAATGATCGAGGCGCGGCTCAGCAGGCCGGTATCGTTCGGATACTGCTCCTGCAGGGTCTTGAGGAAGTAGTCGTTGATCTCAAAGATGATCTGCAGATGGCGCGGCAGAATTTTGCCGAGCATATCCACCGGCCAGGTCTCCAACGCCTCGCTCATCAGCGTGTGGTTGGTGTAGGAGAACACCTGGCAGGTCACCTCAAAGGCGTTATCCCAGCTGAACTTATGTTCGTCAATCAGCAGGCGCATCAGCTCGGGAATGGAGAGCACCGGGTGGGTGTCGTTAAGGTGAATGGCCGTTTTCTCCGCCAGGTTGGCGTAGGTTTTGTGCAGCTGGTAGTGGCGGCTCAGGATGTCCTGAATCGTCGAGGAGACGAGGAAATACTCCTGACGCAGGCGCAGCTCGCGGCCCGAGTAGGTTGAGTCGTCCGGGTACAGCACGCGGGAGACGTTCTCAGAGTGGTTTTTATCTTCCACCGCCGCGAAGTAGTCGCCCTGGTTGAATTTACCGAGGTTAATCTCGCTACTGGCCTGGGCGCTCCACAGGCGCAGCGTATTGGTGGCATCGGTATCGTAACCGGGGATGATCTGGTCATAGGCCACGGCCAGGATCTCTTCGGTTTCAACCCAGCGGGATTTTTTCCCTTCCTGCTGAATTCGCCCGCCAAAGCGCACCTTATAGCGCGTGTTGTGGCGCTTGAACTCCCACGGATTGCCGTATTCCAGCCAGTAGTCCGGAGACTCCTTCTGGCGGCCATCAACGATGTTCTGCTTGAACATGCCGTAGTCGTAGCGGATACCGTATCCCCGGCCCGGCAGCGCCAGCGTCGCCAGCGAGTCGAGGAAGCAGGCGGCAAGACGGCCCAGCCCCCCGTTACCGAGGCCCGGGTCGTTTTCTTCGTCAATCAGCTCTTCTAAATCCAGCCCCATCTCTTCCAGCGCGTTTTTTACGTCGTCATAAATACCGAGCGACAGCAGCGCGTTGGAAAGGGTGCGGCCAATCAAAAACTCCATCGACAGGTAGTAAACCTGACGCGTCTCCTGCGAGAGCTGGGCGCGGTTGGATCGCAGCCAGCGTTCAACTAAGCGGTCACGTACCGCAAACAGGGTGGCGTTCAGCCATTCGTGTTTGTTGGCAATAACCGGATCTTTCCCGATGGTAAACATCAGCTTATAGGCGATGGAGTGCTTTAACGCCTCAACGCTGAGTGTGGGTGAAGAGTAGCTAAAAGGTGCATTCATATCAGTAACTTCGCCTCGTTACATCAAGCGTTGATAGAGTTCGCGGTAGGACTGCGCCGCAACGTGCCAGCTAAAGTCCATGGACATCGCCTGACGCTGAACGTAACGCCACAGCGACGGCCGGGACCACAAGACGAATGCACGCCGAATCGCACGAAGCAGCGACCAGGCATTACTGTCCTCAAAGACAAACCCGCTGGCGATACCGTCCGCCAGGTTTTCCAGCGAGCTGTCAGAAACAGTATCTGCCAGCCCGCCCGTGCGTCTCACCAACGGCAGGGTGCCGTATTTCAGGCCGTAAAGCTGCGTCAGACCGCAGGGCTCGAAGCGGCTCGGCACCAGAATCACGTCTGCGCCACCCATGATGCGGTGGGAAAACGCTTCGTGATAGCCGATTTGCACCCCCACCTGCCCCGGATGTTCCGCGGCGGCGGCGAGGAAACCTTCCTGCAGCACAGGGTCGCCCGCGCCGAGCAGCGCCAGCTGGCCGCCCTGCTCCAGTAACCCCGGCAGCGCTTCCAGCACCAGATCCAGCCCTTTCTGGCTGGTCAGGCGGCTGACCACCGCGAACAGCGGCACTTTGTCGTTCACCTTCAGCCCCATCGCAATCTGCAGCTGGCGTTTGTTTTCGGCTTTGTCTTCCACCGAATCACGGCCATAGCGTGCGGCCAGCAGGAGATCGGTTTCCGGGCTCCAGATCTGCTCATCCACGCCGTTCAGGATCCCCGACAGGCGGCCCTCGCGGTGGCGTTGCTGCAGCAGCCCTTCCATGCCGTAGCCGAACTCCGGCAGGGTAATTTCTCGGGCATAGGTTGGGCTCACCGCCGTAATGTGATCGGCGTAGTACAGCCCCGCCTTCAGGAAGGAGATCTGCCCGTTAAACTCCAGCCCGTGCATGTTAAAGAACGACCATGGCAGATCGATGTCATTCATATGATGGGCATAGTACATGCCCTGATACGCAAGGTTGTGCACCGTAAAGACCGATTTCGCCGGGTTGCCGCGGGCGGCAAGGTATGCCGGCGCGAGCCCCGCGTGCCAGTCGTGGGCGTGTACCACGTTCGGTCGCCAGAACGGATCCAGCCCGACGGCCATCTCGGCCCCTACCCAGCCGAGCAGCGCAAAGCGCATAACGTTGTCGGTGTAGGCGAACAGGTTCGTATCGTGATACGGGCTCCCCGGTCGGTCATATAGGTGCGGCGCGTCAATCAGGTAAATTCCAACGCCATTGTAATGTCCAAACAGCAGGGTGATACGCCCGGCGAAGGTTTCACGACGCGTCACGACCTTTGCATCTGGAATACCGCGACGGATATCCGGAAAGGCAGGCAACAGAACTCGGGTATCCACACCCCCGGCGATTTGCGCCGCCGGTAATGCACCAAGAACATCCGCCAGACCGCCCGTCTTTAACAACGGGAACATCTCTGAACATACATGTAAAACCTGCATTATCGCTCCTGTTTGACCTGCAGCTTCCGCAACATTTCCCGTGTGACTAACACGATCCCTTCTTCTGAACGGTAGAAGCGACGCGCATCCTCTTCCGCATTTTCACCGATCACCATCCCTTCCGGAATGACGCAGGCGCGGTCGATCACGCAGCGGCGCAGGCGGCAAGAGCGCCCTACCCAGACGTCCGGCAGCAGTACTGCCGAGTCGATATTACAGAATGAGTTCACCCTCACCCGCGGGAACAGCACAGACTGCACGACCACCGAGCCTGAGATGATGCACCCGCCGGACACCAGCGAATTGAGCGTCATGCCGTGGCTGCCGGAACGGTCCTGCACGAACTTCGCCGGCGGTAACGATTCCATATGGGTGCGAATCGGCCAGTTCTGGTCGTACATATCCAGCTCAGGCGTGACGGATGCCAGGTCCAGGTTCGCTTTCCAGTAGGCTTCCAGGGTGCCAACGTCGCGCCAGTAAGGCTCGGAATTGGGGTCAGACTGCACGCAGGACAGCGGGAAAGGATGTGCATAAGCCATGCCAGCTTTGGTGATTTTCGGGATGATGTCCTTGCCAAAGTCGTGGCTCGAATTTTCGTCTTTGTCGTCGTCTTCCAGCAGTTCGTAAAGGTAATCGGCATCAAAGACATAGATCCCCATGCTGGCGAGGGATTTCGTATCATCCCCCGGCATGGTTGGCGGGTTTGCCGGTTTTTCAACGAAGTCGATGATCTTGTCGTCGGCATCCACGTGCATCACGCCGAATGCGGTTGCCTCCGCAACGGGCACCGGCAGACACGCCACGGTGCAGCGCGCCCCTTTCTCGACGTGGTCGATCAGCATGTGGGAGTAGTCTTGCTTGTAGATGTGGTCACCCGCGAGGATCACGATGTACTCCGCGCTGTAGCGACGAATGATGTCGAGGTTTTGCGTCACCGCGTCCGCCGTGCCGCGGTACCAGTTCTCCCCGTGAACGCGCTGCTGCGCAGGCAGGAGGTCGACAAACTCGTTCATCTCTTCGCTGAAGAATGACCAGCCGCGCTGAATGTGTTGCACCAGCGTGTGCGACTGATACTGCGTAATGACGCCAATGCGGCGAATGCCTGAGTTCAGGCAGTTTGAGAGTGCAAAATCGATGATGCGGAACTTACCACCAAAGTGAACGGCCGGTTTGGCGCGCTTGATGGTTAAATCCTTCAGACGGGTACCACGCCCGCCCGCGAGTATCAGGGCAACAGTTTTTAATGGTAGCTGGCGCGCCAACATTAACGGATCGTTCTTCTCTAATCTAACCATGACTAACTCCTTTTTTATCATCTTTGGAATACGCACACTCCGTGCGCAGGCCCGTGCCAGACAGCCATAACAACCGGATTATCCGCTCCGGCAAAGGGGGGAACGGCTCGCCACTCCCCGTCAGGTAAAACAATCTCTGCGACGTCGTCCGTCGCGTTCAGCGTCACCAGCCACGTATCCGACAGCCGGATTTGCAGGCAGGGTATGCCGTGTTGCCACTCTTGCGCGCTCAACGGTTGCGCGTCTTTATTCAGCCAGCCAACGTTACCGTCGCCTTCCTCCCACCAGCGGTTGGCGGTCAGCGCGGGGATCTGCTGGCGAAGGTGGATCAGCGCCGCGGTAAACTGGATTAACCCGCTGTTCGCTTCCCCCCAGTCGAGCCAGGTTAACGGGTTGTCCTGGCAATAGGCGTTGTTGTTACCGTGCTGGCTGTGGCCATGTTCATCGCCCGCCAGCAGCATCGGCGTGCCCTGCGACAGCAGCAGCGTGGTCAGCAGCGCGTGCACGCTGGCGCGTCGCCGCTCGATAACGTCAAGGTTTCCGCCTAACCCTTCTATACCATGGTTAAAGCTATGGTTATTGTTAGTGCCATCGCGATTCTCTTCACCGTTTGCCTCATTGTGTTTCTGATTGAAACAAACGCAGTCGCGCAGCGTAAAACCGTCGTGCGCCGTCACCAGATTGATGGTGGCGGAGGGTAATTTACCGTCACGCTTAAACAGGTCACTGGATCCTGCGAAGCGCCCGGCGAACTCCCCTAGTGACAGGTTTTTTTCCAGCCAGAAGCGGCGCGCGGCATCGCGGAAGCGATCGTTCCACTCGGCAAACAGCGGCGGAAAATTCCCCACCTGATAACCGCCCTCGCCGATGTCCCACGGCTCCGCGATCAGCTTCACCTGCGACAGCACGGGACAATTTTTTATCGCTTCAAACAGCGGTGCCTGCTGGCTAAAGGCGGGCGTGCGCCCCATGACGGAGGCTAAATCGAAGCGGAAACCGTCAATGTGGTACGTCTCAACCCAGTATTTCAGGCACGCGTAGGCATAATGCGATACTGCCGGGTGGCTAAGATTCAGCGTGTTACCGCAGCCGGTCCAGTTGTAGTAATCGCCATCCTCCCTGATCCAATAATAGCTACGGTTATCAATTCCGCGCTGTGAGAGCGTCGGGCCGTCGAGATCGCTTTCGGCGCTATGGTTCAGCACCACGTCCAGAATGACCTCAATTCCCGCGTCATGAAGCGCCTTCACCGCATCGCGAAATTCATCCCGGGCCTTATCCGGATGCACCGCATAGCGCGGTTCCAGCGCGAACATCGCCAGCGGGTTGTAGCCCCAGTAGTTGCTCAGGCCAAGCCGCAGGAGACGAGGCTCGCTGGCGAAATGCGCCACGGGCAGCAGTTCCAGCGCGGTGATCCCCAGATGCTTCAGATAGACGATCATCGCCGGATGCGCCAGCGCCTTATAGGTGCCGCGCATCTCCTGGGGTATCGACGGGTGCAGATACGTCAGCCCTTTCACGTGGGCTTCGTAAATAACGGTGTTGCCCCACGGCGTGCGCGGCGGGGCATCGTCTTCCCAGTCGTAGAGATCGTTTACCACCACGCTTTTGGGCGCGACGGGGGCGCTGTCGCGGCGGTCGGGCTCACCGTAGCCAACGTGGAAAATCGGGTCGTCTTTGAACTCCCCGTCCACGCGGTGGGCGCACGGGTCGATCAACAGCTTCGCCGGGTTAAACCAGTGCCCCTGCGCGGGTTCCCACGGGCCATGAACCCGATATCCGTAGCGCAGACCCGGGCGTCCACCGGCCAGATAGCCGTGCCAGATGTCTCCCGTACGCTCAGGTAAATCGTAACGGTGCTCATTGCCTTCACCATCAAACACACAGAGTTCTACCCGTTCCGCATGGGCTGAAAAGAGGGTGAAGTTCACACCCTTTCCATCAACGCTCGCCCCGAGCGGTTCGGGTTTACCTGCCGTGAGTTGTGTCATTCCCCCTCCCGCACCAGCCAGATGGTGCTCAGCGGCGGCAGCGTCAGGCTCAGGGAGTTTGCTCGCCCGTGGCTTTCAAGCGCATCGCTCTGCACCAGACCGCCGTTACCCGCGTTGCTGCCGTGGTAGTGCATTGAATCGGTATTCAGGATTTCGCGCCATTTCCCCGGCTGGTTAATGCCGAAGCGGTAATGTTCGCGCGGCACCGGCGTGAAGTTGCTGGCGACGATAATTTCATTGCCTGCTTTATCGCGGCGCACAAAGACAAACACCGAGCGCTCGTGGTCGTCCACCACCAGCCACTCAAAGCCGTACGGGTCAAAATCCAGCTCGTGCAGCGCTTTGTGGTGGCGATAGGTCAGGTTCAGGTCGCGCACCAGACGCTGCACGCCGTGGTGCCAGTTGTCGCCCCCTTCCAGCAGGTGCCAGTCGAGGCTGGTATCGTGGTTCCACTCGCGGCCCTGAGCGAACTCGTTGCCCATAAACAGCAGCTTCTTGCCGGGGAAGGCGAACAGCCAGCCGTAGTAGGCGCGCAGGTTGGCGAACTTCTGCCACGCGTCGCCCGGCATGCGGTCGAGGATGGATTTTTTGCCGTGAACCACTTCATCATGCGACAGCGGCAGCATGAAGTTTTCGGTGTAGTTGTAGAGCAGCCCGAAGGTAAGCTTGTCGTGGTGGTACTGGCGGTGAACCGGATCGAGCTTCATGTAGTCGAGCGTGTCGTGCATCCAGCCGAGGTTCCACTTGTACCAGAAGCCCAGGCCGCCCATTGACGGTGGCCGGGACACGCCCGGGAAGTCGGTGGATTCCTCCGCCATGGTCACCGCGCCTTCCACCTGCTCGCCGAGAATGCGGTTGGTGTTGCGCAGGAACTCAATCGCTTCGAGGTTTTCACGGCCGCCAAACTCGTTCGGGATCCACTCCCCCTCTTTGCGGCTGTAGTCGCGGTAGATCATCGACGCCACCGCATCGACGCGCAGGGCATCGATGCCGAAGCGCTCAATCCAGTAAAGGGCGTTCCCCACCAGGTAGTTCGTGACTTCGCGGCGACCGTAGTTGTAGATCAGCGTGTTCCAGTCCTGGTGATAGCCTTCGCGCGGGTCGCTGTGCTCGTAGAGCTTCGTGCCGTCGAACTCTGCCAGCGCAAAATCATCGGACGGAAAATGGCCCGGCACCCAGTCGAGGATGACGTTCAGCCCGGCGGCGTGGGCGGCGTTGATGAAGTAGCGGAAGTCATCCCGCGTGCCGAAGCGGCGCGTCGGGGCATACAGCCCGGTGGGCTGATAGCCCCAGCTTCCGTCGAACGGGTGTTCGTTGACCGGCAGCAGCTCCAGATGGGTAAAGCCCATCCATTTGGCGTAGGGCACCAGCTGGTCGGCCAGCTCGCGATAGCTGAGCCAAAAGTTGTTGTCGGTGTGGCGACGCCAGGAGCCGAGATGCACTTCATAGACGGAGATTGGCGCGTCGAAGCGGTTGGCCTGCTTGCGCTCCTCGCTCTGAACGATCTTTTCCGGCAGGCCGCAAATCAGCGACGCGGTTTCCGGGCGCATCTGCGCCTCGAAGGCGTACGGGTCGGCCTTAATGCGCAGCTTGCCGTGGGCATCGATCATCTCGAATTTATACAGCTGCCCGTTGTGCGCCCCGGGGATAAACAGCTCCCAGATGCCGGTTTCCCGCCGCAGGCGCATCGGGTGGCGGCGACCGTCCCAGTAGTTGAACTGCCCGACGACGGAGACGCGCCGGGCGTTCGGCGCCCACACGGAAAAACGCGTACCGGTGATACCGTCCATGGTATCGGCATGGGCACCCAGCGTTTCATAAGGGCGCAGGTGGGTTCCTTCGGACAGCAGCCAGGCGTCCATCTCTTTTAAGAGCGGACCAAAGCTGTAGGGGTCATCAATCAGGTTTTGCTGGCCGTGCCAGATAACGGCGAGCTGATAGCGAAAGGGGTTTTTACGACGGGGCATCACGCCCGAAAAGAAGCCACGCGAGTCGAGGCATTCCAGATTACCCACCTTGCGGCCGGTTTTAGGTTCAATCACCCAGACTTCGGTGGCGTCGGGTAACAGTGCCCGGACTTCCAGTCCCGCCTCTGTTTGGTGCATTCCCAGCACGGAAAAGGGGTCAGCAAAATGACCCGCTATAAGCGCATTAATCACGTCTCTATCCACACGATCGGACATGGTATTCATCCTGTTTTTTATGTCGCCCTTATTAAGCGCCTGGGACGACTTTAATGTGACCTGAACGGGCATCCACTCAGCCCCGTCCTAACCTCAGGTAAGAAACAAATCTTCCTTAAAGCATAGCCAACGCTCTACATGACTCCTGATAAAAAATAAGACATCCGCGTTTTACTCCATGTAGTACGCAAAAAAAGGGGGTGAAAATCACCCCCGGTATGTAAGCAAATTATTACGCCAGCTGGCGCAGCATGCGGCGCAGCGGTTCGGCGGCCCCCCACAGGAGCTGGTCACCGACGGTGAACGCGGAGAGGTACTCCGGCCCCATGTTCAGCTTGCGCAGGCGGCCAACCGGGGTGGTCAGCGTGCCTGTCACGGCTGCCGGGGTCAGTTCACGCATGGTGATATCGCGATCGTTTGGCACCACTTTCGCCCACGGGTTATGCGCGGCCAGCAGCTCTTCCACGGTCGGAATAGACACATCTTTTTTCAGTTTAATGGTGAAGGCCTGGCTGTGGCAGCGCAGCGCGCCGATACGCACGCACAGACCGTCAACCGGGATCGCCGACGCGGTGTTGAGGATTTTGTTGGTCTCAGCCTGGCCCTTCCACTCTTCGCGGGTCTGGCCGTTATCCAGCTGTTTGTCGATCCACGGGATCAGGCCACCGGCCAGCGGTACGCCGAAGTTGTCCACCGGCAGCTCGCCGCTGCGGGTCAGCTGGGTGACTTTACGTTCGATATCGAGAATAGCGGACGCCGGGTTTGCCAGCTCGGTTGCGACGCTCTGGTGCAGCTGTCCCATCTGGGTCAGCAGCTCGCGCATGTGACGCGCGCCGCCGCCGGACGCGGCCTGGTAGGTCGCCACGGAGACCCACTCCACCAGATCCTGCGCGAACAGGCCGCCCAGGGACATCAGCATCAGGCTAACGGTACAGTTGCCGCCGACAAAGGTTTTCACGCCGTTGTTCAGGCCGTCGGTGATGACGCCCTGGTTAACCGGGTCGAGGATGATGATGGCATCGTCTTTCATACGCAGCGAAGAGGCCGCGTCAATCCAGTAGCCCTGCCAGCCGCTTTCACGCAGCTTTGGATAGATTTCGTTGGTATAATCGCCGCCCTGGCAGGTCACAATAATGTCGAGTGCCTTCAGCGCTTCCAGATCGTAAGCATCCTGCAACGTGCCTGTGGTACCACCAAAGGACGGTGCAGCCTGGCCGAGCTGAGAAGTGGAGAAAAAGACCGGGCGGATAGCGTCGAAATCGCGCTCTTCAACCATGCGTTGCATGAGTACAGAGCCGACCATACCGCGCCAGCCGATAAAACCAACGTTTTTCATAGCATTTATTTCCTGCAGAGGGTGTGTGCTGTTTGTGCAAGCCAGTATTGAACTGGGATATGCTTCACATTACAAAATGCTGCCAAAGTCGCAAGCGAAATTAATCGATGATTGCCCGGCAATCAGAAATACAGCTAATCATCATAATAACCATAGAGAGTTTCAGGGATAATTTACATGAGTGAAATCATTTCCGCGGCGGTTTTATTGATCCTGATAATGGATCCACTCGGAAACCTGCCCATCTTCATGTCGGTGCTAAAGCACACCGAGCCGAAGCGCCGTCGGGCGATCATGATCCGCGAGCTGCTCATCGCTCTGGTGGTGATGTTTATCTTCCTGTTTGCCGGGGAGAAGATCCTCGCGTTCCTGAACCTGCGCGCCGAAACGGTCTCGATTTCGGGCGGGATTATTCTGTTCCTGATTGCCATCAAAATGATTTTCCCGAGCGCGGAAGGCAGCAGCAGCGGCCTGCCTGCGGGTGAAGAGCCGTTCATCGTGCCGCTGGCGATCCCGCTGGTCGCCGGGCCGACCATTCTGGCGACGCTGATGCTGCTGTCGCACCAGTACCCGAATCAGATGAGCCATCTGGTGATTGCCCTGCTGATCGCCTGGGGCGGTACGTTTATCATCCTGCTGCAGTCGTCGCTGTTCCTGCGCCTGCTGGGCGAGAAAGGGGTGAACGCGCTGGAGCGCCTGATGGGGCTGATTCTGGTGATGATGGCGACGCAGATGTTCCTGGACGGAATACGCGCGTGGATGAAGGGCTAGGTAAAAGCAAAACGACAACGAACGTTGTCGTTTTTAGTGTTTGCTCCCTCTCCCTGTGGGAGAGGGCGGGGTGAGGGCATCAGGCCGCACCCCAAAATAATATTTTGTTTTGCGAGCCGCCTTCCAGAGCCTCTCTTGCCACCCGATCTTCAAAGCAGTATCTTCTTGCCGCGCCTGCTTCAGCCCACACTGCTTGAACCTGTACCGGAATTTTTAAAAGCCAGCCTGACGGTGGACGACCTGCCATTGGACGTGCCGGTCTTCGAACCGGAAGTGGATCAGCTGGGGAGTTACTGCCAGCTGTTAACGCAACTGCTGTTGGCTCATTCGCTGCCAAAGAGCGATGAAAGAGTGGCAGGTGATTTATTGCAGGGCTTAGTGGGGTTGTACAGCGATACGCTGAAGGCGCCGCGCTGGCTGCGCACAAAGGAAGGCATCGTGCCGCTGTAAAAAAGCCGGGTGGCGCTTGCGCTTACCCGGCCTACGGGACCTGAGGGTTTGTAGGTCGGGTAAGGCGAAGCCGCCACCCGACAAACATACGACCTCTGCGGCCTGGTGCCCTCACCCCAGCCCTCTCCCACAGGGAGAGGGAGAAAACCGGAGTGACCTGTAGGTCGGGTAAGGCGAAGCCGCCACCCGACACACATACGGCCTCTGCGGCCTGGTGCCCTCACCCCAACCCTCTCCCACAGGGAGAGGGAGAAAACCGGAGTGACCTGTAGGTCGGGTAAGGCGAAGCCGCCACCCGACAAACATACGGCCTCTGCGGCCTGGTGCCTCACCCCAACCCTCTCCCACAGGGAGAGGGAGAAAACCGGAGTGACTTGTAGGTCGGGTAAGCGCAAGCGCCACCCGACAATATACGGCCACTGTGGTCTGGAGCCCTCTCCCACAGGGAGAGGGAGAAAACCGGCGTTAGCTCAGCAGCGTAAACGCAATCATCCCGACAATCGCACCCGTCGTGCCGAGGATGGTTTCCATCAGCGTCCAGGTTTTCAGGGTTTGCGCTTCGGTCGCGCCGGTAAATTTACCGAACAGCCAGAAGCCTGCGTCGTTCACGTGAGAAACCACAATCGAACCGCCCGCGATACAGATAGACAGCGCCGCCATCTGCGCACCGGAGTAGTTCAGCTGTTCAATCACCGGCATCACCAGACCCACGGCGGTTAAACACGCCACGGTTGCGGAACCCTGAATGATACGCACCGCCGCGGCCAGCACGAAGCAGGTCACCGCAATCGGCAGACCCATCCCGGTCAGCGCTTCGCCCAGCGCCGGACCCACGCCGGAATCCACCAGCACCTGCTTGAACACGCCACCGGCACCGATCACCAGCAGGATAATGCCCGCAGGCTGCAGCGCGGCGCCGCAGATCTCCATCACGCGGTCTTTCGGCATGCCCTGACGCATCGCCAGGCCGTAAATCGCCACCAGACACGCCACCAGGATCGCGGTGAACGGGTGGCCGATAAACTCAAACCACTCGTAGGCGCTGGAACCGACCGGCACAAAGCGCGCGGCGATGGTTTTCAGACCCACCAGCACCAGCGGGAGCAGGATCAGCGACAGGCTGAAGCCGAAGGACGGCATTTTGCCCTCGCCCAGGTGCGGCTCGGTGATGTCGTCCGGAATGTGCAGCTCAACGTAGCGGCTGATGAAGTTACCCCACAGCGGACCGGCGATAATCATCCCCGGGATCGCGGCACAGAGGCCAATGAGGATCATCCAGCCAAAATCAGCGTGCATCTGGGACGCCAGCAGCATCGGCGCAGGCCCCGGCAGCAGGAACGCCGCGGCCGCCGCCACGCCCGCAAACAGCGGTATGACCAGCTTCACGAGGTTGGTGCCGGTGTGGCGCGCCATCGAGAACGCGACGCTAATCAGCAGCACCACCGCCACCTCGAAGAACAGCGGCAGCGCGCAAATCAGGCCGGCCAGGCCAATCGCGTAGTGCGCGCGGCTGTGCCCGAAGGATTTCAGCATCTTGACGGCAATCTGATCGACCGCGCCCGTCTCGTGCAAAATCTTGCCGAACATCGCGCCGAGCGCGACCACAATCGCCAGGAAGCCCAGCGTGCCGCCCATCCCTTTTTCCATGGTCGCCGCGATTTTATCGAGCGGCATTCCGGAAAAGAGACCTGCACCAATAGAAACCACCATCAAAGCAACGAAGGCATGCATACGCGCCTTCATCACTAAAAACAGCAGCAGCAATACGGAACCTACTGCTGTCAAAACAAGCGTTAATGTACTCAAAACTTACTGCCTTTTATTAATGACCTCGATGGTGCTGGCAACAACACCGTCCAGCGGCTGATCGATATCAACCACTAATACGTCCTGCTCATCCGCACCCGGCTCCTGCAGCGCTTCAAACTGCGTGACCAGCATCTGGGTTTTGAAGAAGTGGCCTTTACGCGCCTTCAGACGGCTTTCAATGACCTCGAAATCGCCCTTCAGATAGATGAAGGAGAGGTTCGGGTTGCCGTCGCGCAGCAGGTCGCGGTAGGTTTTTTTCAGCGCGGAACAGACGATCAGGGAAACTTTGTTGGTGCGCTGCATGGCGAACGCGGCGTCGTTCAGCGCCTGCAGCCACGGTTTGCGATCGTCGTCGTTCAGCGGCTCGCCTGCGGCCATTTTGGTAATGTTGCTGCGCGGATGAAGGAAGTCGCCATCAAGAAACGCGGCATGAAGTTGATGCGCCACTTCGCTGGCTACGGCTGATTTACCGCTACCGGACACGCCCATCAGGACGTAAACGTGGTGATCGTGATTAGTCGTGCTCAAAGGGTGTCCCTCAGTCAATTGTTACGGGTAACAGTTATCGGTAACATTGTCCTGCCGGGGCAAAAGAGAAGCAATATCCAAACGTGCGCGAAGTGAATAAGTGTGAGCTACTTCAAATTTGTCAGATTAAATAGATCCACCCGGTGACAAGGTGAAACCTAAATCTAACATTTTAGGGGTAACTGCCTCACCTCGAATGCGCGCCAGCAGGCGTTCTGCACCAATGCGGCCCATACGTTCACGCGGTGTCAGGACGCTCGCCAGACGCGGCTCCATCACCTGGCCGATGTCGTGGCCGTGGAACCCGGCAATCGCCATATCGTCAGGGATCTTCAGCCCCAGACGCTGGCACTCAAACGCCGCGCCGACCGCAAGGTCATCGTTGGTACAGAAAATACCGTCCAGTTGCGGATACTCGCGTCGCGCCTGACGCATCAGCTCAATACCCGACGTATAGGAGGAGGATTGCTCCACCATCACGCTATACGGCGTTAAGCCGGCGTCGAGCATCGCCTGCTCGTATCCCTTCTGTTTGATGATAGTACGTTCATCCAGACGCGCACCCAGATAGGCGATATGACGATGCCCACGGGCGATGATGGCCGCCGTCATCTGGCGCGCCGCTTCGAAGTTATCGAACCCAACGGCGATGTCGAGGCACGGCGACTGGCTGTCCATCAGCTCCACCACCGGGATACCGGCCACTTCGATCATTTTGAGCGTGCGGGCAGTGTGGGTACGTTCTGTTAAAATCAGGCCGTCGATGTTCCAGGAAAGCATGGATTCAAGACGTTCTTCTTCCAGTTCCGGCTTGTACCCGTAGTGCGCGAGCATGGTCTGATAGCCAAAGGCATCGGTCACGCTTTCAATACCGCGTAACACCTCGGCGAAAACCTGGTTGGTCAAGGAAGGGAGCAGGACGCCCACCGCACGGCTGGTCGCATTGGAGAGAATATCGGGTGCGCGGTTGGGGATATAACCCAGTTCATCAAGGGCCGCGGCAATCTTGCCACGCAACGCCACGGAAACCTGCTCCGGGTTACGTAAAAAACGGCTGACCGTCATTTTGGTCACACCGACGCGATCGGCGACATCCTGAAGTACGGGGCGTTTCTTTTTCATCGTCCTGAGAAATCTTGAAGTGAGAGATTTTCTCAGTTTATCACGGACAAAGCTCAACCTTCCCCGTTTAAAGGGAAGGTTGAGAAATTATTTATACCGGCGGCAGATCGAACAGCAGGATTTCACTTTCGCTATCCGCATGTACGGAGAGAGCTTGCTCATCCCATACGGCCAGGCCGTCCGCCGTAGTGGCTTTGGTGCCGTTGATAGACACTTCACCTTTTACCACCTGGATCCAGACGCGGCGGTTGGCGGCAATCTGGTGCACGGACTGTTCATCTTTCGCCAGCGCCCAGCGGTACAGCTCCATATCCTGATGCACTTTCAGGGAACCTTCACGCGCATCCGGGGACAGCACCAGCTGTTTGCCCTGTTTCGCGTCGAAGCGGCGCTGCTCGTAGCGCGGCGTGATGCCGGTCTCTTCTGGAATGATCCAGATTTGATACAGGTGCAGTTTTTCCGTTTTGCTCGGGTTGTACTCAGAGTGACGCACTCCGGTACCCGCGCTCATAATCTGGAACTCGCCCGCCGGCACCTGCTCTTTATTGCCCATGCTGTCCTGGTGTTCAACCGCCCCTTCCAGCACATAGGTCAGGATTTCCATGTCCTTGTGCGGGTGGGTACCGAAGCCCTGGCCTGCATCAATCACGTCATCGTTAATGACGCGCAGTGCGGAAAAGCCCATGAAGTTCGGGTCGTAGTAGTCGGCAAACGAGAATGAATGCCATGAGTCCAGCCAGCCATGATTCGCGTGACCACGTTCGTTTGCTTTGCGTAAGTAGATCATTGTTTTCACCCTCAGTTCGTTTCGATGGAGTAAGTGTGGACGCAAACCGCCGGGGATCATAGAGGGTGAAAATTGACTCCTCTGTTCAAAAATTATGAACAAGCGCAGAGGAGCCTGATTTGCTTATTTTGCAAGGGTTACCGTGGCAGGAGAAGCCTGCTCGAAGGCGCGCTCAAGGATTTCAAGGTTGGTCAGAACGTCAGATTCCTTGACGTAATTCGGCACGCCGTGAGCGATCGTCTCATACAGCGCATCGTATACGCGACCGTAGTCGCCCGCTTCGGGCTTCAGCTCTTCTCTGACCGTCACGCCCTCGTCGTTCACATACTCCAGCACGCCAACGGAATCATCCGCCGCAAAGCCCGGTTCGCCCGGCATGATGTTAGCCTTCAGGCTGGTCTCCTGCTGGTCGATGCCGTACTTGATAAACGAGCCTCTGGTGCCGTGAACGATAAATTTGGGATAGTCGATTTTCACCAGATGGCTGGTTTTGACGATGGCCTTCAGGTCGCCGTAGAACAGCTGCGCCTCGAAGGTATCGTCCGGGTTGGCTTTATTGCGCAGGCTGCGGATGTCATACGCCACGTGGTCCGGGCGGCCAAACAGGGAGATAATTTGGTCCATGGTGTGCACGCCGAGGCCATAGAACGAGCCGTCCTGCGGCAGCCCGGGCTGGGTTTCCGCCACCGGGCGGTAGTAATCGAAGTGGCTTTCGATCTCCACGATGTCGCCCAGCCTGCCGCTTTCAATCGCCTTTTTCGCCGTCAGGAAGCAGCTGTCAAAGCGACGGTTCTGGTACGGCGTGACGGTCAGCCCTTTGCTTTTTGCCAGCGCGAACAGCTCTTTTGCTTCGGCAATCGTTGGGGTGAACGGTTTTTCCACCAGCACGTTTTTGCCTGCTTCCAGCGCGCGTTTTGCGTACTCAAAATGGCTGTCGGCGTGGGTACAGACAATGACCAACTTCACCTGCGGGTCGCTGAGAACCTCGTCGAGATCGCTGGTGAAATGAATATGGGAATACTGCGGGGATTGTTCTTCGGGCTTCGCGCGGCGCCGGTAGACGTGGGCAACGTGCCAGCTGTCTTTACGGTTGAGAACGTACGGTAGGTGATAGCGGGTGGTGCTTTTACCAAATCCGATAAATGCACAGTTCAGGGTCATGGCTCCGTCCTTTTTTATCAGGTTTCTGTTTTCACTATAGCGATAAATTTACCCAAAAGAATCCTAAAATAACGGCACTTACCTTGACCCTGCCGCTAAAAACCACGATAAGGTGAAGGTCAAATCTATGCTCGCGAATGGAGTCGCGCCCATTTCTATGGAAAGGAAATATCTCGCCCTAAACAGTGCGCTTCTTTTCTGGCTTCTGGCGCTCACCGCCTGGTGCTTCGCCGCCCTTCAACTCGCGTGGTTCTTTGCTTCATTGTCTTTATTGACCTTCCTGTACCAGGTGAATGTTATGTTTAAAAAGAACAAAGTTAACGAAATAAAGCTGCCGGACGTTCTGCCACAGGCGCCCGTCGCCGAAAAAGACTCTACCGCCGCTGAGAAGCACGGGACCACGGTCATTGCGAGCGACGTTCGCTTTGAGGGCAATATTATCTCCGGCGGACATGTCTACGTTCATGGTGAGCTCATCGGCAACGTTGACTCCGCGGAGAGCCTGATAAAAATCATGCGCGGGGGACGGGTGGAAGGAAACATCACCTGCCGGGAGCTGATCGTTGACGGTAAAATCGTCGGGGAGTGTCACGGTGACGTCATTGAGATCTGCGAGCACGGCGGGGTGACGGGCACGCTCTCCTACCGCACGCTGGCCGTCAAAAAGGGCGGGATATTCTCCGGCATTGCAGAGGTGCTGCCCGCCGCTATCGAAAAGACAAACGTGGTCGGTCTGGTCAAGGAAAGCGCGCCTGACGCCGCCAAAACGGGCGAACTTGCCAAATAAAAAGCAAAAAAAAGCCAGCGTTAAGCTGGCTAAAGTAATACTGGAAGCAATGTGAGCAATGTCGTGCTTTCAGGTTCCCGTAGCGGTCTTCCTGAATGCAGAGCAATAATAATCATTCTCATTCGCACTTGTCTACCCTTTTTTGCAAAAATTAGCGGTTGACTCAAATTTTAAAGTCATCGATGTTGGAAAGGACGTTTAACTGACTGAGGAACAAGGAATGAGTGAGATAGTGATACGCCACGCTGAACCGAAAGATGCCGAAGCCCTGCGCCAGAACTACATGCATCCTGGGGTGTATCACGACACGCTACAGCTACCTCACCCTTCCCTCGAAATGTGGCAAGAACGCCTGCATCCTAAACCTGGCTTAAAACGTCTGGTCGCCTGCATGGACGAGAGCATCGTCGGTGACCTGGCGCTGCAGGTTGAACCCAACCCGCGACGCAGCCATGTGGCAACGTTTGGCATCAGCGTTGCGGCGCATGCGCAGGGGCGCGGCGTGGGGAGCGCGCTTATGCGCGAGATGATCAACCTGTGCGATAACTGGCTGCGCATCGAGCGTATTGAGTTAACGGTTTTTGCCGATAACCCCGCAGCACTGGCGCTGTACCGGAAGTTTGGTTTTGAAATCGAAGGCACCGGCAGGAAATTTGCCCTGCGCAACGGCGAGTATGTGGATGCGTATTATATGGCGCGGATGAAGTAGTTATTTGCCGGGTGGCGGCTTCGCCTTACCCGGCCTACGTTCGTGCAGTTGTAGGCCCGGTAAGCGCAGCGCCACCGGGCAACACATCAATATCCCGCCGTTAAATCATCCACCGAACGCGGGTCCGACGCGCCAAACAGCGCCCCGTCCGGCCCGACCATAATGCTCTGGGTGCTGCCCATCGCCTCTTTCACCGCCACTTTTTGCCCGCGCTGTTCAAGCAGCTTGATCGTATCCGGGCTAAAGCCCTTCTCGACGCGCAGTTCGTCCGGCAGCCACTGGTGGTGGAAGCGCGGCGCATTTGTCGCTTCGGCAACGTTCATCCCAAAGTCGATGCTGTTCACCACCATCTGCAGCACGGTGGTGATAATACGGCTGCCGCCCGGGCTGCCGGTTACCAGCCAGGTTTTGCCGTCTTTCACCACGATGGTGGGCGACATTGATGACAGCGGGCGCTTCTTCGGCCCGACTGCGTTGGCGTCACCGCCCACCAGCCCGTAGACGTTCGGCACGCCGGGCTTAGCGGAGAAGTCATCCATCTCGTTGTTCAGCAGAATACCGCTGTTGCCCGCCACAATTCCGGTACCGAAGGTGGTGTTGAGCGTGTACGTCACCGCCACCGCGTTACCGTCTTTATCCACCACCGAGAAGTGGGTGGTCTGGTTGCTTTCATACGGGGCCAGCTTGCCGGGGCGGATCTCGCTCGACGGTTTGGCCTTGTTGATGTCGATCTCATCGGCAATGGATTTGGCATAGGCCTTGTTGGTCAGCGCCTGCCACGGCACCTTCACAAAGTCCGGGTCGCCGAGGTACTCCGAGCGGTCGGCGTAGGCGCGTTTTTCCGCTTCCGCCATCACCTGCATGGCGTCCGCGCTGCCGAAGCCGAACTTGTGCATATCGAAGTTTTCAAGAATGTTGAGGATCTGCACGATGTGGATCCCGCCGGAGGACGGCGGCGGCATGGAGAAGACCTCGTAGCCGCGATAGGTGCCGCTAATCGGCTCGCGCTCCACCGCTTTGTACTCCGCCAGATCCGCTTTCGTGATTAGCCCACCGTTTTTCTGCATCTCATCGGCAATCTGGTCAGCTATCGCCCCTTTGTAGAACGCGTCCGGACCGTGCTCCGCAATCCGCTCGAGGCTGGTTGCCAGGTTCTTTTGCACCAGCTTGTCGCCTTTCTTCAGCGGCTCGCCGTCTTTCCAGAAGATCGCCTTGCTGTTTTCGTGATTCGGAATGACTTCGCTGCCGTAGGTTTTAAGATCGTCCGCCAGGGCATCGTTCACCACAAACCCCTCTTTCGCCAGCCTGATGGCGGGCTGCACCACCTTGTTCAGCGGCAGGGTGCCGTATTTTTCCAGCGCCAGCGAGAAGCCCGCGACGGTGCCCGGCGTGCCGGAGGCAAGGTGCGACGTCAGGGATTTTTTGCTGTCCGGGTTGCCCTGGTCGTCAAGGAACATATCGCGGGAGGCCTGGTTTGGCGCCATCTCACGGAAGTCGATAGCCGTGGTTTTGCCGTCTTTGGTCCGCAGCATCATAAAGCCGCCGCCGCCCAGGTTACCCGCCTGCGGGTGCGTCACCGCCAGCGCGTACCCCACGGCGACCGCCGCATCCACCGCGTTACCGCCCTGCCTGAGGATATCAACGCCCACCTGGGTTGCCAGCGCGTCAACCGACGCAACCATGCCGTGCGTCGCCCGCACGGGATGAAAAACATCTTCCTCCACGCCGTAGGACACTGGCGGAGCCGCCGGCGGGTTGGCCGCCACGCTAAATGTGCCGCCTGCCATCAGCGCGGCGATCGCTACCCAGCGCAAAAACGTTGGTTTCATCATTATTGTTCTCCAGGTGAAGGGGCCCATATTCCCCGCTTAAGCCTGGTTCACAACTCCTAAAAAATCATCGTTATGGTGGAATCAGGGTAAACTTAAGAGAAGCCTCAAAAGGAGGAGATGACAATGAAACGCTTACTGATTATTACCGCGCTGCTTCCGTTCGCTGCGCTCGCACAGCCACTCAATACCATGAACAACCCTAACCAGCAGGGGTACGTCATTCCGAGCCAGCAGCGCATGCAGACCGAGATGATGAGCCAACAGCAGCAGCAGAAAGGGATGCTCAATCAGCAGCTGAGAACGCAGACCCAGATGCAGCAGCAGAGCCTGCAAAACCAGATGAACACGAATACGCAGCGTATTCAGCAGGGTCAGGTGCGCGAACAGCCGCTGCAGAACAAAAACGGCGGGATGTTAGGCGGGGGAAGCACGTTAAGCAGCGGCCAGCAGCATATGCTGCCGCCGCAGTCGAACGGCAGTATGCTTAATAATTCGCAGAATTAAAGTCAGGACCGATGCGATCAATCGCATCGGTACAAATGCTGTCGACGCCCCAGCGCAGCAGTTCGGCTGCGCGCTGGGGTTTGTTGACGGTATAGACCAGAATATGCAGACCCGCCTCTTTCAGCATCTTCACCCGCGCCTCATCCAGCAGCCTGTGATTGAGATGGATAGAAACGCACCCTAAGCGCGTCGTCAGCTCGCGCCAGTCTTCGCGCCACTCGTCCAGCAGCAGCCCGCGCGGCAGCTCCGGCACGGTCGCCTGGGCGGCCTCCAGGGCGTCGATTTCAAACGACGACAGCAGCGGCGCGGTCATCCCTTCCCACAGCTCGCGCGCGGCCAGCGCAATGACTTTGCCCGTCAGCGGCCCGGTGCCGGTGGTCGGTTTGATTTCGATGTTCGCCATCATGCCGTGCTGGCGACAGCGATCGGCCACCTCAGACAGCAGCGGCAGCGGTTCGCCTTTGAACTCGCCGCTGTACCAGCTTCCGGCGTCCACCTTCAGCAGGTCGCGCCACGGCAGTTCGCCCGCCACGCCCCAGCCGTTGCTGGTGCGCTCGAGGTTGTCGTCGTGCAGCAGGAAAATTTCACCGTCTTTCGACAGCTTGGCGTCAAATTCGATCATGGTATGACCGTAATGCGCGCCCGTATCGATGGCCGCCAGGGTGTTCTCGGGCGCCAGCTTACCGCCGCCGCGGTGGGCGACGACGTGGGGATAAGGCCAGTTGCTCATACTCGTTGTCCTGTTTCACCGTCAAATAAGTGCAGGTGATGTTCCGGCAGATGCAGCCATAGCGTGCTGCCTGCTTTAGGGCGCTCCTGATGCGCGAGGCGCACCACCATTTTTTGCGCGCCCCAGCGCCCGTGTGCGAGGTTATCTGCACCCAGCATCTCCAGCGTGTCCATCACCAGCGGCACGCCGCCCTCCGCCTGGGAGGTTAAACCAATATGTTCCGGGCGGATGCCAAGCGTCATCTTACGCCCGGCGTAGCCACGATAGTACCAGCCGATCGGCATTGCCATACCGCTTTCCATCTCAAAGTGCGTGCCCGCGCTGCTGATGCGCCCTTCCAGCAGGTTCATGGCCGGGCTGCCGATAAAGCTCGCCACAAAGCGGGTGGCCGGTTTTTCGTACACCTCCACCGGGGTGCCAATCTGCTCGGCGATGCCTTTGTTCATTACCATCACGCGCTGGGCGAGGGTCATGGCTTCAACCTGATCGTGGGTCACGTAAAGAGAGGTGGTTTTCAGACGACGATGCAGCTGCTGCAGCTCAAGACGCATCTGCACGCGCAGCTTGGCGTCGAGGTTAGACAGCGGCTCGTCGAACAGGAATACCGCCGGATCGCGCACGATGGCGCGCCCCATCGCCACGCGCTGGCGCTGGCCGCCGGAAAGCTCGCGCGGGCGGCGCTTCAGCAGGCCGTCCAGCTCGAGAATGCGCGCCGCCTCCTTCACGCGCTCGTCGATATGGCTTTTGCCCATGCCGCGAATTTTCAGCCCCCAGGCCATGTTCTCTTCCACGCTCATGTGCGGATAGAGGGCGTAGTTCTGGAACACCATCGCGATGCCACGGTCTTTCGGCTCCATCTCGGTGACGCGCTGGCGGTCAATCCAGATATCCCCGGAGGTGACGCGCTCCAGCCCCGCCACCATGCGCAGCAGCGTGGATTTCCCGCAGCCGGACGGGCCAACCATGACGATAAATTCCCCGTCCGCCACGTCGAGCGTCAGCGGCTGAATAACCTGGGTTTTGCCATCCCAGCTTTTGGTGACTGCCTGTAATTTTAAACCTGCCATCTTATTTCTCACTGTCCACTAAACCACGCACAAACGCACGCTGCATGGCTAAAACGATAACGACCGGGGGGATAAGGGTGAGCAGCATCGCCGCCATCACCTGGTTCCAGAGGGTGGTGCCTTCGCCGGTGGCGATCATGCCTTTGATGCCCGCCACGGCGGTGCCGAGGTTGACGTCCTGAATAATCAGCAGCGGCCACAGATACTGGTTCCAGCCGTAGATAAAGGTGATCACAAACAGCGCCGCGAGGTTGGTTTTCGACAGCGGCAGCACGATGTCGCGGAAGAAGCGCATCGGCGAGGCCCCGTCGATGCGCGCCGCTTCAATCAGCTCGTCCGGCAGGGTCATAAAGAACTGGCGGAACAGGAAGGTGGCGGTCGCCGAGGCCATCAGCGGCAGGGTTAAGCCCGCGTAGCTGTCGAGCATCCCAAGGTTGGCAATGACCTCCACCGTCGGGAAGATACGCACTTCCACCGGCAGCATCAGGGTGATGAAAATCATCCAGAAGAACAGGTTGCGCAGCGGAAAGCGGAACCAGACGATGGCGAAGGCCGAGAGCATCGACACCGTGATTTTGCCGACGGTAATGCCGAACGCCATGATGAAGCTGTTGAGCATCATCAGCCAGAACGGCGCGCTGTTGGCGCCCACGCCCTGGGTCCAGATGGTCTTCATGTTCTCGAAAAGATGCCCGCCGGGGATCAGCGTCATCGGCGTATCAAATACGGCTTTGGTGTCCAGCGTGGCGGCGACAAACGCCACGTACAGCGGGAACAGGATGACGACGATCCCTAAAATCAGCATGGTATGGCTGAAAATCGTCAGCCCGCGACGGTTCTCAATCATTGGTAGCGCACCTTACTTTCGACATAGCGGAACTGCACCACCGTGAGGATGATGACGAGGAACATCAGCACCACGGACTGCGCGGCGGAGGCAGAGAGATCCAGGCCGGCAAAACCTTCGCGGTAGATCTTATAGATAAGCGTCGTTGTCGCCTGCACCGGGCCGCCTGCGGTCGCCGCGTCGATCACCGGGAAGGTGTCGAAGAAGGCGTACACGAGGTTAACCACCAGCAGGAAGAAACTCACCGGGGCGATCAGCGGCAGCGACAGCCTGAAGAAGCGACGAACCGGGCCTGCGCCGTCAATTGCCGCGGCTTCCACCAGCGAGCGCGGGATGGACTGTAGCGCGGCAAAGAAGAACAGGAAGTTGTAGCTGATCTGCTTCCACACCGAGGCGAACACCACCAGGAACATCGCCTGACCGCTGTTCTGGGCGTGGTTCCAGTCGTAGCCAAACTCTCCCAGGAAGTGGGTAATCAGCCCGCGCCCCGGGTTAAACAGGAAGATCCACAGCACGGCCGCCACGGCGGGAGCCACGGCGTAGGGCAGCAGCATCAGCGTTTGATAAATACGGCTGCCGCGCACCACGTAGTCGACCAGCGCGGCGAAAAACAGCGAGGCCAGAAGGCCGCTGACGGTCACCAGGGTGCTGAATTTTATCGTCGTCCAGAAGGCGTCGATGTAGTAGCTGTCGTGCCACAGGGCAGCGAAGTTCTCCAGGCCTACAAACTGGCTGGACAGCCCGAAGGGATCGACGCTTTGTACCGAGTACCACAGCGCTTCGCCCGCAGGCCAGATAAAGAAGATGACGGTGATGACCAGCTGCGGCGCGACCAGCACGTACGGCAGCCAGCGGGAACGGAACACCGGACGGGATGAGGACATAGGTTAGCTCTGTAGGTATTCCCCCCTCACCCCGGCCCTCTCCCCAAAGGGGCGAGGGTGTAATCGTCCCCCTCTCCCCTATGGGGAGAGGGTTAGGGTGAGGGGTAAGGTTTTAATTAAGACTTCGTCGACTGCTCAAAGCGGCGCAGCAGCTGATTCCCGCGCTCTACCGCTGAATCCAGCGCCTGCTGTGGCGTTTTCTTCCCGGTCCACACGCTTTCCAGCTCTTCATCCACGATGGTGCGGATCTGCGGCATGTTGCCCAGACGCAGGCCTTTGGTGAACGGCAACGGCGGCTTGTTCAGCATCTGGCGCGTCGCGATGTCCGCGCCCGGGTTCTTCTCATAGAAGCCCTGCTCGCGGGTCAGGTCGTACGCGGCTTTGGTGATTGGCAGGTAGCCGGTCTTCTGGTGCCACTCGGCAGCATTTTCAGGCTTCGCCAGGAAATCCAGGAACTCGGCTACGCCTTTGTAGGTGCCGTTGTCTTTGCCCTGCATGACCCACAGGCTCGCTCCGCCGATGATGGCGTTCTGCGGCGCGCCCTTCACGTCGGCGTCGTACGGCATCATGCCCACGCCGTAGTTGAATTTGGCGTAGTGACGGATATCCGCCAGCGAGCCGGACGAGGCGGTGGTAATGGCGCAGTCGCCGTTGTAGAACTTCTCGGTGGATTCGTCTTTACGCCCGAAGTAGCTGAAGTCGCCCTTCTTGTTGAGATCGGCAAGCAGCGCGATGTGCTTCACCTGCTCCGGCTTGTTGAACTCCAGTACCGCGTCGGTGCCGTCGAAGCCGTTGTTTTTGGTCGCCACCGGCAGGCCGTGCCAGGCGCTGAAGTTTTCAATCTGGATCCAGCCCTGCCAGCCGCTGGCATAGCCGCACTTCATCCCCGCCGCTTTCAGCTTCGCGGTGTACTCGGCCAGATCCTGCCAGGTCTTTGGCGGCTGCTCCGGGTCTAAACCGGCTTTCTTGAAGGCGTCTTTGTTGTAGTACAGCACCGGCGTGGAGCTGTTAAACGGCTGGGACAGCAGGTGGCCGGTTTTGGAATCGGTGTAGTAGCCGGAAACGGTCGGCACGAACTGTGATTCGTCGAAGTTGATGCCCGCATCTTTGAACACTTCGTAGACCGGCTTGATGGCTTTGGAGGCCATCATGGTCGCGGTACCCACTTCATAAACCTGTAACAGGGCAGGCGCGTTGCCGGTACGGAAGGCGGCGATGCCCGCGCTCAGGCTCTGCTCGTAGTTGCCTTTATACACCGGCACAATTTTGTAATCCGGGTGGGTGTCGTTGAAACGCTGCGCCAGGGAGTCAACCTCTTTACCCAACTCCCCTTCCATGGAATGCCAGAATGGAATGGAGGTCACAGCCATTGCGTTCGTCGCAAAAGCCAGACCGATTGCCAGACCCAAAGCCGTGTGTCGTAACGATGTCATTGTCATCTCTCTTATTGTGCCGGATGCGCGATATCACGCGTTTTATGCTCGCGAGGTAACATGACATGCTCGAATGACAGAAAAATAACTGTTTGTTTACAGATAAGTGACAGACAGGCGTCAGGGGGATGATGGTTGTGTGAAGGGGGTTGGGTTAAAAAAAGCCGGGTGGCGGCTTCGCCTTACCCGGCCTACTCGATCTCGTAGGCCCGGTAAGCGTAAGCGCCACCGGGCGATACAGACGGCTCAGCCGCCCAAATACGCGCTCCGCACCGCCTCATTCGCCAGCAGCGCGTCTCCGGTATCGGAGAGCACCACGCGGCCGTTCTCCAGCACGTAGCCGCGGTCGGCGAGCTTCAGCGCCTGGTTGGCGTTCTGCTCGACGAGGAAGATGGTCATCCCCTCTTTGCGCAGCTGCTCAATGGTGTCGAAAATCTGCTGGATGATGATCGGCGCAAGCCCGAGCGACGGTTCATCCAGCAGCAGCAGGCGCGGCTGGCTCATCAGCGCGCGGCCAATCGCCAGCATCTGCTGCTCGCCGCCGGACATGGTGCCCGCACGCTGTATACGGCGCTCCCACAGGCGCGGGAAAAGCTCGTATACCCACTTGATGCGGGTCTGGAACTGGTCGCGGTGGGCGAAGAAGCCTCCCATCGCCAGGTTCTCTTCCACCGTCATGCGGGAAAACACGCGACGCCCTTCCGGGACAATCGCCACCGCTTCGCGCATGATTTTGGCGGTCTGCCAGTCGGTGATGTCTTTATCATCAAACACAATCCGCCCGCTGGTGGCGCGCGGGTCGCCGCACAGGGTGCCGAGCAGCGTGGTTTTACCCGCGCCGTTGGCCCCGATCAGGGTCACGATTTCGCCCTGATTGATGTGCAGGCTGACGTCGTGCAGCGCCTGGATCTTACCGTAGTGCGCGTTGACCTTGTCGAACGTTAACATCGCTTTTTCCATCTTATGCCTCACCAAGGTATGCGCGGATCACGTCCGGGTTGTTGCGGATCTCTTCCGGCGTCCCGTTTGCCAGCGGCGTGCCCTGGTTTACCACGTAGATACGATCCGAAATGCCCATCACCAGCTTCATGTCATGCTCAATCAGCAGAATGGTGGTGTCGTGATGGTCGCGCAGCTCGGCAATCAGCTCGTCCAGCTCTTTGGTCTCTTTCGGGTTGAGGCCCGCCGCAGGCTCATCAAGCATCAGGATTTCCGGCTGCGTCACCATGCAGCGCACGATTTCCAGGCGACGCTGATCGCCGTAGGCCAGGTTGCTCGCCTGGCGGTTGGCGTGCTGGAGCAGGCCGATACGGTCGAGCCAGGTGGCGGCGCGGTCGAGCGCCTCCTCCTGCGCACGGCGGAAGGCCGGGGTTTTCAGCAGGCCGGAGAACAGGCCGGTTTTGAGCTGCTGGTGCTGTGCCACCAGCAGGTTCTCAATCACCGTCATCTCGCGGAACAGACGCACGTGCTGGAAGGTACGCACTACGCCCATACGGGCAATCTGCTGGCCCGGCAGCCCTTCCAGGTGCTGGTCGCGCAGCATGATGGTACCGCCCGTCGGCTTGTAGAAGCCGGTCAGGCAGTTAAAGACCGTGGTCTTTCCCGCGCCGTTCGGACCAATCAGGGAGACGATCTCTTTCTTGTGCAGGTCCAGATTCACGTTGTTGACCGCCAGCAGGCCGCCAAAACGCATCATCAGGCCGTTAACGGATAATAATGGCTGACTCATGCCTGCTCTCCTTTCGCTTGCCCGTTCTTCAGCTTCAGCTGGGGACGGGTCATCGGCAGCAGGCCCTGCGGACGCCAGATCATCATCAGCACCATCAAACCACCCAGCATCAGCATGCTGTATTCGTTAAAGTCGCGCATCAGCTCGCGCGAGACCACCAGCAGAATGGCCGCGAGGATAACGGCGAACTGCGAGCCCATCCCGCCGAGCACCACAATCGCCAGCACGAAGGCGGATTCGGCAAAGGTGAAGGATTCCGGGCTGACGAAGCCCTGACGCGCGGCAAACAGCGTTCCGGCGAAACCGGCAAACGCGGCGCTGATGGTGAACGCGGTCAGCTTGATGCGGGTCGGGTTCAGGCCCAGGGAGCGGCAGGCGATTTCATCTTCGCGCAGCGCTTCCCACGCGCGGCCCAGCGGCATGCGCAGCAGACGGTTGATCACGAACAGAGTAACGACCACCAGCAGCAGCGCCACCAGGTAGAGCCAGATCACGCGGTCGGACGGGTCGTACTTGATGCCAAAGAAGTTGCTGAAGGTGTCCCAGCCGCCTTCGCGGGCGGTACGGCTGAACTCCAGGCCGAAGAAGGTCGGTTTCGGGATCTGGCTGATGCCGTTCGGGCCGCCGGTCACTTCGGTGTTGTTGAGCAGCAGGATACGGACGATTTCGCCGAAACCTAAGGTCACAATCGCCAGGTAGTCACCGCGCAGGCGCAGCACCGGGAAGCCGAGCAGGAAGCCCGCGGCGGCAGAGACCAGCCCCGCCAGCGGCAGGCAGGTCCAGAAGCCGAGGCCGTAATAGTGGTTCAGCAGCGCGAAGGTGTAGGCACCGATGGCGTAGAAGCCGCCGTAGCCCAGTACCAGCAGGCCAGACAGGCCTACCACCACGTTCAGACCGAGACCCAAAATCACGTAGATCATGGTCAGGGTGGCAATATCCACGGTGCCGCGCGACACCACGAACGGCCACGCCACGGCGGCCACCAGCAGCGCCACGAGGAACAGCTTCTGCTTCACGGTAGTACCGTCGATAGCCGGCAGCACGAACTTCGGCCCGGAGACGTTTTTCAGCGTCTTCTGGAAAACCGGACGCAGCAGCTGGAACAGGAACACCACGGCGGTGCCGATAAAGACCCACTGCCAGCGGATGTCAGGAGCGGTGTCGACCACCAGCTTAGTGCCGTCCAGCTCCAGCTGGACGCCCATAAAGACGCCCGCCAGCACGAAGAACATGGCGGCAGAGAGCAGCGCCATTGCAAAATGCATCGGTTTCATACTTTCTCTACCTCCGGACGGCCCAGAATACCGGTAGGCATGACCAGCAGAACCAGAATCAGCAGGGCAAACGACACCACGTCTTTATATTCTGTGCTCAGGTACGCCGAGGAGAGCGCTTCGGCCACGCCCAGGATCAGGCCGCCGATCATCGCGCCCGGAATGCTGCCGATACCGCCGAGTACCGCGGCGGTGAAGGCTTTCATCCCGGCCATAAAGCCGATGTACGGGTTAATCACGCCGTAGAACTGGCCGAGCAGCACGCCTGCCACCGCCGCCATCGCTGCGCCGATCACGAAGGTCAGGGCAATCACGCGGTCGGTGTTGATGCCGAGCAGGCTCGCCATCTTCAGGTCTTCCGCGCAGGCGCGGCAGGCGCGGCCCATGCGTGAGTAGCGGATGAATATGGTCAGGGCTAGCATCGCCAGGAAGGTTACCACCCAGATAACCAGCTGCATGGTGGTGATGGTGGCCGAGAAGTTTTCGCTGGCCCCCACAATCCACTGGCCGTTAAACAGGCTTGGCAGCGCAACGTCGCGCGAGCCTTCGGTCAGGCTGACGTAGTTTTGCAGGAATATCGACATACCAATCGCGGAGATCAGCGCGATCAGGCGCTTGGAGCTGCGCACGGGCCGGTAGGCCACGCGTTCAATGCTCCAGCCGTAGGCGCTGGCAATGACAATCGCGCCGACAAACCCGGCGGCGACCAGCAGCCAGCTGCTGTCGATGCCCATCATCATCAGCGCGGCAATGATCATAAAGGAGACGTAGCTACCGATCATGTACACCTCGCCGTGGGCGAAGTTGATCATGCCGATAATGCCGTAAACCATCGTGTAGCCGATGGCGATCAGCGCGTAGGTGCTTCCCAGCGTGACGCCGTTAAACATCTGCTGCAGGAAATAGAGAAACTGCTCGGACATATGCAAACCTTTTTATACCCGCCCGGCTCGCCGGGCGGTGGGATTATTATTTGGCGGCCGAGGATGAACCGTCGGCGTGCCACTTAAAGACACCAAATTCAAATCCCTTCAGATCGCCTTTCTCATCCCAGTTCAGCGGCCCAATCACGGTGTTCGCCCCGTGTGCTTTTAAATCTTTCACCAGATCCAGCGGCTCTTTGCTGCCGGTACGCTCCAGCGCGGTGGCCAGAGACTGCACGGCGGCATAGGTGATCCACACGTATGGACCGCTCGGGTCCTTCTTCTGCGCCTTAAGCGCATCTACGATAGCCTTGTTCGCCGGATCCTGGTCATAGCGTTTTGGCATCGTGACCAGCATGCCTTCGGCAGAATCTCCCGCGATGTTCGACAGGGAGGCGTTGCCCACGCCCTCAGGCCCCATGAACTGGGTTTTCAGACCGGTGGCGCGCGCCTGGCGCAGCATCTGGCCCATTTCCGGGTAGTAGCCGCCGTAGTAGACGAAGTCGATATTCTCTTTTTGCAGACGGGCAATCAGCGCGGAGAAGTCTTTCTCACCGGCGGTAATGCCGTCGAAGAAGACGATGTTCGCGCCGCCTTTTTTCAGGCCGTCCTGCACGGAGCGCGCCAGGCCTTCGCCGTACTGCTGTTTGTCATGGATGATGGCAATGCGCTGCGGTTTAACGGTCTCGAGGATGTAGCTAGCGGCGGTTGGCCCCTGTGAGGAGTCCAGACCGGCGGTGCGCATGATGTGCTGGTAGCCGCGCTGGGTCAGCTCAGGGTTAGTTGCGCCCGGGGTGATCATCAGGATGCCTTCGTCTTCGTAGATATCAGACGCGGGCTGGGTGGAGGATGAACACAGGTGGCCAATCACATACTGGATGCCATCGTTGACGATTTTGTTGGCGACCGCGACGGCCTGTTTTGGATCGCAGGCGTCGTCATACTCTACGCCCACCAGCTTGTCGCCTTTGATCCCGCCTTTGGCGTTGATGTCTTTGATGGCCTGACGCGCGCCGTTGAACTCCATGTCACCCCACTGGGCAACAGGGCCGGACATCGCACCGACTACCGCAACTTTAATATCGTCCGCCATCGCTGCCTGCGAAATCGCCAGTGCAACCATTCCCGCGATTATTGCTTTCGCGTTCCTTTTCATCTCTGAATCCCCATTCGTGACGTGATGTTTATATTTTGTTTTATTATGGTTAAAAAGCATTCTGTACTTTTAATGAACAACGCTATTTTTACCAGTGCCTTTAATGGTTTAGCGCGGTTTTTTGTCAAAAACCAGACTAATATCTCTATTTTTCAGGCGATTAAGCAAAGATAATATTCTGAAATCAGGCAGAGATAAACAAATAAAAGCGCGGTTTGCAGCATAAAATAACGGTACAAAGCGCCGAATAAATCACTACCCTTCAGGTTAAAATTCTGCTTATTTTTCGATCCATGTGTTTTCGAACTGCACAACGCCACGCCAAAAAACTAATCACCTGGTAAAGGGGGCTAAAAAGAGAAAGCGTCTGAGCAAATAAATTGAGTACACTGGCCGCACTCTATTTGATTTGGACAAGCAGCTAATGAAACTGACTATCGTGCGTCTGGTGACCTTTAGCGACCAGGATCGTATCGACCTGGGCAAAATCTGGCCGGAATATTCCCCTTCGTCGCTGACCGTCGACGAGAACCACCGTATCTATGCCGCGCGCTTTAACGAGCGTCTGCTGGCCGCCGTTCGCATGACGCTGAGCGGCACGGAAGGCGCGCTGGACTCGCTGCGCGTGCGCGACGTCACCCGCCGTCGCGGCGTGGGGCAGTATTTGATTGAAGAGGTGATCCGCGACAACCCGAGCGTGACCTCATGGTGGATGGCTGACGTAGGCGTGGAAGACCGCAGCGTGATGGCGGCGTTTATGCAGGCGTTAGGATTTACGGCGCAGGCGAACGGGTGGGAGAAGCGGCAGGGTTGATTTGTGCGGCCTGAGGCCCTCACCCTAACCCTCTCCCACAGGGAGAGGGGACCGCTCGGTGTTCTCCCTCTCCCCGTGGGAGAGGGCCGGGGTGAGGGCATCAACCCGCACGAGCATTATTTGGCGTCTGTCGCAGTTCCGTTAGCATGCCAGTCAAACACGCCGAACTCGAAGCCCTTCAGATCGCCCTTCTCATCCCAGGACAGCGGCCCCATGACGGTTTCCACGGAGTTCGCTTTCAGCCAGGTGGCAATCTCAGCCGGATCGGCTGACTGGTTCAGGCCCGCCTGCAGAGACTGCAGCGCCGCGTAGGTGGTCCAGACGAACGCACCGCTTGGATCCTGTTTCTTCGCCTTGATGGCATCCACGATAGGTTTGTTCGCAGGTACCTGATCGTAGTTCTTCGGCTTGGTCACCAGCAGGCCTTCAGCAGATTCACCCGCGATGTTAGACAGAGACACGTTCGCCACGCCTTCCGGGCCCATGAACTGGGTTTTCAGACCGGCAGCGCGCGCCTGGCGCAGGATCTGGCCCATTTCCGGGTGGTAGCCACCGTAGTAAACAAAATCAATATTCTCTTTCTTCAGACGCGCCACCAGCGTGGAGAAGTCTTTCTCACCGGCGGTAATACCGTCGAAGAACACCACGTCAGCATTGGCTTTCTTCAGGTTGTCCTGAACGGAGCGCGCCAGGCCTTCACCGTACTGTTGCTTGTCGTGAACGATGGCGATGCGCTTCGGCTTCACTTTTTCAACGATGTATTTAGCTGCGGTTGGGCCCTGGTCAGAGTCCAGACCGGTGGTGCGCAGGGTCAGCTTATAGCCGCGGGCGGTCAGCTCCGGGGCGGTTGCTGCCGGGGTGATCATCAGGATGCCTTCATCTTCATAGATGTCAGACGCGGGCTGCGTAGAGGAAGAGCACAGGTGACCGATAACGTATTTGATGCCGTCGTTCACCACTTTGTTCGCCACCGCGACCGCTTGTTTCGGGTCACAGGCATCGTCATATTTTACGATCTGCAGTTTTTCGCCCTTGATACCGCCCTTGGCATTAATGTCTGCAACCGCCTGTTCTGCGCCCGTAAATTCCTGGTCGCCGTACTGTGCTACCGGGCCGGACATGGCGCCCACAACAGCCACTTTGATGTCTGCCTGAGCCATTGCGCTGAATGCCAACGCCATACATCCTGCCAGTAACGCTTTACCCTTCATGTTCATCCTGAGAATCCCCATTGTTCTGGTTATAACGATTGTTGTGATGTTGTTGTGTAGCGCTTTATTTCGTTTATAGGCGTGCTGTTCGCGCTTTTTCAGCATACTCTGCTAAAACATACCCGAATTTTATGATTTTGGAATAGCTAATTTGAAATGTATCTATGCTACGCCCGGCGCCGTTTTGCGCCGGGCATTTGGCTTTATCGTGTCAGCGAGGCGGAAATAATATCCAGCGCCTGACGGAACTGCGCCTCGGGGATGGTGAGCGGATAGAGGAAGCGAATAACGTTGCCATACACGCCGCAGCTCAGAAGCAAAAGCCCTTCCTGCAGCGCGCGCGCCTGTACCTCGCGGGTAAACTCCGGCGAAGGCTGTCCGGTTTGCGGATCGTTGAACTCTACCGCCACCATTGAGCCCTGCGCGCGGATATCGGCGATATACGCACAGCGGTCTTTCGCTTTATTCAGCACCTCCACCAGATGGTGGCCAAGGTGCGCCGCCCGGGTGCAGAGATCTTCTTCATCAATCACGTCCAGCACCGCATGGGCCGCGGCAATCGCCAGCGGGTTACCCGCGTAGGTGCCGCCCAGCCCGCCCGGCGCGGGGGCGTCCATCACCTCCGCTCGACCAGAGACCGCCGAAAGCGGCATCCCGCCCGCGAGACTTTTCGCCATGGTGATGAGATCGGGCTTCACGCAGTGGTTTTCCATCGAGAACAGCTTGCCGGTGCGGGCGAAGCCGGTCTGGACTTCGTCAGCGATCAGCAAAATCCCGTGGGTATCGCAGAGGGTACGCAGCGCCTGCATAAAATCAGCAGGGGCGACGTTAAAACCGCCCTCACCCTGTACCGGTTCGATAATAATGGCCGCCACCTGATCGGGCGCGATATCCGCCTTGAAGATGCGATCGAGGCTTTTGATGGCTTCCGCCGAGCTGATGCCGTGCAGGTCGTTGGGGAACTGCGCGTGATAGACGGAGCCGGGGAACGGTCCAAAGCCGAGCTTGTAGGGCGCAACCTTGCCGGTCAGCGCCATGGTCATAAAGGTGCGGCCGTGGAAGGCGCCGCCAAAGGTGATAAGGCCAGGGCGCCTGGTATACGCGCGGGCGATTTTGACCGCGTTTTCTACGGCTTCAGCGCCGGTTGAGAAAAAGGCCGTTTTTGCCGGGCCGTCAATCGGCACGCGCGCATTGATACGCTCGGCAAGTGCCACATAGCCTTCGTACGGCACAATCTGGTAGGCGGTATGAGTAAAGGCGTGGAGTTGTTTTTCGATGGCGGAAATGACTTTTGGATGGCGATGGCCGGTATTCAGCACCGCGATCCCCGCGGCGAAGTCGATGTACTCGTTGCCTTCCACGTCCCACACCGTGGCGTTTTCGGCTTTATCGGCATAAAAATTACACATGACGCCGATGCCGCGCGGCGTCGCCTGTAAACGCCGGTCGTTCAGTTCGTTATTTTTCACCCTGACACCCTCAGAAAGTCGCCTGCTTAGCGCATCAGTAAGTGTTTGCCAGGGGGGAGAAATTCGCCAGAGCGGGTGCTAAAAAAACAAAACCCCCGAATTTGCATTCGAGGGTTCTCGTCGTACTTCGCGGAAATTACGCTTCGATAGCGGCGCGAAGTTTTTTCATGGCGTTCTTTTCAAGCTGACGCACGCGTTCAGCGGAGACGCCGTAGCGGTCGGCCAGCTCCTGCAGCGTGGACTTGTTGTCTTCGTCCAGCCAGCGGGCACGGATGATATCCTGGCTACGCTCGTCGAGACCTTCCATCGCGAAGGTCAGCTTGTTCGCCGCCTGGTCTTCCCAGTTGTCCTCTTCAATGCCGTCGGCAAAGTTAGAGGTTTTATCCTGCAGGTACAGGACCGGGGCCATCGGCTGGCTGTCGGAGGCGTCATCGTCGGAGGACATATCAAACGTCATGTCCTGCGCCGCCATGCGGGACTCCATCTCGCGGACGTCTTTGCTGGATACGCCCAGCTCGCGCGCCACCATTTCGACTTCATCCTGGTTGAACCAGCCCAGACGCTGCTTGGTTTTACGCAGGTTGAAGAACAGCTTGCGCTGCGCTTTTGTCGTGGCGACTTTCACAATACGCCAGTTACGCAGGACGTATTCGTGAATTTCTGCTTTGATCCAGTGCACGGCGAAGGAGACCAGTCGCACACCCACTTCCGGGTTAAAGCGACGTACCGCCTTCATCAGGCCGATGTTACCTTCCTGAATCAAGTCCGCCTGCGGCAGGCCGTAGCCCGAGTAGTTACGAGCAACGTGAACAACAAAGCGCAGGTGAGACAGGATCAGCGTCTTAGCTGCTTCCAGATCGCCCTGGTAATGCAGCTTTTCAGCAAGCTCCTTCTCTTCCTCGGCCGTTAACATCGGCCAGGTGTTCGCAGCCCGGATATAAGACTCCAGGTTACCAACAGGGGCTAAAGCTAAAGTTTGCATTTCTTTGGTCATTCATTCCTCTCAATGTTTCTTCTGGTCCAGGTTATCCCCATCAGGCAACAACCATACCAAAGCGTTTGAGCAGCGAGATTAGCATTCACATTTTTATCAGACAGTGATTTTATCCACAAGTTCCGAGTGCAACGGTGAATAAATTACGCACAAAATGTGACATGAAGATGATAGCAGGGGAAGAGACAACAGGGACGCTTTCCCTGCAGAGCAAACATCTCGGTGCAGGGAAAGATTATATCACGCTTTTATTAGTCGGGAGTAAAGTGGCGTAAATGTTGAACCGTTGCCAGCCAGGCGGCAATCCAGCCGATCATGGAGCAGACCAGCAGCAACAGCAGGCACTCATCGAAGCCTAAGCCACTGATATTAAACTTAGTTCCAAAGACCTGCGCCACGTCGGTGACGGCAGAGGAGAGCCGCATCACCAAAATTTCTGACAATATCAGTGAAAGAAATGCGCCGGAAAAACCGAGCAGTGCGCCGCCGTAGAGGAACGGACGCAGGATGAAACCATCCGTCGCGCCAATCAGTTTCTGTACGTTGATGGTGTCGCGACGGGCGAAGATGCTCAGACGCACGCTGTTACCGATGACGAGGAACACCGCCGCCACCATCAGCACGCCAATCATCGCCGCCACGCGCCCCACCAGCCCGGTCAGGGCAGCAAGGCGGGCAAACCAGCTGTCGTCCATGCGCACTTCATCGATCCCGTTGATACGGGTGATGCGGTCGCGCAGGGTGTTGAGCGAATCGGTGCCCTGGAAATCGAGCTTCGGGATCACCACCGCCACGGCGGGCAGCGGGTTCTCTTCCAGCATATCCAGCGCGCCGCCAAAGCCTGACCAGTTGCGGAACTCGCCCAGCGCTTCATCGCGCGAGAGATAGTTGACCTTCTCCACGCCCTGCTCGGCCTGGATTTGCCCGACTACCTGCGCCGCGGCGTTATCGTCCAGCGCTTTATCCAGATAAACCGTTATCTGCGGCGACGGATAATACTGCGACGCCGCCTGGTTAACGTTCTTGTAGACCATGTAGCAGACGCTTGGCAGGGTCAGGGAGATGGCAATCACCATCACCGTCAGGAACGTCGCCAGCGGCTTGCTTTTCAGATCCTGCAACGCGCCCTGGAAGGCATAGCGCACCTGCTCGTTGAAGACGTTGGTTTTGCGGGAGTTCGGCTTCGGCGCGGCTTTCGCGCGCTTTGGCGCATTGCGATTGCCGTCCCCGCCGCCCTGTGGCTTGCGGAAACGGTCAAACCGGTTTCCGAACTGCCGAATCTGGTTTATTGCATCACGCTTGTTCACCGTGGCCTCCGTGCAAATGCCCGTCGCTCAGGGTCAGCATGCGGTACGAACGACGGGAAATCAGCCCGATGTCGTGCGTTGCCATCAATACCGTTACCCCTACGCGGTTGAATTCCTCAAACAGACGCAAAATCCCTTCGGACAGGGCATCGTCCAGGTTACCGGTCGGTTCATCCGCCAGCAGTACGGCAGGCTTGTTCACCACCGCGCGGGCAATCCCCACGCGCTGCTGCTCACCCCCGGACAGCTGGATCGGAAAGTTCTTCGCTTTGTCCAGCAGCCCAACCTTATCCAGCGCCGCAGAGACGCGACGGCGGATATCGTCATAGCTGGCGCCGGCAATAATCAGCGGGATAGCGACGTTATCGAAAACGGTGCGATCCATCAGCAGGTGGTGATCCTGGAAAATCATGCCGATCTGACGACGCAGGAACGGCACTTCACGGTTTTTCAGGCGGCTGATGTCATGGCCGCTGAAAAAGATTTTCCCGGCGCTTGGCCGTTCGATCCCACAGATAAGCTTGAGCAGGGTACTTTTCCCCGCGCCGGAATGGCCGGTCAGGAATGCCATCTCGCCCGGCTGCAGGTGGAATGTTACCCCCTGCAGCGCTTGTCTCCCACCGAGATAGGCCTTGCTGACGTGTTCAAAGCGAATCATTGTTAGTCCTCTCGGGCAAATAATGCCTCAATAAAGTCGTCCGCCTTAAACGGACGCAAATCCTCAATACGCTCGCCCACCCCGATGTAGCGGATAGGAATGCCGAACTGGTCGGCTACGGAGAAGATCACCCCGCCTTTGGCAGTGCCGTCCAGCTTGGTCAGCGCGATCCCCGTCAGTCCTACCGCTTCATGGAACAGCTTCGCCTGACTGATGGCGTTCTGCCCGGTGCTGGCGTCAATAGTCAGCATAATTTCATGCGGTGCTTCTTCGTCCAGCTTCTTCATGACGCGAACGATTTTTTTCAACTCTTCCATCAGGTGCGATTTGTTCTGCAAACGCCCTGCGGTATCGGCAATCAGCACGTCCACGTTGCGCGCCTTCGCCGCCTGGATGGCATCGAAGATCACGGACGCGGAATCCGCACCGGTATGCTGCGCAATCACCGGAATGTTGTTGCGCTGGCCCCAGACCTGCAGCTGCTCAACCGCCGCCGCGCGGAAGGTATCGCCCGCCGCCAGCATCACGGATTTACCCTGCTGCTCGAACTGACGCGCCAGCTTGCCGATGGTGGTGGTTTTACCCACGCCGTTGACGCCAACCATCAGAATAACAAATGGCGTTTTGCCTTCAATATTAAGCGGTTCGTCAACTTTTGCGAGAATTTCGCCCATCTCGTCTTTCAGCAGGCCGTATAAGGCCTCGGCATCACGCAGCTGCTTGCGGCTCGCACCTTCGGTCAGGTTGGCGATGATCTTACGGGTGGTTTCCACGCCGACGTCCGCAATCAGCAGCTGCTCTTCCAGCTCTTCAAAGAGATCGTCGTCGATCTTTTTGCCGCGGAACAGACTGATAAATCCGGAACCTAAGTTTTCTTTGGTTTTAAGCAGGCTACGCTTCAGGCGCGCAAAGAAACCTTCTTTGGTCGGTTTTTCCTGCTCCTGAACGATCTCTTCTTCGGCTGGCTCTTCTACCGGCACGACAATAACCGCTTCTTCCGCGGCTTCCGCCGCCAGCGCCTGGGCTTCCAGCTCTTCGTCGGTCAGCTCTGGCTCGAGTGCCGCTTCTTCTTCCACCGCTTCAACAATTTCAACGGTTTCCGCTTCGGCCTGCCACTCTTCGGCAGAAACCTCTTCGGCTTTTACCTCTTCCGGCAGCGGCAGCTCTTCGTGTTCGATGGCCGCCGGAGGCGTCTCGACAACCTCGATGACCTCAGCAACCTCTTCAATCACAACCGGTTCTGGCTTCTCGCTCTCCTGAACCTGTTCAGTAACCTCAACCACCTCTTCAGCAAAGGATTCAATCTCTTCTTTGCTGTGCGCCGTTTCTTCCGCTTCGACAACCGCGGCGGTTTCGACAGGCGTTTCAGGCTGCGTCGGCTCTTCAACTACCTGTTGTTCTTCGGTTTTCTGTTCTGTTTCTTGCTCTTTTTCACCGAAGCCCAGCCAGGAAAAGAAGCCACGTTTTTTTTGTTTTGCCATCTGCGACTACACTCCTCGCGGCGCTATATACATGGAAGCTAAAAAAATGATGAAATAGTCTAACACTTTACTTAATTGACATCACCGCCCGCAATCGCAGGCCAATTGTTAACAGAGCTTTCCTGAAATGAAGAAACCCAACCGCGCCCCGGCCGGTCAAATACGGATTATCGGCGGCCAGTGGCGAGGCCGAAAATTACCGGTGCCGGACAGCCCCGGCTTACGCCCGACTACCGACCGCGTACGCGAGACGCTGTTTAACTGGCTCGCCCCGTCAATGGTAGACGCCCGCTGCCTGGACTGCTTCGCCGGAAGCGGCGCATTAGGGCTGGAAGCGCTGTCGCGCTATGCCGCCAGCGCCACGCTGCTGGAGATGGAGCGCGGCGTCGCGCAGACGCTGCAGCAAAATCTGGCAACGCTGAAGGCGACGAATGCGAAGGTGGTGAACACCAATACGCTGAGCTTCCTCGCGCAGCCGGGTACGCCGCACAGCGTGGTATTTGTCGACCCGCCGTTCCGCAAGGGACTGCTGGAAGAGACGTTATCCCTGCTGGAGCAAAACGGCTGGCTGGCGGATGACGCGCTGATTTACGTAGAGAGCGAAGTAGAAAACGGTATGCCGCCGGTGCCCGCCCACTGGGATCTGCACCGCGAAAAGGTCGCCGGTCAGGTTGCTTATCGTCTTTATCACCGTCAGGCACAAGGAGATTCCAATGCCGGTACTGATTAACCTGGGACGTTTGCTGATGCTGGGCGTCTGGGCGTTCCTGATCCTGAACCTGGTGCACCCGTTCCCGCGCCCGATGAACATTTTCGTTAACGTGGCGCTGATTTTTACCTCGTTCATGCACGCCCTGCAGATGGTGATGCTGAAAAATGGCCTGCCGAAAGACGGCCCGCAGATGACGGGCTGGCAGCAGCTGCGCGTGTTTATTTTTGGCGTGTTTGAACTGCTGGTGTGGATGAAGAAGTTTAAGGCGCAGGTGAAGAAGTAACACCCTCACCCTAACCCTCTCCCAGAGGGAGAGGGGACGATTACACCCTCTCCCTCTGGGAGAGGGCCGGGGTGAGGGGAAAATTACCGCTCCGGTTCAAACCCTTCAAACCGCGACCCTTTGTAGCTCAACGTTCCTTTCTCCCCCACCGTCAGCTGATGGTACTGCTGCGCCTCAAGGCGCAACGTCATTTCCAGGCCGCCAGTTTCGGGTTTAAAGCTCGCTTCATAGCGCATGCTGGCACCCGCAGGCGTCACCTGCTGCTGGCGAGAGCGGCGGTCGTTAAGGGCTTTTTCGCGCTTATTGCTCACCACTACGCGCTTTTGTACCAGCGGCGCGGCATCGTTATCGGCCTTCTCGCGGCGCTGCTGCACAAAGCGAAACGAGGCGGCAATCACGATAATCGCCACGACGATAATGAAAAACAGCGGCATCTTGCTCATTGAAAAATCCCATCAGATTATGCGGAATTCAGGATACCTTGCCTGCACCGGCATTGCCAAACGCCCGCTCGCGTCACTACACTGAATCAGAAACTGATTATTCAGCCTCAACGGTTACAGGGAGTTAATATGCTTTGGTCATTTATCGCCGTCTGTTTGTCCGCATGGCTTTTTGTCGATGCGTCCTATCGGGGTCCCACGTGGCAGCGCTGGCTGTTTAAACCCGTCACGCTGTTGCTCCTGCTGCTGCTGGCCTGGCAAGCGCCGATGTTTAACGCCGTCAGCTATCTGGTCCTTGCCGGGCTGTGTGCGTCTCTCGTGGGCGATGCCTTAACCCTCCTGCCGCGTCAGCGCCTGCTGTACGCCGTGGGCGCGTTCTTCCTGTCACACCTGCTCTACACCATCTACTTTGCCAGCCAGATGACGCTGTCGTTCTTCTGGCCGCTGCCGCTGGTGCTGCTGGTCATTGGCGCGCTGCTGCTCGCGGTGATCTGGTCACGTCTTGAAGAGATGCGTTTACCCGTCTGTACGTTTATCGCCATGACGCTGGTGATGGTATGGCTGGCGGGCGAGTTGTGGTTCTTCCGTCCGACGTCTCAGGCTATGTCCGCGTTCTTCGGCGCCGCGCTGCTGCTGATCGGGAATGTCGTCTGGCTGGGCAGCCACTATCGCCGCCGCTTCCGCGCGGATAACGCGATTGCCGCCGCCTGCTACTTTGCCGGGCACTTCCTGATCGTGCGTTCACTGTATATTTAAATAAACCTTGACTCTGGAGTCGACTCCAGAGTGTATGCTGCGGTTAATGAGAAAATTATCATTACCGGAGACTGCCATGTCGACTCCAGAAATACCTAAAAAAGTCCCGCAATTCTCGGCACTTAAGCTCAGCCCGGTTACGCCGAAAGACGACTGCTGCTGCGAAGGCGCGTGCGAAACCCAGCCCCTCACGCAGCCTGAAAGTGGAAATCGCTACAGCTGGGTGGTAAACGGCATGGACTGCGCGGCCTGCGCGCGTAAAGTCGAAAATGCGGTTAAGCAGGTGCCGGGCGTAAGCCACGTTCAGGTGCTGTTTTCTACCGAGAAGCTGCTGGTCAGCGCCGAAAGCGACGTCAGCAAACAGGTTGAAGCCGCGGTCAGCAAGGCGGGCTACACCCTGCGTAGCGAAACGGCTCCGGCTGAAAAAACCTCACCTTTAAAAGAAAACCTGCCCCTGATCGCGCTCATCATCATGATGGTCATCAGCTGGGGTCTGGAGCAGATTAACCATCCGCTCGGCAATCTGGCGTTTATCGCCACCACCCTGGTTGGGCTGTTCCCAATCGCCCGTCAGGCGCTACGCCTGATGAAAAGCGGCAGCTGGTTTGCCATCGAAACCCTGATGAGCGTTGCCGCCATCGGCGCGCTGTTCATCGGTGCCACGGCGGAAGCGGCGATGGTGCTGCTGCTGTTCCTGATCGGCGAACGCCTTGAGGGCTGGGCAGCGAGCCGCGCACGTAAAGGCGTCAGCGCGCTAATGGCGCTAAAGCCGGAAACCGCGATACGGGTCGTGAACGATCGTCGTGAAACGGTGGCCATCAATAGCTTGCGCCCGGGCGACGTGATTGAAGTTCCCGCCGGCGGGCGTCTGCCAGCGGATGGGGCTCTCGTTACCGCCGCCGCCAGCTTTGATGAAAGCGCCCTTACCGGGGAATCGATCCCCGTAGAACGCGCGGCTGGTGAAAAGGTGCCTGCGGGTGCTACCAGCATCGACCGTCTGGTTCAGCTTACCGTGCTTTCCGAACCGGGCGACAGCGCCATCGACCGCATCCTAAAGCTGATTGAAGAGGCCGAAGAGCGCCGTGCGCCGGTCGAACGCTTTATCGATCGCTTCAGCCGGATTTACACCCCCGCCATCATGCTGGTTGCCCTGCTGGTTACCCTCATTCCGCCGCTGTTTTTCGGCGCGCCGTGGGAGAGCTGGATTTATAAAGGGCTGACGCTGCTGCTGATTGGCTGCCCGTGCGCGCTGGTGATCTCCACGCCGGCGGCTATTACGTCAGGGCTGGCGGCGGCGGCGCGTCGTGGCGCGTTGATTAAGGGCGGCGCGGCGCTGGAACAGCTGAGCCGGGTTGAGCATATCGCGTTCGATAAAACCGGCACGCTGACCGTCGGCAAGCCTCAGGTGACCGGCGTATATCCGCAGGATATTAGCGAGAACGAACTGCTGATGCTGGCCGCCGCAGTGGAGCAAGGTTCCACGCACCCGCTGGCGCTGGCGATTGTGCGTGAAGCGCAGGCGCGCGGGCTGAACATACCTCCGGCGACCGCACAGAGGGCGCTGGTCGGGTCAGGGATTGAAGCCGTTGTTGAGGGTAAAAAGGTGCTCATTGCCGCGGCTGGCAAATCTTCTCATCCAGAGGTTGAGGCGTTAGAACAGGCCGGGCAGACGGTCGTTGTTCTCACGCAGGACGGCGCGGCGAAGGGAATGCTGGCACTGCGCGACACCCTGCGCGATGACGCCAAAGCCGCTGTGGCGGCGCTGCATCAGCTGGGCGTACAGGGCGTTATCCTCACCGGCGATAACCCGCGCGCGGCGGCGGCCATTGCCGACGAGCTGGGGCTGGAGTTTAAAGCCGGACTGCTGCCCGCGGATAAGGTCAGCGCGGTAACGGAGCTGAACGCTCACGCCCCGCTGGCGATGGTCGGTGACGGCATTAACGATGCGCCTGCGATGAAGGCTTCCACCATTGGCATTGCAATGGGCAGCGGTACCGACGTGGCGCTGGAGACCGCCGACGCGGCGCTCACGCACAATCGTCTGACCGGGCTGGCGCAGATGATTAGCCTGGCGCGGGCGACTCGCGCCAATATTCGCCAGAACATCGGCATTGCGCTGGGGCTGAAGGGGATATTCCTCGTCACCACCCTGCTCGGCATGACCGGCCTGTGGCTGGCGGTGCTGGCGGATACGGGGGCGACGGTGCTGGTGACGGCGAATGCGCTGCGGCTTTTGCGTCGTCGGTGAAAATGCCCGGTGGGTTGGGGTGCGGCCTGATGCCCTCACCCCAACCCTCTCCCACGGGGAGAGGGAGAAGGGCGGCGTCACTGCATCCCCAACACCCTCGGCAGCCATAATGAAATCGCCGGGATGTACGTTACCATTCCGAGCACCACCAGCAGCATGCCGTAGAACGGCAGCATCGCCCGCACCACGGTTTCTATCTTCTGCTTGCTCACCGCGCTTGCCACGAACAGCACCGACCCGACCGGCGGCGTGATAAGCCCAATCCCCAGGTTCACCATCATGATCATCCCGAAATGCACCGGGTCGATCCCCAGCGAGTTGGTCACCGGCAGCAGCACCGGGGTCAGGATCAGGATGATCGGCGCCATGTCCATCAGCGTGCCAATCAGCAGCAGCATGACGTTGAGGTACATCAGGATCACGTACTTGTTATCGGAAAGCGAGGTGAAGAACTCGGTGATGCGCGTCGGCAGCTGCATATAGGTCATCACCGCGCCAAACGCTGCGGCAAAGCCGATCAAAATCATCACGATGGTGACCGTTTTCACCGTCCGGCACATCAGCTTCGGCAGCTCGCTCCACTTATAATCGCGGTAGATGAACATAGTAACGAAGAACGCCCACAGACAGGCCACGGCGGCGGATTCGGTTGCGGTGAATATCCCGGACAATATCCCGCCGAGGATAATCACTACCGTCATCAGCCCCCACAGGGCATCGAGTAAAATCTTCACCGCCTGCTTAAACGGAATTTTCTCTCCCTTCGGGTAACCGCGCTTATGGGCAAAGCCGAGGCAAAGGATCATCAGGCATAACCCCAGCAGCAGCCCCGGAAGAACGCCCGCAATAAACAGCGTGGCGATAGAGACCGTGCCGCCCGCCGCAAGGGAGTAAATGACCGAGTTATGGCTGGGCGGGATTAAAATCGCCTGTACCGACCCGCTGGCCGTCACCGCCGCCGCGTATTCGCGCGGATAGCCCTTCTTCTCCATCTCCGGGATCATTACGCTGCCGATGGAGGCCGTATCCGCCACCGATGAACCGGAAATCGCCCCGAAGAACGTTGACGCAACAATATTCACCAGCGACAGCCCGCCGCGAATAAAGCCGACAAATACGTAGGCAAAATTCACCAGCCGTCGGGCGATACCCCCTTCCGCCATGATCGCCCCGGCGAGGATGAAGAACGGGATCGCCAGGAGGGTAAACTTGTTCACCCCGCTGGTGATCTGGATCATCAGCGCCTCGAGCGGCAAATCAATCCACAGCGCGCCCGCCACGGCGCTTAAGCCCACGGCAAAGGCCACCGGCATACCCAGCGCCAGCAAAATGGCGAGGGTGAATAACAACACGAATGCATCCATTGTTCACCCCTTAGCTGTGGTTGCCGATGAGCACGACGGGACGGTTTTCCTGCGAGCCAAACAGCAGGCGTTCAATCACAAACAGGATCAGAATGGCCGACCCGACGGGCAGCGGCAGATAGCTTTCGCCGGAGGTCAGGAGCGGGAACTCCGCGACGGGCTGTTCCCAGAGGTCGACGCACAGCCAGAGGCTGTACCAAAACATCAGCGCGGAGATCAGCAGCATCAGCAGATCGACCACGCGAGCGCAGAGGGTTTTCAGCATGTCGGGCAGACGGTCGGTGAGCATGTTCACCGCGATGTGCGATCCGGCGCGGTATCCCACCGCCGCGCCGATAAAGGTAAAGGTCACCATGCAGATAATGGCGATCGGCTCCGGCCAGGATTCCCCGCGGTTAAGCACATAGCGCGAGAAGATGCCAATCGGGATCACGATCGTCATGACCAGCAGCGAGACGCCCGCCACGGTCATGGCGAGCAGGTACAGGCGGTCCATCCACTTCAGGTAGAGTTCGGACATACGTACTCCGGTTTACTGGACGTCAGCGATGGCTTTCATCAGATCCTGATGCTTGTCGCCATACTGGGCGCGCACCGGCTCCGTAGCCTTGATGAACACCGTTTTGTCGATGTCGTGGAACTGCACCCCGCCCGCTTTCATTTTTGCCAGCGCCTGGTCGTTGTAGGCATTCCACAGCTTACGCTGCTCGAACTGCGCCTCGCGGGCCAGAGTCAGGACCTTTTGCTGCTCGTCGGCGCTGAGCTTGTCCCATTTCACTTTTGAATAGAGGAGCATTTCGGGGGTGATAAAGTGGCCGCTCAGGGTGTAGTTTTTGGCAACCGGCATGTAGTTGTGGGCGATAAAGGTCGGCGGGTTGTTCTCCGCGCCGTCAATCACGCCGGTTTGCATGCCGCTGTAAACCTCGCTCACGCCCATCGCCACCGAGTTTGCCCCCATGTCCTTCAGCGTGGCGAGCGCGACCGGGCTACCCTGCACGCGGATCTTCTTCCCTTTCAGGTCGTCCGGTTTGACGATCGGCTCTTTGGTGATCAGGTTACGGGTACCGGAATCCATCCAGCCGAGGAACACCAGGCGAGATTTCGGGTTCGCGGTCAGCTTGTCGCCGATCTGCTTGCCAATATCGCCGTCGATCACCTTGTGCATGTGATCTTCATCGCGGAACACGTAGGGCAGCGTAAAAACTTCGATATCCGGCAGAATGGCGGCAACAGGCGCCATCGAGACGCGGATCATGTCGATTGCCCCCATCTGCGCCTGCTCAATCATCTGCTTTTCATCCCCGAGCACGCCGCCGGGGAAGACCTTAATTTCCAGCTTGCCGTCGGTTTGTTGTTTGAGCTTTTCACCCATGTGTTGCACCGCCACCACGTTCGGGTAGCCTTCGGGGTGAACATCCGCCGCTTTAATGGTTTGGGCGGAAACGGAGCAGGCAAAAGCAGACAGACACAGAGCGGCCAGTAACGGCTTGAGGGTCGTTTTCATCGAGTCAACTCCAGGGTAGTGAGGTAAGCGTTAAAACGGTGTTTTAGTTTTATGCGTTTAAAAATTAGACTACGGCTGGAAAAGCGAAGGTGAAGCGCCTCACAAAAGCGCAAAATTTTGAAACGATGGTTTAGAACTGTGAAGTTTACATAATTAACATTATCGCCCGTATGAAAACCTCACCTAACTTCATTCATCACTATTATGGGATTTAAGAAAATCATGGCCTTTTACAGATACAATGAAAGTCGGCCGAGATGATTCAGCGTCGTCTGTCACATCAACGAATCCCTCTTCTACTAATCGGTTGACGATTTGTGGGACATAGCCAAATCCAGGAATGCTCCGGGTCGACAATACTCTATCAAGGACATGCCAGTTCCAATAACCGTCTTTTAATGCCATAACGCTCAGGACATCATATTCAATTTTTGAAATCATTTTTCAGTGCCTCTGGGTGGAACAATACTGCATCTGTAATTCTGTAATCTTCAAGGGTAGCAGCATGAGCATGGTTCCAAAGATTATAACCTTCTATGCCTTCTGGCTCACCCGTTTCCCATCCCAGATTACAGTAGCGCTGATACTCTCTACATTCATGGGTATAGTAGTTGAGATCAAACTGGTCGGGGACTATTTCACCCTTAGTGATTTTTTTTAATCGTTCAATCATTATGTCGTTAGCAGGATCGTGTTGAAATCGCGAAATATGTTTTTCTACCGTTGCTACCCCTTCTTTCTCTATGATGACGCCTTCCGTCGTTAAATGCTCTATCGGTCCTCCGGCTAATTCGGGATCGAAAGTACGCCCAGAGACAGTACCTCTTGCACCAAAGTATCCGGCTTCGTCGAGTTCAGGAAACCTCATCCTCCCCATCGTTAACCCAGCTACAACAGAAGTACCCGCTATCAACAAGCCTTTGTGATCCATAACCTGATTGTAACCCGCTGGAGCATCACCACCGAGCTGCTCAGCAGTTTTATGAAATTCCTCAGCATTACCGTTATAAATTCCGCCAGCCGCAAGCAGGCTACCAACAGCCTTACTGTTAAGCGTCTGAAGACCATTCACAGGAGGAACAAACAGGCGATTGTAGCTGGCAGGTAGCACGAGATAGCTGTATTCAGTATTGGCGATAAGATGCTGGCAAAGAATATACTCATAACCAACAGTGATGGTTTCCGTATCCAGACAGCCCTGTTTATACAATGTATCAATACGCGATATGTATGCTCCCCGTAACTGAATGTAGTAATACCTTTCCCATCGTCCAGACGGATTAATGCGGTAGAAGTAAAACTCTACGTATAATTGCTCATTATTATTAATCGTATTTATCAGTAATGGGGAACATTTGTCGATTAACTTACAGAAACACAACCCCTGAGGCTGAGAGCCTTTACCTGTACTTGTTATACTCGTAGCGAGGGAGAAAATGAAAATTTCATCCTCATGACCAATCTGCCGTCGATTACCTACAGAGGCAGTGGTTCCGCATCCAACAGATATATCGCCCTGTTCTTCGCCTGCCAATTTCAGGTAAATAATATCACTCATTTCATTGCTAACCTTTTATTTCCCTCTGTAGTTTTTACGCTTTTGGAATAGCGACGTATACAGTCGAAATAAAAACTTTCAACTTAATGAAATATTTTAAGGATTATCTAAATAGCAAAAAATCGGGGAGGCTTATTGACCGCATTCCCCGACATAGACATTTACCCTTTACGGATCACATACCGATACGGCAACGCGTCCGTTTCCTGCGCTACCAGCTCATGTTCCATAAAGGTACAAAAGCCTGGAATGTCGCGGGTGGTGGCCGGATCGTCAGCGATGATCAGCAGCGTTTCGCCGGTCTGCATGTTGCGCACGGTTTTGCGCACCATCATTACCGGCTCCGGGCAGCGGAGGCCCTGGGCGTCAAGGGTATGGTCTGGGCTGGAAAACAGGTCGGTCATGATCTTCTCGATGATAATAAAACGGCTGTAGTTTACGCCCCGCTGACGTCAAAGCAAACCAGGTTAACGATTGCGTGAAAATTAGCCATTGCAAAGCCTAATGAAAGCAGTATCATGCAGCCGATTTTATTGGGTTCCCTCACCCCAACTCTCAAAAAGGTCACAATATGACGCAGTTTTCTCAATCGCAGCGCGTAAAAGCGTTGTTCTGGCTTTCGCTTTTTCATCTGCTGGTGATCACCTCCAGCAACTATCTGGTGCAGCTCCCAATCTCCATCTTTGGTTTCCATACCACCTGGGGCGCGTTCAGTTTTCCGTTTATTTTCCTCGCCACCGATTTGACCGTGCGGATCTTTGGCGCACCGCTGGCGCGCCGCATCATTTTCGCGGTGATGCTCCCGGCGCTGTTCATTTCGTACGCGATCTCTTCCCTCTTCTACATGGGAAGCTGGCAGGGCTTTGAGGCGCTGACGCACTTCAACCTGTTTGTCGCCCGTATCGCCGCCGCCAGCTTTATGGCCTACGCACTGGGGCAGATCCTCGACGTTCACGTGTTTAACCGCCTGCGGCAGAACCACCGCTGGTGGATGGCGCCGACCGCCTCCACGCTGTTCGGTAACGTGAGCGATACGCTGGCCTTCTTCTTCATCGCCTTCTGGCGCAGCCCGGATGCCTTTATGGCTGCACACTGGATGGAAATCGCCCTGGTGGACTACTGCTTCAAGGTGCTTATCAGCATTGCGTTCTTCCTGCCGATGTACGGCGTGCTGTTGAATATGCTGCTGAAAAGGCTGGCAGATAAATCTGAAATCTCTGCATTGCAGGCAGGTTAAGGGTTCGCTTTATCAGTTGTGATAAGATGAGCGAATGAGCCGTTATGGCCGTTTATCGAAAGGAAGAAGTCAATGCGCAATCTGGTTAAATATGTCGGGATTGGCCTGCTGGTTGTCGGCCTTGCCGCCTGTGATAACAGCGACACAAAAACCCCTGCTCAAGGCGCGTCAGCAGAAAGCAACGCAACCGGTCAGCCGGTCAGCCTGATGGATGGCAAACTCAGTTTCTCTCTGCCGGCGGATATGACCGACCAGAGCGGTAAGCTCGGCACCCAGGCGAACAACATGCACGTCTATTCCGATGCCACCGGGCAGAAAGCGGTGATTGTGATTGTCGGTGACGACACCAGCGAAGAGCTGGGCGTGCTCTCTAAACGTCTGGAAGACCAGCAGCGCAGCCGCGACCCGCAGCTGCAGGTCGTGACCAACAAGTCCATCGAGCTGAAAGGCCACACCCTGCAGCAGCTGGACAGCATTATCTCTGCGAAAGGCCAGACCGCGTACTCTTCAGTCGTACTGGGTAAGGTGGATAACAAACTGTTGACCATCCAGATCACGCTGCCAGCAGACGATCAGCAGAAAGCGCAGACCGCAGCTGAAAACATCATCAACACCCTCGTGATTCAGTAATCCTTCACGAGGATGACGTGGCCTCCGGCGCCTGCGCCGGGGGCCATTTTTTTAGCCGCCACGTCAGCATAAGCGCAATCGCCACCAGCCCCGCCGCCGCAAGATAGATAACCGGCACGCCCGCCCACGCCATCACCAGCCCCGCCAGCGGCCCGGTGATCCCCAGCGACATATCCATAAACACGGTGTAGGTTGCCAGCGCCGAACCCTGATTCTGCTGCGGCACGGCTTTTACCGCCACCACGCCCAGCGCCGGGAAGACCAGCGAGAAGCCCGCGCCTGCGAGGAAAACGCCCACTTTCGCCATCCACGGCGCGCTGGCGAAACCGGTCAACAGCAGCCCGACAATTTCCACCGTAAAGCAGATCATGGCCACGTTCAGTCCCCCGAGGCGATTAATCCCGTTCGGGAACAGCAGGCGCGCGCCCACGAACGCGCAGCTAAACAGGGTTAACGCAAAGGCCGCGCCGTCCCAGCCTTTGGCATCGTAGAAAAGGGTAATGAAGGTGGCAATCACGCCGAAGCCGGCTGACGCCAGCGCCAGCGCCATGCCGTAGGGCCAGACGCGACCCAACACCGCGCGAAACGGCAGCGGTTTGCCTTTGCTGGCCTTCACCTTCGGACGCGGCAGAGCAAGCAAAATGGCCAGCAGGGCAACCGTCATAATGGTGATGGACAGGCCATACAATCCACCATACGCATAACACACTACGCCCAGCGGCGCGCCGATCGCCATCGCGCCGTAGGTCACAATCCCGTTCCAGGAGATCACCCGGCCAATATGGGGCGCGCCCACAACGCCCACGCCCCACAGGGTCGAGCCAGTCCCCGCAAGGCTTTGTCCGATGCCCAGAACCACGCGTCCCATGCACAGCAGCACCAGGCTGACCAGCGGCCAGTGGCCGGTGGTTGCCGCCAGGAAGTAGCTCAGGCCGCTCAGGAAGCAGCCGCACAGCCCCACGACGACGATGCTTTTTGGCCCAAACAGATCGGCATAGCGGCCGGAATGGGGGCGGCTCATCAGCGTGGCGAAATATTGCAGGCTAATCACCAGCCCCGCCCAGAAGGCGCTATAGCCCATCACGTCATGAACATAGCCCGGCAGGACCGCCAGCGGCAGGCCAATCGTCAGGTAGCTGGCAAAGTTAAAAATAACAACGGAGACAATGCGCAGATTGAGGCGCAATCCGCTAAGCGCCGGTTCGGCGGCAGGTTCGGGCATGAGTTCTACCTGGATTTTTACAACAGTGTTTCACTATTACCACGAAGGGCGGTGAAAATCAGCAGCGACTTTCAGATTAACAGCCTCAACGAAGCGCATCCCGCACACTACACTTAATGGGCTAACACACTGAGGAAAAAGCATGATACCCAACCAGACCGACAAAGCAGGTCTTCACATCCTATTAAAACTCGCCTGCCTTGTGGTTATCCTCGCGGGTATCCATGCTGCCGCCGACATAATCGTTCAGCTCCTGCTCGCGCTCTTTTTCGCCATTGTTCTCAACCCGCTGGTGACTTGGTTTTTGCGCCGTGGCGTCAGCCGCCCGGTGGCGATCACCATTGTGGTTATCGTGATGATGATCGTCCTGACGGCCCTATTCGGCGTGCTGGCGGCGTCGCTGAGCGAATTCTCAACCATGCTGCCGCAGTACAACAAAGAACTGACCCGCAAGCTGGTCGATCTGCAGGAGATGATGCCCTTTCTCAACCTGCACATCTCACCGGAAAGGATGTTGCGCCGAATGGATTCCGAAAAGGTGATGACCTACGCCACCACGCTGATGACCGGTCTTTCCGGTGCGATGGCGAGCATTCTGCTGCTGGTGATGACGGTGGTGTTTATGCTGTTTGAAGTCCGCCACGTGCCCTACAAACTGCGCTTTGCGCTGAATAACCCGCAGATTCACATCGCTGGCCTGCACCGCGCCCTGAAGGGCGTCTCCAAATATCTGGCGCTGAAAACGTTATTAAGCCTGTGGACCGGGGTGATCGTCTGGTTGGGGCTGATGCTGCTGGACGTGCAGTTTGCGCTGATGTGGGGCGTGCTGGCGTTCCTGCTGAACTATGTGCCCAACATTGGCGCGGTGCTCTCCGCCGTACCGCCGATGATCCAGGCGTTCCTGTTTAACGGCTTTTATGAATGCATGCTGGTGGGGGCGCTGTTCCTTGTCGTGCATATGGTGCTGGGCAACATTCTCGAACCGCGCATGATGGGCCACCGCCTGGGCATGTCGACGCTGGTGGTGTTCCTGTCGTTACTGGTCTGGGGATGGCTGCTGGGCCCGGTGGGGATGCTGCTTTCCGTACCGCTCACCAGCGTGTGTAAAATCTGGATGGAGACCACCAAAGGCGGCAGCAAGCTGGCGATACTCCTCGGACCAGGGCGTCCAAAGAGCCGATTGCCGGGGTAATTCCCTCCCATGGTTAGCTATTGGTAAGGGCAATGGATTATAGTAATGGTTTCGTCGCGTAACTTTGCGGCTCTCTCTGTTTTGACTGAAGGCCAGACGTTATATGTACCAGGTTTTTCTGGGAAAAATCTCCTCGCTGAGCACTGACCATTGGGCTGAAGCCCTTTCACGACACGCTCCCCAGGGCGCGCATCGCGCCCGCTGGCTGGCGGGTCGCGGCCTGCTCTCACGTCTCTTCGCCCCAAAGCCGTTACCGGAAATTGTCTACAGCGAGCAGGGGAAACCCGTGTTCTCCAATGACTATCCGCTGTGGTTTAGCGTTAGCCAGTGTGAAGATGATATCGCGGTGATTGTTAGCGATGAGGGGGATGTTGGCTGTTCACTGGAGCATATTCGCCCGCAGGACAACTGGCGCACGCTGGCCAATGCCGTCTTCAGCAATGCCGAACACGCCGAGCTTGAAAACGAAACGCCGGAGAGCCAGCTTGACGCATTCTGGCGCATCTGGACGCGAAAAGAGGCCATCGTGAAACAGCGCGGCGCGCACTCCTGGCAAATCGTCAGCTTTGACAGCGCCGCCAGCGCGCTTCATTCCGTCAGCCAGTGCCAGATGGGTTCGCTGAGTCTCGCCGTGTGCACCACAACGCCCTTTTCGCTTACGTCGGCTCAGATCCATTCCGTTGACGACGCGCTGGCCGGAAAATCGTCAGCACGCCAAGAATAATACACCCGACGCCCGCGAGCCCCTGCCAGGAGAAGCGGTCACCCCAGCCGGGCAGAAGCAGCGCGGCGCCCCACACCAGAATATAGCTGAGGCTCAGCAAGGCATACGCTTTGCTGAGCGCCATACGGTGCAGGGCCAGATACCAGCAGCCCATTGAGGTGACGTAGCCCATCAGCCCCAGCACCAGCGGGCCGGTACCGGATGAGACGTGCCAGAGCGCGGAGATAAACGCATAAACGTCACTGACGGGCGGCAGCGCCAGCATGGCATAGCGCAACAGCAGCTGCGCAGCGCTGACGAGCACTACGCTGCAAAAAGCCCATAACAGCCCTCTCACAGGCTACCTCCCAGCAATATCACCCCGACGATAATCAACCCGACGCCCAGCCAGTGCCGCGACGTGACGCGCTCATGCCAGAACGTTTTCGCCGCCAGCGTCACCCAGACAAAATTAAGGCTCAGCATCGGGTAGGCGATTCCGACGGGCAGGTGCTGTAATACCACCAGCCAGACGATCATCCCGCTGCCCAGCGCCAGCAAGGCCAGCCCAAGCCACAGGGCGACGTGCTGACCGCGCCGCCCGGCTTGCGCCGGACGGGTGGCCTGTTTCTGGCACAGCTGCCCTGCGCAGCTCAGCAGGCTGGCGAAGACCAGCAGGCTCCAGGCCATCATTGCGGCAGGTATTGCAGGTAAGCCAGACGCCCCTGAATCGTCAGGTTGTCCGGTTTGGGCAGCCCGGCGCGGGCAAGATCGTCGTTTTTCGACAGCAGGATCACCAGCGATACCGGCCCCTGCTGACGATGACGTTCAAGCCAATGTGCAAGCTCATCTTTGCCCACAAATCGCCCTTTCGCATCCGGATAATCGAGGCCGTACCTCAGCTCCCCCGCCTGACCAAAGAGAATAATGTCATTACGGTTAAGCTCCCACGCCAGCCCGGAGGCGACGCCCACGTTGTTGGCCAGGACAAACTGACTCTCCTGCAACGGCAGGCGAACGGTATCAACCAGCGACTGCGGCTGTTTTGAGTCAACCACCCGGTTCGGGATGGCGAAGCCAATCAGCAGCGCAAGCCCGGCGGGACACAGCGCCGCCAGCCACCAGCGCTGCGGGCTCCGATTCAGCGTAAACCAGCCCACCGCAGCCCAGACCAGAAACGCCACCACGGCGCAGAACACTTTGTAGAGTTCAACCGGGGTCCAGACCGGATGCTTCGTCAGCCCCCATGGCGACACCACCAGCGCCGCGATCGCACCCGCGACCCCAAACGCCAGGTTAATCCAGCCGTTAGCGCGCAGCACCTTAACGTTTTTTTCCGCCACGGAGCAGGCATAGCGCGCCATCAGGATCGCCAGCGGGGCAAAGCACGGGAGGATGTAGGTCGGCAGCTTGCCTTTCGCGATGCTGAAGAAAATCAGCGGCATCACTACCCAGCCCAGCAGGTAAAGCCCGACGCCGTCGTTTTGTCTGTCACGCCAGCCAAGGCGCAGCGCCCCCGGCAGCAGCGCCAGCCACGGCAGGCTTCCGGCGATCAGGAACGGCAGGTAGTACCAGAACGGGGCTTTGTGCTGGGCATCGCTCTGGGCAAAGCGCTGAATATGCTCCACCCAGAAGAAGTAGCGCCAGAAATCCGGCTCACGCTGGGCGATCGCCAGCCCCCACGGCAGGACCACGAGCACGCAGCTCAGGACCGCCAGCCAGCCAAAGGTCAGCAACTCTTTCCAGCGTTTCTGCGCAATGACCCACGGCAGCACGCCGATGACCGGCACCGCCAGCGCCAGAAAGCCTTTGGTCATCACCCCCATCCCGCAGGCCAGCCCGAGCAGCACGTAGCCGGCCACCTTCCCACCCGGGTTTTTCGCCTGTACGGCCAGCCAGAAGCTGCACATCGCGGCCACCAGCCAGAGCGTAACGATCGGATCCAGCACCGCATAGGTCCCGATGCCGTAAACCAGGAAAAGGGTGAGGAAGATGATGCCGGAGAGCAGCGCGACGCGCTTATCCTGCCAGAGACGCCAGGCGAGCCAGATAACCAGCAGCGCCGTTAGCCCGGTCGAGAAGATTACGCCCGCGCGCACGGCAAAATTGGTGTGGCCAAAAATCAGCTGCCCGATACTGTTAACCCAGTATCCGGCAATCGGTTTTTCAAAATAGCGCAGCCCAAGAAAATGCGGCACCACCCAGTCGCCGGCGGCGATCATTTCGCGGCTGATTTCCGCATAGCGCGTCTCATCCGGCTGCCACAGCAGGCGAAGATCGACCGGAATCAGGTAGTAAACGATAAACAGTGCAAGAAGCGCTACGCCATAGCGGGTTGCTTTCATGATGCCGGGCTCACGGTGTGTTGATAACCAAGCCAGCCTTCCCGACCGGCCATTTCATTGCGCACAATTTTGCCGACGGGCAAAGTGCTGAGATCGTCTGGCAGCATGTCGCCGAGCGGGCAGAAGTGAATGCCCTCGGCGGCAGCCATCGTTAACAGCGCATCAAAATCATGCTGATACGCAATTCCCTCCACTTCCGCATGGATAGTGTAGACCGGGGTCCCCGTATCCCGGTGGATACAGTCCAGGATGTAGCGGTTAAACCCGTCGGCGCTGACGTCGCGCCCGACCACTTCATCCCAGGTCGGAAGCGTGACCGGAATTTGAACCGTACCGGTGCGATCGTTCCCCAACAGCGGCAAAAACGGGGTGGTACCGCGACAATCGCTGTTATAGCGAAAGGCGAAGGTCTCCTTGGCTTTCACCACGCGCTGATCCGCACGCCATCCCGCCACCGCCGAGCAGCGTAACTGCTGGCCGATTATCGCCTCCAGCTCAAGCACGCCGCGTTCAATCTCCCGGGTCAGCCGCGGGATATCCCACACGCCGGCCCAGGCCTGCCAGGCATGGTGATCCCAGGCGTGCAGCCCGACCTCATGGCGCAGGGCCGCTTCGCGGATGATCGCCTCGTTGCCCGCGCCGATGCGCTTGCCGGGCCATGCCGTACCCGCCAGCAGAATGTCCCAGCCGTACAGGGATGCCGCGCGCGAGCGCAGCATTTTGAACAGAAAAGCCGGTTTAACCAGGCGCCACAGGTGACGCCCCATGTTGTCAGGCCCGACGCTGAAGAAAATACTGGCACGCACGTCGTGCTTGCCCAGCAGTTCCAGCAGCCGGGGTACGCCGTCGCGCGTCCCCCGGAAGGTATCGACATCAATGCGTAAACCGACTTTTTTCATGATGCCTGTTCCGACAGCTCCACGGTGCGCAGGAAGAAGTCGAGCGTTTCATCGATGGTCTGCTCCATCTTCACGGTCGGCGTCCAGTTCAGGCAGCGCTTGGCGTTGCGGATGTTTGGCTTACGGTGCTCAACGTCCTGATAGCCTTTGCCGTAGTAGCTGCTGCTCTCGACCTCACGGAAACCGGCAAACGGCGGGAACTGGCTGCGCAGCGGATGGCGTTCAAAACTTGCCAGCAGCATTTCGGCCAGCTCGCGGATGCTCGCTTCGTTCTCCGGGTTGCCAATGTTGATGATCTCCCCGTTGCAGCGGCCGTCCTTGTTCTCAATGATGCGGAACAGCGCTTCGATACCGTCGCTGATGTCGGTGAAGCAGCGCTTCTGCTGGCCCCCTTCGATAAGCTTAATCGGTGACCCTTCCACCAGGTTGAGGATCAGCTGAGTGATTGCGCGCGAGCTGCCGATACGCGCGGCGTTGAGGTTGTCCAGACGCGGCCCCATCCAGTTGAACGGGCGGAACAGGGTGAAGCGTAGCCCCTCTTTTTCGCCGTACGCCCAGATCACGCGGTCCAGCAGCTGTTTAGAGACGGAGTAAATCCAGCGCTGCTTGTTGATAGGCCCCACCACCAGGTTAGACGTGTCTTCGTCGAAGTTCTTGTCGGTGCACATGCCGTACACTTCAGAGGTGGACGGGAAGATGATGCGCTTGTCGTATTTCACGCAGTCGCGGATGATCTTCAGGTTCTCTTCGAAATCCAGCTCGAACACGCGCAGCGGGTTGCGGGTGTATTCAATGGGCGTCGCTATCGCCACCAGCGGCAGCACCACATCGCATTTTTTGATGTGATATTCGATCCATTCGGAGTGGATGCTGATATCCCCCTCCACGAAGTTGAAGCGCGGGTTGTTGAGGAAACGGCCGATCGCATCGGATCCGATATCCAGGCCGTAGATCTCGTAGTTGTCATCCTTCAGCAGGCGTTCGGTCAGGTGGTTACCGATAAAGCCGTTGACGCCGAGGATTAAGACGCGGGTGCGACGCTTAATGGCCACAACCGGTGCGCTGGTGATCAGCGCTCCCGCCACCAGCCCCAGCGACTGCGCCAGCTGCGTGCCCTGAACGTAGAGACCGTTGTCCGTTTGCCCGGTAACAATCTCCAGCGCCTGCTCGCCGCAGCTGACGATCAGCGGGGAGACAGAAACGACGGTGCCCGGCTTCGCGGCAGGAATGTCGTCACGCACGCGGGATTTCCAGACGATAAATTTGCTGACCCCGGCGAAGCTAAACGCGCCCGGCCACGGATCGGCCACGGCGCGCACCAGGTTATGCAGCTGGCGCGCCGGTTTGTTCCAGTCCAGACGGCCATCTTCCGGCGTGCGGCGGCCAAAGCAGCTGGCCTTGCTTTCATCCTGCGCGGTTTCGGTATAAGACCCCAGCAGCAGAGAAGGCAGCGCATCGCGCAGAAGGCTTTGCGCCGCGGTGCAGAGCCGGTGATGCAGTTGCAGCGCCGTTTCATCGGCATCAATGCTCACGCTCTGCTGCGCCACAATGTTGCCCGCATCCGCACGCTTCACCATCCGGTGCAGCGTGACGCCCGTTTCCGTTTCACCGTTGACCAGCGCCCAGTTCAGCGGCGCGCGGCCACGGTAGGCTGGCAGCAGAGAGCCGTGCAGGTTGAATGCCCCTTTTGCTGCCACGCTCAGGATCTCGTCACAAATCAGGTTGCGGTAGTAGAAAGAGAAAATAATATCAGGCGCCAGTTTCTGAATGCGGTCCACCCAGAGCGGGTGATTCACATCATCGGGGGCATACACCGGAATACCGTGCTCTGCGGCAATACGCGCCACTGAGCCAAAGAAGTGATTCTCTCCCGGTACGTCCGGGTGGGTGAAGATGGCCGTAATGTCGAAACCAGCGTCCAGCAAGGCTTGTGTGCCCGCGCACCCCATATCGTGATAGGCAAAGACGACAGCTTTCATGGGTGTTTTTCCTCTTGAGATGCGGTGTGTTCCTGACGGACAACACGTTGAATAAAGTAGCGCGGACGCGCGCGGACATCGTTGTAAATTCGGCCGATATACTCACCGAGCAGGCCCATACCAATGAACTGGGCGCCGATGAACATGAACAGCACGGCAAACAGCATAAAGACCCCTTCCGCCGCCCACTGCGGACCAAAGGCCAGCCGCAGCACCACCAGCAGAACGGAAAGCGCAAACCCGGCCAGCGCGATGATGCTGCCGAAAACACTCAGCAGACGCAGCGGCGTGGTGGTGAGGCAGGTGATCAGGTCGTACATCAGGTTGATCAGGCGCATAAAGCTGTACTTCGATTCCCCGTGCTCGCGCTCGGCGTGCAGGACGGGGATCTCCGTCGCTTTGCGGGCAAAGGTGTTCGCCAGAATCGGTATGAAGGTGCTGCGCTCGTGGCAGTGCAGCATGGCGTCGACAATGTGGCGGCGATAGGCGCGCAGCATGCAGCCGTAGTCGCCCATCGCTTTACCGGTGGTGCGCTGGATCAGGCGGTTGATGGTGCGTGACGCCAGCTTGCGGAACAGGGTGTCCTGGCGGTTTTGCCGCACGGTGCCGACCACGTCATAGCCCTCGTCGGCTTTGGCGACCAGGCGCGGGATCTCTTCCGGCGGGTTTTGCAGGTCCGCATCCAGGGTGATCACCAGATCGCCCGTGACGTGGCTGAACCCCGCCATGATCGCCGAGTGCTGGCCGTAGTTACGGTTAAGCAGCACGGCCACAATATGGCTGCCCTGCGCCTGTGCGGCCTCGGTCAACATGCGTGCGGAATCGTCGCTGCTGCCGTCGTCCACCAGCAGAATTTCATAAGCCTTGCCTAAGGCGTCGCAGGCCGCCGTGGTACGGCGGATCAGCTCCGGCAGGCTCTCCTGCTCGTTATACACCGGGATCACCACGGAAACTTTTTGAACGGGCGGCGCGCTAAACATATCAATGTCCTGCAAGCTGATGGAGCGCGGTAATGACGCGGGTTGTGTCGTCATGAGTCATGTCCGGAAAAAGAGGGAGAGAGCAAATACGCGCGCTGTTCCATTCGGAGTTCGGGAGTGAGACCTCCGGAAAACGCTCGCGGTAATATTTTTGCGTGTGGGCCGCGCGGAAGTGCAGGCCGGTACCGATGCCCTGCTCTTTCAGCGCCGCCATTAATGCATCGCGCGAAATGCCGCACCGGGCTTCATCCACGCGAATGATAAACAGGTGCCAGGCGTGCAGGTGAGGCCAGGGCGGAATACGCAGCGGCTGGAAAGGGGTATCCGAAAGTTCAAGCAGGTAGCGGTCGGCAATGTCGCGGCGGCGCCTGTTGGCCTCGCCCAGCTTGCCGAGCTGCACCAGCGCCAGCGCGGCGTTGATATCCGCAAGGTTGTATTTGAAGCCCGGGGTGATGACCTCTGCCTGCGGGGCGCGGCCGTGGTTCTGGCGGTCATAGGCATCTACGCCCAGCCCGTGGAACTTCAGGCTACGGATTTTTTGCGCCAGCTGCGCGTCATCCGTCACCACCAGGCCGCCTTCGGCGCAGGTCATATTTTTGATGGCGTGGAAGGAGAAAATGGCCGTCCCCCGCCAGCCCACGTGGCGGTTGTTGTAGAACGTGCCTGCCGCATGGGCCGCATCTTCAATGACCGGAATACCGTGGCGCTCGCCAACAGCGCGGATGGCGTCGATATCGCAGGGTGCGCCCGCGTAATGGACCGGCACGATGGCTTTGGTTCGAGGCGTAACGGCGGCCTCGACCGCCTCAGGCGTCACCATCAGCGTGTCTTTGTCGACGTCGATCATCACCGGCGTGGCGCCCAGCAGCACGATCATGTTCAGCGTCGACACCCACGTCAGGGAGGGGGTAATGACCTCATCACCAGGACCTATGCCCAGCGCCATCAGGGTCACGTGCATCCCCGCCGTGGCAGAGGAGACGGCAATGGCGTAACGGTTGCCCGTGAGCGTGCAAAATGCCTCTTCAAGCGCCTGATTTTTCGGCCCTGTGGTGATCCAGCCAGAGGTAATGACCTCTTGCAGCGCGGCTAATTCCTCGTTCCCCATGGAGGGCCGGGAAAAAGGCAAAAAATCACTCATTATTAATTTCCTTGAGATAGGTAAGGCGGCTTTTTGATATTAACCAAATGCCGGCACGTTTATTTCAACGAACCATAAACTCATCTCAAGGTAGCTTTCATTTCTTAGGAAAAAATTAAGACAGCAGAAGATATAAAGCTCAATAAATAATTAAATCCTTCATAAACAATGCATTAAATTATTGTGAATTATTTATTTTGTAAGTAACGCAACATTTCTGGACCTGTTTCTTAAACCGACCATCAACAAATAAAAAAATTCCCGACCATTTCAAATAAATGTGAAATGCATCGGGAACTTTTCTTTTTAGTTAATTGTCGCGCTTATTTTAAATTGTCAGGGAAGTTTTCCGGCAGCTCGCTGGCGGCACACGCAATAACGCTGTCGTTGTTAGCGCCGCAGTCCCGCACGAACGTGATAGTGGCAAATTCATCAATCACTTCGGTTGGATAGGTCGGGCCTGCATCGCGATAGCTGTTCATCAGCGGGATGTGGTCGTTCTGGAAACAGACGGTTTTTTCCGGATTATTCATCACCCAGCGCGGGAAGAAGATTGTGCCGTGGAACAGGTTGTCGCCCAGGTTAGCGATCAGGCTGACGTCGGTTCCGGTTGGCTCTGTCCAGGAAATTTTATAGATGCTCTCCCCTACGCGAACGATGTACGCCTGCTGGTCTTTCACCCAACGGTTACCGACCAGACCGCTGTGAATGCGGTAGTCGAGGGTGTTTTCGTTTTTGACGTAAATCTCGTAGTTCCAGCCGTTATCGTAGGTATAAACCAGATGTTTGCCGACGAAGCCGCTTAAATCTTGTTTGTCAAAGTTGCTCATGATGTGTCTCCTTTGTGTTGATGAACGTATCGTACCCCTTCAAAAATTGAATGAATAACGCTATGTTTGAATCAAATTAATTCAAAATTTAGATAAGTCATGCACAAATCAACGCTTGAGCAATGGTCATTACTGGAAAAAGTGGTGGAGGCCGGCAGCTTTGCCAAAGCGGCAGAGCTGACCCACCGGAGCCAATCTTCCGTGAGCTATAACCTCTCTCTATTGCAGGAACGGCTGGGCGTTGCGCTGCTGGTGGCGGAGGGAAGGCGGGCCGTGCTTACGCCCGCAGGGGAACTCTTGTTGAATCAGGTGAAGCCGCTCCTGAAAGCGTTCTCGTACGTCGAGACGCGTGCCGCCACGCTGCAGAGCGGCATGCGGACCCGAATCGATCTAATGGTAGACAGTATTTTCCCGCGCCGCCGACTGTTCGCCATTTTGCGTCAGTTCCAGCAGCAGTATCCCCAAACCCAGGTGCGCCTCACCGAAGTGCTGGAAAACACCCGCGCAGATGCCCTCAATGACGAAGCCGATGTGATGGTTTTAACCCGCCGTCAGGACATCACCGGGCTGGGCGAGTGGCTGATGAATATTGATTTTGTCGCCGTCGCCCACCGTGACCATCCCCTGTTTACCCTGGATGCGCCGCTAAACGACGACACGCTGCGTCCGTGGCCGTTGATTCAGATTGCGGACAGCCAGCATGCTTCGCGCCCTGCCGGAGAGTCGTGGACCTTTTCGACGATTGACGCCGCCATTGAAGCGGTGATGTATCAGGTTGGCTATGGCTGGCTGCCGGAGGAGCGTATTCAGGCCCAGCTGGAGCAGGGCACGCTCAAGGTGCTGCCGCTTAGCCACGGCGTCCGTCGAGCCACGCCGCTGCATCTGATCGTAAAACGCACCCTCTCTCCGCTGGACGAGCAGGTGGAAACGCTGCTGCGCCTTTTTAGCCAGGAGCCGTCATCATCAACTGCTACGCTTTAAGGTCCGAACGTTGAAAACGACATGGAGCAGATGATGAAAATCGATTTTACGGGGAAAGTCGCGTTAGTCACCGCCTCAACCGGCGGGATTGGGTTCGCCATCGCCAGAGGGCTGGCAGAAAGCGGTGCAGAAGTGATCGTTAATGGCCGCAGCACTGAATCGGTTAACAAAGGCATTCAGCTGCTTCAGCAGGTCGTACCCGGGGTGCAGGTCCGCGCCGCGATTGCCGACCTCAGTACCCAGGAAGGCGTGGACGCGCTGCTGAAAGTGGCGACCAGCGTCGATATTCTGGTGAATAACGCGGGGATTTACGGCCCGCAGGATTTCTATTCCACCGACGACGACACCTGGGAACGCTACTGGCAGACTAACGTGATGTCCGGCGTCCGTCTCTCCCGCGCCCTGCTGCCCGACATGGTGCAGAAAGGCTGGGGGCGCGTGGTGTTTATCTCCTCCGAGTCGGCGTGCAATATTCCTGCGGACATGATCCACTACGGCGTAACCAAAACGGCGCAGCTGTCGCTGGCGCGCGGGCTGGCGAAATTTGTAGCCGGAAGCGGCGTCACGGTAAACAGCGTGCTGCCTGGCCCAACGATGTCGGACGGTTTCGCCGAGATGATGAAGGACGAAATTGAAAAAACCGGGAAATCGCTGGAACAGCTGGCGAAAGAGTTTGTGATGGCTAATCGTCCGAGCTCGGTCATCCAGAGAGCGGCAACGGTGGAAGAGGTCGCCAATATGGTGGTGTATGTCTGCTCGACGCAGGCCTCCGCCACCTCGGGCGCGGCATTGCGCGTCGACGGTGGCGTGGTGGATGACATCATCTGATCCGTCAGGCTGCGGCGCCTGCCACGCGGCGGGCGGTGATGAAGTGCTCCTGCCAGTAGTTATCAGTCAGGGTGGAAACCGTTACGCCCTGGCTGCTCGACGCGTGAATAAACTGGCTGTCACCAATGTATACGCCCACGTGCTTACGGTTTGGTCCCGTCTGGAAGAATACCAAATCGCCGGCCTTGAGGCGGTATTGCGCCACCTGCACGCCGCGGTTGATCTGCTCGCCCGTCGTGCGCGGCAGGTTAAGATGTACTGCTTCACTGAACAGATGTTGCATCAGCGCTGAGCAGTCCACTCCCCGGTGCGTCGTGCCGCCCCACAGATAATGAGTACCTTTCCACTTCTGGTACTGGTCAAGAATTCGGGAGCGCAGCGGCCCCGTTTCCTGATGTACCAGGGCAGACTTTGCTGGCGATACCGCCAGCTCGCTGTTCATCGATAGCATCGATGCGGGCAGTTGAAAACTGAATGCAGAAAACGACGCAAAGCATAACGAGAGTATTGAAATAAGTGATTTAAGAGTCATATCAAGAAAGAAGAAGTGAGTGAATTTTTCCTTACCTGTGGGGACCAAGGGTTCCCCGAAATATCTTTCGATGTGGCGATAATATAGACAGCTCATTTTTTACCCAACCTTTATTCAGGCCAAAATTGGACTGACATTCAGGTCGCAAGATTGAGAAAAAAATGTGGGTGATATAAGGACTGTGAAGGTAAAGCAGGTAAACTAATGAACAGAATGTGTATTTCAGCTAAGACGTATTTATGACCAATATGATTGCCGACGAAGCCGTGGCGAAGTCCAGCGTGCTCTCCGTCTTCGACTTTGATGGAACCCTGACCCACCACGACAGTTTCATCCCCTTCCTGCGTTTTGCTTTCGGCAAACGTTACTTCGCGGGCAGACTGGTGCGCATGGCGCTGCCAACGCTCCACTGCGTGCGCCGCAAGCTCACGCGCGATGAGCTGAAAGAGGTGTTGATCAGAACCTTCCTGACGGGAGTTGATGAGCACTGGCTACGCCAGCAGGCTGAAGTCTTTTGCGAAAAATACTGGAACAAGCTGATGCGCCCTGAAGGCGTACTGGCGGTGGCAGCGGAAGTCAATTCCGGCGCAGAGGTGACCATCTGCTCCGCCTCGCCGGCGCTGGTGCTGCAGCCGTGGGCCGATAAGCTCGGTATCAAACTGATTGGTACGCAGCTGGAAGTGAAGGACGGGAAGCTGACCGGACGCATCACCGGCAACAACTGCCGCTGTGCGCAGAAGGTCGCAAGGCTGGAAAAGGTGTACGGCGATCTGAACGCCTACCACCTGCGCGCCTGGGGCGATACGCGCGGCGACCACGAGCTGCTGGCGGCGGCGCAGGATCCGCACTGGCGTCATTTCCATCACCCGCGCAAGCGCCGGAATTCACCGATTAAGGGATAAGTGAGGTCTGTTGCCCTCACCCCGGCCCTCTCCCACAGGGAGAGGGTTCCCCACAAAATAATGTCTGCACGGACGACCCCCTCTCCCTTGAGGGAGAGGGCTGGGGTGAGGGGGAACATACGACTCCGGTGGTCATTCCGTTCACTTTATGTTCCCAGCTACTCTGTCACGACATGACCGGTGAACGTGCCAGGGTGGCTCAGTCGCCACCACCCTGGCGACCCGGGCTCCCGGCGGAAAATCGCCGCTTCGCGGTACCTTCGACTTATTCCTTCCGGCTTATCGGGAGAGGGAGAAAAACGGTGTATCAGGCAGTACGTTTCCCCGGGAACATCACGCTCGCAATAATCCCCAGCGCCAGCACGCCCAGCACCACAAACAGGCTGGCCGTCGCGCCAATGCTGTAACCGTGATGCCAGAAGTGATCGGTCGCATTCAGGCCCAGCTTGAACGCCACGAAGAACAGCAGCAGCACCACCGCCTTCTCCAGATGCACCAGATACTGCTTCAGCGCTTCCAGAACAAAATAGAGCGTACGCAGGCCGAGGATGGCGAACATCATCGCGCTGTAAATAATCAGCGGCTCGCGGCTCACGGCAATAATGGCCGGCACAGAGTCAAAGGCGAACATCACGTCAGACAGCTCGACCACCGCCACGCAGAGCAATAACGGCGTGGCGTAGCGTTTCGCTTTCTTCACCCGGCCAACCATGACGTCCTGGTTTTCCGGCTTCTCCAGCTCCGCATCGACCTCTTTTTGCGTCAGGATAAACGCGTGGCTGCTGATTTTCGGCCAGACAGGATAAAAGCGTTTGACCAGACGATAGGCGAGGTGTCCGGAGTAATCTTCCACTTCGTCGCTCTCTTCATTGCGCTTGAGCATCATTACCGCCGTCCAGCCGACGACCAGCGCAAACACAACCTCCACGTACGGCCCCAGGCTCAGCAGGCTGGTTCCAATGGCGACAAAGATACCGCGGAACACAATCGCGCCCAGCACGCCCCAGTAGAGCACGCGGTGACGGTATTTATCCGGCACGCCAAACCAGGCGAAGATCGCCATCATCACGAACAGGTTATCGATGGAGAGCACTTCCTCCAGCGCGTAGCCGGTCAGGAACAGGCTCGCCATTTCGGCACCGTGATGGATATACAGGAACCCGGCAAACGCCATCGCCATGGAGAACCAGAATACGGACCACAGGGCCGCACTTTTCAGCGAGACAGGTTTGTCGTGACGGTGCATGAAGAGGTCGATGAACATCGCCCCAGCGGCCATCACAACAAAGACAACAACGGTTTCCGTCGGGAAACCGAGATGAGCAGCAGACATACAACACCCTTTTATCGAGGCAAAACACAACACCATGCAGACTGGCCGGAGCCAGTAGAGAAAAAGAGTGCCTTTAAACAGCGGCACTCTAAAAAATCAATATTAACCGTTCTTTTCATGTGGACCGACAATAAAGTTTGTAGTTAAAGGGGATTTTTCAGTAAAAAACTTTGTAGTTACATTATGTACATACGTTTGAGATAAAATAGCGTGTTGTCAGATCTATCTCCTATCCCAAATAGTAATTCTGGCGCTAAGTTAGGAAGCTGGGGTCGTGACCAACTGATTACCCCGCTGAAAACCTGTCGGTCGCCAGTGACGATGAAACATGGGCTTTGGCCGTCTCTCGCACCATAAGCCAACCCGAGCAGACGCAGATAAACGGTGAGCCCTCCACAAAGCCATAGGCGCATTGGTTCGTACAAGAACTCCGTCTATCACCTAAGCCGCGCAAGCGTCTTTTTTCATTTCAGCCGGTTAAGGGTCTCTTCACCCTTCGTTTTGCGGGCAATTTCTCTCGCCGTCTCTTCAATACCGGGGTAGATGGTGCTGGGTTTGATATTAAGCCTGCTGAGCTCCTGCAGGATCGCTTTCTTGTTGCTGACATAGATTCGGTTTACTTGGAGACCGCTGTGACCGGTATCCGGCAGGACAGCCTCATGCCCGAACAACAGAAATGCACCGGACTGGGATGAGATCCTCTGGTTGGCAATTCTCCCGCGGACAAATAGGATGCGGCTTAAGTCGCCCGGATGTATTGCGTTTTCGAAGTACGGTTTTTCGGAGCGGATGAAATGAAGTAGCCTCTTCATTTCTTTAGTTTCTTTTTGTCGAAGAGGAAGAGGAATATCAGTTTCCGGAATGAGGTTATTTTTATCATCCATAGTAAGCAAGGACAGGTTGGTGATGCAGCTTACTGTGTCAGAGTTATAAAACTTGATGTCATCCGCCTGGACGGTAAAAATTTTCACATCCCCTATTTTCTCTTCCTCAGCATTTTGATCGAGCATGTCTGCACAGCAGAAATAGAGGGCGACCAGCGGATTGGCCGTAACGTCCAGCAGGCGCGTAGGCAGGCCGTAGTGCTGCATGCGGACCAGCTTATCTATCATGAAATGGTCCTGATAAAATTCAGCCGGATGGGCCGTCAGGATCTCGTTAATCATGTTCCTTTCTTTATTCTTATACAGCGGCACAGCCTCCTCTTCACGAAAGAGGGAAGGTTCCAATTTGTACTTGTAGTCGCTATGTCCGCGGTAAAAGACCTCCTGACCTTCCTGAGCCTGAAATTCATTTATTTTCTGCAGAAACGCCTCTACCGACGTCACGCTCTGCTCGCTTTCACACAATCCTGGCGGCGGCGGCGGCGGAATGTTGACAGGCGGGGGTGCCGGAACTTTTAACCCAAAAGCATCCATGACTTCAGGAAGGCTGACTTCCTTGATAGCCCAGTGGGTCCTCTTCGTTTCAAATAGGTGAAAGAAGAACCGATCACCCAGCACTCTGAAGTTATCGACAATCACTTTCCCGAAGTCATAAGCGATGCGGACTGCATACTCTAAACTTTTCCCGTTGACAGCCACGCTCTCAAGCATACCCACCCGAATGTTGGAAACCAGGCGCGACCGTCCATCCAGGTGCTGTTCATTCACGAACTCGGTCATCAGCAGGCAGGGAATGATCTTAAGATTATCGAGGACCGATTTATTCACTTCTCTGTAGATGAGCGAGAGGCTGTCATTCGTGTATTCCAGATAACGACTCAGGGGCATCGAGCTGTAGGCAAGCTGGCCCACGGCAACCTTCCAGTCGTCATCATTCACGTTCATTATTAGATTTATCACGGGCTTCCCTTCATGTTCATCAATGAGCATAAGTTAAGACAACATTAATCCTGTAAGAACCTTAAATAAACAGGAAATCCTGCTGGGAATGAACCGTATGCTTAATGCTAGGACAATGTATTTAACATGGGGTAACATTCCGACCTGCCTGCGGTTGAAGACCAAAATGAATGCCGATCAACTGAGGAATAGTATTAAAGTGATTTTAATGTAATATTTAAAATAGCTATATCAGAGGGTTAGTTTAATCCATATAATTTCCTCAGGGGGAAAAACAATCCCCATCCGATCTCTTCCCCAGCTTGAAAGCTGTCAGGAGGCAGATGACGCACTACTGTATAGGCATAAGCGAGGGCTATCTAAATGCAACACTGTCTATTATGAGGCGGCGCGGTGAACCATATTAATTTCGGCTTTAGAATGGCAGAGTAATGCGCTTTAATGTCTGAGCCGTATGTTTCATGCAGACGATTCTTGTGCTATCAATACCGCTGTTTCTGATGGTAATACTGGTCGCGATGGTTGATGGACTGGGGCGGCGAGACCTACGGCGTTATGGTGCGGCATATGGATCCAGCTTTGTTTCTCACCACACCAAACGCTCCGTGAAATCCGCATTCTATGTGCCTTGCTTGGGGTATCTGTCCTGGCCATCGGCAGTGTACCCAAATCTGCTGCGACTGCCTGCGGCGTTGTTGCTGGGAATGCCACTTGTGGTGCTGACAGCGTCGTTTAAGAAATACCTGTAAGCTAGACGACAACGTGCAAAGCTCGACTTTGTTCGCCGTCGTTAGCAGGCAAGCAGTAAGAGCGGCGCGGCAGATGTAAACATTATGAAATTTTATTGGTAATATGACAAAGTTAACATTTTCTGTATGACCGGGTTTAGAGACTTATAAATTAACAACCATCATGATATGGAGGGTATATGAAAGATGTTGAGTTGTATTATTTAAAAAATGCTAAGAAACCTGATGATTTGAAGAGAATTGGAGATTTTGAGAAGACTTATAGTTATCTTCAAAATTTGGTCAAACCATTTAAAATAGAAGCCGCAGATTTCGACGAGTTATTCCCCTTTGTTGAAAAACTCCAAGATAACTGGATGTCATTATCAAAAGAAACCTTCACAAACGAGTTCCAGAAATATAAGTACATCTTGACAAACATCGATGGGGAACAAAGAAACCATCTCCTTAATTTCAAGGATGAGTATTACGACAATCCTAAGGAAGCTAAGCGCTGGTATTATGATTTGTCGAAAATAATTAGAGAGGATGATGGTGAGAATACTGAGGCGTTTTCAACCCTGCATGAGATCTACCTTAATGTAACTGATAAGGGCGATGAAGATGAGTAAAAACCTACCATCTTTAACGTTAGCTAAAGATTTAAATATTGAATTTCCAGAAAACAGTAAGGACTTAACTGAAGCGGAAAACGCAAAGATAAAAAATGCTATAATTAATGGAGGCGCACTAAACTCTGATGGAAATACGTTTATTAAAAAGAAAAAAATCGGAACTTTGCTAGCATGTGATAATGGAGGCGCTAATAGAGTTTATAACAACCTTTCGGATAAAGATAAATTAATCTTCGATAACGAAAGGTATGCCTCAGTATCATCTATCTTACATGCTGTTTCAGACAGAGTACAAGAACCACGCGATGCTATTATACGTGAAAAACTGCGGCAATCTGAAAAGGGGCTAATAGCATTACGAGATTCTCCAACTGCTGAAAAAAGCCGTGAAATTATGAAATCAAGAATTGAAATTGCACTTCCAAATCTAAAAAAAGATAAAATTGAAAGAGATAGCTTAGTAAACTGTCAACTCTCAGGGGAGGCGCTTGAAAAAGATGCTCATGCTCATCATGTGAATAGAAAATCAGATAATCCTCGTAATGCACTTAATTTGGACGATATTTTAGTCGTAAACCCTGACATTCACGACGAGATTCACAAAAATAAAGCCAACACCCGAGAAGAACTAGAGGAGTTGATAAAAGAAAAAGGCTGGAATAACCCGTATTCCTCACCGAGTGATAAAGGGACCTAATTGCGAACTTACTGGAAACCTAATCGAGAAATTTAAATATTTTCGCCCCACCTTAAATTCCAAGGCAAGGGGCAGTCTTTCAACTACTGCAGAAAAAATAATAATAAATCACCCTATGGTAAAAATAATTTTTTATGAAATTTATTGCCCCCCCCTACTTGTCCTTTTATTAATTAGTAAAAACACCCTACTGGTCCCTTAGGAGTAAACTATGGTAAACATTTTCATTCCAACATCAATCAATACACTTTTATTAGTTACAGTTTTAGTCAATTCAGAAATTACTTTTTTTCATAGCTAGACGAACTCGCGACTACCCAACCACTCTTCATCGAATCGTGCATATTCCAAGACAACGCTGATCAAGCGAACGGACTTGACGTGCTATCTATTACTAGCATGCGACCAGATCAGAAAATCGCAATCTGTTTCATAAAAACTGTAAAGACCCGCTTTTCACTGTGAGTTCAACGGCTCGAGCCAAACTGCAGCCCGCATCACTACCAAGATAGTGAGCAACATCTTCAAAACTATCTTTAAATGGAAATTTACATCTGGGAACTGGACTCGGTTTTGAGAGCCCAACTTAATGGGGCTACCCGATGGACAGGGAACTGCATAGCCACAGCTTTCATAGACGCTTCAGAGTCATTCAATCGAGAAGAGTCATCGGGGACGTGTTCGTCAACAAGGAGCAGGCTGGCTCTTGTTTTAATCTAACCAGTTGGCGGCATGGCTTCCAAAAAGTCTGGCTGCGCGTATTGCCAGGTCCAGCTCTTCAGACCGCCTTCCTGCATTATCATAATTAGGGTTTTAGACACGCCGTCACCGAGTTGAATCGGTGCTTTAGCACGTCAAACCGTGCGGCATTCTATTAATGATGATCACAACTACTGGCTAGGCGTTTCTTCATGATCATGACTGGCTTGAAATGTCTGGCTAAGAGCCAAAAACGCATGAAAGTCTGGTGCCTTGACCTACCTCAAACTGACATCAGATGCAGTTATAGCTTTTCACTATTTTTTCGCGTATGAAACAATAATTGGGCTAACGTCTTCTTAGCCTTAAAAATTTGCTTGGGCCTGGCAGTGCAAATGCCTGGAGCACAAAGCACCTGTTCTATGCACGAGTAATCTGATGGAGGTTGCATTGATCGTTCCTCTGCAAAAAAAAACTGAGGCTGGGAAGCTGTACACACGTATACCTGATAATGAAAACAGGTTAGAGCTACTTAGCATTCTTTCAGACGGAGAACTGGTAGATCTGTGTAAGCAAAGCAGGGCTCATCCACAATACGTACCCAGCGAATGTCTTCTCTATTTCGTTCGACGCAACGCGTCAACGAACCCATCTCTTTTTGAACAACTCTTCATAGTTCTTTCGGAACGAATTCTCAGGAAGCTTCCAAGTTCAGGAGGAAGCAGTGTGTCCATGACCAAAAGCGACATTCGAGAAGGCGTGTATGACCGCTTCATTGAAATGCTTATGATTGACAAAGCAGGTTATGAGGAACGATTGGACATGTTCGAAGTTCGCTTTGATCTGGGTTTATCGAGTTTAAAAAGAGACGCTGAAAAGAGGTCTTATCGGTCCGAGAACAGAAATACCGAATTGGAGTTTAATGAAGATTCGGCCGATTTTGCTCCAGAGGTTGAGGCCGCATTTGAGAGCTATGATCCTTTTGATGCAGCAGATTTAGATGATTATCGTTACCGGCGTAGGCTTGATATAGCGATTGAGGCTCTACCTGAACTGCAGCGGAGAATCATTGAAATGACCCGACTAGATATTCCGATAGACTCGATAGATCCGAACGAAGTAACTATTTCTAAGGCACTTAATAAGGTTGAGAAAACCATTCGTAATCAAAAAAAGAAGGCGCTCGCAAGTCTTCGTATACAACTTGAAGGGGGCGTATGATGACGGAACTTTCACCTCAGGCATCCCTGGAAGATGTACTAGAGTCCTTTTCGATTGAGCATGATGTGGGTGCTGCTACCCTGCAAAAGTACCTCGCTGCTTATCCGGCATATGCTACTGACATCATCGATCTATCTCGCGACATGGCCAGAACATTAGATGAGGATGAAGCTCCGCTCACTGAGTATGATCGTCGATTAATCAACTCGGCAGTTACTCGCATCCGAAGTGCACCGGGAAAAAAGATATCGGATCCGCTCGCTGATCTCTCGGTTCAAAAAATGCGTGACATTTCCAAAGCACTGCACTTGCCTCGACAAGTAATCATGGCATTTCAGGAGCGAACCGTAGTTGCTGGATCTGTTCCTCAGCGATTATTAAGCAGGTTCGCTGATCTTCTGCAGAGCAGCGTGCAAGAACTCCAGGCCACTCTTGAACAGCCGCCCATGGCAGTCGCTGGTAGTTACAAGTCCGACTATAAACCAAGTGATGTAGAAAAGATTACTTTCGAACAGCTCCTTCGAGATGCTGATTTGTCTGAGAAGGACATTATGATCTTAATGGAAGAGGACGCTTAAGATGCAAGCAGTGGAATTGGCGCGCAAGGCCGCTGCTGCTCTATATGACCGGGCTGTCGCTGCCGGACTTGATCCGTGGAAACCCTACGAGTTTACTGTTGCTGAGGCAGGCAGGCGGGGCTTTGACGTAGAAAGCACAAAGAAAGGCTCGCCTAGTCTGAGAGGCGCGCGAGCTCGTTTTGTTCCAAAAGGGAAATTCATTCTTCACGAAAAATGTGCAACCCTTTTCGAACAAGCATTCCTCGTTGCCCATGAAATTGGTCACGCTGAACTTGGAGACGACGTCGAAGAGGATGACCAGACTCACGATTCAATAAATCCGACAAGGATCACGGAGACCTCCCCCGCGGGAGCCGAGCGAGTTGTAGACTACAGTCGTAGACAGCGTCGAGAGGTCCAAATGGATCTTTTTGCGCGAGAGTTTCTGTTGCCCCGACATGTGGCGCGAACACTTTATCTAAATGGAGAGAGTGCCTCAAGTATTGCTGGCAGGCTTGGTGCGCCATTCGATGTGGTCGCGCAACAGATCTTTGATGCACTACTTCTCCCCCCGCCTCCACCAGAAGTTCCTGAGCCCGCAATCGAATACCCGCTAAACGATGAGCAGGCAAAAGCGGCCGCCCATCGCGGCGCAGCTATTCTTCTTGAAGCCGGGCCTGGTACCGGCAAAACTCAAACGTTGGTAGGCCGAGTAAAAGGATTACTTGCCGATGGTGTTGATCCACGAAAAATCCTTTTGCTGACATTTTCGAACAAAGCAGCCGGGGAAATGGCTGAACGTATAGCTCGCGTTAACACCGCTGCTGCTGCCGCAATGTGGATTGGTACCTTCCACTCTTTCGGCCTCGATCTGGTTCGACGATTTCACGAAGAGTTAGAGCTGCCGCCAGACCCACGTATGTTGGATCGTACGGAAGCGGTAGAATTACTGGAACATGAGTTTCCTGGATTAGGTTTGGTTCATCATCGTAATCTTTACGATCCAACCCTGATAATAGCTGACATACTCACCGGCATCTCACGCGCCAAGGATGAGGTAGTTGATGCTAGTACTTACCTACAGCTGGCACAAGCTATGCGTATCAAAGCCGTTGGGGCTGAAGATATAGCGGCCGCAGAAAAAGCCATAGAGATTGCCAACGTTTATATCGCTTACGAAACTCTTAAGCGGCAGTCTCAATGCATTGACTTTGGGGACCTGGTTTCGTTACCAGTGAAACTACTTGAAGAAAACGAAGCCATTCGATCCCATATCCAATCCACTTATGACCACGTCCTGGTCGATGAATACCAGGACGTAAACCATAGCAGCGTACGTCTGCTAAAGGCTCTTTGTGGTGATGGTGAAAACTTATGGGTGGTTGGAGATGCCAAGCAGTCAATTTACCGCTTCAGAGGTGCTTCATCGTTCAACATGACGTGTTTCGGAAATAAGGACTTTCCCGGCGGGTTGCGATATCGACTGAAAATGAACTATCGGTCGGTACCAGAAATAGTTTCAACGTTTTCGAGTTTTGCGCTAGGCATGGCTGTTGGGGATGCCTATAGCGGGTTAAGCCCTTACAGGAAAGAAAACACCCATCAACCAGAGCTTCGCTGCGTGGAGCAAGGCTCGCAACAAACACCGGCTATAGCGGATGCGGTAAAGGAGATGCTGGAGTCTGGTTTCAAATACAGTGATCAGGCAATCCTATGCACAGGTAACGACAAACTCTCGGATATTGGGCAACAGCTCGAACGCTTAGGCATCCCTGTTCTTTACCTGGGGAGTGTCTTCGAGCGTCCAGAGATCAAAGATTGGCTGGCGCTGCTTTCCCTTTTAGTGGATCGTCGAGCAATGGGCTTGGTGCGAATGGCTTGCCTGCCTGAGTTTACGATGTCGCTGGAAGATGTCGGTCGTATTCTGACACACCTGCGCGAAGATGAAACCGAGGGGGACTGGAGAACCAAAGTCGAAGACTTCGATATTTCGGACAATAGTCGCGAGGCTTTGTACCGGCTTGTTAAAACGCTTAAAGGTTTTAACGGAGACTCTTCACCGTGGAGTTTGCTGGCAGAAGTACTTTTAGACCGGACGAGGATCGCGGCTCGGATGGCTACATCCAAAGAATGTAGCGACCGTTCCCGTTGCATAGCAACCTGGCAGTTACTCAATTTCTTGCGCAACCAACATCCCACCGGAGAAGGATTATTTGTCGCTCGCACATTAGACCGCATACGCCGTCTGGTTCGGCTAGGAGACGATCGCGATCTCAGACAGCTTCCGGAGGCTGCACAAAGCATTGATGCGGTGCGCCTCATGACTATCCATGGAGCTAAAGGTCTCGAATTTCCTGTGGTCCACATACCTGGCATGAACGCGGATACCTTACCCGGTTATCAAAAGAAACAGGTATGTCCTCCCCCCGATGGTATGATCGCCGGTGAAGACAACGACGTTAAAGAGCAATATCAGCTAGAGCATAAGGCGGAGAGAGAATGTTTGTTCTACGTTGCATTGTCCAGAGCTGAAGATCGGCTATTTTTATACGCTACGACACGAAATTCGATAGGCTACAACCGTAAGACTTCCGACTTTTTGAACCGCGTTGGGCCAGATCTGATTAATAAAAATGTTGTGCCTCTCCATCCGGTAATCAAGCCACCCGAATCGTTACCAGTAGACTGGGCTGTCAGCGGAGAATTTATTCTAAGCGGCGCTCAGATTTCCTTATATGAATCCTGTCCTCGTCGGTTCTTTTACACCCACATTCTCCAAATTGGAGGGCGGCGTACACCAACTCCATTCTTAAAAATGCATGACGCAGTGCGTAAGGTATTCCAGAATTTGGTCGATGCCGTTCCTTGCTCAGCAACGAACATAGAAGAACGGGTAGTGCAAGCTCTGATGGTCGAAGGACTGGCTGATCATGGATATGCCAAGGAGTTCAAATCATTAGCTATAGATATGATCAGGTATTTCACTTCGATTCGGGACGGGCACACCTCTGAGAAATGCGGCGTGCTCTCAATAAAAATTGGGAAAATACCCATCACGGTACAACCCGACGATATATTAGTTCGTTCTGATGGACGCCGTATTTTTCGCCGGGTAAGAACAGGGCATAAAAGAGATAACGAGGAATCTGACCTGGGCGCGGCAGCCTTTGTACTGGCAGCACGTCAGGCCTTTCCAGATGCAATTGTGGAGTTAGTACATCTTTCGGATAAGGCAGTACTTCCAATTGAATTAAGCGCTAAAAAACTGGAGAACAGGCAAAAAAATCTTCACATTGCCCTGGACTCAATAGGTCGGGGGGTCTTTCCAGCAGAGTCATCATCCCGAGTGTGTCCTTCCTGTCCGGCGTTTTTCATCTGTGGATTGATACCTACGGGCGTCCTACAAAAATAAATTTAAATTATTTACCGGTCTGAATGACCTGCATCGATTGAGTAGTAGAGCCGGACACCGTCCGGCCACACTCAAAAGGAATGCAGAAGATGAATACCGAAAATACCCATAGTGTTGACGACGTCGGGGAGGCCATCCGCGAAGGCCGCGAACTACGTTCAGCGAGCGCCTATCGCATCCTGTTTGCGTTGGAAAACTTAACTTTTCGTGCAATAGAGGTCAACGATCCAGTACCACTGGGCCGCCAAATCCTCAGTGCCGCTGGTTTGCGCGCAAATCAAGACTACAGTCTGTTCGCCATTCTGGAGACAGGCGATTTCGAAGACTTACGGCTTGACGAACCTTTCGATCTGCGAGGTCGCGGCGCAGAGCGCTTTGTCGCCTTCCAGACCGATCGCGATTTCAAACTGACTGTAAATGACAGCCAAATATCGTGGGGCAAGCCCGTCATTCCAGGCTCAGCACTCTACGAACTGGCTAAGCCCGGTGAAGGCGATGCCGTATTCATGGTCATCCGTGGTGGGAACGATCGTCAGATTGAACCGAGTGAGGCGGTAGATCTTACAGCTCCAGGAGTCGAACACTTTGTGACTGCCCCCAAGCACAAACCGAAGATCGATATCGCAGTCAATGGCCGCGAAATCCAGGTGAATGACAGTCATCAAACTTTCGAGCAACTGGTTGCTCTTGCCTATCCGGGTGAAGCTCCAACGCCTGAGATCGTGTACTCGATTACGTATCGCGGTGTAATCTCTAAACCACACAGTGGTGAATTGGCCGCTGGCGGCTTTATTGAAGTAAAAAATGGGAGCGTGATCAATGTCAGCCGCACCATTCAGTCTTAACAATGACCTCAAGCGCTTGCGCGAGGAAGGGTACTACGTACAAATCGTGGGTGGCTTTTTGGTCATGCATGAAGTGCCGTACGTTAACGCGCAGCTGGAAGTGAAAACCGGTACGCTTATCTCGAGCCTTTGCATGTCCGGAAACATCACCCAAAAGCCCGAACCGCATACGATTCACTTCGATGGTGATTATCCGTGCACTTCCCTGGGAGTGCCAATTCAGGCAATTGCCCATCAGAGCGTAACTGTAGATCTGGGACATGAGTTGCGTGCTAAGCACACTTTCTCCAGCAAACCGGGGCCAGAGGGTTACAGCGATTACCATCAGAAAATGACAACGTACGCGACAATCATTTCTGGCCACGCCGCAATCCTCAAACAAGGCGCGACTCCGCGTGTATTCAAAAATCCCGACGAGGAGGAGGGATGCGTATTTAACTATCTGGAAACTGCATCTGACAGAGCAGGGATAGGGGCATTGACCGCGCGGCTTGAAGGACAGCGCATACTAATTCTCGGCGTTGGCGGCACAGGATCCTATGTGCTAGATCAAGTAGCGAAAACACCGGTAAGTGAGATTCGCCTCATCGACGGAGATGATTTCCTGCAACATAACGCTTTCCGGGCCCCAGGCGCACCGTCAATCGACTTGCTCCGAGAGGTGCCGAAGAAAGTGGATTACCTGACTGGCATATACAGTAATATGCATCGCCATATTGTGCCGCATGCAGTGCAACTGGACATAGAACATCTCCATCTTTTGGAAGGAGTCGACTTCGCGTTCCTTTGTATGGACGCTGGCGAGCCAAAGCGCTTAGCAGTGCAGAAACTAGAGGATATGGGAGTGCCTTTCGTGGACGTGGGAATGGGTCTCGAACTGAACGACGGCTCGCTTGGCGGCATTCTACGTGTAACCACCAGTACCCCAAATAAGCGTGATCATATTCGCCAACGCGTATCGTTCAAAGGCGGAGGGGCAGAAAATCTTTACGCTTCAAATATTCAGGTTGCCGAGTTAAATATGATGAATGCGGCACTCGCCGTAATCAAATGGAAGAAACTCTTTGGATTTTATCGTGACCTGGAAAACGAGCACCACTGTTCCTATACAACTGACGGAAATATGCTGGTGAATGGTGACACGCTATGATGCACCATAATCGACTTATCCCCTGCTTCGTAAAGAGTATCCCACGGGAGCTTGAACCTGGCGTTTTGTACGTTTCAATGGAGTACGGCACCGTTGTCCACAGTTGCTGTTGTGGCTGTGGCCTGGAAATAGTAACACCCCTGACTCCAACGGACTGGAAGATCACCTTTGACGGCGAAGCAATTTCGCTTTGGCCTTCAGTCGGCAACTGGAATTTACCCTGTCGGTCCCACTATGTGATTAAGGGGAATCGGGTGATAGAGGCTGGCCCCTGGAGCAAGGCTCAGATCGATGCGGAGAGGCGTCGTGACAAAGCGGCGAAAGCGCACTACTACTCACAAACTGAACTTCCCGCAGACCCGAAAAAGTTACAACCGAAGCCTATCATGGTGCCCGATGCAACGACGGCCGAACCGGCGACCATTTGGGCCAAGATTCGGCGGTGGTTGGGTTAAGGTAATGGCTTCATAAGTATTTTAAGTTGTCCCTGCCGCATACTGGGCACTTACCCATTGTCTATTTTTTGCAATTTCGGCTCCGCACTTATTCAGCATTACAGGTATTACAGTAAAAAGATAAAAAAGCTTATGGCGTTGAGAACATAGTAATTTCAACGCCATAAAGTTTCTCTCAGAGTTAACTCATAACGATTAATATATTGTCATAATAATTACACAGGCAACCCCAAGCTTCACTAGAAGAATGGCAGCTGAATTCTACCAGCTTCGACCGCATTCAGCATTAAATAGCCTTATCCACACGACGATGTTCTTAATCGAAGAAAACTATCTTAAGCCAAAGTGTGTTAATCTTAAGGGTATAGGTTAAAAAAATTAACGATGTTTCCGACCTTACACTTGTCTATATAATCGTCGAAATTTCTTACATAGTAAAGTTAGCTATTTAGCTTGTAAAAAACTCACCTAAGAAAATCTCTTCTAAATATTTAACTGCGTTTTTCCGACTCCCGCAATATACTACCACTAAATCATCCGAACATTTCTTACATAGGGTGGAATTTGAAAGCCAATATGACGCCAGATATGCAACACCATATAATTTAATAGCATTTCTGACGCATCGTGGACAAAACTTAATTTCTTCTGGCATTCTCTTGTCTGGATCACGAGGATATATTTTCAATCCAGGCTTACATTTTCCACTAATGACATCAGCTGATATTGGCAGCTTAAGATCTGCCAACACAAATCCTGATCTACGTAAAGTAGGATTGATTATTTCTCTCCACCAAAATTTCTTCCTGTCATTTTTTATGGAAAAGAAATTAATTGCCCTAGCATTATCATCTTCTAAAAATTGATCGAACTCAGGTAAAAAAGGTCCTATTAACTTATATGGTATAAATCCAAGCCTCTGTTTAAAGAGACCTTTGTCATTGATAATAGTATGCATAGCATCAAGACTATGAACTCGATAACATCGATAAAAATAACTATATATATGTTCATACGGTAAAGGTAAAAGTACCATAAACATGCCCTCTTTGTTTGTTGAAAGTAATACTTAAAGCTTAACTATCAAAAAATCATTGGTAGTAAACCATAGCATAGTTAACCGTGCATATTTTTTGGGTTTCTGAAAGGCTTTATCGCCGTTGGCAAAATACTCTCCAAAAGCGTTCTTTCGTGGTTGTAAAGCCAATAAAAATCAGCAGAACAGCAAATCTTAATCTCCTTTCTTGTTGCGCATGGATGCTGTTGCCTGTACCGCAAAATATGACACTTAGAACGTCTAAAAAACGACTGATAATGACAGCGCCTTCTTAATTCAACAAGCCCATTACACCCTGATATTACTTGTTCCACACTTCCAATGCTCACGTCAAATAATGATGCTATTACTTTGCGATGAAATCCTGCAGCCGCAATTTTGATTATTTTACTCTTTATATCATTGGTGATTTTCCTTGGCCTTAATGTAACTTCAATGTTCATCACTGATGCTATCTTTTTTATGCACCCCCTGCTTTTGCCAGTAGCCATGCTAATTTTATTAATTGATACATTATTTTTTAAGAAATCAACAACATTCTTTTCATCATTGTTTTTTTCTTTGCCTGGAAAAGAGATACTGCTAATAGTTAATAATTCCCCTTGTGATTGAGCATTAAGAATTTCATATCCCTTTCTGAATAGCCAGAATGAAAACAATAGATGTCTCACTGGATGAACACTAAATTCCTTATTCAATAAATGATGTAAATAGCCATAGTCATTTAATTTTGATGGCAACAACTCAACACCAGAGTATCCTAAAGATAGCATTTCATTATAAAATGCAGACATAAGTTTCTGATGCCTTACCCTTCCATTTGCAGTAATATATCCTTCAGACATAAGCTTTATTTTATATAATTTAATTGGCTCTAAATATAAGTAATTATCGCTACAAAGACAAAGAATATCCCGGCAAAAACGTGAATATAGAAGATCCATTTCATTGCCGATGGAAGTAAAATTATTGGGATCTGGTAAAAAGCCAGGTTTAAGTCTTTGACGTTCATATAAATTAACAATATTCAGTATTATTGCATGCTCAGAACAGACCGAAACCCCTGGCATCTGATGCATTCTGTGCCAATAAGCGACACCATAGTTTATGATGTCACTTCTTGCACAAATCGGGCAAGACTTTAATATTATTGAACTTCCATTACCCGATGCGGGAAACTGACATTCGCGAAGAGTGCTACTGCTTTTCCCATTGAGCATTGCCTGCTTAATCGCAACCCTATGATCGGTTAAAAAGAATAGAAAAATAGGTGCCAGCGTCTGATGAAAAAGTAATTTTTGTGAAGTATCATTTGGAGAAAGATCAGATGCAATTACATTTAGACCTGAAGTTAACAAAGGATGAATACTTTTTTTCCTCGACCCCAAAAGCTCATATACCCGACTTAAACCATTCCAACCGAACAATGTTACATACCTAAACATACGGCTAATTAGCAACTCGTCGGGTAAACATACTGGTAGCCACATAAAGGACCTCATCATGTTCTGGGTAACAATGAACAACAAAAATATCCATTTTCAAGCAACTGGGTGACAGTATCTGTTCCAGCAACCACTCTTTGATATAGGTCTGTATCTAAAATAAGCTGATCCCGACGATCATACTGCTGTAGCTTTATAATTTTACTGAAGAATTCAGGGTGCTGAGGAATATTTAGGGCGCCAGGAATTGATAAAAAGTCATCTCCATATTTCATGTTCTGATGTGGTAATTCATCATGCTCTAAAACTGAATTCTGACTAATTCCATCGCTTTGCCTTTTGAGAATAGACATATTCTGTTCACGACTAATAACACTAACAGCTCTAAATGATAAGCGAATTACATTTTCAGCGCTGTACCTTAATAAATCATCTGTAATTACTTCATTCTCCCTTCCGATGATAAGGCGTTGGGCTTCACGAAAAACCCGGACAGCAAGCTCTATATTTCCCACACTGAGCTCAAAAAGAGTATCACTTAACTCACGGGTTAATGGTGTATAAACATTTGTCCATTGTAATAGCCATAGCTCATCAATAAATAGCGACCATACATCGTCATTCTTTAATAACGACAATTCAAAATAGCCATTACTTTCAGCTCGCCGTGCTGCTTTCAACGATTCTGACAAAAGCTCATTAAAAGGAGGGTTCGCGCAGAACAATACTGGAATACCTAAATTATTGACTAATGAATGAATGAAACTTAACAAACGTTCAGCGCCTCCAGATTTGGCTAGATTCATATTCTGCATTTCATCAATAACCAGAATGCCTAAAAAACTGGATTTGATCCTGGCTTCTATTTGCTCAAGTAACTGGGGTATTGTAGAGGGCCTCTTTATAGATACTGCGCCAAGTTTCTCATCAAGCCCAGTGAGGATACGATAGCAAAGTGCTTTTACGCTTGAATCTGTAGGACAGTCGACTTTAAGCCATACAACTTGCCGCAAAAAAACAGGGTGTTTATCGCTCCCCGTATGCACAATGACGTCCGGGTACCAGTTAAGTATCTGCTCGAGCATACATGTTTTCCCGACACCACTTTCACCAATGACTGTAATACCGCATCCTTTCGGACTTAAAAAACCTGAGGATGGTTGTATGTTCGGACGTCGAGTAACAGGATAATGTAGATAATTAACTGTTGTTGGTGATAGCGGATTTTTACAGGAATAACCTTCCTTAATTGCAGTTTCAATTGCGCGGAAGCAGTCGATGTAGACAGGAAGTGGCTGGCGTAGCTCTTTTAACCTGAGGAGATATTCCGTTCGGATATTAGGCGCTAATATTTTTTCTTCTCCAGTTACCGATGGGTAGCATGCCAATGCATTAACAATATCTTTATCCGCACACCAGACCGGTAATGCTTCTATCAAAGGATTACCTTTATATTCGGGGAGTGCTGCCTGATGATATTGCGCATCAATCTTTCTCATATTATCTCCAACTATTATGTTACGTGAAAATTAACAAAGAATAGCTGCTCAGTATATCTACCGTTTCCTTTTCAAAATTTCTACTACTTCACTTTGCGATCTTATACCTGATACCGACTTCGCCTTTTTTTGATGTTCTTTCTCAGATTGCTCTAAATCCGACATTGTCCCAGAATACCCATTCCGTTGGAGGTCTACAGCCATCTTTCTGTGCTTCTTTATATTTTTGATATCATTAACGCTATGTTTTTCAGTCTTGTTACGCTTAAAATCCAAAGTGGATTGATTAATGGTCTGTTGCTGATTGCTTTTCCTTTCTGCATTGGACGTTGATATATTCCGACCCGATATGACATTTTTCCTCCAAGCCATAACGACCTCTATATCCGCGATATGCTGATTATTAAAATTAGATGACATCACCATTAGAAAACATTTAGTAAAAGGTTGGCTTTCATCTAATTTCACGAAAATAAATGAGGAATCATCTTGATCAACTCTTGCTTCTAGCTTCATTCTGCCCGAATGACGAGCAATAACTTTCAGGGCCTCGAATTGCTCCAAATCGCACTCATAATACATATCGTCGTTCAACCGAATACCTCTGGAAGTCATAGAAACCCAACGGCATGGTAACAGTTTCGCTCTAATTTCCGCTTCACTAGCATGCCTCAGCGCATGACGATGAAGTTTGAGGTGTATATCCCAGTAGTTGTGTGGGATTGGTGGTAAAGAATACTCCAATAGCAATTTCGATTGCCGAAAAATATTTTTTACAATGGAGTTATTATGAAGAATAACTTCTTCAATCAGAAGAGCTGTGACCTCATCCAAAGTAAAGCATGCATCACGCCGTGGATCCTTGTCTCCCCTAATATAATGTCTTCCTTTAGTTGTCCCCATTAAATTATGTATCAGTTCATCATTGAGGATTTTAAATCTTCTTTCAACAATACCTTTCATATCAGGTCGCCAGGGAGGCGCAATACTCAGATTTCCGATCAGAGGAACAACAATTTCCTCAGGTTTTTGGCAAATAAACTCACCTCGATCACATAATAGCTTCTGTGGTATATGATGACATGGCCAATCCTCATCATTTATGTGAATCCCAAACCTGGCACAGTACTGCTTTTTATCACTAAAACTATTAACAAGCGCCTGTCTCCCTGCACGCCATGACGCATATTCCATGGAAACATGCAGGCCAACAATCATTCTGCTTTCCTTATCTACAACCAGATATAATGTCGGACGTCCTAACACCCATTGTCGATTAAATGACGACACGATATGCACATCAAGCACTGTAGCATCTAATTCAAAGCAACTACCTGGAACTGTAGTGTTATCAGTTGCACTTCCTTTTAGGGCACGTTTACGTAGTAAAAAATCTTTAGTTGATACCTGACGCTCAATATATTCTGCTTCAGGCATGATTTTTTTTATCCAGTATCGAAATGAACGTTCAGAGGGTAAGCAAGGCTCGCGACTTTCGATTTGAGCTAATTTTATTTCATCTTGATAAAATTCGGACTTAATGTTTTCATACATTGTCGAGATTGACCACCTTTCATTCTGCCTGCCATGTTTATGAATCCCTTTAAGAAATATAACCTTATCCTCTTCAGTTACATTTCTACTGAATGATTTTATTTCCATAAAAGGACACTGTTGTATAGGTGCTCCACGCTTCACTTTTCCGGAAATACGAATTTTATCTCGTCCACCACAATTTGCCCATGAAGGAAGCAGTCCATTTCTTTCCTGCCCATAAAACCAATAACGGTTTAATTTCCTATATAACTTATTGGTGTATATTTTTTGCTCTGCCGCATAATCGGTTAATCGTTTGTTTCTTTTTTTTATTGAAATATCTAGTAAAAACAATGGATCATCCACAAGAGGTTGTATTAGTGCGTAATCGCTGTCACGCTTAGCTCTGTATGTCTCTGAGATGTTACATTCATCCCTTGTCATGAAAAAAGGTGTTGTTATAGTGCATTCCTTGCACTCTCCTTTAGAAGCTGATTGCTCAAATAGTGAAATAAGTATATATGTAGGCAATCTGCAAATGGTTGAATTTTCGCACAGCGGAAATATAATGCATATTTCCAGTTCAAAATAGATGGCAAGGACTCTGTACCGTCCATCTCGGATACCATCAACCCCAGAAAATTCCCACACACTATTAATATTCATTTACAACCTCGCCATCAGGTTGATGATAATTTACCTGAAGAATTTTCACTAACCCTGAATCAGGTATAGAGTTATTTAAATCAACTTTAATATATTTAAGCGCAATCAAATTTCGAAATAATAGTGATGCATCAGCGGAGGTAATGTTCATTCTGCTTGAAAAGAGATCACATATTTCAGAAAGCAAACCTGTTCCAATAGATATATGTGATACTGCATTTTTCATCCATATTTTTGAGAAATCAACTCCTTGTCGGAGAGGAGAAGTTGCCCATTCAATATTCTTTGACTGAATTTTACTTTGAACTGACGGTACGAAGACTGTAAATGATACACCCAATAACTCCCACCATATTCTTTCCAGATCCAGTTTTTCTGCTACTCGCATATTAGAAAAACTATCATCTGGCTTGACACTAATAGCCTCGTACCAGGTATCATTTCCCGTCTGGCATGTAAGCAAAAAGTCTGTAGTCATCACAACGGGTGTTTTGGTAGTTGGGATTTTTGGATATCGGATACCTATCACATCAGCAATATTCATGCATAAGGAAATGGGGAGAAGAGGGAACTGCTCACGCACATCTACAACCCTGTCCAGAAACTCTGCCTGAAAGAAGCAACAAGTTTCGCCCTCCGACAAAAAATGATGGGCTCGACTGGTTTTAATACCCTGAATTTTGGCACTCGTTCCCCGCGAGGGAACATCTTGAACGCGAAGCCAAGGTTTATAATTTTCGCATGCCCCCAAACCATACCCGTTTTTAAGAGCTCGCTGAAAGTCAGAAAAAGTTGATAAACTTCGCGCCCTTGCCATACTTACGCCTCATAATCAGAAACGAGTATTCTAATTATAGCTTTCTCCGCGAACTTTAATGCCTTAGAAGCATCTCTTTTGTAGAATAGGTTTAAGTCTTGTGACTAATCCCTAATTATTTAAAGCTAGTTTTTCCCATTACCATTTATCGCATTGATATATAAGCGCTTTCACTAAAATAACTTTTCTTCATTTACTAAACTTTGTTTACAACTGCGAGGAATGTGCCATTAAGACTTTAATTGGTTTTTTCAGTTTCATTATGCGTATTTAACTGGCTGGCTGAACTTATTCTTATGGTTGACACTACTTTCCATTAATTTAGCTGGCGGCATGGCTTCCAAACAGTTTGGCCGCACGTATCGCCAGTTCCAGCTCTTCAGGCTTTGCGCCGTCCTGCATTATCTTAATCGGGGTCTTCGACACGCCGTTTCCAAGTTGAATCGGAGCTTTTAGCAAGCCAAGCCGCAGCATTGGATGCGTATCCTCATCAAACGCAAGCATGATTTCCTTAAAACCGGCTACAAGTCCTTTATCGGTGAACTGGAATATAGGAAAGATAAAATCACCGTTTTGCTTAAACGCAATAAGCTGATTCTTTTTCACCCGCACATTCACAGCCTGGCGGGTTATACCCAGCGTATCGGCTACGAAGTTCACTTTCACGACGCCGCCGAGCTCTTGCAGACTGCTGTAAAACGCCTCCAGATTTTCACGGCGGCGGCGCACTTTTCGCGCCTCGTGGTCTGACGAACGGGTTTTTTGTTCCATCTGAATGGAACAGAGCAGTTGCAACAAAGATCCATCATCCAGCGTTAACGCCTCAAGCACCTTGTTTTTATCTTCAAACTCAGGCATCAGCGAAATAGCTACGTTACTGATCCTTTTCAAAAGATTTTGCTGATGCTCAGTGAGTTTTTCGGAAGCTCTCAGCTCACTTTCTGGGGCGCTGTGTTTGTTCATGAATCACCTCAGTTTGACTATTGCTCTATATTTATTATAAGCAATAGGCAAATCAGTGAGGCAGGCCGCGGTACGCCCGTTTGTCCAGCCAGCTTTAATTGCGGGTCCAAAGTAATAGACTCTGTTAAACAAACGCTTATGGAGTTAAAACCGACCTACTGTGCAGGCTCCCAAGGTCCTGAAGGTCGGGGGACCTGGAACGCATCTGACCCAACTTTCTGTCACGCACGCACCTAGGGCCCAGCCTTCTTTACTGTCGCTATTTACGAAATTGATCTGCCTACTTTCTGGCAGGTGGCTTCAGAAAAATTCATAGCATGCAATCAGTCCTAAAACTAAGCGCCACTGTATAGTCATTTATTTTCAATCAAATACTTAACCGTCGCCGCATATTGCTGAACAAAAATATCTAGCGAGCTCGTATCCATACCCTGCGAGTTAAGCTGATATTTACCTTTGACGAACATCGCCGGAACTCCTCTGAGTTCAACATCCATAGCCGCTTTCTCCTGCTTAGCCACTAAGGCTTTCACTGCAAAGCTGTTCCACGCGCCATCAAAGTCTTCAGCTTTGATACCGGCATCAATGAAAACTTTACGGATATCATCAATATTCTTGATGCTGAGTTCCTTTTGAACCGCCTCGAACATAGGGGAAGTGATTTTGTCTTCAACGCCTAACGCGATTGCTACTGCCCACGCCTGCGTCAGTTCTTTGCCTAACGGCGGAAGAAATTCAACGTGATACTTAACGGTCTTCGTATCAGCCGGTAGTTTTTCAGCCACTTTGTCTGAGACGTGAATGACCTGTTCAAATTGATAGCAATGCGGACAGTTGAACGAAAAGAACTCCAGTACCTTCGGGGCATCGGGCACTATTTTGCTTAAAGAAATGTACTTTTTTCCTTCATAAAAATGCGCTGCATTAACGCCGGTTGTGAGAAAAATACATGCAAAAGCTGCTAATAAAACCTTCATGAACCATAACCTCCCGTACTGTACTCAGTGATAATAAAAAAATTTTCCATGTGATTTCGGTAACTTAGAAATAAGTTCAGAACCAGGAAACGTTAGCGTTTCATAAAGAGCTTTCTTTTTTCAACCTCATAGTATTATGATCATAATATAAAGGGGCCCACTGGTGCAAACTATGCCCAGCCATGGGCCTTCTGCCTGCTCAAACACTCTGGAGATTTAAATGAAACCTGACAGTCGCGAAGCGGCCAAACTAGCCCGGCAGGAAGCGATTCTTAATGGGCCAGTCTTTAGCACAATGATGCAGCTCGCTGTTCCTACGACTCTCGTACTTATTGCACAAACGTTAGTCAATGTAGCTGAAACATATTACGTATCGTTTTTAGGAACTCCGGCGCTGATTGGTGTCGCACTTGTTTTTCCGGTATGGATGCTGATGACCATGATGGCTGCCGGAGGAATTGGAGGCGGTGTGGCATCAGCTGTAGCGCGTGCGACGGGTGCCGGGAAACATGACGATGTTAACGCGCTCATCCTGCATTCGGTCATCGTAGCTATAGCCTTTGGACTTGCTTTTACAGCATTCTTTATCGGGCTGGGTGAACATATTTATGCGGCTATGGGCGGATCTGGCGAGGCACTTAGTGCCGCACATGAGTATTCTGTCTATGTATTTTTTGCATCTGTGCCTATCTGGATTGTTAATCTTCTCTCCGCAGTACTACGCGGCATCGGCAATGTAAAAGTGCCTGCGACCGTCACGCTAATTGGTGCCCTGGTGCTGATCCCGCTTTCGCCTTTACTGATTTTTGGTCTTGGGCCGATTAAGGGCTTTGGGTTAGCGGGGGCAGGTATTGCAATCAACATTTTTTACTGGGTCGCGGCAATAGCTATGTTGCGTTACATGTCCAGTGGGCGCGCCGGTATCCGGATGAAGTTTGTACGCTTACGCTGGCCTCTTTTCCGCGAAATTCTCAATGTAGGTCTGCTTGCTGCACTGGGGACTATTCAGCTCAATATAATGGTTTTACTGGTAACCGGCGCTGTGGGGGTGTTTGGTGTCGATGCTATAGGTGGCTTTGGTACAGCATCCCGTCTCGACTATGTGCTGATACCTGTGCTGTTCGGGATCGGTACGGCAATTGTGACGATGGTAGGGATAAACGTAGGTGCGCGTCAGATAGAAAGAGCGAAACGTATTACCTGGATTGGTGTCGCTGTCAGCGTGGTATTCACCGAGGTTGTGGGCCTGCTAGTAGCAGTATTTCCGGGCGTCTGGCTTGGTCTGTTCACGCACGATGAAAGTGTTCTGGTTACTGGCAAACTCTACCTACAGATTGTTGCTCCCTTCTATGCAGCCAACGGTATTTTGTTTGCACTCGGATTTGCAGCCCAGGGCAGCGGTTATATGTGGAAAATGTTCCTGGTCGGAACCGTTCGTTTAATCCTCGCAGCCGGTGGCGGATGGATTGCAGTCGAGTACTTCAATGTGGGTCAGGCCGGACTGTTTGTTATCGTCATGGGATCTATGGTGTTAGCCGCTCTTATGGGTATAGTGATCGATCGCTCGGGGGCGATGTGGCCCAAATACAATAAACAGAGCCCGTCCGCGCTCAAGACGGTGCGGTCTTAAGCGGTTGATGGTTACCGGATAAAGTTAAAGATCATAGTCTTTGCCCTGAATAGCATTATTGCCATAATGCTATTCAGATAATGCAGGATGAGGAACGTAGCATGAGATATTCCAAAGACCACAAAGAAGAAACGCATAAAAAAATCGTTGAAGCTGCGGCAAAGAGGTTTCGTACAGAAGGTATCGAAAAGGTAGGTGTAGCGGGCCTCATGGCTGATGTTCAGCTTACGGTGGGAGGTTTTTATAGCCACTTTAAGTCGAAGGAAGAACTTATCAAAGAGGCGGTTTGTCTCGCTGCAGATGAAACTTTTTGCGCAGCGTTTGGCGCTCCTGAAAATAATGAAAAGCTCACTATTCAGCTGATCCTGGACCGCTATCTCAGTGTGGGACATCGGGACTCGCCAGAGTCTGGATGTGTAATTGCGGCGCTCGCGTCTGAGCTGAAGAACCGACCAGTTGACACCCGTGAGATGATGTCCGACAAGATAACTAGGATAATTGAGCGTATTTCAGACTGTCTTTCTGAAGAGGCAGACTCAGTAACCCGCATGCGAGTTGCCAGCGCTATCTGGGCTGTAATGGTCGGAACGCTGCAGCTGGCACGCATTATTCCGGATAAGGAATTATCAGATCAATTATTGATTGACGGTAAAGCAAATGCATTAATGCTTGCAGGGAAAATAGCCACAGAATGCTGCACATAAGTGCATCACTATATCAACACTTCATTGATTGGGAATTAACTAGCTGGCAGGAAATAACATGAACATTGAGGGGAAGACTATTTTAGTAACAGGTCCCGAACGCGGGATAGGCAGCGGAACTGGTTTAGATTTTCACTTGGAATGACGAAGTGAAAATTAATGTCGCCACAGAAAAATGGATGATTTACCGAAATTCGGTGATAAAATGGTTACCGTGTAAGTTATAGTGTCTCTGGTCCTCCCTTGCCGCTTGCGCGAATAAAAATGTATTTTTGGATGAATTAAATAAAAAACCACTAACAGTGGCGCTAGTGGTTAAAAGGCATTTTTGCCTATACAGCATTAGATTTATAGTAATGTTAAACGGCGAATCACAATATACATGACTGTTTAGAAAAAAATTATCCATTAATGCTGACTTTCTTTGCTCTTATTCTATACTGGTGGGGAGGAGTACCGTATTTTTTAGTAAATGTTCGGGTTAAGGATTGCTGCGATTCAAAACCATACTTCAATGCCAGATTTAAAATTGTTTCATCGGTCACCAGTAACTCTTCAGTCATGCAGGCAAGTCTTCTGTCCCGCATAAATTTCCCCAGGCTCTTACCGGTTTCTTTCAGAAAAATTCGCTGCAGGTGCCATTTTGAATATCCGGCCTTTTTTGCAACATCATCGAGGCTTAGCCTGTGCTCTTTATTGGAATCAATCCACAGTATCAGATGAGATATAAAGTTCCTTTTATCAATCATTTTGACCTCCTTGCGCAGGTGTAAACGCTCTGAAAATTAAATTAATTACCGGTTCGTTGTCATATGGTGTTTTAGAACAATATGGATGCTACCATCCACCACCCAGCGCTTTGTATATTGAAACGGTAGCGAGAGTGCTCTGAACCTGTGCCCGTACCCGGTTATCTGAGGCGGTCAGAAGTGATTCGTCATTATATAAAACATCGATCAGACTGCTGGTTCCGGCTTTATAAGCTGAATAGGACGCTTCACGCGCGGCTTCAAAGGCCTCTTCACTTTTTTTCAGGCTTTCTGCCTGCTGGCGGGTATGGATGGATGAAGATAACGCGTTTTCCACATCTTCCGCGGCATGCAGGACGGTTAATCTGTAGCTGGCAAGCGCCTCCGCATTACGACCTTTTGCCGCCTTTATGTCTGCATTAATCCGGCCGAAATCGAATAGCCTCCACTGAAGTCCGAAAATGCCCGCTGCCTGCGATGCCGGGCCTGTAAACATATTGCCGCTTGATACGGAAGTTGATGTCCCGATGAGTCCACTGATACTGAATTTAGGATAATACTCGGCAATTGCAGAACCAATATCAGCGTTTGTGGTAGCAAGCAGCCGTTCGGCGGAAATGATATCCGGCCGGCGTGTTAACAGGTCCGCGGGACTGCCGATATCATTTATTTGATGCGCAGCAGGAATGCCCTGTGGCTGAGACAGCATGCTACGGTATGTACCAGGTGGAGCACCCAGCAAAATGTCGACTGCGTTCATTTCTCTTGCGAGATTATCCTGCAGCGTCGGAATGAGAGACTTAACGTTGTAAAAGTTACCTTCTGCCTGACTGACCTGGTAATCAGAGGCGAGTCCCTTGTCCTTAAGTAAGGATATTTTCTCCAGCAGTTCCTGCCGTGTACGAAGCTGCTTTTCCGCTACTGCTATTCGCGCCTGTAGTCCACGAATTCTGATGTATGTCTCCGCAGTTCTTGAGGTAATTCCCAGGCGCGTCGCTGAAGCCTGAGCCACGGTTGACGCATAGAGTGAGATGGCTGACTCACGGTTTCGCTGTAAACCGCCAAATATGTCAATCTCCCACTGAGCCGAGACATTACCGTCGTAGCTGTTACCATATCTGTCATAGTCGGGGCTGTTTATCATCAACCGGCCTTCAGGTGTCTCAGTGGACTGATAATTACGGCTGGCCTGAGCAGAAGCGTTACCCGAAGGCAACAGGGCTGCTGTGGCATAATCTGAACCTGCCTCCGCTTGACTGATACGCGCTCTGGCTTGTTCCAGTTCTAGATTTTGTCCGAGTGCGTGTTCGATGAGTTGGTTCAGTATGGGATCTTTAAAATTTATCCACCACGCTACAAGGCTGGTAGGATCAGGATTCTGAACCGCTGAGGAGCCGGATTCAGTGGTCACATAGCGATCGGGCAAAGCTGAGGATGGTCTGGAATAGTCTGGCCCGACGGTGCAGCCAGCGATGAGAAGAGAACTCATTAATCCGGCTATGTTTCGTTTAGATACCATTTCGCACTCTTGATTTGAGAAATACACTTACTAACCTGTGACCATATTGTATAATGGTCACAGGATTGTCAATTAAGTTTACTGTTTACACAGAGGGGATGTTTTCATGCTGACACAGGACGAAACGAGAGGACCTGCAGAACACAGCGTCAGGGATCAGATTGTACAGTCTGCTACCGAATATTTCGGCCACTATGGATACGAAAAAACCACCGTTGCCGAACTGGCAAAATCAATAGGTTTTTCAAAAGCCTATATCTATAAGTTTTTTAACTCTAAACAGGCAATTGGAGAAGTTATCTGCGCCAACAGACTGCGGATGATCATGGATATCGTTGAAGCCAAAATTGCCGATTCAACCTCATCGTCAGAAAAATTAAGACTGCTGTTCAGAGCGCTGATTGATGCAAACAGCGACTTGTTTTTCCATGACAGAAAACTGTATGACATTGCCGCAGCGGCAAGCGTAGAGCAGTGGTCTTCTACCGTTAACCATACGAATCAATTAAAGAAAATACTTGCAGGAATCATTAACGAAGGACGCCTGAACGGGGAGTTTGAAAGGCGCTCACCACTGGATGAAACTGTGGATGCTATTTTTCTGGTTCTTCTCCCGTACATTAATCCGGTTCAACTGCAGTACAACCTGGATGTAGCCACTCAGGCTTCACAACAGCTCCCGTCACTCATACTTAAAAGTCTGATGCCTTGAAGTGACCATTGACTAAAATGGTCACTTGAACGAATATTAGGTTTTCTACCTCTCCTAAAAGGGAACCTATGTTTCGGGTAAAGTTACTTTCAGTTGCTGTGGGTCTGATGAGCCTGTCCATTACTGCCTGCGGCGATTCAGCTCAGACTGAAGATCCCAGAACACAGCCACCACTCGTCAGAGTGGCCAGTGTTCAGGGCACCTCAAATACCTCGCTAACTTTTACGGGCACTGTCGCATCACGCGTTGAAAGTGATTTAGGCTTCCGTGTAGCCGGGAAAATTCAGGAACGCCTTGTCAATCAGGGACAGAATGTCAAAGCGGGACAGCCGCTTATGCTGATCGATCCTGAAGATTTAGGTCTGCAGGCAAAGGCTCAGGAACAGGCCGTTGCTGCAGCAAAAGCGCGAGCAAATCAAACCGCTGAAGATGAACGTCGTTACAGAGGTCTTGTAGGCACCGGCGCGATCTCGGCTTCAGCGTATGATCAGGTAAAAGCACAGGCGGCAACGGCACAGGCTGACTTAAGAGCGGCGATTGCACAGGCTAACGTTGCCAGAAATGCCACAAATTACGCGGTGCTCAGGGCTGATGCTGACGGGACGGTGATGGATACCCTGGCTGAACCCGGCCAGGTGGTGTCTGCGGGGCAAACAGTCATCAGGCTTGCCCGTGCCGGTCAAAGGGAAGCGATAATCAGTTTACCGGAAACGCTGCGCCCCAAAACCGGCAGTGAAGCGACGGCCAGTCTGTATGGCGATCCTCGTACCTCTGTGAAAGCAACGCTCAGACAATTATCTGATTCAGCAGATCCTCTAACCCGGACTTTTGAAGCGCGATATGTGCTTGATTCCCCGCTTTCGCTGGCCCCTCTGGGCAGCACTGTTTCTGTCAAAATTCATGAGGAAGATTCAGCTCAGGGGATCACTGTTCCTGCCGGGGCAATTCATGACGCTGGCAAAGGGCCGGGCGTATGGCGGGTGGTGGGTAAGCCCGCGAAAGCAGCCTGGACGCCGGTGAAAATCGTCAGACTTGGCAGCGAGTCCGTTGTTGTGAAGAGTGCGCTGGAACCTGGTAATCAGATAGTTGCGCTGGGTGCTCATCTTTTGCATGACGGTGAACAGGTTCGCCCGCTACTCATGTCAGAGCCGGGTGTGAAGGAGACGGCAAATGAGTGAAAATCGCTTCAACCTTTCCGCTCTGGCTGTGCGTGAAAAGTCGGTAACCTTATTCCTGATCTTACTTATTACCGTTGCGGGCATTATCGCCTTCCTCAAGCTGGGAAGGGCGGAGGATCCCCCGTTCACGGTAAAACAGTTTACAGTCATTACGGCATGGCCAGGTGCGACAGCACAGGAAATGCAGGACCTGGTTGCTGAGCCCATTGAAAAGCGTATGCAGGAACTGAACTGGTACGACCGTACTGAGACCTATACCAGACCCGGACTGGCCTTCAGCGTTGTATCGCTCAAGGATAGCGCGCCGCCCTCCGTTGTTCAGGAAGAGTTTTACCAGGCGCGCAAGAAGATCGGCGATGAAACAGGGAATCTCCCCGGCGGTGTGATTGGACCGATGGTCAATGATGAATTCTCTGATGTCACGTTTGCTATCTTCGCGCTTAAGGCGCGGGGGGAGCCTCAACGCCTGCTTGTGCGTGATGCTGAAAAACTGCGCCAGCAGCTGTTACACGTTCCCGGGGTTAAGAAAGTCAATATTATTGGGGAACAGTCCGAACGTATATTTGTTTCCTTCTCGCATGAAAGGCTTGCAACGCTTGGCATATCCCCGGACGTCATCTTCTCAGCACTGAATAACCAGAACGTACTGACACCAGCAGGCTCTATTGAGACAACAGGTTCACAGGTGTTTTTACGTCTCGAAGGTGCGTTTGACGAGCTGTCCAAAATCCGTGAAACCCCGGTGGTCGTAAAAGGTAAAACGCTAAGATTATCTGATATCGCTGAAGTTGAACGCGGATATGAAGATCCTGCGACTTTCCAGGTCCGTAATAATGGTGACCCCGCGCTACTGTTGGGCGTGATCATGAAAGATGGCTGGAACGGACTCGATCTCGGGAAAGCACTTGATGATGAATCCCAGAAAATTAGCGAAACACTTCCGTTAGGCATGACATTCACAAAAGTGACGGATCAGTCAGTGAATATCAGTGCAGCCGTCGATGAATTTATGCTGAAATTTTTCGCAGCATTACTGGTCGTGATGGTTGTGTGTTTTGTCAGTATGGGCTGGCGCGTCGGCATTGTTGTCGCCGCTGCAGTACCGCTGACACTTGCTGTCGTTTTCATCATTATGGCGTCCACAGGGAAGAACTTTGACCGTATTACTCTGGGCTCGCTTATCCTTGCCCTGGGTTTGTTGGTGGATGACGCCATCATCGCAATTGAGATGATGGTCGTAAAAATGGAGGAGGGATACAGCCGCGTCAAAGCCTCTGCCTATGCCTGGAGCCATACAGCAGCTCCAATGTTATCCGGAACGCTGGTGACCGCCATCGGTTTTATGCCAAATGGTTTCGCCCCTTCGACTGCGGGTGAGTACACCAGCAATATGTTCTGGATTGTCGGTATCGCCCTGATTGCATCATGGGTGGTAGCCGTGGTGTTCACCCCGTACCTGGGGGTCAAACTTTTGCCGGAATTGAAAAAGGTGGAAGGGGGACATGCTGCAATCTATAACACCAAAAATTACAACCGGTTCAGAAATATTCTGGCAAAAGTGATTACCCGAAAATGGATCGTCGCTGGGGTTGTTATTGGTTCATTTGCCCTGGCCATAGTCGGTATGGGATTTGTTAACAAACAGTTCTTCCCGATATCTGACAGACCGGAAGTCCTTGTTGAAATACAGATGCCGTATGGCACCTCTATCGAGAGCACCACCCGGACTGCGGTAAAAGTTGAAAGCTGGCTGAGGGAACAAAAAGAAAGTAGTGAAGTGACATCTTACATCGGGCAGGGCGCAGCACGTTTTTATCTGGCCATGGCGCCGGAGCTACCCGATCCTTCCTTTGCTAAAATCGTTGTCCTGACAGCAGATCCAACAGAGCGGGAAGAACTCAAGTTCCGTTTAAGACAAGCCATCAGTGACGGTCTCGCTCCTGAAGCGCAGGTTCGCGTTACGCAACTGGTATTTGGACCATATACACCCTATCCCATCGCGTTCAGGGTTATGGGACCCGATCCTTCTGTTCTGCGTGATATCTCAGCGAAAGTTAAGGATATTATGGAGAAAAATCCAATGATGAGAACTGTTAATACCGACTGGGGTACACGGGTTCCGTCATTACGATTTGTTCTTGACCAGAACCGGCTCAATGCCGTCGGCTTAAGCACCGCAGCAGTTTCTCAACAGCTGCAGTTCATGCTCTCTGGCGCACCGATTACCGAGGTGAGAGAAGATATCCGTTCTGTGCAGATCACAGGCAGAGCTCTGGGTAACGTACGCACCGATCCCGCGCAAATTTCATCATTGACCCTGACCGGCGCTCAGGGGCAGCGAATTCCGTTAACCCAGGTCGGAAAAGTAGAGGTGGTGATGGAAGATCCTCTGCTCCGGCGTCGTGACAGAACGCCAGTAATTACTGTTCGCGGTGATATTGCAGAGGGGCTTCAGCCACCGGATGTATCTGTGGCGGTCATGAAAGAATTAAAGCCAGTGTTAGATGGGCTCCCTGACGGATACCGGATCGAAATGGCGGGATCCATTGAGGAATCCGCTAAAGCCAGCAATGCCATGGTACCGCTCTTCCCGATAATGATTGCGCTAACGCTGCTCATCATCATCATGCAGGTGAGATCGATTGCCGCCATGATCATGGTTTTTGCTACCAGTCCCCTGGGTCTGATAGGTGTGGTGCCAACATTACTGCTGTTCAATCAGCCATTCGGTATAAATGCGCTTGTCGGCCTGGTCGCTTTATCAGGAATACTGATGCGTAACACGCTGATATTGATTGGGCAAATTCATCATAACGAGAAGGAAGGGCTCGATCCCTACCATGCGGTTATCGAAGCGACGGTGCAGCGTTCACGTCCGGTTCTACTGACAGCACTTGCAGCCGTTCTGGCCTTCATGCCCCTGACCCACTCTGTGTTCTGGGGAACCCTGGCCTACACACTTATTGGTGGAACAATAGGTGGAACAGTGATGACGCTGGTCTTCCTGCCTGCAATGTATTCAATCTGGTTCAAAATCAAACCGCGTCCTGATGAAGGGAATGTCGGGCAAATGGAATCACGTTCCTGATATTTAAGGGGCGGTGTGATTCCGCCCCGAATAAATCAACTCGCACGTACCTTCATGAGGTGTACATGAAAAAATCAACACGTAAAAGAATCGTGGTTACCGGTATGGGTATTGTCAGCCCACTCGGATGCGGTGTAGATCATGTCTGGAAGGGGCTTATAAACGGCTGTTCAGGAATCAGACTGCTTCCTGAAGATATCACTGATGGTACCGGGGTTGCCGTCGGGGGCCTGGTACCGTCGGGTAAAAATGATGAGGCAGGACTCATATCTGATACGTTAATTTCAGCCAAAGACCGGAAAAAAATGGACAGTTTTACTGAATATGCTCTGGTGGCGGCAGCAGAGGCTCTCGTTCAGGCAAACTGGCATCCGCAGGAAGAACAACAACGTATCCGTACTGCAACCGTCATCGCAACGGGTATAGGGGGGTTTAGTTCGATGTCGGAGGCTGTACGCACCACGGATTCGAGAGGCCCCAGGAGATTATCGCCTTTTACCGTGCCGTCTTTCCTACCCAATATGGCAGCAGGAAATATCTCCATCCATTACGGGTTTAAGGGGCCGCTGGGGGCTCCCGTCACGGCGTGTGCGGCAGGCGTCCAGGCAATTGGTGATGCTGCAAGGATGATAATAAGCGATGAGGCCGATATTGCCGTGTGCGGTGGGACTGAAGCTGCACTGAACAGGGTAACCCTGGGGGGATTTGCCGCCGCCAGAGCACTGTCGACGCGCTTCAACTCACTTCCCCAATCAGCCTCCCGTCCTTTCGATGCTGACAGAGACGGATTTGTCATGGCTGACGGGGCTGGCATTCTTGTGATTGAATCTCTGGAGCATGCTTTAGCAAGGGGGGCTGTACCTCTCGCAGAGCTGACAGGATATGGCACAAGTGCTGATGCGTATCACCTGACAGCAGGCCCGGCAGATGGAAATGGTGCGGAAAGAGCGATGATACAGGCCCTGAAACAAGCTGGCCTCAACCCTGACGATATTCAGTATATCAATGCTCACGCAACATCCACCCCAACCGGAGATCGATGTGAAATTGCGGCAATAAAAAGCCTGTTTGGTGCCAGCAATTCCGTGGCGGTCAGTTCAACTAAATCGGCCACAGGACACATGCTGGGTGCAGCCGGAGGTGTAGAGGCCATTTTCACGGTGCTCTCGCTGCTTAACCAGATTGCTCCGCCTACGCTTAATCTGTTTAACCCGGATCCTGACGCTGGAGGCATCGATTTTGTAAGACATTTGGCCAGGAATATGGAAATAGACAATGCCATGTCAAATGGATTTGGATTTGGCGGGGTAAATGCGAGTGTTATTTTCAGGCGCTGGGTAGAATTATGGTAACAATTAATTAAATTAATTGTAAATATTAGTTTGAAGGCCTGATGATAAATATCAGGCCTCCTTACATCCTTTAGGAAACCATAAACTTTCAAGACTGCAGATAAATCCATCCTCCAGTTAAGTAGCCAAGCAACTTAGGCTTAACCCTATAGCCTTACCGTCCTAACAAAACTTTAAGTTATTGTATTTATTGATAAAAATAAGGAATGCGGTTTTTAATGATACATTGGAAGTCCATCGTTAGTTTGCTTCACCGTGCATTAACGAAGACCTGATTGCTAAATCATTATTGGCGATTTGGTTTAGAGTTGAAGCGAAAAATATGACGTAAATATATAAAAAGACAAAACCCTACCGCCATTACATGATAGTTTTTATAGATACCGAAACATTGCAAATGACTCACAAAGCTCTTCAGAATGATATTTATTCTTAAGGGGGGACTCCTTTTTGGAGTCCCATTTAATGGAAAGTATTCACCAAAATTACAAGTATTTATTACTGCAATAATGTCAATCCAATGTTCAACTACAAACAATTTTTCCCAAACTACAAACTTTGTCTTCAAACTACAAACTTTATTGTCGGTTCACATTTCAGCCAGCGCCCGCGCACACGCCCAGGCGCTTGCCCATGCCCACTGGAAGTTGTACCCGCCGAGCCAGCCGGTGACGTCCATCACTTCACCAATAAAGTACAGCCCCGGCACGCTGCGCGCCTCCATGGTGCGCGAGGAAAGCTCGTCGGTATCCACCCCGCCCAGCGTCACTTCCGCCGTGCGGTAGCCTTCCGTACCGTTTGGCTGAACGCGCCAGGCTGTCAGCGTCTCGACCAGCGCGTCCTGCTCGCGGCTGTTTAGCTGCTTAAGCGACACGTCAGGGATCTGCCCGAGCACCTGCAAACACTCCACCAGGCGCTTCGGCAGCTGCATCGCGAGCGTATTTTTCAGGCTTTGATTCGGGTGCGCAGCGCGCTGCGCGTTGAGGAACGCGTCCAGGTCGCAGTCCGGGAGCAGATTTACCGTGACGAACTCGCCCGGCTGCCAGTAGCTGGAGATTTGCAGCACCGCTGGGCCGGACAGGCCGCGATGGGTAAAGAGAAGATTCTCGCGGAATACCGTACCGTCTTCGGCAGTGATGACCGATGGAACCGAGACGCCAGAAAGCGTCTGAAGCTGTTCCAGAAGCGGCTTATGCAGCGTAAACGGCACCAGGCCCGCGCGCGTTGGCAGCACCTTCAGGCCAAACTGCTCGGCGATTTTGTATCCGAACGGAGAAGCCCCCAGCCCGGGCATCGACAGTCCACCGCTGGCAATCACCAGGCTGTCGGCGCTGACGGTTTCACCGTTCAGCTGCAGCGTATAGCCCTGCTCGTCGCGCGTGACGTCCAGCACCTCGGTGCGCAGGCGCATCGTGACGCCGCCCTTCTCGCACTCGGCCACCAGCATATCAACAATCTGCTGCGCGGAGTCGTCGCAGAACAGCTGCCCCAGCGTTTTCTCATGCCACGCGATGCCGTGCTTGCCCACCAGCTCGATAAAATCCCACTGGGTATAACGCGCCAGCGCAGATTTGCAGAAATGACGGTTTTGGCTCAAATAGGCCGCGGGTTCGACATAGAGATTCGTGAAGTTGCAGCGACCGCCGCCGGACATCAGGATCTTGCGGCCAGGCTTTTTACCGTTATCCAGCAGCAGCACACGACGACCCGCCTGCCCGGCCATCGCCGCACAAAACATACCCGCCGCACCGGCGCCAATTACTACGGCATCAAACCTTTCCACGTCAAAATCCTCTTCGTTAACTGCCGCGGATTGTAAAGTTTCCTCTGTGGTCACACCAGCGCAAAAAGATATTACAAAGCCATTTCATTGAAATATAAAGAATATCCTTTCAGGCACATTTCTCAATTCAGGTGGTATGTCAAAAAAAGTCTATATTTCACTTTGCCCGCCGTGCATTTGTCCTGGATAATGCGCCGCGTTCATGTCCTCAAAATGGCGTAACGTCCTATGCTACATTTGTTTGCCGGCCTGGATTTACATACCGGGCTTTTATTATTGCTTGCTCTGGTTTTTGTACTGTTTTACGAAGCGATCAACGGCTTCCACGACACTGCAAACGCAGTAGCAACGGTTATTTACACTCGCGCAATGCGATCGCAGGTTGCGGTTGTTATGGCGGCGGTATTTAACTTTTTCGGTGTCCTCCTGGGCGGACTGAGCGTTGCGTATGCCATCGTGCATATGCTGCCAACGGATCTGCTTCTCAACGTTAGTTCTGGCCATGGCCTTGCTATGGTGTTCTCAATGCTGCTCGCTGCGATTATCTGGAACCTCGGTACCTGGTATTTCGGCCTGCCTGCATCCAGTTCTCACACCCTCATCGGCGCGATTATCGGTATCGGGTTAACCAATGCCCTGATGACCGGGACCTCCGTCGTTGATGCGCTGAATATCCCGAAAGTGCTGGGTATTTTCGGCTCTCTGATCATCTCCCCTATCGTGGGTCTGGTGGTGGCAGGCGGGTTAATCTTCATCCTGCGTCGCTACTGGAGCAACACGAAAAAACGTGCGCGTATCCACCTGACGCCAGCAGAACGTGAAAAGAAAGACGGCAAGAAAAAGCCGCCGTTCTGGACGCGTATTGCCCTGATCATTTCTGCTATCGGCGTGGCCTTCTCTCACGGCGCGAACGACGGTCAGAAAGGCATTGGTCTGGTTATGCTGGTACTGATTGGTGTCGCTCCGGCCGGTTTCGTGGTTAACATGAATGCCACCGGTTACGAAATCACCCGTACCCGTGATGCGATTAACAACGTTGAAGTTTACTTCCAACAGCACCCTGAGCTGCTGAAGAAAGCGACCGGCGTTGACCAGCTGATCCCGTCTCCGGAAGCGGGCGCAACCACTGCGCCTGGCGAGTTCCACTGCCATCCGGCAAACGCGATTAACGCGCTGGAACGTGCGAAAAGCATGCTGGGCGATATCGAAAGCTACGACAAACTGGCTGTTGAACAGCGTGGTCAGCTGCGTCGCATTATGCTCTGCATCTCTGACGTGACGGATAAAGTCGCGAAGCTGCCGGAAGTGAATGCCGACGACAAACGCCTGCTGAAGAAACTGAAAGGCGACATGCTCAATACCATTGAGTACGCGCCAATCTGGATCATCATGGCCGTCGCGCTGGCGCTGGGTATCGGTACGATGATTGGCTGGCGTCGCGTGGCGACCACCATCGGCGAGAAGATTGGTAAGAAAGGCATGACGTATGCGCAGGGTATGTCCGCGCAGATGACGGCGGCCGTTTCTATCGGTCTGGCGAGCTACACCGGTATGCCAGTATCCACCACCCACGTACTCTCCTCGTCCGTGGCAGGTACCATGATTGTTGACGGTGGCGGCCTGCAGCGCAAAACCGTGACCAACATTCTGATGGCCTGGGTGTTCACACTCCCGGCATCTATCCTGCTGTCTGGCGGTTTGTACTGGATTTCGCTGAAGCTGATTTAATCGGTTAAACGCGACAAAAAAGCGGGTCAGGAAACTGACCCGCTTTTTTTATGCTCAGTGCCAAATCATCAATGCAATCATACTGACCACGACCAGGCCACACAGACCGCTGGTCAAAATGAACTGACGACGCAGGCGCTCGCAGCGACGGATAAACTCTTCGTCGTGGTGATCGCGGTAGCGCTGATAGTAGATATACCCCACCAAGCGCATCTGCTTGCTGGGCTGTCCATGCGAGGTGAAGAATCCTCCACCGTCCACATACTGATAAAGCAACGGATCGCAACCACGAAGTACCACTAATAGCGCACGTAACGATGAGAAGTAGCGCGCCATATTCACTATGCAAACCACACATAACGCCCAAAACAATGCGACGGTGCTAATCATACATCCTCCCCGGCGCCCGCCCACGAAGCAAGACTTCTGAGCTACCGCACCCCAATGCCCTGACAGACAGTTCAGTGAAAGAATGACCAAAAGTCGATCCAGTTCGCGTTTTAATATCCGAACGGCTCATTCAATAGTGTAGGAGATCCGTTAATTTTTTTGCCACAAGGTTAATCGTTATCAACACCAAAGCTTGAAAAATTTGTTTAACTGGGCCGTAATGAAAGCATCAGACGACGGCTTTCCAATTTAGTCATCGATAACTTAAGGAAGGAGTAACACTATGGCTTACAAACACATTCTCATCGCGGTAGACCTCTCCCCGGAGAGCAAAGTGCTGGTTGATAAAGCGGTATCCATGGCACGCCCCTACAACGCGAAAGTTTCGCTGATTCACGTTGACGTGAATTACTCCGATCTCTATACCGGTCTGATCGACGTGAATCTTGGCGATATGCAGAAACGTATCTCCGAAGAGACCCACCACGCCCTGAGCGAGCTGTCTACCAACGCGGGCTACCCAATCACCGAAACCCTAAGCGGCAGCGGTGACCTGGGCCAGGTGCTGGTTGATGCGATTAAGAAATACGACATGGACCTGGTGGTTTGCGGTCACCATCAGGACTTCTGGAGCAAGCTGATGTCCTCAGCGCGTCAGCTGATCAACACCGTTCACGTGGATATGCTGATTGTTCCGCTGCGTGATGAAGAAGACGAGTAAGAACAAAAAAGCCCGGTGGCGCTAACGCTTACCGGGCCTACAAGGTAAAAGCAAAACGGCAACACGGTTGCCGTTTTTAATGTTTGTTCCCTCTCCCTGTGGGAGAGGGTTAGGGTGAGGGCATCAGCCCGCACTATTCCGGCGTACCCGAATAAATATCAAACCGGTGCCCTTTGGTGGTCACCGCGTTAGTGGTCGCCACGTCCGCCAGCGGCGGCGCATAGTCCGGGCGCTTCACCACTACCCGCTTCGTTGCAAGCTGACGAGCAGGCTCCAGCAGGCCATCTGCGTCTAAATCCGGCCCCACCAGCGACTGAAACACCCGCATCTCCTTCTTCACCAGCGCGCTTTTCTGCTTGTGCGGGAACATGGGGTCGAGATAGACCACCTGCGGACGCGGGGTGATATCCGTCAATGCCGTCAGGCTGGAGGCGTGGATCAGCTGTAGTCGTTCCTGCAACCACGGACCGATTTCCGGGTCCGCGTAGCCGCGCGCCAGCCCGTCGTCGAGCAATGCGGCGACCACCGGGTTGCGCTCCAGCATCCGCACGTGACAGCCCACCGACGCCAGCACAAAGGCATCGCGCCCCAGTCCCGCCGTGGCATCCACCACGTCCGGGAGATAGCTCCCCTTGATGCCGACCGCTTTGGCCACCGCTTCGCCGCGACCGCCGCCGAACTTGCGCCGGTGCGCCATGGCGCCGCCGACAAAGTCGACAAAAATCCCGCCGAGCTTCGGCTCGTCGCGCTTGCGTAATTCGAGATGTTCTGGCGTCATCACCAGCGCCATCAGGTTTTCTTCATCGTGCTCCAGCCCCCAGCGGGCCGCCAGAACAGATAAGGCGCCGTCTCCGGCGCCCGTTTCATCTACTAAGCAGATCTTCACGTAACAATCAGCCTTTGATCCCGTAATGCTCAAGCATCGCGTCCAGCTGCGGCTCGCGTCCACGGAAGCGTTTGAACAGTTCCATTGGCTCTTCAGAGCCGCCGCGGGTCAGAATGTTATCGAGGAAGGACTGCCCGGTCTCGCGGTTGAAAATGCCTTCCTCTTCGAAGCGAGAGAACGCATCCGCCGCCAGCACGTCGGCCCACAGGTAGCTGTAGTAGCCCGCCGCGTAGCCGCCCGCGAAGATGTGGCTGAACGCGTGCGGGAAACGGCCCCAGGTTGGCCCTGGAATAACGGCAACCTGCTTTTTAATCTCAGCGAGGGTTTCGAGGACTTTCGCCCCCTGCTCCGGGCTGAACTCGGCGTGCAGGCGGAAGTCGAACAGGCCAAACTCCAGCTGGCGCAGGATAAACATTGCCGCCTGGTAGTTCTTCGCCGCCAGCATTTTATCCAGCAGCGCTTTCGGCAGCGGTTCGCCGGTTTCATAGTGACCGGAGATGAACGCCAGCGCGTCCGGCTCCCAGCACCAGTTTTCCATAAACTGGCTTGGCAGCTCGACTGCATCCCACGGCACGCCGCTGATACCGGCCACGCCCGCGGTTTCGATGCGGGTCAGCATGTGGTGCAGACCGTGACCGAACTCGTGGAACAGGGTGATCACTTCATCGTGCGTGAACAGCGCAGGCTTGCCGCTCACCGGACGGTTGAAGTTACAGGTCAGGTAGGCGACCGGCTTCTGCAGGGAACCGTCGGCTTTACGCATCTGGCCTACGCAGTCGTCCATCCACGCCCCGCCGCGCTTGTTCTCACGCGCGTAGAGGTCAAGATAGAAGCTGCCGCGCAGCTCGTTTTTCTCGTCATACAGCTCGAAGAAGCGCACGTCCGGGTGCCATACGTCGATGTCGGTACGCTCTTTGGCGGTGATGCCGTAGATGCGTTTCACCACTTCGAACAGGCCGTTAACGGCTTTGTTTTCCGGGAAGTACGGGCGCAGCTGCTCGTCGCTAATGCTGTAGAGGTGCTGTTTCTGTTTTTCGCTGTAGTAAGCGATGTCCCACGGCTGCAGCTCATCCACGCCGAACTCCGCTTTGGCGAAGGCGCGCAGCTGGGCCAGCTCTTTTTCACCCTGCGGACGGGCGCGCTTAGCGAGGTCGGTCAGGAAGTCGAGCACCTGCTGCGGGTTCTCGGCCATTTTAGTGGCGAGGGATTTATCGGCGTAGTTTTCGAAGCCCAGCAGCTGGGCCAGCTCGTGGCGCAGCGCAAGGATTTCCGCCATTACCGGGCTGTTGTCCCACTTACCGGCATTCGGGCCCTGGTCGGAGGCGCGGGTGCTGTACGCGCGGTACATCTCTTCGCGCAGGGCCTGGTTGTCGCAGTAGGTCATTACCGGCAGGTAGCTCGGGATGTCCAGCGTTAACAGGAAGCCGTCCTGCTCTTTCGCTTCGGCCTGGGCTTTCGCCGCCGCCAGCGCGCTTTCCGGCATGCCGGCCAGTTCGGATTCATCGGTAATCAGCTTTGTCCAGCCCATGGTGGCGTCGAGGACGTTGTTGCTGTACTGGTTACCCAGCTCGGACAGGCGAGCAGCAATTTCACCGTAGCGGGTCTGCTTCTCTTTTGGCAGGCCAATCCCGGACAGCTCGAAATCACGCAGCGCGTTATCGACCGATTTTTTCTGCGCCGTGTTCATGGAGGCATAATGATCGCCGTCGCGCAGGTCGCGGTAGGCTTTGTACAGCCCTTCGTGCTGGCCGACCCAGGTGCTGTACTCAGAGAGCAGCGGCAGGGTTTGTTCGTAGGCTTCGCGCAGTTCCGGGCTATTTTTCACCGAGTTCAGGTGGCTGACCGGAGAGAAAATGCGCCCCAGCACGTCGTCCACTTCGGCCAGCGGCTGACACAGGTTTTCCCAGGTGTACGGCGCGCCCTGCGCTACCACGCTTTCTACCGCCGCGCGGCAGTTGTCCAGCGATTGCGTCACGGCTGGAACCACATGCTCAGGGAGGATTTTAGAAAACGGCGGCAACGAAAAAGGCGTCAGTAATGGATTGGTCATAAGCGCTGTCCTGTTGAATAAGATGAATGAAGCGCGCATCCGGCGCTGTGCATATTGTTTTCTGTAATGGGGTTAAGTGTAGAGGATTTCAATGCCGGACGTTGTCGAAAAACGCCCGGTGGCGCTGCGCTTACCGGGCCTACGGGTAATCTGTGCCGTTCTGCTGTAAACTGTGGCAAATCGTCATTTCAGCGGAATATCAATACCCATGCTCAGTTATCGCCACAGCTTCCACGCTGGCAACCACGCCGACGTCCTCAAACACACCGTTCAGAGCCTGATTATTGAAGCGCTCAAAGAGAAAGATAAGCCCTTTCTCTACCTGGACACCCACGCCGGCGCGGGCCGCTATCAGCTGAGCGGCGAGCACGCCGAGCGTACCGGTGAATACCTTGAGGGCATCGCCCGCATCTGGCAGCAGGACGACCTGCCCGCCGAGCTGGAGCCGTACATCGGCGTGGTAAACCACTTCAACCGCAGCGGCCAGCTGCGCTACTACCCGGGTTCCCCGCTGATTGCCCGCCAGCTGCTGCGCGAGCAGGACAGCCTTCAGCTGACCGAACTGCACCCGAGCGACTTCCCGCTGCTGCGTTCTGAGTTCCAGAAGGACAACCGCGCCCGCGTCGATAAAGCCGACGGCTATCAGCAGCTGAAAGCCAAGCTGCCGCCTGTATCCCGTCGCGGCCTGGTGCTGATTGACCCGCCGTACGAAATCAAAACCGACTACCAGGCGGTAGTGACCGGCATCAACGAGGGCTACAAACGCTTTGCCACCGGCACCTACGCCCTGTGGTATCCCGTGGTGCTGCGCGCGCAAATCAAGCGCATGATCAAAGACCTGGAAGCAACCGGCATCCGTAAAATTCTGCAGATTGAGCTGGCGGTGCGCCCGGACAGCGACCAGCGCGGCATGACAGCCTCCGGCATGATTGTGATCAACCCGCCGTGGAAGCTCGAAGCGCAGATGAACAACGTGCTGCCGTGGCTGCACAAAAAGCTGGTGCCGGCCGGTACGGGCCACGCCACTGTCAGTTGGATCGTGCCGGAGTAATCGCAGGCATTGGTGGAACCTATTGATTTCAGGTATACAATCGCGGCAATTCACGATTAAGGACAAAAGCTATGACTAAGCATTATGACTACATCGCAATCGGCGGCGGCAGCGGCGGCATCGCCTCCATCAACCGTGCGGCCATGTACGGCCAGAAGTGTGCGCTGATTGAAGCCAAAGCGCTGGGCGGCACCTGCGTGAACGTGGGTTGTGTACCGAAAAAAGTGATGTGGCATGCGGCACAGATTCGTGAAGCTATCCATATGTACGGCCCGGACTACGGCTTTGACACTACCATCAACAACTTTGACTGGGACAAGCTGATTGCCAGCCGTACCGCCTACATCGACCGTATTCATACCTCGTACGACAACGTGCTGGGCAAAAATAACGTCGACGTGATCCACGGTTTCGCCCGCTTTGTTGATGCGAAGACTGTCGAAGTGAACGGCGAGACGATCACCGCCGATCACATCCTGATCGCCACCGGGGGCCGTCCGAGCCACCCTACTATTCCAGGTGCGGAATACGGCATCGACTCCGACGGTTTCTTCGAGCTGCCTGCCCTGCCTGAGCGCGTCGCCATCGTGGGCGCGGGCTACATTGCCGTGGAACTGGCAGGCGTGATTAACGGGCTGGGCGCAGAAGCACACCTCTTCGTGCGCAAACACGCGCCGCTGCGCAGTTTCGACCCGCTGATCGTCGATACGCTGGTAGAGGTGATGAACGCCGAAGGCCCAACCCTGCACACCAACGCCGTGCCAAAAGCGGTGGTGAAAAACGCGGACGGCAGCCTGACGCTTGAGCTGGAAGATGGCCGCAGCCAGACCGTCGATTGCCTGATCTGGGCGATCGGTCGTGAACCGGCTAACGATAACGTCAACCTGGCCGTGACGGGCGTTAAAACCAACGACAAAGGCTACATCGTTGTCGATAAGTTCCAGAACACCAGCGTGCCGGGCATCTACGCCGTGGGTGATAACACCGGAGCCGTTGAGCTGACCCCGGTTGCCGTTGCGGCAGGCCGCCGTCTCTCCGAGCGCCTGTTTAACAACAAGCCGGACGAGCATCTGGACTACAGCCTGATCCCAACCGTGGTCTTCAGCCACCCGCCAATCGGCACCGTCGGCTTAACCGAGCCGCAGGCGCGCGAGCAGTACGGCGACGACCAGGTCAAAGTGTATAAATCGGCGTTTACCGCGATGTACACCGCCGTCACCTCGCACCGTCAGCCGTGTCGCATGAAGCTGGTCTGCGTGGGCCCGGACGAGAAGATTGTGGGTATCCACGGCATTGGCTTCGGCATGGACGAGATCCTGCAGGGCTTTGCGGTGGCGCTGAAGATGGGCGCAACGAAAAAAGACTTCGATAATACCGTGGCGATCCACCCTACTGCGGCGGAAGAGTTTGTGACCATGCGCTAATCCTGATGCCCCTCCCCGGAGGGGCATTTTTTATTCACATACATAAATCGTTGCAAAACGAATGCTCCGAAAATCGTGATCCACCGCACATATCCCCCCACAACTACCGAAGCGAATGTCTACGCTTATAAGACGCCCGGAAAAACCTGTCTTTTAGAACACACAACCGGAGGTCTTTATCATTATGTTCAACCAGAAACTACAGGCTGCCGAGGAGATCGAGTTCGAGATTGCAGAAGAGCTGCGCTACGAGACCGATCCCTGCGAGTTGAAACTGGATGAGATGATCGAGGCGGAGCCGGAACCGGAAATGATTGAGGGGCTGCCCGCGTCGGATGCCCTGACGCCGGCAGACCGCTACCTTGAACTGTTTGAGCACGTGCAGTCGTCGCGGCTGTTTGCGGACAGCAAAACGTTCCCCGACTGCGCGCCGAAGATGGATCCGCTGGATATCCTGATCCGCTACCGTAAAGTGCGTCGCCATCGCGACTTCGACCTGGCGCGCTTTGTGGAGAACCATTTCTGGCTGCCGGAAACCTACGGCACGGAATACGTCTCTGACCCCGGCCTGTCCCTGAAAGAGCACATTGATAACCTGTGGCCGGTGCTGACCCGTGAGCCGCAGGACCATATACCCTGGTCATCTCTGCTGGCGCTGCCGCAGGCCTATATCGTCCCCGGCGGACGATTTAGCGAAACCTACTACTGGGACTCGTACTTCTCCATGCTGGGCCTGGCGGAGAGTGGCCGAAACGATCTGCTGAAATGCATGGCAGATAACTTTGCGTGGCTGATTGAGCGCTACGGGCATATCCCGAACGGCAACCGCACCTATTATCTCAGCCGCTCGCAGCCGCCGGTCTTTGCCCTGATGGTGGAGCTGTTTGAAGAAGATGGCGTAAGAGGTGCGAAACGCTATCTGGACCACCTGAAAATGGAGTACGCCTTCTGGATGGACGGCGCGGAGTCGCTGCTGCTCAACCAGGCCTACCGCAGCGCCGTGCGCATGCCGGACGGCTCATTGCTCAACCGCTACTGGGACGACCGCGATACGCCGCGAGACGAATCCTGGATTGAGGACGTGGAAACGGCCCGACATTCCGGCCGACCGCCAAATGAAGTGTATCGCGACCTGCGCGCCGGGGCCGCTTCAGGCTGGGATTATTCCTCCCGCTGGCTGCGCGATCCGGCGCGGCTGGCCAGCATTCGGACAACGCAGTTTATCCCCATCGACCTGAACGCCTTCCTGTTCAAGCTGGAAAGCGCCATCGCCAATATTTCGGCGTCCAAAGGGGATAAAGAGACCGCCGAGCTGTTCCGCCAGAAAGCCAACGACCGCCGCGCGGCCGTGAACCGCTACCTCTGGGACGAGGAGAGCGGCTGTTACCGCGATTACGACTGGCGACGCGAAGAGATGGGGTTGTTCTCTGCCGCCAGCATTGTGCCGCTGTATGTGGGTATGGCGACCCACGAGCAGGCTGAACGCCTGTCGGATGCCGTCAAAGCGCGCCTGCTGACGCCGGGCGGGATCCTGGCGACCGAGTACGAAACCGGCGAGCAGTGGGATAAGCCCAACGGCTGGGCGCCGCTACAGTGGATGGCGATCCAGGGGTTCAAACAGTACGGCAACGACTCGCTGGGGGATGAAATCGCCTGGAGCTGGCTGCAGACGGTCAATCATTTCTACAAAACGCACCACAAGCTGATTGAGAAGTACCACATCGCCAGCAGCACGCCGCGCGAGGGTGGAGGCGGTGAGTACCCGCTGCAGGATGGCTTCGGCTGGACGAACGGCGTGGTGCGGCGGCTGATTGGGCTGTATGGGGAGCCTTAAGTTCAGTGCGGACTGAAGCCCTCACCCCAGCCCTCTCCCACTGGGAGAGGGAGAAAAGAATACAAATCCTCTCCCACAGGAAGTGGGGAAAAGATTAGCGAATCACCTCATAAATGGCGGTCTGAATGGACTGCCATTTTTTTGTGGTCGCATCAGGCTGCGATTTGGCACGGCGCGTCGCCATATCGGCGTCGTGCTGCTGCCGTTTCACCACCGCGGGCACTGTGCAAAACGCTTGCAGATACTGCTTACGCATTGATGTCAGGGACCCGCCGTTCGCCATCGCGTGGCTGAGGGTGTTGATAAAACGACGGCACGGCTTCTCTTCCGTCATGTTGTTCCGATAGCGCAGCATCAGCTCCAGCACCTCGTCGTGGCCTGCTGCCATCGCCTCTTCCGTCCAGGACAGCTTCCAGTCCATGCCGCCCTGCAAAAAAAGCAGCGCCACGCGGGTGTCATTGCGATTAATGGCTGAACGGAAGTTGTTCTCGTCCCATGTCACTCCCGCCTTCGTGAGCGTCTCGCGCGAGGAAGGCATTTCGCGCATCTCCTGCGGTGGAGGCGTTTCTGCGGCACTCACGGCCGCAGGCTGAGGTTTACCGCTGGTCACCAGCCAGAATCCCCCCGCCACAATTGCGATGACCATGACGCCCACCGCCCCCCACAGCACGCCCGAGATGATCTGCTCGCGCTGTTCGGGCGTGCGCGGCGCACGCTGCGTCGGCTTTTCGATGGTGTCGCGCACCTCAAACAGGTCGCCGCCGGTCACCCGGTCCATTTTCTGCGCCTTTTCCCAGAAGTCGTGAAGCTCGCTGGCATCAACGGACAGCAGACCCGCCGGATTGATGCGGGTCCGCCCCTCTTCAAACGCGCGCTGAACCGGCCGGGCGATCTGCGCATAGTAGCCATCCAGCAGCATGAGCTGCGCCGAGCTTAGCGCCTGCTGAACGGTGATGCAGTTACGGATTTGCCGGATGTCATCGAGAAAGGTTTGCAGGGTTTTGCGCGGCTCAACCAGCAGCGTCAGCATCGTGGGGTCGCTAAACAGCGACGCGTAGTAACGGCTAAACTCTTTTTTATCCACCAGCAGCTGAGCCAGTTCGCTGAACATCATCCCGCTCAAAACGTCGTTGATATCGCCAAGCTTTAGCCAGCGACGCACGCGATCGGCGTTAAACAAGGTTTTAAGATGATTATTCAGCCGCACCTGATCGGGCCATGCCTGCTGAATCAGCCCTTTTATCATCAGCTCAATCGCCCGGACCTGTTTGTGCGCCTGCTGCTGTTGCGCATCGCTTCCGGGCGCCAGTTCGGTGCTGTATGTCAGGAGTGGCTGCTGCAGACGAAGGTGTTCCAGCGCGGTCACAAAACGCACCGCCACAATGCGCTGGTTTTCAGTGACATCCTGCCCGCTCTCATACTGCGGAACGCGCTGCTGTAACAGGCGCAGCTGCAGCGTAAAGTCCGACATTTCAGCATCATTCAGGTTGAGCTGTTTCGCAACCGCCCCCCATCCGCCGAGGCCCAAGCGGGCGGTGTCCAGCTGTTCCAGGAACCAGCGCGGATCTTTTCCTTCAGAAACATGCACATTCAGGAGAAGCAGGATTTCGACAGAGGCCTGCCGTATCACCGCCAGACAGCGTTCAAACTGTTCGCGGATAGGGTGTGACGTGCTGAGAGTCATTGTTTTCCTTAAGAGACAACGAAAACATCCGGGCCTGGCATGCAGCGGCCATTTTTCTTTTTATTTATACGGTGTTAAACATACCTGACTTTCTGTTGAAATAAAGTGACAACCTTATAATCATTTCAAATGTCTCAGGAGAATCTGAATGCCCGCCCTGACCACCGAACGTCTCACCTGCTCACCGCTGCAGGCGCAGGATTGGCCTTTTTTTCTGACGCTACAGCAAGATCCTGACGTCATGCGCTTTGTCGCGGAAGGCCGCCCCGTTGCGGCTGTCCGGGAAGCCTTCGATTCCCGCCTGCCGCCGTGGAAGCCGGGCAGCACCCACTGGCTCTGCCTTGTCGTGCGCGAAACCTCGACGCAGACACCGCTCGGCGTTACGGGTTATATCCATCGTGAAGAGGACTCCGCCGAAGTGGGTTTTCTGTTTGCGCCCACGGCACAGGGAAAAGGATACGGCTACGAATCACTGCGGGCGCTGTGTGAATTCGCGTTTACGCAGGGCAACATCCGCAGGCTGACCGCCACCGTCACGGCGGGCAATATCGCCTCAAAACGCCTGCTGGAAAAAGCCGGTTTTCAGCTGGAAGGCGAATTGCGTGAGAGTTATTACCTTGCCGGGCGCTGGCATAACGACTGGCTGTTTGGGTTGTTGAAACAGGAATTCCGTGGCAATGGCCGCTGAATAATAGCCATTTGGCGGATATTTCTCGCGCTTCGTTTCCTCTACAGTGTCGCCCTTAAGAGGAAACGAATATGAAAGGTTATGCGCTGAAGATATCTTCTCCCGCCATCGCGTTAATAAAAAAACAGCAGGGCCTGTCCCTGGAAAAATATCGTGACGAAAGGGGAGCCTGGGTTATTGGATACGGTCACGTCCTCCACCGGGAGGAGAATTTATGCCGCATTATCACCCCCATCCAGGCAGACTATTTACTCCATGACGATCTTCATTTATGCGAGACGCTGCTGCAGGAAAATATAAGTCGCTCATTAACCCAACAGCAGCATGACGCGCTGGTGATGATGGTATTCAGTTTCGGGGTGACGCCTGCTGTAGCGACAGAGATGCTTCAGGCCGTCGACCGGGTGTAGTACATGGCGGCCTGCGTTCTGTTTTTAACATCCAGGCGGCGGAAAAGCGTTTCAAGATGCGCTTTTACCGTTGCCGCGCTGATGTTGAGATTACGCCCGATCTCTTTGTTTGACTCGCCCGCGGCCAGTAATTTCAGTACTTCACGCTGGCGTTCGCTCAAGGACACCATCGCCTGCGCAGAAGGTTGTTCGTTCAGCCACTCGCCGGGATAACAGACCATTCCTCTGGAGACGGAATCCAGCACGGCGGCAAACCGTTCGGGGCTCGCACCGCGCGGCACGATGGCCATCACGTTACGCTGGCGTACCTGCTCACCCCATCTGGCCTCTTTCAACGCCAGCACCATGATTACGCGGACCGCCGGAAAACGAGCGATCATATTTTCCAGGAACGCGACGCCCTCACGCTGAATTAAATTCCCGTCAATCATGACAATAGCGGCCGGTGATGCGGACAGCTGTGCCCATAATTCATCTGCCTGACGGGCACCGGTCAATATTATTTCAGGAATTAACTTCTGCAAACTGTGTCTCGCTCCGTGAATAAATATCGACTGCCTGTCAAACATGATTACGCGCATCGTTTCTCTCCTTCTGAGAATAGCGAGGAGAGATTCTACAGAGGCGCTATTTGAGAAAAAACTCAATGAATGGGGAGGTTACAAATCAGGCCGCTAAATTCATATCTGCCAGGATTTGGATACATTTATTTTGAGGATATCCTCAAGTGATGCCCTCCCATTGCCCGTTTGCGCTACAGGAACATACCGCCTGAAACTTCAACGCGTTGCGCCGTCATCCATGCCAGTTTGTCACTGAGCAACGCCGCGATGGCATCGCCAATATCATCCGGCAGGCCAACCCGCCCCAGCGCGGTTTGCGACGCCAGCGTTTGATTAAGCTCGGCATTGTCGCGCACGCGCCCACCGCCAAAATCGGTTTCAATAGCACCCGGCGCGATAATATTGACGGAAATGCCGCGCGCCCCCAGCTCCTTCGCCTGATAACGCGTCAGGACTTCCATCGCCCCTTTCATCGCCGCGTAGGTACCGGAACCTGGCTGCGTAAAACGGGCCAGGCCGCTGGAGACGTTCAGGATCCGTCCACCGTCATTCATCAACGGCAGCAGGTGCTGCGTCAGGAAGAACGGCCCTTTGAAGTGAACGTTCATTGCGTCATCAAACTGCGCTTCCGTCGTCTCGGTAAACGGGGCGTATAAACCTGTTCCGGCGTTGTTCAATAAATAGTCGAAGGTGTCGCGCTGCCACACCGCGTTCAGGGTGTCCTGCACGCGTTGAGCGAAATGACCAAAGCTTCCGATATCGCCGACGTTAAGCTGCAATGCCGCTGCTTTGACGCCTTTCGCCTCAATTTCACGCACAATGTCCAGCGCTTCCTGCTGGCTGCTGTTATAGGTCAGGATGATGCCTGTCCCCTCTGCTGCCAGCTTCAAAACCGCGTTTTTACCCAGGCCACGGCTACCACCTGTTACCAATGCAATACGTTCAGACATAAGAAACCTCGTTCCGGCTGTTATGAAGATTGAGAAAGAGCTTATTAGGTGATAGAAGATCAATAAAGATAGCCGCTAACGCTTCACTGTTTCATTCCTGACAATAATGAGCCACGCCTATGGATAAAATTCACGCAATGCAGCTGTTCATTCGCGTCGCTGAACTGGAGAGTTTCTCTCGTGCGGCAGAAACGCTGAGCCTGCCTAAGGGCAGCGTGTCACGGCAGATCCAGGCGCTGGAAAACCAGCTCGGCACCCAGCTATTGCACCGCACTACGCGTCGCGTCAGCCTCACGCAGGACGGGATGGTCTATTACGAACGGGCAAAAGATCTGCTCACTAACCTCGACGAGCTGGACGGCATGTTCCAGCATGACCCCTCCAGCATCAGCGGACGGTTACGGGTTGATATGCCGGTCGGCGTTGCTCGAAATTTAGTCATCCCTAAACTGCCCACGTTTTTGCAGCAGTACCCCGGTATTGAACTTGAATTGAGCAGCAGCGACCGCCTGGTCGACGTCATTCGCGAAGGGTTTGACTGCGTGGTGCGCGTCGGCACCCTGAAGGACTCCGGGCTTATCGCCCGTCCGCTGGGTAAGCTGTCGGTGATTAACTGCGCCAGCCCGGATTATTTGACGCGGTTTGGATATCCGGAAACGCTGGACGATCTGGCGTCCCACGCGGTCATTCACTACGCGGCCAGCCTGGGTTCACGTCCGCAGGGGTTCGAGTTCTACAATGGCAGCACGACGCAGTGGGTCAAAACGGGTGGGGTGTTAACGGTCAACAGTACGGAGACCTACCACGCCGCGTGTATCGCGGGGTTGGGCATTATTCAGGTGCCGCGCGTTGGCGTGCGCGATTCTCTGCGCGCGAAAAAGCTCGCCGAAATTTTGCCGCAGTATCGGGCTGAACCGATGCCCGTTTCACTGATTTACCCACACCGTCGTAACCTCTCCCGCCGCGTGCATCTGTTCATGGAGTGGCTAACCGATCTCACAAAAGCCTACGTGGACTAGTCGCAGGCTATAATTCAGTAACATCCAGCTCAACGAAAAGGAAAATGCGCGTGACGCCGGAAAACAATCCGCAACGACCAACCCAAAATTTGGACTATGAACCCATCAAAAAGATGGAGACCGAGCCTGAAGAGCCGAAAGCGCCCGGGACCGCCAGCAAAGCGCTGGGTACGGTCACCAGCCTGACAGAAAAAATTCAGCAGCTGCCGATGATTGCCCACGTGATACGCGCCACCGAGCGCTTTAATGACCGCATGGGCAATCAGTTTGGCGCGGCCATTACCTACTTCTCATTCTTGTCGATGATCCCCATCCTGATGGTGTCCTTTGCGGCGGCCGGCTTCGTGCTCGCCTCGCACCCGACGCTGCTGCAGGACATCTTCAATAAAATCCTGACCAACGTCAGCGACCCGACGCTCGCCACCACCCTCAAAAGCACCATCAATACCGCGGTGCAGCAGCGTACCACCGTTGGGATCGTGGGTTTGCTGATTGCGCTTTACTCCGGGGTTAACTGGATGGGCAATCTGCGCGAAGCGATCCGCGCCCAGTCGCGCGACGTCTGGGAGCGCAAGCCGCAGGATCAGGAGAAAATCTGGGTTAAGTATTTTCGCGATTTTATTTCGCTGATTGGCCTGCTCGTTGCGCTGATCGTGACGCTCTCCATTACCTCCGTCGCCGGCTCCGCGCAGCAGATGATTATCTCCGCGCTGTATCTCGACTACATCGACTGGCTGAAGCCGGCCTGGCGCGGCATCGGGCTGGCGATCTCCATCTTCGCTAACTACCTGCTGTTCTTCTGGATCTTCTGGCGCCTGCCCCGCCACCGTCCGCGCAAGAAGGCGCTGATCCGCGGCACGCTGATTGCAGCCATTGGCTTTGAGGTGATTAAAATCGTGATGACCTATACCCTGCCATCGTTGATTAAATCTCCTTCCGGCGCGGCGTTTGGCTCCGTGCTGGGGCTGATGGCATTCTTCTACTTCTTCGCCCGCCTGACGCTGTTCTGCGCCGCGTGGATCGCCACCGCCGAGTATAAAGATGACCCGCGTATGCCGGGGAAAACGCACCGCTAATCTCCTTCTCGGGCTGAAATTTCAGCCCGATTCATCATTTCAGCATATAAATCCAGCCCGTAACTTTTATTTAACCAAAAACCAGTTTTATTCTCTGATATTTAAAAACTGTGAAGCATTTCATAGAAGGGATTTTGCTGGCCTGAACATTATCCGCTTTTTGTTGCTTTTATCGCCAGCACGCACGTTTGTTACAGATTGAAATGTCGCTTTTGCTATGTCTAATATGGCCGTTCGTTCGTCAAAAAATAAGAAAATATTATGCAAGCAACAGCCACCACACTCGACTCCGAGGCGGAACACGTTCCGGTAAACTCGCGCAATAAAGTTGTCGTCGCATCGCTGATTGGCACCGCCATTGAGTTCTTCGACTTTTATATTTATGCCACCGCTGCGGTGATTATCTTCCCGCATATTTTCTTCCCGCAGGGTGACCCGACGGCGGCAACGCTACAGTCTCTGGCCACCTTCGCAATCGCGTTCGTTGCGCGCCCGATTGGCTCAGCCGTTTTTGGTCACTTTGGCGACCGCGTGGGCCGTAAGGTAACGCTGGTGGCGTCTCTTCTGACCATGGGAATTTCAACCGTGGCGATCGGCCTGCTGCCAACCTATGAGACCATCGGCATTCTGGCGCCGGTGCTGCTGGCGCTCGCGCGTTTTGGTCAGGGCCTGGGGCTAGGCGGTGAATGGGGCGGCGCGGCGCTGCTGGCGACCGAGAACGCCCCGCCGCGCAAGCGCGCGCTGTACGGCTCATTCCCGCAGCTGGGCGCGCCGATTGGCTTCTTCTTTGCCAACGGTACTTTCCTGCTGCTCTCCTGGCTGCTGACGGATGAACAGTTCATGAGCTGGGGCTGGCGTATTCCGTTCATCTTCTCAGCCGTGCTGGTGCTGATCGGCCTGTATGTGCGCGTGTCGCTGCACGAGACGCCGGTCTTCGCTAAAGTTGCCGCCGCGAAAAAGCAGGTTAAAGTACCGCTGGGCACGCTGCTGACTAAACACGTCCGCGTGACCGTGCTGGGCACGTTCATCATGCTGGCGACCTACACGCTGTTCTACATCATGACCGTCTACTCCATGACGTACAGCACCGCCGCTGCGCCGGTTGGGCTGGGCCTACCGCGTAACGACGTGCTGTGGATGCTGATGATGGCGGTGATCGGATTTGGCGTGATGGTGCCGATTGCGGGCCTGCTGGCGGATAAGTTTGGCCGCCGCGCCAGCATGATCGTCATCACCTCGCTGATTATTCTGTTCGCGCTGTTCGTCTTCCCGCCCCTGCTGGGTTCAGGTAGCCCTGCGCTGGTGATGGCCTATCTGCTGATTGGCCTGAGCCTGATGGGGTTAACGTTCGGCCCGATGGGCGCGCTGCTGCCGGAGCTGTTCCCGACCGAAGTGCGTTACACAGGTGCCTCGTTCTCCTATAACGTCTCGTCCATCCTGGGCGCCTCCGTTGCGCCGTATATCGCCACCTGGCTGCAGGCAAACTACGGTCTGTTCTATGTGGGGGTTTATCTTGCGTCCATGGCGGCGCTGACGCTGATTGCGCTGCTGCTGACGCACGAAACGAAACATCAGGCTCTGTAATTCACTGCGGCCTGATGCCCTCACCCCGGCCCTCTCCCACAGGGAGAGGGTGAAAAGCGACTGCACTTTACTTCTTCATCTGCGCCAGAATGTTCCGGCACTGATTAGCATCCCCCTCTGACGGCGAGATCAGCGCCAGCAGCGCTGCGGCCGGCGTCACCAGCGTGGCAAGGGCGGCGGCGACTGCACCGCGCGCTATCAACGGACCGGCCTTCACGCCCGCCTGCGGATTTTTGAAGGTGCCGCGCACGTAGAGCGGTGAGCGCAGGGTGATGATTCGAATCCCCTTGCTCTCCGGATCGATGGTCAAATCAAGCTGTTCGGAGGCCATGCTGGCCGTGCCGGTCACGTTAATAACCGAGTTTTCCGTATCAAAGGCGAAAATCTGCGGACGCGCTACGCCGTTCACCAGATCCACGTTTGCCGCCGCACAGTTCACCCGAACTTCATCATCACCAAAGATCTGCCCGATGATAAAGTTACCCACGTTAAGACCCAGGATTTCCATCAGGTTACGGCTGATGAGCCCGTCGTTCATCAGCAGCTTCAGGTTACCGTTGCCGCTGCCCAGCAGTGCCGCCACGGAGTTACCCGTGCCGCGAATGTCGGCATCACCGTTCATCTCACCCAGGGTTTTCTGCATCAGCTCAACATTGGGCATCAGCTCTTTAAGCTTTAACCTGCGCGCCTGGATCTCCGCTCGCCCCTGCATCGGCTTTTTATCGCCTTCCAGATGAATATTCGAAGAGATCGTCCCGCCCGCCATGCCAAACTTCAGCGGCTGCAGGCGCAGGTCTGCGTTTTTGAGAATGATGTGCGTTGAGAGGTCGCTGATGGGCAGCGTGCTGCCATGCTCAATCTTCCGCCCCTTAAAGCGTACGTCCGCATCCATCACGTCCCACTTGTCGGTTTCAAAACGGTCATACGGCAGAACTTTACCCGCAGGCTGAACGTCCTTTTTCACCTCTTTGGACTTCGTTCCTTTTCCGGAGTCCACGCCGATCAGCGGCCCAAGGTCGGCCAGCCTCAGCTGACGAGACTCCACGTCGCCTTCCAGTTTTGGGCGCGGCTTTCCGGTGGTGTAGGTCAGTGAACCGTGAATATCGCTGTCGCCGATGCGGCCATTAAACTCGCGGTAATCAAAGACCGATGATTTTTCCGTATTGATTTTCGCGACGAGACGGCCGTCCGTTTCAAACGGCGGCGTATCAGGCAGCAGCACGCCGGTCAGCTCATAGAGTTCGCCCAGCGAGTCGCCTGCAAACTTCAGCTGTAGATCGACGCCGCCCATGTTCATCGGGTCGTTAACCGTTCCCACGAACGCCACGCGGGTGTTGCCAGAGCGGAAGTCCGCCTGCACCGGGAACGGCGTGCCTTCGCTTCTGAGCGCCAGCATGCCGCCAATTTTACCCTTACCGGTCAGCGGCTGGCCGTTGTAACGCCCTTTTGCCGTCAGGCCGAAAACGTAATCGCCTACGCTGGCTTTATCTCCCTTAGCCTGGCTGCCGGTCACTTCGCTAAACGGCAGCGGTTTGCCGAGCGGATCGACCAGGATCTCCACGTCGGCTTTGCTCACCTTGTCATCAATCGCGATCCGCCCGCGATCGAACAAGATATTGTCGAGGCGGAACGACCACGATGAAGGCTGCGCGTTGGGATCATTTTCGCCATCGCTGGCGAGGTTAAACGTCCAGTTATTATTTTTTTCAGAGAGGCGGATAAGTCGCGCATCCGGCTGCTGGAGTTTGATCCACGGCAGATAGACCGTTTTGGTCAGCAGCGCGAGCGGTGCAAGCGTGGCTTCCACGCGCGGCAGGTGAACCATGGTGACGTCAGGAATGTCCGGCGGGTTGCCGAGAATAATGTCATCGGCGTGGACGTGCGGCCAGGGGATCCAGCTTCGCCAGCCGGTCTCCTCTTTCTGGCGCTCCCACACCACGCCCAAATCGCCGCGGATCGCGAAGGGCCGATTAAGCTCCGTTGAGACTTTCTGGTTGATGGTCGGCTTAAGACGGTTCCAGTCGAACGTAGCGATAATGATGATAGCGACCACGATCAACAACAAGAAAATCCCTGCAGTCCAGGAAATAACCCTGGTTGTTTTTGTCATTTTTGTCCCCTTTCCTGATGACCTTGCCTATAAAACTATAGTCCAGACAAAGGGAAGCGGGCAGATCAGAGGGTTGTTATCACGGTTTCGAGGGTTTCCATTGGCACCGGGCGGGAGAGGAAATAGCCCTGCGCGGCGGCGGCAGGTGAGTTTTGCACATCACGCCACTCCTCCAGGGTTTCAACGCCTTCGACAATCACGCCCTGGCAGTAGCGGTTCATCAGCTGCAGCAGCAGCGTAAACAGGTTCCGTCCTTCCGGGGTCTGGCGCAGCATGATAAACAGGTCGCGCGCCACCTTGATGTAATCATAACGGACTTCACTCAGCGCGGAGAAGTTCGCCATGCCGGTGCCGAAGTCGTCGAGCCACAGCGGGCCAAATTCACACATCGAGGCAAAAGAGGAGTCCTGCGGCAGGCGGACATGCTCCACCAGCTCGAAGCGCATCCACGGCAGGGAGGCAATCAGCGCCTGCAGTTTCGCGTTCTGGCGCAATGCCAGCAGAGTCGGGCCATCCACGTTTACCGACGCCAGAATACCGTGCTGCTCAAAGAAGGCCTGCTTTGTAGCCAGCATCTGCAGCTGCTCTTCAAGCACATCGATACGATGACGAACCGCCACTTCAGCAAAATAGCGGTCGGGCGCAATACGCTGGGAGGGGTTCGAAGGGTGTGTCACGACCGTTAAAATCTCAATCGCCATCAGCCGGCCATCGGTGCGATAGATCGGTTGATAGGTATACGCGCGCTCACACTGCAGCCAGTAGCGATGCTCCTGCAAGTTCTCAATACTTGCTTCAGGCGTAGTGCTCAGCCGCTGGATAACCTGCTCTGACTTCATTTCAGATGTCCTGTTTTATGGGATGACCTTTCTGGACTCGTCACTGGGTTATCGGCGCGCTAATTGAGAACTTTATGTTCAATTGGCCGGGAAAATGAAATTAAGATGACAGAAATTTGCCGGAACACGCGCTGGCTCAAAAAAAATATTGGAACGTCGTTTTAATATGGTTGACCACATAATCCACACAGCGCACACTACTTTTTATTTACTCTGTTCAGGTTCACGACTATGTCCAAAAAAATTGCCGTGATTGGCGAATGCATGATTGAGCTGTCCCAGAAAGGCGCGGAAGTCAGCCGCGGTTTTGGTGGCGATACATTGAACACATCCGTTTATATTGCCCGTCAGGTCGCCCCTGACGCGCTGAGCGTGAACTACGTTACCGCGCTGGGAACAGACAGTTTCAGCCAGCAGATGCTGGAGTCCTGGCAGAGCGAGAATGTTCACACCTCCCTTATCCAGCGCATGGAAAACCGTCTGCCGGGTCTGTACTACATTGAAACCGACAGCACCGGCGAGCGCACCTTCTACTACTGGCGTAACGAAGCCGCCGCCAAATTCTGGCTGGAAAGCGATGCCGCAGCCGCTATTTGCGAAGAGCTGGCCACCTTTGACTACCTCTATCTCAGCGGCATCAGCCTGGCGATCCTGAGCCCGGAAAGCCGTGAGAAGCTGCTGTCCCTGCTGCGCGAATGCCGCGCCAACGGCGGCAAGGTGATTTTCGATAATAACTACCGCCCGCGCCTGTGGGCCAGCCGTGAAGAGACCCAGCAGGTTTACCAGCAGATGCTGCAATGCACCGACATCGCGTTCCTGACGCTGGATGACGAAGATGCGCTGTGGGGTGAGAAGCCGGTAGAGGAGGTTATCGCACGCACTCAGGCCGCGGGCGTGAGTGAAGTCGTGATTAAGCGCGGAGCGGATTCGTGCCTGGTTGCCGTTACGGGCGACGCGGTGGTTGAGGTCCCGGCGGTGAAGTTAGCCAAAGAGAAAGTGATTGATACCACGGCGGCCGGTGATTCCTTCAGCGCGGGTTATCTGGCGGTACGCCTGACGGGTGGAACGCCGGAAGCGGCTGCACAGCGCGGCCACCTGACGGCCAGCACCGTGATTCAGTATCGCGGAGCGATTATTCCGCGTGAGGCAATGCCTGGTTAACGGGCTTTGCCCCTCACCCCAGCCCTCTCCCCAAAGGGGCGAGGGTGTTTGTAGTTCCCTCTCCCTTTTGGGGAGAGGGTTAGGGTGAGGGGACTACTGCCCCTGCGGAATATCCGTTGCATCCTGATGTAAATCATCTGCCGCCGCAGGCTGCGCGGCTTGCGCTACCGGCGTCATAATCCCTTCCCAGGTTGCCTGCAACTCCTTCATGTCATACTCCGGCTCGCCTTTCGGCTGCAGCAGAATCAATGCCATATCCTGAGACAGCTGCTGACGCAGGTCCTGATTCAGCATCTCGACGGTCAGGCCGCTGAGGAAATCCTGGCGCAGTTTCTGATACTGCTCCGGCGCGATGTCGACCACCTGATTTTGCAGAGAACGAATACGCTGGCTGATCAGGATATCGGTGTCGGCGCGGGCATAGGTCGCAAACAGCTTCTGCAGCTCAAGCGACTTCTGCGCCACCAGGGCGTTGAACTCCTCTTCAGAGAGGCCCTCTTTGCGCACTTTTGCCAGCTCTTTTGCCACCACGCCCAGGTTCGCATTCAGCTTGTCGCCCGGTGATTCAACGTTAATGGCGCACTGCGCGCGCTGGAACAGCACGCGGCAGTCAAAGCCCAGGCCGATATTCTTCACGTTGTTTTTACTCAGCGTTTGCTGAACGTGCCAGAACAGCGCTTCGCGCGCCAGGTCTGCACGCCAGTAGCGCAGCAGCGCGGCGGACTCGCGGATCGGCTGCCAGGCGGTGTCCCACATCATTGAGAGACGGTCCTGACGCACGGTATCGGTCATGATGCTGACCGGTTCCGGGCGCAGAGGGGAAAGCGTCGGAACCGGGGCTGGCGTTTCGCGCTTGCCTTTCAAATCGCCAAACGCTTTGTTGATCTGCTCAATCACCGCGCGGCTATCGACGTTGCCAACCACAATCAGGGTCATTGCATCCGGGGTGTACCACTTCTGGTAGAAGGATTTAACCTGCTCGGCGTCAACGGGCTGTTTCAGCGGTTCAGCGGGATCGTGGCCCAGCAGCGAGGAGCCCTTCAGGCGATAGCGCCACCAGCCCTCTTTGGTGTCCGTAGGCCAGGTCGCCACCATGTCACTGTTGCTCAGCGCGTAATTCACGGTCTCGGGCGTAATCGCCAGTTTGCCGGTGGCATCTGAGAGGTAGGTGAGCGCTTCTTTGAGGAGATCGTTGCGGTTGTTCGGCAGGCTCAGGTTAAACATGGTGTAGTCATAAGAGACCACCGCCGGCGGCAAGGGACGTTTAGGGTCGATGGCCTGTTGCCAAAGAGAACGTACCTGAACAGCTTGCAGACTGCCGCTCTGCGTGAGCGCCAGTCGAGGAATAAAGTGGCTTAAACCGGTCTGCTGGGTGCTTTCAGTGAGGGAGCCGGTATTCACAGACAGACGGATTTCGATACGGTCGCTGGGACGTTGCGGGGTGGCTAAAACTTGCCACTGGAAACCATTCGCCAACGTTCCCTGTTGCCAGGCCGGGTCTGGCTGGAGCGCATCTGCCTGCACATAACTGGCTGCTGCCATCATCAGCAAACCGCCGGTTAAGAGTCGAATTTTTGTGCCCTGCATGTGAACCCCTGATCAACAATCCTGGTTAAAAAGAGTGTCTCGCGACGTGAGAACTCTAAAAGATGACGATGAAAACACCTCGATTAGACCGCGTGTTTAGCCAAACGTCACGGACGGAAGTGAAATATACCCAAAAAAAATCTTGTCGAAGTATGACAGGTTTGAGCGGTTATTATGCGCAGACGCCCGCATCCCGACAAGGGTATGCGGGCTATTGTGGCAAGATTTAGGAGGATAAACCCGCGGGTTTGCTGTCAGTCGTACGATTATTTAACGTATCGTCGAGCTTTTTGTGATCCAGCTCTTTTACCCATTTCGCGACCACGACGGTGGCCACACCGTTACCCACCAGGTTGGTTAACGCACGCGCCTCAGACATAAAGCGGTCAATACCCAGGATCAGCGCCAGGCCAGCCACCGGCAGATGGCCCACCGCAGAGATGGTCGCAGCCAGTACGATAAACCCGCTCCCCGTTACGCCCGCCGCACCTTTCGACGAGAGCAGGAGCACCACCAGCAGGGTGATCTGATGGAAGATATCCATATGGCTGTTGGTCGCCTGGGCGATAAACACCGCGGCCATCGTCAGGTATATCGAGGTGCCGTCCAGGTTAAACGAATAGCCCGTCGGAATGACCAGCCCCACCACCGACTTACGGCAGCCCAGTTTTTCCATCTTGTCGAGCATACGCGGCAGCGCAGACTCCGAAGACGATGTTCCCAGCACAATCAGCAGCTCTTCACGAATGTAGCGGATGAACTTGAAGATGCTGAAACCCGTCGCACGGGCGATTGAGCCCAGCACCACCACCACGAAAAGAATACAGGTAATGTAGAAGCAGATAATCAGCTGGCCCAGCTGCACCAGCGTGCCCACACCGTATTTACCGATGGTGAAGGCCATCGCACCGAAGGCACCAATGGGTGCCAGGCGCATGATCATGTTGATGATGCCGAAGATGACCTGCGAGAAGCTTTCAATCACATTGAAGATCAGCTGGCCTTTGCTGCCCAGGCGGTGCAGGGCAAAGCCAAACATGACGGCAAACAGCAGCACCTGCAGGATATTGCCGCTGGCAAACGCGCCGATGACGCTGCCGGGTATCACGTCCAGCAGGAAGGCCACAATGCCCTGATCCTTCGCCTGCTCAGCGTAGACCGCGACCGCTTTGGCATCCAGCGTCGACGGGTCGACGTTCATTCCGGCACCAGGCTGTACCACGTTAACAATGATCAGACCGATAATCAGGGCAATGGTGCTGACCACTTCAAAATAGAGAAGGGCCACTGCACCGGTACGACCGACCGCCTTCATGCTTTCCATGCCAGCGATACCGGTCACCACCGTACAGAAGATCACCGGGGCGATGACCATTTTGATGAGCTTAACGAACGCGTCGCCAAGCGGTTTCATCTGCGCGCCCAGTTCAGGGTAGTAGTGACCAAGCAGAATACCGATTGCGATGGCCGTCAGGACCTGAAAGTAAAGGCTCTTGAAGATTGAGGTTTTCATAGGGTGTCCTTGGGAAGAAAAACCACAGGCTTTGTAAGGTTATGGTTAACCTGCGGCTTTAAAATAACACCCACATAACAGGACAGAAATAAAGCAACTTCAAATTTGAAACACAAATGTTAAGAACTTTGAGCTGGCTCGCACAAGCCAGCAACAAAATTACACTTTTGCGTTATTGTCGGCGTCGGCCAGGTAGCGTTGTTCGAAGATATCCGACGGTACCGCCCGGGCAAAGAGGAACCCCTGGCCGTACTCTACGCCCGCGGCGGCGAGCCAGTCGCGCTGGGCTTCGGTTTCGATGCCTTCGGCAATCACCTGCAGGCTCAGGCTGCGCGCCATCTGGATAATCGCTTCCACCATGCTGCTGTCATCCGGGAGCCCGTCAACAAAGGTTTTGTCGATCTTAAGCACGTCCACCGGCAGCGTTTTCATGTGCTGAAGCTGGCGTAACCCGGCGTAACCCATGCCAAAATCATCCAGCGCGATGCGGATCCCGGCATTACGCAGCGGTTTCAGGATCGCCACGGCTTCATGCGGATCGTCGATGCGGCGGCTCTCCGTGACTTCAAGTATCAGCGTGTCGGGCTGAATGCGGTAGCGATGAATAAGCTCCAGCAGCTCGGAGACCATGGTCGGATGCATAAGCTGCAGGGCTGAAAGATTCACCGAGAGCGGCAGCATGATGCCCCGCTCCTGCCACGCCGCAAGCTGGCGGCACGACTCTTCCAGCACCCAGTGCCCCACGCTCACGATCAGACCACAGGATTCAATGCGTTCTATCAGCCCTTCCGGCAGCTCCCACGCGCCATCCGGCTGCTGCATGCGCAGTAAGGCTTCCGCGCTTTTCACTTCTCCCGTCAGCAAATTCACCTGCGGCTGAAGCCAGATGGCAAACTGGCGGTTGTCCATCGCCGTCAGAATATCGCTCTCTTCCGTCAGGCGCTGCTGCGCCTTTTCCATCTGCTCCGGGTCAAAGAACTGGATCTGGTTTTTGCCTTTTCGCCGCGCGGTGAAGGCCGCCGAGAACGCGCGACGATAGAGCTGCTCGGCCGTCAGGTCGCCGTAGAACATCGCAATCCCGATGCTGGCGCTCGGGCGCAGCTGGATGCCCTGTACCGGCAGCCGCTCATTAATGACAGTGAGTACTTGCTGACCTAACGTGATCGCGTGCCACGGCTCTTTCACACCGTGCGCGATAACCACCAGGTCATAGCCGCTGACCTGCGTCAGCACCATGCGCGGCGCCAGAACGGTTTTTATTTTCTCCACCAGCGTCAGCAGCAGCATCTCGCGCTGGCTCTCTTTGAGCACGCCCGCCGTATCCTGCAAGGTTTCGCAGGCGATCGCCATCAGCGCCGTGGTTTGCTGACGGGCGACGGTCTGCTCCAGCATCGCCATCAGGAACGCTTTGTTCGGCAGCTCCGAGACCGGGAAGCGGGTCGCACTGCTGTTAAGCTCATCCTGCTGACGCATGACGCGCTGCTGGTTGATGTTGTAGCTGCGCACCAGCATGCCGATTTCATCGTCGTGATGAAGACGCGGCAGCGGGAGCTGGTGCCCCACCTGTTCCTGCGGGGAGAGATCGTTCAACTCCCGGGCTATGCGGCGCAAAGGGTGGACAATCAGCCGGTTGATACACCAGGTCAGCGCAACGCTGAGGATCAGTGTTAAAAGTAAGTAAGTGGTCACTAATGTAGCAACCCAGCTCATCACGAACTTATACATGCGGTAGGAGTCCGCCTGCAGAACGAGGTAGGCTAACGGCTGAGGGTTGGCCGGCCGTTCGAGCGAATAGATCGGCAGTGAAATTTGTACCGGCAGCTCAAACATCCGCATGACCGTGACCGGGACGGGACGTTCTGGAATAAAGCTCATCCGTAACGCCTGGAACTGATTGGGCAGCACCACATCCGCCCGGCTGACAATACCGGCGGGCTGGATGCGTTTTAAAATCGTTTCCGCGTCGGGAATATCCCCTTTGAGGATCGCCGCAGAGAGCGGTTCACGCACCGAACGAGCGATGCTTTCAAGTTGTGAAGCCGTGTTATAGCGATTCTGCTGTACGGAATGAAACAGCAAAATGACGCAGAAGATGAAGACAAACAGCATTGTGACGGCTGAAACCATCGCCATCTGTTTGATCGTTAAAGAACGGCTGACACGCAAAATGACTCTCCACAGAACTCGAAGCGCAGGGCGCACCAGGGAGTGAACCTGGTGCGCCTGAGTATACCCGATTGCTGCACTTTTAAGAGAGACTTACAAATGGATTAAGTTAAATCCGATTACCAGTCCGCATACGGCATGAGCGGCTGCGGCGGTAAGTCCATGTCGCCCTGCCAGCCCGCGGCAGAGTAACGCACGTAGAGCAGTGCATGGCTCGGGGTATAGTCTTTCGCTTCCTGGATATCCACGCCCAGACCGACAAACCAGTTGGAGGTCACGCGGCGTTCAATAATGGCCCTGGCGGTATAACCGGTCCCGGAGGAGGAGCTGCCGTTTTCAGGCTCGCCTTTATCGGAATACATCGGGTCGCCATTGGCATCGACCTGGTTATCCGGGATCAAATTCTGGATCGGATAACGCATCCCGTCTTTGGTTTTGGAATGCGACCACGACACAGATCCGCCAAGCTCCCATGACCAGTTCTCGGTACGTTTACGCCACGTCACCGGCAGCGCGAAGGAGACGTACTCCTGCGGGCTGTAGTAGCCGCCCTGTCCGAGGGTATAGCCGCTGAGATCTTTGTCATAGTGCCAGACCATGTTAGAGACACCGACCGTCAGACGCTCGTTGTTCTCGTTGATCAGCTTGTAGTAATAGCCGGTCATCCAGCGGATGCGCCAGTTATCTTCCACATTTTTACCGGTCAGGCTGTCCATGTTCAGGCTCGACCAGATGCCGTTCGCCTCACCTTTGTCATAGCTTACGCTCACGCCGCCGCCGGTCGAGCGTACGCCGCCCCATGTGGTATCGGTATTGGTGTCTTTTTGGCCCGCGAACGCCAGCACGGAGCTGGAGATCGGCCGACGATGCGCGTTCAGGGTGTAGCCAATCGGCCCGAGATCGCTGCTGTAGCTTACGCCGCCGACCACATCCACCACGTCGAAGCCCATCGGCGTGGTGCCAATATCCCATGCCCAGGTTTTATTCTGCCAGCCAACCGCCACGCTCGCGCCGTTGGCCGACTGGTTAGTGCTGCCGCTACACGGCGTTTCGGCGCAGGTACCCCATTTTGGATCGTACGTCCCGTTGCTGGTGGCAAACGAACCGGCATCCATATTCACCAGATCGCTTCGGAAGAACATCCGACCGTCGGACAGCGGCGCATCGACCTGCAGCATGGTGGTGTGCGCTTTCAGATCGGAATAACCGCCCGTGCCGCTGGAGCCCCAGTAATCATGCTGCAGCGTGACGTTCAGATCCTGCTGCTGGTAAAGCTCGCCCGCATCGCTGCGCACGCCGCGCTTCAGCCAGTCGTCTTTTTCATCATTCCGCGTCAGGCGGGTAAAGCTGTCGTTATCGGCCGGACGGGCGGTGGTCACGCCGGAAGCCACCATGGCATCTTTATACGTTTCCAGCGCCTGCTGAGGCTGGCCGTTTTGCGCCTGGAAACGCGCGGCATCACGCATCACCAGCGCGCTGTCCATGGAAGGCGGCTGCGATTTTGCCTGCGGGATCAGCTTGCTGAAGGTCTGCTCTGCCGCCGCCGTATCGCCCAGTCCCGCCTGCGCCATGGCTATCCGGCGCTGCATGTTGACGGAGAGCGGCTGGCCATTTTGCTCGGCAGGCAGTTTTGCCAGCTCCGCACGGGCCGCGTCCTTATCGCCTTCCGCAATGTAGACCTCGGTCAGACCCAGGATAGCGTCTTCGTTTTGCGGCTCGCGCTGCAGCACGGTGCTGTAGGCATTTTTTGCCGCCGCGCGGTCGCCACGCTGCAGCGCCCAGTCCGCGAGGGTTAAGTCGATACGCGTGGAGACCGGCTGCTGGCGAAGCAGGGTTTCTGCCTCCTGCTCTTTCCCGCTGTCGCGCAGGCGGTTAGCGGTTTCCAGCACCTGATTGCTTTGCAGACGGTCCGCCAGCTCCTGAATGTTGCCGTTCCACTTATCACGCGGCAGGGTATTCAGGTGCGCCAGGGCGGCTCTGTCCTGATCGTTTCCGGAGAGATAAAGCCCGGTGGCATAAACCTGATCCGGATCGCCCGGCTTCTGGCTCGCCAGCTGGCGCATCAGATTGTCCGCCTGGCTGCGCTGCCCCGCGCTGTAGAGATCGCGCGAGAGGCGGTAGGTGATCCAGACGTCACCTGGAGAAAGCGCAAGACGGCGGCGCTGAATTTCCGCCGCCTGAGCATACTGTCCCTGGCTTTCCAGCTTCTCGGCCTGAGCGGAGAGCTGTTCGTTGGTCAGGCTGCGTTCAATATCATCAATGCTGCGACGCTGGCTGGCGGAGAGTGACTGAATAAACTGGGTGGCCTTTTCAGGCGACTGCGCGCGATAAATATTGGCCAGGCCGCGTACCGCATTGCTGTTGCCGCTGTCCATACGCAGCGCCTGACGATAATAGCGCTCTGCGGCATCGTTATCCTTGCGCGCGGCGGCGGTATCGCCCAGTCCCAGTACCGCATAGCTGTCGGTGTTATCGATACTGCGCGCCTGCTGGAAATTGCGTTCCGCCTGAGCGGTATTGTTGGCCTTCAGCGCCGCGTCACCCTGCTGGATCAGCAGCCAGTAGCGGTTAACCTTCAGCAGGCTGTCCCATTTATCGCGGTTGTCACTCTGCGGATCGAGCGCGATCGCCTTTTCAAACTGCGCCACCGCGCGGGCGCGATCGCCTTTCTGTGAATACGCCTGCCCGAGCGCGCCCACGGCTTCGCTGTCGGCATGGTTGGCACTCACGGCTTTCTGCAGTTCCGCGACCGCTTTACCGCCCTGCCCGGCATCCACCGCGGCAAGCCCTTCGGCTTTCGCGCGGAATGCCGGATCGGCGAGCTGTTTTTGCTGCGCTTCAAGCTGGGCGCGCGCCGCCGTGACGTTATCGCCGTCGCTGAAGACGCTCAGGTATTTTTGCAGTGCGCTAACGCTGGCGCTGCTGGCTGGCTGATCTTTGATCTGCTGATACCACATATCAGAGGCCTGGTTACGGCCGCTGTTGGATTTGGCCATATCCTGCAACACGGTAAAGCCTTCATCACGGCGGCCGCTCTGGAACAGGAGCTGTGCGAGCGCCGTCTGCTGCTGGGTATTGCCGGGACTGCTGGCATTGATCTTCTTCAGCTGGTTAATGGCGGTATTACGCCTCGCCGGATCTTTGGCGACAACGGTCCAGTATTCTGCGGCTAATTCCCCGCCAGGAGGATCCCCAGCAAAGAGCTTTTCGTAGGCCGCGATCGCTTCCTGCGTGTGGCCGGTGGTGGCGAGCAGACGAGCCTGCTGTAGCGCCTGACGGCCATCGGGCGTAGAGAGCAGCATGGTATTGCGGGACGACTTATACGCGCTCGAACCCGGCGCCATCCCTTTCAGGCGATCCAGCTCTTTTTGTGCGCCCGCATTATCGCCCTGTCGAAGCAGATAGCGGAAACGCGCGGCGATCACGTCGGGGTTGTTCGGGTCGATCAGCTCAAGGCGATAGAGAGACTGGCGAACCAAATCTTCGCGCTGCGTCGATTCGCCCAGACGGACCTGCTCCAGCAGCTGTTGCTGCTGGGGGGAATTGGCGGCCTCGGCCATCGGCATCAGTGCCAGACCAAGCGATAAACTGAGTAGATTTACTGTGAACTTGCGCATTCCTGGCCCCAATCCGGTATTAATTCACCCTGTGCGGTGAAGCGAAAACGATGCTGATCCCACCCTTGACCAAAGAGGGTCAGTACATAACTGTAGTAGGCATTATTATCGGGAAAGCGATCGGCCACGCGCTGGCGCTGCACCGCTTGTGCATCCCTGTTTTGTAAAAAGGGCAGCAGGGACGCAGAGAAGCCGACCGGGCCTGTATCCGTGCGTTTGCCGGTTGCCACATCGACTTTCTCCGGCGGTACGCCCTGTTTTGCCGTCACCTTCGCCATCGGCTGGAATCGCGCCAGCAAACGGGCCTTCTGCGGGTCTTTCTCACTCATCATGCCCACCCAGAGATAGACGCGGATGGCGTCATAGCTGCCCACCAGCGACGCATCCTGCTTCAGCTGCCAGCCTTTGTTCTTCTGGTATTGCACCCAGTTTGGGGAGAACCCCTTCGGTGCGGTCTCCAGCAGTAAACGCAGGTTGGTTTCACGCAGCGTTGTCCAGGGCGCGCCGAAACGGGTGAAGTAGCTGGCAAGCTGCGGAGGGAGATAGCTGGGGTTAAAGCGCCAGGCGTTCTCTTCAGCAAAGCCGACCTTACCCGGAAGTAACATAGAGCCCAGCCCCGGCACCTTGACCACTTCCTCGCTGGCGATACGTTTAAGCAGCGCCTTTCCCGTGCGGGTGTAGTCCGGGTTTTTCCACAGCCTTCCGGCTTCCAGCAGCGACCAGGCAATCCAGACATCGGCATCGGATGCGGAGTTAGAGTCGATAACCGCCCAGGTCTCTTTGTCCTTTTGCCCCCACAGCCAGGCAGGCAGGTTTTGCGCTATATCGCCCTGAGCGAGGTTGTCGCGCGTCCACGCCAGCAGCACGTCAAACGCTTTACGGTCATTGGCCGCCAGCGCAAAGAACAGCGCATAGCTTTGCCCTTCAGAGGTGGTAATTTTTCGCGCGTCGCTGGGGTCAATGACGCGCCCGCTTTCGCTGATGTAGTCCTGCTTAAACTGCTCCCAGGCAGGCCAGCTACAGGCGGCGCGCAGATTCGTCGCCGCCAGCATCAACGCTGCTAATACACACCAGCGAAAGCCTTTCATCACATCTTACTCATGATCCGGGTTCAGGCGACGACGGCTGATGATACGCAGCAGACGCCACAGTACCCACGCCAGCAGCACGACGCTGACCGCGGCCAGAATAGCCAGCAGTACCGGGTGGTTAGACAGCGCATACCACAGACGCTCAAACCACGGCAGATGGCCCACGTAGTAGACATCACCCACGCGCAGGCTGTTGACGCCTGATTCACGGATAACGGAAACCGAGCCGAACATTGACGCACGTTTACCGCTGTCGTTCATGGCCGTGTTTAACAGCTCATAGCCGCGAGGGCTGTCGGCCAGCAGTGCGATAACGCTGCGCTGGTCGTTATACGGCGACTGGAAGCCAACGATGGCCGCCATCGGTCCCGATGAACTGATGCTGGTTCTTACGTTCGCCTGACGATCGCCGCCGTCCGGCATGATGCTCGGGAACTGGGTCTGACGCAGCGGCGTATTCACCCATGACTGGGCCGCCTGGACCAGCAGATCGACGCGCTTGTCATCCTTCAGCTTGTCCGGAATGCTGCCGATTACCATGATATCGGCATCTTTGTTCTGGATTTGGCTGCCATCATCGGTCAGCGTCACGTTAATCGCCGGCAAACCGGTTTGTGCCCCAACGGTGCCCATCGCATCCAGCAGTGTCGTAACCTGGCCTTCAGATGGCGTTTTCGGCATCACGACGATGGACTCAGACAGGTCTGCCATGCGGCTGAACGGGAAGCTGGCATTGGCAAACGCGCGCAGATCCGGCATCGCAATAAAGTGATAGTACTTAGAGAAGTCGATAGTGGATTCATCACCGATCACCACATGGTTCTGTACCGGCTGGAAGGTGATGCAGTTATCCACCGAGCCGCCGGGCATCGGGTTCATATACTGGAAGTCGAAACGCAGCTGGTTAACCGCCCCCAGCTTCAGCGCCGGGATAGACACATCGGTTTTACCGTCCAGCAGACCCTGCAGTACCGGCAGACGGAGCATCAGGCGGTTGGTATCCTGGGTGCTTGTCAGGCTGAAGGACTGCAGGAACTGGTTGTTCAGGCTGATGTCCATGCGCGAGCTGTCTTTGGTCGACGGCGCGGTGTAACGGTAGTTCAGATTGATATCGATGCCGTTAGTGCGCAGCAGATACAGATCCGGCGGCAGGTTCAGCGACAGGCTGATAGGCGAAGGCTCAAGCCCCGTCGCCTGCAGCTGCTCTTCATAGGTTTTCAGCTCGCCGAAACTGATTGCGCGGTCGGTACGCACCCAGTTCGGGGCATCGTAAGGCTTACGCGCCAGCAGCGGTTTCACGTCATCGACAACGACGCTATTACCGCGGAACAGAATGTTCCCCTGCGCGATGCCTTTTGCCGCCTGCACCAGATCTTTTTCATCACGGCCGAAGACCACCAGCAGCTTCACGTACGGGTTGTCCGGGTGGCTAATCATTTCAATCGTTGGCGCCTTGACGTCCGCGTGATCGCGCAGGAACGCCGGACGTTTGGCGTTAGTCGCAAACACAATCGCGCTTCTGTCGGGCATTTTGTCGTACATGACCGGGAAGCTCTGACCGCGCCAGCCGGAGCGAGAACCAAACCACGACGCGACGATAGTCGCCGCAAGCTGTTCGGTGACATCCGGAGAGCTGGCAAAGACCATCGGCAGCGTTAACTGGCGGTTATCGCGCGAGTCAAAGAACGGAACCGGAAACGCGGAGAGGTCGTTTTTCAGCGCCAGCGACTGGTAGGTCATCTGCAGCGAGGAGTTACGGCCTACGTCCATCCACAACGTGCTGCTGGCCGGGTTTTCACACACGTCGCGATAGTGGCCGACAAACTCCAGGCGGACACGGTTAAAGTCGGTGATGAACAGCGGGTTGATCGGCACCTGTGCCAGTGTTTTCTTGCCCAGCTGCTCTTTCGTGACCGGCAGAACGTCCATCAGCTCATCATTCAGGTAGACCTTCAGCTGAGACTGCACGGGCAGCAGCGACGGCGACGGCGTGTACTCAAGGTTCAGCACCGCATTCGAGACCACTTCATCGCTGCGCATCCCAAACTCAATGCCGCCGTTAGGGTTGATGCCACGCAGCACCATGCTGCCCGGCGGAGGCGCAATCTGGGCAAACGTCAGCTTCACATCACGCGATGGGGCATTCTCCGCGACGACGGGCGCGTTGGCACCCGGTACGCCAGGCATGACTTGCCCAACGACCTGATTGTTCGCCGGTAGCGTATTCCCCGCCGTTGGCTGATTCGGGACAACGTTTTCCGTTTGTCCCGGTGCCGCCGTGACAACCGGGTCGGTCGCTTGCGCGACGACAGGAACCGTAGGAGCAGGCGTGGCCGCCGCGTTTTCAGGCGCTGCGTTAGCCATCGTTAAGGGAAGCGCACTCATCCCCATTGCCACTGCACATAACCAGGAAAGTTTTGTTTTCATCGCGTTATCATCATTGTTGAGCCATAACCGGGTCCGATTGCTTCGCTTCATCTCGCTCAGGGCGACGCGGAATGAACGACACGACCCAGGAAACCAGCGAAGTAAGTGACCGGAAAATTAATTTCACAGACGACGGGGCAAATTCTGCAAGGTGACGATAGCCACGGAACCCCAGCTTCAGAATATCGAGCAGGCTTTCCAGAGGTTTGTCTTCCGGGAAGCTGTCCTGCCACAGAGCCCACGTATCCGCGCGGGCAAACGTACACTGCACAAAATCGATGTGTTGCTTTTTGGTCAGCGGCATCAGCTGCAGACCGACTTCATTGCCTGACACACGCGCAACCTGCGTCGGGAAAACGTACTCCTGCTGGCCGCGCTTAAGCAGTAGGTTGACCTTCTGCCCTTCCAGCACCTTCGCCTGGCCGTTGATTTTGATCCCCAGGCCGCCGTCGGAGAAGTCATGTACGGTACAGGAGAAAAGGTGTCCGTCTTCGCGGGCAATGGCCGCCGGCATGCTGATCTCAACGCGATGCGCGCGTCGTACCTGTTTGCTTTCCACCGACACCGCGACCGCGCCGCCGAGGATAATCAGGTTGTAGAACACCCATGCCATACTGACGAATACCGTTAATACCTCGTTTGCCGGGCCGTAGTAGTAGCGCCAGATACCGACAATCACCCCCACGATATTGAGCAGCACCAGGAAGATATACGGACGGGAGATAACCCAGTCGACATACTCCTCTTCCACCAGCCCGCCTTTCGCGGTGACGTTAAACTTCCCTTTGTGCGGATTAATCAGCGCGACCATCGTTGGCGGCGCGATATACCACGCCAGCACCGTTTCGTAGATTTCACTCCAGAACGAATGGCGGTATTTTCCCTGAATCTTCGAGTTCGTCAGGCTCGCGTGGATCATGTGCGGCAGAACAAACAGCGCGATCATCAGCGCAGGTGCGTAGATGATATAGGCATGAAGGAGCAGGAACGCCAGCGGCGCGGTGAGGAAGATAAGCCGTGGGATACCGGACAGGAAGTGGAACATGGCGTTGACGTAGCACAGGCGCTGCGCCAGCTTCAGTCCTTTACCGGTAAGCGGGTTGTCCAGGCGGAATATCTGCACCATGCCGCGCGCCCAGCGGATACGCTGGCCGATGTGCGCCGAGAGCGACTCCGTTGCCAGACCCGCCGCCTGCGGAATGCGCATATACGCAGAGGTGTGGCCGCGACGGTGTAAACGAAGCGAGGTATGGGCATCTTCGGTCACGGTTTCTACGGCGATACCGCCAATTTCATCCAGCGGGCCGCGGCGGATAACCGCACAGGAGCCGCAGAAGAAGGTGGCATCCCACATGTCGTTTCCGTCCTGCACAAGGCCGTAGAACAACGTGCCTTCGTTCGGGGTTTTGCGGAAACGGCCCAGGTTGCGCTCAAACGGATCCGGCGAGAAGAAGTGGTGCGGCGTCTGCATCATCGCCAGCTCTTTTTCTTTCAGGAACCAGCCCATGGTCATCTGCAGGAACGAGCGCGTTGGCACGTGGTCGCAGTCAAAGATGGAGACGAACTCGCCTTTGGCGTATTTCAGCGCGTTGTTGATGTTACCGGCTTTCGCATGCTCGTGCGTGGTACGGGCGATATACTCCACGCCAACTTCGTCTGCGAACTGGCGGAACTCTGCGCGACCGCCGTCATCAAGGATCCAGATTTGAGCTTATCTTTCGGCCAGTCGATGCCCAGCGCGGCATAAATGGTGTTTTTAACCACGCTCAGGTCTTCGTTGTAGGTGGGCACAAAGAGATCGACCGACGGCCACAGGTTGGTGTCTTTCGGCAGCGGAACCGGCTGGCGGTTCAATGGCCAGATCACCTGGAAGTAGCCCAGCACCAGCACTATCCACGCGTAGGTTTCAGCAAACAGCAGGATCAAGCCACACACCAGGCTGACCGGGTCATCCCAGTTCAGCGTCGAGGTGTAACGCCACCAGATGTAGCGGCAGGAAACGGTCAGCGACAGCACAATCAGCATCAGGGCAGAGAAACGACCCGGTATCCGCCGTACCAGCAGCGCCACGCCCCACAGCAGGATCAGGAAGGTAAACTGCGCCAGCGGGTTAAAGGGCTGTGTAATACAGACCAGCGCAAGAATAAGCGAGAAGACGACAATGACGCCGAGGATAAAACGCCGCAAGCCCGGATGCAGATGCCCGAGCTCTTTGTGGTTGTCCAGATGGCTGGTTTTATCGCTGACGCTATCGGGTAGCCTGTCCATCCACTGGTGATAGCGTTCACGTAAGTTCTGGACGCGATCGAAACTCCGCCAGCGCGGCGTCGTTTTTTCAGATCTGCCCGACGTGGCGACCAGCCAGACGGCCTGAATGGCATAACGCGCCGGATCTAATGGGCGTGGTCTGTCGGGATTAATGTGCGGATAAAGTTCGCCGTGCCGTGCACGAATACCTTGCCAGCGGGGGTGTTCAAGGGGAATAAAGATCCAGGCCAGAATCATCCAGAAACAGCCGAACGCGGCGCTCAACGACGACGCGCCGTGACGACGATAATGCCGGTAGCGTTCGCTTAACCGCGAACTGACCGGCGGGATGAGCAACCAGGTCGACAGACGACTCATACCGCGCTCCCGGCAGGTTCCGGCCGTTTAGCGAAGTGCAGTAAACACCAGTTCGCTAGCGTCAGGATCTCTTCTGCCGCCAGCGAATCGCTACGGTATTCCCCGAGAGGCTGTTTGGAGGCGAGGCACTCCGCCATCCCTTCATCACGATGGATCACCATCGGCAGCAGGCGACGCTGGCTCTGGAGCCACACCTGATACAGATCGTCCTGGATCTGGCTGCCGATGCGCAGATCGTTAATCAGTAAATGGGCGTGCGGCGGCAACGGCTGCTGATGCAGGCGGATATGACAGTTTGCATCCACGTTCACGATTGAGAGGACATGGTCGCATTGCGCGATAAGCTGACGGGTCAACGCGGCAGCCCCGTGCGGCAAATCTAACAGTATCCACTGATAATGGCCCTGGTCCTGCAGGCTCTGCAGCCCGGTGGTGAATTGCGAAAGCAGACGCTGGTACGCAGCTTCGTTCTCACGTTCGGATTCAGTTAATTGCCCATAGGGGAGTAAATCAAGCTGGGAGGTATAGCGCATACCCGCATCTCGCCAGTCTTTATCATCCAGCAGCGCGCGGGCCCAGCCCTCTTTGCGGGTAAAGTCGACGTTAAAAAACATGCGCAGCAAATTGTCGGAGCAGGCGTCAATAACCAGCACCGATTCACCTAATAGCTGTAATGACCACGCCAGCGCCGCAGTAACGGAGGTTGTACCTACACCGCCACGGACGCCCTGTAATCCGAGTATGGCCATCAATGGCTCCCTTATTGTTGTTGGGCAAATTCAGCTAATAACGGCCAACGTTTAATAGCCGCGGCCAACTGTTCCCGCTGGGAAATATCGGTGTAGTCTATTTCAGGCAAAGAAAAAGCCTGCGTAAGTGCCAGAAAATCGTTTTGGAATGTGTAACCCAGGCTTGAGTCGACCGGCGTTCCGGGTTCGTTATTATGCATTTTTATTTCATCCCTTTGTGTAAAGTCACAAGATCAGATGGAGCGAGGCTTCCTGCCCACGAAATTTCATTTACATGCTAAATCTGATGTTCTTTAATTTCAATGTTAGGTTTATTTCTACGCTTACGCTAGTAAACTGAGATACAGATAAATTAGACGAAAAGAGGGACACTGTGGACTCCATATTTTCTATTGGCATCCAGTCATTATGGGACGAATTGCGCCACATGCCAGTCGGAGGAGTCTGGTGGATTAATACGGATCGCAACGAAGACGCAATAAGTCTGGTAAACCAAACGATTGCCGCACAGGATAAGGATTCCCGCGTCGCTGTCATCACTATGGGCGAAGAACCGAAGAAAATCATCAGGCTCGAAAGTGACCGAGGTCCCCAAACCGTAAAATTATTTTCCATGTCAGCGGAAGCGGATAGTCTATACTTTTTGCCCCGAGACATTCAGTGCTCGATTGATCCGGATCGCCATTTACTGATTCTTAAATGTTCGGGTAACGTGCTGCAAAATATTCCCTCAGAAAAACTGTTGCATTGGCTGAGCAGGATCCATAAATGGGCAAAAAATCAAAACTGCACGGTTCTGGTCATTAACCCTGGCAGTAATAACGACAAGCTTTTTTCACTTTTAATGGGCGAATATCGCTCTCTTTTCGGTCTGGCAAGTATCCATGACCAGACTGACAGCTATCTTTACGATATTGCGTTCTGGTGCAATGAAAAAGGGGTGAGCGCCCGGCAGCAGCTGATGCTCAAAAAAATTGACGGTGAATGGCATCTCGCCCAACAGGAAGAAACCGTGGTCCAGCCGCGCAGCGATGAAAAGCGCATTCTGAGCCATATTGCGGTATTAGAAGGTGCGCCTGCGCTTTCTGAAAATTGGTCACTCTACGAAACGAATGAAGCGTTATTTAACGATGCCCGCACGACGCAGGCGGCGACCATTGTTTTCTCTTTAACGCAGAATAACCAAATCGAAACGCTGGCGAGACACATTCACACCTTACGTCGTCAGCGCGGCAGCGCGTTAAAAATCGTGGTTCGTGAAAATACCACCAGCCTGCGCGCAACGGACGAGCGTCTCCTGCTGGGCTGCGGCGCGAATATGGTCATACCGTGGAATGCACCGTTATCACGCTGCCTGACGCTTATCGAGAGCATTCAGGGCCAGCAGTTTAACCGCCACGTTCCGGAAGATATCGGCACCCTGCTCTCCATGACGCAGCCGATGAAACTGCGCGGGTATCAAAAGTGGGACACCTTCTGTGATGCGGTCGGAAACATGATGAGCAACACGCTGCTGCCGGCTGACGGGAAAGGGGTGATGGTTGCCCTGCGCCCCGTGCCGGGCATCCGCGTTGAGCAGGCGCTTACCTTATGCCGCCCAAACCGCACCGGGGACATCATGACGATTGGCGATAACCGCCTGGTGCTGTTTTTATCCTTCTGCCGGGTAAACGATCTCGATACCGCCCTGAACCATATTTTCCCGTTACCGACCGGCGATATTTTCTCTAACCGCATGATTTGGTTTGAAGATAACCTGATTAGCGCAGAGCTGGTGCAAATGCGGACTCTGACGCCCGATCAGTGGGCGAAACCTTTACCGATAACGAGCGATACCAAACCGATACTGAATGCGCAGCATGACGGACACGTCTGGCGCAGGATCCCCGAACCACACCGCTTATTATCTGAGGGCAAGGAGAGCGCATCATGAATCTCAGCGATATCATTCAACTGGTTATACTTTGTGCGCTGATTTTTTTCCCGCTGGGCTACTATGCGCGCCACTCCTTACGCCGCATCCGCGATACGGCCAGATTAATGTTTGTAAAACCTCGCTATATTAAACCCGCCGGAACACTGACACGCGCTCCGAACGTCAAGGCAAACCGAAAACATGACTAATTCCTCCTATACCACTTCGGCGCCATCGCCGCTCTGGCAATACTGGCGCGGCCTTTCCGGCTGGAACTTCTACTTCCTGGTGAAGTTTGGTCTGCTGTGGGCAGGCTATCTTAATTTCCACCCGCTGCTTAACCTGGTATTTATGGCATTCCTGCTGATGCCGATCCCTAATATCAGGCTGCACCGTCTGCGCCACTGGGTCGCGATTCCTCTCGGGTTTGCCCTGTTCTGGCATGATACCTGGTTGCCTGGCCCGGAAAGCATCATGAGCCAGGGGTCACAGGTTGCGGGTTTCAGTACCGATTACATTCTTGACCTGGTTGAACGCTTTATTAACTGGCAGATGATCGGCGCGGTCTTTGTGCTGCTGGTCGCCTGGCTGTTCCTGTCACAGTGGATCCGCGTAACGGTGTTTGTCGTCGCCATTATGGTCTGGCTGAACGTGCTGACGCTGGCAGGCCCGAGCTTCTCCCTGTGGCCTGCAGGCCAGCCGACGACAACCGTCACCACCACGGGAGGATCTGCGGCATCGACCGTTGCGACCGCAGGGGATACGCCTGTAGTCGGTGACATTCCAACGCAGACGGCGCCTCCAACCTCCACAAACCTGAATGCCTGGCTTTCCAGTTTCTATACCGCTGAAGACAAGCGCCAGACCAAATTCCCGGATGCATTGCCTGCCGACGCCCAGCCGTTTGAACTGCTGGTCATCAACATCTGTTCGCTCTCGTGGGCGGATGTGGATGCCGCAGGTTTGATGTCGCATCCGCTGTGGTCGCACTTCGATATTCAGTTCAAAGACTTCAACTCCGCAACCTCCTATAGCGGCCCGGCGGCGATTCGTCTGCTACGCGCAAGCTGCGGCCAGCCATCGCATAAAAATCTGTATCAGCCGACCGGGAACCAGTGTTATCTCTTCGATAACCTGTCCAAGCTGGGCTTTACGCAGCACCTGATGCTGGGCCATAACGGTCAGTTTGGTAACTTCCTGAAAGAAGTGCGTGAAGAAGGGGGTATGCAGGCGCCGCTGATGGACCAGAAGGGTCTTCCCGTCACGCTGCTGGGCTTTGATGGTTCTCCGGTATATGACGATACCGCCGTGCTCCAGCGCTGGTTGCAAACCGTCAGCAAAGAAGAGGGCTCGCGTAGCGCAACGTTCTATAACACCCTGCCGCTTCACGACGGGAACCATTATCCGGGCGTGAGCAAAACCGCTGATTATAAGGTTCGTGCCCAGAAGTTCTTCGATGAGCTGGATGCGTTCTTCACCGAGCTGGAAAAATCAGGCCGTAGGGTAATGGTGGTGGTTGTACCTGAACACGGTGGCGCGCTGAAAGGCGACAGAATGCAGGTTTCCGGCCTGCGCGACATTCCAAGCCCATCCATCACCAACGTACCTGCCGGGATTAAATTCTTTGGTATGAAGGCGCCGCATCAGGGTGCAGCGATCGAGATCGCCCAGCCAAGCAGCTATCTGGCCATTTCAGAACTGGTGGCGCGTGCGGTGGACGGCAAGCTGTTTGTGGAAGATAGCGTGAACTGGGATCAGCTCACGAGTAAACTGCCGCAAACGGCAGAGGTCTCGGAGAACGCCAATGCGGTGGTGATCCAGTACCAGAATAAACCGTATGTTCGCCTGAACGGCGGTGACTGGGTGCCGTACCCGCAGTAAAACCCCTCCCCCACTCTGGCCCTCTCCCATAGGGGAGAGGGCATGGCCGGAGCGAGCCTTATTTTTCTGAGATCCACACCAGCATTTTCAGGCTTGCTGAATAGTAATCGTCTTGTTCGGTGATTACCGGTTCGCCGGATGACTGCCCCATCGTTAAATCCCGTACTGCCAGAAGACCGCCTGACATCATGTAGGGGGCGTATTCGTTCGTTGTAACGTTAACCCAGGCGGGCGTTTGCTCGCGGGGGAACTGACCAAACCAGCTGCGCCACGGCGTCAGAAGTGGGCTTTTCGCGTTTGACCAGCGGATATACAGCGGGACACGGATGGCATCATAGCTCATCCGTGGCGGCCAGGCTTTTGCAGGCGTCAGCGCACCCTTTGCGTCCAGAGACATCCAGTCGGCCGGGAGATTAGCTTTGCCGGTGCCCATTTTCTCCAGCAATTTTTCACCATCCTGAATGAGCTGATTCCATACATGCAAATGGCTTCGCGCGGCAAATTCCTGCCAGGCAGGAAACACAAAATAGGACGGATTAAGCACAACGCTGTCTTCAAGCTTAAACCCCTGAACGCCCGGCAGCATCACGCGGTAGCCCGCATAGCGGGTGACGCTGTGGGAAAGTAGCGCTTTAGTGATAGCGTCCGAGGCGGTGCCATAGCCTTTGTCCTGCCAGCGCGCGCTGGCTTTTAACAAGGCCCAGGCGATAAGTATATCCCCGTCAGCGGCATTGTTTTTGTCGGCGACAGGATTTGATTCAGCAGGATTATAACGCCAGTAATAAAGCCCGTTTTCTTTATTCTTGAGGTGGCTGTCGGTCCACTGCCAGAGTTTATCAAAGGTCGCTTTATCATCGTTTGCCACCGCCATCAGCATGGCAAAACCTTGCCCTTCCGTATGGGAGACATTGCCATTACCGGTATCAACAATGCGTCCATCCGGCTGAAAGAAGCGCGCTTTATAACTCTCCCAGGCCTGAGCCGCCTGAGAGAGAGGAGAGATCAGCAAACTCATCATGACAACCAGCGCGGCGCATGCAGGCTTTTGCATCATTATCTCGATTCAGTTATTCGGCACTGCGAAGTGAGATTTCACCACCAACCCAGGGTTTGATGACGCCGTCCTGCTCAAGGAGCAGGGCACCCTGCGCATCAATACCGCGAGAGGTACCGTAGATCTCTTTATCACCAATCAGCAACTTAACAGGACGGTTGATAAAGTTATCCAGCTTTTTCCAGCGTGACAGGAATGGCGCCAGCCCGTCCTGCTCAAACAGCGTCAGCGAACTGCGCAGCTCGTTGATCATACGTACCGCGAGGGTATTACGATCGATTGCGATCCCCGCTTCCTGCAGGTTCGTCCAGGCCTGGTTCACGACATCGTTCTGCACATTACGCATCACCATGTTCAACCCGGCACCAATAACGATTTGAGCTGCATCGCCGGTTTTTCCGGTCAACTCCACCAGGATGCCCGCCAGCTTACGATCGTTGAGGTAAAGGTCGTTGGGCCATTTTACCCGGACCTTATCAGCGCCCAGATCGTGCAGCACTTCCGCCATCACGATCCCGATGACCAGGCTCAGGCCAATCGCCGCGGCGGGACCCTGTTCGAGCCGCCAGAACATGGACAAGTAGAGATTCGCGCCAAAGGGCGAGAACCACTTGCGACCACGACGGCCGCGCCCGGCTTGTTGATACTCGGCAACACAGGCATCACCGGACTGCAGTTCTGACAGACGGTCGAGAAGATACTGGTTGGTTGAGTCAATCACCGGCAGCACCGCGACGCTGCCGTGGCCAATCTGGCTGCGGATGGTCTCTTCATTCAGCAGTTGAATCGGCTCCGGCAGGCTGTACCCTTTTCCGGGGACAGTAAATACATCAACTCCCCAGTCGCGCAGCGTATGAATATGCTTGTTGATAGCGGCACGGCTCATACCAAGCTGCTCACCCAGCTGCTCGCCAGAATGAAACTCGCCGTCAGCAAGGATGCCGATCAGAGTTAAGGGAACGGTATTGTCCTTCACGCGATTGTCTCCACGGCGCTAACCTCACCCGTACGACCAATAAAGCGAACTTCGGGTTCCAGCCAGACGTTAAATTTTTCACCTACGCGCTGACGGACATGGTGCGCCAGCCGTACGACATCTTCACTGGTGGCATCGTTTTGGTTGATCAGCACCAGTGCCTGTTGACGATGCACTGCAGCGCCGCCCACCGTAGTCCCTTTCAGCTCACACCGATCGATAAGCCATCCTGCCGCCAGCTTCACGCTGCCATCGGCCTGCGGATAATGCGGAGCCGTTGGCCAGGCCGCAATAAAATCTTGAGCATGTTCGCGACCAATGACCGGGTTTTTAAAGAAACTGCCTGCATTTCCGTTCACTTTCGGATCGGGAAGCTTGGTCATTCGCATATGGCAAACTGAGTCAAACACGTCGCGAGGAGTGACGGTTGCGGGATCCAGACGGGTAAGATCGCCATACGTCAGGACAGGGTTCCATTGCTTCGTCAGACGCAGACCGACGGCCACAATTGCGTAGCGATCCTGATAATCATGTTTGAAGATGCTGTCACGGTAGCCAAAACGGCACTGCTCGGCGGTCAGGCGCAGGTCATTCCCCGTCGCCAGCTCAATGCAGTCAACGTATTCGCAGACGTTTTTGAGTTCGATGCCATAGGCACCGATATTTTGAATGGGTGACGATCCCGCGCAGCCCGGAATAAGGGCAAGATTTTCCAGGCCGGGCATCCCTTTATCCAGGGTATATTGCACCAGCTGGTGCCAGTTCTCTCCGGCCCCCACGTGCAGATGCCAGCTGTCCACGCCCTCTTTTACGTCAATTCCCAGAATGCGGTTGACGATCACGGTTCCCGCGAAATCTTCGAGAAACAGGACGTTGCTTCCTTCGCCCAGAATGAGTACGGGTTCTTCGTTTTCTGCTGCGTTTTGCCATGCATTCAGCAGTTGCTGAGCATTTTCGGCACGTACAATTTGATTAGCATTCCGCTGAATACCAAAAGTATTCCAGGGCTTAAGGGAGTGGTTCATAGACGCTATCTATCCTGATGCAAAAACGCGGATAGTTTACCGTATATACGGGGGGATAGGTGATTTGTTTATGGAAAGGAAGAGGGTACAAAAACGCAAAAAGGCCATCCTTCCGGATGGCCTCTCTACTTAATTGATGCCTGGCAGTTGTATGCCGGGCTTCCTGCCCGGCACCCTGCGGGCAGCACTCCGTGCTGTGCAAATCCGCTCCCGGCGGATTTGTCCTACTCCGGAGAGCGCTCACCGACAAACAACACGTAAAACAAAAGGCCCAGTCTTTCGACTGGGCCTTTCATTTTATTTGATGCCTGGCAGTTCCCTACTCTCACATGGGGAGACC